>ERZ1694980.1-NODE-1-length-723521-cov-40.241058_pt1 | contig 723521 bp, 528 predicted proteins | sample MGYA00581606_ERZ1694980 | MGnify/ENA primary metagenome ERZ1694980 (study PRJEB42213, sample SAMN07424368) | human gut metagenome | biome: ENVO:00009003; feature: ENVO:2100002; material: ENVO:00002003 | host: Homo sapiens | place: USA | collected 2014 ...
AGCGCACTACGTTCGGGACGTAGGGGTCGGGCGTTCGAGTCGCCTCATTCCGACAATAAAAAAACGACAAGTTGTATTATACAGCTTGTCGTTTTTTTATTCCAACTGAGTCAATATTCATTCTCCGCATCAGTCTCCCTGCCAAAAGAACGATATTCCAATGGAGTGAAACCGGTACGCTTCTTAAATGAGGCAAAAAAATGTTCGGTGGATTTATAAGCAAGCATAAAAGAAATCTCTTTGACGGACTGAGAGGTACTAAGCAATAATTGTTTAGCTTTCCGCAATTTCAATTCTTGGAAATATTTGGCAGGAGCATAACCGGTATAGTCCCTAAACACCTTCCTGAACCAAGAATAACTAATATTTAGCCTCATAGCCAATTCTTCCGGATCAATATTATTAAAGACATTTTCATTCATAATAATCTTAGCCTGCTCTATTTTCTGATCAATATCGCCTATCTCAAAAATCTTATTCTTAGAAACAGACAGTATCATCCCCATCATATGTAAAACGATACCGGCAAGATATTGCTGGGAAGATATTTTATCGGCCTCCGCAATCTCCAAAGCCCGGGAAAAAAGAGATACCAGTTCTTCGTTCAAACCGACTTCAAGCACCTGGTTATCCTTAGACAAGAAACCATTTTTCATCAAATTGTCAATAACAGGTCCTTCGAAACCTATATAATATTCATTCCAGCCGGTCTGCCGATAAGGGTGATAAGTATGCCATTGACCGGGGAAAAGAACTATCAAACGACCTCTGCATAGTGGTTTCTCCGGTGTATTCTCCGAACTAAACACCCCTCGGCCTTTTGTTATATAGACAAACTGATATTCACGTAGGACACGCCCTTTCTGTGTGTTAAAAAAATAACCCGAGGGATGATCTCTTAAAGGATAGGGAGAATTCGGCTGAATGGACTGAAACCCCACAGTATTCGCCCACAGGCCATACTTCCGGTCCATATCATTTACAATAAGATACTTGAATTCTACTCCTAAATCATTGTAGTCCTTAATCATAATGTGTACACTTCATAGTAGGTGCTTGACAAAAATAGAAAATATTTATGAAAGAAGAGGCATTTATGAAATCTTTAATAAAAAAAACACAATAGAAAACGAAGGTAGCCACCAAAGCGGTATGTGCAAGACAAGGGTTTGTTAAAATATAAGCCTCCCATAAATCGTATAATTATTTATAGGAGGCTTTGCTGTAAAATTGTATACAGTTACTGCCTTAATATAACGTGAGTCCGATATAAATTAAAAAGCCTTACGGTATAATTCTTCAATTTCCTCGACAGAAGTGGAACGAGGATTACCCCCTGTACAAACATCATTGAAAGCGTCAATAGCCAATTGATGCAAGTCTTCTTCTCTCACATTGATTTCATGCAGCTTTTGAGGAATACCGATACTCAACGATAAGTTCCGGACTGCCTCCACTGCTGCACGCACACCTTCAAGCTCGGTCATGCCATCCGTATTCACTCCCATAGCTTTAGCTATATTGATATATTTCGGAGCAGCCGGAGATTCTGCATTATATTCCATTACATACGGCAAAAGTAATGCATTGGCAACACCATGCGGAGTGTCATAATGAGCTCCCAACGGATGCGCCATTGAATGAACGATGCCCAAACCGACATTACTGAATCCCATGCCGGCAATATATTGTGCTTGAGACATAGCTTCGCGGGCAACCACATCATTACCATTATCGACAGCCGCTTTCAAATTGGCAGCAATCATTTCAATAGCCTTCAGTTCAAACATATCCGACATAGCCCAAGCCCCCGGAGTTATGTAGCTTTCGATAGCATGCGTCAAGGCATCCATACCTGTTGCCGCCGTCAGACCCTTCGGCATAGAATACATCAATTCAGGATCTACAATTGCCACAGCCGGAATATCATTGGGGTCTACACAAACCATCTTCTTCTTTGCATCTTCATCAATTATCACATAATTAATAGTGACCTCAGCCGCAGTTCCTGCCGTTGTGGGCAAAGCAAAAGTCGGAACAGCCTTATAGCGTGTTGCAGCCACACCTTCCAGCGATTTCACATCTGCAAAATCCGGATTATTCACTACAATGCCAATGCCTTTTGCCGTATCAATGGAAGAGCCTCCACCCAAAGCCACAATAAAATCAGCACCCGATGCCTTAAAAGCATCCACACCTTTCTGCACATTAGCAATAGTGGGATTAGCTTTTACATCGCAGAAAAGCTCATAAGGAATATGATTCTTCTCAAAAACTTCAATAATCTTATCTGCTACCTTGAATTTAATCAAGTCCTTGTCTGTCACAAAAAATGCTTTCTTGAAACCTCTGCGCATAGCTTCCACCGCGATTGTCTCGCGACAGCCTGCTCCAAAATAAGAGGTTTCGTTCAATATCATCCTATACATAATTATGCTCTACTTTTATTTAGGTAAATTAAAAGCCTTAGTCATCTCTTTCATCTGCTCCCGACTCATACCATCCGGTTCGAAGCCCATGTTCTTGGAAGCAATGTAAATCAGCGCAGATTTATTTAATACATCTATCTGGTCGAAAGCAGACATTATATCTACATCCACTGCAAAAACCCCATGCTTTTCCCACATGGCTACATCATAATCACTCAAAGCCTCGATAGTAGCATCAGCCAATTTCACAGAACTCGGCAACTCGTAAGGAATCATTCCCAAGCCACGTGGACAGAAGGCTTTTGTTTCCGGAATCATGCTCCAAAGCAAATTAGTAGCCACATCTTTTTCCATGAACTTCTTATTGTGGGTCATAGCAATAAGCTCAATAGGATGCGTATGCAAAGACGCTCTATAAGGAGAACCCTTTCCAATCAGATAATTATGAACCGCAAGATGGGAAGGCAACTCCGATGTCGGCATCACCGGTTTATCGGCAATAATCACATAACTGGAACAATCGTCCAGAATACGAATTACCGAGCCATTCTCCATGGGCCAGCGCGCTAAATCGCGCATGCGCATCTGAGTCCCTTTACAATAGAAATAACATCCCTTCAGAAAAGGAAGTTTTTTCCCTATTTGTTTCACCTCACTGATAGCCGGAAGGCTTCTGATTTCATCATCTATATATTCCGTAATATTCAGAGTTATATTACCTCCATTACGTTCCGCCCACCCTTTTTGCCAAAGGTAACCAGCCACTTCTGCCACCTGATTGACTTCACGAGCCAAGGCAGGACGATTTTCAAGAATTGATTTCATGTCTTTTATTTTTAATGATTATATTTTATATCATTTTATGCTTGCGCCATTGCCACTACAATAATGGAAGTGACAAGAATCACCAATCCCAGCAACAACACACCAATGGTACGAGATCCACACCCTTTCCACTCTTTCAGCAAGATTCCCCAAACATTGCTGAATGTCACATTCAACGACATCAGTATGCTCCAGGAAAAAGCAAGCAATATCGGACTTCCGCCCAAAAAGCTCTTGCCCATTTCCAGTCCAAAGAATTGTGAATACCACAGAACACCGGCAAGGGCACAGAACAAAAGGTTATTTATAAATGTATTCCCCTTAACCGACAAATATTCCTTACCGGTCTTGTTTTTTACATTCTGCTGAATACAATAAACCGCATTGGTAAAGAAGCCTCCCAGGGTTACCAGAAAGATAACAGGAAGCCCGGCATACAACGGAGCAACACCACCCGCCAATGCCGCATCTTTAATAGGTGTTCCGGCATCCAGCCCAAGAGCAAAGCATGCACTCATCACACCCGCCAGCAAAGCGACCAGCAACCCCTTTGTCAATGCGAAGTCCTTTACTGCCGCCTTTTTTTCCTCTTCACTCATATTCTTGGAGCGCAAACTGCCGGCATAACCAATAACCGCAATTCCCGCCAAAGTAATACAGACACCAATAAGGAGCATCAACCCGTCGCCATGCAACAAATCCTTTCCGGCAAACAAAGCAGGAAACAGAGTTCCAAAACCGGCACAAGTGCCCAAAGCGATACTTTGCCCCAAAGCGACACCCAGATAGCGCATACTCAATCCGAACGTCAGGCCGCCTACTCCCCAAAGGACGCCATAAATAATGGCCGGCAATGCGCCACCGGTTCCCCAGAGTTCAATCAGATTGCTGCCAGCCGGAATGGCAAGCAAGGCTCCCAACAACGGAAAAACAAGCCAGGCAAAAACACCCTGTATCAACCAGAAGCTTTCCCAAGACCAACCTTTAACTTTATTGATAGGCACATATGAACTGCTTTGTCCAAAACTGCCAATAGCGATGATCAACAATCCTATTAGTGTATTCATAATAATCAACGGTTAATATTCGACAAGTAATAAGAGTAGCGGGCAAAGGTCTACTTTCCCCGCCAAGCACTCTCACTAACTCTACTTGGTTCAGTTACGTTTTGATGTAACTTCAACTTCATATTTCTCTATCTCAGGTATAAACTCTTCGCCTACCGGAACATTATTCTTCAAGCAGAACATATCCCAAACAGCATTCCAAGGCAGGGCCTTTGCCTCTTCCAACAAAGCCAGGCGCTGGAAGCCCTGACCGGCGGCTTCATACTCACGAAGTTTGGCCAATGGCTCCAACAACGCACGCAACATACACTTTTGCGCAGCACGAGTACCGATGACATAAGCGCCAATACGATTAATGGAAGCATCGAAATAGTCGAGACCAATATGTACGCGATCCAAAGCATTGCAACGAACAATCTCTTGGAAGAGTTCCAATGTAGGATCATCCATAATAGTCACATGGTCGGAATCCCAACGTATCGGCCGGCTGACATGAAGCATCAATTCCGGAACGAACAACAACATAGACGATACTTTGTCTGCGGCACTTTCCGTCGGGTGAAAATGTCCCGTATCGATAGTGATGAGTTTCTGATGTTGCACGCTATATCCCACACAGAACTCATTAGAACCTACCGTATAGCTTTCCAAGCCGATGCCGAACACTTTAGACTCCAGACAATCCTTCATGTTTTTATACTCCGTAGCAAAAATCCGGTCGAGAGAGTCCTTAAACAGTTCACGATATTTCATACGATTAACCGTAACATCTTTGCTGCCATCGTGCACCCAAAGGTTCATGATACAGGGATCCCCTTGCCTGCGTCCCATTTCCTCTGCAATGGCACGACAACGCTTGGTATGCTCGATCCAGAAATCACGAATGCCCTTATCGGGGTTAGACAAAGACAGGTTACCGCTTTTCGGATGCGAGAAAGACGTTGAGTTGAAATCCAGCTTCATACCATTCTCTGCAGCCCATTGCATCCAACTCTCAAAATGTTTCACTTCTACCTGGTCGCGGTCGACAAACGCACCGTCAAAGTCACCATAAATCTCGTGCAGATTCAAGCGATGCTTACCCGGGATATAAGAAGCGGCTTTCAAGATGTCATTACGCAGTTCTTCCATGTTACGGGCCTTACCCGGATAATTTCCTGTCGTTTGGATACCACCGGTCAATGAGCCACCCGACTCAAACCCGATAACATCATCGGCCTGCCAACAATGCATGGATATCGCCACCTTCTGGAGTTGCTCCATCACTTTTTCTACATCCACACCCAAAGCCGCATAGCGTTCTTTGGCTACCTCATAGGCTTTTGTTATCAATTCTTCTTTCATGATACTGATTTTTTTAATTATAATTTAATTGTTGGTTATCATTGTCATCTGCTTAAAGTGCAAGTACGCAGCATCCCACATTTCCGTATCTTCCGGATAGAAAGTTTTTAAAGGAATGGAGCCGTTGATGAGCCGACGCATGGAGGAAATGTCTTTTGCCGTTCCGGCTGTTAATGCCTGAATCATGACGTTGCCGATTGCGGTCGCCTCAGAAGGACCTGCAACAACGGGAATACCAATTGCATTAGCGGTCCATTGATTCAACAAATCATTACGGCTTCCGCCGCCAATCACATGAAGGGTTTCTACCTGACAAGGAGAAAGGGTACGAAGATTGTCCAATACTTGACGGTAGCGCAAAGCAAGGCTTTCGAATATGCAACGTACTACCTGCCCTCTCGTTTGCGGAACAGGCTGGCGATGATCCGAGCAGTAGTTCTTTATGGCCTGTTCCATATCGGCCGGATTGGCAAACAGAGCATCATCCGGATTGATCAAACTACGAAAAGGCTCACTTGCATTTGCTTCGGATATGAGCTCCGGATAAGAAGTTTCCCCCCATGCAGTGCGGCAACGTTCCAACAGCCACATTCCGCAGATGTTCTTCAATAAACGAATCGTCCCTTCCACACCGCCTTCATTGGTGAAGTTCAGAGCCTCTGTTTCCTCTGTAATAACCGGAGCATCCGTCTCCACTCCTATCAGCGACCAGGTGCCGCTACTTAAATAAGCAAAATTACGATTTACGGCAGGGACTGAAGCAACTGCCGAGGCTGTGTCATGCCCTGCCACAGCTATTACGGGTATAGCGCCAAGCCCGGTCATGGTCTGTACTTCTTTTGTCAAGACACCGACTTTGTCTCCCGGATAGACGAAGCGGCCGAAATTGGATCTTGTAAGACCTATTTCATACAGTAAAGCATCTTCAAACTTACGGGTTTTCGCATTGATCAACTGTGCAGTACTTGCAATGGTATACTCTGTCACCATTTCACCGGTCAGCATATAACTCAAAGCATCCGGTATGAAAAGCAGTTTATCGGCAGCAGCCAATGCACTGTCATCATTACGCCTCAATGTATCAAGCTGGAACAAGGAGTTGAAATTCATTACTTGGATGCCCGTCCACTCATAAACCTGTTTACGGGGAACTTTCCTAAAGAATATGTCAGATGCTCCGACGGTATGAGGATCTCTATAAGAATAAGGCTGACGAATGAAACCTCCGTCTTTCCCCACACAGACAAAATCCACTCCCCATGTATCAATGCCGATAGAGGTAATCTCAACATCACCCCTTTGAGCGACTATTTTCAGCCCTTCGATAATATTCCGGTAAAGTTCATAGATATCCCAGTAGAAATGTCCGCCGGTTTCAATCAAACGGTTCGGGAAACGGTTTACGTCTTCCATTTCCAATCCCTCCGGCGTGAAGGTTCCCAAGATAGTACGGCCACTGGTAGCGCCCAAATCGACCGCAAAAAAACATTGTTTCATGGTAATTAGTTTTAGTCACTGTTTCATAATACAAAAATAGGGGAATCACCCCCTATTCCTTGTACTTATTTTGACTGAAAGGATGTCAGATTTGATAATCCATCTCCTCCCCCAATTACCACATCCGGTTTCTTATTCCACAGCCTTGATGTGTAAAGAAAACTAATCGCCTAATTTCACCAGTTCCACCCCTTCGCCCAAGGCCCGGCAATACTTACCGCATTTCTTACGGCGTTCAGGAATGAACTGCACGCGAACAGCTTTCACTTGCTCCCTGCTGACCTCTTCGGGCGTATCCACTCCGTTGCCCGCACAGCTCAGTTTGTAATAGAAAGAGCCAAGCCCGTCCAGATGGACACTGTTGCCGTTCTCCATAAAGAACGACATGACTTCGGGCAATGAGCGGATCACCGCATGCACATCCGCAGGCGTAACCGTACACCTCCGACTGATGGCTTCTCCCAAATCCTGCGTATTGACTGTGTGTTTGTTGACACATGCGCGGGGAAACCATTTGTATTTCCCGCCTACTTTGGCGCGACTCTTTTTATAAAACATACTGACTTTATTTTAGAAGGTGAATAACTTCCTCAGGCTGCCTGCCTGAAGTTGCTACAAAGGTAGAATTAAAAGGCTTATAATATGCAATTAATAGGCTTTTAATTCTATATTATAAGCCTTTTAATTGTATTTCACTCATAGCCTCATCACAGATAGCCCTACGGACAAGCCTGCCACCCCCTACCGAGAAGCAGGTCCGCCCATGCATACATATACCATTGTTTTTACAATTATTGCATATTAAAGAATAAAAAAATCCCATTTTCGTATATTCTTTCCAAAATATTCCCTACTTTTGCACCGTTCTAAGAATAATTATACAGAAACATGAAAAAGAAAGCTAATCGGTTAGATGCCATCAAAATGATCATCTCAAGCAAAGAAATCAGCTCACAAGAAGAACTGTTACAAGCTTTAGGGAAAGAAGGCTTTGAACTGACTCAAGCCACCTTGTCACGCGACTTAAAACAACTGAAAGTAGCCAAAGCTGCCAATATGAACGGGAAATATGTATATGTACTGCCCAACAACATCATGTACAAACGCAACAACGCCCAAAGCGCAAGCGAAATGCTGATGACCAGCGGATTCGTCTCACTCCATTTCTCCAAGAATATTGCCGTTATCCGCACCCGCCCCGGCTACGCCAGCAGCATGGCCTACGACATTGACAATCGCGAATGCCCTGCCATACTGGGCACGATTGCCGGAGACGACACGATTATGATGGTCCTGCATGAAGCTGCATCCCATGAAGAGGTACGCGTGTTTCTGTCACAAATCATTCCCAACATGGAGTAAGTCAGTATAACTATAATATAACGAAATAAAAGAAATGGATTCGAAACAAATTGATGTGATGGTGGCTGATGCCTCACATGAGGTTTATGTGGACAAGATTTTGGATACCATCCGAGAAGCAGCCAAAGTACGTGGAACCGGTATAGCAGAGCGTACCCATGAATATGTAGCTACTAAAATGAAAGAAGGGAAAGCCATTATAGCTTTATGCGGAGAAGAGTTTGCCGGCTTCACCTATATAGAAAGCTGGGGAAACAAGCAGTATGTAGCAACATCAGGACTTATTGTGCACCCTGAATATCGTGGCTTGGGACTGGCCAAACGCATTAAGACGGCATCTTTCCGCCTGGCACGCCTGCGATGGCCTAAAGCCAAGATTTTCAGTCTGACCAGTGGAGCAGCCGTCATGAAAATGAATACCGAATTAGGCTATGTACCTGTTACGTTCAATGAACTGACAGACGACGAGTCTTTCTGGAAAGGTTGTGAAGGCTGCATCAACCACGATATATTAGTAGCCAAAAACCGGAAGTTCTGCATTTGTACAGCAATGCTCTACGACCCGAAATTACACGAAGAAGATAAAATATAAATAAATATGGAAGCAAAGAAGAAAAAAGTAGTAGTCGCATTCAGTGGTGGTCTGGACACCTCATTCACAGTTATGTACCTGGCAAAAGAGAAAGGATACGAAGTGTATGCGGCTTGTGCCAATACCGGCGGTTTCAGCCCTGAACAGTTGAAAACGAACGAAGAAAACGCCTACAAGCTGGGCGCCGTAAAATATATCACTTTAGACGTAACACAGGAGTATTACGAAAAGAGTTTGAAATACATGGTATTCGGCAATGTATTGCGTAACGGCACTTATCCTATATCCGTAAGTTCCGAACGTATCTTCCAGGCACTGGCCATTGCACGCTATGCCAACGAAATCGGAGCCGATGCCATTGCACATGGTTCAACCGGTGCAGGCAACGACCAGATACGTTTCGACATGACTTTCCTCGTCATGGCTCCGGGCGTGGAAATCATCACCCTGACACGCGACATGGCATTGAGCCGTCAGGAAGAGATAGACTACCTGAACAAACATGGTTTCGCAGCCGACTTCGCCAAACTCAAATATTCCTATAATGTAGGTTTGTGGGGCACCTCCATTTGCGGCGGCGAGATTCTGGACTCCGCACAGGGACTTCCGGAAAGCGCCTACCTGAAACATTGCACCAAAGAGGGCAGCGAACAGTTGCGCCTCACCTTTGAGAAAGGTGAACTTAAGGCCGTCAACGACGAAACATTCGACGATCCCATCAAGGCTATTCAGAAAGTAGAGGAAATCGGTGCGGCCTACGGCATCGGACGCGATATGCACGTAGGCGACACGATTATCGGCATTAAAGGTCGTGTGGGTTTTGAAGCCGCCGCTCCCATGCTGATTATCGGTGCGCACAAGTTCCTTGAGAAATACACATTGAGCAAATGGCAGCAATACTGGAAAGACCAGGTAGCCAACTGGTACGGCATGTTCCTGCACGAAAGCCAGTATCTGGAACCGGTAATGCGCGACATCGAGGCCATGCTGGAATCTTCACAACGCAACGTAAACGGTACGGCAATTCTCGAACTCCACCCGCTTTGTTTCTCTACGGTAGGCGTGGAAAGCGAAGACGACCTTGTGAAGAACAAATTCGGCGAATACGGCGAAATGCAGAAGGGATGGACTGCGGAAGATGCCAAGGGCTTCATCAAGGTGACCTCTACCGCACTGCGTGCCTATTATTCAAACCATAAAGACGAAAAAATCTAAATGATGAACGGGAAACAAAAATTGACACGCCCGCGAAACGGAAGAATGTTGTCCGGCGTATGCGCAGGACTGGCAGACTTTTTCGGGCTTGATGTGTCATTAGTGCGCATCATTTATGTTTTCGCAACAGTCTTTACTGCATTTGCAGGCATACTCATATACATCATATTATTAATTATAATACCAGAAGAACCCAATAGATATTATCAACATGATTAAAGTAGGAATCATCGGCGGAGCCGGATACACAGCAGGCGAATTGATACGCCTGTTATTAAATCACCCGGAAGCGGAAATCGTATTCATCAACAGCTCAAGCAATGCCGGCAACAAAATTACCGACGTACACGAAGGACTGTACGGCGAAACAGATTTAGTATTCACCGACGAACTGCCGTTGGACGAGATTGATGTGCTCTTTTTCTGTACGGCACATGGCGACACCAAGAAATTCATGGAAAGCCACAACGTACCGGAAGATTTAAAGATAATCGACCTCTCCATGGACTACCGCATCAAAAGCGACGACCATGACTTTATTTACGGGCTCCCCGAACTCAACCGCCGGGCCACCTGTACGGCAAAACATGTTGCCAACCCCGGATGCTTCGCCACCTGTATCCAGCTGGGATTGCTTCCACTTGCCAAGCATCTGATGCTGAACGGCGACATTATGGTGAATGCCATCACCGGCAGCACCGGCGCAGGCGTCAAGCCGGGAGCAACGAGCCACTTCAGCTGGCGCAACAACAACATGAGTGTGTACAAAGCCTTCGAGCACCAGCATGTGCCCGAAATCAAGCAGTCGCTCAAACAGCTCCAAAACAGTTTTGATTCGGACATTGATTTCATACCCTATCGCGGCGATTTTCCTCGTGGCATTTTTACCACTATCGTGATAAAAACCAAAGTTGCGTTGGAAGAGATTGTCCGCATGTACGAAGAATACTATGCCAAAGACTCCTTTACGCATATCGTCGACAAGAACATCGATTTGAAGCAGGTTGTCAACACCAACAAGTGCCTTATCCATTTGGAAAAGCATGGCGACAAACTTCTTGTCATCTCCTGCATAGACAACTTGCTGAAAGGAGCCAGCGGACAAGCGGTACATAATATGAACCTGATGTTCAACTTAGAAGAAACCGTAGGCTTACGATTAAAGCCGAGTGCTTTTTAATGATAACTCAGGCTATCTGTCATATTCTGCTTTATTACGAAGAATTTCAGCAAATAGAAGATGCTATTGCCAGAGAAAAGGAACTGAAAGGATGGAGTAGAAGTAAGAAAGATACTTTAATTAAAGAAAAGAATTCTACATTAGAAGATTTATGTAAGTATCTGCAATGGAATGGATAAGAGAGTAAATGCTTTGCTTGAAATACCAAATGGTCTTAGTTATATTATCAGTAATAACTTGATTGATACAATCTTTAAACAAAGAAGAAAATGAATTTATTCGACGTATACCCCCTTTTTGACATTAACATTGTCAAAGGAAAAGGCTGCCACGTATGGGACGATAAAGGTACGGAATACCTCGACCTCTACGGCGGACATGCAGTAATCTCTATCGGACATGCACATCCGCATTACGTAGAGATGATCAGCAAGCAAGTGGCCACACTTGGATTCTATTCCAACTCAGTCATCAACAAGCTGCAACAACAAGTGGCAGAACGGTTGGGAAAGGTCTGCGGCTACGACGATTACTCCCTGTTCCTTATCAACAGCGGAGCCGAAGCCAACGAGAATGCGCTGAAGCTCGCCTCGTTCTACAACGGACGGACACGCGTGGTATCTTTCTCAAAGGCTTTTCATGGGCGTACCTCATTGGCCGTAGAGGTTACCAACAATCCCAAAATCATCGCTCCCATCAACGACTGCGGACACGTCACCTATCTTACGCTGAACGATATAGAGTCCATGAAATCCGAACTGGCAAAAGGCGATGTGTGTGCAGTGATTATCGAAGGCATTCAGGGAGTGGGCGGCATACAGTTGCCAACCGATGAATTTATGCAAGCCCTGCGTGAAACCTGTACAAAGCACAATACCATACTGATTCTGGACGAAATTCAGAGTGGCTACGGACGTAGCGGCAAATTCTTTGCCCATCAGCACAACGGCATCCAAGCCGACATAATCACCGTAGCCAAAGGCATAGGCAACGGCTTCCCGATGGCAGGCGTACTTATCAGTCCGATGTTCACCCCTGTCTATGGACAGCTTGGAACAACTTTCGGTGGAAATCATCTGGCTTGCAGCGCAGCACTTGCCGTACTGGATGTTATCGAGCAGGAAGGGCTTGTGGCCAATGCAGCCAAAGTAGGCGCGTACTTACTGGAAGAACTGAAGAAATTCCCGCAAATCAAAGAAGTACGCGGACGCGGCTTGATGATCGGTCTCGAATTTGAAGAACCCATCAAAGAACTGCGTTTGAAGTTACTGAAAGAGCAGCATGTGTTTACCGGCGTCAGTGGAACAAACGTACTCCGCCTCTTGCCGCCCTTGTGCCTCAGCATGGACGAAGCAGACCTCTTCCTGGAACGTTTTAAGAAAGTACTTTGATATTTGAAGAATAATCAGCCGACAAAAGAGACGACCGAAAGAAGAATACCTTCCTGTTTCGGTCGTTTTTTATAGAAAATCTTTACCTTTGCCTAAAGACAACATTTTAAATTACAAAACGATATGAAAACAGCAATTATCGGTGCAGGAAATATGGGCGGGTCCATTGCCCGCGGTTTGGCTAAAGGAACCATCATTCCGGCCAACGACATCATTGTTTCTAATCCCACGCAACATAAATTGGATGTTCTGAAGGCAGAGTTTCCCGCTTTACAGACTACCCGCGATAATCAAGAAGCCGTTACGGGTGCTGAACTCATTATACTTGCCGTCAAGCCATGGCTGATAAAACCTGTCGTAAGCGAACTTAAACTGAAAAGTAAACAGATACTTATTTCCGTAGCAGCCGGCATACCTTTTGAGGAGTTGGCACACTATGTGGCAGACAAGGAGATGACAATGTTCCGTCTTATCCCCAATACCGCAATCAGCGAAATGGAGAGTATGACACTCATTGCAAGCCGCAATGCCAGCAAGGAACAAGAACAACTGTTGCTCGACATTTTCAATCAAATGGGGCTTGCCATGCTGATTCCCGAAGATAAAATCGCAGCGGCCACCGCCATGACTTCCTGCGGCATAGCCTATGTGCTGAAATATATCCAAGCAGCTATGCAAGCCGGAATAGAGATGGGTATTTATCCCAAAGACGGGATGCGCATGGTGGCCCAGTCTGTGAAAGGAGCCGCCGAACTGATACTGAACAATGATACACATCCCAGCATAGAGATTGATAAAGTGTGTACCCCTGGCGGAATTACAATTAAAGGCATTAATGAACTGGAACGGCAAGGATTCCCCTCAGCCATTATCAATGCCATAAAAGCAAGTAAATAATAAAAATAATCACTTAATACTAACCACATGGACGAACAAATTAAACAAATAGCCGAACGTCTGCAAGGATTGCGTGAGGTATTGGAATTGACAGCCAAAGACATCGCCCGCGATTGCGATATTTCGGAAGAAGAATATCGGCTTGCAGAAACGGGAGAATTTGACATCTCCGTAAGTATGCTGCAGAAAATAGCCCGCCGTTACGGCGTTGCCCTGGATGCACTGATGTTTGGTGAAGAGCCGAAAATGAGCAGTTACTTCCTTACTCGTGCCGGGAAGGGAACCAGCATTGAGCGTACCAAGGCCTACAAGTACCAATCGTTGGCCGCCGGTTTCATGAACCGCAACGCCGACCCGTTCATCGTCACCGTCGAACCCAAACCGAACGACGAACCGATACACTACAACAGTCACTCCGGACAAGAGTTCAACCTGGTTCTGGAAGGACGCATGATGCTGAGTATCGACGGCAAAGATTTAATCCTGAACGAGGGAGACAGCTTGTATTTCAACTCCAAACTGCCACATGGCATGAAAGCGTTGGACGGAAAGAAAGTACGCTTCCTTGCTGTAATCATGTAACAACATAAATGAAGAATGGAGAACGAAGAATGAAGAATGAGCTGTACGCTTATGCCGTACATCAGGTTCTTAATTCTCAATTCCCAATTCTTAATTCCTAAAGTTATGATAGAAAGATTTTTATCACAAACGTCCTTTACATCTCAAGAGGACTTTATCAAGAATTTAAAGATTAACGTACCGGAGAATTTCAACTTTGGCTATGACGTAGTCGATGCCTGGTCTGCAGAACAGCCAGACAAACCTGCATTGCTCTGGACCAATGACAAAGGAGAACATATCCAGTTCTCATTTGCCGACATGAAACGTTATACAGATATGACAGCCTCCTATTTCCAAAGCCTCGGCATTGGACATGGTGATATGGTAATGCTGATTCTCAAACGCCGTTATGAATTCTGGTTCAGCATCATCGCACTGCACAAATTGGGCGCGGTCGTTATTCCCGCCACACACCTGCTTACTCAAAAGGATATTATATATCGTTGCAATGCCGCAGACATCAAAATGATTGTCTGTGCAGGTGAAAGTGTCATTACCGACCACATCACCGCTGCCATGCCAAGTTCTCCGAGTGTAAAGAAACTGGTCAGCGTAGGTCCGGAAATACCCGAAGGATTTGAGGACTTTCATAAAGGCATAGCCAATGCCGCTCCTTTCACAAAGCCGGAACACCCCAACAAGAACGACGACATCTCTTTGATGTATTTCACCAGCGGCACTACCGGCGAACCGAAAATGGTTGCCCACGACTTCACCTATCCACTGGGGCATATCGTAACAGGAAGTTTTTGGCATAATCTGCACGAAAACAGCCTGCACCTCACCATTGCCGATACAGGCTGGGGAAAAGCCGTATGGGGAAAACTATACGGACAATGGATAGCCGGAGCCAATATCTTTGTATATGACCATGAAAAGTTTACTCCCGCCGATATTCTGAAAAAAATACAGGACTATCACGTCACCTCACTTTGTGCACCACCCACTATCTTCCGGTTCTTAATTCACGAGGACCTGACGAAGTATAACCTTTCTTCTTTGCAATACTGTACCATTGCCGGCGAAGCATTGAATCCTGCCGTATTCGATACATTCAAGAAGTTGACGGGTATCAAACTAATGGAAGGCTTCGGACAGACTGAGACAACTCTTACCGTAGCCACCATGCCATGGATGAAACCCAAACCGGGCAGCATGGGATTGCCTAATCCCCAATACGATGTCGACCTGATAGATTATGACGGCCGTTCCGTAGAAGCCGGTGAGCAAGGACAGATTGTAATTCGTACCGACAAAGGCAAACCGCTTGGCCTGTTCAAAGAATATTATCGTGATGCCAACCGCACCCACGAGGCTTGGCACGATAACATCTACTACACCGGTGACGTCGCCTGGAAAGACGAGGACGGCTATCTCTGGTTTGTAGGACGTGCCGACGACGTTATCAAAAGCAGTGGTTACCGCATCGGCCCATTCGAAGTGGAAAGCGCCCTGATGACGCATCCGGCAGTCATAGAATGTGCCATTACCGGAGTTCCCGATGAAATTCGAGGTCAAGTTGTAAAAGCAACCATCGTATTATCCAAAGAGTACAAGAACCGCGCCGGTGAAGAGCTGGTTAAGGAGTTGCAGAACCATGTTAAAAAAGTAACCGCTCCTTACAAATACCCGCGCGTTATAGAATTTGTAGAGGAACTTCCTAAAACTATCAGCGGTAAAATCCGTCGTGTGGAAATCCGGAAGAATGACGAGAAATAATCGTTCCTGAACAAAACACAAAAGAACCGGAACAGGTAAAAGGGGCTATGCATTATAAATAGGCATAGCTCCTTTTGTCCTTGTAGATAAAGCTTCCCTTTTTCTCACTGTACTTCATAAATAAAACAGATGATAAATTATAACTTTACCAATATTGGTTCTTATGTAAACAAAAAGATTATATTTGCATAAAAATCAGATTTTACAAAAAGTCAGATAACCAATGAAGAACAGCACAACATTATGAGTAGCAAAATACAGACAGGAAAAGATATACTTCTCTTGATAATTATACTATTCCTCTCTGACAATATACATGCACAAAATAATTATATCCACCGGCTCGGCATTGAAGGCCGACCAGGATATATATTCCCTACCAGCTCTTTCTTGCGGGGAGAAAACAATATGCATAAAAGGCTGAGTTCTGCCTACTCGGCTCATTTGAAATATTCCTTCCAGCTACAGCCGGGCAGTACTGCAGACCGAATATACGGAAGTTCGTACCAAGGCATAGGATTAGGATATTTCGACTTCGGCAACGACAAAGAAATAGGGACTCCTATTGCCCTCTACGCATTTCAGGGAGCACGTATTGCCAAACTCACTCCCCGACTATCGCTCAACTACGAATGGGGATTTGGAGCCTCCTTCGGCTGGAAACCTTATAATTATCTCAACAACCCCAACAATACCGTCATAGGGACTAAAATTAATGCATACCTTAGTGCCGGAATTCATTTTGATTGGATACTCTCTCCTCTATTCGACCTTAACATCGGGGCAACCGCAGTGCATTTTTCCAACGGCAATACCCGATATCCCAATACCGGCCTGAACACAGTAGATTTCAAAATCGGAATAATATATAATTTCAATCGGAATATAAACGATGTATTACAACCGTCACAACAAATTCCGAGCCCGGCCTTTCCCAAACATGTCAGCTACGACCTCACAGTATTTGGTTCATGGCGAAGAAAAGCCGTCGATGTTCCAGGAGGGCAAGTTCCTGCACCGGGGAAATACGCCGTAGCAGGGTTTTGTCTTGCTCCCATGTATAATTTTGGATATAAATTCCGCGCAGGAGTATCATTAGACGGTGTATATGACGCCGGTGCCAATATTTATGCCAAAGATTACATTACTCCTCTTAATGGTGGAAATGAAGAGGAAGCTTTTGGCATCCCACCATTACGTAAGCAACTTTCTTTGGGTGTCTCAGCACGCGGAGAATGGGTAATGCCCTACTTCACCATTGGCATAGGTTTCGGAGCCAACATCCTGCATGGAGGAGGAGACCTCCAATCTTTCTATCAGATATTAGCGCTCAAAATAGATATATCTCACGACACTTTCCTACATATCGGATATAATCTTAAAGATTTCCACGAACCCAACTATCTGATGCTAGGCGTAGGCTACCGGTTCAATAATAAACGCCCCCGACTGTATCATTAATGACTTTTACCAATTCTTACATCACAAAGATTCCTTATTACTCAAAATAAACAGCTTTAGCATGAACTCATCAATACAGTTCACGACCTATCTATTCACGACCAATAGGCTGAATATTCTTTATTATTAGAGAAATCCTTAATTCAAGTAACTACAGACCATTTTTACTAAGTTTTGTTACTTAAATGATTTCTTTAGACATTCGTTTTTTTCTATTCTGTGAAAGTCTGAACTATTTCTGCAACCATAACTATAATATATTCAAATCCTGCTTGATTCAAGCCGGATAGGGCAAGGGATATTCTCTCTTTAAGGAATATCCCTATACAACCTAACCATTAGAAACCACCATTACGGTGTATCCGCTCTTATTGCACAGCAGGTGTAACTTCCAAATCTAACGAGCTTAAGTCCATATCTCGCGAGGAATTACCATACAATATTTGATATTTACCAGGAAAAACTTTCAGACCATCTACATCCGCGTTATAATAAGCAAAAGATTCAGGTTCGAGTGTGATTCTCACTTTTTCACTTTTACCCGCTTTTATCTCTTGACGCACATAACCTTTGAGTGATTTGATAGGCGCATCAGGATTAGTCAGACTTTTTACATAGACCTGCACAACTTCAGCACCATCCATTTTGCCGACATTGGTTAATGGAATAGTGATTTCCACTTTCTCTCCAGCTTTGATTGAACTGGAAGAGAGTAATGCCTCGCCAAATTCAAAGTCTGTATAACTCAACCCATAACCAAACGCATATTGGGGTTCACCCTTAAAATAGCGATAAGTGCGGTTTTCCATGCTGTAATCGGTAAATTCAGGTAACTGTTCTGTTGATTTGTAGAATGTCACAGGGAGCTTTCCGGAAGGGTTATAATCACCAAACAACACATCAGCCACAGCCGTTCCTCCTTCTTGCCCCGGATACCAGGCTTGCAAAAGCGCATCGTATGCATAATCAATGTCAGCCAATGCTATGGCACTACCGGAACAGTTTACATAGATTACAGGTTTACCGGTCTCGTGCATCGCTTTCAAGAAACGCTTTTGTACATCAGGCAATTCAATTTTCGCACGTTCATGTCCTTCACCTTCTTGTGTGGGGGTGATACCACCTACATATATAATGGCCTCAACATCTTTAATTTTCTCTTTCAGTTCCTCAAATACCGCCAGTTTTCGTTCATACATATCAACAGAAAGGTGTGAGACACTCCCTTCTTTACCAGATTTATAATCAAGAGCAATCTGATAAGTTTCACCTTCTTTTACTTGAAGCGTATAAATGGAACCACGTCTGCCCTTCATCGACTCTGTGAACTCTCGGCGTTGCGCTTCTGTAAGATTCATCCCAGGAGTATATTTAAACGACAATTCCTTGGGAACATATTCACCTATCTTTTTATTATTCACCTTTAACACATAACTATCTCCCCGAACAGAGAAACAAAGTGTACCGGTGAAATCAGGAACATATGTTCCTGAATATTTGGCGCTGAAATCCGAAGTGGGCACATCTTTCCCAAATCCATATCCTCCTTCTGTACGGAAATTTATCACTTCTGCATGGCTTGTGTTGATGATTTCTCCTGAAAAGTCGGGTTTGGCATAATATTGGGCCAAAAAGCCTTTTTGACCATCATGATTTACCAGATGCATTTGAGGTATTTGCAAATAATCTGAATCAATCTCACTCCCGCGTTCAGAGATGATACGAGTATTGGGCAACTTATTTTTGAGACCTTGCAGAATGGTGATACAATGGGTCGGTGAACCGCTGTAATTGCCACGCATCATAATGGAATCATTGATATTGGGACCAACTACGGCAATGGATTTGATGTTTTTATCCAATGGCAGTATGTTACCTTCATTTTTCAATAGAACCTGTGATTCGTGAGCCATTTTCAAAGCATGATCCCGATGCTCTTGACAGTCAATCACACTGCCCGGTATCGTAGAGTAAGGCACATACTTGGCCGGATCCAGCAATCCTAGACGAAAGCGTTCAGTCAAGATACGACGCAAAGATACGTCTAAATCTTGTTCCTTGATAATACCTTTCTCTACGGCTTCTATCAATGCATTGTAGCTTCGCCCACATTCCAAGTCTGTACCAGTCAATACGGCATCCGCACTGGCTGCTGCTGCATCCGGATGTGTTTCATGACGGCCTTTCACATAAAAGTCATTGATGGCGTCGCAGTCACTTACTACCATTCCATCAAACCCCCAGCGATTACGTAGGATGTCTACCAACAAACGATTGCTGGCGCAACATGGTTCACCTTCATAAGCGCTGTATGCACACATCACTTCACGTACATTGCCTTTGACTACCAATGTTTCGAAAGCGGGAAGATAAGTTTCCCACAAGTCGCGCATCGAAACCACAGCATTAAACTCGTGGCGTAATGGTTCTGGGCCACTATGCACACCGTAATGTTTGGCGCAAGCATGTGTCTTATAATAATATTCATCATCGCCTTGCATTCCCAGCACGACGTTTAAGCCCATTCTTGACATCAGAAAAGGGTCCTCTCCATAAGTTTCTTGCCCGCGTCCCCAACGAGGATCTCGAAATATATTGATATTGGGAGCCCAAAAAGTAAGATTAGGAATCGCTGAAACGTATGGCCCTATATCTCCATCAAGTGGTAAGGTGTTATAACGTGCACGTGCTTCGTCCGACACCATTGTATAGGTAGTCAGTTGTGAAGAATCGTCAAAAGTTGCGGCTAATGCAATGGATTGAGGAAATACTGTAACCCCACCCGCTATCAGACCATGGCAAGCTTCTCCCCACCAGTTATAAGCAGGGATGCCTAACCGCTCGATAGCCAATGAACGATTAATCATCATGCTGACTTTCTCTTGAAGAGTAAGCAATGACATCAAATTGTCAACTCGTTCTTCTACTTTTAGTTTAGGGTTTTGAAACGGATACTGATACTTCTCTGCTTCTGAGCATGCTGTCCATAAAAAGAGTGCCATCACACTGCACAGCAAGATGTTTTTCTTTGTCATGTTACTTTTGTGTTTTTAAATTAAGTGAAAACAAATAGGTTATTGTAAGCAAATGAAAATAAAAAGTATGACATTACAAAGCAATAGGCGAAAAAGTTAGGGTAATATTATATTGATTAAACATTTTTCGCATCATGCTACATATAAGAGGCTCATTAGTAGATGAGAAACTTGGTAATTACATCGGATATTACAACGTCCTATTCATGTCAATCTACCTTTCGAGCAAAAATTCTCATTGGACGAGTTTTATTCTTGTTTGCTGTACGAAATAACTCAGTAGCAGGATAAATGGGAAAAGTATCATCATTAACCAAAGTAGCAGCAAAGATGACAATATCCTTATTATCGGGCAGTACTACCTCTGTAACCTTAGCAGGCAAGTCAATGGCTAATTTGAACATATAGGTAAATTCATAAGGGTGGTCGCCCCCGCTTGAATGACGATGGGTACCCACATAAGCCACTTCAGAGTCTTTCAGATAGCCTTCCGTATGTCCTGTGTGCCCCCATTGCCCGATAAAGCCGGTATAAGAAGGTACAACGACTTCCTGTTCGGACTTACCGACACGAAATACTCCCTGCACATCTTTCTCGGCAGCCGCCGCAAGAATATAAAGGCGATTGTAATCATGATCTGTAGGCAATTTCAAAATATTACCTTTGCAGACCATACCATTAAATTCTTCATGAATTTCCAGCTTAAAAGGTATTCCATGCACATCTATCTCAGCCGGAATCAGTTCGGCAGCGTAAGAATAGCCAGACTCAAAGTCTGCTGCAGTTTTAAACTCATTCCAACTAAAACACTTCTTATCATAAGTAAGAAGTAACGGTTTAGTAACCATTTGCGCTTTTCGCTCGGAAGCAAAACGTACCTTGTAGGTTTTGATACTATTGGGATTGATAAACACTTTTAAACAGTTCCCACTAAAATCCGCCTTATTAATAGTTTTTTCTGTACCGTCTGCTTCTACAGCCGCCACGATATTATCAGCAAAAACAATTGAAGCTTCTTGCGCCAGCTTGCCTCCCGTCTCATATACACGTACTACATATTCATCCGAACTTTCAGCTTTCTTTAACGCCTTGATAAGAACATTCCGATTATCTGAGAAAGCTAAAGAATATTTTCTCCCTAATTCACCACTATGCTTTTCAGTAGCAAATGCTTTGATACGCTGATTTAGCGACTCCGCTTCCTCACGAATCTGTACTACATCCAAAGCGCCTGCATGACCGATCAAACTGTAAGTAAAAGTATGATAGCCAAAGTCCTGACAATTTTGATAAGCATAGTGTTCTTTTGTTTTCGGTGTATGTAGCAAAGTAAGACGCAAAGTGTTATTATCAGGTTTATCCCAGCCATACTTACTGTCATTCATTACAGAAACTCCATAAGAGCCATTGCTATCTGTCAAGTCCGCCCAATATTGAGCATATACTTCGTAGGCAGTCGGAGTATTATTGCCTCTCTGCACACTACCCACCCCCAAATCATAAGTCGCTTTCTCGTTATCCAAATTGAAAGGGAACTCTGCTTTCAATAAAGAATTGGCAGACTGCCAGTCTATTTCATTAATAAAATCTATTCGATGTGCCAGCGCACCTTCATATAAATGAATATATTGACGAAAAAAAGAACCACCATAAGACTTCTCCACACAGAGAGTCTTACGTAATTCACCATTCTCGCACAAAGTCATCTTCACATTGCTAGTAATAGAAATTGGAGTTCTGTCTATAGTCTTCTTTAGTACCTCCCATGCGGGCCAAGAAAGCGATTCATTTTCTGTAAAGAGAGCCAAACGAATAGCTTTGCCAGCTTTCACTAATTCTTTGTTATTTTTCTTGTCGAACAGCGAAACTATATCACCATTTTCGTCTAGCATCAATTTATAAAATGAATTTTCAATGTTCGTGGCTTCAGTAATAGCCATTTCTTTTCCACTCCCTGCAAGACGCACATCATAAACCACATACCCCACAGCGGGAACAGTGGCTTCCACCAATAGCTGTACGTTTCCATCAGTATATGAAACAAGCTGTGAATTCACCTTTTTACCTTGTTCATCGTACACAGTCACCTCTTTTGGGAAATGGGGGGCCTCTATCTCTATACTCACGATATCGGTAGTCTCAAAACCAGAAGCATTATAGAACACTATAGGAACCCCCTTAACTTGAGTGTCAAGATTGTGTGCCACGCTTTTCACAGCATGAGTGAGAATACCGGAAAATTGTTTCAATGAAAGTAACTCATCATTCCAAGAAAATTCATAAGCACGAGGAATGCTAGTGCCTGTTAAATCATCATGAAACTGATGGAAAATAAAGCGTTGCCAAGATTCCGTCAGACTCTTTCCTGGATATTCCGCAGTTCCAAGCAAGGCAGCAGCCACAGAAGCTCGCTCTGCAGCATCTCCTAAAAGTTCATTTTGACGGTTATAAAGTTTCATGGCAGCCTGTGAAGTATAACAACCTGTACCATGAACATCCATCAACAGTTCACCATCGAATACCGGAAGTTCAGGGTGGATATCATATGGCTGATATGATTTGAACAGTTGGTCACTCGTAGCACTGATAATTTCTAACGGTCCTTCTCCCTTAATACCCTTTTCCACAGAAGCAACAGAAGCAATAGTGGGAGAACCACCCATATCACCTGTTCCGTAATAGCGGTAAACTGTATTTAATGGAGTACGTTTGGAATAGTCTAATAGTGTCTTATTGTTGGAAAGGTCCTCATTATTCCAGCGGTGACCATAATAATATCCATGGGCTAACATAATGGAAGCACCATCTATACCTTTCCACAAACCTATGGTGAAAGGATGCTTGCTTTCACCATAGAAAGGATTCATACGCCAATCTAGTTTTTGTGAAGAGAAACCTATCAACCCACAATGAGAAGCTACAGTAGGAAGTGTCCAGCCAAAGCCAAAACAGTCGGGCAAAAAGATATCGGAACTTTCTATGCCTAACTCTTTACGATAAAATTCCTGCCCCAACATAATATTACGAATAAATGACTCAGTAGAAGGAACCAAGGTATCGGTTGCATCCCAACTAGCTCCGCTCACATGCCAGCGTCCTGCTTTCACAAAGGCCTTCATCAATTCGTATTCACGAGGATAATACTCCTTCATCCAAGCGTATTTTACCCCACCTTCAAAATTAAAAATATAGTTGGGATATCGATTCAAAAGGAATAGATTTTGGTTCAAAGTGTTCCAAATATACTCTTTGATAGTAGTTTGAATGTCCCAGTTCCATTGCGTGTCCAAGTGTGCATCTGCCACCGCATACACCTTCGCTTTCTTCGCTATCATGGTTTGAGCTGACAATTGTCCGCCTATAACAACTGACAACACAGTTCCTGCTATCAAACAGATTCTCTTAGCCAGTATTCGCTTTATTTTCATAGTTATATATATAATTAATCAAAAACAAATGAAATTATCAGCAAGTACAATGCGGATAGCAATAATCCAATTAATGTACTACATTTCTTCATTAACCCTCTTTTGTCAGAAGCGTTCACGAGACTACACAATCACCCCACAGGGGAATTTCACTATTTTTTATAGTCAATCCATACTTTCATGTTACCAGCCTCCATATTATCCCATGCGTAGTAAGGAATTAGGGTAAATGTCTTTTTTCCATCTTTGGCAGTAATTTGCTGAACACCATTCAAAAGATTCACATTAAAATCAGTCTTAAATGATGTCTTTGGAGAAATATAGATCCCTTCAATTGTGTCTTTGTTTTGAGCATCCTCAATACAATACACCAATGGACCACGCTGAATAGCACGCTTTCCTATATTCTGCTTCACCCTGACATCAGATTTCACAACTTCTACTGGCATATCAAAATCCAATTCTATATTATCGCCTGAGTTCCAATCGGCTATCACTACATATCCCTTATCAATCCTCAGTTTTTTAACTTTCTTTCCATTAATGAATAAATTATATTTTTTACACCATCCTGGGATACGCAAACGCAACTCCTTATTGATTTCTTCATCTGCATTGATCGTAAATTTAATTCTTCCATTCCAAGGATATTTCGTTTCTTCTTTCATAGTTACTTGGACTCCATCCACATTTACTTCTGCCACATTGCCAATATAGAGATTCACCCAAATAGCATTATCAGAAATACCGTAAATATAGTTACCAATGGAAGGGAGAAAGCGTGATAATTGACTCGGACAACAAGCACAACCGTACCATGGAAGACGATGATGGTCTCCCTTAGATTCAAGAGGATTCACATAAAAGAAACGATCACCATTGAGAGAAATACCAGCTAATGCACCATTATACATGGAACGTTCCAATACATCAATATATTTAGAATCACCAGTGAACTGATTCATACGATGATTCCACAATACCATACCAACCGACGCACAAGTTTCGCAATAAGCTTCTAAATTAGGAAGATCATAGTCCTCAGTAAAACCTTCGTTGTGACGTGATGAACCTATACCACCCGTTATATACATATTCCGTTCCACAACGTCAGTCCATAATCTATTAAGCGCATCAATATATTGAGGATTGTGTTTTATTGCAGCTACATCAGCCATACCACAATATAGGTACATACAACGTACAGCATGACCACCAATACTTTCCATTTCCGAAACAGGAACTTCATCTTGATAATACGATTTATCCCAATTACTATTATCCCCCTTAGTACCATAACCATGCCCGCGTTGTTCCAATAGCCAATTAGCGAAATCCACGTATTTGGATTCCCCCGTTGTTTGCGCCAATTTTACAAGGGCTAATTCTATTTCTTCATGTCCAGGCACCCAATGGCGTTTATCTGGCCCGAAAAGTGTCATCATGTGGTCCACCATATGTGTAGACACATTCAATAACGTGCGTTTTCCCGTAGCTTTATAATATGCCACAGCTGCTTCAATCATATGACCTGCACAATACATTTCATGCTTGTCCATATTTGTCCAACGTTTATCCAACCCTGTAAGGGTATAAAAAGTGTTGATATATCCATCTGGAAGTTGGGCTGCAGCCATTTTGTTTATCCATTCATCTGCCTTTTTCTCCAGTTCTGGATTAGGATTATTGATTAGCGAGTAGGCAATGCCTTCCAAAGCTTTATAAACATCCGAATCATCATAAAAAATACCTGAATGCTTTCCTGAATTTTTTGCTGCATTCTCAAAGTTTCGTATCCGCCCAGTTTTATTTTCTATTTGATCTATACAAACAGGTAGTGTATTAGTGACATGCTTTTTCAGGCGAGGAGACCAAAAATCATCCTGTATACGAACTTGAGAAAAATCCACCTGATTAATCATTTTTGTTTGCGCAAAAAGTGTTGTGTCACCACCTGTATAGCATATTAATGCCATACCACAAACAAGAATTGTTTTAGTAACTTGTTTCATCTTTATAAGATTTAATATTTATTGTTTTTCAAATTAGAATCCTGCATACTCAAACCAAGAGAATGTCGCTTTTCGTTTACTTACTTCTCCATTACTGGAAGCATACATACCTACATACGGACCGATAAAACCACGAGCTACATTCGTGCTACAAACAGTTGCATCCATTTCTTCACAGAGCGCACGCATATTCTCATTTGTTTCACCATAGTAAAAAGCATATTTCAACCCATCACCCTGAATAGAAAGAATGACATTGTCTGCTCTATACGGAACATGAGCTAATATGGCTTCTTTCCCATTTTTCACTTGAATCAACCTCAGTTCACGAGGAGTATCTCCTTTACCCACTATAGTCAAACGATAATGGAAACGATCATTTTGCATAATTACCATACCGGCCTCCTCATTGGATTTGGTTGGATTGAATTGCATGGCACAAGCTGTGTAAAACTTATGATGTTCCACACGACGAGCAATCAAAGAGGGATTCACCAACTCACTTACACGCTGAGGCCGCAGGTTAATTTGAAGCTTAGAATCTTTTAACTCATACCATTTTTCAAAAGGAGTACGCAAGAAATTCCAGCAATAAGCTAACGATTGCCCATTAAATTCATCCCTATTATCAGGCTTTATTACCGGACATTCAGGAAGCTTAGGAAATTGTTCTTCCATGAGCACCCTTCCTACTCCTGGATTAAAAATGGGTTGCTCCCCCTGGAACTCTACAGGAGTTAAAAAAGTTTCACGACCCAGCATATTAAACCCATTTACAGGTCTCACCCCAAGCATCACACTATACCAATCTCCATTTTGGGTTTGTACCAGATCAGCATGCCCTATTGTAGTAATATCAATATCATTACCCAAATGGCGATGCGTCAGTACAGGATTACAAATAAACGGAGTATATGGACCAACAATATTGTCTGCAGTAAAAACGGACACTGCATGATTCTCCCACGTACCACCTTCAGCAATCATCAAATAGTATTTCCCTTTAATTTTATATATATGTGGCGCTTCAGCATAAGGACTATTGATAGCATATCCACTTGAAACAATATGCCGTTCACCAATAAATTGTCCTGTTGACGGATCGAGTTGTTGCACATAAATACGATCTTCAGCCGGATAACGACGAGGCGGTATTTTATTATCTCCATTGATGCTGCCACAGTACCACATGGTCCCATCTTCATCAAAGAAAAGAGAAGGATCAATACCAGGTGCATCCTTAATAAAGATTGGTTCCGAGTAAGGTCCTTCAGGAGAGTCTGCAGTTACAAAAAAATTGCCTCCACATCCTGTAGCTGTACAAATCACGTAATATGTACCTTGATGATAACGAATGGTAGGTGCCCATAATCCATTCGACGCTTTCAAACCATCTTTCATTTGTAGTTGGGAAGGACGGTCAAGCACATGTCCTATCTGCTCCCAGTTTACCAAATCCTTACTATGAAAGATAGGTAAACCCGGAAACCATTCAAATGAAGAAGTTACCATGTAATAGTCATTCTCCACCCTACAAATAGAAGGATCAGGATGAAACCCTGGAAGAATAGGATTCTTAAACGTTTTTTGCGCAGATACATTAAACGAAAAAATTAGTAGGAGCAATGCAAGACACATACGTGCCCAATTTGTTTTATTCATCTTAGTCTATTTATTTAAAAGTTAATTCATTATTCAAATACAATTTCATTCTGTCAGGTTATTGCTGCTCCCTGATTGCTTTATAAATTCTTTAGGAAGCATGCCAAAATGTTGATGAAAACACTTTGTGAAATAGGATGCACTAGTAAATCCGGTAAGCGATGCTATCTCATTAACCCTATAACCACTTTCACACAATAAAGAGGCAGCACGTTTTAACCGTTGTAATCTAATATAATCATTAGGTGTAAGGTCCGTCACCCCCTTTATTTTTCGGTGTAAACTTGAGCGACTCATATTCATTTTTTCTGTCAGTACATCCACACTGAATTGCGTATTATCTATGTTCTTTTCGATAATCTCATTCATTTTCTTCAAAAATAACTCATCTGTTTTTGTAAGTGCTACAACATTTGCTTCAATGAAAGGACGTTTGTAGAATAATTCTTTAATGGACTTTCGATTCATAAGCAGATTTTGAATTTGTGCCATAAGATATTCTAAAGAAAACGGTTTTTCAATATAGGCATCTGCTCCCAATTCCAATCCATTTATACGACTCTCCAAATCAGATTTAGCACTTAATAAAATAACAGGAATATGGCTATACTCTACAGTCTCCTTGATATTTTTGAGCAACTCCATACCATCCATATTGGGCATCATAATGTCACTTACAACAATGTCTATATCAAATTCCTTAAGCACCTTCAATGCCTCCAAACCATCAGCAGCTCTATATACATCGTATTTATCCATCAAACGTTTTGATATAAAGTCCTGCATCTCCAAATTGTCTTCAACAATCAACATAGCCGGCTTCTCTGAAAACTTCACATTTGTTATACTAATAGACTCTTCATCTTTCAGTTCAATATCATCTGTTCTTATTTGATGAAAGCATGGTAAGTTCAGCACAAACCGATTCCGTTCTATACATGTGGTATCAAGTATCAGTGAACCTCCATGTAATTGTGCCAAAGAACGCGCCAATGGCAAACCCAAACCTCTCCCAGAACTTATCGGCCCTTGAGATGAGACTTGCACAAATGGTTCGAAAATGGCTTCTCTCATTGTTGGTTCAATCAACTCTCCATCATTTTCAACAATAACACAAAAACTATTATTTGCTACAGTGGTTAATTCTACTTTTATTTCTGAGAGAGAATACTTTGAAGCATTTGTAAATAGATTACTTATAATTTTTGTAAATGCTTCCAAGTCTACATCAGCAAACAAAGAGTCTTCAGGTAGTAATAATGAAAACTCACGTTCATGTTGTTCACTCGGTAGCTTAAAACGCCTATAAATAGACTTAAGTAATAAATTTATATCAGTGCGTTCAAAATTCAATTGTACTCTTTTTGTTTCTACTCGCTGAAAATCAAGCAACTGATAAGTAAGTGAAAGCAAACGCTCCGTATTTCTCATCATAATATCCAATGTTTCTTGCGTATTCTTATCCAATGATTTGTTACGCATAATATATTCCAGCGGAGTCTTTATTAAAGTAAGCGGAGTTTTTATCTCATGTGCTATATTAGTAATAAATTCCAATTTGGCATGATAAGATTCACGTTCCTTTTCATGCTCTAATTCTTGCATTAATTTCTGATGCTTTTTATTCACTTTCTGCTGATTATAGGACATGAGAAGCACAATTAATACAAGTATCAATATGCAATAAATAGTATATGCCCACACACTTTTCCACCAAGGACTATGTATCTGTATAGTAAGTGAACGAGCTTCCTGCCACTGCCCTACACTGTTTTTAGACTTTATTTGTAATATGTACTTACCCGGACGTAAATCAGAATATGAAATACGCTGCACATCCGTGTAAGACCAGTCCTTATCAAGACCTTCTAATCTCACACAACAAGCATCGTTTGTCGTTGCCGCATACTTCAATACCGCAAAATCAAAACTAATAAAGTTTTGGTCATATTCCAATTCTAACTCATTTGTATGAATAATAGAATGCTTCAAAGGCGAATCTGCTCTAGGAATAACTTCTTTATTGTTAATTTGAAACCCTGTTAGATAAACAGTTGGGAAGCTTAAATCATCTTTAATATTGAGAGGGTCAATAACAACCAAACCTCCAATGGTTCCAAAGTAAAGCTTTCCACGACTGTCTTTATATGCAGAGTTATAATTAAATTGATTAGAAATTAATCCTTCACTTTTAGTAAATACCCGAATATTACCAGACAAAGGATTAAGCCGCACTAAGCCACGATTAGTTCCTACCCAAATATCCCCAAAGTCATCTTGAATTGGGCTGAAAGCTGTATAATCTGGGAAACCATCCTCAATAGTATAGTGAGAAAATTGCTTGTCATCAGGATTATAACATAATAAGCCATATCCAATTGTACCCATCCACAACCAGCCATCTTTATCTTCATAAACATCCACAACTTTATTAATCCAATGTCCAGTTTGCCTTTGAATCTCAGAAATAAAATCAACTCTTTTTGAATCAAAAGTATAACATACAAGTCCTCCACCTACTGAGGCAAGCCAAATATTACCATGACGATCTTCACAAATATTATGTACGTACATGTTAGAAAAGCCGTTTATCCGCGTAAATGTCCCTTCCTTAGGACTGAACCAATATAGTCCACCTTGCGTGCATATCCAAATACGGCCTTTTGTATCTTGATAAATAGCATAAATTGAATTTTGTACATTGTAGCGTTCGTCTGATATATAATATCTTTTCACCGCTCCAGTATTAAGATTATAAATATTGAGTCCACCAGAATATACCCCCACATAAAGTTCATCATCAATTACACATAATCCATGAACATTATAGTGCTCCAAGTGAGCGCTAACAGGAATAATACTTTTTTCTTGTGAATTGAAGTAATTCAAACCAGCATCTTCTGTTCCAATCCAAAGATTACCCATGGAGTCAGATCTGATTTCTCTTACAACCCTTCCTTTAAGAGATGTTTTAGTCGCTATTGGATAGTATGACTCAATATACCTATTTTCATTGATGGACATATAATTGATACCACCAAAATAAGTACCAACCCATAGTCCATTATCGCTATCACGATAGACAGCATAAATAGCATTGTCAGAAAGCGAACGCTTATCAAAATAGTCATTTACACATTTTGATGCTTTCTTTTGTATTTCATCATAAAGATACAATCCTGTTTCTGTTGCCAACCAAAGCCCATTATCACTTATTTGTATATCATGTACATAAAGAGGCTCTTCTACACTTTCTCCTATTTTCAAACATTGAACGGTTTTGTCATTTAAATCGTATCTCACCACACCTGAATATTGAAAGCCCATATAAATATAATGTCCATTACCAGTTATCACCTGCATACCATCATTCTCGGCATTGAGGCAGTCTATTTTAACAGCATGATAATTTCCTGTTGTATAATCAAGTTGTATCAAACATTCTTTATCACCGCCAATCCAAACATTATCGTCATTATCAATCCACATAGCTGTAGCAGTAACTTTTGATACCCCAACTTTTAAATTTGCAAAGGAATAAAATTGGCACCTACAAGTTTGGGGATCATAACTATATATGCCTTCATCCTTTTCCAAAAAGAACAAGACTCCTTTTGTATTTGCCTTTACTGACAGAATCATCCCCTTTGGACTACGTCCCTCCACTGTTTTGATCTGTACCTGCCTTAAAGAATCTCCTTGAGTATCATAACAAAGGATACCTTGAGCACCCATCCAAAGTGTACTGTCTGGAGCCAAGCATAGTGAAAAAATACTATTTATACCTTGCGAATTATTTGGAGAACATTCACTCTTATAAACTTTCACTTTGTTACCGTCGTAACGGTTCAGGCCATCGCGTGTAGCAAACCACATAAATCCATACGCATCCTGTATAATGGCAGTAATATCATTGTGAGACAAACCATCATCCATAGTAAGATGTGAAAAATGATATTGCCGTACATCTGCATTTAGTGTAGCGCTCAAAATCATTACCAAGCCCATTAAACAGATACGTATGATTTTCATATTTATAAACTCTATTTATTAATATAATAAGTGGTAGATTCCTAAACTTACTTCACGAACTCATTAATTTTTAAATTCATACCTCCTTCAACAGAAATAGGCTTTCCTTGTACAGTACAACCTGTGATGTTTACATTGCGAACACAGTACTGTGCATCCTTTCCTAATATTTGCGATTCTACTCCATCCATATCTGATAATATATGTATATTTTTAACTTCTACTCCATCAATTGTGCTATTTCCAGTACATTCACGCCAGCTTTTATTTGTAATTTCAAAATCAATTAATCTAGGAGCCTCATTTCCTGGAAATTCGAAGCTTTCAATATAAAAATTCTCAAATCGTACTTTCTCAATATGAGTGGAGTCAAATGCATTGATTACCATTGCTCTTTTACATTTCATGACATCAATATTACTAAATGTAATATTACTAAATTTCTTCACACAAGTCTCAGTACCAATCTTCGCTGCAGCTGAGTTGCTCATAGTTAAAATCCTGTCAAACAAAATATTTTCAGTTGTCCAAACCCGTTCATTGTCCAGCCCCTTAACTACCACGTTATCATCACCTGCATGAATAACTGCGTTTATGAGTGAACAGTCTTTCGACGAATCGAAATCAATTCCATCTGTATTGGTCCAATTTCTCACAGGACGATTATTCAACACCTTAAGATTTCTAAAATGTACCTGCTCTGAACGATACACACGAGTATTCCAAAAAGTAGGATCGCGAAGTACAACACCATCAAAAACAATATCCTTACAGTTAGAAGCATAAACTAAATAAAATTCACGCGCACCATTTTTACGCAATCCACTCCAACCGGCTCCATCTATTGTACCATATCCCAATATACGAAAATGGTCCACACTATCTATACGAATTAAACATTTCTCCTGGTAGTCATTAGGATTAACACTACCCATAAGCAACGCATCATCTGCCAAAAATAGCGAAAGATTACTACGCATATTAAGCTGCCCGGTTCGGTAAATGCCTTTAGGGAAATACAATACGCCACCTTTTTTTGCGGTTTCATCAATGGCCTGCTGTATCTTCTCAGTACAAAGCGTATTTCCTGTACTGTCTATATCATAATCTTTTATATTCACAAAAGTCTGATTCTTAAGCTCAGCCTGATAGTCTATAAATGGATTAATAAGCAGATAAAGCTCCTCCATGTTATTAATTTTTACCACAAAAAAGCCTGGCCCATCTACAGTAAAAGTCAACTCATTTCCAACTACCTCACCTTGAATACCTTTTCTTAATGGGCTTATGCGATAACTTTGGATATCCTCCTGAACTGTCACCACAATCTTCATACTTGCCTTTCCATTACAAACGACTTGTGTGTAATGAATAGGAATATCCAATTTTGCCATTTTCTCAACAGCCGCTTTCACTCCATTAACACTTACACAGAACTCTTTACTAAGCGGCTCATCGCCTAATGCCGGAAGTAAACGAGGTTCATTGACTGGTTCACAGGCAATGAACAGAAAACCAGCAATAATTATACTAAACAGTGTTTTTACATATTTATTCATCTTTTTCTACTTTAAAAATGGATATAGATTGTACTATTACTCACAGAACAGGTTACCCACATATTTCACATTACTGCATTCTTTTAAATTGATAAATTTGTTCTTACCAAGCATAGGCATTACACAATTCCTTAACAGCACCCCATCAGTTCGGAATACATCAACAACAGGGGCATCCTTAGAAGTAACATTACCTATCAAATTATCGAGTACTATTTGATTACCACACGTTATATTAAATGACGATTTTTCATTTACATTCAGTAATTCTATATTACGCAGAGTCAAATTCTTCACATAATTGGCTTCTAATCCTCGTTTACATACCATGCGAATATCCTCTAGCACAATGAACTGTGGAGGAGCTTCGGCCAATCCTATAATATTAATAGCCTGCTCTACATTCGTCCCGATAATGTCTTTGAAACGAATATTTTTGAAGAACGGGGTTGATTCTGTTACCGGATAAATTTTCCCGCTAACCCCTTCGTAGCCCATATCAATCGAAATACCTTCACGCAGGTTTTCCATGATAATTCCACTTGCAAAGATATTCTCTACTGTTCCACCTCGTCCACGTCCAGTCTTCACACGTAAGCCACGTAATGTTCCTTTGAAAACGCAGTTCATAACTGTGACATTTTTTATTCCTCCTGACATTTCACTACCTATTCCCACTGCACTACGTCCATGAGCAAACGTACAATTTGATATGACAATATTCTCACAAGGAATACCTTTCTTGCGTCCATGCTCATTGTAACCAGACTTCAATGTTATACAGTCATCACCACAATCTATATAACAGTTTGATATCCTCACCCCGTTACAACAGTCTGGATCAATGCCATCTGTATTAGGTGATTCATAAGGCTGAATAATAGAAATGCCATCAATAATAACATTTCGGCAATACACTGGGTGTACTGTCCATGAGGGAGAGTTAGTTATAGTCAAATCTGCAATTTTCACATTCTCACAACGGTATAAATTAATCATACGCGGACGTGGATATTTTAACGGTGAACCTTCGGGATTTTCCGGTTCACGTTCCCGGATACCTGCAGCTGTACGCATTTTGTCAGTTTCCCAAAAGGCATCCCACCATGCTTTTCCCTGTCCGTCAATTCGTCCACGACCAGTGATTGTCACATTCTTTAAATCATGTCCTGTAAAAAGTGAAGCATATACTTTTCGTTCAATACCTTCCCAGGATCCGTTTATAATAGGTGTGTTTGCTATATCATTGCTAAAGTAAATTGTAGCCCCCGAACAGACCTCAAACTCAATATTACTTCTCAAGAATAAAGGACCACTTACATAATCTCCTGCAGGTACAATAACCTTTCCACCTCCTCTATCAGAAGCAGTATCTATGGCCTTTTGGAACGCCTCCGTACACAGTGTATGATTTCCAATAGCTCCATAGTCATTCACATTGAAATATTGCCCTAACATCATCAGTGGCATCATGCTACAAATCAGAAATAAGTATGCTTTCTTCATAAATTATATATTATTTCATTTTTACTCATTGTCCATGTTTACAACATCTTAATTCAATCGGTCCCAACACGCCTGATGGAACGCTGTCCCAAAGCTTAGCACTAAAATTACGATATGCAACGTCCACCAAAAAAAACGTTTGCCATTTCACATCGTTACGGTCCATCCATATCATTCTATTTGCATCAAGGTTACGCACCTCAATACGAAGTCGATTGTTTTTCTTTTTAAGCAAGGAAGCATTAATATTCAGTTCAAACGGTACTGCCCATAGTTCCCCAACATATTGATTGTTTATCCAAACTTTAGCTGTCTCACGAACATCGCCTAAAGCAAGCTGATAATTATCACATTTCACATCAGGGAGATTGAAAGTTGTCTCATATACTCCTATACCACTAAAATACTGAGCCATAGTATCTGGAGCCTCAGTCCAACTCCCTATAGCAGTGGTATGATAAGATGCAGGTACTTGTGGTTTTCCCTCTTTGAAAGATACTTTCCAATCACCATCTATACGGAAAGAGGCAATTGCATTATGATAATTCCATATAGGAGCATTGTTATCTGCAAATAGTTTGATAAAGCAGGATTCCCCCGGCTTTAATTGTAAATAAACTCCCTTATCTGATATTCTAGCCATCCCCTCTTCACCTGTCAACGGATTATAAAGCGTTATATTCTCTGCAGTTCTACCGAGTTTAATCCAGCCTTCTTCAAACTCATTACTTTGATTAGCAACAAAGTAAATTATGCCTTGTTTATTCCGCATACGTATGAATTCCAAATTTTGGGTGCCAAATTTCTCTTGTATCACACCAGAACGTTTAATAGCATTGCAAAACTGAGCATCCACTTGGACATTATTATAACCTTTCATCTCATCCAACAATGAATAAAATTCTTTACGCTGTTTTTCAGATGCATAATAACCTGGAATGTCACGAGGCATTCTATATGCAAAAACAATTTGAACGCCTTTCTCTGCAAACTGTCTGAGTTGACGTAGCGTTGAAAGTGGCATACGCTTACAACAAGGCACAACAATAGTAGTGTAAGCAGATTTTCCTGGTGTTACGATTTTACCATTAACTGCATCTGACATAACAATCTGCCTATCGGATATATAATCAAAATCAAAACCTTCACGTTTCATTGTACGTGCAATATCACCTATGTCCTGACGGTAGAACCAAGTATCAGGATTGTGTATGGTAAACATTTTTAATTTACTGCGTCCATCTTCATCGTCCGATTCTGTCCAAAAGTCATGCATAGGTACATAAAGTAGTACCTCATTATCTGTTAAACTATTCTGTAACAGATGTTGACAGCGCGCGACATAGAGTGAAAAGTTCGGAATTGTTTCCTTGAAAGCACTGGTTATTCCAAAATTAGCTGCAGGATAAAACCTCCATCCTGGAAAATCTATTTCTTTGGGTGAATAAGCACCACAAGTCAACATTATATGGTTGATTCCACTTATATACAACTCATCAATTTGCGGTTTTACCTGTGATAATGCCACCTTAAAATGATCACCCAACCAAGTAGCTGTTTCTGATGACGTGAGAGACTTACCCATTACGTGCGATGCAGATGAAGCAAATTTTAATAGCATCTTATCTGGGCGACCAAAAGACTTTTCGTTATATACTTTGTCAATCCGCACATTCTTTATATTCAGTGGACTGGCACCAAACGATTCAGTTTGAGGGATATCTGAAGCCCCATATAAATCGAGCCAATTAGCCGGAGTTCCATGAGCTTGTTCCACAGTTTTTACTCCATGGCTATTCGCCCACTCATGCCATACTTTCACAAAATTATCCAATAGAAGATCAGACACTGTTTCACGATAATCACATAATACTCTACGCGCTTCATCACTTTTGTTCGAAGGATCAAGTAAGTAAAGTACTTTTCTTAAATCATAACCTCGACGTATTTTGAATTCATCTAGCAATACAGGAGTATAATCAGCTCCATAAACCTCGTATGAGTCATTGAAAGTTGAGCGCAAGTCTGACCGTGATTGAAACAGAGCATCAAATCTTTTCAAATATTGATGGACCGTATTTTTATCAAAATGATCTATTACCAATCCCTCGCCTCCCAATCCTGAACGTTTCGTCCGTTGTCCGGTAGGACAAGAAAATAAAGCATATACATCATATTTTTTTGCAGGAAATGTATAAGTCAATATACCATTTTTATTGATATGCTGGGTAAGTTCTATATATTCTCCATCAGCAGAGTAAGCACTTAGTACCTGAATTTCACCTTTGCCCAATGTATCTACTTGAATATTTACTTTCTCTTTGGGCATTGCTGTAAATACGCGAGTCACAACCGAATATTTAGCACCCATTTCAGGGGTAACATTAGGTCCTCCAAAAGGCCAAGCAGAAGTTAGTGATGCATCAATTGCCAACCCGTTGTTTTTAAAACTAGTAGCAGTATAATTCAACATTTTAATCCAGTCTTGACTCATAAAGGGAATAAACTTCTCTTTATAATCATCAACCCCATATGTGGCTGCAATGCTGGCACCACCATAGCCCATTTCTTTAAACTGCTGCAGATGCCAATCTAACCCTGTACAATCCACTGCGCTACCTAACCAATACCACCAAAGCCATGGACGTTCGGTAGCAGTAAAATCAGAAAGCTTTTGCTTCAATTCTTGTGCTTGTATAGAAAAGCTTTGAAAGAGCAATGAGATTACTATACTCTTCAAAACCCAACTTTTTATTTTATTATTCATTTTGTTTGTATATTAATCATTACCTATTAAATATATATCACCTACCAATCCTGATTCTTCTAACTGCCAATCAGTGGTATTATAATCACCACGCTTTGGGTCACTAATATAACATTCTTTCCATTTAATATGGTGGCGATCCATACCTATTATTTTATTAGTAGCTATATTTTTCACTTTTATTTCTATTTTATTATTTTTCCGCTTTAAAAGCTTAGCATCAAAATCCAATAAATAAGGAACACACCAAGTTCTTCCTATTGATTTTCCATTGATAAACACTTCAGCCATATCACGAACATCAGAGAATTTCAACCGTAATTTTGTAGAATTCTCCAAACCTTTTGGTAAATCAAATGCCAATTTGTAACATCCCACTCCATTATAATAACAATGTGTGCTGTCACCCAACTCAGTCCAACTACGCAGCTTAGTTGTTGTTAAAGTAGCAGGAGAATTCTTCTCCTCTCCAAAAGAAATAGTCCACTCCCCTTTTAACTGATATTTTTTTCCTATGTATTCATTGTAAGCTTCTGTTTTTTGTATTCTATTATCAGCAAAGATTATAATTGATTCTCCAGGCAACAATTGAATTCGTATTTCACAATTACGCCCCTCCCTTTCTGTTGCAGAAAGTTTATAAAAATCACCAGTGAGTGGATTGTAAGCTGTTAAGTTTTTGTACTTAGCATCAAGCATAATATTACCATAATTGAATCTACTATCTTGATTAGCCACAAAATATATTTTTCCTCCTTTGTAACTTTTACGAATAAAATCCAGTCCTACAGTAGTAAATCCTACTTTGGGAATTTCAAGTTTCTGTAAAATTGAATCAACATCCTCTGTAATAAACACTTGGGGGACACTTCTCATGGTTTCACGAAGATTGTTAAGTATCAGCAGTCTCTCACTCACTTTATGAAGTCCTGGAACATCAAGAGGCATAGAACTATCAAATATAACAGAAACACCACTTTTAGCTAACTGCAACAATTTAGTCATAGTTTCAATAGGTATACGCTTACATGCTGGAATTACTACGGCTTTATATAGATGTCCACCTTGACTTTTAATCATTCCATTATCCACAGTCATGCCTTGTAACAATTTATCAGACACATAATCAAACTGATAACCAGCATCTTTTAAATTACGACCAGTCACAGCAAATGGCCAATCAAATCCCCATTTGGTAGTAAGATGGTCCATCATGGTGAGTACTCCCAAGTCTTCTTTTGTTTCACTAAAGTAATCAGATACAGGATAATAAAGTAATATATCATTATCATTTTCAGACTGCTGTAGTACATTCTGTACCCTTGAGACATAAAGGCTAAAATCAGGCATATAGTCCATCAATGATGATCGAGGGCCAAAGTCCGGAGCCGGATAAAATACCCAGCCAGGATATTCTGAATCTAAAGGTGTATTAGTGGAACTTATGAGATGTATATGGTTTATACCTGCCACAAAAAGCTTATCCACCTCGGGTTTTACTTGAGAGAGAGCAGTACGAAAATGATTAGTCAACCATGTAGCTGTCTCACTCGAAACCAGTCGATTTCCCATAAGGTTTGCACCCGATGAAGCAAATTTCATATGTAACACATCAGGCCTTTTATAAGGAACTCGTCGTGTATCCTCATCCACTCGCACTTTATCTATATTAAAGCAGCTGGGACCAAACGATTCGCACTGAGGGATGTCTGCAGCAGCATACATATCCAAAACATTTGAAGGACTTCCATGGGCCTGTTCCATAGTAAGCAAAAGATTCTCATTACTCCAATGAGTCCATTCCTTGGTAAAATTATCCAGAATCAAATCTGCCATCGTAGCACGATAGTCACAAAGGAACCTTTCGTGAAGCTCACCTTGCTGCTTATCAAACAAGAGAGAGAGATACGGCTTTGGAGAATACCCACGTCTTTTCTCAAACTCTGAGATAAATGTAGTAGTATAGTCGGCACCGTATACCTCATATGAGTCATTGAATACCGCCCGAATACCTTTCATGCGTATCAGATCTTTTTCAAAATCTTTTAAATAGTTACGTAATGCATCTCTGTCAAAATTATCTAAAACAAGTCCTTCTCCCCCTGGAGAAGAACGTTTAACATGTTGGTTAGTATATCCTCCCATTACTGTTTCTATTCGCCATTTCCCTTTTGGAAGCGATATTTTCAATTTACCACTTGCACTGACATGAGAAGTCAGATCACGATATTCGCCATCATCTGAGAAAGCTGATACAGCAATAATATATTCATTATCTTTATCATCTATTAAGAACTTATCAATTATCCCATTCGACTCAAAACTCAATGAGCGTTTTAAAAATTTGGCCCCATCTTGTTTTACAACCTGTTTACCTCCAAACGGCCATGCAGAAGAAAGTGCCAAATCGACCTTCATATTCAGCCGTTTAGCATTCTTCAATGTATGGTTCACCATATTATACCACTCATCACTCCTATACGTTAATTGCTTGTCCTCGTATCCTTCCACACCATACGTAGCTATAATTACCACACCACCATATCCAGCTTTTGCATATGCATCCATATGCTTATCAATTAGGTCTTCTGTTACCGCATTTCCTAGCCAAAACCACCACACCCAAGGACGTGCTTCAGCACTGTATTGGCGTGCGTCGTCATTATTCTGAATTTCACCAGCTTGTAATGCTATGCACCAAACAATACTCAGAATGAAATATAAGAGGAACTTTTTCATTAGTATTTTTATTTTCTCAGTAAACAAACAATCTTTATACCACCCAATGGAAGCTAAAGAAAAAACTAATACAATATTAAATAATAACAAAAGGAAGCATCAATGTATATATACAGGCATTGATGCCTCCCCATAACTATTCAATAATCCTAATTATACACACTTATTTCAAAATCCACATAACATCATCTACATCATCCGAACCATCGTACTGCCGTTTGATCGCTTCTTTCACATTAGCTTCATTTGTTTGGTATTCAGCCCTTGGATACCTCCACCTCACAGGAACCTTACCGCTAGGATTACTCATATTACTACCAATCTGATATGCAGGAACTCCTGTACGACGCATATTATAGAAAGGCTCCCAGCCTGAATTATTGAAGAACGAAATGTATTTCTGATTAAGGATTTGCTCTAAATCGTTGTTGTAAGCAACCGCAGGACTATTGATATAGTCAGAAATAACAGCTTCATCAAGATTGTAAGATTCCATAGAAGCCCGTATACCTGCTTTGTAATAAGCATCGGCATCACCTTCAATCCAACCTAAATTGATAGCCTCGGCAATATTAAAACACTGTTCTGAATAACCTAACAAAATCATAGGCTCCCCTACAGGTGTACAATAATATTCACGATTGAAAGTTGAGGCCTGTTCACGTGTTGCATAAATAGCATCGTAGAGATCGTTCGAGTTCACTCCACCATACTCATTCACATCAAAGTTTGAATTATCAGGATTAGCATCCTGTGCAACTTTTGTACGTTCGGCAATCACAGAAATACGTGGATCGTTATATTTCTTAATCAAGTCATAATAAGTATTTCCAATTCTATAATAATCAACATTAGCTTTCAAATAGAACCACAGATAACGATTATCTTCGATATCGTACCAACGGTAAGTAACATTATCTGTATTTGAACTGAAGAGCGGATATTTTGTGGGATTATTCACAATCTCTGCAAATTGTTCTTTGATTTTTAAATCGGCATCATCAGAACGTTTACTCAAATTGATTAATGTACGAAGCCTTAAAGCATTCACAGCCTTTTGCCATTGTGCTACATCCCCATTAAAAATGAGGTCTCCACTACCTAATGAAACTTTCTCTTGTGCAGCTTGTGCCAAGATGGAATTGGCTTCTTCCAGCATGCTCAAGCAATTTTGAAACACCTGTTTTTGAGTATCGTATTTAGGGGTAAAATTAGCTTCAGACTGTCCTTTCATTGCCTCAGTCATAGGTACATCACCCATCTGCATAGTCATGTCAATATAATTCCAAGCTTTAAAGAAGTTCCCTACCCCTTTGTATGCAGGGGAGTTTACACGATCAGCCTCAAATTCCATTGCTTCTACATCACGCATGATATGGTAAGTTAATCCTGCCTCTCCTCCCAAATAACCTTGGAACTCAAGATCACCCTGTTGAGCTGATATAGATGCGATGTATTGTGACCAACCACATTGTACCCCAATCAAGGGGCGATAACATCCTAAGGTATTTTTAATAATTGTATTAAGAAGCAAAGTAGGAGGCACCTGCCCTTGAGAGGCCGAATTAGGATTATTCTCATATTCAGAGAATGGTTGACATGCAGAAAGCATGAACATGCCTGCCACCAAAGCTGCGAATTTATTTTTTAGTATTTTCATAATTGTTGTTTTTTACTTTTATCCATTTAGAATGTTACGTTCACATTAAATCCGATATTGCGGAATGAAGGGGTTTGCAGGTTATCCCACACTGTATTCTCATTATACTGATCAGGGTCTACTAATCCAGATTTAGTAATTAGGAAAAGGTTACGACCTACCAAAGAAACACTAGCTCCTTTAATAGGAGTTTTTGTCAAATGTTTAGTGAGATCATAAGTGAGCGATACTTCACGCAGTTTCAAGAATGAACGATCAACCAACACACACTCATCTATACCATAATATCCTTTAGAATTCTGCACATAATCAAAATAATTAGTTGGAATATCATTAGGAGCAAACTTACGCGTGTCACTAATTACATTACCTTCTCCATCGCGTTTCAACTCACCCGATACAACTTTTACGCCTTCTGCAATGTATTCTTTACCAGCATACCAGTTTTGGCGCTCTTGATCATCAATATCAAGTGAACGCCCACCAGCCCACATATATCTGTTATATTGGCTAAGCATCTTACCACCAATACAGGCATCAAACGAGAAGTTCAGTGATACTGGGCCATATGACATATTGTTACTGAAGCCAACCATCAAATCATTATTAGAATATCCCAGTTTTTGTTTGATATTATCCTTTTGAATATTTCCATTATCACCTATAATCACCTGTCCTGCATACTCGCTATTTTCCGGAGCATACATTATGGCTGAACCATAAATAGCATCCATACGATCACCAACTTTTAACTCACCGTATTGCGTTTGCCCTTCAGGTAATTCATGTAAATAGTTGCGATAAGAAGAAAGATTCAATACAAGATCCCAATTAAAACCTCTTTCATTTCTAAAAGGAGAAGCGGTAATTGAAAGTTCCCAACCTTTACGTAATGTTTTCAATCCATTCAAACAATAAGCTCCATACCCCGATGTTTCTGAAATGGGTTGATTGTAAGTCTGTGGACCATCAATAAAATAAAAATAAGTTGCGTCAAAACCTAAACGGTTGTTAAACAAACGAAGTTCGCCACCTACTTCATAACCAGTACTATAAGAAGGTTTGATGTCTTTAGAGTAAATAATTTCAGGAGAAGTCAAACCTAAATTGTTATTCCAGGTACCAGTTTCACTATACACAGGTGAAAAGTAATAAGGAGAGAAAGCACTACCCACACGAGCATAAGAGCCTCTTAACTTTAAGTAGCTAATAAATTCAGGCATAGGAATATATTCTGATACTACTGTAGAAAGCTGTGCAGATGGATACAAATAACTATTTTTACCAAAAGTAGGAATAGTAGATGACCATTGGTTACGAGCCGTCAGATTTAACATCAAATAGTTTTTCCAACCTAAATCCAAATATCCATAAACCGCATACTCAGCCAACTCACGCTTACTACTGGTAGGGGTAGTCGGTTTCATTGAATTTGATAAAGTGTAAATACCAGGAACAGCCAAGCCGTCAGTTTCAGCATAGTGTGAAGCGTCATTATATTGACGTGCATTAAATCCAAGCATTGCACCTACATCAAATATACCTAATTTCTTATCATATTTAGCAATCAAGTCTGTTAAAATCTGAAAATCATTTTTGTAGCTTTGAGAATAATTTCCGTTGCGATTATATGCAGTAGAATAGGCTGTACGATGATCCTCCATTAGCTGATTCATGTTTACACCTGTACGCAAAGTTATATTCAATTCGTTAGTTACATCATATTTCAATGATGCACTGCCGTATGCTGTATTCTTGTGATAGCCATGCAAATTTTCATATAAAATGAAATAAGGATTGTTATAATCGAATGAACCATTGTCGTAACCAGGCCCAATATCAAAATTACGTTGCTGCAAACCTTCCAAGCCAGGAGCCCAATAATTACGTAAATCACGTACATCCACATTAGCACCGGCCCAAAGAATCATAGAGTAAATAGGACTGTTCCGACCATATCCCACAGATGGGAAGTTTGGTGAATCAATCTTATTATAATTAATATTGGCATCAAAACGCAATTTTTTGGAGAATTGTATACCACCGCTCATATTCACAGTATAACTGTTCAATTTAGTATTTTCAAACACACCCTTTTGATGCATTTCACTTAAAGATATACGGAAATCTCCTTTATCAAATTTCGTTTCCACACTTACATTATTGTTTGTCACCACCCCTGTACGCAACATATTTTTTAAATTATCCTTACCGCGTGGAATCCAAGGTATAGCAATTCTGTTGCCATCGGCATCATAAGGGCTATTCCATTGTGGAAGTAACCTACCATCAAGTTCCGGCCCCCATGCTCCCCAAAATTCATCGGTACTATTACCCACACGATATTGGCCTTGATAACCTGTTCCATATTTTTTCTGGTAAGATGGATTTGCAATCATACCTGTGTCGAATCCAGTGGATGAGTTTACTGAAATTTTAACCGCCTCTTTAGCTTTCTTTGTGGTAATCTGAATCACACCATTCTGTCCCATCTGTCCGTAAAGGACAGCGGCAGCAGGGCCTTTTAATACGCACATACTCTCTATATCTTCAGGGGCAACCTCCCAAAATGTTGCACTTTCAACTGGTACTCCATCAATTACTACTACAGGAGCCACGCCACGCAAAAGGAGTGCAGGGGTATCAAAAAGGTTAGGAGAATTTGACACCTTGAGTCCAGCAATCTTGCCGGTTAGATTGGAAGCAGTATTAGCAGCCGGAATCTTGGTGAGCGCAGGAGCATCTAAATCTTGCACCGCATAACCCAACTTCTTTTTCTCTTTTTTGATACCTAAGGCAGTCACCACCACTTCATCTAAAACTTCGGTATCAGATTTTAATACTACATTGATGATTCTCCGTCCCTTCACCTGTTCAACAACAGGGACTAATCCCACAAATGAGAAGCGAAGTGTACTTTTATCATTTTCCACTCTCACTGAATACTTACCATCTATATCAGTAATCACGCCGTTTGTAGTACCCTCCACTTGTACAGTCGCACCAATAATAGATTCTCCTTTTTCATCAACCACCGTGCCTGTCACAGTTATGCTCCCATTCGTCTGAGCGAATGATACTGTTATACACATCAATAGTACAACAAAAAATATGCTAAATTGCCGAATTGTCTTATACATATGTTCACTATGTTTTTCTAAATTAAAAAAGTTTATTATTTACCAGCATCACGTACACAACGCACTTGCCAACCTTCATACTTATGAGTCCAACTAATACCACTATCACCTCCATCACCGCGGCGATGATAAAGTAACCAAGGATAGTTGGAATCACTAACATCAATAGACCACCAAGTTGTTTCACGTGCTCCTAAAGTATCCCAACCTTTCCATGTACCATCTCCATTGCGTCCTGAACAAGCCCAGCCATTCCAACCAGCAGAATTAGCATAGTGGTCATGCGCCAAAAGCCCATTCATGTAATTCATATCACCTGCAGCAAAATCTTCAGTGCTGGCTCCAATTGACTCTAGCAAAGTTATCAGTTCGGCTTTACTGGGTACATGCCAGCCTTCAGGGGCAATACCTCGCTCATCTGCTACTGCATACCAATTATAAATGCCACCATACGCTTTTGCACTATGATCACTCACATTTTGATTGAAAGTATCTGCAGTCCACTGCCAATCAGCAGCTTCACCAAAAATCCAACTAAATGCGCCTACCATATCTGATCGACCAGCTTTATCAAATTCTGCATTATGATTCTTATCACAGTACAGAATTTCGTCTCCATTATTATAGTGTGTAGTTCTTAGATTCTCGGCTAGCCAATATTGGTCACCAATCTTCACTATTTTGTATTGATTACCATCATAATCCTTAACTGGCATATCGATTTGTATGTTCTCTGTATACAAAGTATTAGAACCCTCAACACGATACCCTCGAATATGGTAAGTATCACCAGAAAGTAATTTAGTGATTTCACCAACTACTACATTTCCACCTTTGCCGACAAACTTCTTGTCATTCATTGTAGGGTCTTTAGTACGTCCCATGACCAACCCATATTCTGAATATTTACTCACATCACCATTTATTACCATCATATAAACGACTTTAGTGTTGGTTACATCCACAAGACTAAGCACACAATCACCTCCTGTTGCCTGCGAAAGAGTAGATTCAAACAAAATCTCCGAATTAATATCAGTAGAAGTCATTCTTCCTTTGATTGACTCACCTGTTTCCTCCAAGTATAGATATCGACGAGTATTATCAGAATAGTAAATGGACAATCGTTCACCTCTCACATTCCACGTTCCATCTATGACTGCTCCTGTTGATGAGTTTTCTTTGAACAGTCCATTGGCTTCAAAAATCATCGTCTTGCCCAAAAGAGCTAAATCATTGGATGTACCATTCATAGCCCTGGTAACCAACCATGTACCCAAAATGCGTTCATCATTTATATTCGCTTCGGGGGCCGGCTGTTGAGTAACTTCGAATGTTTTGGCATAATTAGTAGGAAGTCCTTTACCGTTAATAGAAACAGTAGAGGTTCGAGGGGAACCTGTGACATTATCCTTAAACATAATACGTAAAGGAATCTGACGAGGAGGATTGCCACTAGCCACCTCATCCTCAAGCATTACAGCCCATCCATCAGCAGATGTCACTTCTAACTTCAGGTTAGTTTTAGCTTTTAGTTGAATGACATTCTCAAGCCCGTCTACTGTAATCGAAGTGGGCATATCCACAATTTCAAAACCATCAGGGTTAAGTTGCACAACTTCAATTTTGCGTTCAACCGAACCTGCTTTCACTGTTACTTCTGCCAAACGCTCCTCAATTTTTTCATTTTTTTCCACTATAATTTGAAAAGAAGAACTCCCTGCCGAACCGCCTTTTATAGTAGGCTTGCACCATTCGGCATTACTTTCCACTGTCCAATTAAAATTGGAATTAACTTCGATAGTTTCAGTAGCTCCTTCAGAAACTACATTTATTGTTTCCGATGATACCGTCATTTCATAAATAAAATCAGGTAATAGTTCATCATTGCTGCAAGCAGCAAAAAAAATAGTGAAACAATAGGCTACCATAAAGGTAAAAATAATGTTTTTCATACTTAACTTGTTTTTTTAACATTAACAGCTGTTTTTCTTCATCGCAAAATTATATAAAGAACCATTTCTAAACAAAATTCTACAAATTTATGATATAAAATGGCAGAATATCTCCATTTTGCATCTTCATACTTCACCACATAACAACAATTAGAATAGTAGCATTCAATATTAGACACCTATAAAGTTTCAGGTACCAATATCTATAAAGGAGTAGTTTTATCCCATAACGCCCTAAGAATAAGAATATTGTAAAAGCATCAGATAATAAAAAATATGAAGCCAAGATAGAAAGCCCACCTACACACAATTCATAACAACAACATTTTTATCAAGTCTAAAGTACCTATAGATCACCCATTACAAAGGCGACTACCACCTTAAGAAAAACACAAAGCATATGCCCTTAAAAAACGAATTCAAATTTCACCGCACTATAATCAACGAACAAGTTACTCATTCAGCACAACACACCATTCTGACACAATTTTATAAGTTTCTGACAGAGTAGTAATATTTTCTCATATACCACCTCAAAAGGTTATCTAACAATAATTTGTCAATATCGTGTAAAAATCTGCATCAACTTGGAACTACATACAATAAAGCATACCTTTGAATTGTAAAAAACATCAAATCATTTTATCCACAAACTTTATGAAACCAATAAAATCTTTGACTTTCGTACTAATAGTATTGTTTTTATCGGTATTTATTATACCACTTAGCCTAGCACAACCTCAAATGTCTGTGAACTATCGTAACAACCTTTACCCTCTTCAACGAAAACCTTATATACAGCTTCCAATAGGTAGTATCAAGCCAAAGGGATGGCTCAAAGAAATGCTTTTCAGACAACGTAATGGTATGTCTTCACAACTTGACAAACTCTATCCGGAAGTTATGGGCATCCGTAATGGCTGGTTGGGCGGTGACGGTGACCAATGGGAAAGAGGTCCATATTGGATAGATGGATTGTTACCCCTATCCTATCTCCTGGACGATGAAGAAATGAAACGCAAAATACAACCCTGGATAGAATGGGCTTTAAATAGTCAACGTAAAGACGGTTTTTTCGGTCCTTCACGCAACTACGAACCTGAGCCAGGGCTACAGCGTAACAACTCAGAAGATTGGTGGCCTCGCATGGTAATATTAAAGATCATGAAACAGCACTATGAGGCTACTGGAGATACAAGAGTTATTCCTTTTCTTACCCGCTATTTCCGCTATCAATTACAAACTTTACCACAAAAGCCTTTAGGATATTGGACTTTTTGGGCAGAGTATCGAGCTTGCGACAATCTTCAGATTGTATATTGGCTTTATAATATAACGGGTGAATCATTTCTGTTAGAATTAGGCAAGCTACTACATAAGCAAAGCTATGATTATGTAGATATGTTCTTGCGACGTGATGACCTAACACGCATTAATACTATTCATGGTGTGAATTTAGCCCAAGGTATCAAAGAGCCAATCATATACTACCAACAAGATCCGGATTCTACCTATATACATGCTGTCAAGAAAGCATTCTCAGACATACGCAAATACCACGGGCAACCTCAAGGAATGTATGGAGCAGATGAAGCTTTACATGGTAATAAACCAACCCAAGGGACAGAATTATGTTCTATTGTAGAACTGATGTATTCATTAGAAAGCATGCTCGAAATTACAGGAGATATACAATTCGCCGATCATCTTGAAAAATTAGCATATAATGCTTTACCTACACATATCACGGATAACTTCATGGCACGTCAATATTTTCAGCAACCTAACCAAGTAATGCTCACACGTCACGAACACAATTTTGATATCAATCATTGCGAAACAGACATTGTGTATGGACTTCTAACCGGCTATCCTTGCTGTACCAGTAACTTTCACCAAGGTTGGCCTAAGTTTACACAAAATTTATGGTACGCCACAGCTGATAACGGCATAGCTGCACTGGTTTATGCCCCCTCCGAAGCAACTATAAAGGTAGGTCAAGGAGTAGATGTACATGTAACAGAAACTACCACATATCCCATGGGGAACAATATTATGTTCACTTTCAATTTTCCTAATTCCATAAACACATCCTGCTATTTCCCATTACATCTACGTATACCTACATGGTGTCAAGAAGCTGAAATAAAAATTAATGGTAAAACTATACAGCTATCAAACTCGCAGTCTGGTATCGAAGTTATAAAACGCGAGTGGCATGCAGGAGATCAACTTGAACTAATTCTACCCATGAAAGTATTTACTTCTGAATGGTATGAAAACTCAGTTGCAGTAGAACGCGGACCACTAGTTTACTCTTTAAAAATAGGCGAAAAATGGGTAAAGAAACAAATTAAGGACGATCCTGTACGTTTTGGAACAAGTTATAATGAAGTACTGCCTACCACTCCGTGGAACTATGGACTGATAGACTTCGACACTCTAAACTTTAGCAAAAACTTTATTGTAGTAGAATACCCCGAAAAAATGAAAGCCAAATATTTTTGGAATCAAGAGAGTGCCCCTATAGAGATCAAGGTCAAAGCAAAAAAAATACCTTCATGGACACTCTATAATGAAATGGCGGGTCCCCAACCATACAGCCGAATGATATACGGCATAAATAACGAAAAAGGTTCAGAAGAAGAAATTACCCTCATCCCATATGGATGTACTACACTACGTATTACCGAATTTCCTGTTTTGGGAAAATTCGACTAATGAACATTTTCCTAATATATAAACAACTCAAATAGCTTTTAATATTATGAAACGACTTATTAAATTCATGATGCTAGTATGTACGCTAACATTGGTAGCATGTAGCAATCAAGCTCCTTACCAAAACAAGTCCCTCTCCCCTACCGAACGAGCAGCAGACTTGGTAAGCCGGCTCACTTTAGAAGAAAAGATTGCCTTAATGCAAAACAACTCATCAGCTGTGAAACGATTGGGAATCAAGCCTTATGAGTGGTGGAACGAAGCCCTACATGGAGTTGCTAGAAACGGACTAGCCACAGTCTACCCTCAAGCCATTGGCATGGGGGCTTCTTTCAATGACACATTACTTTACCAAGTATTCACGTCTATAAGTGATGAAGCACGTGTTAAATACCGTCAGGCTCGTGAAGCAGGCAACTACAAGCGATATACAGGGCTAACTTTTTGGACACCCAACATTAATATATTTCGTGACCCGCGTTGGGGACGTGGACAAGAAACCTATGGTGAAGACCCCTATCTTACCTCACGTATGGGATTATCAGTTGTTAATGGCCTACAAGGTCCCCAAAATACTAAATATAACAAAACACACGCCTGCGCTAAACATTATGCTGTACATTCTGGACCTGAATGGAATCGGCACAGCTTTAATGCTGAGAACATCAATCCACGCGATCTTTGGGAAACTTACCTACCTGCTTTTCAAGATTTAGTCATACAAGGAAATGTAAAGGAAGTCATGTGTGCATATAACCGTTTCGAAGGAGACCCTTGTTGCGGCAGTGATCGTTTGCTTATCAACATACTACGAAACGAATGGAACTATAAAGGCTTGGTAGTTAGCGATTGTGGAGCCATTGACAACTTCTATTTCAAAGGGCGGCATGAAACACATAAGAGCAAAGCTGATGCATCAGCAGCTGCCGTATTAAGTGGCACTGACCTGGAATGTGGACGCTCGTATACCGGATTAATATCTGCTGTAAAAGAAGGGTTGATCAATGAGTCCGCTATAGACCAATCATTGTGTCGTCTCATGAAAGCACGTTTTGAGTTGGGTGAAATGGATGACACCACCCCGTGGGATCAGTTGCCAGACAGTCTGTTGTCGTGTCATGCACATCAGCAGTTGGCTCTACAAATGGCACGTGAGAGTATGACATTACTACAAAACCATAAAAATATATTACCATTAGACAAAGAAATGACAGTAGCACTCATTGGACCAAACGCTAATGACTCTGTGATGCAATGGGCCAACTACAACGGTTTTCCAGTCCACACCATTACCTTACTTGAAGGACTAACACAGTATTTACCTCAAGAAAGGTTAATTTATATTCCTCAAAAGAATATAGAAGTTCAGAAATATCCTTGGGTAAATTATTATCCAAACGACATACAGGCAGTTATTAACCAAGCAGCAAAAGCAGATGTAATCATATATGCAGGTGGTATATCCGCTTCATTGGAAGGTGAAGAAATGGATGTAGATGCAGAAGGATTCCGAGGAGGGGATCGTACCACTATCGAACTACCCAATGTACAACGCAAATTAGTAAAAGCCCTGAAAGCTACTGGCAAGCCAATAGTATTCGTGAATTTCTCAGGATGCGCTATGGGGTTGCAGCCCGAAAGCCAAATTTGCGATGCCATTCTACAAGCATGGTATCCAGGACAGGCTGGCGGCACCGCAATTGCAGAAGTACTATTTGGCGATTACAACCCTGCAGGTAGATTACCAATCACTTTTTATAAAAAAGACAACCAACTACCCGATTTTGAAGATTATAACATGCAAGGGCGTACATATCGCTATCTGAATTATGAACCACTATATCCTTTTGGTCACGGATTAAGCTACACTACTTTCTCCTATAGTACCCCTTTCATTGAGAATGGTAAACTTAAAGTGAAAGTAACGAACTCTGGAAATTATAACGGTGACGAGGTTATTCAACTTTATATAAAACGCTATGATGACCCCGATGGCCCTTTAAAAACCCTACGAGGGTTCCAACGTATTCACATTCCTGCTGGTCAAACATCTGAAGTTTCTTTCCCTCTCACATCCGATACCTTTACGTGGTGGGATAAAGATAGTAATACTGTACACCCTCTACAGGGAAGATACAAAATTTTAGTTGGTGGAACCTCAGAAGAAAGCCTATTGAAATCCATTGAGTATAAATACTCGCCCACGAAAAAAATATAAAGGAAATATATAAAAGAGGTCGAACAAAAGTCATTAACAGACAATTAGTTCGACCTTTTGTCCCATTATACAGTGGTTTAAATGCATTTATAAGAACTCCTTGATAGGAAAAATTCAGGATTGACACTATATCACAGTATAATAGTAAAAATTATTTAACAGATTTACAACTCTATATCGCAACGAAATCATAGATAAGAGAAAGGAAGATTAATTATTAAATTCGGTCATTTGACTATTTCAGAACAAATGTTATAAAAGCCGAATGGCAACCATCGTTATATTCCTCTATTAGCAACTAACCTAGGACTTGAATTTTACAGTATTTGTTACAATTTGGGTGTTGAATGCTCCAATTTGATAATACTTACTTGCGGATGCAATGTCTCATAGCCCAAACATAAGTTACATTCATATTTGCTTTTTTATCAAGTCACCGAAATATCCTAGAGACAAGCATTATTCGCCCACGCAATATTTAACTATTGGTAATCCCTCACTCTGAGCCTTACCGGATGCTAAAAATTGTCAAGCAATAGTTCGATGTTAGTGGCAAATAGGCTTTTGCTAAGCCTATTTGTAGCATGCTCAAGCTCATATTAGATTTTTTCCAAACAACTAATGAATAATGACTGTTCTTTTTCCAACAAATACAGAGCCTCAATCAGCTCGTATGAGAAATATGAATATTTCTATATATTAATCCATTTTAACTGGAAGGCATTGTCTTAAAATAAACTAATAGATATGAGCAGCACTCTACTCCCTTTTCAACAAAAATTTCTCTGGCTTATTCTTTTCTAGCAACCATTTTCTTAACGGTTCATCATAAAATCTTAAGCACAAAAAAGCTAATATAATACTGCCAATCATCACTATTAATACAATCTGCCAAGTTTCATATAAAGTATAAAGTTTATTAACAATAAGCCATGAATAAAACAGATACATTAAAGGATAATGAACAATATAAACGGGAAATGATATATCTCCCAAGAATTTACATACTTTAGTAGACATATTGTCAGTTGTCCTTCCAGAAGCTCCTAACCATATTAATATCGGGAATACTATTGCAATACATAACATTTCAAAAAGTCCATTGTAGTTTATTCCGTCACTATCTGCTATATATGGCACATGAAATAGAACAACCAATATTATCGAACAAGTCCAAAAGGCACCTCTCACTTTAATAGCTTTGAAATTACGCGCCATCAGCATACCTAAAGAAAAAGAAAATAGTGTACGTAAAAGTCCTCCTACTAAATTTACCACATCGAAAGTCCACCCGACTCCAATACAACCATACCCAACCACATCATAGATAGCAAAATATGCTAGACCAATCCCTAACAGGATAGTCCATATCGTTAAAACCTTATTAGAGAAACGGTGTATTAATACCGCATACACTATATTGGCAATATATTCAAAGAATAATGACCAACAGGGACCATTAAGCGGAAACATTTCTCCATTACCACGAACATCATATATACTTTTAGGAAGGATAGGTATAAAAAACAGCCCTAGCAATAACGAGCCTATTATGATATGAAATGGCACCTGTGTTCCATTCCATTGCATACGTCCCTGTATGCAATATGCAACAGTCCCAATCAGTGCCCCCATAATAACCATAGGGTGCAAACGAATAAGACGATGTTTGAGTAATCCATTGAAAGTAAACTTCTTGCCTATACGATCATCATAAGCATAACTAATCACGAAACCTGAAAGTATAAAGAAAAAATCCACTGCTAAATACCCATGATTTACTACTTCTACGATTATCCCCCCGGCGAAAGCATATCCTTCAAAAATATGATACCAAACAACCAACAAGGCTGCCACTCCTCGTAGCCCATCCAATAAAGCATAATGAGGTTTAGTATCCACAAATGTAAGCGAATTGTTATTTTTCACATTATCAAAACTTATACACCTTACCTCTTGCCACCAAATACTCCGCAATTAGCAAATTAAAAAATGAAATACGGACTTTCTACAACAGATATTCAGCAACAGTAATCGAATACTTTTTCAAATCAAACTCTAATCCTTCTACTCTTTTCTGTTGCCATATAGGAGCTACATCCTTATCGTCTTTACCGAAATACTCCCAGCACTGGACAATCTTGGCAGCAGCCTTATTAGGAATAATAAGATTTACATTTTCTTCTCTTTCTCCCTTATTAATGAAATATACAAATAACCGATTCTCATGCGGAGAATAACTAGCATAAGATATTATAGCCCCCATTGATTCGGATTTTATCATTTTGTCACCCATAAATTTATTCCAAATCAACAATGAATATCCAGTAGGATTGATATTTCCATTCGAATCAACGGCATCGTGATCAGTCTGAGGATATTCTTCATTATTCAGCCAACGAGTATTCCAAAAACATGAAAACTCTATCTGTGGCTCCAACAATAATTGACCGGTCATATCAAAATTCACAATAGCATGTCCCATATCGTTAGTTCCATGCCAAAGCCCAGCCCAATCAATTGTACCATACTCAGCAACTATCAATTTCCATTTATCAAGCTGTTCTTGTGTAGCATACTTATTCATAGCATTAAGTGCTGTTTGTGCCGGCCATATCAAGCAACGAGTAGTATCTCTATAACTCTCATATCCGGCATTGAAATCAAAAACGCCATAATTGCTTACACACAGACGGTCAATATAGTTTCCAGCTTTGTTTATAACTGTTTTGAAGAACTCGTCACTATCACCATTAGGAATAACCAAGATAGAAGGATCCACTGCCTTCATGGCTTTCGAAAAATCTATGATATCCTGAGCATAAATCTCAACCGTAGAGTTTTCATTATTCTTGTTCCAACTTTCATTTCCTATCATCCAATATCGTACATTGTACTTTTTCTTAATATTAGCATACTTCACCCATTCAGCAGCATGTTTAATTAAAGCTTCACGGCTAGAGACTCTTTCTCCCTTTCCAGGTTTACGCAAATAATTATCAGCAGCAATTACCAATACAGGTTCAGCTCCAACATCCCGGCAAACTTTCATGAATTCATCGAAATCCAAAGGGTCATAAACAAACTCTCCATCTTTAAAAACTCCGGGATAATCATCCAACCCAATTGTTCTCGCCAATGAAGTATGCGATTCTTCATAAGGCGGTATGCTGAAAAGATATAAATCCGATTTCTCACCACCCGGATATCGCAGATATTTTGTTCCTAGTTCTTTTACTACTTCTGTTACGTTCTTCTTTGCCTCAGGAAAACGCCCGCCATCCATTATAAAATTCAGATTAATTCCTACCGGATGCTTTGACACATCACTGACAATACTATCCGTATATACTGTAATAGTTATTGCATCACTCACTCTATGGCCACAAGAGGTAGATAAAAACAGAACTAAAGTTGCCGTTATCAGCAGATTCTTTTTCATGGTTTTATAGCTTAATTAATAGAATTGATTATTCAAATTCCCGATATGCTCCAAAGCGCGCCAAACGGTCTTCACCTAAATTATCCGGAATTATATATGAAGATTCTCCTAAAGCTTTGCATATTTGACGCCACATATCCGTACGATTATAAGTTTGATGTACTTTCTGAAATTTAATAGACAACAATAAGTCTTTAGCAGCTTTATATTGTTTTTTATCAATAAGTAGTTGTACCCGCCTTTCGGCAATCCATTCATCTGCAGAAGCATCAACTTTACTCAGCCATTCCTCGCGTTTAGCAAGAGTCCTACTCCCCAACTGACGCAACAATTTATCACGAGCTACAACCACCTGCGGATGCAGTGCCACCCATTCTTCGCTTATGGCATCATAAGTAGCTTCCGCTTTGGTATATTCTTTATTTATCTCATACAATCTTGCCAATAAAGCCTGCGCTAATCCCAAATTCACACTACTTAACCAAACAATAGCTTCTTTACTTCTTTCGCGTCCGGCCAACCATGCACCGTAATAATACTTCCAATAGTCTTGCTGATCTTTATTGCATTTTATAATAGCCCACTGAAAAGCATCATCTAGATTTTCCATTCCGGAAGGTGCCCAAAAAGTGGTTGTCGGATCTATTTGAGGAATATCCGTTCCATACTCAAAAGCATTGAGCAATGCAATCCAGGGAGCGATCTCATTCTCTCTTGCCCAGCCGAATAACGGCACTTCCGTTATCGGACGCAATGCAACTTCCGGCACAGAAAGCTTACAAATATCCATTCGTTTATCAGCAGGTATCCAAAACTCGGTATGCTCCCTGTATTCACCCGGCTGCAATTCCAGTTTTATAGACTGGTCGCTGATAGGTCCCCCTTGTAGTTCTGCATAAGTCTGTCTATTATTTGTACTGAGCAATGACCATTCTTTATCTTCCTTCACTCCATAACTCCATAACTTTATTCCCGGTGCACTTTGTTCGTCCGCAATATGATAAAGGCCATACCCCAATGAAGGAGTATAAGCGCCAAAAGCGTTTACATCTTTCGTCTTCCAGAAATACCCGGTCATTTCTGATATATCTTTTTCTTTTTTAGGTCCCTGTTTTTTCCAGTTTATTGTATCTAATGCAGAAGCATGTACCAATACTTCTCCTTGCGGAAAATTATATTCAGTATCAGGCATGCAAGGAATAGCAGCATTTGTCCACGACATCCAGGGATAGGCATTCGTACCCGGATTATGCATTCTGACACGTTGTGTCAGAAAGTGTTCTCCTGTCCCCAAAGAATATTCAACAGAAAATTGCATACCGTAATGCATCTCCCGCTCACCACAAGTAACATAAATCCGGTCAGTAGTCCGATCTATCTTATAACAAACTGACTCATTCTGAGTAGGGGTATGTGAAATAGGGAAGCTGACCTCTATACCGCCCGCCACAAAATAGAAACGTGGCAAAATACGTGTGTGGCGTACAAGATGTGGATTATACAAGACTTCTTTACCACTCCCTTTATGTATCATCGACATCACCTTACCACATAAGTCCGGACAAATTACAACTTTAATAAGTTCATTTTCAAGTGAAATCATTCGATAAGTTTTAGGAACCGGCCGATTGGAAGTCTCACTATAACTAACATACGGATAAACACCATCAGCATCCATAGCAGTCGGGACAGGTCCTACAGGAGTTAGCACATGAGTCAGAATTATTTCATTATATTCCTTGCATGTCACGGGAAATACCTCTTGAGCTAAGCAGACAATAGAAGAAGTGCTGATGCCCAATATTAGAATTACAAACTTCAGGTAAAAATCTATTTGTTTCATTTTCTATTCTTTTTTAACTTCCAATAGTAAAAGTTGCATAATATTCAGGAATAACCTGTATCTTATTCAGCCGACATAGCCCTCCTTTTGAGAAATCCAACCTGAGCCCTTCAGGTAAATCTTGCAGGTAAGTAGCATTAGCAAACAATTGTTGCAAGTAGAAATAGATGCCATCGCCCTGAACAGCTTCGGCATATCGCTTCAATCCTATCCGCCACGGGTTGCCATGATAGAAATTATCCGCCACCATCTCTCCATTAATAAATGCAGCACCTGTATCTCCGATATAATCAATAGAAAGAATAAGATCACTCACATCTCTGAAAGCACCTTCCGGCAAATGAACCAGAAAACGCCTCTCACTCGCCATGTGAACCTCGGGGAAAATGTGTACTCCTTTCTTGATAAATGATATCTCACTGCAATACTTCTTTTTACTGATCTTCGCAGAAGTTTCAGTTATAAAACGAACCGCAGGAAAAGCAACAACCTTCAATATGGTATCCGTAGATTGAATCCGTACTTTAGCATCTTCCTGCAGCACATCTGCGGAAGTTATCAGTAATTTCTCCTCCTTTTCCACCGTCACTTTACAGGCTGCTAAGGCTTGTTCCCGAGTTAAAGTTGTAATAAGAATCTCTTCCCCTGTTATAGATTTTAGTCTTACCGTGCTGTTAAATCCAGGTACTGGAATCAACTTTTTAGTCCCTCCTTTCACCGTATTCTCTGCGAATATATACTCCGGCTTCATTCCTTCGGGTGCAAAAAAGAAATAATGTTTCTTTCCTTCGGAAGTAATTCTTGCCAACGGTTGCAGGGTAGCCGACTTCAATAAGATACCATCTAAATCCATATTAAAAGGAAGAATTATATTGGCATTCTTGGCTACCGTTACGGTTCCCTCCTGTGGAAAACGAACCGTTTCACCAGCCAATTTCAAAGTAAGACTGACATCTCTCAGATCTTCACGTTTACAATGATCCTGGAAATTCGTAATAAAAACAAATCCAGCATTTTCTTTTTTACGCACTGCATATCTAAGGGTATGAGTATTTGAAGGAGTGATCGTATCACTGTTTTCCGGTAACACTACTCCCATAGGTGCCAGCAAATGACCGAAATCATTCACAAAATGATGAATAATGCGCAATGAATGATAAGAAGCGCGCGTATGTCCGAATTCTCCGATAGGAGCCTGAAAATCGTAAGACATCTTTGGCACCCCTGAAGGTTCATCACTAAAGAACCCCTTCTTTCCCTGAGGAGTAATTCCGCCATGATACATATAATAGCCTATGCCATTGGCGCCACTTCCTAACGAACGTACCATCAGTCCTTCACCTGCTTCGGCCGGAATGCGCGGCCTTCTGCCATAAGTCATCTGAATACCGACTCCCATTTCCGCACAGAAAGAAGGATAGCGGCATCCTTCATATCGTACCGGAGAGTAATCGGGAGTAGCGTGAATATCTCTGAATAAATAGAATGGAGACATACCTATATCCGCCCATGTCGGATAAGTATAAGCCGCCGTTACAGGAATAACTTCTTGGGGAATGATCGCAGCATTTCCCCACCCCGTAGCCGTATACAACGGAACTTCTATCCCATGAGACAGTGCTATCTCTTTCAACGTTTTCATGTGCTGATTACCGGCTTCAGGACTCTGGATATCCTGTTCTTGTACCGATACACCAAATTTGGTATTTTGCACATCATAATCAGCAACAGTATAGTCAATAGGCTGATCAGGGTAGCGAATAGCCCAGGGAGCAGCAGAGTGTTGCAACTCATTTTCCAATTGAATACCAATGATGCAACCACCATCTTTATAGAAAAATCCCTTCAGTTGAGAAGCAATGGCAGCATAAAGCCGATCTACATATTTCAAATATTCCCGATCATTGGTGCGAATCAGGAACGGGCGCCCATAAAGCCAATCCGGTATGCCCCCATTTCTGATTTCTCCGTGACAGAAAGGCCCTATACGAACAAGCGTTTTCATATTATGTTTCTGACAAAGAGAGATAAACTTTCGGAGATCCTTATCACCGTTCCAATCAAAAACACCTTCTGTTTCCTCGTGAATATTCCAGAAAACATAAGTGCAAATAACATTCACTCCTCCCGACTTAACCTTCAATATCTGTTCTTCCCACTGTTCATTTGGAATACGGGCATAATGTATCTCTCCCATAATAGGAATGAAAGGAGACTTATTTAATTCCATATAATAACTATTTACAGATATAGAACCTCCATCAGGAGCCACTCCACCCAAATCCAGATGACCGGTTTCTATTATTTTATCCGGTATATCCAGATTTATATGATATGCAGACTGCGCATTTACCTGGCAGTAATAACCACTTATACAACCAAGCAATGTCCACCAGAAAAGACTTTTTTTATTCATAGCCCTCATTTTGTTAAGGGTATCATATCAGTTATAATTTCTTTCAGCCGAAATATATCTACACTTACGGGAAGATTATATCCAACTGCCTCATAGTTTGCTGTTGCATCCTGAGGTACCCGAGGCTGTCGTTCTCCTTTTTGTCCGGCAGTTTCAGACCAAAATCGATTACCTTTATAAATCGCCATTCCTTTCGTTTCATCCCCGTGCAAATGTTCTATTCCTCCATTAGTCAGAATAAACGTATTATTCGCAAATTCCAATCCTGAAGAAAATCCTGTATTAAAAGAAATAGAATACCCCTGATTACTGATAATTAAATTATCGTGTACCTTAGTTTCACATAAAGGAACATCTTTATTATACGGATCACACCAAACATAAATACCCGCATGAGAATTCTTAATCCCGTCATTAATACTCACATTATAACGTACGATATTATTGTTCCATTCTGTTGCGCCGCCAAACTGAAACAAGCCATAGCCAGCCCCCTCATTATTCATAGCAAGATTATACTGCATTAACGAATTCGTTATTCCTCCGTCAAAATCAAATCCGCCTCCGTCTAATCCTTCCGGAGAAGTCTTGTTGTCATGCGAAAAACAATATTGAATAGTTAAACGATCTGATTCGTATCCCCAAATTCCAACCGGTCCATTTCCGGACCTCGGCATATCCCAACCATTCCCCATAGCCTCACAATACTCTATTGTTACATTGGTTGCATGGCCTACCAATATCCCGCTTCCGCTATGATTGTCCAAAATAGCAGGATTTCCGGCATTATTTTCGGCTACACAATGGCCTATATAAATATTATGCACAGATTTTGTTCCCCATTTACCAGTCACTTCAATACCGTTATAACCATTATCATGTACGTACGAATGAGTTATACGTACATCTCCTCCGCCAGTTACCCCAATGCCATTCATTTGATACCCGGAAGCTTCCACTCGATCAACCTCTATCAACCTCGAATTAACCACCTCTATGCCTGTCCCCGTATTGCCCTTTTTACGCCCCGAACCTTTCACCACTACATTCTTTACATGAATATTCTCACAGGCATCTATTACAATGGCAGAACTATGGACAGAATAAATATGTGAAACTCCCGTCCCGTATGAAGTGATAGTAAGCGGATTCTCAGATGTTGCCTTTACTCCCTTAACATGAATAGTTCCGGTTAATATCTGATTCCCTGCCAGATGAATACAATCACCCGGCAGAAATTTAACACCTTTCAAAGCATCCAAACTTTTAAACGGGGATTCCATACTACCATCAGCAACTTGACTATCGCTAAAAGAATCCACATAAAAATTTCGTATGCCGTTAGCCCAACCCGTTACACAGGTCAATAGCAATATAGAAAAAAATAACAATTTATTCATAACCACACTTCTTATTAGAAAACTTCTATTTCATCTAATGCAATCGAAGGCAAAGCATTCGGATAAGGGTAATCTTCGAGTAATTCAGTTTGCCCGTTTATCACAAGCTTCAAGTATCGTCCGTCTTTCTTTTCCGTCTTCACATAATTATGATAGATCTCTTTCTCTCCTTTGTATACAGGATATGAGAAGGTACTTTCTCCTATCTGCCGGAATTCCTTGCCATCTTTTGAAAGATAACATATCATAGACTTAGCCGGAAGCGTACTGTTTATAGGAGCAACCATAGTGCCGAAGCGAACTCCGGATACTGTTGTATTCTTCTTCAGATCAATCACAATTTCTACACCGGAAGCGATAGCTGCCCATTCGTAATTTGAGGGAGTAAAACCTTGCACACCATCCGTAAACAGAGTAGGCTTCACCGGATACCAATCCAAACTCCAGGCATCGGTGGAAAGTGTATAAGTACATCCCGTTGCTTTATTCACCAGAAAGTTCTTCACCGTCGGAGCTTCTAATATTTGATTATCTTTATCTGTCACCACAGCTTTCACACAAGTATTCTCTGTCAAATAAACCGGGCCTTCATAGATATCCGATTCCACCGTAGGTTCCGAACCATCCAATGTGTAGCGAATATCAGCATCAGGACATATAGTCTCAAGTGTAACCGCATACATTCCTTTTTCACTATCCCAACCTCCCTGAATACGAGGTCTGAAATATTCACGGCATGTATTGACATTTCTTTTCCGGAAAAAAGAAAACTCTTTCTTCAGATGAGAAATAAAAAGTTCCCGGTTTTTATTTCCAGGCTGGCTCCAAGCCACTTCTGCAATGGCAAGCAGGCGGGGAAATGCCATATATTCAAATTTCTCAATAGTAGCAACATATTCTCCCCATATATTTCCCTGAATCCCTATAATATGTTTAGCTTCTTCCGCAGTAAGTGCCTCTGGAATAGGTTCGTAATCATATACCTGTTCCAATGATATAAATCCCCCAATAGCTAAAGGAGCAAATTCCGGATTCTCCTGATAATAATCCAGATAACAATAAGTATTAGGAGTCATAATCACATTATTACCCAATTGAGCAGCCTTTATGCCTCCCGCTTCCCCTCTCCACGACATTACCGTAGCTTTCAGAGGAAGTCCTCCTTCCAGAACCTCATCCCAACCAATCAGCTTTCGTCCAAGACCTTCCGCAATCTTCTCAACCTGCTGAATAAAATATGCATGAAGTTCAAACTCGTCTTTCAGATTTTCTTTCCTTATCAAAGCCTGGCAATCCTCACATTGCTTCCAGGATGTTTTAGGGCATTCATCACCGCCAATATGAATATATTCTCCGGGAAACAAGCTTGCAATTTCTGTAAGAATATCCTTTATAAACCGGAATGTCTGAGGTTTGGGACAATACACCTGATCAGAAATACCAGCTCCTGCCATCAAATCAAGTGAAGAATGAAAACTACATGCGTATTCCGGATAAACGCTCAAAGCCGCCAGGGCGTGTCCCGGCATTTCAATCTCAGGAACAATTGTAATTTGCCTGTCAGCTGCATATCTCACAATATCACGAATTTCATCTTGCGTATAGTATCCTGAATGTTCTTTTCCATCATAATGACGAGGATAATATTGATCCCAGGTGCCAATAGCCGAATTAGAACGTACAGAGCCTTTTTCGGTAAGACGCGGATATTTTTTTATCTCCAACCGCCATCCCTGATCATCGGTCAGATGCCAGTGAAAACGATTCAACTTATAATTAGCTGCTAGGTCAATAGCTTTTTTCACATCTTTCAAAGGTAAATAATAGCGCCCCGCATCGATCAAGAATCCCCGGTAAGAAAAACGAGGTGCATCTTTCACAAGGATGCAAGGAAGTAAAGTATGATTTTTATCTGCCAGAATCAACTGATTAACAGTACGGAGAGCATAAAAAAAACCGGCAGGTGCAGATGCCTTAATTACCACTTTATTTGCAACAACAGAAAGTTCATATGCTTCTTCATTCAAGGATTTTTTATCTTGCAGTAATATGCCGGCCTTTTTAGACTTGTTTGCTTGCAACCTCAAACCATAGTCTCCCAACACTTGCTCCATAAAGTTATCAATTATCTGATTTACTTCCGGATGTTTACCGGCATATAGAATATTGTTGTTATGAGCTAAATCGAACGTACCTTGCTTCTCTTGTACATAAGAAGGCTGAGGTATAATATTGGCACCCATGGCAGCAGGAACTACTACCCAGAATAATGCCACTAGATTTGCTACACATAATTTGAATAAACTCATATCTAAAGTATTTTAATGATTTAAGATTCTATTTCAATTAGCTCCGATTATATCAAGTACTTTCAGTTCTTTACCATTAACAGGTACAGTTTTATCCTTCAAAAAATCAAGAAGAATATCCCAATTCTTATCTTCTGCGTTATACCAAAGTGATTTATTGAAAGTTCCTTCCTGCTTTGTAAAACCAGTGGCAGGGGTTTTCAAATTACCAATATATACATTTCCGAAATATTGGTTACCCACTGCCTTTTCCTCTTTTACAGCTACAATCACCTCTGGAGCATAAATATAATTATTCTTAAAGACATCTCCTTTCCCATAAGATGAATCATGCTTAGTGAAATGGAAAAGCGTACGGTCTATCTGTGGCTCCGGTTTTGGAAACAGGTAAAACAAATTATTCTCTACCAATGTATTCTGAGTATATCCAGTGAAATGCATTACAGGGCTGAAGTAGGCATCTTTATGGCTAGCATTAGTCAGATAATTGCGTAGTCCATCATTTATACTGACATTGTAACGTACCTTGGTTTCAATATTCCCATTCACACACCAGTCTTCCGGCCAACCATTCGTACCAATTACCAACATGAAGCCGCCATCATTATTATAGCTCAGATTATACTGGAATATAGAATTCCGACATCCCCAGTCCGAATCATAAGCATACCCGTCTATAATAGATCTATGATCACTTACTATATTAAACTGTACCAATGTATTGTCGCTACACCAAGGCCATATTCCATCACAAGCTTCTGATTCAGGTAGAGTTTTCGGACAATTCTTCATCACGTTATATTCTATCAATCCACCATCGCAACCAGCCAGAACAATACCGTCACCCGGCACTCCATCCAATACATTCTTCCTGACGACTACTCCCAAATTAGGATTCCACTGCTTCCTGCTCCAATAACCCCTAAACTTAATTCCATCCCTTTGGCAATCTTTCAGATAGCAATTTTCAATAGTCATTCCAATAAATCGATTCAGAATACTGTCATTATCCCGGCCATTCTGAATGCAAATTCCTATGCCGCCACCTTTCTCTATCACCGTACTTCCATATACATCGTGCACGTACAAGTCATCAATGACCATATTATGTGATTCTCCAAACTTATCCAACTCTACCCACAAGCCCAATAAACCAGCTTTCGGAACATCACCTTTATTAGAAATTTCAAGATCGCGTATCACCAGATTCTCTGAGTTCAATATATGGACAGCAGCTGTATCAACTCCATTTCCTTTTATATGCGGTTTTTCCAATCCTCCATATTTGCCCAGTACGACAGGATTATTCTCCTCTCCACAACAGGAAAGCAAAAGTTTCTCCGTAAATACAGCACCGGATTTCAACAAAATACTGTCTCCACCTTTTAGAGTTAAAGACTGAAGCTTTGCCAAAGACTTAAAAGGAGTCCCTACAGAGGTTCCATTATTAGCATCGTCACCATTTACAGAATCAAAATAATAATTAGTCGTTGTCATCTGCGAAGAGCAAGAAACTAACATTGCAACCAAACCTCCACAAAGTATTGTCTTTATATTTTTCATGTACATATTATTTTAAAGTTTATTATTACCAATTGTCTGTCCGGAAAGAAGATACCGGAAGCCCGCTAAGACTGAATAGTTCCGGTTCTACATAATTTTTAAAGGCATATCTAACTGCTTTCGGATTCCTCACATATTTAGAAGACACTATTACAACATCTCTTTCTTCATCTACATACGCTTCAGCCGGATGAAAAACTTTACTCTCATCTGCTATTTCAAATAAATGCAGGGGCTTTCCATAACTCGTTAGTCCATAATATAAATCTTTAAAAAAAATCACAGCCTTATCCCCATCGACTTCCATCCTTTCAAAAGTCGGACTCTTATATTCAAATCCCTTCGTACCATACACTTCAGCTAATGCCATCAATCCTAAACGTTCACCAACTTTCTCTTTGCGTACCGGATGAATTTGTTCTACTTCTCCCACATCCAAAATGACCGCCATACCACTATTCTCAATTCGATCCATACTTCTTCTCTGTTCATCACGCAGATAAGCACCTACATGCTCACCGACCTCGCTTGGAACATTCCATGTAGTATAATCAAAAGGAGCTATTTGTGTGAAATAGAACGGAAAATTTCTTCCCCACTTCCGTCTCCATTCAGCTACCATAACAACCAGTCGATCCGAATACTGAGAAACATTATATACATTTGATTCTCCCTGATACCAGATACAACCCTGTATGCCATAACCGACAATGGGGTTCAACATTCCGTTATACATGGTAGTAGGTATATTGGCCTCCCACCCTGTAGTACCATCACTCACTTCCGGAACTGAAATATCACCCAGTGTCTGACAAGTTTCACGACTCATCCAGGTTTCAACAACGGAACCACCAAAGCTTGCATTAATAATACCAACCGGAACCCCAAGATTCTCCTGAATAAAATGAGCAAAATACCATGCAACCGCACTACAATCTCCTACATTTTCCGGAGCAGCCACCACCCAATCTGCTTTTATATCCGTAAGTGGTTTATAACTGCCAAGTGGAGGCACATTTATAAAACGAATATTGCTTTTTTGAGAAGTCAGAATAGCTTTGGTAGATTCATAACATTCTTTCAGCTGCATAGCCATATTTGATTGCCCACTTGCTAGCCAAACTTCCCCCACATATATATCACTGAAAATTAGAGTATTGTCTCCCGTTATGGTTAATGCATAGGGACCTCCTGCTTCCGGTGTATGAAGCATAATTCTCCACGTACCATCTCTCCCTGCTTTGGTGGAATAACTCTTGTCGTTCCATGATGAAGTCACTGTGACTGTCGTCCCGGCATCTGCCCATCCCCATATCGGTGTGACCGTCTTTTGCTGTAGCACCATATTATCGCCGAAAATATCGGCAACCTTCAAATCCTTTGCCTCAACTGTTAAAACAGCCAAAGCCAGGAGAAACAAGATAATATTGAGTCGTTTCATTTTATCAGTCTATCTTTTGTAAACATTCAAAATCAAATTCAACCTTTTTCACATCAGCTTGCTCATCAGTCCCGTTTGCCGGTAAGTCAAAAAAGATTTTCTCGTCTTTATCCAGTTTATAAATCACAAGCGTCAACTCTTTCCCCTCTACAGAATGTTCCTGCCGGTTTAAACCTACCGTCCAGGTGGCATGACTGTTATAATCATCATCCGAAAGCATATATCCGTTATAAATTTCCGCCTTATCACCGGAATAGTTGATACGCATATAGATGTTATTCAAATTCTCCAATGCATCTGTCGGCACTTGTAGCCTCCACTCTTTGAATGTATTATGAGCAATACCGTCGGCATATCCCGGTTTATCCACCACCATCGGCATCATCGGTTGTGGAAATTCCCGTGTAAGTGAAGGATTGGAGTAATAGTCCGTCGACAGCCAGGAAGAGTCGGTACTAAATTCAATCCTGTCATAATTATAGTATTCCACAATAACACGTGCAGCAAATAGCTTCTTCCCCTCAACAAATGGGAAACTTGCAAACAATAGATTGACACCTTTCCTGGCATATCCTGTAAGGTCTATTTCATTTAACTGGTTTGGTTTTATTTCCTGATTTACCCAAGTATCATTCAGATTGAGTATACATTTCGACTCCGGATACATAAACAAAGTGACTTTCTTGATCGTCGAAGGATTATCTAGGTTGAATTCCTTAAAGAAGAAACGGCGATAACGCTGCTGATAAGGTTCAATCCCATGAAAGTTTGCTGTTTCCAACCATTTTGCCTCTTCCAGGATGCCCTTAGGCTGAATACGAATATCCATTTGCGGCTGATTGAAAATAACCGCTTTCTGTTCAAATCGCGGATTCATACCCGTCTTCAACTTATAATAAGCAGCCTTCTTATCAGTAGAGAAAATATAAACATCTCCAAATGAACTGTATAAATCCGCATCAGAAATATAGCATACCTTATTTCCATCTTGTTCCAATAACCAGCAGTTATCAGCCTCTTTTTCTGTCAGAATAACAACATACTTTTCTTCTCCATTCTGCAATTGTACCTTAAGTACACAATCTTTTCCCGGATTCAGTCCGTTAACAATCCAACTATCACTTTCCTCCTGTATCTTAGCCCGACTTGCCTTCACTCCTTTCACAGTCGATTTATCAAAAGATAGCTCCACGGGAATTTGCCTGTTCTGGAAAAACAGATAACAATTATCAACGCTTCCCATTAATTGTGCCGTAGCATAATTCAAGCGCATAGCATCAAGTTCCACATTCAAGGGCCAGATAAAGACCGTACTATCCTGCATTTCAACACCTTTCTGAGGAAAACGAAGCATTTTATCTTTCAGTTTCACCTCAAACTTCACACTCTTCTGTGCCTTTTTCGGATGATAACGGGAATAATTGATTCCAAACATATAGCCGGTTTCATTATTAGAGCGTACAGACACCTGTAACCCATCTTCTTCCCATTTCGGGATAACAGGCATCATGGGAGCTAGGTCTTTCTCAAACTCATTGACAAAGTAATGCAGTTTTTTCACCTTCTTATAAGATTCCGCTATTTCTCCTGACTCACGGATAGCAGCCTGAAAATCATAAGACTTCACCGGTAGCCGACTCCAATACCCTGTTTTCAATTGTTCTTCCTCAGTAGACCATAGTTTACCCGTAAACTGAGTGGCACCGGCAAAAATATAATATCCCAGCAGATTAGACCCTGAACCAAGTTTGGCTATCATCATGCCCAACCCGTCTAAAGGATCGATGCTGAGTCGCCTGTGATAGGTATTTTGCACACCCACTCCCATTTCACAAGTAAAGAAAGGGTATTTTTCATATGTCATATACACATCTTGCCGCTTTATTTGATCATTACCTATATTCTCATTATCACGAAACGAGTCAAACAAGAAGTTTCCCGGCTGGTATTCTTTTCCCACATGTTCCACCCATGGAGCATCTGCATATCCTCCCCATAAAGGGATCACTTCAAAAGGAGGAACAGAACCGTCTCCCCATCCAGTAACCGTATACATCGGAACATCAATACCATTTTCCAAAGCCGTATCTTTCAACCATTGGATATGTGGTTCACCCTCCTTGCCATACCAATATTCATTTTCCAACTGGATGCCTATGATATTCCCACCATCTTTATAGTAAAGCCCTTTCAACTGGTTAGCTATTTGAGCAAAATAGCGTTTGACATAATTCTGATAAACCACATCATTTGAGCGGTCTTTCAGATATTTTTTCTGTAAAATCCAATCAGGTGTCCCACCATTACGAGCTTCTCCATGCGACCAGGGACCCAGTCTCGGAACTACAAACAGCCCATGTTTCTGGCATAACTTAATAAAGCTGCGCAAATCCTTCTCATTCTCCCATTCAAACTGACCTTCTATCTCTTCGTGATGATTCCAAAACAAATAAGTCGAGATAATATTGATACCGCAAGCTTTCATTTTCAAGATACGATCTTCCCACAAATCCTTACGGATACGTGAAAAATGCAATTCTCCCATAACGGGTAGAATTGGCTTCCCGCCCACGGTCATATATAGGCTATTAACTTCTATTGCTCTCTCCTTAGGCCCCGGATTTCCCATTTTCAGATGACCGTACAAAGGTGTCTCCATGACGTTCGAAGCATCCAGTCTATAAACTTTCTGTGCTGATAAATTCGTAAACAAGCAAAAACCGATAAATAAAAAGGATATTTTTTTCATTTGTATTCTATCATTAGGTTAATAAACCGCTTCCATTGTCTGAGTACTCCACTGATCCGCCCAGCGAATAAGTGGTCTGTCTCCATCGAACTCAACCGGTAACCAAACATATCGTGAATTTATTAAATCCGTTTTATTCCACCTGTCAAACATAGCAATAAATTGATCCTGCATCCCTTCAATGGGAAGTACATAAGTACTTTGGGCATAAAATGTCTTATCGGCATCACGCCCCAAACAGGGGTTATCTTTCAGTTCCCAAACTCCCAACATTGAATCAGATACGGCCCATTTGGCTTTATTCGGGTCCCAACCGGTGCAACCGGATGAGAGCATATAATAATGACCGTTTCGTTTAAAGACTGCAGGAGCTTCCCGAGATTGTCCAATAAATCTCCGGACATAAGTTCCTGAAGGTTTTGTATAATCATCAGTCAGCAAACTGATATACAAAGTACTGTTCCATTCTGAGGAGCAAATATGATAAGCCTTTCCATCATCATCCTTGAAGATAGTCTGATCACGACTATCTGCTCCATTCGGTTTAAAAGACCCCAAATAAGTGAAGGTTCCTGTCGGTGAGTCACTGATTGCTACCCCAGCATGTGCCTTTTCATAATCAGGACTTTCAATATGCATCCACATTACAAACTTACCGGTTTTCTCATTATAGATGACCTTCGGGCGCTCTATCACTTGCGAAGGGTGAAGATCAGAAGTCGGATCATCATCTACCGTAGGCAGAACCTTACCCTCAAATTTCCAGTCTGTCAGATTCTTGGATGAATAGCAAGCCACCCCTCCAGCTTCAGCCCGCCAGCACTCCCAGGTTTTAACCCAGTCCAGGCGATAGGTAGAATCACCTTTAAATTCACCATACCAATAATAAGTACCTTCATGGTAGAGAATACCTCCCCCATGTGCATTTATCGGATTTCCATCCGTATCTTTCCAAATACTGCCGGGAGTTACGATATCTTTTCCCTGTTGCTTAGCCGACATCCGATCCACCGTCTTAATTGTAACCGATGCCCCTTTCATCCCCTCTGCTGAAACATTCAAGATTATCTCACCTGCATTTCCATCCGGTTGCAATATAGCCATTGCTTTACCTTTAAAAGTTTTAGGTGATAAGGAACGGAAACTTTCCATATCTGTAGGACATGCATTCCCAGATCCCCTGATAATACCATTTCCCACAGCACTCAAAGTCACTTTCATATCAGCATCAGGTACTACCTTACCCTCTTTATCAATCAATTCAACAGTGACATAAGCCAGATCATCCCTATCCGCTTTAATCACTTTGCGATCAGCGATTAAACGTATCTGTACCGGAGCACCTGTGGTTCTTAAAATAGCACATGAAGATTCGCTGTTGTCATAGGTAGCCACTGCTTTCAATTCACCCGGCTGATAGTTGACTATAAACGTAGCCGTATAATCTTTCTTTGAAACTTCTTGCTCACCCAGCAATTCATTATTAAGATAGAGTCTTACCTTAGGCGCACGACTATAAACATTCACTTTTACAGGTTTGCCTTCCAGCCCTTTCCAATTCCAACTAAGAGATTCGTTCTTCCACCCCCAATAGCTCACATCTTCTGTTTTCCCGGCAGCCGGCAAAGGTTGTACCGCCATTGTTATTTCCCTTTCCTTCCAAACAATATCGCGGTAATAAGATTGTGGCTTCTTTTCTCCACAGATATCAATATCTCCACACCATGCGTTATACCAGGGCCACCCCATAAACTGAGGATTTTTCTCGCCTTTACTCAGTTCCAGTGTATGACCTATTCCCGATTCACCTAAATAATCAAGGGCAGTCCATACAAAATCACCAATGATATATGGATGCTTTTCCACCAGATTCCAGTTTACAGCAGCTTCCTGAGCAACAGTCTCACTACCATATATAATACGTGAAGGATCTTGCTGATGATCATTCTCATATTCGTACCACATATAGTTGTATCCTGCCACATCCAGATGCTGCATGGCTTTTACAGCATCTTCCTTCCACTTCAGTTGCGGATTATCCCAATAATCGTTGATAGCAGCAGTTACCGGACGCGAAGGATCCAACTTCTTCACTATATTCCTCAATCTTTCAGCAATCTCCACCCCAGCATCATCCGAACGTTCCTGAATTTCATTTCCGATACTCCACATGATGACAGACGGATGATTCCGATCTCTTAACACCATTGCCGAAATATCTTTTTCGTTCCATTCATCAAAGAAACGATGATAGTCCTGAGGATTCTTTTCTTTTTGCCAATGATCAAAAGCCTCATCAATTACCAACATACCCTGCTCATCACAAGCTCTGAGAAAAGCTTCTGCCGGAGGATTGTGAGCACATCTGACTGCATTATATCCATTTGCCTTCAACAATTCTATTTTACGCATCTCCGCCCTATCCAACGAAGCAGCTCCCAACAAACCATTATCATGATGTACACAGCCACCTTTCAGTTTCAGAGACAAATCATTCAACTTAAATCCTTCTTTCGCACTGAAAGAAATGGTACGGATACCAAAAGGAATAGATATTTGATCCAACACCTCATGCCCGGAACTAAGCAAAATCTTCGCTTTATACAAATGCGGAGTATCAACCGACCATAACTTTGCCTGTTTCACCGGCAAAGAAAAAGCAATCGTCTGTTTACCAGCTGCATCAACATTCACAGATTGCTCTTCCACACCTACTTCCTCACCATCAGGAGAAATAATAGTAATCACCATATTTGCTTCCGCACTTTCAGTTTTCTCATTCAGCACATCTACCTCTATTGCCAATATTGCCTCATCATCTGTTACTTTCACAGTACGCACAGCAACTCCCCATTCATCCAAATGAACAGGATCGGTCTTAATTAACCATACATGCCGGTAAATGCCTGAACCGGCATACCAACGAGAATTTTTCCCCTCATTCGTTACCTTTACAGCAATAGTGTTCACTTCACCTGCCGGATGGCAATACGAAGTGATATCACATTTAAAGGATGAATATCCATACGCATTGAATTTCACTTTCTGTCCATTCACCCACACTTCGGACTGCGCATAAACTCCCTCAAAATAAAGGGAATGAAGCTTGTGAGCATCTTTACGGTCAATAATAAATGATTTTCTATACCACCCTTCACCACCTACGGTTTGTCCGGTAGCAAAACCTCCAATACTTTCCTTAGAAAAGGGTCCTACTGATAAACCTTCTGAATCGGGAAGAGGTTCTGCGCTCCAGTCATGTGGTAGATTTAACACTCGCCATTCCGAATCATCACAAGACTCTTTTGCTGCATCTTTTATTTGACCGAGATGGAATTTCCAGCCCTGATCAAACTTAATCTTTCGTACGGAACAATCCATACTCTGACTGCATGCTGTAACAATCAACGAGTTTACAATGACAAATACATATCGTTTTACTAATGCTTTCAACTTCATATTATCTCCTATTTTCGTTAGACCTACTCCTTAACATATAACAAAGAGAAGATAGATAAAAGGTAAATTTTATCCGATTTTGATAGAATCTAGGGATACTCTTCATTATCCGCCAATATCCATTTTTCTATTGTAGATGTCTTTATTTACTCCTCTGATTTATAATAATATTAGCCACTGGAAGTCCTTGTACTTTTGCTGTTACAATAACTTTACCAGACGTTTTACCAGAACGCACCACCAACAGGTTGCTTCCGCGCCACGTCTTCCGACTACTAGCAACGAAACTTTCTACACTCATAGGATTGGCATTACCTACTCCCTCAATCGTAGCATCTCCTTCTATAAAAAATTCCACCAATTCTTCAGCCAACTGATTCCTAATGCCTTTACTATCTACCAATTCTAATGTAATATAGCTTAGATCATTACCATCAGCTACGATTTCCGTTCTGTCTGCAGATAATCTGATTTTTTCAACCTTACCGGCACTTTCCAATGCTGCAGTGCCCACCTCATTGCCTTTATTATAACTCACGGCTTTCAATATTCCATGAACATAAGGTACTTCCCAAACAAGCGTATTTTTCTTATCGACAGTATTTTCTTGTTTGCCTAAAGATTCTCCATTCAAGAACAATTCAATCTGTTCACAATTGGAGTATACAGATACTGTCATCTTTTTTCCTTCATATCCCGGAAAATTCCAATGATCCACAACATCCGGAAAATCCCATACACTCCACTCCGCCTTATCCGGATTCAAAGGGAAAGAGGGAACAGGAGGCGTCACAACAATATGGGATACCGGTGCCTCACTCCATAACGTTTCGCGCAAATAGGATTGGGGACGACGTTCGCCCGAAAGATTCAAATCGCCGCAATTAGCATGATTCCAAGGGAAAATACGTTTATCAAGCGGATACCCACACCAGCCGATACTTGCCTCACCAATATAATCAAAAGCAGTCCAGATAAAATCACCGATCACCCATGAATGATTTTCTACCCCTTTCCAATAATCATAAGCCTGGGATGCGTAGGATTCCGAGGCATAGATAATTCGGTCCGGGTGACGTTTGGCATCCAATTCATAACGATTTAAACAGTAATTATAACCACAAACATCCAAGGGGAGCAGAAAATCATCCGTTGCATCAACAATAGAGTTGACTCCCGCCGTAACAGGACGAGTTGTATCAAGTGCCTTCACAAAACCTGTCAATTCCCTGCATACCTCTACTACTTCAGTAGTTTCTTTGTTTTTGATTTCATTACCAATACTCCACATAATGACACAAGGGTGATTTCTATCACGTGCAACCATGCTATACAGATCTTCTTTCCATAACTTATCAAAATACTGTCCATAATCATCCTTGTAATGACCTTGTCGCCACATATCAAAAGCCTCATCTATCACCAACATACCTAAACGGTCGCAGGCATTAAGCAAAGCAGTTGAAGGAGGATTATGGGACAAGCGTAGCGCATTGAAACCAGCCGCCTTCAATAATTCAATTTTCCTTTCCTCTGCCCGATCAAAAGCCTTTGCACCCAAAGGGCCATTGTCATGATGAATACATCCACCTTTTAATTTCATGGATTTACCATTCAGATGGAAACCATTCTCTGCACTAAATGCAATATTTCGTATACCTATTGAAATACATTCCTCATCTATTATCTTATTGTCTTTCAGAAGACGGTTTACAACTTTATATAAGTAAGGATTGTCTGTAGACCATAATTGCGGAGAAGTCACTTCTAATATATGGTTAATTTCTGTTTTTTCTTGATTATCCAATGTTACCAGTTGTTCCTTCCAAGCTACAGTACGGTTCTCCTTATCTACAATCTGTGTTTCCAAAATCACTTTTCCAGTTACTTTCTCTGTATTTGCTAGAACGCTCTGTACATGTACCTCTGCTTTATTGGTTGTGGCAACAGGTGTGGTGATAAACGTCCCCCAAGTCTCAAAATGAAGCGGATTGGTTATTTTCAAAGAAGTATGCCTATAGATTCCCGAACCTGTATACCAACGGCAGTTCAGACCTTCATTCTTTACGCGAACAGCTATCAGGTTTTTTTCTCCAAATCGCACATAATCTGTTATATCCAGCTCAAATGCAGTATATCCATAAACATGATTGGCTACATGGCGATCATTCACCCAAATATCTGCATTCATATAAATTCCATCGAAAGCAACAACTATACATTTCCCTTTCTCAGCTGTATCCACATAGAAATGCTTCCTATACCAGCCAGTTCCACCGACAGTAAAACCTCCCGAAACCTCAGTGATAGCATCAGCAGTAAAAGGAGAGTTTGTTCCGGGAATATTTTCAATACTCCAATCGTGGGGAAGATTCACCAGACGCCATTGTGAATCGTCTAAATCTGATCTCTCACCTTCAATAATATCTCCACGATGGAACAACCACCCTTCATCGAAAGATTGTTCTCGAGGGGTGGGCTTCTTTTCACTGCAACTACTCAATTCCAACGTTATTAACAAAAGCAATAGGCTGTATATACTTCTCATATCATTACATTTAGCAGAGCAAAGGCTGGCCTTCAGACAAGATTTTCATCCGACCAGCCTCTTTCTGGAATTTATTTCAATTATTTACCACCCCATTCTGGTGCCTGAACCAAAGCCCTATTATTATCTAGCTCTGATTGAGGAATAGGCCATACATATCCCTTTGATGAATCGAAGACATGAGAACCTGCTCCACCGTCTGCCCGACATCTTTCGTATGCTTTATCCATTTCTTTCCAACGCATAAGGTCAAAATAGCGGGTACCTTCTAAAGCCAACTCCACCCTTCTTTCATGTTTCACCACATCGAGCAATTGGTCATAAGAGAGATTGGAACCTTCAGCATCTTCCACCTTCGGCATCATCACATCGGCACGCTGACGCACCTGGTTCACCAGTGACATTATTTCGTCTTTACCCGTATTTTGCTTAGCCAAAGCTTCTGCGCGCATCAATAGCACATCAGCATAGCGAATGACATACATATCCTGATTATCAGCAGTCCATGTAGTAGGTTGATTTTGATATTTACGCATGAACAATTGGAATGGACTGTTCCAGGACCACCATGCATCACTAACTTTACCATCATACGTATCACCATTCTTCGTCATCAGTGTATATGTCAAACGTGGATCGCGAGTTGAATCATCATTCGGATCATAGATTTCCGAAGAAGTAATGGGTTTGCCATCTTTGCAATAAAAATCGTTTGCCAAATTCGGATAAGGCAACTGCCACTCCATCGGATAACCATAATTATAAGCTAAAAAACCACCTTCACCATTTTGTTGATCAGTATTTTTAAAGCGAATGGCAAATACTATTTCTTTGCTGGCACCACCAGCTTCTGTAAACAACGTACTGTAATTGGGATCTATTATATAGCCTAAACTCATGACCTGCGCAGCAGCATCTGCAGCCTCCTTATACATTTCGTTATACAAGTATACACGAGTCAATAGACCTAGTGCAGCACCTCTAGTAGCGCGTCCTCTATCAGCAGTAACAGGTAACATCCCCTCGGCAGTAATATCTTTCAGATCTTTGACTATATCAGCTATAATTTCTGATTTCGGCGACTTAGGCACTTGGCTTGTTTCAGTAGTCAACACATTAAAAACTTTGGGAACATCGCGATATAAGCTAGTCAGATGATTGTAAAACAAGGCTCTAATGAATTTGGCTTCACAAACAATCCTTGTACCAGCCTCCTCACTTATTTTACCAGCTTCCAACATTTGTGGTACTTTCTCAATAACATTATTGCATCGCGCAATACCTGTGTAAGAAGCATTCCATACTGCTTTGGTAACAGCAGACGTAGGACTCATGGTGTTATTAGTAATAACATCGGGTCCAACCCACGGAATCCAAGCAAAATAACCATTATCCGTAGCAAATTCCAGTTCGCGCAAACTACAAGTCTTGTCCCCCGGCCAACAGAATCCCAAACTGCCTTCACTCTGCAAAGCATCATAACAACCGACTAATGCCTTAGTTGCATCAGCTTCTGTATTCCAAAAATTACCATTGGACAACTCTGACAAAGATTCACGGTCCAAGAAGTCTGAACAAGAAAAAAGAGAGAAAGCCAATGAGAAAATAACTGAATAATATATTTTTTTCATGATTCTTTTATTTTAAATTATAATGTGATGTTTAATCCTACAGAGAACGTCTTGGCATTAGGATAAGCGTGACCACGAGTATCAGTACCATACTTTTCTGGATCATAATCATCAATACCAGTAATAGTCAGAATATTCTGTGCAGAAACATATATTCTCAGACGTTCCAGTTTTGCTTTACGAATCCATTCTTGCTTGAAAGAATAGCCCAATTCAATGTTTTTTAAACGTAGGTAAGAAGCATCTTTCAACCAAAATGAAGAAGGTTGACTATTATAATCACCATTACCTAAACGTGGGAAATTTCCGTTAGGATTAGCACTCTCAGAGTAACGATCTAAAAATACTGTTGTAACATTACCCGAAATAGTAGGATAATCCATTACGACACGATCTACACCAGCCACTCCCTGAAAAAAAGCAGAAAAATCAAATCCTTTATAAGCAGCATTTAAACCAAAACCATAAGTAAAATCAGGAAATGGATTACCGATTACTGTACGATCATTAGTATCCACCACTCCATCCGGTTTGCCTTCTGGGCCACTAATATCCTTGTAACGAATATCACCCAGCTTCAGGGCACCGCCACCAACAGAATTCTTTTCATTGGCTTCATCCACATCTTCTTGTGTACGATACAATCCATCAGCTACATAGCCATAATAAGAATTGATAGGATGTCCTTCCAAATTAATAGACCAATCTGTAATCCAAGAATCTTTACCATGTAAGTCAAGAATCTCATTTTTCACTTTACTGAAATTAACATTTGCACCAAATGTCCAATCTCCCCATTGATCATTATAACCTAAAGCAAACTCCCAGCCCTCATTTTTTACTGATGCAGCATTAACATAAGGTTCCGTAGAAATACCTACAATTCCAGGAATAGGCAATTGCAACAAGATATCAGAGGTTTTTTTATAAAAATAATCGGCAGTAAGGGTAATTTTATTATTCAGAAAAGCAGCATCTATACCTACATCCGTAGTAGCAGTTGTTTCCCATTTTATATCAGGGTTCGCTAATGAGGAAATAGCTACACCTTGAGTTTTATTATCTCCCCATACATAATTATTACCTAAACCAATATATTGTGCAAATGGATAGTAACCAATTTCCTGATTACCCAATTCTCCCCAACTAGCTCTCAATTTCAATTGACTAATAAAGCTATATTTTTCCATAAAGGCTTCTTGAGCAATATTCCAGCCCACAGACACAGAAGGGAAATAACCAACACGATTCTTCTTTGGGATTCTAGAAGACTCATCACGACGAAGATTAAACTCTAACAGATAACGATCTTTGTAATTGTAATTCACACGACCAAAAAAAGATCTTAAGGCAGCTTCAGCAGCATCTCCTTTGGCAGAAGTGCTTAAAGCACCATTCAATACAGAAATATTATCACTTGGAAGATCCTCGCCTGTTGCTGTAGTAGAACGGAAATTATTATATTGATTGGATTGCCCCAATAAGAAGTTAAATGCATGTCCACTCACATCAAAATGATAAGTTATAAGATTTTCATTGATCCACTGAGTTTCAGAATAATAAGCATCTGTTAGATAATTTTTACCACTTCCTCCTACAGGATTACCATACGAGTCCAATGGGATATAAGCAGGTTCAGCAGCAATACTGTTCCATTGGTTATATTGATAAGCAAAACTCGTTTTTATAGATAGGTTCTTAATTGGCTCAATTTCTAAGAAAGCCTTACCATCAAAGCGACTGTACTTTTTCTTTGAAGTAATTGTAGTGGCATATGCCGGATTCTTAATAGCCTGCATTTTGTCGTTACCATCTACAAATCCCCAATCACCATTACTATATTTATAAGGCACCGAAGGACGGGAATGCCATTTCATCTGTTCGAATACATAGTAAGTACCAATGGTCGGCTCCTCTACTTCTTCGTGGTTACCAGAAACATTCAGTCCTAAAGTGATTATATCAATGAATTTGCTGTCAGCATTCAAACGAAAATTAAAACGGTCAGTACTTGTACCTTCCATGATACCATCCTGTCCCATATATCCTACCGACCCCATATAATGAGAAGTTGCATTTCCACCCGACATAGACAAATGATGTGTCTGTATAGGAGCAGAACGAAATATTTTATCCGACCAACGAGTATTAGCAAATAAATCAGGGTTAGATCCATCTTTCATTTGCTGAATCATTTCGGGAGTAAAATTCGTAGTTACATCTCCCATAGCTTCATTCTGCTCATTATAAAGAGTTGCCCAATCCCATGAATTAATATAGGTGGGTAGAACCGTAGCTTTCTGAACACCGTAAGATCCACTATAAGACAAAGTTTTTTTGTCCGTATGTCCACGTTTCGTTGTCACCAAGACTACACCGTTGGCTGCACGTACACCATATATAGAAGCTGAAGCTGCATCTTTCAAAACCGAAATATTTTCAATATCATTCGGAGATACACTATTCAAACTTCCTTCCACACCATCAATCAACACCATAGGATTACTGTCACCAAAAGTGTTTATACCGCGGATACGGATTTCCACATCTCCTTCAGCACCGGGTTGTGCAGAGAAAGAACTCACGGTAACACCACTCATTCGTCCTTGCAACAAACTGGAAGTATTGGATACCGGGATATCTTTAATATCATTGACTTTTACAGAAGATACTGCTCCCGTCAGATTGGCTTTTTTCTGCGTACCATAGGCCACAACCACAACTTCATCGATCAACTCCGAGCTTTCTTTTAATACAATATTAATTTGTTGGTTTGCCCGGGCAATTTTCATGACTTGCGTCTCATAACCTATATAAGAAATCACAAGATTTTGTCCTACTGATGCCTGAATAGAGAAATGTCCATCTACATCTGTAATCAGACCATTCGTAGTACCTTCTACTACTACAGAGGCTCCAATTATCGCTTCACCGGCAGCATCCTTCACAGAACCTTTTACTGTTACAGCCTGTTGTGTAATGGCTGATGTTGAAGAACCGAGATCTTTTTCTGTTGATGCATAAGAGAAAGTTACTCCACCAAGGAATAGCAATCCGAAAATGATTCGTCTTTGCAAAACATGTTGTTTATTCATAATATTTTAAATTAAAAAGTTACTGATGCAAAAGTCTCTATTTCTTTATAAACAGGATAACAGAAAAGCACAAAAGAATAACAAATTCCTGTATCCACTATCAAAAACAGGAATTTGTTATCAATCGGCACGATTCTTTTATTTTTAAGCGTCTTCAAAAAGAGGGGGATCGCTTATTTTTTCCTACTTTTGAATATTGATTTTTAATCAGTATGCTATGACTAAAATAAGATTTATTTTATACTCTTTCTTATCGCTTCTCCTTTGTGAATGTAGCCTTTCAAATATAACTAATGCTGATAAGGTCCGATTGATTTTAGATACGGACTTGGGACCTGACTACGATGACGTGGGTGCCATGGCAGTGATGCATGCATTAGCAGACAGTGGATATGTAGATATACTGGCTACTATATCGTCTAATAAGTCCGAATTAACAATTCCTTGTATTGAGATCATTAATACATACTTCAAACGACCTGATATTCCTCTTGGCGTTGCTAAAGGAGAAAGTGCTGTCACATTGGAATGCCCGCACAACAAGAAATGGACTGAAGTTTTGCCTCAGAAATATACCCACCGAATAGCAAAATCATCAGATGCCCCCGATGCTGTTAAGGTATATCGATCTATTTTATGCACGCAACCAGATAATAGTGTCACAATCTGCACCATCGGAGCTTTCTCCAACCTAAAAGAACTGCTACAATCAAAAGGAGACGAATTTTCACCGGAAACAGGAGTAGAACTTGTACGCAGAAAGGTTAAACAGCTGGTTTCCATGGCAGGAATATTCCCCGAAGGACGAGAATATAATGTATATTGTGACGCTTCCTCCTCTTCTTTCGTTGTGAGCCATTGGCCTACAGTCATTATCTTCTGTGGATTCGAGATTGGCTACAACATAATAACCGGTCGCCGAGTTAGCCGGATACCTGTAGAAAATCACCCTATAAAAGATGTATTTTTACTAAGCATGTCGCAGGGAGAGCCACAAGGTAGATGGAGTTGGGATCAGGCAACCGTTTGGGTAGCCATAAAAGGCTATACACCTTATTATATCAGTGAACGGGGAGTTATATCTGTAGACTCTGAAGGTAATAATACATGGAGAGCTACAAGAACAGGAAAGCATATCCGTTTAATAGAGTCTTTACCTGCAAAAGAAATGGAGGATTTACTCGAACAATATATGATGCATTGTCCTAAACATTAAAATTATGAGAAAGCTATTATTTATATTCACACTCTTTTTAGCTTCCACTGCCGGAGCACAGAAACTATTGCATTATGATTTAGCAGATGGATTATCAAGTTCTGAAATCACTTCCATCTGTGAAAATGACTATTATATGTGGATTGCTACAGAAGATGGACTCAACCGTTTTGACGGACATCGATTTAAAGTCTATAAATCGGGAAAATCAGTAAATAACAGTCTTAAGAATAACAATATAGAAACCTTGTTCCTTGATTCCAAAGGCTTGTTATGGATTGGCTTTAAGACCGGAGGAGTAGATATATACAATCCGCGGACCGACCAGTTCACCCACCTCAATGAACAAGTTTCCGAACCCATCCCTAACCGAATTGTTTCCATATTCGAAGACTCTGATCATAACATCTGGCTGGGAAGCTGGGAAGAAGGTATATGCAAATTAACTCCCAAGAATACAGAACGTACCAGTTTTACTGCCGAACGCAGCCATTCAGGAGCCATTGTTTCCAGTTTTGTGGAAAAGCCTAAAGGATATATATGGATCAGCACCTATACAGGACTTGTGATGTACAATTCCCGAAAACAAATATGGGCAAACATTACCCCCAAGAACCAAACCATCACACAAATACACGACACCGGAGAAGAAAATACACTATATTACTCTTCATGGGATAATGCACTCTATGGATTAACATGGAGTCAACAACCCGAACAAGCCCGGACCATCCATCTCTATAACAGCAATACCCCCATATACCGCATAGAAGGAGAAGCAAATAAACTTTTAATCGGCACATGGGGAGAGGGAATAAAAGTATATGATAAAGAACAAGAACGTATTTATCCATTGTCCGGCACAGAACATCTGGGCACTACTTTTATCAATACTATTTATAAAGATAGTCTTGATAATATCTGGATAGGTTCATACGGAAAAGGACTCTATAAATACTCCTCCTCAGACAGGGGAATCAATCAGTTACTCTCAATTCGTAAAACACATTCTCCTATCACTTCTATCGCCCTTTTACAAGATAAAATATTGTTGGGAACTTTAGGAGACGGCATGTATCATTTCGATATGCGTACCTCGACTGAAAAGGAAAACTACAAAAGCAGAGATAAATTCAAGGACCATATCTTATCTATCGGGCAAAATAAGGATATTACGTTAGTGGGACACGATGGCATAGGATTATTATATTCTTTCCAGAATAATAATTCGCAGGAAATTCAATGGAAAGAATTTACGGCAAGCACTGAATTAGAAAAGATTACGACTTTCTATATAAAAGATAATAAGGTGTGGATAGGCACCAAACAAAACGGTCTGATGTCCGTATATCTGGACAAGAAGAACCAACAAATAAAAGATTATATCCATTATGACTATTTCAGTCGGGACAGAATAAACGCTATCATACCTTATCGTGACAATCAATTGTTCATAGCTTCGCATAATGGGCTCTCTATCTTCAATGCATCGGGCCAGGTCACTCTAAAAGATAAAATCATCGACCAGGAGATTGTCTACTCTATCATAGAAGATAAGAGTAATAAATGCTGGTGGATAGGAACATCAAACAATCTGTTGAAGATGGAAGTATCCAATGATTCACTGCAAGTTTCTACAGCATTCCCTACATACCCATTGCCACAAGGGGCCATCAAGTCATTGTTGCTCGATGATAACCAAAATCTATGGTTCTTTATCGGTGAAAAGATATTCTGCTACATAAACAATGAACAACGCATTTGCGAACCGAATATCAGCTATTGGGGCAATTCTTCCATCCTTTCAGCTGAAAAAATAACTTATGAAAACAAAGAATATATCCTGTTCAGCAATACCGAACAGCTCATGGCCATGGATGTGGAAAAGGCACTGCATCAATATGATAAAACCAAACTCATATTGACCGATCTAGAGATCAACCACCAAAAGATACAAGTCGGTGACACGATAAACAACCGGGTGATTTTAAAAGAGAATACCGAATATATTCCTTCCATCACCCTCTCTTATGCCTCCAAATGGATCTCCCTGTCCTTTACTGAAATAGGGGAAGCCAACTACTGCAATAAATATCTATACAGGATGATCGGTTTTACCGACAGCTGGCAATATCTTGATATGTCCGTACCTCTGACCTTCTCACAACTCAACCCAGGTACATACACTCTGGAAATTATGAAATATAACGAAGAGTCAGGCACCAAACCATGCTGGTCCATGAGTATTATTGTCGCTCCACCCTGGTGGAAAACACCTTTGTTCTATTCCATTTCCTGCCTGATTATCTTGTTGAGCATCGCACTCATAATATATATGATTATCAGGCACTACAGAAGAAAGAGCATACAAAAGATACAGGAGATAGAGACATTGAAGAAAGAAGAACTATTAAAGGAAAAGGAAAGTTTCTTCGAAAGTCTCGGGCACGACCTGATTACACCTTTATCTTTGATACTGGCACCTGCCAATGATATGTTGCGTGAAACCAAAGAAGATGATATCCAGTATGAAAGACTATCCATCATCACTAAGAATGCTGCATTCTTATCCGATCTATTTTCTACAATCCTCGACTTCAAGCGAGTGGAATTCTCTGAAGTAAAGATAAACAATAGAACCATAGAAATCGTATCATTCTGCCGCATCATAGTGAATGCATTCAATTATCTGGCAAGCTCTAAAAAGATCCAGCTATCTTACCAAGCCAATATCCCCTCCATACATATATGGATTGATAGTGTGAAATTTGAAAGGATTTTATATAACTTGCTGAGTAACGCCATCAAGTATACCCCCGATCAAGGCAGTGTATCGGTAGCACTGGAATATATAGATGGGCAATTGAGTGTATTCATAAAAGATACGGGACCGGGTATCAATCAGCTATACCAGACAACTGTATTCAATAAATTCTATCGTGAGCCCCAATACAATAAAGAAAATACTCCCAACGGATTGGGCATAGGATTATATGTCGTAAAGAAATTCGTATCAGTAATGAACGGCACAGTTTCTATTGACTCACAACCCGGACAAGGCACCACACTGTGCATCAAACTACCGGTAGAGAATTCTGAAAAATATCAGGAAGCAACTGATATTACCGAATTTAAAGCACAGGCAACCAATATGGAGAACAGTGCCACCATACTTCTTGTAGAAGATAACGAACAGATACTTAAATACCTTACGGACAAATTGACGGAGTACTTCAACATAGTGACAGCCACCCATGGAGAAGAGGCCTTGAAATTAGTAGATGAGTATCTTCCTGAAATCGTAATATCGGACATCATGATGCCCGGTATGGATGGCCTGACACTGTGCCGCCACATAAAGGAGAATTCCCTTTATGCCGATATATTCGTTATATTACTGACTGCCAAAACTTCATCTGAGGATGAACTGAGAGGCTATAAAGAAGGCGCTGACATCTATATCAAGAAACCTTTTGATACGGAAGCATTGATTAATCAAATAATGAATATCTTGAATACGCGCCAAAAGCGAAAAGAACAACTCCTGAAGAACCTGATTGCCAAAGACAGCGATACCATTGAGTTCAATTCCAAGGAAGTATTCCTGCAACAGGCCATGAAGGTGATAGAAGAAAATCTGGACAAGGCAGACTTCAACATTGAGGAATTCTCAATAGCCATGAATATCAGTAAGACAGTGCTTCATAAGAAATTCAGAATGCTCATCGGGCAGACACCCAATCAGTTTATCCGGGCCATCCGGCTTCGAAAAGCATCCGAGCTATTGATAAACAGTGATTTGTCTATTGCGGAAATTGCCTACTTGACCGGTTTTAACCAGGCACATTATTTCATTAAGTGCTTTAAGGAAGTATATAATGAAACACCCAAGAATTTCAGGGATCTAAAAAAAGGAGACCGATAACCTCAAAAAAGGGATGACTGTGAAGCGGTTCCAGCCATCCCTTTTCCAATTTTATTTCTTATCAGCAGAATATTCAACCTCATAAACTTCCAATAAGCAGTGTTCGCTATTCCCATCTATAGTGGTACAACTTATTTCCAACGGACGTCCTTCTTTTATATCGTCAGCAGAAACCTCTCCTACCGCCCATGACAAACCGCACCAGATCATCTTATCATGCGATTTCTTTACCGGAACTGCACGCTTGCCCTGCTTTACTTCTATATTGAAGAAATGATCCATTTTAATCCCGGTGGGAGGAGCACCGCCCCACGAACGGAATGCTTTTCCACGCTCATCCAGTTGCTGAAAGAGAATTCGCACAGTTTTCCCTTTTGAAGAAGTGTAATGTGCCTGCAAGATATGCTCATTTTTCTTTTGCACATCTATTTTTACCTTTTGAATTGTTGCAGGGATAACGATATCTTTCTCAATACCTAAATCATACTCCCGGGCACTGAACTTACCGTACCCGACAACAACCATCTGTTCCGGACCCAATTCCACAATATTCTTTTCTAAAACAGGTATAAAACCACTGTCTGTGAAAAGCACTCTCCCCGTTCCTGTCGCTTCAGGCAAGGTTACTTTGACTTTCTCCTGTGAGGCGTTTACCACAGTATAAAGGTTTCCTCCTTCAGCGGAAGCCATATATCCGTATGGCAGAGCCTTACCGGGGATGGAACCGAATGCCGAAATATTTCCATACTGCTGTACCTTCATATACAATTGCTGCACTTTAGCCATCCAGCAAGCATCATCATCACTTAACAAATCAATATTTCCATGACAAACATTCAACCAGCCTCCGCGTGCCATCGTCAAAATCATCATACCTTTCCAAGCATTTAAGGCCCTGTTATAACAAGTACCCGTGGTGCCAATCATAAAAGCACAATTATCAATGCGCTGAACCGGCACTCCGTTAAACAAGTATTGGAAGGTCATGTGATCCGAATACAAATCCTGTGAGCGCCAAAAATTCATCATCGGCACATCGGATAGACGGGGATCACCGCAATACATCGTATCAAATATTTCCAGCCAACGTAGGTCTACCGTTTTTCGAAACGGAGTAACCGTATTTTCCATATCTCCCCCGAAACCATTGTAACCAATAAAAAGTACATCCGGATTCTTATAACGGAATTCTTTTATGGCAGAAATAAAGGCATTTTTATTCTGTTCCTCAATGTCAGCAGGTAGCATCGTACATTTGGCATCAGGAGTTGCCGCATCAAAATAAGCAAAATCAAATTTGAACATCTTGATACCCATATCTGCGTACATTTGCAGAGTCTGCATAAGATGATGTAAATATCCTCCCCTGAACAGACAAAGAGTTACTCCGTCTTCCGCCACAGAACTTTCCCATTCCGGAATAACTTTCATCGTATTTGCCTCGCCACCTATACGCAGCAAGTTCGTAGAGAACCACAAACCGGGCTTTATTCCTTCTCTTTTACACGCATCCAGCCAACGCTTGGGACCTTCCGGCCAACAGTCCGATCTCCACTTACGATATCCTTCATTCACATCAAACCAAAATGCGTCCATCAGATAATAATCCACTTGTACACCCATTTTTTTCAAACGCGCAATGTGATCCAACTCTTTCATTGCCAATGTCTCATTCAAAGGAATGTTATCAGACAATTCATCGTAGGCGGACCAATTGTTATAGACAAATACAGGTTTGGTCAATCTTGCTGTTTTATTTTTATTCCATCCGTCAGATACATCCTGCGCCACTCCCGGAAGGAATATGCACAACAAGAGCAACAAGGTATTTATTCTTATTCTATTCATAAATCATATCTATTTTTATCAAAGACTGTTTATTCACCGAAAAACTTAGTCCACAACTTCAAAAGTCAGTTTCCGTCCACCTACCGACACTATAAATTCACCCGGCTCTAAAAAGCGCTTGCCCGTTGCATCCGTATAGCTCAAATCTCTCATAGGATCAATATCAAACCGAAAGACTCTGCTTTCACCGGCATTCAACGACTGTTTCTCGAAGAATTTCAACTCTTTCATAGGACGGGAAATAGTACAGAACGGATCGGACACATACCATAACACGGTTTCTTTTCCTTCCACCTTACCCGCGTTAGTCACTGTGACCTCAGCTGTTATCTTCTGATCCTTCCTGATTTTCAAGGAAGAAAGTTTCGCATCTGAATAAACAAAGGTAGTATAACTCAATCCATACCCGAACGAATATAAAGGTTCGGTAGGAATATCCTGATAATCCCCCATCGCATCGAACGGACGGGCAGACTGCCGCATGTTATAATAGACCGGTATCTGGCCTGTAGACAGTGGGAATGTCACTGACAACTTTCCAGAAGGATTCACCCTGCCCGATAAAATGCCTGCCAGAGGAGTTCCTCCCGCAACACCGGGCTGCCACATCTCAATGATAGCTTCTACCTGAGGTTCCAGTCTGATCAATTCAAGAGGGCGGCCACTGGAAAGAACAAGTACAATGGGCTTATTCGCCTGCTTTAGATGCAAAAGCAACTTCTCCTGAATATCGGGCAAAGCAATCGTAGAGCGTGAAGCATTCTCTCCACTCCACTGTTTGGACTCGCCTAAACATAGTACTACAACATCGGATGCTTCAGCCGTTTTTAAGGCAGCAGAGAAACCCGATTCATCACTCCCATCCAATGCACAACCCTGCTCGTAGTCCAACCGTACTTTATCGCCAAATTCTTTCTGCATTCCTTCATAAATGGTCTCCACATCTTCAGCCTTCCCTTTAAAAGCCCAAGCACCTAATAGATTAACACTATCCTTTGCTATAGGGCCTATCACCGCAACTTTTTTAATCATTGAAGAAAAAGGTAATAAGTTATTTGCATTCTTCAACAGCACCATTGATTCTTCTGCCAAACGACCAGCCAAAGCAATATCCTCTTGCTGCAAATAACGTTCTTGCTCAATCAATTCTTTCGCATAAGGTTCATCAAATAAGCCCAGGCGAAATTTGAGTCGGAGTATACGGGCAACCGCATCATCTATCTGCGGCACTTGTATCTTCTTTTCAGCAACCAACTGCTCTAAATATTCACAATATACATTATCACGCATATCCATCTCCACACCGGCATGAAAAGCCTTATACGCAGCTTCTTTCCGGTCTTTGGCAACACCCTGATAAATTAACTGTTCTATTGCATTCCAGTCGGATACGACAAAACCATCATGTTGCCACTTATTTTTTAGGATTTCAGTTAATATATAATGATTTGAAGTAGCAGGTATTCCGCTAATATCATTAAAACTACTCATAAGTGTAGCAGCACCTGCTTTTACACCAGCTTCATAAGGCGGTAGATAGGTTTCCCACAAAGCCTGGGGTGATATATCTGTATATCTGTAATCCCGTCCGCCTTCGGATACTCCATAACCTACATAATGTTTCAGACAAGCTGCGATAGAATATGGATCTGACAATTTCTCACCCTGGTAACCCTTTACCGATGCTATGCCAAATACTGTATTCAGGTAAGGGTCTTCTCCATAACATTCGGAAATACGCCCCCAACGAGGATCTCTCGCCACATCAATCATAGGAGAAAATGTCCAGTCAATACCTGACAACACAGATTCCTTAGCAGCCACCCTGCAAGCCAAAGTCACCAAATCCGGATTAAAACTGCAGGCTTGTGCCAATGATATCGGATACACAGTACGCAATCCATGAATTACATCAAATCCGAAGAGAATGGGTATTCCCAGGCGAGATTCTTCCATTGCCTTACGCTGAATCTGATTACGTAACTTCGGATCGGTATGGAGATAAATCAACGAACCAATCTCCGCCGGAAGATTTTTCACTTCCTTACCTATATTATTGGGATTATCATTCTCCCCAAATGTATATTGATTCAGCTGAAGCACCTTTTCATGCAATGTCATCCGCTTCAGCAAATCTTTTACTCTGATTTCAACTGGCTGTCCCGCATCTTGATAAATCGGCTTTTGTGACTGAACAGATAACCATGGGAGCAAAACCAATACAAATAATATCAATAGTTTTCGCATAATATCATGTTATTAATTAATCCCAATTGTCAGTTCGGAAGGACGATACTGGCAAACCGCCTGTACCAAATAATTCAGCTTTCACAAAATCTTTAAATGCATATCTCACAGCTTTAGGCTCTGTCACATATTTACATGAAACAACCACAGTACCTTTTTCTTCATCAATGTAAGCCTCCGCCTTATGGAATACTTTATTATCTCCAGATACCTCAAACAGTTCTAAAGTCTTCCCGTAGCTGGTAAGCCCGTTAAATTGATTGTCAAAATGGATAATAGCCTTATTTCCCTCAACTTCCATTCTGCTGAAAGTTGGACTTTCTGCTTCAAATCCTTTCACTCCATAGGTTTTAGAAAGCGCCAGCATGCCCAAACGATCGCCCACTTCTTTTTTCCTTCTCGGATGGATCAGATATCGCTCTCCTACATCCAACAATACCGCCATTGCAGAGTTTGGAATCAGCTTCAGACACTGTCTTTGCGCTTCCCGTTGATAAGCCGAAACTTCCGGCCATTGAGGTGTAAAAAAGTTCCACTCTTTATAGTCGTAAGGGGCAATCTGTGCATAATAGAAAGGTATTTCTCCTAGTCCCCATGCTTCGCGCCATTTACTTACCATGGCAGCAACTGACGGAGCATAACGAAGCACATTGAAAATGTTGGATTCACCTTGATACCAGATAATACCTTTTATACCATATCCCACTAGCGGATGAATCATACCATTATACAAAACCGTAGGCACATTACTAATCCACGGAGAAGTTTCATCACTCAATGGCGGTACGGGGATATCATCAAATTGTTTACAAGCCTCCGCATTCATCCATGCTTCGATGTTGGAGCCTCCATAACTGGCATTAATAATACCGACTGGCACATCTATATTACGCTGTAAGAAATCAGCAAAGAACCATCCCACAGCCGTACATTCCGCTACATTCTCCGGAGAAGCCTTCACCCATCCGGCATCAAAATGCTCCAATGGTTTATAGGCCGCTAAAGTAGGTATATTAATGAAATGTATTTGCTTTTTTGCTGAAGATAATATGGCCTCCGTAGCCCCCAACACCGGCTGGCAATAGTATCCTTTCAACGGCATGCTCATGTTGGACTGTCCGCTTGCCAGCCATACTTCTCCCACAAACACATTCTGAAAGACTTTTTTCTTATTGGCAGTGACTGTCACCTCATAAGGTCCTCCGGCAGCAGGCGTAGGTACGACTATCTTCCAGGTTCCTTTAGAATTAACAACCCCTGTATATTCTTTATCAGGATTCCATGAAGTGGAAATAGTCACTTTCTCTCCCGGTTTTCCCCATCCCCAGAACGGATTATTTATTTTTTGCTGCAACACCATATTGTCACTGAATATATCAGCAACCTTAAACTCCTGTGCCTCAGCAAAGCATGCCAAAGCACAAAAGAATACTAGATTTAATAATACTTTTTTCATCTATCAGATTTCTATTTATTTATGAATATAATTCTTTTTGCAAATTCATTTACCTTCATATTCAAATCAGAAAGGCTATGTATTTCTTTATTTCGCACTTTCAGACTATGAATGTATACTCCATCCACTCCAAACTCTTGATTCTTCCCTAATATCTGTGAAGTCACCTGTTGCAGACCACACCCAACATGTACATTATTTATCCGAACATTATTAATCGTACAATTTCCCACACATTCCCGCCAGCTCTTATCTGTTATTTCAAAATCGATCAGACGGGGAGATTCAGTACCATTGAAATCGAACTCTTCCACAAAGATATTCTCAAACTTGACATTTTCAACATAGGTAGAGTCATAGGCGTTTATTACTAAAGCACGTTTGCATTTTACTACATCTATATTCCTGAATGTTATATTCTTGAAATATTCCACCCCTGTTTCCGTACCGATCTTAGTTGCAGCAGAATTACCAACTGTCAAAACATCATCAAACAGTATATTCTCAGAAATAAACAATCGCTCCTTATCAAGCCCTTTCACCACCAGGTTGTCATCACCGGCATGTATCACAGCATGTGTGACTGAACAATCAACAGAGGAATCAAAATCAATGCCGTCCGTATTAGTCCAGTTCTTATAAGGACGGTTATTGAATATCTTTATATTTTTCAAATGGAAGTTTTTGGAACGATAGACTCTCGTATTCCAAAAGGAAGGATCACGAAGCATAACACCATCAATTAATATATCGTTGCAATCCGATGCATATAATAAATGAAATCCAGTACCTCCATTGTTACGCAGTCCTGACCAACCAGAACCATCAATGACACCATAACCTAATAAACGGAAATTTGAAACATTATCCAGGCGGATCAAAGACTTATCCGCATAATCTTTCACATCTTCACTTCCCAATAACAAAGCTCCTTCTGATAAGATAACAGACATATTGCTCCGCATTTTCAATTCTCCTGTTTTATATATACCCGCAGGAAAATATAAAACTCCATTCATACGGGAAACATCATCTATAGCCTTCTGAAGTTTCGCAGTTTCAATACTTTTTCCTGTATTATCCACCTGATAATCCATAATATCGGTCAAAGAACCTGTAAAGGTATCGGACTTATAATCCTGCATTTTATCAACCAAAATAAAAAGTTCTTCCATTCTGTTTATTTTGACCAGCAAATAAGTGGGTCCATCAAGAGAAAATGAAAGAATATGATCCTTGACCAGCCCTTTAAGTTGCTTCCTTTTAGGGCTAATGGAGTAATATTCAATAGGATTATTTATCTCGATTTCTATTGTTACGGGCTTATCACCACCATACGCAATCCTAGTATAATGAATAGGGACATCAAACTTTTCCAGTTTTTCAACAGTAGCAACTTGTCCGTTCACTCTCACTTGAAATTGATTACTGAACGGAAGATCTCCTATAGCTTTTATGGCATGAACTTCTTGTCCGAAACTCACCAAAGGCAGAATTCCTAAAAATAGAAATAGTACAGATGTCAGGTATCTCATATAAAACATAAAAGTTCACTTATTTTTTAATTCACTAAATTAAATCACTATAAAAAGCATTGGTACAAATATAGCGCTATAGAGTAAGAAGTGATAACATAAAACCACCCAATAATAACACAATACTCCACGATATGCCTTATCGCTGTTTTAATCAGTTATAATCTACAAATTAAGCTCTGTAAAGACGTTGTCAGACTGAAAACGTTCCAGAACAGGCATGAAACTCAATGCCTGAACAGTTCTGGTCAAGAGCTACTTTCACATATCAACCAGATGGAAACTTGAAGTTAAATCTTTAAAACAGCCGAGCCGATCGGGATGATACATAACAAGAAGATTACGGCTATTACCCGTATAGATTCTCCGTCAATATCCAACAGGAAAAATTAATAAAGGCATGTTGTGTTAATCTATATCCCATTCTTTCATCAAATAGGATTGTAAGCCTCTGCATGGATCAATTCGACGCCTCCTTTCTCTCAGCATGATTGATAAAGCCTTTTGAAGTGTAAGATTAATACAGAGACTGGTTTTGAAAGCATCTCCATATTTCTTTCGGAGCGTTTCGATGTCTTTCCTGTATTTTTCAGGAACAGGTTCGGATGATAAATGACATCAGGTATGGTAACAATCTCCTGACGATTGGGTATAGGCTCCCACTCAATCTTCAATATTTTACTGATTAAATTTTCAAACATATTGCTCTATGCCAGTTATGTTTCAGTTATTAGGCATTGGGCTGGTTAGAATGGCAAAAACTCGATTTGAAAAGAGAGAAGGAAATAATAAAAAGCACCGTCAATCATCCTAGTCATTCCCTTTGCCTTTTTCTGGCTATGGCAATTCATATTCAGACGTTTGTTTCGGTACCCTTCATTGTGTAAGTAATTTATTTCCGACATCATAATTTTCTTACATACTTATCCGACATGTTTATTTAAAGAACTGTAATATAGCAGTCTCTTGAGAAATAGAGACCGGATACCATTCCGTTTTCATATCAAAAGTATTATCTTTGAAATAAATCCCGGATTTATGCCTTTGGAAAAGGCATGGAAAAGAATCTCAGAATATTATAGACGTATGAAAACAGAAATGCTATATTTTTTAGTATGTTATCTTTTTCTGATTGGCTGTAATGGAAAAAGCAATAAAGAAAACTATGCTGATGTTACGGATACGATCTTTGAAGAAGAAATATTATGGAAAGAAGCGAATGAATACAGAGCTTCCATAAGTGATACAACTTTCCTTAGAACAAGAGGGATAATGTCCTATGCCGCAATAGACATGTATACAGGAGAAGGATTCAACAAGAATTATGCCTTTAATCAGGTAGTATACCTGAAAGCGTTGGACAGAGCCAGGAAATTTCTTGTTTTAGAAAATAACAAACTAAAATTCAATGTCAAATCAGGCAAAGATATTTATATCTCAGAAGATTTATACCTGTTCATATCCGATTTATTCAACAGATGGAATAAATGGTTGGAATCGGGCAGTTATGAAATATTGAAAGATGAACAAGGACTCTATACTGTATTACCTAAAGAAAAGAATCAGGCATCAATTATAGTACTTGAAGAGGGTCCCAAACAAGATCCAAAAGACACAGGAACTATAGAAATAGAGTATATCCCTCCCGTAAATGCCACCTCTCCTACAAAGAAAGAGATGCCTGTAAAATGGGGACATTTGATAGATGATAAAAAAGAAGTAATCAAAGCTTCTTTTAACAAACATAACAACCGGATAAATCGTGAAAAAAGTGAGGACATCATAGTAAATGGTACCAGCATTTCCAAAGGCAAGGTTTATATTTCCATTGTCAGTTCCAATTATAATCTGATATATAAAGGTGAAGCTGACTTCTATCTGGAGGACAAACAAAAGAAATTACATAAGATTCCTGGTAAGGAGGTGAATAAGGAGTCTGTCGCCCTTCATTTTGAGAAAGGGCAAACTGCTGAGATAGGCATTGATTTCCCTGACAACTGTCAACCCGGTGATTATCTTTTGAAAATCAGAGTCTATAATGAGAACGAAGAATGTTATTATACAATTCATCAATGGTTTGAAGCATATATATCACACCAGGTTTCGTCTAGAGACAGACCTATTCCTGTAGGACCTGCATGGTCTTTGGATTATAAGGCACCTTCAAGTGAAGATGATATATTTGATATTGTTCAGAATATGCCTGAGTTTCCTGGTGGTATGCCTGGACTGATGGAGTTTATACACCGGAATATCAGATATCCTCAAGCTGCAAAACAAAGTAGACTGGAAGGTAGGATTATTGTACAAGTTATTATAGATAAAGACGGAACAGTAACACAACCCATAATTCTCCGTAGCATCAATCCGGTGTTAAGTGTTGATACAGCTTTTTGTGAGGAAGCATTACGTATTGTTTCAATAATGCCAAAATGGAAGCCTGGTAACCAGCATGGAGTGAATCTAAAAGTAAGATTCACGTTTCCGATAAAATTTGAATCTCCCACTGATTAAATCACCCCGAAATAATGAAAGTATGCCATGAAAACAATTATCTATATATTCATCTCAATACAGTAATAGTGGGGTGTATTGATAAGGCAATAAAGGAAAATAAAAACATGGGAAGCGCTACCGACCAATCCGATCAGAATCGTCCGGGAAAATATCGTATTTATAAATCCTTCAATAGTAATACAAAAATAGCTTATACGGCATTTGAAATGATGAATAAAAAGGAGCTGGACAAATCAGAAAACGGATTGATAATTATTGGTACAGTATAACAGACTTTAATAAGTATAAAAAGCTAGAAAAGTCATTGAAAGAAGAACTTCATAAGCCCAATTTCAGCAACAAGGCTTCAGTCTACATGAAGTCCGAAGCGTATCAGACATATAAAATGTATAGTGACTATATACTGACTTACAGCAAACCCTCTATAAACAATTATAATGCTTATAGGAGGCTTATACTTTAATATACTCTACTACTTAACAAAGATTCACACTGTAAGGCAATATATAGTTACCGAAAAGTGAGGGAATATATACTTTTTACTATATAATGATAGATAGTGTGCAGTTTTATTATTCTCTCCACAAAAAATGAGTGAAATAACAAAAACGAAACCATTTATATGACAGGTATTTCTAAGTTAACCTGCTTACATAATAATCAGATTCATGCAAAAGAATTTTGTAATATATTAGACTGTGCGCTGAAAATGTAATACAGCCATAAAAACGTGTAACGTGAGTATATAAATTATATTGTTTTTTGGGACATATTTGCAATTAGAAGGATGTATATATTTAGTTATAGAATTATTATGAGTCATAATAGTGTGTCTTTCGAAAGATTAATGTAATAAAAGGGAGGTACTTATTAATATTTTAAACTAAAGGTTATGAGAAATGTAACAAAGCAAATCAAAAAGATTCATTGTTTAATCCTTCTATTGTTATTGAGTTGTTTACCAACTTTAGCAAGGAATGGGATAGTAACAAAAGAAACAACTGGTTATGAGAAAGGCAAAACAGCAACTGGAGCTTACTACACCAATAAATACCGGAATTTATTTAATGAATATTTAGGTATTTCTCAGCAACAAACCAATCTGAAAATAGAGCAAATTTGGCATCACTTTTTTGTGAATGAAAAAACAAAGGTTTACTATGAATGTAATGATAACACTGCCTATATTTATGACACCGGAAATCGGGATGTGCGCACAGAAGGTATGTCCTATGGAATGATGATATGCGTACAGCTGGATAAGCAGGCCGAGTTCGATAAGTTATGGCGTTGGGCCAAGAAACATATGCTGTATACTTCGGGTAAATGGTCCGGATATTATGCCTGGCACTGTACACCTGATGGAGCTAAAATAGGCAAGGAGCCAAGCTGCGCTTCAGATGGTGAAATTTATTTTATCACCTCCTTGTTTTTCGCTTCTCATCGTTGGGGAGACAAAGGTACATACGACTATAATCGGGAAGCCTAGAAAATATTGAAAGATCTCATGTCCAAAGATGGTTCCCAAGGTGTTTATAACCTATTCAATACAGAAAGTAAATTAGTAACTTTTGTACCGGAAAAGATTTACTATCATTATACGGATCCTTCCTATAATTTGCCTGCTTTCCTTGAACTTTGGGCTTTGTGGTCTGATACCAATACAGACTTCTGGAAGCAAACTCCTGATGCAGCCCGCCGTTTGCTGTCTGATGCCTCGCATAAACAGACCGGTCTCTTCCCGAACTATTCTACATTTAATGGTACTCCTTGGAAACCTCAGAATTGGGGATATGATACAAGAAGATATCAGTTTGACGCTATTCGCTGTGCCATGAATGTAGGTATGGATTATTATTGGTTTGGCAAAGATGCTGCTAACCAGACGGAGATGATGAATCGCTTGCTCAACTTCTTCAAGCGGGATAATTTTACGCATGAATATTTCAATGTGGACGGTTCGGAATCTGCGGGTAATTATTCAACAGGTATGATTGGGGCAAATGCAGTGGGAGCTTTTGCATTGAGTGATAAGAATCTGGCAAAAGAGTACATACGGAGATTATGGGATGAACCGTTACCTACGGGTAGATTCCGTTATTATAGCGGTATGGTATATATGATGTCTATGTTGCACGTCAGCGGAAACTTTCGGATTATCAAAGCGGATGTTCACCATTCCTAGAATTTTCGCCCTGCAACGCAACACATTAACCGCAGCATTCATACATTTTTTCGGTTTACATCTTGGTTTACATGAGTGGCATAATTCAAGGTAGAATGTGACTCTATTTTATATAAAAAACAAGATTCCCATGTTAGATAAAGACAATAAAAAAGTCTCGTAAATCAATGATTTACGAGACTTTAACCAAGTACTCGAAGCGGGACTTGAACCCGCACAGCCGCAATGGCCAAAGGATTTTAAGTCCTTCGTGTCTACCATTCCACCATTCGAGCATCCTAAAAAGGGAAAAGAGAGCGGAAAACGAGACTCGAACTCGCGACCCTAACCTTGGCAAGGTTATGCTCTACCAACTGAGCTATTTCCGCAGTTTTTTGGAGAACGGATGCAAAGATAAACAGTTTCCCCGTTACAGCCAAACTTTTCACCGGAAAAAGTTAACAAAATAGGAAGTACGATGTTAACTGAGCTATCATTAATAAGTTAACATACTTAATATAAGAAGTTAACATCGTACACTACAACAAGTTAACTAATAGCGCTACCTACTAAGCAGTGCCTTTTCAGCCTGTTCCATTGTTCCAAAATTAAAACCATCTACAACTTTCTGCATTAAAACAGAAATCTCATCATTGCACAGATTGCCAATACTGCCTTCGTGCGTATGATGCACTTCTTTGTCATGAGAAAACTTACCGGCTTCAATGTCCAAACCAACTTTCTTATAAGCATCGCGAAACGGCATACCTTCCCGGACCAGACTGTTCACCTCTTCCACACTGAAAATAAGCAAATATTTATCATCATCAAGAATATGTTCATTCACCTTGATTTCATTCATAATATAAGTTGCCATCTGCAGGCAGTCTTTCAATTCCTGAAAAGCAGGCAGGAACACCTCCTTAATAATCTGCAAGTCCCGGAAATAACCGGAAGGCAAATTATTGGCTATCATCATTATCTGTTGAGGTAATGATTGTAATTTATTACATTTGGCACGTGTCAGTTCAAATACATCCGGATTTTTCTTATGTGGCATGATGCTCGAACCGGTAGTACAGTCATCGGGCAACTTTACAAACCCAAAGTTCTGACTATTGAACAGACAAGCATCAAATGCAAGTTTGGAAAGGGTACCCGCAATAGTTGCCAAAGCGAAAGCAACATTACGCTCCATTTTACCGCGCCCCATTTGAGCATATACCACATTATAATTCAATGAATCGAAGCCTAATAACCGAGTAGTCATCGTACGGTTCAGAGGAAAGGAAGAACCGTATCCTGCAGCAGAGCCTAAAGGATTACGATTACACATCTTGAAGGCAGCCTGCAAAAATAGCATATCATCTACCAAACTCTCCGCATAAGCGCCAAACCACAGTCCGAAAGATGATGGCATTGCTATCTGTAAATGAGTGTATCCCGGCATCAACACGTCCTTATAACGCTCACTCTGCATGATAAGCACATGGAAAAGCTGCTCCACAGCCTCAGCTATTTCCTTTATCTGCGTACGGGTAAAAAGTTTCAGATCCAACAATACCTGGTCATTGCGTGACCGTCCACTATGAATTTTCTTTCCTATATCGCCCAGCTTACGAGTCAGCATCAGCTCCACCTGAGAATGGACATCTTCCACTCCCTCTTCTATCACAAACTCCCCTTTTTCAGCTGTAACATAAATATTCTTCAATTCTGCAAGCAACAAAGACAACTCATCCTTTGCCAACAAGCCGATACTTTCCAGCATCGTGATATGCGCCATGGATCCCAGCACATCATGTTTTGCCAGATAAAGGTCCATTTCTCGATCGCGTCCCACCGTAAAACGCTCTATATCCTTATTCACCTGAACGGATTTTTCCCAAAGTTTCTGAACCATGAATTTCTAGTGATTAATGAATTAATATTTGATTAGCGACAGAGTTTCTGCCATTTTCTCCAATCCTTCCTGCAAAGGTTTCTGCACCATAGTTTTCATAAACGGATTTAACTCCATTCCAATAGTAAGTTTCATTTTACATTCCGTTTCTGTAACAGGCACAATCTGTATCCACAAATTAAACGGCAAAGGAGAGCTCGTTGTTGCAAACTTGATACACTTACAAGGTTCTTTCTCTACGATCTGTAATACGATTTTCCCAACCGGTGGCACCTCTATCGATAGATTTTCCTTATCAAAGCTCAAATTCTTCACCTTGTCCTGCGGCAGACGATCCTTTACCTTATCTAAATTATTAAGGTCTGAAAGTTTCTCGTAAACAGCATTTTGCGAGGCAGGTATCACCTTCACCGCACTTTCAAATTTAGTCATAATCCTAATGGTCTTTAAAAGACAAAAAGAACTATCCGGACAGTATTTATCCGAATGGTTCTTTCGTCATAATCTTATCATTATATAAAATAAATCTTATTTTCCAGCGTCCCAATGTGCAGGATCTTTACGCCACTCATTCAACGTAGCCACATCTTCTTCTTCGATATAACCTGTACGAAGCGCAACTTCCATTACGGCTTCGTAGTTGGTCAATGTCACCAAAGGAACCTTTGCTTCTTTGAATGCCTTCTCTGCAACAGGAAACCCATAAGTGTAAGCAGCAACCATACCGATCACTTCACATCCATCACGACGAATAGCCTCAACAGCCTTCAAACTGCTTCCACCGGTAGAAATCAAATCTTCCACCACAACAACTTTCATGCCCGGACGAAGTTCACCTTCAATCAGGTTCTCCAATCCATGATCTTTCGGAGTAGAGCGCACATATACAAATGGCAGATTCAATGCATCAGCCACCAATGCCCCCTGAGGAATAGCTCCTGTAGCGACACCGGCTATCGCATCAACCTGACCGAAACGTTCCAGAATCAGACGCGTAATTTCCAATTTCACGAAATTACGGAGAGAAGGATATGAAAGAGTTTTACGGTTATCACAGTAAAACGGAGATTTCCATCCTGATGCCCAAGTAAATGGATTAGCGGGTTGTAGTTTAATCGCTTTAATCTTCAGCAACTTCTCTGCAAACAATCTTTCTAAAGTTTTCATAGCTAAACTAACTATTATGATAAATATGCTGCAAAAATACAGAAAGCTAACGAGAATAGAAAAAAGAAAACGGATAATTTTTACTCCAGATTGTCATTTTCATCAGAAAGTGTAATACAATGGCGAATATCTTTCATTTCGAATCCTCTGCTCAGAGCAAAACGTACCAACTTGTTAGTCAATTCGAATTCATTCTCGGCATGAACGCTTTTGCGTTTTGCCATCAACAGATTATTCAAAATAGCAAGATATTCATCCTCATCAATTTCATTCAGGTACGGAGAAAAAACTCTTTGGGGAATTTTCTTTAATTGGAGTGCCTGACCTATTTTTATTTTCCCCCATTTGGCAAAGCGGTATTTATCATGAATAAAAGCGCGGCAAAAGCGCTCCTCGTCAATGTATTTTTCTTGTTCCAAACGGTTTATGATACGGTCTATGGCATCATAGGAGATCCCCCATCGCTGCAACTTCTCCGTAACTTCCGCCCGACAATGTTCCGCTGTGGAACAATAAGCAGCCAGCCGGCTTAAAGCATCTGTTTCAGTAATTTCTATCATCGTTCTGCAATTACAAATCTATCATTTCCGGAAATATCTTTTAGTATCCGTATACCGGTATATCCTTGTCCACAAAGCATCATCACCGTAGCCTCCCCATAAGCCCGATTTATTTCAAAATAAAGCCGGCCACCGTCTACCAGCATCATCCTGCCTAATTCTCCAATTCTCCGATAAAAGAGCAATGGATCATTATTCGGAACAAATAATGCCGAAAAAGGTTCCCAGTCCAAAACATTACGCTCCATCTCTTGCTTTTCCGACTCTGTGATGTACGGTGGATTACTGACAATCACATCATAACACTGTCCGCCATCCCCTCTCCATGCCAATACGTCCTGCTTCACAAAACAAACCGACGCCTGCAAATCATCATTATTGCGGCGAGCGATACAAAGGGCATCCTCCGAAACATCCCAGGCCGTTACTTTCGCATTCGGGAACGCTTTGGAAAGAGAGATAGCAATACAGCCACTTCCTGTTCCAATGTCAAGGATACGGGCATCAGACGGGATTTCCCTTAGCATTACCTCCACCAATTCTTCCGTTTCCGGGCGGGGAATCAACACTCCCGGAGCAACATGGTAGGAGCGTTCCAAAAAACGGGCAGTTCCCTGTATATACTGTATCGGTTCAAAATTAAGCAAACGGGCAAGAATGCCATTTAATTTCTGCATCTCTTTTGGAGATAAAATTATATCTTTGCCCAAATAATAATCAATCGTGGTCTGTCCCAGCATTTCACAACAGACAATGCGGGATAAGTTGGCAGCTTCTTGCACAGAGTAACTCTCCTGCAAAGCACGACGAATATGGGAGACGGAAACATTCATAACATTCGGCATTCAAGCTGCAAAAATAGTAGAACTTTAAGAGTAATACAAAGTATGGAAGAAGAAAAATATATGCGCCGTTGTATTCAGTTAGCCCAAAACGGTTTATGCAACACTGCTCCCAATCCAATGGTAGGCGCAGTAATTGTGTGCGACGGGAAAATTATAGGCGAAGGCTATCATATACGTTGTGGTGAAGCGCATGCCGAAGTTAACGCGATTCGCTCTGTAAAAGAGCCCTCTTTACTGAAACGCTCCACCATTTATGTCAGTCTGGAGCCTTGCGCCCATTATGGTAAGACACCGCCTTGCGCCGATCTGATTATCGAGAAACAAATCCCCCGTATTGTAATCGGCTGCCAAGATCCCTTTGCTAAAGTAGCAGGACGAGGTATTCAAAAATTGAAAGATGCAGAACGTGAAGTCATCGTCGGAGTACTGGAAGAAGATTGCAAAAACTTAATCCGGCGTTTTGTCACATTCCACTCTTTGCACCGGCCCTACATCACGTTGAAATGGGCTGAGTCTGCTGATAAGCACATCGACAAATGCCGAAAGGACGGAAAACCGGTTATTCTATCCACTCCTCTGACCTCCATGCTTGCACACAAAAGACGGGCAGAACACAGCGCGATCATGGTGGGCACACACACAGCAGAATTGGACAATCCCAGTCTGACAGTACGCAACTGGCAAGGTCAATCTCCCGTACGGATTGTTATAGACAGGCAGCAACGCCTCTCACCTTCCTTACATCTGTTCGATGACAGTATCCGCACACTTGTTTTTACGGGACAGCCGCATGCAGCATTCCCTAACACTGAATACATCGTTATTGACTTTCAACAGAATATATTGCCCCAAATCATGCAACATCTGTATGCGCAAGGACTGCAATCATTACTGGTAGAAGGAGGAAGCTACTTATTACAATCTTTCATTAATGCAGAGCTATGGGACGAGATTTTCGTGGAAGAAAGCCCTCTAAAATTATTTCCCGGTGTTAAAGCACCTGAAATAGGCAATAAAACACCTTATGTCAATGAACAATATTTCGGAAGAAATTTTCGGCATTACATCGCCACAAGATTAGGCTAACAGCCTTATTCGAGGGCTTTTTAATCGAGAAAAACAGCCATATTATCTATAATTTTATATAAAACTTGCCGATAAAGCTGTTTATAGAAAAAAATGTTCCTATTTTTGCAACTTGTAAATAAACACTATCTTTTAAAATGAGAATAAAGTTTTTAGCAATAATTGCAAGTTTCATTTTTGTATCAATCGCAATAAGTTCGTGCCTTGACTCTGATGATAATACAATCGAATTAAGTTCTGACGCGACGGTACATGCATTTGCCCTTGACACGATATATGGCAAGCATTATAAATTCACAATAGACCAACTGCACAGAGAGATTTACAACCAAGACTCATTGCCTGTTGGAGCAGATACCATTATTGATCGCATATTAATTGACACTTTCCTCGTAAGCGGTTGGATAACTGCCGGACATAATGCCACTGTATTTGTCCAAACCGACTCGGTAGACTTGACTGGAGCAGTCAACAACAACGATGGCATGAAATTTAAGGTGCATGCACCGGACCTCAGCACAGTTCGAGAGTATACCCTCAAAATCAGGAGACATAAACAGGATCCTGACTCTTTAGTTTGGGATCGTATGGCATCTGCCCTCCCTGGGATACCTTCTGTAAAAGGTCAAAAAGCAATATTGTTCAATAACGACTTATGGGTATTTACACAAAATGCTGCTTATAAGACTTCTACAAAGCCAAGTGAATACGGATGGGAAACAGCTGATGCCTATATAGATTTTCCGACTGATGCCAAGCTGGCAACACTTGTCAACGTGAAATATGAAGAAGGAGCTACAAGCACCACATCCCGAGAGCAACTCTACATTGTTACAGAAAACAAGCAAGTCTTTACCTCACAAGACGGCATTCAATGGGAGATCGTACCTAAATTAGGAAGTGATGTTCAGGCATTAGTGGCAGGTTTTCCGAATACGCTTACCGTTATTACCGATAACGGAGTTTACTCTACCAGCGACAATGGAGAAAGCCAAAACAGCGGTCAATTTGACGATACAAATTATCATCCGACAGCCAATATCTACTCCGCCAACTTTGAAACAAACTATCAGCTGCAGACTATAATGGTAGGTACTACCTCAAACAGCGACCTATCACAAACGGTTCCCTGGGTCTCTAACGATGGCAGGAATTGGTTCCCACTTGATAATACGGCATATGATGCATTCTGCCCGGCATTGAAAAATCCGGTTGTGATGAATTACGGAAATATATTCTATATATTCGGAAGTGAAGACGTCAACAGACTAAATGTTATCTACTCCTCAGTAGACGGCATATCTTGGCGTAAAACAGAAAAGAAGTTCTTATTGGACAAAGATATGGCAGGCATAACCGCCCCTTACTCCATTGTTGTTGACAGTCCTTATATATGGGTAATATTTGGTGGCGACGGAAAGACAAATGCTGTTTGGCGCGGACATCTTAATAAGCTGATGCCGGCTATACCATAAACCTATTATGTTATTGTTGTCTTTATTATATAAGGTATAAGACGAATAATAGTAACCAAGACAAGAGATGTAAGTATAGAAAGATGCTGAATACAGAAGAACTTGATTTAAGCCGAATTCCACAGCACGTGGCAATCATCATGGACGGCAACGGGCGTTGGGCAAAATTGCGTGGACAAGAACGCAGTTACGGACACCAAGCCGGTGCTGAGACTGTGCATATCATTGCAGAAGAAGCGTCAAAATTAGGCATCAAATATCTGACTTTATATACGTTCTCCACCGAAAATTGGAATCGTCCTTCTAACGAAGTCGCCGCACTGATGGCACTTCTTTTCGACTCTATCGAGGAAGAAACATTCATGAAGAATAATATCAGTTTCCGAATTATAGGAGACTTAACCAAGCTCCCCGACAATGTACGGGAACGTTTGGAAACCTGTGTGGCACATACCGCAAATAATACGGGAATGTCCTTAGTGCTGGCAATCAGCTACTCATCTCATTGGGAGATAACAGAAGCGGCCCGCCAGATTGCAATCTTAGTGCAAAAAGGCGAATTAGCTCCCGACCGGATTGATAGCCACCTGTTCTCCCAGCACCTTACCACCAACTTTATGCCCGATCCGGATCTATTGATACGTACGGGTGGAGAAGTTCGCCTAAGTAACTACCTGCTTTGGCAATGTGCTTACTCGGAACTTTATTTCTGCGACACCTATTGGCCGGACTTTCGTGAAGAGGCACTTCACAAAGCCATTTACGACTATCAGAAACGTGAGCGCAGGTTCGGAAAAACCAGTGAACAAATCAGTTGACCGAACAAACACAAATAGTAAATAGTAAATTGTAAAATAGTAAATAAAAAGATGTACTATCGTATTTTCTCCATACTCGTAACAATTATCTGCCTCTTTAGCTGTGTACTGACCAGCGCGGCACAGAACACAAGCAATACTGATGGGGCCGAAAAGCCGGTTATCCTTTATTCGGGAACACCCAAAAAGTATGAAATAGCAGATATAAAGGTAGTAGGAGCCAAGAATTATGAAGATTATGTAATCATTGGTTTATCCGGATTATCCAAAGGCCAAACGATTACCGTACCCGGTGATGAAATAACGCAAGCATGTAAACGCTATTGGCGACATGGTCTTTTTTCGGATGTACAAATTACGGCAGACAAGATTGAAGGCGATCAGATTTGGCTCACAATCCACTTGACCATGCGTCCCCGCGTGTCCGACATCCGCTATCATGGCGTGAAGAAATCAGAGCGTGAAGACTTAGAGGCCAGAGTAGGACTGATAAAAGGAAACCAAGTAACTCCTAACTTAATAGATCGTGCCAAAACACTGATCAAACGTTATTTTGATGATAAGGGGTTCAAAAATGCCGATGTGATCATTACCCAAAAAGATGATCCCAATAATACCAATCAAGTCTTGGTCGATATTAATATCGACAAGAAAGAGAAAGTAAAAGTACATAAAATCACGATTACCGGTAACCAAGCCATCACCACCAAGAAACTGAAACGTGTGATGAAGAAAACCAACGAGAAGGGCAAACTTCTCAACCTCTTCCGTACAAAGAAATTCGTGGAGGAGAACTATGAAGCCGATAAACAGCTCATTATAGACAAATATAACGAACTAGGTTATCGTGATGCCATGATTGTGACAGACAGCATCAAGCCCTATGATGAACGTACGGTAGATATTTCAATGGAAATTGAAGAAGGCCAGAAATACTATTTGCGTAATGTAACGTGGGTTGGTAACACCCTTTATCCTTCCGAACAGTTGAACTTCTTGTTGCGCATGAAGAAAGGAGATGTCTACAACCAGAAACTGCTGGAAGAGCGCACCAGTACGGACGAAGATGCAATCGGCAACCTTTATTACAATAATGGTTATCTGTTCTATTCGCTCGACCCGGTGGAAGTAAACATCGTAGGTGACTCCATTGATTTGGAAATGCGTATTTTTGAAGGTCGGCAGGCTACTATCAACAAAATCAGCATCAATGGTAACGACCGTTTATATGAAAATGTAGTCCGTCGTGAGTTACGCACCCGCCCGGGTCAATTATTCAGTCGTGAGGACTTGATGCGTTCCATGCGTGAAATCCAGCAAATGGGACACTTCGACCCCGAACAAATCCAACCGGACATTCAACCCAAACCGGAGGACGGCACAGTAGACATCGGCTATGACCTCATTTCCAAAGCAAACGACCAAGTAGAATTCTCTGCCGGTTGGGGGCAAACAGGTATTATCGGTAAACTGAGCCTGAAGTTCACAAACTTCTCTGTTGCCAACCTCTTGCATCCGGGAGAAAATTATCGTGGTATCCTGCCACAAGGCGACGGACAGACATTGACAATCAGCGGACAGACCAATGCCAAATATTACCAATCATACAGCGTATCATTCTATGATCCCTGGTTTGGCGGCAAACGTCCGAATGCTTTCTCCGTATCTGCATTCTACTCCCGTCAGACAGACATTAGTAGCCGCTACTACAATGATGCATACATGAATAGCTATTACAACAGCTATTATAGCGGCATGTACGGTTATGGCATGTATAACTATGGTAACTACAACAATTACGAGAACTATTACGATCCTGACAAATCCATTCAGATGTGGGGATTGGCAGTAATGTTCGGTAAACGTCTGAAATGGCCGGATGACTACTTCCAATTTACAGCAGAATTGTCTTATCAGCGTTATATCCTGAGCGACTGGCAGTATTTCCCTGTCACCAACGGTAAATGTAATAACTTGAGTATAAACCTCACGTTATCACGTAGTTCTATCGACAATCCTATTTATCCGCGTCAAGGTTCGGAGTTCTCGCTATCGGCACAACTGACGCCGCCCTACTCTTTGTTTGACGGTACGGATTACAGCAAGTACAGTACCAGCAATCAGGACGACATGAACAAGATGCATAAGTGGATAGAATACCACAAGTGGAAATTCAAATCCAAAATATACATCCCGTTAATGGACCCGATAGCAGTAAAACGCACTCCGGTATTGATGGGACGTGTAGAGTTCGGTTTGTTAGGGCACTACAACAAATATAAGAAATCTCCGTTTGAAACCTTTGACGTGGGTGGAGACGGTATGACAGGATATTCCAGCTACGCAACCGAAAGTGTTGCCTTGCGTGGATATGAAAACAGCTCTCTTACTCCTTATGGATACGAAGGCTATGCATACACACGTCTCGGCCTGGAATTAAGATATCCGCTGATGCTGGAAACAAGTACCAGTATTTATGCGTTGACTTTTGTTGAAGCCGGTAATGCTTGGCAAGACGTAAACAAGTTCAACCCGTTTGATTTGAAACGTTCTGCCGGTGTCGGTGTCCGCATCTTCCTTCCTATGATTGGTATGATGGGTATTGACTGGGCTTACGGTTTCGACAAAGTATTCGGAAGAAGTGATTACGGCGGCAGCCAGTTCCACTTCATCTTAGGACAAGAGTTCTAATTTTGTTTAACTAAAACCAGAACGTTATGAGAAAGAGTTTATTAAGCATGTTTCTGCTGTTTGCCATAGGCATGACAGCCAATGCACAGAAGTTTGCCCTGATTGACATGGAGTACATCCTGAAGAATATCCCTGCCTACCAAAGTGCAACTGAAGAATTGGATCAAGCTAGCAGGCAATGGCAAAGTGAGGTTGAAAAGCTGGGCAAAGAAGCCAAAGGTCTGTATGATAGCTATCAGGCATCTATTAAGACCCTTTCCGACGCACAGAAGTCAAAGAAAGAAGAAGAGATTGTTGCCAAAGAAAAATCAGCAGCGGAATTACGCCGTAAATACTTCGGTCCCGAAGGCGAACTCATCAAAAAGCGCGAAGCCTTAATGCAGCCCATTCAAGATGAAATCTACGAAGCGGTAAAGGCTATCTCCACACAAAAAGGCTACGCCGTAGTGGTGGACCGCGCATCCGCATCAAGCATAATTTTCGCTTCTCCAAGTATCGATATAAGCAATGAAGTGCTTGCAAAATTAGGATATTCAAATTAATTTCATACATTTGCATCCCATATAACGAATAATAATCAAAATAAATATAAATATTATGCTTAAAAAAATCGCACTGCTCGTAGTTATGTTTGCCCTCCCTCTGGGAGCCATGGCGCAAACTAAATTCGCTCACATGAACTCCCAAGAAGTTATCATCACCATGCCGGAATACACAAAAGCTCAAGCCGACCTGGATGCTATGTCTAAAGAGTACCAAACAGAAATGCAACGCACTCAGGAAGAGTTCAATAAAAAGTATCAAGAATTCTTAGCACAAGCTGACTCACTGCCCAAAAACATCGCAGAAAGACGTCAGAAAGAATTGCAGGACATGGCACAACGCCAGGAACAGTTCCAGCAAGAAGCCTATCAGTCCATGCAAAAAGCACAGCAAGATGCTATGACACCTATCTATAAGAAACTGGACGAAGCTATCCAAGCGGTAGGTAAAGCTGAAGGTGTTGTATATATATTCGACTTGGCCCGTACTCCGATACCCTATGTAGGAACGCAGAGCATAGATGTTACCGCCAAAGTAAAAACGCAACTCGGCATCAAATAACAAACATCGGTAAACCGTATACCTCTAAATGAGGCAATCACAGAAAAAAGCCAGACTGTTGGACAGTCTGGCTTTTTTACATTCCGGCATCTTTTACAAAATTATGCACAATCCACACTCTATCCCCGCAAATTACATTATCTTTGCTGCACACTACACTTAGCGCCAGAAAGATTGTATGAAACAGAAACTCCCCTCCAGCCCCGGCCCCATCGGCGTATTCGATTCCGGATACGGCGGTCTCACGATCTTGAGCAAGATACGGGAAATACTACCAGAATACGATTATATCTATTTGGGAGACAATGCCCGCGCTCCTTACGGCACACGCTCGTTTGAAGTTGTTTACGCTTTCACATTGCAAGCTGTTACCCGACTGTTCGAAATGGGATGCCACCTTGTAATCCTTGCTTGCAATACTGCATCCGCCAAGGCTCTGCGCAGCATACAGATAAACGACCTGCCGCACCTCGACTCCGCACGCCGCGTGTTGGGCGTTATCCGCCCCACTGTAGAATGTATCGGCAATATCACCCGCAGCCGCCACGTCGGAGTGCTCGCCACAAGCGGCACTATCAAATCCGAATCCTATCCGCTTGAGATCCGCAAACTTTTCCCCGATATCAAAGTCAGCGGAGAAGCCTGTCCATTATGGGTATCACTCGTAGAAAACAACGAAGCGCTGGGTGACGGAACGGATTATTTCATCCGCAAATACATAAATGAACTTCTTGTCAAAGACCGGGAAATAGACACCGCAATTCTAGGCTGCACCCACTACCCGATACTCCTGCCTAAGATACAACAGTATATGCCGGCCGGCATCACCATCGTATCACAAGGACAATTAGTAGCGGACAGCTTGAAGGACTATCTCCACCGCCACCCCGAAATAGATATCAAATGTACGCGAGGCGGCAAATGCACCTATTACACCACAGAGGCGGAAGAAAAATTCATCGAGTCGGCATCTATCTTCCTGAACGAAGCAATAACGGTACGCCGCATCGAGTTATAGCTACAAATTACAGGATATTAAACATTAAGTCAAAAAAACTTGTTATATTTGTGAAACAAGAACTCTAAATTCATACCATTATGAAAGAAGAAGATAAAAGCAAGCTCATCGAAGTGTTCAAAGGATCACTTTGGGAAGCCCAACTTGTAAAAAGCCTGTTAGGGAACAATGACATTGAGTCAACCTTGAAAGACGGGATGGTAGTAAACGTTGTCCTACCCGATACAGCAATAGATGTAGCTGTACTCGTAAATGAAGCAAATTACGAAACAGCCATGGAGGTTGTTCGTGCATACGAAAAAAAGGAAGAGGGAGATTAAACCTCCCTACATAGGGAAAGAACACAAATATGGAGCAACAACTAACGAGAATTGCTGTCAAGATAGGCAGCAATGTATTGACACGTCGTGACGGCACATTGGACGTAACGCGTATGTCCGCCCTTGTAGACCAAATAGCCGGGCTGCACAAAGCAGGTGTGGAAATCATCCTTGTTTCTTCCGGTGCCGTAGCATCCGGCCGGAGCGAGATACACCCTACGAAAAAGCTGGACAGCGTAGACCAACGCCAGCTGTTTTCAGCCGTAGGGCAGGCTAAACTTATCAACCGCTACTACGAATTATTCCGCGAGCATGGCATCCCCGTAGGGCAAGTACTCACCATGAAAGAGAATTTCGGTACCCGCCGCCACTACCTCAACCAAAAGAACTGCATGACCGTCATGCTGGAAAACGGAGTAATTCCCATTGTCAACGAGAACGACACAATCTCCGTCAGCGAACTGATGTTCACCGATAACGACGAACTCTCCGGACTGATAGCCTCCATGATGGATGTCCAAGCCCTGATTATCCTGAGCAACATAGACGGCATCTATAACGGATCGCCTGCCGACCCTGCATCGGAAGTCATCCGCGAGATAGAACATGGCAAAGACCTCTCCTCTTACATACAGACCTCTAAATCCAGTTTCGGACGTGGCGGCATGCTCACCAAGACCAACATCGCCCGTAAAGTGGCCGATGAGGGCATCACCGTCATCATTGCCAACGGCAAGCGAGACAATATACTTACAGACATCCTGAGAAATGAGGAATTAAGAATGAAGAATGAGGAATTGAAATACACCCGTTTCATCCCCTCTCCCGAACCCGTATCCAGCGTCAAGAAATGGATAGCCCACAGCGAAGGTTTCGCCAAAGGCGAACTGCACATCAACGAATGCGCCACCAAGATACTGGCTTCCGACAAGGCAGTCAGCATCCTCCCCATAGGCATCACCGATGTACGGGGCGGATTTGAGAAAGACGACATTGTGCGCATCATTGACCATACAGGAAATGCAGTGGGTGTGGGCAAAGCCAATTGCAACTCCGAACAAGCGCGTGAAGCCATGGGGAAACATGGCAAGAAACCCGTAGTGCACTACGACTATCTCTATATAGAATAAGCCGAAAGAAAGCGGCACGCTTTGACATCTGCATCCTTCCGGGAGGCATTTCATATACCAACCTGTGATATTCCGCGTACCAACCGTTGGTACAACATATACCAACCATTGGTAGCAGACGTACCAACCGTTGGTATTTCATGTACCAACCATTGGTACATCCTGTACCAAAGTGCGGTAGTAAATTGGTACACTTATGCCTGTCTTTTAATGCACTACTTATTAATATTATCACTACATTTGCGAAAGAAACAATTATAAACTTCAAAGAAAAATGAATTTAAGCAAAACTTTTGCCGCCGTACAGTATGCCAGTCGCAAACTATTGGCGCTGAACGACGAAAAGATCAACCAGATACTGCTGGCAGTTGCAGATGCAGCCGAGGAGAGAACCGATTTTATCCTTGCCGAAAACCGGAAAGACTTGAACCGCATGGATACTTCCAATCCGAAGTACGACCGCCTGATGCTCACACCCGAGCGTCTGAAAGGAATCGCAACCGATATCCGTAAAGTAGCCAAGTTACCCTCACCGGTAGGACGCGTACAAAAACAGGGAGTAATGCCCAACGGATTGAAAATAAAGCGGGTGAGCGTCCCCTTCGGAGTAATCGGCATCATCTACGAAGCACGTCCCAACGTTAGTTTCGACGTGTTCTCGCTCTGCCTGAAAAGCGGCAACGCCTGCATATTGAAAGGCGGAAGCGATGCCGACTGTTCCAACCGCGCCATTATCAGTGTGATACATGATGTGCTGAAACAGTTTGAAACAGACCTGCACATCGTGGAACTGCTCCCTTCCGACCGCGAAGCCACCACCGAATTGCTCCATGCCAACGGTTATGTAGATCTAATCATTCCGCGCGGCAGCAGCAACCTCATCAACTTTGTCCGCCAGAATGCCACCATTCCGGTGATAGAAACCGGCGCCGGCATCTGCCATACATTCTTTGACCGTTACGGAGATGTAGAGATGGGAGCTGCCATTATCAACAACGCCAAGACCCGTCGCGTCAGTGTATGCAATGCATTGGACTGCCTGCTCGTAGACGCCGACCGCATGAAAGACCTGCCCGCCCTCTGTGCACCGTTGCAGGAAAACAACGTAATTATCTATGCAGATACGTTTGCATACGCCTCTCTACAAGGACACTATCCGGCCCAATTGCTGAAAGAAGCTACGGAAGAAGACTTCGGTACGGAATTCTTAGACTATAAAATGGCAGTGAAAGTCGTTGAAGGTATAGATAGCGCCATAGCGCACATACAGCAATATGGCTCCAAGCACAGTGAATGTATCGTGACCGAAGACAAAGGCCATGCCGACTGGTTCTGCCGCGAAGTGGATGCGGCCTGCGTCTACGTCAATGCCCCGACTTCCTTTACAGACGGAGCACAGTTCGGATTGGGTGCGGAGATTGGCATCAGCACACAAAAGCTACATGCACGCGGACCAATGGCTTTAGAAGAAATTACCACATATAAATGGATAATTGAAGGAGAAGGACAGATAAGAAATTAGTGATTAATGGTTAACTAATCACTAACCGCTAATCGCTAATCATTAACCACTAACCACTAATCATTAGAAAAGTATGAAGAAGTTTACTTGCGTGCAGGACATCGGTAACCTGAGAACTGCACTTGACGAAGCATTCGAAATCAAAAAAGACCGTTTCAAATATGTAGAGCTGGGACGTAACAAGACATTGATGATGATATTCTTCAACTCAAGTCTGCGCACCCGTCTCAGCACTCAAAAAGCCGCCCTCAATTTGGGCATGAATGTCATTGTATTGGACATCAATCAAGGAGCCTGGAAACTGGAAACAGAGCGCGGCGTCATCATGGACGGTGACAAACCGGAACATCTGCTGGAAGCCATTCCCGTAATGGGTTGTTACTGCGATATTATCGGAGTGCGTTCCTTTGCCCGTTTTGAAAACCGCGAATACGATTACAACGAAGTGATACTGAATCAGTTCATAAAGCACTCCGGCCGTCCGGTATTCTCTATGGAAGCTGCCACACGCCATCCGCTGCAAAGCTTTGCAGACCTCATCACAATTGAGGAATACAAGAAAACGGCGCGTCCCAAAGTCGTAATGACATGGGCTCCGCACCCGCGCCCGTTGCCGCAGGCTGTTCCCAACTCTTTTGCCGAGTGGATGAATGCGACGGACTACGAATTCGTCATTACCCACCCCGAAGGTTATGAACTCGATCCTAAGTTTGTGGGTAATGCCCGCGTGGAATACGACCAGATGAAAGCTTTTGAAGGTGCAGACTTTGTATATGCCAAGAACTGGGCCGCCTACACCGGTGACAACTACGGACAAATCCTGAGCAAAGACCGCGACTGGACCGTAAGCGACCGCCAAATGGCAGTAACCAACAATGCCTATTTCATGCACTGCCTGCCGGTACGCCGCAATATGATTGTAACGGATGATGTGATTGAAAGTCCGCAATCTATCGTAATACCGGAAGCTGCCAACCGGGAGATTTCTGCAACAGTGGTACTGAAACGTCTGATAGAAAGCTTATAAAGACGCACTCATATATGGTATAAAACCTTATTATGCCTTATATTTCATGGGGTTGTATCAAAATGAGATTCAGCTGAATTTCATTTTGATACAACCCCATGAAGTAACAAGCCACAAGAGATTTACCACTTTCCCATCGTTTGCACTCTTTGGTCGCCCATTTCCTGAACCGTCCATTCCCCGTTGACACAGTCGAACAAAACAGAAGCATCTTTCTCTTTACATGAATAGAGTTCTCCGTTTATTTCCGGTTTCTTATCCCCATAGCTGAACACAGCATTGTTCCGGCTGTTACGGATATACAATCTGCCCGGACGTTTAGCATTCAATTCGGCTTCAATAACCCATTCGCCGCATCGGAAAGTATTGCCCTCTCTCATTATCTGCACAGCCTGCCTGCCATCGGCTTCAACCTGAATAATGGTAAGTATACGATTATTCCTGCTCGGCCCGAAACTTGCAGTAAGTGACCAGGGATCGGTAAAGTCCTCACCACGCTGGGCATCAGCATGATTCGGAGGAGCAGCATATTTATCAGTTTGGGTGATAGCAGCTTCCTGTTCACAAAACAATTGGACAACGGAACTAAACCCCTTCTCTTTGTTCACTGTCGTGAGTATGGATGCGGCAGGATTTATATCAAATTTCACAGGACTATGCAGCAACCAGTCCCAACGCACTTTCTCATTTGCCTCCAGTTCGTCATAAATAACGACTTTATTGGGGTGCAACAGGAAAATGTGTCTACGGTACTTCTTCAAAGGAGTCTCACCGAAACCGTTTTCGGGCGTTTGTGTCAGATGATACTTCTCAAAACTTCTTTTCCACAAACGGATATTACTGATGCCACAATATGCTGTTGAAGCGTCCCCCAAAGCATAAGAGATGTTATCCCCATTGAACATACGCACAATGTATCCATAGGCATCGGGTGTAAAAGGCTGACCGATACCGTTTATAAGCATGGTGTTATGGGCACGTGTATTGCGATAGGACAGCAGATTATGCGGATCACAGAAGTTCATATAATGCCCCACTGCATGGAAAACCGCTTCCCCACCATAATGCAGATTGAAAGCATTCTGATTGGAATGGGTATGATTGCCCGAACCGAAAGGACTGGAACGAAAACTCAGGCTGATATTCTTTTTCAAATCCCTCAAATTACTGTTGGCTATCATTTCGCCACAGTCCCTAAACCATACAGCTTTCGGCGCATCCGCCGGAAGTTCACAATTGGCCGGGCGCTGCTTGGCGGATGCGAGACGGTAGAGACGGGTTTCAAACTCGGTATCATAGCGGTTGTTGACAGCAGAATACCAGGCTGCATACGGGTCACCGGTAGTACGGGCCAGGAAATCGGCAAAAGCGCTCCGGATGCGTAAAGGTTTACCATTTCGTTTTTCATGTCCGTCGCCAAAACCTGCACTCAAAGAGCCGGGCAGCCAAGTATATGCCACTCCTATTCCCCCATTCTTATACCAAGGATGCTGCAGAAAGTCAGTCCCTGTGAGATAACCGAACAAAGTGGGAAGATAGCACAAGCTGACTGCATTTGCGCTGAAATAGTTAGCTCCATTGTGCCATGCGCCGTCACGATTAAAACCTGTGCCCGGTCCTCGCGTATTCCAAAGTTCATAGTAATACTCCAAATATTCTTTTGTAGCAGGATATTTGTCATACAGCACCAATGAAGCTTGCAGGAAACGGCGTATTTCAAACTGCCAGATATGTTCATCGAAAAACATATTCTCCTCACGCCCTAAGAGCCGACCGTTATAATAAAAGCCAAGAACGCCCATTATAATCTTTTCTATCTGCTTATGCTCTTGCTCCGTAAAGCGCTCATAAAAATTCTCATAAGTAGCTGCTAGCAGATAGACCAGCTCTCCTGCCTTGAAATCATTGTTGATAAAGTCCTTAGCCGGTTCTTGCTTAAGAAGGCAACGTACATTCGCCATCATCTTATCTGCATAAACGTCATACTGCAACATTTGATAGGCAGTATTCAGCTTATCAAAATTCTCAGACATGGCAAAGACATGTTTATAAGGTTGCGTATCGGTACTGAAATCCATAGCAAGCGCAGTACGTGCATCATCAACCATCACTTCAAACTCCGGATGAGTACGCACCTTCTTCCGGGCATCCGCCAAGTGTCCGTTCAAAAAGCAATAAATACGCGGATAGTCCTTAGGAAGGTTCTTCAAAAGTACCTCAAACGGAGGTGTTGCAAACTGCGGAGTAGTCTCTTCTACTGTAAAACTATACGTCTCACTCCAAGGCATTTCTTCACCGGCCTTGCTGACCGAACGGAAACGCCAGTACCACACACCTGTATTCAGTACCTTATGGGCATTGAACATGCACCAGGGTACAGGTTTGGAGAGAATATCGTTGTCTCCTTTGAAGTTCTTATCTTGCGAGAGGTTGAACTGCAAATAATCCGACTGCTTCATGCTCAACGGCACCAATAAAGGAGCCGGGTTCAAATATATGATATTATCCTTTTGCGGATAAGGCGATTGTCTCAACGGGTTATTGGCATGCACAGACATCAGTCCCATGCATAATATCCCAATTACAGCAAATATAATCTTCATTTTATCAGGGCATTTAATTAATATACAATTAATACTTATTTTCCATGGTACACAATTTAATGTAATTCTTTGTTTTCATTTAGAATTATTTGGGTGAACAAATGTAGTCAGTTATAAAACAAAGAGCCATTAATATCGTCCATCAATATTGGTAATAAGTATTTTTTGATATTGTTTTTGTCCTGCCGGATTATAATATTGTCCAAAGAAAAAACAACGCTTCAATCGATACCCTTAACGGCTAAGCATCCGGTATCGAGAGTATCAAAACAAGGAACAGCCTATTTCTCTGTTTCCTTCCCTGCTTGTTTCCAGCCGGTGAACCCCTTATCGAGTTCATAAACCGTATATCCCTTTTTGCTTAGGATAGCCGCAGCCTTCTTGCTGCGTTTTCCGCTACGGCAATAAAGAGCTACCGGTGCGTCTTTCCGGAGTGTGGAATCCGCCACAACAGCAAACTGCTCATCCAGCACATTGATATTGATACTGCCGGGGATGTGCTCTTCCGAATACTCGGCAACCGTACGCACATCCAATCGCTGAATTTCGGGATCAGCAATCAATGTCGCAAACTCATCTGCCGAAACAGATGTAAAACCTTCTCCCTTCTGCTGGCAAGAAACGAGGGTGGCAAAAAACAGACAAATGCCTGCAAGAAATGCTTTCATAAGTTTACTCATTTTAATCAGAATTGAAAATGCAATCAAAGTTATGACTTTTTCGTTTTTACTACCAAATATCTCGGGAAATATCTGTGCTGCCTCCACTATACAACAAAAAGAGGATACCACTGTGGCAGTATCCCCTTTTCTTTTGTTACCTCTGTTACAGAGGCTCACTAACCATTATTATAAACAAATGCACACAATTAGAATTGGAACATCAGACGCGCCTGAAGCACATGGAAGTTCTTGTCGTACTGGAACTTATCGCGATCAAGACGATTGTAAGTATAGCTCAACATTACTTGGGCGAACTTGTTGAAAGAGTAGTTTACGCCTAAAGTTGCCGAGTGCATATTACCGCCGCCAATGCTCAACGAAGTGGCGGGATAGTCTGCCAATACACCGTTAGGATAATATTGATCGCGGCCGGGAACATATTTCTCACCCTCAACGAGATCGTTCAAGCCTGTATAACTATAACGAGCCACCACCTCAAGCGCTCTACCGTTCAGCCCCTTCAACAAAGCATCGGAATTGCTGTATTGATACGGATCGCCGAAGATCTTATAACCGGCTTCAATGTAAGCCCCATGGAAAGAATTGTCACCAAGCGGATTACCTTTCTGCCATGACTCAAGCGAGCCCCAAGAGTCAATAGACCCCAGATTAGCTTCGAACAAAGCCTGGTCATCACGTTTTTTCGTCACATGTTTGTACATGTATTCGCCGCGGGCAAAAAAGTCATCTGTCTTATACAAGAACTCAGCACCCACATCGTACACATTTTTTGCCCATGGCAACTTGGCTGATAAGAAATCCTGAGTAGCGTCTACGTAAGTTTCCAATGAAGATCCCATATCCAGCTCGGTTTTCAGGACATTGTTCTCTACTGTACCGGTAGCAATATTAGCATAACGGAAAGCAGCTCCTAAGTGGAATGTCCTGTCATCATTATTGATGGGACGCCATACCCAACGGCCACCCAATGACATGCCCTGATAGCCTGACGGCTGATCGTTGTATTTGTTTTCGGCAAATACACCCTGATTTGCAAAGAAATGGTCGTTGTAGAAAATATAGCTCAGACCCAACTCACGAGAAGGCGAAAAAGCATTGGCTGCAGCCGAACGGGAGATAAAGTGCAGGCTTCCGCGGCTGGTATTATTTGCCATTGAAACCGGATTGTTGTAATAACCGGCTTTAAAGCGGTGAGTACCTTTTGCACCTTCCAACGAGTATTGCAGGAAAATATTCTTCTGTGAGAATTTACCTTTGGAGAAATCAAAATCTGCATAGAAGTACCAGTCTTCATAACTCATTGAAGTACGGATACGCGCATCAGTAATGGCTGCTCCCGATTTTACCGGAGTGAAGTCCGAATGATAGTATGCACCGTCCATCATGAAACGCGCACCAATCGTGAAGTTCAAGTTTTCCTTACTGTTGCTAACATTAACAACCGGATTATTATCAAAGTCCTGAGCTTGGATTACCGATCCTGACAGTGACAATGCAGCCAATACCGGCATTAAAATATATTTTTTCATATAATATAATCTGTATTAGTGTTAATAAATTAATTAATAACCAAGTCTTTCAAGTGTCTCAACTGCATCCGGAACCGTTTGAGGAGCAGGCGCTTTGCGCAGACCATTGTCAATTAAATATTTCAGACTCATTTCCGAACGGTTAGTGAACAGACCGTCACCATAGATACCATGCAGAACATCGTCATATTGTACAGTATTTCCCCAGTTGTATTGTCCGAAATACTTACCCATTTGCGCATAAGAGTCGAATGAGTACGGATGATTCAACATGCCGGATTTCTTGATCAGATAGGCCTGCCATGGGGCGTTCATCTCCGGATAGTTATTAGGAGCTCCCGCAATGCAAGGGCCGATAATGTGAGCCTTATATTCCAAACCAAGATTGATGAAAGAGGCATATCCCTGAGGCGTGTCATACTTCAAGTCGGTGGCGCCGTTACCTTCCCACAACAAGAAACACATAGGTATTTTACCCTGGAATTCGTCTGCTGTGCGGCGAAGACTTTCAAGAGAGAATGTCTGAAGAATCACCTTACCATTGGTATTGCCTACATTTACTTTATTGTTCTTATAGAAAGGTTCTCCATCACAAGGTTTCGTAATAATGTTCCAACCAAGTTCGTCCAATTTATTGTAAACACGCTTTTCAAAGTCCGAAGGATTCAGCCAGGACTCCTTAAACTCGATATAAATACCCGGACGGTTACCTGTATCCTGCGGATCATCCACATATTCAAATTTATATGTCAAGCAATCCCGGGGTTTGTCCGGATCCCAAGTGCCGGTGACAGTGTATATGCGTTCACCATCAGAACCGCGTTTCAGCATTTTGCCTTCGGCGTAACGAATCTGGTCTTCAAGGGCGGAAACATATTGATGTTTTTCGGCAAATGACTTGCGGGCTTGCTCAATACTTGTCTCATTGAACCAACTGCCGGCATCCAGAGCCAGTAATTCTTCGTACATATAAGACATCGCATAATAGGGACGGAAACTTGCCTTATCAGCGGCAACCAATTTTTCTGCCTCTTCCTCGCTCATTCCATGACGCATGTAAAAGGCTTTACGCGTTGCCGGAACAAGTTCGCTATACACATTCTCAATGTTAGTGGTACGTTTCAAATTGTCATCATGGTTCGCAAGGATCACACCGTCCTTCGTGCACTGTGAAGATCGGATTCAAGATAATCCGCACCCATTTCGCGTGCCCAGCGCCATGCTGATTCCGTTTCTTCCGGTGCCCAGAATGTTGAACCGCGATGAGCCATTACAGCGTAATCGGGTACATAGTCGCGTACTTTTGCCATTTCGGCTGAGATTGTGTTTACTTCAACACGTGTTGCATCATTATTCACATCTGTAAAATCTTGGTCTTCACAGGAAGTGAAAGCTACTAAAGCCATACCTAATAAGGTTGCGCTCAATCTGATTGGATTCTTCAACATAGTTTAATTTTTAAGGTAAATACTGGTTTAAAATCATTCTATATTATCTTAAAAAGATTATTTCTTATTTCTTTCCGCAAGTAATGCTTTTTCGTCTTTATAAGTGAAAGACATCAATAGGATGGACAAAGCACAAGCGATGAGCAGCAAGATGAAAGTCCAGTCCCAACCGGCCATTTCAGCTACATAACCGAGAACCACATTAGCCAGAATAGCCGTTCCGAAGAAGTAGCCGAAGAACCCGGTAAGTCCGGCAGCCGTACCGGCGGCATTCTTAGGAGCAAGATCGAGCGCCTGAACTCCAATCAACATTACCGGCCCATAGATAAAGAAACCGATAGCAATCAGAGACAAAGTCACAATCATATAGTTGTCGGAACACTGCCAATAAAGGAAGATAAATACCGCTACAATAGCCATAAAGATGATAGTAGTCATAGCACGCCCGCCCTTAAATACCTTATCACTCAGCCAACCGCAAACCAGTGTTCCGGGTATTGCCGCAAACTCATAGGCAAAATATGCCCACCCCGCTTGCTTGATATCATAGCCCTGGGCCTCTTTCAGGAACGTCGGAGCCCAGTCCAAGCAGCCGTAACGCACCATATAGACAAAGGCATTGGCGATAGCAATGTACCAAAGCATTTTGTTGTTGAACACATGCTTAAAGAAGATTTCTTTAGCCGTCAGCACTTCTTCCTGTTTTTCGCTATAATTCTTAGGATAATCATTGCGGTATTTCTCAATGGAAGGAAGTCCGCAGGATTGAGGAGTATCACGTATCAGGCAATATGCCACTAACGCCACGAGGATAGCTACCGCTGCCGGGAAAACATACGTACCGATGAGAAAGTAACGGGATGAATCAACCCCATAGAACCAAGAGCCAAACCACAGTGCGCCATAAACAGCCATTGGGCCTACCAACGCACCGCCCACGTTATGGGCGCAGTTCCAAATGGACATCATTGTTCCCCGTTCGGTCACTGAAAACCAGTGTGTCATGACCCGTCCGCAAGGAGGCCATCCCATACCGTTGAACCAACCTACCAAAAAATTCAGGACAGCCATTACAATGATAGCCAATGATTTTTGTTCCGGACCGAAGAATTGTACCGGTACAATCATAAACATCATGGAAACAGCCGCCAAAACCAATCCTAATGGTAGGAATACACGCGCATTGCTACGATCGGACACGCTTCCCATTAAAAACTTGGACAAAGCATAAGCAACCGCATTCATAGAAAGCACGATGCTCAATTCTCCTTTTTCAAAACCAAACTGGCCAAGTTCCGGGATAGCCATTGAAAAGTTCTTACGCACAATATAAAAACCTGCGTAACCAATAAAAATGCCTAAGAAGACCTGCCAGCGATAACTCTTATATGTAGAGTCAATCTTCTCTGCCGGTAACTCCTGCTTGTAAGCAGGTGGTGCCAAAAAATTCCACATAGTACAAAGATTTAATGATAATATTATTTATTACAATTCAATTTACTGGTTTCTTCTAAATCCAGAGCTTCTGCAAGTACCGAGATGGGGTGTTTTACTTTTGCCGAAGTAGACATTTCAATCTGCCATTTGCAGGTTTCACAATCGGTAGCCACAAAATCCGCTGCCACTTCTTCTATCTGGTTAAACAGTGAAGCGCCTATTCCCTGTGATGTTTCGTAGTTTTCTTTTTTAAATCCATATGTTCCCGCAATTCCGCAACACTGAGAGTTCAGTACGGTAAGATCCACATTGGGAATACTGCGCAATAAAGCAATGGAATAATATGCCCAACCCAATTTTTCCATATGGCAAGGCGTATGATAGGCTATCTTCATCTTCACATCATTCCGGAATTTCAACTTTACGTTTCCTTCCTCAAGCAAACGGAAAATAAAACGGGTGGCCAGCTCTATGCTGTCGCGCACATCTGCATTGTCAATTCCAAGTAAATGAGGATATTCATCGCGCATCGTGAAAATACAGGTTGACGAGGCTCCGATAACAGGACGCTTGTCCTCCAGAACAGACTTACGAACGGAACGGAGATTGGACTCAGCCTGCTTACGCGCTTGATTTATCAAGCCGTTGGAAATCAAAGCCACCCCGCAACATTTCTCCTTTTCAAGCAAATGCACTCCATAGCCTATCGCATTGAGCACACTCACCATGTCCTTACCCAGTTGGGGGAAATTATAATTGATGTAACAGCCATGGAAGAAAGTCACATGCTTCTTATAGTTCTCTTGCAAAGCCATTACATTCTTCTTGAACCAACTTTCGAATGTCTGGGAAGAATATTTCGGAAAGACACGACGATGATCTATCTTCAACGCTCCATCCATCACCATTTTCACCGGTTTCAAAGACAATGTGGCATTTACCACAGGAGCGAAAGCAGATGCCATAGTGCCCACGAAATCCGTATTGGCCAACATGATATCACGCAATGCTGGTTTTTTCTTGCTATATTTGATGCGTGCCAGCTGAATGATGTCTCCAATCTTCACATTCGACGGGCAAGCCACTTCACAACGTTTACAATTCAAACAATATTTCAGCGCCTCATCAAAATATTCACCTCTTTTCAAGCGAAGGCGCTCCTCGTCCGGACCGGCTTGCTTCGGACCGGGATACTTGGGGTTCACCGGAATAACCGGACAATACACTGTACAAACAGTACATTTTATGCATTGCTCAAAATTGTTCTCGCTTATATTGTTCTGCTGCATATTCATGATCTCATCCATTTATTAAGTTATCCGCTACATATAATGCCGTAAGCATAGAGACACCTGCACCGCAGCCCTCGTGTATTGTATTGGAGCCGCCTAAAACAGATCCGACCGCAAACAGATTCTGTTGTACATCGCCCTTGATCTTTATCCGCAACTTTTCATCGGTAGCTACGCCGAATGTCATATAATTCTGTTTATTGAAGAACGACTTGTCATACCAACTGTCACGTCCGGGAGTAAAATCGACATCACTGCCGAAGACCGGCTCGATAACTTTATCGGGTTGCGCAATCAATCCGTTGCTGAAATAACTTCCCGAAGCCAGAACAAAGTTTTCCGCCACAAATGAAATATCCCCATGATTGACGGAATATACCGATTGCACCTTGTTACCCTTAAAATCTGCTTTCACCACTGTATCACCCAGCATATATACTCCCCCCAGTTCTTCAAAAGAACGACGGAGCTGTTGCTGTGCACGAATACCGGGAACAGACGGCGGCATTGTCGGTATCAGCCATACCGGAATATTCAACGCTTCTTTCAGTCTCCTTACCGGCACCACAGACGAAAGTCCGAATACGGCAGGCAAAGCAACCACATCGAAACCGGAAACCGTTCCTGCCAATTCCATTATCAGGGCCTCAAGCGTTTTTTCATTCTCCAAAACTCTGGCAATATTAGTGGATCGCATTTCTGTCGGACTAATCCGCAGTCTTTCCAGTTCAGGAAGATTTATGGAAGAAATCTGGCACTTTGCCCCATACTTCTCAAAGCTGTCAGCGACAAACTTCGTATTGAAGTCAAGGAATCCGGCCATATTGACAACCCGAATCTTCTTGCCGGCCATGTCACTTACCGATGAGAAAGGCGTAAAATCGGAGAAAGTCAGCCAAGTCGGTTTCAATGTACCCATAGGGGTTATGCGCAAATGGTTCTGTTCAGCATCACCGGCCACCTCAATCCCCAAATCAAGGAACTGCTGCTTTGCCTCATGAACATAATATGCAAACTCGCTACCCAATTTGGCATAAGGATGATTCGCACTGACTTTCCCAACAGCAGCCATGGGATTATCCACCTTCGTACCGTCAGGAAGCTCATTAAGCAAATCAAACGAACCCGAAGAAAAGTGCAACGCACTTTGTCCGGTGGAAACAATAGCACATTTCACACCGTTCTTCTGCAAACGGATTCCACATGTCAAGCCGGCAAGTCCCCCACCTATTATTAAAACATCAAATTTCATCTTTATTCATTTTATTCCATTCCACAAACTCCGCTATATATCCACTGGGTATATTCGCTTTCGCGCAACGCCTCGCCCCACGCCACAGGATACAATCCTTTCCAACGTTCATTCAGGAACGAAGCCAAATCATCTTTCGCCTTCTGCGAACAATTATGCGCCTCGCCCAACAAACCTGCCGCACGACAAGCACAAAGTTCTCCCTGACATGTCCCCATACCGACACGCGTGCGACGACGCAAGTCTATCAGGTTGTGCACATCAAGCTCGTTCACCGCATAGTTGACCTCGCCCACTGTAACATCTTCACACTCGCAAACCAGACTATTATCATACTTGCTTTCCGACGCAATCTTTGCAGCCATTTCACCATGACGCCCAACCGAAGAACGTTTAGGCTGATCAGCCACTACCTGCCTGCCATTGGACTCTCCTTCTTCCATTCGCGAACCGGGAAGAGGTTCATTCATGGTAGTACAAGGCTTATCAACACCAAGTTTCTTGCAGGCCAGATCCGTAGCCCACTCCGCCATCAAGCGGTAAGTCATCAACTTGCCGCCGGTAATAGTTACAAAACCCGCCACACCGTCACGTGTCTCATGATCCAGCAATACGATGCCGCGGCTGATGTTACGGCCGGAAGGATCATTGTCGGCAGCCACCAGCGGACGAACGCCGGCGTATGCACGCAGAATACGGGTTGTTGCCAATGCAGGAGCCAGCTTTTCACCTTCCGACAACAGCAGGTCAACTTCTTCCGACGTAACCCTCACATCATCCACCTCGTCAAAACCCACACGACTTGAAGTCGTTCCAATCAGGCAGATTGTATCCCCCGGAACGAGAATGTCCGCATTGGCGGGCTTGCGGCAGCGATTCAGCACAACATTATTGATTCGATGCCCAAAAATCAACAATGAGCCTTTCGCAGGGAACATGTCCACCCTTATGCCTGCTTTTGCAGCAATGCCATGTCCCCAGATACCTCCCGCATTGATAGTCAGAGGTGCATAATAATTATGTTCAGTCTTTGTTTTATGATTAAATACGGTGACTCCCACAATAGCTCCCTGTTCCCGAATCAAAGCTGTCACTTCATGGTATACCAATACTTTTGCACCATGAGCTTTAGCGTCGATGACGTTTGCCAAAGTCAGCCTGAAAGGATCTATCGAGCCGTCGGGAACTTTCACCGCACCGATTATTGAAGGATTCACAGAAGGCTCTATCAGCCTCGCCTCAGCCGGATCAATCGTCTCGGCATTAATACCTGCCGCCCGGCAGGACTCCACAAACAGGTTCTGATAGGAAAGATCATCTTCCGGAAGAGAGATAAACAAACCGCCGTTTTCTTCCACGCAATGACGTGCTATCTTCCGAAGAATCATATTCTCTTTAATACATTCAGCGGCCGATTCTCTATCAGTCACCGCGTAACGGGCGCCACTATGAAGCAATCCATGATTGCGCCCGGTAGCACCGGCGGCAAAATCGAAGCGCTCCACAAGCAAGACACGCATTCCACGCAAGGAACAGTCTCTTGCCGTACCGGCTCCGGTTGCACCTCCACCAATAATAATGATATCAAATTCGTTAGTTCCGCTATTAAGTACCATGCCTCTTATAATATTAGTTAATATTGTTTGGGATTCAAGATCCATGCAACAGTCACTTTTCTTTCTTACCAAAACAACTCAGGTTTCATTTCGCAACAAATATAAATTCTATTTTTATAATAGCGAAACTTTTTCTTTATTTTTTTGCTAAAAACCAGAAAAAAACTCTTCAAACGAGAAGTTTCGTCCTAAAAAGCTCCGATTCAGCTTACATTTCAAAAGAAAGCACTACCAAACGGACGTTTTACCATTTCTTAGCATTGAGAGTTTCTTTATACTACTTTTTTTCAAGTATATTAGCGCATAAAATACAATTTCCAGACCGATTATGACAAAAGAAGAAAGGCAGGCTCTCATATTAGAGCTATTAATGCAACACGATTCTATTTTAGTAACAGATTTAGCTACGCATCTCAACGTTTCGTCAGTTACGATACGAAAGGACTTGACCGATCTCGAAAGAGAAAAGAAACTATATCGGAATCATGGAAAGGCAATCCTGATAGACCCTTATATCGACAATCGGAACGTCAGCGAGAAAGAAAAATTATATGTTGAGGAAAAGCGGCTGATAGGAATGAAAGCCGCCAACCTAATCGCCCCCAAGGATTCCATCCTGATAGCGTCGGGCACAACCATGCACGCGCTTGCACGCAGCATAGCTCCGGCAGACGAGCTGACCGTCATCACCGCTTCCATGGAAGTCTCAAACATCTTGGCAAGCGAGAAAAACATATGCATCATCCAGCTTGGCGGAATTCTACGGCACAGCAGCCTCTCCGTTGTGGGGAAATATGCGGAAAACATACTGGCAGACTTCTCGTGCAGCAAATTATTCATCGGTGTGGACGGCATTGACCTCGACTTCGGCATCACCACCACCAATATGATGGAAGCAAGCCTCAACCGCGTGATGATGCAAACCGCACAAAAAACAATTGTGCTGGCAGACTCCTCCAAGTTCGGACGGCGCGGCTTCAGCAAAATAGCCGATATGGAAGACATCGACCATATCATCACCGACTCCAAAATCCCCCCTTCCACCGCCCTACGCATAGAGGAGATGGGTATTGAGCTGACCATTGCCGATCCCTGCCACCACAACAACCTTTAAAAAAGAAAAGAGGATATGCCAAAACTCCGATGGCCTATCCTCTTATATATATAATGTATAGAAATAGAATCACTCCTCCACATGGAGCCCTGTTTCATCCAAAATATAGGTTTTGAGGCGGCCGGAGTAAGTACAAACACTAAAAAAGACATCCACTCCCTGCACACCGTCAATCATATACTGCCTTAAGGGGACAGACAGATAAGCGCGCTTGCTATAATCTTGCGTGGCACTGGTCACATCATGGAACAAAGTCAAGCGCACTTTGGCACGCCCACTCGCTTCATCCACAGAAACCTCATCCTCCACAAAATGAAAAAGATGTTTCCCTTGCTGTTTTACTTTCAAGATTATATTCAGATAATCATGCCCCAACCAAATGCTCTGCACCTCCGAAGGCTCCGTCTTCACGCCCTCTTCAAACTCATCAGCCGCTAAAGGGACAGGAGAAATCGCCTGCAATAAAGCATACAGTTTAACGCCTGCAGCTTTATCGTCAGTTGTCAATGTCTCATAATTGGCCACTATACGGATAGCGGCATCCGCACCAACACGCATGCCGGACGCATCCTCAACAACCCGAAAGGTCTCGCCTTCATCGGTGAGCACCGTCTCCAGCCTTCCGTCCGCACCGGAAAATGCAGTCAGGAAATCCTGCCGCACAGAAGGATAATAATAGTCATCACCGCATGCCGCCAACAAGCAGGCCAATACGGCAACCAACAATCCACGACAGTATCTTTTCACATTCACTCGTTCCACGCGATTAAGACTCCCTCCTTCACTACTACCATAAAAACCGCCAATGACTTCTTATTTAGTCGCAACCAGATGGTTTGTCAACGGGTTGGCATACATCAGCAGCAACTTCTCACGCAGGAAGTCCACATCTTTATTGGGAATCGTGATACGTTCCAACTGGGTGTCAATATAGCTTGTAAAGCGTTTCCTATCCTCCGCCGTATAATGGTCGGCAAATTCCTCCGCATTATACAACAGGTCGTGAGCCACATAATTATTGGCAAAAATACGATAGTTGGCATGAATACGCTTATCAATCAAGGCAGATATAGCCACAAACAGTTCCGGTTTAGGCAATGTCCTGTCCAGTTTGGCCAGATCCTCATTAATACAGGATGCCATGCGGAAACATACACGCCCTTTATATCCCAGAAGCCCGGTCTGCATATTCAACAGGTCATCATCCGTAGTTTTCTTGAAATCAGGAATGTCGCGCTTCAACTGGAATTCCTGCGCCTTCAGGAAATCACAAGGATCGTATTCATACGAAATGGAAAGCGGAACGATGTTCAGTTCCTGAAGGTTGGTAATGATATCTCCGTCGCCGCCCATTGACAACATTTTCAGCACACTATCCTGTGTGACGTCATTGGAGTCCTTGGCACGCCCCTCACGTTGGGCGATCCAGATGGACTGTTTCTTCTCCGCAATGGTATAGTGCATATAGCGCGACATGCGAATGGACGATTCCAGCATCTGGCGCATGGTAAGCGCACGCTGTACGGTGAAGCATTTATTGATGCGGACCAGTTTCTTGATCCAAGGATAAATCAGCAGATTATCACCGATGGCGATTTCTACGGTATCCAATCCCTGTTCCACCAGAAGAACAGACAAAAAGCCGGAATCAAGAATGATGTCTCTGTGATTGGAAACATAAGTATAGGCAGACTGTTTGTTCAGCACAGCCATGCTTTCCAATATCAGTCCGTCTGTGGTATCCTTGGCCAACTTATGCAGGATTCCATAGCAGAGGTTCTCCTGAAACTCCTGCTTGGTCTTGCTTGCGCGCATTTTTTGCGCGATAGCTTCAAAAGGGACACCCGGCATAACAGCGCAAGCCACTTGTTGGAACGCCGGGTCAGCAATTAATTCCTCAAAGATCTGAGGCAGTTCTTCGTCATGATAAGGGCGGATTTCTTCAAATTCCATGATATGCAATTTTAAATTTCAAACAATCAACATTCGGTTCCAAGACTAATAAACGGGCATCTAATAGCCGGTTGGCACCAAACTGTCAATATCTAAAATTGGTTTTCTATTATATCTGTCATTACATCTTTTATATCCAAGTTTGCCGCGCGCACCTGCTGCGGGATAAAACTGGTGGCAGTCATGCCCGGAGTGGTGTTCACCTCCAGCAGATTTATCTTCTCTCCTTCGGTGATGATATAATCCACACGGATAATTCCGGCAGCGCCGAGGATATCATAAATGGCGGAAGTGAGCTTCTGCACACGATCGCGCAATTCGTCGGGAATACGCGCCGGAGTTATCTCATCCGACTCACCGTTATATTTGGCTTTATAGTCAAAATACTCATTATGCGACACCACTTCCGTAATGGGAAATACCACAGACTTTTCTTTGGTTTTATAGCAGCCGCAGGTAATTTCCGTACCTTGCATGAAAGCCTCCACCAATACCTCCCTGGCTTCTTTGAAAGCCTTCTCAATGGCAGGCTGTATCTCTTCCCTTGTTTTGACCTTTGTCACGCCGAAACTGGAACCTCCCAGACTGGGTTTGATGAAGCAGGGCAGCCCTATCTTACCAATTACGTCTTCATCGGAAACCGACTGTCCCTGACGGAGCAGCAGAGAGTCGGCGATACGCACACCGAAAGCTTTCAGATATTGATTACAGGCAAACTTATCATAGGTCAGTGCAGCCGCAAGCACTCCACAGCAAGAATAGGGTATATGAAGCATATCTAAATACCCCTGCAAGCGTCCGTCCTCACCCGGAGTGCCATGAATGGTGATATATACAAAGTCGAATACCACCTTCTCCCCCCCCAGCCTGAAACTGAAGTCATTGCGGTCCACAGGAGTCTTTGTCCCGTCGGGAAGCTGCACATGCCAGTCCAGCCCATGCATCTCTACAATATATAATGTATATTTCTCCTTGTCGATGAAGGAGTAAATTCCTTGTGCGCTGCGCAGGGAAACCTCAAATTCGGAAGTATCCCCCCCACATGCAATAGCAATTGTGCGTTTCATTCTAATTCTCTATTACTAATGTAGCCTCTCCACTTATCAATCAGCCGGGTCATGTCATCCGGCAGTTCCGAGGTAAAGTACATTTCTTCTCCGGTAACGGGATGCACAAACCCCAGCGTCATGGCATGCAATGCCTGCCGCGGACAAGTATCGAAGCAATTGTTTACAAACTGTTTGTATTTGGCAAAATGCGTTCCTTTCAGAATCTCATGGCCGCCATAGCGTTCATCATTGAAAAGGACATGCCCGATGTGCTTCATGTGCACACGAATTTGATGGGTGCGCCCTGTTTCGAGGACACACTCCACAAGGGTCACATATCCCAAACGTTCCAACACCCGGTAGTGGGTAACGGCATGCTTACCCTGGTCGTCAGGAAGGACGGTCATCTGCATACGGTCTTTAGGATTACGCCCCACGTTGCCTACAATCGTACCTTCGTCCTGCTCCACATTCCCCCAAACGAGAGCACGATAACGGCGTTTAGTGGTTTTATTGAAAAATTGGAGGCCGAGATTGGTTTTTGCATCCGGTGTTTTGGCAATCACCAGCAAGCCGGATGTATCTTTATCGATACGGTGCACAAGCCCCACGTGCGGGTCATTGGCATCATAGTCGGGAATATCTTTCATGTGCCAGGCAATGGCATTGACAAGCGTGCCATGATAGTTGCCATGTCCGGGATGCACCACCAGCCCGGCCGGTTTGTTAACCACCATAAGAAACTTGTCTTCATAGACTATATTAAGGGGAATGTCTTCGGGAATAACCTCGTTTTCATAGCGGGGACGATCCATCATAACCGTTATCACGTCCAGCGGCTTTACCTTGTAACTGCTCTTGACAGGTTTATCATTTGCCATTACAAACCCAGCATCGGCAGCCTTCTGTATACGGTTACGCGAAGCATTAGTCAGGCGGTCGAACAGATACTTGTCCACACGCATCATCTCCTGCCCTTTGTCCACAACAACGCGGAAGTGCTCGTAAAGCTGCGACTCATCACCGACAGGTTCTATATCGTCCAGTACATCGTTCTCTATGTCGTCCGGTAACTCTTCGATCATCATTTGTCCTTTTTAAGAATTAAAGACACCCTCATTCGCGCGCACTTACGTTTAACTTCAGAACCAAGACTCATCGGCTGCAGAACTTTCGGACGTAACAACCTCCCGCGGTTCTGCGCCTTCATCCGCAGACAGGGAATCACCTTCCTGCATTTCCTCTCCGCCATTGCCGACCATCAAAGTCAGCGTTGCGCCCATAGGCACTTTTTCGCCCATGGCAAGAACGCGGTCCTGATACTTCACACCATACACCCAGTCCTTCTCGCCTGCCATGTACTCAATGTCGTTCAACTTAAATCCGGAGGCCAGGATACGCGCTTCCGCCTGACGCAACGAACTGTTGTCCGCTACATCGGGAACCGCTTGCAAGGGTATATTGATGGCATTGATTGTCAGATAAATGATCCGGCCTTCTTTCACCTTTTGTCCGGCAGCCGGATTATAGTCCAAAATGCAGCCTGCGGGTTTGTCTTTCACATAGGTAGAATCGGAAATGACGCAAGCCAGTCCTTTGTTTTCAAACACCTTTCCGGCTTCTCCCACCGTCATGCCTTTTACGTCAGGCACCACCACAGCCTCACCATGATGAGTGTATATATCTATTCCTTTCAATGTCCCGAACAGCAACAATCCCACTACAACAATCATTGCCGCGATGTTTATCCAGAAGTACTTGTTCTGCCGGAAAGAAAAAAAATCCTTTATAGTCATAATCACTACAATTTGGTGCAAAGATAATGCAAACCGAGAGCAGAATAAAACGAACTTGTTCATTTTTTATGCCGGGATGCGGTTTATCTTCGCTTTTGGCACAAAGATAATGCAATTTGGGCGCATTGCAATGATGTTTTCTTGAAAGTTTCACAAAAGAAAAGCCGCAAAACACTGTCACCAGTCCTTTGCGGCTTTCTTATTTTCTAATTAACAGGGAATGACTTATGCTTTCACTCCGTTGTATTCGTCAGAAACAGTCAGTTTCTTTCTGCCTTTAGCACGACGTGCGGCCAATACTCTGCGACCATTAGCTGTAGCCATTCTCTCACGGAACCCATGTTTGTTTTTTCTCTTTCTGTTAGAGGGTTGAAATGTTCTTTTCATTACTGTATCTTGTTTTATGTTATTATTCTACGTAATCGGGCTGCAAAAATAGAGACTTTTTCTAAAATAACCAAGAGATAACTCATTTTATCTCAAAACTTTTTGTGTTTTTTACCGATTTCCATTACTTTTGCACTCGCAAATCAAGGGAAACATCTTAATAACATAATAATAATAAAGACTATAAAGTATGATTAATGCCCAAGACATTAAAATCGGAACTTGCATCCGCATGGACGGCAAGCTCTATTTCTGCATTGACTTCCTGCATGTAAAGCCGGGAAAAGGTAATACTTTCATGCGTACCAAGCTGAAAGATGTAGTCAACGGCTACGTTCTGGAACGTCGTTTCAACATCGGTGAAAAGCTGGAAGACGTACGTGTAGAACGCCGTCCGCACCAATACCTCTATCATGACGGTGACAACTACCAGTTCATGAACCAGGAAACTTTCGACCAAATTCCTATCGCCCACGACTTGATCAACGGTGTGGACTTCCTGCTGGAAGGAATGATTGTGGATGTTGTATCCGACGCCTCTACCGAGACAGTTCTGTACGCTGACGTACCTGTGAAGGTTCAGATGAAGATTACTTACACCGAACCGGGCTTGAAAGGCGACACAGCTACCAACACCCTGAAACCTGCAACAGTAGAATCGGGTGCAACCGTACGTGTACCGTTGTTCATCAACGAAGGTGAAACCATCGAAATCGACACTCGCGACGGTTCATACGTAGGCCGCGTAAAAGCATAAGTCTATCCTTTAAATATTTGAAGGGGCTGTCTCAAAACGAGATTCAGCCCCTTTTCCGTTTAGACAAGCCTGCAGGACATTGACAGTTTCAGCGGCAGGAACTCCCAGTTTACCCTAATGAAACTCTTAGTTGCGTACGTTAGAACTCCCAGTTTACCCCGGAGAAACTGCCAGTATCTACCTGAGAAACAAATATTTTCCCTAAGCATGGCGGAATGCTGCATAATGAACCGCCGCTTCTTCCTATGCCGATATGAATACGCATCCAAGCCGTTTTAAGTAATGGACTAAGACAACCAAATACAGGATTAAGAAGTTAAACCGGTCAACCAAATCAGGACGACACACTGCGTGACAGATAACTGTAAACAATCTTATCCGTCACACTCATCCGTCACAACGCAACATACATACAATCAGCGTCATACCCCCGTAATGTGACAGCGTGACAGATAATTCTCGTTTTTAAACTTTGCGAAGAAGGACGTGCACAAAAAATAACAATCTGAATGTGCGGCAAAACAACAACCTATCACCAAATAAAAACGTATCTTTGCAGCATCATCTCCCATAACCTGATAAAAGAGACAGAGACATGCGATATTCCGTTATCATTCCCGTATACAACCGCCCCGACGAGGTGGACGAGCTTTTGCAAAGCCTGACCCGGCAAAGTTTCAAGGATTTCGAAGTCATCATCGTAGAAGACGGCTCTTCCGTTCCCTGCAAAAATGTCGCAGACCGTTATCAGGACATTCTGAACATCCGCTACTACTCCAAGCCCAATTCCGGCCCGGGGCAAACACGCAATTATGGCGCAGAACGCAGCCGGGGAGAATACCTGATAATACTGGACTCCGACTGCATCCTTCCCGAAGATTACTTTCAGGAAGTGGAAAAAGAATTACAGGAAACTCCTGCCGACGCCTTTGGCGGACCCGACCGCGCACATGCCTCTTTTACCGATGTGCAAAAAGCCATCAACTACTCCATGACTTCATTCTTCACCACCGGCGGTATTCGCGGCGGGAAAAAGAAAATGGACAAGTTCTATCCGAGGAGCTTCAATATGGGAGTACGCCGCGAGGTCTACGAAGCACTCGGCGGCTTCTCCCGGATGCGTTTTGGAGAAGACATAGATTTCAGCATCCGCATCTTCAAAGGCGGATACAGGTGCAGGATGTTTCCCGGAGCATGGGTATATCACAAACGACGGACGGACCTGAAGAAATTCTTCAAGCAAGTGCACAATTCCGGCATTGCCCGCATCAACCTCTACAAGAAACATCCCGACTCCTTGAAAATCGTGCATCTGCTACCCGCCGCATTCACTCTGGGAGTAGTGGTGCTACTGGCAGGCGCACCTTTTTGCCTATACAGCCTCCTACCGGTTGCGCTATATGCACTGCTCGTCTGCACAGACTCCGCCATTCAAAACAAGAGCCTGCGCATCGGCCTTTATTCCATTGCTGCATCCTTCATCCAGCTCATCGGATATGGAACCGGATTCTGGAGAGCCTGGTGGAACCGCTGCATACTCGGCAAAGATGAGTTCGAAGCATTCAAAAAGAACTTTTATAAGTGATGAACGGCAAGTGCCGGCAGTCGGTAAAGAAAAAAGAAATGAAGAAATTAACAATCAACCAGTGGGCAATAGAAGATCGCCCGCGGGAGAAAATGATGCTAAAAGGCGCAGAAGCCCTTAGCGATGCAGAACTGCTGGCAATACTTATCGGTTCCGGAAACACCGAAGAGAGCGCCGTTACACTGATGCAGCGGACACTTGCCTGCTGCAACAACGACCTGAACCGGTTAGGGAAATGGGAAGTGCACGATTTCTCCCGTTTCAAAGGGCTCGGACCCGCCAAAAGCATAACTATCATGGCAGCCCTTGAACTGGGAAAACGCAGAAAACTGCAAGAACATCCGGAACACACCGTCATACGTTCGTCCAATGATATTTATGAAATTTTCCACCCGTTGCTGTGCGACCTCACCATCGAAGAATTCTGGGTACTTCTGCTCAACCAGGCAACCCATGTCATAGATAAGGTACGCATCAGCCGGGGCGGCATCGACCAAACCAGCGCCGACGTAAGAAGCGTTTTGCGCGAAGCGTTGCTGCAACGCGCCACACAGATTGCACTGGTGCACAACCACCCTGCGGGAAACCCGCACCCCAGCGACGACGACCGCCGACTAACGCAACTCATACAGAAAGGCGCACAGACCATGAACATCCGTATGATTGACCACGTTATAATTACAGACGGACTATATTACAGTTTCAATGACGAAGGTATGCTGTAATGTAGCATGCACATTCTTTGTAGTTTCAATTAAAATCTTTAGATTTGCTTCGCTAAACCAACAACCGTACGAATATGACCAAATTTGAAATAGAAGAAAAAATCGTAGCCATGCTGAAAACCGTATTCGACCCGGAGATTCCGGTGAACGTATACGACTTAGGGCTAATCTATAAAATAGACGTTTCCGACAGCGGTGAGGCAGTCATCGACATGACCCTGACAGCCCCCAACTGCCCTGCGGCAGACTTCATCATGGAAGACGTCCGCCAGAAAGTAGAATCGATAGACGGAGTGGAATCCGCTACCGTCAACCTGGTGTTCGAACCCGAATGGGACAAAGACATGATGAGTGAAGAAGCGAAACTGGAACTGGGCTTTCTCTAACGAATAACGGAATAGTATATAAATGAAGAACGTATATTTCCTATCAGACGCACACCTGGGTTCACGAGCCATCGAACATGGACGTACACAGGAGAGACGGTTAGTCAACTTTCTCGACAGTATCAAGCACAAGGCATCCGCCGTATATCTGCTGGGAGACATGTTCGACTTCTGGTACGAGTTCCGCACCGTCGTGCCCAAAGGCTACACCCGCTTTCTCGGCAAACTGTCCGAACTGACGGACATGGGCGTGGAAGTGCACTTCTTTACCGGCAACCACGACATCTGGTGCGGGGATTACCTGACCAAGGAATGCGGAGTAACCATTCACCGCGAACCCCTTACTACGGAAATCTACGGAAAAGAGTTCTATCTTGCCCATGGCGACGGACTGGGCGATCCGGATAAAAAGTTCAAATTGCTGCGAGCCATGTTCCACAGCCGCAGCCTCCAGACATTATTCTCCGCCCTTCATCCCCGCTGGAGCGTAGAACTCGGACTGACGTGGGCCAAGCATAGCCGCCTGAAAAGAATAGACGGAAAAGAACCCGACTACATGGGCGAAAACGAAGAGCATCTGGTGCTGTACACCAAAGACTACCTGAAAAGCCACCCGAATATCAACTTCTTCATCTATGGACACCGCCACATTGAGCTGGACCTGATGTTGAGCACCACTGCCCGCGTACTGATTCTCGGCGACTGGATAAATTACTTCTCGTATGCCGTATTTGACGGAGAAAACCTCTTCCTGGAAGAGTTTATTGAAGGAGAAACGAAGCTATAAACATCTGCCATAAATTGCAAGAATCGTTTATTCTTATTAAATGATTGCGAAAAGAGACGGGAAACCGGAACTTTTTGCGCGGAATCTTGTACTATCATCATAACCATTAAAAACAACATTGTTATGGATGATATGATTTACAGAAACAACTCCATTGCCGAAGAGAACATAGACCCCAACGGCCACCCGGCAAAGAACGAATTTGAAGAATGGAGCGAAGACGTTGCCGAACGGACAGACCTCGGCTATAAAGACGAAAAGGTGAAATCCGCCCAAAAACGAAAAAAGCTGATCAAAGAAATGGACAAGGTTATCAAAGAGGATCTGAAATAAGAGACCAGAAGAGATTAGGTCAAAATGCAATCGGCTACCACTCTTTATGACAGAATGATAGCCGATTGCATTTTACTTATATCCTGCTGCTTTCGCAATACGTTTCGGAATTTCCGTATTATCCATCTTGCCGGTAAACAAGTCGGCTCCTGCGCCTATCGCAAACACAGGCACATACCCCGCCGTATGACTGGAACTGGTCCACCCCACCATTGCTATCTGGCTCATAACCTTTCTGGCAGCAGCAGCCAAAGGTTCGGTCCTTGCATAAAGACTCTCCTCAAAAACTACTTTGTTTTTCACAAACGACTGTTCATATTCATCACGAAGCATTTTCTCCTGCTCCCAAGTCAAAGGCAGTTCTTTCCAAAAGCCCATTTTCTCTGTAAGCAAATCCTTTATCTCATTCCATGAAGCTTTTCCGGCCTTATCTTTCCGCAAATCGGTAATCGCTTTGGAAAGAAGGTCTTGGGATTGCTTCTGATTCAGCAAAGATTTCAGATGCAGTTCATATTTCCCGATGCCCAATCCCATGCCACCGGTCTCATGGTCGGCAGTTACAACAATCAGGGTTTCCTTCGGATGCTTTTTGTAGAACTCATAAGCAACCCTCACCGCATTGTCCAAATCGATGACCTCTTCAAAAACGGTAACCGGATCGTTGCTATGGCACGCCCAGTCTATCTTGCCGCCTTCCACCATGAGGAAGAAACCTTTTTTGTTTCCTTTAGACAAAAAGGAAACCGCGCTTTCCGTTATCTCAGGCAAAGTCAAATCCCCCTCTTCGTGGTCTATGGCATAAGGCAAGCAGGAGGGTTCGGCGCCCTCTTTCTGGATAAGTATCATTTTCTTTGCATCCGCAGCTTTTTCCTTGTATTCATCCAGTCCCCTCGCAATAGTGTAGCCCGCTTCTTCTATGATAGGAAAAACGTTCGGAGCCTCTTTCTTATCGGCAGTCGTGGTGGGCTTCAGGAAGCCGCTGCCCGCATAGAAGTCGAAACCGGCTTTCGGTAAATCAAGTGCAATCTCATAATACCTGCTACGATTGGGCTGATGAGCATAGAACGCCGCAGGAGTAGCATGGTCCACACTGACACTGGTAGCGATGCCCACTTTCCGGCCGGCTTTCTTCGCTCTTTCGGCAACGGTGCTCAGGACGTTTTTGTCATCATCCATACTGACAGCACCGTTATAGGTTTTCTCTCCGGTAGCAAGTGCCGTACCCGCCGCAGAAGAATCGGTCACCGAATTGGTAGCGGAAAAGGTCGTTGCCATCGTACCCGCCGGAAATGTGGTGAACAAAAGCGGCTTTACTCCAATACGCCCTTCCTGTTCAGCCAGATACATCTCAGTACCATTCACTTGGTTTACCCCCATTCCATCTCCAATGAAATAAAATACATACTTTGCCTGTTGCGCCCAAACTGTACTTACCAGAAATATGACCAGCAGTACAGCTACATGTCTTCTTATAACCTGTTTCATTGCAATAACCCTTTATTTATTAATGCGGAGCAAAGATAGAACATTTTTCGTTCCGTAATAATTGCGTTTGTGTTAAAAACAAATCCCTATAAGCCTCTTTTTGAAGACTTATAGGGATTCCGGTAAAAACAACACACCACAGATTACATTCTATTTTCGTTCTCTTACGTAGTCTTTTTTTTCAGGACCCACTCCTTTTATGACAACCTTCGTCCAATGTTTCGGCAATACCGAAGGCAGTTGCACCACCCCGTTTTCCGTTATCCTTAACCCGGCAAAGCCGTTGATAACAGCTTGCAGCAATCCTCCTGCACCTGTGGCAAAATAAGGATTCTGACTGGTGGGAGTTTCCGCCAACACTCCAAAGGGAGGACGCAAATTAGGGACATAAGAACGGCGGAACATTTCATAGGCTTTATCCGCATCACCCAAACGGGCATACTGCACACAGAAAGCAGAATAGGACATTGCAGGACCATGCTTCGGATCTATCTTCCCGGCATAATACTCCAAATCTTTCTTTAAAGTTTCAGGATCGGTAACCACCTCCAGCGGATAGCCCAACAGATTGACGTCCGCTTGCTTAATCATAGCTCCTTTATACTTTTCATGCTCTTTCGTCACCCCGTTGCCAAACGAGTGAAAGCGCAGATTCTCCGCAATATCGTTCCATACGGCGGGGGCTTCTTCCCCGCAGGCTTCGGCTGCACTTACCGCATACTTCAAGGCGCAAACAGCCGCACCATTGGTAAACGCGTTATCCGTCACACCGCTGGCATATTCATTGGCTCCCACCACATTGGCTATCGCATAACCGCCGTCGGGCATCTTCCTGACACGACTTTCCCAAAATGCAGCAACTTCTTTCAGCAAAGGATAGCCTGTCTCGACCAGCCATTCACGATCTTTCGTCACACAATAATAATGCCAGGCGGCAATTGCCACATCAGCTGTGATGTGATGTTCAAACGGTCCGGTCAAAGCCCATACAGGAGTGGACTCCGTACCGGTATCATCCGACTCCCAAGGGAACATGACACCTTTATAGCCATGGGCATAAGCACGACAAGCCGCCCCCTCCATGCGGTCGGTACGATAATCCATCATGGAACGGGCTATCCCTTGATTCAGCAATAGCATCGGCGGATACATCCACAATTCCGTATCCCAAAAGATATGTCCATTATATCCTTGTGCCGAAAGTCCCATCGGCGGAATGCTCAAACGGCTTCCTGCCCGTCCGAAAGAATAAAGATTATAAAGAGCAAAACGTACATTGCGCTGTGCCTCTTCATCGCCTTCTATAATTACATCACCTTCCCAAAGCTCGTCCCAGGTAGCCTGATGCGCTTCCAGCAAACGATCCGTCCCCTCATAATTGGCATAAACAACCTGGCGTATGGATTCACCATAAGGATCGGCAAAATCCCGGGTGGAGCATACCGTACCCAAAAGGGCAAACTTTACGGTTTCTCCTTTCTGCAATGTGCGGGAGATAGATATAGCCCCCGCTTCTTTCAACAATCGGAAATCGAACGCTTTCTTTTCATAAACAAAGCCTGCCGAACCCGTCACCTTGTGCGTACCATACCGGGAAGGCGCACTGACACTCACAACGTACTGCCCGGCTTGTCCGCCTTTCATCTTGGTATAGACCGTATCGGGCACACCGTATTCTTTCGGGACTTCCGTCCGCTGCAACACCTGTACCGCACAGTTCTCAAGAGCCTTTATTTCTACCTGAATCATTCCGGCGTAAGGCATATTCCTCAACGCACGAATACTATACCTCACTTTCACCTTATTCAGCGCATCAAACGATGTGATGTGGGCAGCAGCCTTCATATCAATCTCCTGCCGCCAACCGGCAATGTTCTTCCCTTCAACAGCCACATCATCCACCTTCAGCGAAAGCAAAAAAGGATTTATACCCCGCAATACCCGACTGACACCATGTTTACCTCCGTTCTCGAATACATGGTTCAGAATGACATGCCGCACCGAAAAAGGTTCTTTCCAAGGTAATATTCCGATACCGCCATTGGCTACCGGAGCACCGACATAAGCTGCATCGGCATCGGTAGCAGTCAATTTCCAGCCATTGTCTTGTGCAGCCAATGACACGCAAGTGAATAGCAGAATTGCCAGAACAATATTTCTCATCCGCATTATTCGTTAATCTTGAAAATCACAGCAGATACGGGTGCCATCTTTATGCAGTCCTCTGTTGTACCGCCTTTATACTTCGCCTGCTTTTTATCGCCCAACACCATTTCCCACTTTCCGGAGTTGAATGTCGGAAACTTCGCCGTCACTTTCTTCGCGCTTGGGTTTACAGCCACACAATAACGTTCTCCATCCGCTTCACGCAAATAGATCAAAGGATAAGGCTGCTCCACGTTACTGATCATTCTCCAGTCTCCTGTATTCCCTAAAGCCTTGGAAGAATCACGCAATTTCAATACGTCACGTACATAGTTCAACAAAGAGTTCTCATCTGCTTGCTGTTGTTCCACAGTGGGGGCATCCTCTGCCGGGTCAACCGGGATATACAACTTTTCTGCGGGAGCAGTAGAAAAGCCCAAGTTGACAGAACCGTCCCACTGCATAGGCGTACGGCTTCCGGCACGATTCCGCGAAGCAAGCACGCTACCCTCCACGTCGGGAAGTCCTTCAATATACTTCATTCCTATTTCATCACCATAATAGATGCAAGGAACTCCCGGCATAGTCAGCAAGAAAGTCATTGCTACTTTCAACTGTTTCAAGTCCGTACGTTTTCCGCAAGCCAGACGCCATATATCATGGTTGGAAGTCGGCAAGGAGATATAGCCTTTTCCTTTCGTTTCTCCATATTCTTTCTGGTACATCTCTACAAACTGCTTAACCTGTCCTGCTCCTTCCAACCCGAAATAGCAATTGATATCTTCCGTTTTTTTCTTGTTGAAGAAGAGAGAAGTATACCCTTTCCGTCCGATATGGAACAGAAAATCGATATGAAATCCGCCGCCAATAGAATTGGTCGGTTCTCCCCATTCGGCAATAAAAGCTCCCTTCGGATATTTTTCTTTGAACCAAGTGCTAACACCTTTCCATAAACGGCTTGTCTCGATGTGCTTCGGATCATTCTTTATCAGGCTGTATGCCATATCCACCCGAAAACCGTCCATACCTTTATCCATCCAAAAAGAAATAATATTCTTCAATTCACGCCGAACCGCTTGCGGGCCGGGAGCGTCTACCGACTGTTCCCAAGGATGCTCCGGATTGGGATTGGCATACCCATAGTTCAGTGCCGGCTGGCAATCAAAAAAATTCTTCATGTAATTGCCGTCACGTTCACAGTCTGTGGCAACAAACTGTTTCGGTTTTTCCGCTTTGGTAGGTGTCCAGATGAAATAATCGCTATATTGCAAGTTCTTATCAGCCTGCTTTGATTGCAAAAACCAGGGATGTTTGTCCGAGGTATGTCCTGCCACAAGATCCATAAAAATTTTCATTCCTTTTTCATGTACTTTCTGAACAAGACTCACCAACTGGGAATTTGTTCCATAACGCTTGTCCACAGAATAGAAATCTGTCACATCATACCCACCATCAAAGAACTCGGAGGAAAACACCGGACTAATCCAAATCGTGTTCACTCCAATGGACTTGATATAGTCCAATTGCGATTCAATTCCTTTCAAATCACCGATACCGTCACCATCACTATCTTTGAAAGAGGCCGGATAAATTTGATAAACCACCGCCTTTTCCAACCATTGCGGAAGATGTTGAGCTTTCACCATTCCGCCAACGAGGAACAGGCTAACAAGTATAATCCATTTCATAATTTCCACTATTTTCATTTTTTTATTTTATGCCCGATTGCTGTCGCTTTAAGAAAGACATTACATCCGACAGTCAAATATAGACTGATAGAGGCCGAAAGATGTACTCTTAGATACATCATTCCCGGCCTCAAACATCATTTATATCACATCACTAAATTATATACTTAGTTCTCTTCCCAACCCGGATTCTGCTCCAAAGCCGGATTTATAACCCTGACATTTCTCGGTATAGGGCGAAGATATTTCTTATCATCCCATTCCCGTTGGAAAGCTTCTCCCCAAACCAAATAGCCACTTTTTTCGCCCGAAAGGGTGAGGTTACCGCCAAGCTGCACGAACTTGACTCCTGAAATACCGGGCTTAGTGCCTTTATAAAAACATACGTCATTCTTTCCGTCACCGTCCAAATCGTAGCCTTCATTCACTTTCGGAATGTAAATACCTTCCCACTTCGTTCTGTTTGCAGCAAACAGGTCTGCCGCTTTCCAGCGCATCAGGTCATCATAACGACGGTCCTCTGCTATCAGCTCAATGGCGCGTTCGCGTCTGATTTCCAACAAATATTTGTCCGCTATATCCGGATAGTAGGTTTCCTGCATATAAGAATCCGCAGTTTCAGGTTCCTTACCGTTGACACCGGCCCGTTCACGCAGCAGTTTGATCGTTTTGTTCCATGTATCCGAAGTGAACTCGCCGAGTTCGGCTTTAGCTTCTGCATAAATCAGCAAGATTTCGGCATACCGGAATATAGGCATTGCGTTTGTGGCTTCCGCCTGACCATCATAGAATGTATCGTCCAAAGACCATTTCATCATGTGATAGCCGCTCAATGTAATAGTGAAATCCGGCAAAACCGTTATTTCCTTATCTTTACTTATACGCTTGTAACCCGGAGTACGGATCGTCTGCTTCAAACGGCAATCACGATCTTTCACTTCCTGTGGGAAAGTCATCGTCTCATAACCGGCTTTGTCCGTAAAACGGCTACCGTCCCTCATCAAATAAGTGTTAACGAATGAACGGGTCAACGACCAGCGGGAACCTGCCGTAGCGGAATTGTACTTCCATGTCACATCATGCCAACGACGAAATTCGGCATCATACACCTGTGCCCAAATAGTCTCATCCAAAATGGAGCGTACACCTGTTCTGTTCTCCGCCGTAAACAATTTGCGGTAATCCTTTTCAGCCTCACCGGTATTCAACAGTTTGTATTGCTTGGAATTTATCAACTCCTCTGCAGCCGAAGCCGCCTCCCTGATCCATTTGTCCGCATCCGGCAAATTCATTTCCGTATGATATTTACGGAATGTACCTTCATGTAAGCATACGCGCGCCTTCATTGCCAATGCTACGTATCGGGTGACTGTTGTACAAGTCTCATCTTTTTTGTCAGTGAGGTATTTTACAGCTTCATTCAGGTCATTCAAGACCTTGTCCATTACGAACTCTCTTGAGTCACGAGGTTTATACAGTGCCTCATCGTCAGGTTCCAGGCAATAGTCGTAATAAGGAACTCCACCGAAAGTTTTCACTTTCTCGAAATAGAATTTGGCACGCCAGAACTTAGCCAATCCCATATATTTGTTCTTGATATCGTCACTTACCGGCGATTGCTTCAGGCGGTCAATGAAATAGTTGATATTCCGTAAGTCACTCCAGCTCCATCCGCCTTGATTGTCAGGTCCATAACCCGAGCTCAGATACGAACTGACCGAAACCACCTCCATAATATCGGACACACCGTCTCCGGTAGCCACGCCGACTCCCGGCATATCTTTTTCATAAAAAGAATTTGCATAAAGACTTATCTCGCGCTCTGTCTTAAAGAAATCATCAGGCGTTATCTTATTTTTGGGATATTCGGTCAAGAAATCCTCGCATGACGCGAACATCAGTCCCAATGCCATTGCATATAAATATATTTTTTTCATAATCTTCCCTCTTTTTTTAGAATGAAACATTCAATCCTACCGTATACGTTTTCAGCATCGGATAACTATATCCCTGTTCCTCACCTTTACGGTCTTTCAAATCGACATCACCGCCCTTGATCACTTCAGGGTCGAAATTCTCACATACATTGGAGAATGTGAAGAGATTTTCGCCGGTGAAATAAATCTTCAATCCGGTCAGTCCTAACTTAGACACCCATGCCTGCGGCAATGAATAATCAACGGTCAGCGCTTTCAGACGCAAGTAAGAAGCATCCTGCATATAGCGGTTGTTCGGCGTCCCCATCGGGCGTCCGCCATTTTCAGAAGAATATCCCACCAAACGGGGCCAATAAGCGTTGGGGTTAGGATTCTCCTCCGTCCAACGGTTCTCATGCATCTTCAGTGAGTAGCCGTAAGGGCGGTTGTACTTGCCCCAGAAGAATCCTGTTTCCTGTCCCGGATACCAATCTCTTTTTCCTACGCCTTGGAAGAAAGCGGAAATGCCGATACCCTTCCAACCTACATTCAAATTGAAACCGTAATGATAACGTTCTTCCTCATTGCCGACAATAACCAAATCACCATGATCGCTCAACGTTTGCGCACCCTTGTCAATTTTACCGTCTCCATTCAAATCGGCAAACTTCAAGTCACCGGGTTGCCATATCTTAGAGTCGGAAATCTTCATATAATCCTGGTCGGCATGGTTGGCTATTTCATCATAACTGGTGAACAAACCTTCGATGTTGTATCCCCAAATGTCACCAATGCGGTAACCTTCATAGTAATCACTCAACTTGCCGGTAGCATTGTTATATTTGGTAATCCAGCTTTGGCTATCCCATAGCATGAGCTTCACTCCATAATGGAAATCACTGCCTGCCAGTTTGAAATTATCTCTCCACGAAAGAGTCAATTCCCAGCCTTTTGTTTTCAAATCGGCATAGTTGCCTTTGGGTTGAGTAGTACCCAACACTTCCGGAAGCGTAGGTCCTACCGTATACATATCAGTCGTATTACGGCGGTACCAATCGAATCCTATCGTCAGGCGGTTTTTAAACATATCCACGTCTACACCCACATCGTATGTGGTAACCTTTTCCCAGGTCAGATTATTGGGGATCAATCCCGGATAACTTGTATAATTCACTTGTCCATCGCCTACAATCACGCCGGTTTTATCAATACTCATGGTGGGTAGGAATTTATAGGGATCTACATTACCATTACCCAATGTACCGACTGAGAATCTCAACTTCAGATTATCGAGCCAGGAACGAGTACCCTCCATAAACTTTTCTTCCGAGATACGCCATGCCGCCGAAGCAGAAGGGAAGAAGCCCCACATCTCATTAACAGGGAATTTGGACGAACCGTCATAACGTCCGCTTGTTTCAATAAGATAACGTCCTTTGTATCCATAGTTCAAACGATAGAACACACCTACATAAGACCAGTTCTTGTCACCTTGTTCCAGTTTATAGTTCAAACCGTCCATCAAATCATAATTCGGTCTGTCGGGGAAAAGGAAACCGTCTCTTTCCGAATAAAAGGTATCTTTATTCGACGTCTCCAGGTTCCAGCCTCCCATTACGGATAAAGCATGATTTTTTCCCAGTTTCGGAGTCCAAGTACCATTAAGGTTGGCTGCCATGTAACGGGTTTCATCTTTATTATCCATCATAATGCTCTTGCCCTTTTCCGCAAACTGTTCGGGACCGGTGCTGTAAGGAACATAATTCAAAACACGATTACGCTTATAAGCCGTATTGACATAAGTAAAATCTCCGCGGAACTTCAGCACATCTTTAATAGGAGTAATGTTTACTCCAAAAGTATTCTTATATTGCAGTGTTGTCTGGTCCTGATAAGAGCTTTCGTTATAGAAATCTCCCACAGCACAATAAACAGCACTGTACGTCAGGCTTCCGTCGGGATTGTACATTACAGCCATCGGAAAGCCCTGCTGTTCCATATTACGCTGGATATTCAAAGTCTGATCATACGAAATCAAAGGATAATGATACGTCTTGTGCATCATATCAAAGTTATTATCGATGCTCAGCCAAGGCTTGATTTTTATAGAGCCTTTCGCACGAAAGTTTCCACGCTGGTAATCATCTGTATTGGCACGGTAGATACCATCCTGTGAGAAAAAACGGCCCGACACATAGAAGTTGGCTATATCATTTCCACCTGTGATACTCATTGAGTGGTCTGTCCCGGCTGTCACGTCTTTATAGAGAAGTTTGTCCCAATCCGTATTTCCAAAGTACTCATACTGTCCGGTATTCTCGTTTATCTGCACTTTGGGCAGGTCAGGATTCGCATCGTGGCGACGCAATTCTTCGTGCCACTCCGGTGTATAAGGAAATATATTATTGATAGAAGTAGGCATAGTTCCTTTATTGTTCACAAAGGCTTCTACAAAGTCGTCTGTCCACTGCAATCCGTTTGTCACCAAATCGGGTTCTACTGTACGCTGGCTGAAAGAGAAACTACCATTATAATTCACTTTCACGCCACCTTTCTGCGCATTCTTGGTGGTAATCAATACCACACCGAAAGTACCGCGAGCACCATATACTGCAGCCGAAGAGGCATCTTTCAGAACAGAAACGCTCTCTATATCTTGCGGGTTCACCGAATTCGGGTCACCTTCTACACCATCTATTAAAATCAGGGCTTCTCCACCTGCACCAATAGAGGTTGTACCGCGAATATTATAAGACGCTCCGCGGTCGGGCTTACCGTCACGCATGGATATGTTCAGGTTCGGAATCTGCCCTTGCAAGCTACGTGTCAATGACGGAGTTGAACGTCCTTCCAATGCTTCAGAATTAATATGGTCTACCGCACCTACCAAGTCTCGTTTCTTCATAGTGCCATATCCCACAACCACCACTTCATCCAAAGCCTTGACATCCTCTTTAAGAGTAACATCCAAAGACTTCCGGCTGCCCGGTGTAAGTACCACTGTATTATAACCTATAAAAGAGAATTCCAGTTTGGTCTGTTTGCTTGGCAAAGCCAGACTATAATTTCCGTCAATATCGGTAATGGTACCTTGTGAAGTCCCCTGTACCCTTACAGTTACGCCAATCAACGGTTCCCCATTCTGATCGCGCACACACCCCTTTACCAATTCTTTTTGCATCACAGCTTGTGATTCATAACGGACATCCAATTCATCCCGATTCAAATCATCGGCCCATGAAGGTGCAGCCAGGCAGCACGCCAATGAGAATACCGCTATACGGCAAGTTTTATTCACATTTATTGTTTTCATATTATCAGATTTATTTATCAACAAATACAGTTACTCCTTCAGCAGCTTCAATATCACTTACACTAACACTTTCAGGACCACCTTTCACGTTCAGTTTGTACAATTTGCCAACACGAGGTTTCAACCATTCGGTTGTCGTAACTTCTCCGCCCATCATGATGTAACATCCGTCATCATTATGTCCTTGCTTGGCAAACCAAGTGTTTGTTCCATCGCCAAAATAAGGTTGCGGCTCACCTTTGGAGTTTACAGTACGATACAGATCATTGTCAGTAATCAGATAACGGTCTTCTTTTCTGATGGGAGACTCGCCACCATAGAATACAACATCTTGAGGTACTGTATTCTTATCGATATCCACTCCTTTAAACACTGCTATTCCATCGGGCACATTCGTCTTTTTATCGGAATTAAAATTATTGAATATACCTTTACCACCTTTTGCCGCTCCATTATCGTTGCTACCTCTCTTATAATAGAAATCGTATGCCCACCATCTATCCTTCTCTATCATAGGGCTTCCCCAATCGTCATAATAGCTTGCAATCATATAGCTTGCTCCACCTACATAGAAGAATTGTCCTTTCTTTACACTACCGGATACAAGATTCATCTGATAGGTAGTGTATGTATTCTGTCCTTTCGACTCTACCCAGCCATCCAAGGCGGCAGGATAAGTTTTATCAGCCGGATTCGTAGCATTCATACCCGTAATGACACAATACGGAGTCTCATCAAAATTAATATCTTTCAATGCCAGCAGTTGAACATACTCATAACCGCCTTTATGAGCGAAACCACCGCCTGACACAGTCCCCGGTTTTGGAGAATCCGTTCCTTTCGGATCCACAAGGAATCCCGTAATAACAATATCCGAATGATGTATCAGCTTCACAATCTCCACATTGGATGTATTCTTGGTAACATCTTCAACAACAGAGACAGCCTCTGTCTGTACTGCCACCTCATTCATTTCGTCATATACTTTAATCAAATAATCATCCAAAGGTATTTTAGTAAAAAGCATTTCACCTTTCTCATCCGTCAATCCCGACTTATAAACAACCTGGTCCTCTTTGGTCAACAAATCTACCTTACGTCCGGAGATAGCAGCACCTCTATCCGATTTCACAATGACCGTATAGTCGGCCACCGTCATTTCATAATTGCCAGCTTTCATCGTAGCGACATTTAGAGCGTTGTCGTCGTCCACGACCACATCAGTCTTCAATATTTCCGTCTCACCCATCATCGCCGTAAAAATATAGTTTCCCGGCTTGAGGTTCAAGAAGTGTACCTTACCAAAAATATCCGTATTTTTACTCATAACCAGTACATCCGGTTTATGGCTCATAAAAACATTTACCACTGCTTTGGATATGGGGACATCCGCCTTATCCAACACCGTAAGCTCAAACTCCTTAATCACAGGAATCGGAGGAGTCACATCATCATTACATCCTACAAAGACGGCTCCCAACAGAAGCAACATAAAAAAGAATTGTTTCATAGTATTTATCTTTTGAAAATTATCTTCACTTTTAAAACCAGAATCATTTATTGCGATAAATCAAAATATTCGCCAGGCGCTTATCATCCTTTCCTTCCATTTTTCTCGATGCAAAACCCAAGTACAGCGTGCCATTCTTCACTTTGATACCTTCCGCTTCCATATACCCACGATCGGTCATTCCGAATTCATTCAGTTTCTCGGCATCTGCAACAGCAGCCACTTCCTTTCGTGCAGAAAGAAGGCCGTTTTTGTCCAATACACTTACATAAGCCTTTGAAGGATCGGCTTCAAGATATCCCATACCCTCATAATAGTAGACGAATTGCTCATCCATATCATAACCCTGAAAAGCCAACTCGCCTACACTTCCTCCATGTCCGTCGGAAACCGCAAATTGATAAAGAGGCTGAAGCTGAGAAAGCTCTCTCGCCTTGACAGTCAACGTCACTGTTTTCTCAGGAGTAGCCTCATCTTCACCGCCATACTTCAGAGGTTCCAGCACGACATCCACCGGAGCCAGCTTCATAGCTTCACTCAAACGATAAGCTACAAAAACACGCGTATTAACCCCCGACACCTTCTTGGAATATTGTACTCCCAGCAAATCTTTCTCCACATTAATTGCAGGATGTATATTACGGGTACCTTTCAGATGGAATACATCACCTCCGGCAAGCTGTACACTTGTTCCCGGTTCATACTTCACGCGGCATATCGTCTGCGAACCGCCATAACTTTTGTCACTCCCCTTATTGCCATGACTCCCTAACCAAATATAAGTTCCGTCGGCAGCTTCTTCAACAGCCATGTTCGTTCCATGTCCAAAGAATTCAAATACCATACATTCCGAAGGATTGGTAGCATTAGGCGCTCCATGCGACACATTCAACTGATGCTGACTGCTTCCCGCTATCTGCACATAATAAATATCACCGTTCTTGGCAATATCCATGCTTTGAATTACAGCGTTTCTTTTCAAAGATACACCTTTACTGTAAATCAAATCTTCGGAAAGAGGTTTCGAAAGTTTCTCAAAATACGGCTCATTAAAAACCAAAGGCCTTTTTTCAGTAGGTTCAACCGTCTCACCATCTTCACAAGCAAATAACACAGAAGAGAAGCAAGCACAAAGTAGCACTGTCTTAAGTGCCATACTGCATAATGTTTTCATAGTCTTATATATTATAATAATTAATATCAGATATTTATAAACGAAATTTAATCTGTCGTCATATTCATTTAGATAACTTTCCGCGACAAATATAAATATAAAAAACAATACAGCAAATAAAAAACGAAAATAATAGCAAGAAAACGAAAGAAAAATGCAAAACAAGAATAAATATTAAAGAAAAAGAAACACAAATGAAACACAAACGCAATACAAAATCATTAAAAGCAAAGCTAAACGCAACAAGAGAGACGTCCAATAAAAGTTAAAAGTCACAATTTCAAAGAGTATTCATCTGCCCTATCTTCCACAAATTATTATATTTGCGGTATATAAATCATCAATAATCGAAATAATATGAAAACAAAAGAAACATTATTTTTACTATTATGCTTCATTTTATCTACTGAAGCTTTCTCGCAGAAAGGTCCCGAATGGCTAAAAGACGCAGTCATATACCATATATATCCCAGCAGCTTTCAAGACAGTGACGGAAATGGCATCGGAGATCTGAAAGGAATTCACTCCAGACTGGATTATATCCGTTCAATCGGAGTAAACACCATTTGGCTCAGCCCTATTTTCTCTTCCGAATTCAAGGACGGCGGATACGACATCACTGACTTTTACCGTATTGATCCCCGGTTTGGTCAAAACGAAACATTGACAGCACTTATCCAGACAGCACACTCCAAAGGTATCCGAGTTTGTCTGGACCTTGTGGCTGGACATACCTCGGATAAGCATCCATGGTTTTTACAGTCCAAGCAGACTGATACCAACCTGCAACATAGTGATTACTACATTTGGACAACCGACAAAAAACAAAAACCCAAAAAGTACGTAGACGCACCGGACGCAGCACGCAACGGATACTATATGAAAAACTTCTTTGACTGCCAACCTGCACTGAATTATGGATTTGCCCAACCCGATCCCAACCATCCCTGGGAACAGTCCGTCAATGCTCCCGGACCACAAGCTGTCCGCCGCGAACTGAAAAATATCATTGCTTTCTGGATGGACAAAGGAGTAGACGGATTCCGCGTAGACATGGCACAAAGCCTCATCAAACGCGATGACCGCAACCACACAGCCACCATGCAGTTGTGGGATGAGATCCTAAGCTGGTTCAACAAGAAATATCCGGAAGGAATCATGATGTCGGAATGGAGTATGCCGCATGAAGCTATCAAAGCTGGATTCAACATCGACCTTATTATTCACAATGGAGTGAAAATATACCGAAACCTTGTCTGCAACACAGACGACAAAGGAAAACCCAACAACTGCTACTTCGACAAATCCGGCAATGGACAAATCAAAGAGTTTGTAACTAATTATGGCAAAGAATATCAAGCAACCAGAAACCTGGGATATGCCACCATGCCTACATGCAGCCATGATATATGGCGTCTGAACCGCCTGCAACGCAACACACCGGAAGAACTCAAAGTAGCATTAACTCTCTTTCTCACGATGCCTTGGCCACCTATCATATACTATGGTGAGGAAATAGGTATGAGAAACCTGGAAGAAGCCCCTTACAAAGAAGGGAGTAAGAGCGCACGCAACAGAAGCAGTTGTCGCACTCCCATGCAATGGGAAACAGGATTAAACGCCGGATTTTCATCCGCACCATCCAACCAAATCTATTTGCCGATAGACCCTGCCGACAATTACCCCAATGTAGCCTCGCAAGAAAACGACCGTACTTCCATCTTGAATTATGTACGCACTCTACTAGAAGTCAGAAAGAACATACCAGCGATTGGCACAAGAGGCGACTGGAAAGCTATTAGCGACATAGAACAGCCATACCCTTTTGCATACATGAGATGGATAGGCGATGAACAATATTTCATCGCGTTAAACCCCAGCGGGCAAAAAGCGGAGACAGCCGTCAACCTGCCGGACAATTCAAAGATTGAATGGTTAGCAGGAACGACTTCCAGCTATCGGATTAAAACAAAAAAAGGAGAAACACGCCTTCAAATGCCCGCTACTTCAGCTATCTTATGTAAAATAAGGACCAAATAACATTAATGGGGAAAAAGATCTTACACAGGATTATATCAAAATAGAATTCGGCTATCATTCTGTTGTTTAGAATGATAGCCGAGTTCTATTTTAACACACCTCCATGTTTTTTCAATTCATATTGCAAGGATTTTCCGAATGTAGTCCAGAAACGCGAAAAGAGAGCATCACAGCTTTATGATCTGTGGGCCACCCTCTCTTAGGGCGAATAAAACAATCCGAACTCCTCTCCTTTTTCATTTTTCCTTTCACAACAGAATGTACAGGCCCTACAATCCAAGCTTCTTCCGGAACCAAAAACGGGGAAGGGTAATAATAAATAAAATCAATTCGTTCTCGTTCATCAGCCTCAGGCGCCCACGTCAGTTTAGCCACAGGTGCACATTTGTTTCCGGCAGGATACGTAAAGCCCGGATGAGTGACGGGATTAGGATAAACCGAACGATAAGCATCCCTGAAACCTGCCTTATAGAGCATACGGGAACAGTCCCAATTCACTATTGCTCCATTATGTCCCCACAACTTTTTCGTATCTTCTTTCCAATCCAAATGAGACGGTTCATTGAAGTCACCTGCCAGTAGAATGGTGTGTTTCTGTTCAATGTCCAACCGTACTCGCTGCAAAAAAACTCCAACCGCTTTCTTCCGGTCACTCTTTCCATTCATTGCAAGGATATCCTCCTCATTCAACACAGGCTTAGCTATCTTTTTCCAATCACTCCCGCTATATCCTCTGGGTAGATAACAGGCATAATGCCGATAATCCAGATGAGCGGCATATACCGCTACTTTTCTACCGGCAACAGTAAGCAATACACGCAAAATTGCACCTTTTTCTCCTTTTACACGCGGATAGACTGTTTCCTGCTCATCAATCGGAAAGCGCGACAGCACTCCTACTGACAAAGAACTGTTCTTCCCATAAAAAGTATAACCACGCCGGTTCAGTTCCTTTACCATATAAGAAATAAAATTCTCTCCCCGATAATCCCGCAGTTCATTAAGAAAGATGATATCCGCATCCGAATGAATGATTTCATCGACAATCATACCAACCGCCCCATCCACCTTAGAACCACCCATCCAGATATTCATCTGCAAGGCCTTAAATAAAAAAGTTACAGGCGGTTGAACCGCCTGTAACAAACCGTATTTACCTGTTATCGAGAAAAATAATACGCAAAAAAAAACTTTTACCCTCATATATTAAAACGTACTATGTGCTAATAAAATCATTTCCTGAAATTCCGCCAAATCGCGCATAATCAAATCCGGATTAGGCTGAAGAGCCGCAGCCTCCTTATACGTTGTCTCTCCTGAAAGAACCAACACCGACAGAGCGCTTGCCCGCTGTGCCATAAGAATATCCGTATAAATCCGATCACCAACCATAGCTATTTGTTCAGCTTGCAGATTATGACGTTCCATGATACCGTTCAACATTCGAGGATCAGGCTTTCCGATAATCATATCCGGTTTTCGCCCGGTGGCATGCTCCAAACTTGAACAAATAGACCCACAATCAACCAGCACCAAAGATTTATCAGTCGGACATATCCGGTCCGGGTTAGTTGCAAGATAAAGCTTCTTCTGATTAATCCACCACGCAGCACGACACAAGCGCGAATATACCAAAGACATATCAAATCCTACAACAACAGCATCCGGCTCATCATTTGCATCGTCCATTGTAGATTCAAACCCAGCCTCCTCAAACTCTTTTATCATGCTTGGAGTCCCCAAAATGAAAAGCCGCTTACAATCAGGACGATACAACCGAAGATAATCGATTGTAGCCTGAGCCGACGTATAGAACTCATCTTTTGAAGCCTTAATTCCCATGTCATTCAAATGCTTCAAATAATCGTTAGTACTTCTCGAAGGATTATTAGTCAAAAACGAATAGCCAATACCCAACTCCTTCATTTTATCCAAAAAACCAATCGTAAAAGGGAAAAGCGTCCCTCCATTATAAATAGTTCCATCCATATCTAAAGCTACATGCTTCACTCGGCGAACCTTTTCCAATATTATTTCATTTATATCCATTTTTCAATCCCTTCAATTACCTTCATCATATCCATTCGCTTTAGCTGTCCATGCAGCCATAAAAATAAGAGTACCAACAACTGCTATTAAGATCAACGCACCGACCGCTACATCCCAACCATAATGTTGAGCCAAAAGTCCTAATCCCCAACCTGAAACCAACGTACTGGCATAACCAAACAACCCTGTAAAGCCAACGGCCGTAGCCGCCGCCTTTTTGGTAGCTATATTGGCTGCAGCAATACCAACGAGTGCCTGAGGACCATAAATGCAGAATCCGGCAGCTCCGAGCAAACATGTAGCCAACCACATCGAAGGTTCTTGTAATCCCCAAAATAAAGCTATAAACACCGTAGCCAAAGCCATACAAAGCACGCAAACTCGTGGTCCGCGTCCGCCAAAGAAGCGGTCTGTCGCCCAACCTGCCGTCAACATCCCCAAAATACCGGAGATTTCAAAGGCAGCGACCATCCAGCCGGCATGTTGAATGGAGATGCCTTTCCATTCTCCTAAAAGGGTAGGTCCCCAATCGAGCACAGCGTAACGGACAATATACACAAAGAAATTAGCAAAGGCTAATACCCAAATAGTGGGGTTTCCAAAAACATGTTTCCGTACAAAAGCCTTAAACTCCTTGGAAGATTCTTCCTTAGCTTCGCCGGCTCCCTTTTGATTAAGTTCCGGCAAGCCCACAGAACGAGGGGTGTCGCGCAGAGCAAACCAAAGTCCCACCGCACCTACCAAAGCAATAATGGAAGGAAACCAAAAGCACCAACGCCACCCAAGGCTAACAATATATCCGCATACTATCACCACCAAGCCGGCACCAATAGAATGTGAAGTATTCCATATGGACATTTTGGTTGCAAGTTGCGTAGGAGGAATCCAGTGAGTCAGCAAACGAGCACAAGGCGGAAAACCCATCCCTTGAAACCAGCCGTTCAGCATCCAAACGATGCCAAATACAAGCACCGCAGAACTAAATCCAAACAAAATATTACAAACGGCGGAAAGTACCAATCCTGTCACCATAAAATAGCGTGCATTCACACGATCGCCAATAAAACCGTTAGCGAACTTTGAAACCCCATACAGCAACCCATGTAGTGTCAGGAACAATCCCAAATCTCCTTTTGTGATGCCTAAATCTTCCTGCATGGCAGGCATCGCTATACTTAGGTTCTTACGAACAAAATAAAACAAAGCATAGCCTATCATGCTTGCTATAATAGTTCGTGTTTGCCAGTACTTAAACTTCTTTGCCACCTCAGGCGTCATTCCCTCCTGTTTCATGTTCTTTCGTATTTTATTCCGTTATCTCCCAAATCTTTCCTTTGCCGAACAAACCGTCCAACCATTGCTTCATATAACCGCTACGCACAGCAAGATCAAGCACAGTAAAACGGCGACGGATAAATTGCGCACGAATAAACGTATCACGTAAACGCTTCCTCGTAATACCGATTTGTTCCGGTTCCGTAGGAGCCCCAACCAACTCCAAGCGCCGTTTTACTTCTTTATAAGGAAGCAACTGTGCAAGTAGGCGTTCCCGAATTTTCGGCCAATATTCTTTCAACTGCTGCAACTGAACGGCCAATTCTTCACGTGTCACGTACTTAGCTTTCGTTTCCTGTACTCCGATATTCGGAAAATCAGTTCCTACAAACATTTCGAGCGCAGCTTTCTTCAATTCCTCCGGAGTCGGCCATGCTGCACAACAGGCTTCGACATCCAAGTTTTCCAAAGGGGTCCTCAGAACCTGTTCATAGAATGCCGTAACAGCCAACATTCCTATACTGACTTGAAATCCATGGGATATATGTTCGCCATTATTCAAATGGTGTTCCATATTCCAAAGATGGCTAAACTGGTGCTCTGCACCGGAAGCAGGCCGACTTGATTTAGACCACTGCATAGCAAAACCTCCCAGCATAAGCCCCTCAATCAGTTGCGATATAGCCTCATCATCACCTGCAGCAGCGCCCTCCGGATTTGCCAAAGCATCATGCAGACCATCCTGAACAATACTCCAAGCAGTCTCATCTATTTTCTCAACACCCATCCAATCAGCCAGTATCCAGTCAGCTCCTGCTGTAACTTTTGCAAATAAATCCGCATACCCGGAAGCAGTCATAACGCCGGGAGCTTTTCTAATGATGTTCGTATCGGCCAAAACAGCCAAAGGAGCCGGACAACTAAACGTTTGTTTGGCACCCTCCGCCGTAATCGACGCTCCAAATGCCGTATAACCATCCATAGAAGCCGCAGTGGCTACACACATATATCTCCTGCCTGTCAGATGAGAGGAAAGTTTTGTCAAATCATTGATTGTTCCAGAACCTACCGCTACCGGTATTGCGTCATGCTCTTTCAACGATTCGACCAAAAGATCAATATAAGAATATTCAGCATACAGGTCCGGCTGTGTAAAGATGAATGCCGGTTGCAACCTCACCCCTGCCTTTTTCAATTCTTCTTCCACTTTTTTACCAGCAACATCCCAAGTTGTTTCATCAGCAACGACTACCGCCCTTTTCCCGGGAAACTGCTCTTTAAACATAACAGCGACCTCATTTAACACTTCACTACCTATACGAAGAGCACAAGTCTCATTCGCAGCCTTCAAGGCATCTTCAATTCTTGACATATTTATAATTTCCTTATTATTAAATTATCCATTAGGTTATTTTTATCACAAACTCCGGGATATTCATTTCCGGAAGACAAATCAATTACCGAGAGTGCAAGACCTTCCACACTTCCGTCGGTATATCCGATTCTATAATATCCGGCCTCTTGTCAATCTCCTCCTTATATTTTGCCGCACGTTCTTCAACAGTAGGCAGTTTGTCATGCGTAGGTGCTACACTAATCATACAACGCACTCCATGCGCATGAAGCATTTCGCATATTTTACTATTCTCCGAAGTTAAAGTGCGGCCAACATAAGCAATCATGTTTTCCCAAGGTACACCCGAAATTGATATATCTTCAAACTCTTTCATGTTGCGAGCAAAGACAGACATCATAATATCAGGAAAACGGTCGTAATAGTACCTCGCCTGTGCACCTGTATGCACTGTCAGCATTACATGTTTTTCTGCTCTATGCTTTTTTATCAAAGCTGCGATCATAGACATCGGAACATCCTTTTTATCTAAATTGATAATTGTTTTACCTTTACTCCAAACAATAACTTCTTCTAAAGTCGGAATACAGCAATCTGTCACTTTGCCGGAATGATCTTTCAAACGAAGCGACTGAAGTTCCTCCCATGTATAGTCTTTTACCTTACCTTTCCCTGTGGTAGTACGATCCAAAGTTGCATCGTGCATTAGTACAATCACACTGTCTTTAGTCAGGCGAGGATCTATTTCAAAGAAAGCGGGCATTTGGGTAAGAACATTCTCCAGCCCTTCTATACAGTTCTCCGCATAACCCACCTCGTATCCTCCACGATGACCGCTAACCAGTATCGTTCCGTCTCCTTTATAGCTAAAAAAGTCTCTCAGCTGAGATGTTTTATCAAATTTCAGTGTGTTCAGTTTATTCTGTGCAGACAAATCCGGTGCCACCAACAGGCCTCCCAGCATAAGGAGAGCCATTGACGTTTTAAATAGCTTTGCATAGTTTTTCATGGTACTATTTTTTTTAAAATTCCACATTAAACAAATCACTCATTATTCAAATCTTACTCACCACACAGGTAACGCAATAAAATGCTTAATGATAAATATCACATCCAGCTTTCCTATTTCTCTGTTTTAGCATACTTTCATGGGCAAGCAGATTATTTCGTTTTCTTTTGTTTAATATTCGCTTTTCGAAAACACGAAACGAATAGAAAGAAATAACACTGCAAAAATACATAAAAAGAAATACACCGCAACAAAAAAAGCAAATATTTTTTCGTTTTTAGAAATAAAAAAGAGATAAGTAGAAACTTACATTATATAATGAAACTTTTACAACTTTCATTTGTTATTTATTAAGATTTAGTTTACCTTTGTAAAAAATAGAATTTCAAATGACAAGTATAGCAGAAAGACATAAGTATATCCTTGAATGTTTAAACAGGAATGGCTTTATCAAAGTAAATGATATCGCTAAAGACCTGGAGGTCACTCCCGTTACCATTCGAAAAGATCTAAAATATTTAGAAGAGAAGAAACTGCTTTACCGCACTCATGGAAGTGCAAGCCCCATTAATCCCGTGACTCCGGAGATCAATGTTCAGGAGAAAGAAAAGCTGCAAACAAACGAAAAGAAAAGAATCGCAATAGCTGCGGCTAAACTAATAGAGAAAAACGACTCTATTATTATAGCTTCAGGATCAACCGTCCACATGCTTGCAGAGCAACTGACTCCGATAGAACATTTAATCGTAGTGACTGCCTCTTTAAAAACAGCCATATTGCTGAATGCAGTCAATAACATAGAAGTTATCCAATTAGGAGGTACAGTCAGAAAAAATTCTTGTTCTGTAATTGGCGATTATACTTCACAACTTTTTGAACAAATCACCTGCTCCAAACTTTTTTTGGGAGTAGACGGAATTGACTTGGAACATGGAATCACCAACTCAAATATCGCAGAAGCCAATCTAAACAAGAAAATGATAGAAGCTTCCCTGCGTACAATCATATTGGCTGATTCCTCAAAATTCGGACGGAGAGGCTTCGGCAAGATTTGTGACCTCAACCGGGTAGACGTCATCATCACAGATTCTGGAATATCCAAAGCAATGGCACAGTCTATCGAAGAAATCGGGATAGAGCTTATCATTGTTTAATATAGCATATATTACATCTAATATCATGATCCATTCAATAAATCAACAGGGTAAGGCCTTATGCTTTACCCTGCTTTATATCTGGCTATCACTTAATCTATCGGCACAAGAGATAACTGAAGCTTGGATAACCGAGAACTACCATAAAAAAGAAGTTATGATTCCCATGCGAGACGGCATATGCTTATACACCGCAATATACGAACCACTCCAGCAAACCCAAAAAGCACCTATATTAATGACCCGGACGCCCTACAAGGCATCACCCTACGGAAAGAAGTTTAACAACAAGCTATGGGGCATATGGAAAAAGTATGCCCACGAAAAATATATTTTTGTAATACAGGACGTGCGAGGACGTTGGAAGAGCGAAGGTGAGTTCATCAATGTACGCCCGTTCATCCGCAATAAAACAAAACAGGATGACACAGATGAAGCCAGTGATGTATATGATACAGCCGAATGGTTGTTATCCCATACACACAACAACGGAAATATCGGTATTATCGGATCCTCGTATTCAGGATTTTATGCACTCATGGGGGCACTAAGTAAGCACCCGGCAATCAAAGCCGTAGTTCCCCAAGCCCCTGTCACCGACTGGTTCATGGGGGATGACTATCACCACAACGGCGCATTTATGCTTTGCGACGGTTTCAGATTTGCCACTTCAGTCAATCGCCCGCGCCCCACCCCGACCGACAACCTGCCACCAGCCAAGCCCTATTACCTAACAGATGAATACTCTTTTTTTCTGAATGTTGGCAGCCTGAAAGACTTAACTCGCATTGCAGGTGACAGCATCACCTATTGGAAAGAATTGATGGAACATCCAAATTATGACCAATGGTGGCAAGAACGGGACAGCCGTCGTTCCTGTTACGATATTGATCCCGCTGTATTAATAGTGGGAGGTCTATTCGACGCAGAAGATTGCTATGGAGCCTGGGAGTTATACAAAGCTATTCGCAAGCAAAGCCCTCAAACCGATTTGGAAATTATTATGGGACCATGGCATCATGGCGCTTGGAACGGTAAAGGGCAGAGCAACCTCGGCAATATAGATTTCGGTTCTCAAACAGTTCTATATTACCGTAATAATATAGAATATCCTTTCCTACAATACCACTTGAACAATACAGGAAGCTCCACTCCCACATCACAAAAGGCAACCGTTTTCTTCTCCGGAAAAAACGAGTGGAAGCAATTCCATGCATGGCCACCAACAGGCACGCACCCCCTTTCATTCTATTTGGGTGAAAACGGAACATTAAACATGTGTCCTCCAGAAAAAAAGGAATCTTATTCAGAATATATATCAGACCCCGATAAGCCCGTACCATATACAGACAAGACTACATATACCCGCCCTAAAGAATATATGACAGACGACCAGCGTTTTTCCGAACGCCGCCCAGATGTATTATCTTTTAAGACCGAACCGCTAAAAGAAAACATTACCCTAGGCGGCGCCATTAAAGCCGAGCTAGAAGTTGCCATAACTACAACAGATGCAGATTTCGTGGTTAAGATTATAGATGAATATCCTGATGATTATCAAAATCCGTCTCAAAAGCACACCTATCTAATGAACGGATATCAAATGCTGATACGGGGAGAAGTAATGAGAGGAAGATACAGGAATAGCTTCGAACATCCTGAAGCCTTTACTCCCAATCACCCCACTCGTATCTGCTTTTCCATGAACGACATAGCACATACATTTAAGAAGGGACACAAAATTGTTGTTCAGATACAAAGCAGTTGGTTTCCCTTAGTAGACCGGAATCCGCAGCAATTTGTTGACATATATCAATGCAGCAATAACGATTTTATCAAATCAACAATCAAAGTGCTTCATCAAAAAGAGCATCCATCAAGGATAACGTTCAATAGGCTGAACTGAAACATCAGATAAAAGCAGCCATCACCTTTGCTATAATCTTCAAGCAAGGTGATGGCTGCTCTTTATTCAGAAAGAGGCCGGCCCTTTTTGTTATTTATTCAAGATAGCCATTGTATCCGAAGCAATCATCAGTTCTTCATCGGTCGGAATAACCACTACTTTAACCTTAGAGTCATCAGCAGAGATTACGGCTTCTTCACCACGTACTTCGTTCTTTTTCAGGTCTACTTTGATGCCCATGAATTCCAACCCTTCGCATACTTCGCTACGGCAGTTACATTGGTTCTCGCCGACACCACCTGTAAATACGATAATATCCACACCGCCCAAAGCAGCAGCATAAGCACCCACGTATTTCTTTATACGATAGAAATACATCTTTTCCGCCAAAATAGCTTTCGGATTACCGGCAGCAACAGCCGCTTCCAATTCGCGCATATCGCTGGATACACCCGAAACGCCCAATACACCACTCTTTTTATTCAGAAGGTTGGACACTCCGTTTGCATCCAAATGTTCTTTCTCCATGATGAAAGTGACAGCACCGGCGTCAATGTCACCGCTACGAGTACCCATCATCAATCCTTCTAACGGTGTCAGCCCCATGCTGGTGTCCACACACTTGCCATCTTTGATAGCAGAGATAGAACCACCATTACCAATGTGACAAGTAATGATTTTCTTTCCTTCCGGTTGCACGCCCAAAAACTCACAAACACGTTTTGACACATAACGGTGAGAAGTTCCATGGAAACCATAACGACGGACGCCATATTTTTCATACAATTCGTAAGGAACGGCATACAAGTATGCATAATCAGGCATTGTCTGGTGGAAAGCAGTATCAAATACACCTATTTGCGGAACATCAGGCAGAATAGCCGAAACCGCGTTTACACCTTTCAAATTGGCAGGATTATGAAGCGGAGCCAAATCATTGCAAGCAGTAAATGCATCCAGCACTTCCTGCGTCAGCAATACCGATTCACTGAACTTCTCACCACCATGTACCATGCGGTGACCAACTGCATTGATTTCATCCAAAGATTTGATTGCACCATATTCAGGACTAATCAATGTATTCAGGATGAACTCTACACCTACAGTATGCTCCGGTATATCTTTTTCCAGAATCTTTTTTTCACCATTAGGCAAAGTCAGCTTCAGGAAAGAGCCTTTCAAACCTATTTTTTCAATACCACCTTGAGCGATAACCTCTTTATGGTCCATATCAAACAATTTATATTTGATAGACGAGCTACCGCAGTTCAATACTAAAACTTTCATGATATTAATTTTGAATTATTTATTATGTTTAGCTGCAATAGCTTGGTTTGCAGTAATTGCAATCATACGATAAACATCTTCGATGGAGCAACCGCGTGACAAATCGTTTACCGGGCGAGCAATACCTTGCAAGATCGGACCAACCGCATCGGCATGTCCCAAACGCTGTACCAACTTGTAAGAGATATTACCTACCTCAAGACTCGGAACAACCAACACATTTGCATTGCCTGCAATGGCAGAACCCGGAGCTTTGCTGGCGCCTACCTCAGGAACCAGCGCTGCATCAGCCTGCAATTCACCGTCAATAGCAATGTCAGGAGCCAGTTCTTTAGCAATTTTCAAGGCTTCCACCACTTTGTCCACCACTTCGTGTTTTGCAGAGCCCTTCGTAGAAAAACTCAACAATGCCACCTTGGGATCAAGGCCTGCAACAGCCTTAGCCGTACGTGCTGTACAAACAGCGATCTGTGCCAGCTGAGAAGCATCAGGAACCGGAGTTACAGCAACATCTCCCATTACCAGAACACCGTTCTTTCCATACTCAGGAGCATGTGTCAACAGCAACATCGCACCAGAGACACAAGTAATGCCCGGAGCTGTCTTGATTATCTGCAAAGCCGGACGAAGCACATCACCGGTAGTATTGCGGGCGCCTGCCAACTGACCGTCCGCATCGCCGTTCTTGATAATCAAACAACCCAAGTAAAGCGGATTGGTAACCAATTTGCGGGCTTCTTCAATAGTCATGCCTTTTTTCTTACGCAGTTCGAACAGCAGCTGTGCATATTCTTCCTGCTTCGGATTGTTCTCCGGATCAATAATAGTAGCCTTGGAAATATTACCAAGTCCCCACTCTGTTGCGCAAGCGTTGATTTCAGCAGGATTGCCCAAAAGAATGAGGTCTGCAATACCGTCTGTCAAAATTTGATTGGCAGCTTTCAATGTGCGTTCTTCCGTACCTTCAGGAAGAACAATGCGTTGGCGATCGGCTTTCGCACGCTCTAAAATTTCATTAATTAATCTTTGCATGATATTTTAATTGTGTATAAGAATCGGTAGTTCGTGTTATTCACTGCGCAAAAGTACACAATTTTGCAATATCCACATTGCAATTCTAAGCCTTTTTCCATACCAAACGAGAATTATTATAATATTTAACACTAACAGATGATTTACGGTATAGTTCCTCATTTCAAATAGCTAACTTTGCAGCGTTTTCCTAGTTTTCAATTAGGTAGGTATTATTTAATAATCAGGTATTATGATCCGTCAATGCGCTATTCTTTTCGGATGTCTGGCCTTAGGTGAATTGATTGTATTCTTAACGGATATCAAACTCCCCTCCAGCATCATCGGCATGCTGCTGCTCACCCTTTTCTTAAAATTAGGTTGGATAAAACTGCACTGGGTGCAGGGGATGTCCGATTTTTTAGTAGCCAACCTGGGCTTTTTCTTCATTCCGCCCGGTGTGGCCCTTATGCTTTATTTTGATATTATTGCCGCCGAATTCTGGCCCATTGTCACCGCATCGTTAATCAGCACTCTATTGGTGCTTGTTGTTACCGGGTGGGTTCACCAACTAACGCGTAAAATCAAATGAACTTTCTGGAAAACGAATTCTTCCTGCTGGCTATCACTTTCGGGATATTCTTTTTAGCCAAGCTGCTTCAAAAGAAGACAGGAATCATGTTGCTGAATCCCATTCTGCTGACCATCGCCATACTCATTATTTTCCTGAAGATGGCGAATATCAGTTACGACACATATAATAAAGGAGGGTATCTGATTGAATTCTGGCTCAAACCGGCGGTAGTCGCATTAGGTGTACCTTTGTATCTGCAACTGGAAACTATCAGGAAACAGTTGTTGCCTATTCTGCTTTCACAACTGGCGGGATGCATTGTAGGAGTTATTTCCGTAGTTCTGATAGCCAAGTTGATGGGAGCGTCCGACGAAATTATTTATTCATTAGCCCCCAAATCCGTAACCACCCCGATAGCCATGGAAGTTACGAAGTCGATAGGAGGCATCCCTGCACTGACTGCCGCCGTAGTGGTTTGCGTTGGTCTGCTGGGTGGAATATTAGGGTTTAAAACCATGAAAATCACCCACATCGGAAGTCCCATGGCACAGGGTCTCTCCCTGGGAGCTGCCGCACATGCGGTCGGTACATCGGCAGCAATGGACATCAGTAGTAAATACGGTGCATTTGCCAGCCTCGGACTTACACTTAACGGGATTCTCACAGCTTTATTAACGCCAACAATTTTGCGATTGTTAGGGCTGCTCTAACAAAATCATCCTATTTTTGTTATTATATTCTTAAACCAATAGAGATAACGTATGATTCAATTTAAAGATATTGAACTAGAAGACAAAGAACTTATAACTTCCTTTACCCTGAATAGCCCACGACAGAACTGTGATCTGTCATTTTCCAACTTATGCAGTTGGCGTTTTTTATATAATACGAAATTCGCTGTTATGGACGGTTTCCTGTTATTGAAATTTTGGGCCGAAGGAGAGCTTGTATATATGATGCCTATCGGCAACGGCGATTTAAACAAGGTACTGAACGCACTGATAGAAGATGCCAACCGGGAAGGCGAACCCTTTTGCCTGTTGGGTATCTGCGCCGGAATGTGCGCCGAATTAGAAACTTTTATGCCCGGCAAATTCCAGTTCACAGCAGACAGAGATTACGCCGACTATATATACCTGCGCTCTGACCTTGCCACCCTATCCGGCAAGAAATTCCAGGCAAAGCGGAATCATGTCAACAAATTCAGGAAAACATATAATTATAAATACACCCCGATAACTGCCGACCGTATTCAAGAGTGCCTTGATTTGGAAGCAGAATGGTGTAAAGCAAATAACTGTGACCAGCATGAGGGAACCGGCAACGAGCGTCGTGCACTGATATACGCTCTTCATAATTTTGATGCATTGGGACTGACCGGCGGCATCCTTCATGTAGAAGACAAAATCGCAGCCTTTACCTTCGGCATGCCTATCAACCAAAACACATTTGGAGTGCATGTAGAGAAAGCTGATACCAATATAGACGGTGCTTATGCCATGATTAATTATGAGTTTGCCAACCATATTCCGGAACAATATATCTACATCAACCGGGAAGAGGATTTGGGGATTGAAGGATTACGAAAAGCAAAACTATCTTACCAACCCGCCATAATCCTTGAAAAGTATATGGCTTGCTTAAAGGAACGGCCGGTAGGGGCTTTCAAGTGGTAATACGATAGGATAAGCGCTAAGTTATAGTGAAGTATACAATGTGATGACAGAGGAATGAAAAGATGCGGGAACAGGTAAAGAAGTTATGGAAACTTTGTTTTAACGACAGCGACGAATTTACAGAGATGTACTTCCGCCTGCGCTACAACAATGAAGTTAACATCGCCATTCAAAGTGGTGAGGAGGTGATTGCCGCCCTGCAAATACTGCCCTATCCCATGACTTTCGGAGGGAAAGAGATCAGTACAGGCTATGTGTCGGGAGCTTGTACACATCCCGACTACCGGAATCGTGGAGCTATGCGCGAACTTCTATCACAGGCATTTGCCCGCATGCAACAGAACGGAGTCGCCGTTTCCACTCTGATTCCGGCAGAGCCCTGGCTATTCGACTATTATGCCGGTACCGGCTATGCACCTGTATTTAAATATGCCTCCACCACCTTTACCGCTTCGGACAAGACCAACTCCAACGAAACGGTTGTTTTGGAAAAAGCCAACGACTATCAGGAAGACATATACAGTTACTTAAACCGGAAAATGAGAGAACGGCCTTATTGCATCCAACATACCGAAACAGACTTTCGGGTTATTCTTTCTGATTTGCAACTAAGCAAAGGGCATGTTTACACACTAAATCAAAGTGGCAGAATCTTGGCATTAGCCATTGCATATCCGGCAGGAAGCGTTTGGCACGTAGGGGAAATCGTTGCGGAGACACCCGATATGCGTACATTATTACTACAACGTATTTGCAAACTGTTGCACATCCCGTCCATTCAAGTATCCGCCCCGCCGGCAGAAGAACAAGAAGGCCTGCAACCACTGGGCATGGCACGCATCATCAATGCCAAAGAAATACTGCAACAATATGCCGCCGGACATCCGGAACTGGAAATGAGCATTGCCCTTACCGACCAGCAACTCAGTACCAACAGCGGCTACTATTACCTGAACAACGGTAAATGTATGAGTAGTGCCAAACGTCTGCCGGGCAGGCATTTGGCACTCACTATCGGCGAGCTTGCCGAGAAAATATTATCGCCATTACACCCCTATATGAGTCTAATGCTAAATTAGCAGGTTACAATCCGCTGAAGTCTACTCCTTCGAACACCAAGGAAGGAATACGCCAGGATGAAGACATACGAGCGTCATTGCCCACAGCAGCCAAGGAAGCCCAAAGCGTTATCATATTACCCGTCACATTCATCTCACTGATTGGCTGGGTCAGCTTGCCGTTTTCAATCAAGAATCCCTCAATGCCATACGAGAAATCTCCCGAGCTGCTGTTGCAGTTACCTCCGTTAAAGCCTGTGACCAAAATACCTTTCTGTACATCAGCAACCAAACCGTTCAGGTCTTTGCTTCCCGGCTTAAGCACCAACAGAGAAGGAGAATTAACGGTAGGCTCCACTCCCATTTTCTTGGAATTATAGGTATCGATAAAGTAAGTCTTCAGCACCCCGTTTTCAAACACAGAACGCGGTTCTGTTGCCACTCCCTCACTGTCGAAATAGCGTGCTCCCCTTGCACCGATCAAGTGAGGTTCATCCATAAGGTTCAACAACTCCGCACCTATTTTCGTATTCAGTTTATCCAATAGGAAAGAGTTCTTTTGCTGCAACGCAGAACCATACAATGCGCTCAATACCGGGCTAAGCAGATTACTGGAATTCATGGGGTCCACAACCATCGTATATTTACCGGAAGCCACTTTCCTTTGTCCGAGTTTTTGCAATACGCGTTCCAAAGCTTTCACACCGACACCCGATTTCACCAGTTTGTCATAAAACAGGGCCGACTCATACCAATAAGATGACGGACGCATCTCTCCTTCTCCCCGCATCGCCACATCTGCAGACACAGAAAACCAGGTAGAACCGGACTCTCCTTCAAAACCGTTACTTGTCAAACGATAAGAGGCATTTTCACCATCGCTATACGAAGTGCCTACGGATATGATACGATTGTCCTTACCTAAAACCTCTTCGGCAGCGGCTCGTGCAACAGCAACCTTATCATCCGGATTGATGATGTTGAACTGTTTGTCGAACAACTGCAAATCAGGCTTACCTCCTTTATAATAGCGGGAAGCGTCAGGCAGCACACGTGCCTCGTCCACAGCCAGATAACGTGTAGACTCAATACCATTCTTAATGAACGTTTCCAGCTCTTTCTTATCCAAACGGTTGGTTGAATAAGAACCGTATTTACCATCAACATACAAACTGATGCTAAGCCCGCTTTCCGAGGCTTGCTGCAGTTTATCCATTTTGGCGTCACGCAATTCAAATGAGGCGTTGGAGTTGGAGTACAGCACCAACTTGGCTGCCCGGCATCCGTTTTTTAGGGCATAATCCATTGCCCACTGTGCCAGTTTCTTATTATTGTCTGTAATCATGATTTCTATGTTTAACGTTAACTTTCTCCACCTACCGTCAGTTTGCTGACCAATGCCGACGGCATGCCGCAGGTCACCGGGCAGGACTGCCCGTCCTTGCCGCAAGTCCACGTTCCGTTGTCAATCTTGTCATTATCGGCCACCATTGTTATGTCTGCCAGTGCTTTCGGACCATTACCTATGATATTGATATCCTTGATGGGTTGTGTCAGTTTACCATCCTCAATCAAATAACCGGACTTCACGAAGAAAGTAAAGTCACCGGCGCCAATCTGCACCTGACCATTCGTAAACGTATCTACGAAAATACCGTTCTTTACAGTCGAAATAATATCCGCTTCCTTCATATTTCCGGCTTCCATATACGTGGCGCGCATGCGGGGGATAGGCAGATTGCGGAATGTATCGCGACGGCCGTTTCCCGTAGGATTCACACCATAATGCTTGGCGCTGATACGATCGTGCAGATAGCTGGTAAGTACACCTTCCCGGACAATATAAGTTTTCTGTCCCTCCACACCTTCATCGTCAAAGTTCACAGAACCGCGATTGAAAGGAATCGTGCCGTCATCTACCACATTGATATGTTCGTTGCATACTTTCTTGTTCAGCTGGCTGGAGAATATGGATATGTCCTTACGGTTGAAGTCAGCTTCAAAAGCATGTCCGATAGCCTCGTGCAACAAAATGCCCGAACCGCCCGATCCCATTACAACAGGCATTTCACCACCTTTAGGCTTGATAGCCTTGAATAAGATAGCCGTCCGGTCCACCACCTCGCGGGCAATTACGTCCACAACATCGTCTGTCATAAATTCAAAGCCCTTGCGATAGGATCTTCCGGCATAGCCGTTTTCCATTTTACCGTTCTCTTCCATAATACAAACAGCCATAAAAGATACCATCGGACGATAATCATAATAGCTGACGCCTTCCGAATTGCAGAACAACACATGCGAAGTGCTATCTTGCAAATATGCCTGCACTTTCCGGACACGATTATCCAAAGAAAAAATTTTCTCATTCAGCTTTTCCAGATAAGGGATCTTATCTTTCACGCTCACATCTTCCCAGGGAGCCGTAACGGCATAGCGATTCCGAGCTATTGTCTTCGCTGTCAAGCCTACGGGCTTGCCGGCCTTACCCGAAGATGCAATACGGGCGGCAGTACGGGCGGCACGCAACATTTCCTCTAACGTAACGCCTTCTACATAGGCGTAGCCGCTTTGGTCTCCCGCAAGGACACGCACTCCCATACCAAAATCAATATTGGAACCGCAATTGTTTACCTTGCCATCCATTAAGCTCACATCATTATTAAAAGTATGCTCGAAATAAAGGTCAGCATAATCGCCTCCCTTTTCCAGGGCAACAGCCATTACCTTTTTCAAATCGGCTTCCGTCACACCAAAATGATTGATAGCAGCAGCAACAGCCGACTTGTGGTCTGTCCCTCCCAATGCTCCGCGTACAGACTCCGGCATAGCCAACGACGGCATGGCCAATGAGCCTAAAACAGCCATTCCGCCGGTTCGTAAAAAGTTTCGTCTATCCATTCTATTCAATTTATAGATTATAAATCATTTTTCTTTACTGTTAGAAAGAAATTGGAAATCTGCCCTATATCGAACCCTATTCAGTCGTATACTTAAATAGGTTCAGTCGTATACTGAATGCCATTCAGTATACGACTGAATACACCCATATTTATTGCATCTGATAATCAAGCGATTACAAAGCGCTCCAATTTCTTTATTTCATTTAAATTTCTTTTGTCAAAAGACGCTCCAGCTCCTCGGCGCTCAAACGCAAATAGAACTGTCCTTTATAGGCTACGGAAATGGATCCCGTCTCCTCCGACACAATGACAGCGTGAGCATCCGAGACCTGAGATATACCCATAGCCGCGCGATGACGCAGACCCAGCTCCTTCGGAATATCCAAATTATGCGACACAGGCAAGATACATCCTGCTGCCTTGATACGTTTCTTGCTGATGACCATTGCCCCGTCATGCAGCGGACTGTTCTTGAAGAAAATATTCTCTATCAGACGCTGGTTTATATCGGCATTGATCACCTCTCCCGTACGCACAACGTCGTCCAACGGCATATTATGTTCAATGACAATCAGCGCACCGACTTTCTGTTTGCCCATACTGATGCATGCCATGACAACCGGCATAATTTCATCATGCTCCATACTCTCTTTCTTATTCCCCGTAAAGAAACGCACCAGAGCGCTGGCATGCTGATGCGAACCGAGTGTAAGCAGGAAGCGGCGTATCTCGTCTTGAAACAGAATAATAAGTGCCAGCACCCCCACGCTGACCAGTTTGTCGAAGATAGACCCCAGAAGCTTCATCTCCAGCACTTGAGAAACCACCAGCCAAATCAAAATGAACACCAAGATGCCCGTAAACACGTTGATAGAACCGGACGCTTTCATCAGTTTGTACGTATAATAAAGCAGGAAAGCTACCAGCAGAATGTCTATAAAATCTTTTATGCCAAATTCAAAAAACACAGTCGTCAGTGATTAATGGTTAATGATTAGTGATTAACGCAGAGCACCCGGCTTTCATTGCTTCCACAATTTTCACCGTTTCCACTGCTTCGCGCACATCGTGTACGCGAAGTATATCAGCCCCCTTCAACAGGCAGATGGTATCCAGTACGGTTGTACCGTTCAACGCCTCTTGAGCGGTGGTGCCCAATAAGCGGTAAATCATTGATTTACGGGAAACGCCTACTAGCAAAGGAAGTTCAAAAATACGGAACTCCTCCAAATGAGCCAGCAACTCATAGTTATGCTCCACCGTCTTGCCAAAGCCAAAACCCGGATCCAGAATAATGTCTTTCACGCCTAAATCGCGCAACTGCTGCACTTTATGGGAAAAATACATGAACACCTCTTTCAGCAGATTATCATAATGAGGGTGTTGCTGCATATCCTGCGGTGTACCCTGCATATGCATCATTATATAAGGAACATTCAACGCAGCAACCGTACGGAACATATTCTCATCCATTTCTCCCGCGGCAATATCGTTGATGATTGCCACACCATACTCCTCGACACACATTTTCGCCACATCCGCCCTGAAAGTATCTACTGAAACAACCGCATCAGGCTGCACTTTCCTCAGGATGCCCAACCCCATGCGTAAACGTTCCATTTCCTCCCCGGGAGATACATTCTCAGCGTTTGGGCGCGAAGAGTAGGCACCGACATCAATAATACGCGCTCCTTCGGCAACAATCTGTTCCACACGATGCGCTATGTCGACTTCCGTCTGCATACGGCTACCGGCATAAAAAGAATCGGGAGTAACATTGAGAATCCCCATGACGCAGGGGGAAGAAAGGTCTAACAAGGAACCGTTGACATTTATATATTCAGACTGCAAAGTTTTCATAGACAGTTCTTTTTTACTATATAGCTGCAAATGTAAACAAAAAAGCCTTTGTTGGTGCATCAAGTCTCAAAAATAAAGTATCTTTGCTTATAAAAAGAAAAAGGAATTATGGATATTACTGCTCTTTATCAGATATTTCTCGGTTGCACCGGTGTCACTACCGATAGCCGTAACTGCCCCAAAGGCTCATTATTCATTGCTTTAAAAGGCGACAACTTCAATGGTAACGCCTTTGCAGCCAAAGCGCTGGAAGCCGGAAGCGCCTACGCAATTGTAGATGAAGCCGACTATGTTCCTGCCGGAGATACACATTATATATTAGTGGATAATAGCCTGCGCACCCTGCAACAGTTGGCCAATTATCACCGCCGCTGGCTGGGTACGCGTATCATTGGCATTACAGGAACCAACGGCAAGACAACTACCAAAGAGCTTATATCCGCCGTATTGTCCCGGAAATATAACATACTGTACACGCAAGGAAATCTGAATAATCCGATAGGCGTGCCACTCACCCTCCTCCGCCTGCAAGCAGAACATGACCTCGGAATTGTAGAAATGGGAGCCAGCCACCCCGGAGACATCAAGGAACTGGTAGAAATAGCCGAACCCGACTATGGGATTATCACCAACGTAGGAAAAGGACATTTAGAGGGGTTCGGTTCTTTTGAAGGTGTCATCCGTACTAAAGGCGAGTTATACGATTACCTGCGTCAAAAAGGTGACTCCACAATCTTTATTCATCAGGACAATCCTTACCTCACAAAATTAGCTTGGGGACTAAATCCGATAAGCTACGGAGAGCAAGATGGCTTGTACGTCAACGGACACGTCACCGGTAATTCTCCCTACCTTATTTTTGAGTGGAAATCCGGAAAAGAAGGCAGCCTCCATGAAGTGCACACCCGGCTGATTGGCGAATATAACTTATCCAATGCACTTGCCGCCGTTACTATCGGATGTTTCTTTGGAGTGGAACCGGAAAAAATAGACCAAGCTCTAAATGAGTATGAACCCCGGAACAACCGTTCGCAACTAAAAAAGACCGCAGACAACACCCTGATTATCGATGCCTATAATGCCAACCCTACAAGCATGCTGGCATCCATCAGTAATTTTCACAATATGCAGGCCGGACAAAAGATGCTGATATTGGGAGATATGCGCGAATTAGGCAAAGACAGTCCCGAAGAACATCAAAAGATAGTGGACTATCTGGAAAAGTGCGACTTTAAAGATGTGGCGTTGGTAGGCGAATTATTTGCGGCAACCCGCCACAACTATCCCACCTATCCCGATGCCCCGGCTTTGATAGCCGAGCTCCAAAAGAATAAGCCCTGTGGAAAAACAATTCTGATTAAAGGTTCAAACGGAATAAAGCTGAATACCGTAGTCGATTATCTTTAGCCCGCAGGTCATCGTTGCATTCGCGGCTTCAAAACCAGACAAGCTGCCAATGATGCCAGAACAGCTCCAGTGGTATTGGCTGCAAAGTCCAGCCAATCACCGCCACGATAAGTAGTGCAATACTCCTGCAACAATTCCACTATTCCGCTAAACAGCACCGGGCAGATAAATGCGCCCACCCAAGCATGCCATATAGGAGTATGATCCTTTCGGTGTGCCCGCAGGAACTCCAACCACAACATCCCGGACATACCGAAATACATGCAAATGTGCACCACCTTGTCAAGATTCGGAATAGTGCCCAGCTCAGTCGTAGGCGGTTTGAAAAATGACAGATAAATGACAGTAAGTATTACTGCGAGCGATACCGGATATTTCTTAATATAATATAGCATATCTCAAATTATGAACAATCTGTGTACAAAAGTATGGAACATTTTCTATATTTGCATATTTTAATCGGTATTAATAACGAATTGTAAGAAAAATCCACGTTTTATGACAAGAAATGAAAGAGCTAACTTTGGGAGTAAACTAGGTGTCATACTCGCCTCAGCCGGTTCTGCAGTTGGTTTGGGAAATATCTGGAGATTCCCCTTCGAGACAGGTAATCATGGTGGCGCAGCTTTCATACTGATATATCTGGTTTGCGTACTTATCTTGGGCATACCTATCATGATAGCTGAATTTCTTATCGGACGCCATTCGCGTGCCAACACAGCCGGAGCCTACCACAAACTGGCGCCGGGCACCCAATGGCGTTGGGTAGGACGAATGGGCGTATTAGCAGGTTTTCTCATTTTAGGCTATTATTCGGTAGTGGCCGGCTGGACTTTAGAATTCATAGGAGAAGCCGCAACCAATAGTTTTGCCGGTAAATCCGCCGCGGAGTTTATTTCTTCTTTCAACGGGTTTGTCAGCAATCCATGGCGCCCTATTATCTGGCTGATAATGTTCTTGTTAGCAACACACTTCATCATCGTGAAAGGAGTGGAAAAAGGCATTGAAAAGTCAGCCAAGATAATGATGCCCATGCTATTTATCCTACTAATAGTACTCGCCATCTGTTCCATATCATTACCCGGCGCAGGAGCAGGCATCGAATTTCTACTGAAACCGGACTTCAGTAAAGTGGACGGCAACGTGTTTTTAGGGGCAATGGGACAAGCATTCTTTTCACTCAGCCTCGGTATGGGATGTCTCTGTACATATGCTTCTTATTTCAGAAACGACACCAACCTACCTAAAACGGCACTCAATGTGGCAGGTATCGATACGCTGGTTGCCATACTTGCAGGATTTATCATCTTCCCTGCTGCATTCTCCGTCGGTATTCAGCCGGATGCAGGACCGAGCTTGCTATTCATCACCCTGCCCAATGTCTTTCAGCAGGCATTCGGTGATATACCCTGGCTGGCTATTGCCTTGTCGCTCATGTTCTATATTCTGCTGGCACTCGCAGCATTAACCTCCACAATCTCTTTACATGAGGTGGTAACGGCCTATCTGCACGAAGAATTCAAGTTTACACGAAAGAAAGCAGCCCGGTTAGTTACAGCCGGCTGTATCATACTGGGAGTATTATGTTCACTGTCGCTAGGCGTAGGAAAGAATTACACAATTTTCGGTCTTAACTTATTCGATTTATTCGACTTCCTCACTGCTAAAATCATGTTACCTTTGGGTGGGCTCTTCATCTCAATCTTTACCGGTTGGTATTTGGACAAAAAGATTGTTTGGGAAGAAGTCAGCAACAACGGCACTCTGAATATACATATCTACAAATTGCTAATCTTTATTCTTAAATTTATTGCTCCAATAGGTATCGCACTCATTTTCATCAACGAACTGGGCTTCCTCAAATAGACCGGTATGAAGAACCCATTCAAAGACTTTTTATACTTTTCCCGGGGAGAAAGACGGGGCATCCTTGTTCTTATTATAGGAATCATCGTCATCTTTCTCTCCGGGTATATTTATTCTTTCCAACAAAACAACCGGGCACTTTCCGATAAAGAGATCCAATTGCAAGTCGCCGCTTTGAGAGAATACGACCACTTTATCAACAGCATGCGCGAACAAGACAAAAACGTTCGCAGCCATTTCGACAAATTCCCCAAACATAAAAAAAAGACAATTATATTGGCCCCTTTTGATCCTAACCATGCAGACTCCACTGCTTTCTGCCAGTTGGGTCTCCCCTCATGGATGGCAAAAAACATACTGCTCTACCGGAGCAAAGGAGGGAAGTTTCGCAAAACGGAGGACTTCAAAAAGGTATACGGACTGACAGAAGAACAATATCGTGCATTAGCCCCTTACATCTATTTTACAGCAGAAGATACCATAAGGAAAACAGCCTCCCTATATCACCCTGCTCCACCCCAAAAAGACAGCATCTATAAATATCCAGCAGGCACAGTGCTCGATCTAAACAATGCCGATACTACTGAACTGAAGAAGATTCCCGGCATAGGAAGTGGCATAGCCCGATTGATAGTTAGCTACCGGAAACGCTTAGGCGGTTTTTACAAGATAGAGCAATTAGAAGAGGTTCATCTGGATTATCACCAATTACAAGCATGGTTCACTGTTGCTCCCTCGGAAATCCGACGCATCAATCTAAACCACGCCGGCATAGAGCGCCTTTGCTACCACCCCTATATAAACTTCTACCAAGCAAAAGCATTTGTGGAATACCGCAGAAAAAGAGGTGAACTTCATAATCTTAAGCCATTCGCCCTCTACGAAGAATTCACAAAGAGCGATTTAGAACGGCTCTCCCACTATGTTTGTTTTGAATAAGAATCAGTAGTTGCAAACCTCGCCATCCTTCAAATGAATGGTGCGGTCGGTAATTTGCGCCAACCCTTCATCATGCGTTACAATAACGAATGTCTGTCCCAAACGGTTGCGCAAATCAAAAAACAGTTGATGCAACTCCTCCTTATTATGCGTATCCAAACTTCCGGACGGTTCATCTGCCAGCACTACCGCCGGATGATTAATCAGTGCACGGGCAACTGCCACACGTTGTTTCTCACCACCAGACAGTTCATTGGGTTTATGCGAGGCGCGTTCCGCCAATCCCATGAACTCCAATATTTCGTTAGCGGCCGCCTTTGCTTCCTGCTGCCCCATACCGGCAATAAAAGCAGGTATCATCACATTCTCCAAAGCAGTGAACTCCGGCAATAGCTGATGAAATTGAAAGACAAAGCCTATATGTTTGTTACGGAATGCAGAGAGCTCTTTTTCCTTCAGATGATTCACTAATGTACCGTCAATCATTACCGAACCTTTATCAGGCATATCCAGCGTACCCATAATCTGCAATAAGGTAGTCTTTCCGGCGCCGCTAGGCCCGACAATGCTGACAACCTCCCCTTTTTCTATCTCCAGGTCGATACCTCGCAATACCTGCAAACCACCGAAACTTTTGGTTATTCCTTCTAAGCGTATCATTGATATTATTTACTATTTGATGGTCTGGTTACAATCTCTTAATAACATATTCCGCAAGGTAACATCCGAATACAGCCGGCATATAGCTCACAGTTCCGCAAGTGGACTTCTTATTCTGTTCATCTTCCGTCAGCAACACAGCCTTCGGATCAGCCTGCTCGGTACTGAACACAACCGGAAACTTGCGCTTGATCCCCAACTTCTGTAAGCGTTTTCTCACCGCTTTGCTCAATCCGCAATGATACGTATCCCATATGTCGGCAAAGCGCACCTGCGTAATATCACTTTTTGCCCCCGCTCCCATGCTCGACACAATCTTAATATGACGTTTCAGTGCTTCCGCTATCAGGTGGCATTTAGGAGCAAGCGTATCAATGGCATCTACCACAAAATCATATTGCGCGGCATCAAGCAGTTCGGGTATATTCCCGTCTTTCAGGAATACCGGCAATACCCTCAGTTGTATATCCGGATTGATATCCTTGAAACGTGCAGCCAAAACTGCAGACTTCTCTTTTCCGATCGTGGAATGTAAAGCGGGGAGCTGCCTATTTATATTAGTAGGCTGCACAGTATCTGCATCCACAATCGTCATCCGTCCTACCCCCGCACGACATATCATTTCAGCTGCGTAGGCACCTACACCGCCGAGACCTACCACCAACACATGCGCTTGTTGCAGCCGTTTCATTTTATCCTCTCCCAGCAAAATCCGGGTTCTTTGTTGCCAATCTTCCACAATGATAATTATAAAATTACTAATTATAAATTATGAAACCTCAGTCACTAAGGGTTCAGCTCTCCTTAAACCACTTATATACCCACTTGCCCACTTTCTCGTAATGCTGCGCCTCATTACGCGGATTAGAAAAAGAGACAGCATCTTGGGGCTCGCCCAGCTGGTCAGGATAGAGCACAATCAAACTATTATTGGAGAAATATTTGCCCAACTGCGCCGGCAGCCTTTCAAAAGAACTATCGTAAGAGATAGAGCCTCTACGCGCACTTATCACCACCAGTAAATGGTCATAATTTACCTGGCCTGTCAGGATCAACAAATCTCCCCAATCATCCAAACGGGAAAAGTCCGTTAAGGTCTGCCCGTATTTCTTCTTCACCAATGCCTGCAACCGGACGGTTGTCTCTTCATTTGCAAAGAAATGCACCCGGCAACCCAATGTACCTCCCATCCGGCAAAAATGTTCCACCCATTTTTGGAATCCAGCTTCATACTCTGCTTTGGGAGGAACGGCTATGATAATTCGCCTTATTGTATTAATCGGAATCAGGAATTTAGCAATCATCACTTCGCGATGCAAACCCTTCAACAAGTTCTCGGCAAGCATACCAAAGAAAGAGTCCACAATATTAACCTTGCGGTGCAAACCAATAATCACATCGGTTGCCTCATATTCTTTCGCCGTATGGATAATGCCCGAAGCAATATTCAAATCATACCGGGTAATCTGCCGTAAAGGTACGTCGGCGGAAGCCGTAATCATAGCTGCCTTTTCTAAATACCTCTTACCGCGAAGTTCCAAGCCTTCGGAAGTATTATTGTCATTGATCACATTCAATGCCAGCAAGTTATCTTTCTGTTTGGTATCGCGTATCAACAAAGACAGATTCATCAGATATTCAATCGTATCCGGATTTGCTATCGGAATAAGTATCCTTTCCGCCTCAACCGTACGTTCTTCTTCCAAATGCGCTTCACACATGGCTATCTTACGAGCCGCCCTTTCAGTGATAAAAGAACTTACTACGCAAGTAACAAGAATCAATAATACCGTACCGTTCAGCACGTCTTCATTCAGCAAACGTTCGCCGCCGGGCAAGATAATGTTATATCCTACCAGCACTGCCGCCAGCGTAGCTGCAGCCTGCGCATTACTCAGACCAAACATCAACTCACGTTCTATGGGAGCCATTTTATAGATTTTCTGTGTCAGCCAGGAAGCAATCCATTTACCCACCAGTGCCACAGTAATCATAACGGCAGCCACTTTCAAAGCGTCACCCTGTCCAAATATTACATGTATGTCAATCAGCATGCCCACTCCTATCAGAAAATAGGGTATGAAGAGAGCATTGCCCACAAACTCCAAATGATTCATCAACGGAGAGACATGCGGTATCAGACGGTTCAAGACCAGTCCGGCCAAGAATGCTCCCAAAATGCCTTCCATTCCCACAAACTCCATTAAGCCGGCGCCCAGAAAGACCATGGCAAGTACAAAAATAAACTGCATCACATTGTCGTCGTAACGACGGAAGAACCAGCGTCCGATACGCGGAAACGAATACATGATCAAAGCCCCAAGAAACACTACCTTTATCACCAGCCATAACCAGAATAATCCTCCGGACTCTCCTTTGAACAGACCGCCCACCACAGCCAGTACCAACAAGGTAAGCGTATCTGTCACCGCTGTCCCCCCCACAGCAATGCTCACGCTGCGATGACGAGACACACCGTAACGGATAACAATCGGATAAGCCACTAAAGTGTGCGAGGCATACATACTTGCCAGCAAGACAGACGTCACAAGACTATATTTCAACAGCATCATGTTGGTAACCAGACCTATGCCAATCGGGATAATAAAAGCCAGCAGCCCCAGCATCACAGCCTTACCGCGGTTTTTCTTAAAGTCCCCCATATTCATCTCCAGCCCCGCCAAAAACATGATATAGTAAAGCCCAACTTTACCAAACAGTTCGAAACTGCTATCACGCACCAAGATATTGAAACCATGTTCACCAATCACCAAACCTGCCAGAATCATACCGATGATATGCGGAATACGCAGTTTATTCAGTAGTATAGGCGCAAACAATATGATAAGGAGTACAAGGAGAAATATCCATGTAGGGTCGGTTACAGGAAGTGTTAAACTGAGATTGAACCAGTCCATACGCAGTGAGTTTTAGGTTTTAGTTGCAAAATAACGAAAAAGTTTTCACTTTATGCGGTGTCATACAGCAATTTGTTATAAATTTGCAACCAATTCTATCATTTATAGATAGATTACAATAAATTTATAAACTAATTTAAAACAAAAGAAAAATGAAAGTAGCTATTGTTGGAGCAAGCGGAGCCGTAGGACAAGAATTCCTGCGAGTGCTCGATGAAAGGAATTTCCCGTTGGACGAGTTAGTGTTGTTCGGTTCTAAACGCAGCGCCGGCACCAAATATACTTTCCGCGGTAAACAGATCGAGGTTAAACTCTTGCAACACAACGATGACTTTAAAGGGGTTGATATCGCTTTCACTTCCGCAGGCGCAGGCACCTCTAAAGAGTTCGCCGAAACCATTACCAAGTACGGAGCTGTAATGATTGACAACTCCAGTGCTTTCCGTATGGATACCGATGTGCCTTTGGTTGTTCCTGAGGTAAATGCTGTCGACTCTAAGGATCGTCCGCGCGGTATTATCGCCAACCCTAACTGTACTACGATCCAAATGGTAGTGGCACTGAAAGCCATCGAACAGCTTTCTCATATAAAGACCGTACACGTATCCACCTATCAGGCTGCCAGCGGTGCAGGCGCCGCCGCGATGGACGAGCTATACGAACAATACCGCCAAGTATTGGCCGGCCATCCGGTTACCGTTGAAAAATTCGCCTACCAATTGGCATTCAACCTGATTCCCCAAATCGACGTGTTCACTGAAAACGGATATACCAAAGAGGAAATGAAGATGTACAACGAAACCCGTAAGATTATGCACTCCGACATTAAAGTCAGCGCAACTTGTGTTCGTGTTCCCGCCCTCCGTTCTCACTCGGAAAGCATCTGGGTAGAGACAGAACGTCCTGTTTCCGTAGAAGAAGCCCGCGAAGCCTTTGCCAAGGGAGACGGTCTTGTATTGATGGACAACCCGGCAGAAAAAGAATATCCGATGCCGCTGTTCCTTGCAGGAAAAGACCCTGTATACGTAGGACGCATCCGCAAAGACCTCAGCAATGACTGCGGACTCACCTTCTGGATTGTAGGTGACCAGATCAAGAAAGGTGCTGCACTGAACGCCGTTCAGATAGCGGAATACCTGATCAAGGAGAATGCACTGAAAGATTAGTTCATAAATAAAGTGTAAAAACAAAAATCAGCTATCACCCCGTTCCGAATGACAGGATGATAGCTGATTTTCTTTCGACACCACCCTTCCCTTATAAAAACAGGGTGTTTATTGTCTAATCAATAAGTTACCAGCTCTGAAATCCTGCTTTCTGCATTGGCTTTATCCAGCGCTGTGACACAATAAGTCCCTTTGCCGGGCAGCTTGAAAGAAGTCTCTCTGGTAATTCCCACGAGAGTAGCCAATTTCCCTTCTCCATTGCTTTTGTATACGGCATAATAAGCGCCGGACACCGCTTCCCAAGACAAGTTTCCGCCATCCGTCCTGACCTTGACGGGAGTAGAGGGCAATTTCGCCTCTGTCCGCCCCAAATAGGGAATTACCGTTTTTTTCTTGTATATCTCCTTAATGGCAGTTCCGATACCTACTTTATTCGCTACCACATCTTTGATGCTGTACAAAACACTGCCGTTCACTTTCGACTTCTTGCTTGCATATTCGAACTGGCTCTTCAGGTCGGCAGAGGAGTGAAAAGCGTTGCCGTAGTCAGGATCGGTACTGCCAAATTTATAAATGCCATAACCTATCAGGCAATGGGTTTGGTTGACATACTGCATCCACTGATCAAGAAACTGGTTGAAGCTGTTTTTCCCTGTCCCCGTAGCGAAGTACAATTGAGGAATGATTACATCCACCCACCCTTCTTTCAGCCATTTCCTGACATCGGCAAACAGCTTGCTGTAATTGTTGTCTATATTTGCCGCAGGGCTTACGGAAAAGATCACGCCGGGTTTGGTATCTATGATAACCTTCTGAATGTTTTGTATCACTACATCCACATTGTTTCGTCTGAATTCCTCAATACTCTTAAACTTGTCTTTGCCATATTTCTCATATTCCGCATTATCATTCATGCTTTCGCCTTCTTCCAGCGAAGGGTAGAAATAATCATCCATATGGATGCCGTCTACATCGTATTTGGTTATGATTTCTTTGACGATATCCATAATACGGGTCTGCACTTCGGGCATGGCGGGGTTGTAGATGCGGATTTTGTTATAGTCCTTAGTCCACGCTACCGGAATTTTGGTGTCAAGTTCAGCAAAAGAACTGTTCTTGCTTGCCCTTGTAGAGATGCGGTAAGGATTCATCCAGGCATGAAACTGGAGTCCCCGTTTGTGGGCCTCCTCTACAAGGAAACCCAAAACATCATAGCCCGGATTTTTTCCGGCAGTACCGGTTATGTTCTTACTCCACGACTCATACTGCGACTCGTAAAAGGCATCCGCCATTCCGCGTATCTGGAAGAATACAGCATTCATGTTATTGGCAACCAACAAATCCAAATAATCCGTATATTTCTTTTGCTGAGTAGCGGCATTGTAATCTTCCATCGGCCAGTCAATGCCCCATACGGTAGTGATCCATGCACCGCGCAATTCTTTTTGGGGTAAGGTTACAGCCTGCGGTTCAGGTTTTTCTACCGGTGGTGTGGGCTCCGGAGGCATATTCTCTCCATCGTCGTCCTTGCTACAAGAGACGGCAAATGCAAGAAGAGCAACCAGAGTTATATATTTTAAGTATTTCATTATTTTGGTTTTAGAAGAAGAAGCCGCCCAATTAAAACAGATCAGACGGCTCCCAAGTAAACATTATAAATTATTTAATCCTACAAAAAGATAAAGCATCAATCCATTTCCTCTTGCTTGATGGGGAATTCACAGATAACAAATCCGGATTGAGTACGCGACGCAAATAGACAAAGCTTTGCATCTTTCCCGTTTTCATCTTTCTCTATGTAATAATCCGTCTGAGCTAAAGCATTTCCGTTTCCACTTCCCCCCAGTTTAAATTGGTAAATAGGGTTATGATTCTCTCCCTCATCAAACTTTTTCAATGCATCTTCGATGGTTTCTCCTTTGGTTAAATCATAAACTTCCAAAGCAATAGAAGCTTTAGAAGCAGCTCCTTGTCCAGCCGTACAAACCAATAAATAGCGTTCCTCATTGAATGTAACAACCTTTGGAGCAACAGCTTCTCCTGCTATTTTTGATTTATATTTTTCCCCAAGCGATTCATCAACCAATGTAACAGGCACTCTGATACCTGACCATAAATACTGATCCGTATCACCGACTCTATATACATTTGTCACCATTGTTGCATCTGATTTTGAAGGTAAAACTTTAATATTACCAATATCAACCGTTTTATGTCCACTTATAGGAACCTTTAAAAATTCAGTAGCAGCATTGTCTCCAAAGAAGATAAAGCCATTACCGTTTTCATCAATATTATAAGAGGCATTATCACCATGTCTGTTCCCTGCTCCGGGAATATTTCCCACGTTAATATTCGCTATTACCTCCGGATTAGAAGTCGGCGTTTCCCAATAATAAATTTTAAAAGGCGAAACCTTACCTCCGGACAGACTTGAAAGATACACATGTCCATTAATCAATGCCCCCATGTTGTAGTCATAAGTTCCCCCTTTTACACCTGTTACATCTAACATGATCGGTTTGATTTCTCCCCTTTTCAAATCTGAAACCTTAAGGAGATGGGGAGTATGGAAATTAGGAGTAGTTGGCCTACTGACCACTAATACATGTTCACCGTCATACGAAGCACATCGGGTATAATTAGTAGCAAAATCACTATAAATATTATCTCCCGAAAAATTATACACCGTCGGCTTTTCAAAATCAGCACCAAATACCGGAACTCTTTTTCTGACTTTCATCAGATAGTCCTTGTATCTGTTATGATTGATAATTCTAAGCACCTGTGTCTTTTCATTCGTCTCCGCATCCATGGAATAATCCATTACTTCGCTCTGCAATGCAGCTCCTTCGGAAAGTTCGGCTTCTATACTTAAAGCCGAGAAGTCGGTTTCCACATCCAGACGGGGGAAATTGATCGTCTTCTTTGCTTCATCAATCGTTCCTTCCACCACTTTGTCACCGTTGGCTCCGGCATTAAGTATTTTGATTGAAAGGAGTTCGGTATCATAAGGCTCTATATGGCTTTTAGGATAGTCCTCATCACAAGAAGCCATGCCAAGCCCCAGTGATACGACTGCAAATCCAATATTTCTTATTAGTTTATACATAATCTCATGTTTTAGTTTGAAATAAATTTCATTGTTTCACTTACTCGCTTCATTATTCCAAGCCGGTAGGCCAGCCTTCGGTCTGCGTCAGCGTATATCCTCTGCTTTGGTAGTCCGCAATCTGGTTAGTACCGATAGGCGAAAGGTACGGATTGACATTAGGAACATTCAAGAACTTCAATCTCCCCAAATTCTCTGCGGGATAGAAGAAACCTTTCATCTTATCCTTGTTCTTACCGTCGAACACGATGAAGTTGCCCTGCTTGTCCATTACCCGGATTTTGCCCTTATTTTCATCTTTCAGCTCATCGCTCACCTCTTCGGCAAAATTCACCCAAGTACCTGCCAACAAGTCCTTATTCTTTTCAGTATCCATGTATTCCAACTTGCCCCAACGTCTCAGATCGATAATACGCGAGAACTCAAATGCAAACTCCATACGACGTTCACGCCTGATCTCCCAAAGCAGTTTTGATACAGAAGGATCTCTGCGGGGATCGTCCGGAAGGTCGGCGAGGTCCATATCAGCAGTGCGGGTAACTCCCAGCTTCTTCGCTTCGGGCGCTATCGGTCTCTCGCGAATCTTATTGATAGAAACATCAATGTCATCCTGAATAACCGCCGTTCCGCCCAATGTTGCAAGTTCCGCCTTTGCTTCAATCCAGTTCAAGAGCACTTCGGCATAACGGATAACCGGATAACCGGTCACGTTGCTGCTGCCCGAGAACTCAGGAGCTATGGTGCCGCCCTCTATTTTCAAAAAATCCAAAGCGCTTCGCGGTATAAACTTGGTTACAAACAAATAACAACTCTTTGCCGTAGGCACCGGCTTTTCATAGAAACTCGCTTCAAAGCGCGGGTCTCTTGTCTTGATGAGGTTGCTCAACGTAAAGTCATCGGCATCATCCAGTCCGGAAGTCTGATAATCTTTGCCGTCCGTACAGATGAACGACTTTATCAAATCAAGGTTCGGACCTACATCGGTGGAGTTCTGCGGATTGCAATTCGATGCAATGGAGTGCGTCACCTTCTGGCCGGCATCATAAGTACGATATAAGATACATTCTTTTCCGGGAGCCTTCATCGAGCCAAACAGCGTACGGAAATCCACGTCGATGGCGTATTTACCGCTGCCCATTACAATATCCGCTGCCGTAATGGCCTGCTCAAAGAACTTCTTGGCACGTTCATTGTCCTTATAGTAATACTTCTGCCAGCTTGCTTCGAACAATGCCCAACGCGAAACGAAAGCGGCCACCACATAGCGGTCTACATTTTGCGCACCGTCGCTCTTACGGACGTTCTGCATCGCAAAGTCAAAATCATCATAAACGGCATCCATTACCTCGTTTCTTGGAGTACGGTCTTTGTACAGGGCATCTTTATCGGTATTCAGCACCTCTGTGTCATAATAGGGCACATCACCGAACACGTTTACAAGACGCGCATATTCCAATGCCCTGAAGAAGCGTCCTATACCCGTCCAATGGTTATACTGTTCTTCGGTCAATATATTCGTCATCTCACTGTCGATACGGGCAAGCATGATATTGGCTTTTCTGACCCAGGCAAAATTCCAGGTCGGGCCTGTAAACTCACTCTCCCATTTAATGTCCAAGGATGTACTTCCCTTGCTGGTAGGAACCGAACGGTTGAAGTTCCTCTGGGTGGATCTAATCACCGCATCATCATTAAAGGTATAATTGGCGTTGGGAGCATAAGTGGTTTCATAACCCACTCCATAGCCCACAAAGAAGTTGGAATAGAAAGCGTTGGCATACAAGCGCACTCTCGACTCGCTGGTCCAATAGGCAGCATCTTCGGCCGATGTCAATGAAGGGCGGTCGAGCACATCATTGCAATTGGAGAACAAGAAGATGATACAGGTTAAAACTGCATATATTTTTAGTTTCATAATAATTCTATTTTAGAAGGTTAGTTGAATACCGCATGATATGCTCTTAAATACCGGTGTACCCGTACCGGTGCGTCCAAGATTATATCTTTCATCAGTTCTGAACATGGAATAGCCCGACACAGCTTCCGGGTCGATAGGCAGCCCGTCCAGATTATCAAATGTGAAGAAATTCTCCAGTGACATATAGATTCTGGCTTTCGTCAGGTATACTTTGGACAACAGATTTCTGGGTACGGAATATCCCAACGTAATGTTCTTGATTCTTAAGTAGGACATGTCGAGCAGATAGCGTGACTGCTTCTGCATGCTGAATCCGGTATCGTTGCCTCCCAAATTCCAAGCTCTGGGATAGAAAGCATCCGTATTCTCTTCCGTCCAATAGTTGGTGGTAAAAGTCTTGGGCATAGCCCCTTCTTTGGCATTGAAACCCGGAATGGCCAATTGTCCGCTACCCCAGATCTGGCGTTTGCCAATGCCCTGAAAGAAGATGGAGAAATCGATACCTTTATAGTCGGCACCCAAACGGAAACTGTATTCATAGCGGGGAGTGGTATTACCGATAACGGTCACGTCGCCCGGATCACCGTTTGTACCCGTACCCGGAGTGATGTAGCCATCGCCATCCAAATCTACGAACTTAACATCACCGGGAGCAAAGACAATCTTGTTGCCGTCTTCATAGTGCACCTGATATACAGGATACTTGGAAGACTGTTTGTTCGTTTCGCGAGCCGTTCCATTATAGACAACGGTCACTTTCTCTATCTTTCCATCCTCTCCATAAACGAAGTCCTCTTTTTGGAACAGCCTGTCTGTTACCAAACCGTAAATATCGCCGTATCGGCTTCCGGTAGAGAATTTAGAACCCAGCTTACGGTCTTCCCATGGCGTCAGATAGTCAGCGCCTCTGGTTATGTGGGTAGTTGCATCGGATATAGATGCCATAGCATTGATGCCCAATCCGTTAGAGAAACGATGGTTGAAGTCGGCCGACAATTCCCAGCCTTTGGTCCTCAAGCTACCGTAGTTGCCCACCGGAGCAGTAGTGCCCAGTGTCACCGGTAGGCTTTCACCACCCACAAGCATGTCTTTTGTATCCCGTCTGTACCAATCGAAAGTCACGCCAAACTTATTGTTAAAGAACCGCAAGTCAATACCGAAGTCCAGCGTTTCGATCTGCTGCCAGCTAATGTCACTGTCCACCAGCGTAGGAGTTCCGAACAAAGGCAGTTTATTGCCGTTACCGCCCAGCCAAGTAGACTGTCCTCCTTCCAATACAGACTTATACAATGTATTGGATACCGTCTGGTCACCGATGCTACCCCAAGATGCCCTGAACTTACCGAAGCTCAGGATGTTCTCAATGGGTTTCATGAATTCCTCACTGGTAAATACCCAACCGGCGGAGAAAGAAGGGAACCATTTCCATTTCAGATGATCGGGGAATTTGGATGAGCCATCCCTGCGTATATTGGCTTCGAGGAAGTATTTGTCTTCAAAAGCATAGTTGAGACGTCCGAAGAAGCCCAGTTGAGATTCCCAGTTGCGGTCTCCTTCAAAGAACTGGTCGCCTACGGCAAACGGGAATTGCGGGTTCTCCAAGTCTATCAGATCGTTTATGGTACCCTTTGATGAACTCCATTTATTGGTCACCCTGTTCATACCTGCCATAAACTTGAAAGCATGCTGCTTCTCTGCACCGAGTTGCAGGTTGTAGGTAGTATAAACATTAATGGTGTTGTTGTCCACCGATCTGTTCTTGGTTGCCACCTGACTTGTCTGAGGGCCCGAACTGTTGTAATAAGGTCCCACCGGGAAACGATAGGCGGGCATGCCGCCGGTGTCCACTCTCTCTCCAAGTTCGTTGACATATACCTGGCTGCCGTTTTCAATCCATGGTGTTGGCGAGTACCACATCTCACCGGCATTGTATTGCGTTACCGAAGAATTGGTTTCGGTAGACTGCTTGTCATACGTATAGTCGAACTTGACATCCCAGTTCTTGGTGAGATTCAGCGTAAATCCTAAATTGATGTTATAATACTTATTCTGCAAATTATCAGTATTGGAAGCCGCCATTTCATAGGTAGGCTCTTTCAACGGATTGCCATGCTCCGTTACCCCCATCGGCATCAACGGGCTCCAACGGTAAAGATACAACCAAGGGTCAGCAGCCGTATTACCGATGCCCGGATAGCGTTTGTTGCGGTCGGAGTAGATAGAGCTGGCTCTCACCGTAATGTATTTGTTGAGTTCCGAAGAAACGCTGACCGAAGCATTATATCGTTTGAAATCATCCTCCTTCGCCGTTCTTGACATGCCGCTCTGGTCCAGATAGCCCAAACCTATGTTATAGGTAGTCTTTCCACTCTTTCCACTTACAGACAGATTATGCGTCATGGTCGGGGCCCAATTCTTAATCATTACCTTAGCTCCGTCATAGGTTCGGTATCCATATTTCTGCGATCCATCGAAATACCAGTCACGCCCATATACCACAGGATCGTTCCAATTTACTTTCCCGCCATATAACCGCTGCCATTCTTTAGCTTTCTCCAAACTTTCTTCATTGATACGCCAAAAACCACCGGCAGGCATAGGCTCATTTCTGTTGATCTGCGCATCCAGCGTATATTGCAGTGCCTCTATGCCTCCGATTTCAATTTTCTTGGCGGGGTCCTGCCAAGAGAAGTTATTGGAATAGCTCACTTCGAACTTATCTCCTTGCGCTCCCTTTTTCGTAGTAATCAACACTACACCGAAAGCTGCCTTCGCACCGTAAATAGAGGAGGAAGCCGCATCCTTCAAAATTGAAATGGATTGAATATCATCCGGATTCACCATCTGAATACTCGGAATCTCCACATTGTCCAACAAAATAAGCGGACTGCTACCACCTTTGATAGAACCTACTTGACCACGAATTTTTATCAACGGGTCCGAACCGATTTCACCCGTAGGAATTGTGACATTGACACCTGCCACCGAACCTTGAAGTCCGCGCCCCACATCGGCAATAGGGCGGCTGTCCAATGCCTTGTTTACATCGACCGTCGCTACGGCTCCCGTAAGATTGGCCTTCTTTTGTGTACCGTAACCCACGACTACAACTTCGGAAAGCATCTCGCTGTCCTCCTTCAAAACAATTTTCATTGTTCTCGTGGCTTTTACCTCCTCAGTCTGATAACCAACGAACGAAACTTTCAAAACGGCTCCCGGCTTCACATTCAGCGTAAACTTGCCGTCAATATTGGTTATACCGCCATTTGTAGTTCCTTTCTCTACGACACTGGCTCCGATGACAGGTTCACCATTTGCATCTACCACCAGTCCGGTTATAGTTTGCATTTGCAATTGCTCTGTCACTCCTAAAGAGATGTCGGTATCCGTTTGAGCAGCCATCACATTACCACTGCCTAAAAACAGTGCGCTGATTGCTACTGCTGTGAGGAAATTGCTGTGCACAAATCCTCGCTTTCTGCGATCTTCATTCATAAATGATTGATGATTTTGTTAATTAAAATAATTTTCTCAAAAATAGGTAAGAGTAAAAATAATTATGAGAGTATAATACGAGCTACCCTCGTCTCTGTGTTTCCAATTGCTCCATAGGCGTTTCTTAGTTTAAAGGTTTATATATTTTTTAGTTATAAGTTTCAAGTACACGAGGAACTTAGGCGGTTATAACCTTATGTCCATTAATAATAATTCGTTAGACAGTTGTCTAACGAATTAAAAGTACGTAAGCCTTTATTTGTTCATGACAGATGCGCGGTTATTGTCAGCCTACAAACATCTTACCTGATAGAATCAAAAGATAATGACCGATCTAAATCATAAAATAAAGTTTTTGAGAAAATAGTGCAAGAATATTAAAAATAACTATATATTTGTATCCAATTCTAAAACAAGCTATCTATGAAACTAATCGCAGAAAGTGGTTCTACAAGAACTGAATGGGCCCTGGTTGAAGACAATCACTTGATACAGCGTGTTTTCACAGAAGGGTTAAATCCTTTTTTCCAAACAAGAAGGGAGATTAGCCGGAGTGTACGTTTAGGTTTACCTGAGATTTTCTTTAAAAAAAAATTAGAGCAAGTATACTATTATGGAGCCGGATGTACTTCTTATGAAAAGAAGAATATATTGGGTGCATCATTAGTAGCACAATTTAAAACTCCTATCCAAGTAGAAAGCGATCTTCTTGCAGCTGCCCGCGGTTTGTTCAAATGCGAAGCAGGTATTGCCTGTATTTTAGGAACAGGCTCTAACTCATGCTTTTATGACGGAAAAATAGTAGTTAAGAACGTCAGAGCAGGCGGATATATTCTAGGCGATGAGGGCAGTGGAGCGGTGTTGGGCAAAATGTTCTTGTCTGATGTCTTGAAAGGCTTGGCTCCTAAGGATGTAATGGCCGATTTTTTCGAAAAGTTCCGCATCAGTCCTAATGAGGTCATGGAATCAGTGTATAACCGTCCTTTCCCGAACCGTTTTCTTTCTACAATCTCTTATTTTTTAGCAGATTATACGAATGACGATTATGTATTCAATCTGATAACCAGTAATCTAAGAAACTTCTTCACTCGAAATGTATGCCAATATGACTACAAAAACTATCCCATTCGATTTGTCGGTTCATTAGCTAACAGTTACGCCACCATATTAAGAGAAGTAGCAGGTGAATTTGGAATCGAATTAGATGTGATTGAAGAAACCCCTATGAATGGATTGATAGAATTCCATGCTTTAAATATTGAAGAACCTTAAATTAAATATATAATTAATGTATATACAAGCATTCTTTGCAAATTAAAAATTATAAAGTTAAAAAAGTGCAAAGAAATGTTCTTGATATTGAATAAAAACATATCTTTGTTACGTGTGAAGTACACAAAATACTTTATCACCTTTGTTAATAACAAGATTTATCTCTTAAGACGGTTAATACAGTTAAGAAATTAACTGGGATTTAATATATACTAAGTTCCTCGTGTACTTGGATTAAGATAAAAAATAGAGAGATAATATAGCAGTTATGAACCTTTAAACAAGAAAAACGCCTATGGAATAATCAAAAGCCTACAACAGAGGAGATAACAACCTTAAATCCTCCCCATTTTCCCCTTATCTATTTTGAAAAACATTTTATTAACAACAAAATCATCAATCATTTATGAATGAAGATCGCATAAAACGAGGATTGGCAAATAGCAAATTCCTCACAGCAGTAGCAATCAGCGCACTGTTTTTAAGCAGTGGTAATGCGATGGCTGCTCAAACGAACACCGACAGTTCTTTAGAAGTAACAGAACAACTTCAGGTCCAAACTGTCAGTGGCTTAGTTGTAGACGCAAGCGGTGATCCCGTCATCGGAGCCAGCGTAGTAGAAATAGGAACGACCAACGGTATTATCACCGACATGGACGGTAAATTTACATTGAACGTAAAACCGGGAGCAACTTTAAGGATTTCATTTGTTGGATACCAGACACAAGAGACAAAGGCTTCCAAAACAATGAAAGTCGTTCTGAAAGAAGATAGTGAAATGCTTTCTGAAGTAGTAGTAGTGGGATATGGCGTACAGAAGAAAGCTAACCTGACAGGTGCTGTCTCTACGGTTGATTTATCCAAAACAATGGAAGGTCGTCCACAGCAGGATGTGGCAAAAGCTTTGCAAGGTGCCGTACCAGGGCTTTCCATTCTGAACAACACCGGCGATATCAACAGTGCTGCTTCTATGCGTATTCGCGGATTGGGAACACTGAGCAACAAAGAGGTCAGCAATCCGCTAATTATAGTAGATGGAGTACCAATGGATGATATTTCTTTCTTAAACACTCAAGATATAGAAAGCATCTCTGTTCTGAAAGATGCCGCCTCTACTTCCATATATGGTGCACGTGCCGCCTTTGGTGTAATCTTGATTAATACAAAAGGGGCAAAGCCAAAAGACAAGATTACAATTAATTATAGCAATAACTTTGCATGGGACCAGTCAACCTATATTCCTGACTACCCTGATGTACCCACTCAACTCCGCGCAGGAATTGAAGCCAAAATGAATGCCGGCGAAGGAATGCCCGAACTCTTTGGTATGTACTTTGACCAAATGTTGCCTTACGCTGAAGCTTGGCAAAGACAACATGGCGGCAAAAGCGGTTATCGTGAAATGCAACCTTTCCAAAGCATGGATAATGTAGGCGATTATCTGTTGTTTGAGAATGGCAAGGGATTGCTATATGCAGACTGGGATGTCCAAGGAATCTTTTACAACAATGCTGCTCCCTCACAAAGCCACAACGTATCAATTCAAGGCACCAGCGGCAAGACCCATTATTATCTCTCCTTCGGTTATGACGATAAACAGGGAATTATGAAGATTCACCCAGACGAATTAAAGAAATACAACGCTTCGGTCAACTTGACCACCAATGTATTCGACTGGCTACAAGTGGGAGCACGCTTCAACTATACACGCAAGAGTTACCAACGTCCCGACACATGGCAGAATACTTACCAATATCTGTGGCGTTGGGGTAGCTTCTTCGGACCTTACGGTACAGTAGATGGCTATGATTTCAAGACTATCGCACAGCAGAAACAAGCTGCCGACCGTAAAGAGAATACAGACCTTACCCGCATGAACACGTTCTTGAAAGCCGATATCATCAAAGGATTAACGCTGAATGCAGATTTCACATACACCATTCAAAATATGAATAGCGGCTCTGCCGACTACTCTGTTTTCGGTATGAACAACTGGGGCACATTTGACACTCCTTCCTACATTGTCGGCAAAAGCAGTACCGGCATTTGGCGTGACGCTTCCCGCCAAAATAACTGGACGCTGAATGTTTATGCCAATTACACAAAGACATTTGCAAAAAAACACAATGTAAATGTCATGGTAGGAGCTAATGCTGAAGAAACCGACTACATCTATCTATATGGGGAGCGCAGTGGACTCTTCGACCAGAATTATCCGGAACTGAATCTGGCAAACCAAGACGGGCAAGGTTTGGATTGGAAGCATAATGACCGCGCATCCGCCGGTTACTTCGGACGTATCAATTACGATTACAAGGGTATTTACTTATTGGAACTGAATGGTCGCTACGACGGCTCATCCCGTTTCCCCAGCAATGACCGTTGGGCATTCTTCCCTTCTGCATCTATCGGTTACCGCCTATCCGAGGAAGCCTACTTCCAACCTTTAAAGAACATTATCAACAATGCCAAATTACGCGCTTCTTTTGGAGAAATCGGTAATGAAGCCGTAGGAGACTACCGATTTGTTGAACTAATCGGACAACGCTTGAACAACTCGTCTACCGGTTATGTAAATTGGGCGGATGGAAACGGTGCCAACGCCAACCGTCTCACAATGTATAATATGCCGGACTTAGTATCCAGCACATTAAGTTGGGAACGCATCCGTACCACAAATCTCGGTTTGGATTTGGCTTTCCTGAACAACGACCTAAATGTTAGCTTCGACTGGTTCCAACGCGAAACACGCGACATGTTGGCCCCTTCGGAAGTATTGCCCAATACATTGGGTGCTGACGCCCCCTATGCCAATGCCGGTAATCTGCGTACGCGCGGTTGGGAATTGAATCTGAACTGGCGGCATCAATTCAATGAATGGACTGTCTATGCAAACTTCAATATAAGCGATTCCAAAACCAAAGTCACCAAGTGGACTAATGACAGTAAAATGTTGAACACTTATTATAGCGGCAAAACCTATGGAGATATTTGGGGTTTTGAAACCGAACGTTATTTTGAAGAATCCGACTTCACAGGACAAAATGAAGATGGTTCCTGGAATTACAAACAGGGTATAGCAGACCAATCCGGTCTGGAAGGCGACAACTTCCATTACGGACCGGGCGATATCAAGTTTAAAGATCTGAACGGCGATAAAAAAATAGATGGAGGCAAAGGCACAGCTGACGATCATGGAGATTTGAAAGTCATTGGCAACTCTATGCCCCGCTACGAGTATAGTTTCCATATCGGTGGCGCCTGGAAAGGCATCGACCTTGATTTATTCTTCCAAGGAGTAGGCAAACGCGATGAATGGACTATTTCATCCTTCAACTTCCCAATGATGCGTAATGCCGACTTGGCCATCTATGCCAATCAGACCAGCTACAATAAAGTACTCTACAACAATGACTGGACTCAGGTTACAGGCTATGATATCCGGCAGAGTAATGCTTATCCACGTCTCTATCCAGGAAATGAAGCCGGAGGTACAATATCCGGCATTGCCAATGGTTGCCACAACTATTATCCGCAAAGCCGTTATTTAACAGACATGTCATATCTCCGTCTGAAAAATGTAACTTTAGGTTATACATTCCCAAAAGAATGGACCCGTAAGGCTTTCATCGAGAAAGCACGTATTTACTTTAGCGGAAGCAACTTATTCTTGTTGCATAAAGGCAGCGGCGACTTACCGGTTGACCCGGAAATCAATGCGAATCCTTCCTCTAACAGCGATGGGAGCTACGGTACTTGGGGACGTGTCGCACCTATCACCCGCACTTTCTCATTCGGTATTCAAGTAACATTGTAATAATTGCTAAAACTTAAAAACAATGAAAAAACTATTTATATACGGAACCATAGTTTTAATGGCCTTGACAAGTTGCAATGATTTGCTTGACAAAGAGCCGTTAGACACTTTCTCCAATACCCCAGAGTACTGGAGCAACACTGACAATCTGGAAAACCAGTGCAATACTTTCCTCAACAACTACTCCGGCTACGGAAATGGAAGTGGCGGAGGATGGTTCTATTTCAAAACCTTAAGTGATGACCAGGTAGACAATGACTCACATACCTGGACTTACACAAACGTGGTTGCCAAATCTAGTAACTGGTCCGATCCATTTGTTGAAATCCGTCGTGCCGCTTACATCATAGAGGGTGTACGCTCGTCTTTCCTGGATAATGCCGTAAAGGCTAACTATGAAGGAATCGCCCGTTTGAATCGTGCATGGGAGTACTTTCAGCTTGTGCGCATGTACGGCGATGTACAATGGATAGACAAAGTGATAGATTCGAACGACAAGGAAACCCTTCTTGCAGAACGTACCGACCGCGACATTGTTATGGACAATGTCCTGGATGACTTAAAATATGCCTGTGAGAACATGACCGGTACCAACAAGCAACGTTTCAATAAAGACATGGCGCTTGCTATGACAGCCGACATTTGTTTATGGGAAGGCACATTCTGTAAATACCGCACCCAAAACGAAAACGGAAAAGCTGCAGACAACACCCGGGCACAGAAGTTTTTGCAAGAGTGTGTAATAGCCTGTGAAGCTCTGATGGCCAAGAACTATAAATTAAGAGAAGATTATCAATCCATCTATAACTCGGTCGACCTCTCCAAGGATACGGAAATCATTTTCTACAAACCTTACTCCAAAGATGCCTTCATGCATTCCACTATCGATTATACAGTAAACACGAGTGGCACACATGGCATGTCAAAGGATGCATTTGACAGCTACCTGTTTTTGGACGGAAAGCCGCTGGCTACAACGGAAGAGAACACAAACGATGCGGCTACACTTGTTAACGGCGAATATTCACTGGCAAACGTACTTGCAGTCCGCGACAAACGCCTGGCAGCTACTATCGATCCGGTATTGGCATTCAGAGGGCATGCTTACAGTCGTGCCGGCGTAGCTCCTTTCACAGCATCGACAGGCTATGGAGTAGCCAAATTCGACAATACGTCTCTGGATCTCTACAATCGTAACCAAATTGGTACTGCCTATACAGATGCCCCCATCTACTGGCTTTCCATTATCTATCTGAACTATGCAGAAGCAAAAGCAGAATTGGGTACATTGACACAGCTCGATCTAAATAACACAATCAATAAATTACAAGCCCGCGCCGGTCTGCCTGATATGACAACCACCCCGGCAGACGATCCTGCCAATAATATGGGAGTTAGCAATTTGATATGGGAAATCCGCCGTTGTCGCCGTTGCGAACTTATGTTTGACAACTGGTACCGTTATTGGGATCTCATCCGTTGGCATCAATTGGAATTATTGGATAGCAAGAAGCATCCTAATGTCTTTTTGGGTGCCAATCTGGAAAATGTGGCCAATCCTGAAGAAACTTTGAAAGGCAAATACCTCGATGCTTCCGACGGCCAGAACCGTATTTACGAAAGAAAACACTATCTCTATCCGATACCAACCGGACAATTGACTCTAAACAAAAATATGAAACAGAATTTAGACTGGGAAATATCGAATAAATGAATGAAATCGACAATCCTATACGGTGTCTCATCAAAGTTTAACTAAGAAAAAAGTACCTGACAAGAAAAAACGAGTCAGGTACTTTTTTTTAAATATAGCATCTCGAGCATCAGATAGAACCGCTGTTTTTTAATTGCAAATTAATAATTATAATATCAAATATTTGCAAATAAGTGTTTTTGATATTAAAATAAAGAGTATCTTTGTCCATATGAACTTTCCTTAATACTATATATATGAAGAAACTACTACTATTAACCATTCTGCTATGTAGTTCACTGTTGTGTCAGGCACAAAAGGAACGCCCGATTCTGGGCGATGAGCAGACCGCAGAATATTTTCCAATTCTAAAAGGTAAACGGATTGCCATCTTTTCCAATCATACAGGCATGGTGGGAGACAAGCACTTACTGGATATCCTATTGGAAAATGAATTCAATGTAGTAGCCATATTCTCACCCGAACATGGTTTTCGCGGAAATGCAGATGCAGGAGAACACGTATCCAGCTCTGTCGATAAGAAAACAGGCGTGCCTATCCTTTCCCTTTATGACGGAAAAGACAAGAAACCGAGTGAGGCATCCATGAGGAAGTTCGACATACTGGTAATCGATATACAGGATGTAGGCTTACGATTTTATACCTATTATATAACAATGTGCCGGTTGATGGATGCTTGTGCCGAATATAACCGCAAGGTATTGCTGTTGGACCGGCCCAATCCGAACGGACATTACGTGGACGGGCCCATATTGGATATGAAATATAAATCCGGAGTAGGCTGGCTGCCCATCCCCATTGTGCATGGCATGACTCTGGGCGAACTGGCACTAATGGTAAACGGAGAACGTTGGCTGCCGGCTTCACGCGTATGCGACCTCATCGTCATACCTTGCAAGAACTACACGCATCAGACAAAATACACATTGCCGGTTCCACCATCTCCCAACCTTCCGAACATGAAATCGGTCTATTTATATCCGGCTACTTGTTACTTCGAAGCAACTCCCGTCAGTTTGGGGAGAGGCACCTCCCTCCCCTTCCAAATATACGGCCACCCTAATATGACAGGTTACACTTACAGCTTCACGCCCAAAAGCGTTCCCGGAGCTAAGAATCCGCCCCAGCTGAACAAGCTATGCCATGGCGTAAATCTCAGCAATATGAGCGATGAGGAAATCTGGAAACGAGGAGTAGACCTGAGCTATATAATTGATGCTTATAAAAACTTGAATATGGGCGATCATTTCTTCCGCCCTTTCTTCGAACTGCTGGTAGGCACAGACTATGTCCGGAAGATGATAAAAGACGGAAAGAGCGCGGAAGAAATTAAAAGCTGTTGGAAAGGCGATGTGGAAAGGTTCAAAGAGCAAAGGAAACCCTATTTGCTCTACAAAGAATAGCCATCCATAGAAAATAATTACTGATTAACCTGTAAATACTAATACCCAAGCTCCATAATGAATCCACTATCCGTTATCATTACTATTGCCGCCTATTTTATAATACTGTTCACAGTATCCTACATTGCCGGCAGAAAAGCAGACAATGCGGGTTTCTTTGTAGGCAACCGCAAGTCATCCTGGTATGTGGTAGCCTTTGCAATGATTGGTTCCAGCATATCGGGAGTGACATACGTGTCTGTACCCGGCATGGTTGCTTCCAGTAGTTTCGGATATCTACAAATGGTATTGGGCTTCGTAGCCGGGCAGTTAATCATTGCTTTTATTTTGACACCATTGTTCTACCGAATGAATTTGGTTTCCATTTATGAATACTTGGAGAACCGCTTCGGAATGTCTTCATACCACACCGGAGCGTGGTTCTTTTTTATCTCTAAAATGCTGGGAGCAGCAGTACGCTTATTCCTGGTTTGCCTGACCTTGCAACTACTGGTTTTTGAACCGTTTGGCCTGCCGTTTATTCTTAATGTGGCTATCACCGTAGCATTGGTATGGCTGTACACATTCCGCGGTGGAGTGAAATCACTTATCTGGACAGATTCCTTGAAAACTTTTTGCCTTGTTGTCTCTGTGGTGTTATGCATCTGTTACATAGCTTCCGACCTGAACCTGTCTTTTACAAGCATGATAAGCACGATTGCCGACAGTGACATGTCCCGCATTTTCTTTTTCGATGATATCAACAGCAAACAATATTTCTTCAAGCAGTTTTTCGCCGGAGCGTTCACCATGGTAGCCATGACTGGATTAGACCAAGATATGATGCAACGCAATCTCAGTTGTAAAAACTTCAAAGACTCGCAAAAGAATATGATCACCAGCATCATTTCACAGTGCTTCGTTATTCTGCTGTTCCTGATGCTAGGTGTGTTGCTTTACACATTTGCCGACAGCCAAGGCATACAAGTGGATAAAAGCGATGAACTCTTCCCCGTAATCGCCACCGGGAATTACTTCCCTGTCATTGTAGGTATTCTGTTTATCATCGGACTGATTTCCTCCGCCTATTCGGCAGCCGGCTCTGCATTGACTGCACTCACAACGTCTTTCACCGTAGATATTCTAGGCACGAAAGGCAAGACGGAAGAAGAGGTTGTGAAAATCCGGAAACGGGTGCACGTGGGAATGGCCGTAATAATGGGGGTCACTATCTTTGTGTTCAATCTGTTGAACAATACCAGCGTAATCGATGCCGTATATATTCTGGCAAGCTACACATACGGTCCTATCCTGGGTCTGTTTGCTTTCGGCATCTTTATGAAGCAGCAAGTGCATGATAAATATATACCGGCAGTAGCTGTCGCTTCCCCGTTTCTCTGTTTTATCCTGCAAAAGAATTCGGAGGCATGGTTCAACGGTTATCAGTTCAGCTATGAGTTACTCATATTCAACGCATTGTTCACATTCATCGGACTCTGCATATTGATAAGAAAAAACAAGAAAAACATTTAACTTAATACGTCATCATCATGAGTGTAAGACTTCACTTTTTATTCAGTATGCTTGTCGCCGTCCTTATCCCCCATACGGGCGGCGCGCAAGAACTCTCTCCAGAAATCCGCCAAGAAATAGGAAAATTTCTGGATGCTACCGCGCGAAAAGAGGTATCCATAGGACACATCACGATTGACTCCGTTGCCATAAAGGGTAACGCTCTGCAACTGTTTGCCAACATGAACTGTTCCTACATTCCTTTCCGGGAAAATAACGTGGCAGAGATTTATCAAGGAATCAGCGCCTTGTTACCGGCCGAACTTACAAAATACAGATTGCAGTTACATACCAATAAACACTGTATTGAAGAACTGATACCTCAGGCGCTTCGTTCAAAAAAAAATAAAAAAGCCCTGGTATTCAGCCAAGAAGTGAAAAAGCCTTTGGTGACCAAAGTATCCAGACCCTATACGCCCACTAACGGATTGCAGAATCGCCACATAGCCTTATGGCAAAGCCATGGTTTCTACTATGAGCCGAAACTAGACCGTTGGGAGTGGCAACGCGCCCGCTGTCTTCAGACTGTGGAGGACCTGTATACACAAAGTTTTGTTCTCCCCTACCTCGTCCCGATGCTGGAAAATGCCGGAGCCAATGTGCTGATTCCACGTGAGCGTGACTGCCAGACTGCCGAAATCATTATTGATAACGACGGTTGCCTCAATACACGCTCCATTTATACGGAAAAGGTAACCGACAAGCCTTGGATGCAAGGTGTCGGAAAAGGTTTTGCACATCTACGCCCGTTATACACCGATTTTGAGAATCCATTTAAAGAAGGAACATTCCGCACCATAGAGACTATTAAGAAAGGAAAAGAAAGCGTTGCCGAATGGATACCCGAAATTCCCCGGGACGGACAATACGCAGTCTATGTATCCTATCATACCGTCCCGAACAGCAGTGATGACGCCCTCTACACCGTCCACCATAAAGGCGGAGCATCCCGGTTCAAAGTCAACCAGCAGATGGGCGGTGGTACCTGGATTTATTTAGGCACTTTCGGTTTCGACGCAGAACAGGATAATGCATACAAAGTAACCTTGAGCAATCGTTCCGCCAAAGCCGGACAAACAGTGACAGCCGATGCGATCAAAATAGGCGGCGGCATGGGTAACATTGCCCGTCGCATTTCGGAAGAAGGTGCTACGGATAATCTGAAAAGCTCCGATAAAACCGCCAATTCATCGGATGAAACCAAACAGACTAAAACCACACATCAGTCACCCTATACAGCCATATATCAGGAAAGCGGCTATCCGCGTTTCTGCGAAGCCGCCCGTTATTGGATGCAATGGGCAGGCATCCCGGACAGTGTGTATTCGGAAAGTCAGGGTAAGAATGATTACACAGATGATTATAAAAGCCGTGCTATATGGGTGAACTATCTCGCCGGTGGTTCTGCTGCCAATCCCACAGAAAGAGGTCTGAACATTCCGGTAGATATGGCATTCGCCTTCCATTCGGATGCCGGAACCACACTCAACGACTCCATCATCGGAACACTCGGCATTTACCAAACTGACTCCTACAAGGGGGTGTTCGCCAACGGCGCGTCACGCTATCTCTCACATGATTTGACGGACCTGATTCAGTCCAATATCGTGCGCGATATCCGCACTCTTTACGAACCCCAATGGACACGCCGCGGAAAATGGAATCAATCGTATTACGAAGCGCGTGTACCCCAAGTGCCGACTATGCTGCTTGAGTTACTTTCCCACCAGAATTTCGCAGATATGCGATACGGGCTTGATCCGCGTTTTCGCTTTACGGTAAGCCGCGCCATCTACAAAGGAATGTTGCAGTTCCTCTGCTCACAATACCGCACGAACTATATCGTGCAGCCTTTACCGGTCGACCACATGGCCCTGCGTATGATAAGTGAAAATGAGATTGAACTAACCTGGCAAGCAGTAGCCGATCCATTGGAACCGACAGCCAATGCCGAAAAATACATTGTCTACACCCGTACCGGCAACGGCGACTTTGACAACGGCGTAGTAGTAGATAAAAACAGCTATCGCACCACGCTTCCGGCGGGTGTTGTATGCAGCTACAAAGTAACCGCCCTCAACAAAGGTGGTGAAAGTTTCCCCTCCGAAATACTTTCGGCAGGGCAGGCTTTCAACAGCAAAGGGACCGTATTGGTAGTGAATGGGTTTGACCGCATCAGTGCACCCGCTGATTTTGTCGCTGCCCCTCCGGCAGATACATTGCTTGCCGGCTTTCTGGATGAATTAGACCATGGAGTGCCCTACATCAAAGACATCAGTTATATAGGAAAAATGAAAGAGTACCGTCGCTCCATCCCCTGGATGGATGATGACGCGTCCGGTTTCGGTGACAGTTACAGTAATTATGAGACACAGGTCATCGCCGGAAACACGTTCGATTATTCGGCCCTGCATGGAACTGCCATACTGAAGGCAGGTTACTCCTTTGTGTCATGCAGCGACGAAGCTGTTGAAGATGGGCAAATAACCTTGGACGATTATAAATACACCGATCTTATCCTCGGCAAAGAATGTCAAACCAAGATAGGTAGAGGCGGAGTAAAACCTCTGGAGTTCAAAACATTCAGCAAACCGATGCAAGAATGTATTACGGCCTACTGCAACCAGGGCGGCAACATCTTCATATCCGGAGCATACGTAGGGACAGACCTATGGGATAACCGCCTTATTACTGCCAAAGAAGAAGATAAGAAATTTGCAATGGAAGTCCTGAAATATAAGTGGCGTGCGGGACAAGCAGCCATTATGGGCAAGGTGAAGTGCGTAACTTCCCCGTTCCCCTCCCTTACAGGAAACTATACCTATTACAATGAGCTGAACTCTGATTATTACGTCGTAGAATCTCCCGATGCTATTGAACCTGCTACGGAAGGAGCATATACAATCATGCGTTACCCGGAAAATAACCTGAGCGCCGGCGTAGCCTATCAAGGCAGTTATAAGACTTGCGTATTAGGTTTTCCTTTCGAGTCACTGCGTACTACGGAAGAAAGAGAATATCTGATGAACGCCATTATGACGTTTTTCGACAGCAATACCAAAAAGTAAAAAGAAAAATTATAAAACCAATCATCATCTATGAACCGAAGACTATTCATCAGTGCCCTGCTTGTGTGCCTGCTGCCGTTTATGGCGCAGGCGCAACAAATAGCGTTCCGCTTCGCACAATTGACGGACATTCATCTAAGTCCAAGCAACCCCAACCCTACCGAAGACCTGTTGCGTTCTATCGCACAGATAAATGCCACAGACAGCATCGACTTTGTATTAGTAACAGGAGACATCACCGAGGAAGGCGATCGTGCCACTATGGAAAAAGTAAAATCATGCCTTGACCTGCTGAAAGTGAAATACTATGTGGCACTGGGCAACCATGAAACCAAATGGAGCGATTCCGGCTGTACCGCCTTCGGAGAAATCTTCGGTGGCGAACGGTTCGATTTCGAACACAAAGGATTCTTATTTTTAGGTTTTAACTCCGGGCCCCTGATGCGTATGGCATACGGGCATGTCGTTCCCCAGGATATCCGTTGGATGACGGAAAGAATGAATCAATACAACACCGGAGATCCTCAACAGAACAAGCCTGTAATACTTGTGACCCACTACCCAATGATAGAAGGCGATGTGGATAACTGGTATGAGGTGACAGATGCCGTACGTCCGTATAACATACGCCTATTCATCGGCGGACACTATCACCGTAACCGCGATTTGCGTTATGACGGTATTCCGGGAGTATTAATGCGCAGCAACCTGCGTGACAAGGATGGGAAACCGGGTTATGGCATCTACGAGATAACCAAGGACTCCATTCGCGTCTATACACAACGTATCGGAGAGCCGAAAAAACAATGGGCAGGTTTCTCCCTGACAGAATCGTATTACGAGCGCAATGGGAAAGCCGAAAAATATCCGGACTTCTCCGTAAACAAAGAATATCCGCAGGTGAAAGAACAATGGATAACAAAAACCGGAGTCGGCATTTATTGCTCGCCAGCTGTAGAAAAGGATAAAGTCTTCATCGGTGACGACATGGGATACCTGACCGCCTATGCTCTTAAAGACGGCAAGGCGCTATGGCGTTTCCAGTCCGGAAAAAGAATCGTCGGAACACCCGCTGTCAGCGAGGGGATTGTTGTTTTCGGTTCCGCAGACTGCAAAATATACGGTCTGAATGCTCAAAACGGAAACTTATTGTGGACAGTGGAAACCTCCGAACCCGTATTGGGGGCAGTAACCATAGACAACGGCACTGCCTATATAGGCGCCAGCGACCATACCTTTCGCGCCATCAACACCTGCAACGGAGAGATAAAGTGGACTTTTACAGGTGTAAAGGGTTACATTGAAACCAAACCTCTGGTGACGGACAGCAAAGTCATCTTCGGTGCATGGGACAACACTTTGTATGCGCTGAATAAGGCAGACGGCAGGGAGTTATGGAAATGGACAGGCGGACTGACCCGCATGCACTTTTCTCCGGCAGCCGTATGGCCGGTAGCCGCAGAGGGGAAAGTATTCATCACCGACCCGCAACGCGCCATGACTGCCATTGAGATAGAAACAGGCAATACCGTATGGCGCACCTTCCAGTCTATGGTACGCGAAACGATAGGATTGTCCGAAGATGGAGAACGCATTTACAGCAAAACGATGAACGACAGTATCGTCTGCTACTCCACCAAAGGCAGCCACCCGCATGAATTATGGGCATCCAATGTCGGATTCGGCTACGAGCACGCACCTTCCATGCAGGTCGAAAAAGATGGGATCGTATTTGGAAGCACAAAAGAAGGTCTTATCTTCGCATTGGAGGCTAAGACCGGAAAAGTATTGTGGAAACACAAAATAGGTAACTCCCTTATAAGCACCGTAGTGCCGCTAAGCGGTAACCGGATACTGTTCACCGCCACCGGAGGAGAGGTAGGGTTGCTTAAATTCAAAATAAAAAAATAAGAACCAAAAATAAAAAATAACACCTTACAGATATGAAGAAGATTGATTGCTTTATTCCCTACGCAGGAAAAGAACAAGCTGAAAAGACAGTACAAGGATTACAGATTACCAGTCTCGTTGGAAATATCCACTTGGTAACAACAGACTCTACCCTTGAACCGCTGCCCGGTTGCGAACTTTTAGTTGTAGACATGCCTCATAGCAGCGCTACCATGAAAGCCATAGCACAAAAAGCGAATACGGAATATACATTGCTCTATACCAAAGAGACCACTCTTGAACTGGGAATGTTTGCACTGGAGCGCATGATGCACATCGCCGAAGATTCGGATGCGGGAATGGTATATGCCGACCATTATCAGATAGCCGGTGGCAAACAAACCAATGCCCCTGTCATAGACTACCAGTTCGGCTCGCTAAGGGATGATTTCAACTTCGGTTCAGTACTGCTCTTCAATACATCCAGACTAGAAGAGGCAGCCGGACGCATAACATCCGAGTATAACTTTGCCGGTCTCTACGACTTACGCCTGAAGTTGAGCCAAAATGCAGATCTTGTGCACATCAACGAATACCTGTACAGCGAGGTGGAAAATGATACGCGCAAAAGCGGCGAAAAGATTTTTGACTATGTCGATCCGAAGAACCGTAACCGTCAGATTGAAATGGAAGAAGCATGTACGGAACATCTGAAAGAAATAGGCGGTTATCTGGAACCGGAATTCAAGCAAATAGAATTTTCTGCCGGCAACTTCGAGTACGAGGCATCTGTCATCATCCCCGTACGCAACCGCATCCGCACCATTCGCGATGCTATCCGTTCCGTTCTAAGTCAGAAGACAGACTTCAAGTTCAACCTCATCATTATTGACAACCACTCCACAGACGGAACCACAGAAGCCATCGACGAGTTCAAAAACGATGAACGCCTCATCCATATAATCCCCGAACGCAACGATCTCGGTATCGGTGGTTGCTGGAACATGGGCGTACACCATCCCAAATGCGGAAAGTTTGCCATACAGTTGGACAGCGACGACGTATACGCCAATGAAAATACGTTGGCTATAATGGTACGCGCTTTCTACGAACAGAACTGTGCTATGGTAGTGGGTACCTACATGATGACGGACTTCAATATGAATATGATTGCACCGGGCATTATCGACCACAAGGAATGGACACCGCACAACGGGCGGAACAATGCCCTGCGCATCAACGGGCTAGGTGCACCGCGTGCATTCTATACTCCGGTGTTGCGTGAAGTTAAAGTGCCCAATACAAGCTATGGTGAAGACTATGCTTTGGGGTTGAACTTCTCCCGCCGATACCAGATAGGTCGTGTCTACGAAGTCGTTTACCTCTGCCGCCGCTGGGATGACAACTCAGACGCTTCATTGGATGTCGTTAAAATGAACGGACACAACTTGTATAAAGACCGCATCCGCACTTGGGAATTGCAGGCGCGTGTAGCAATGAACAAGAAAAACAAGAAATAATCTATGAACCAGACCATACACAATCTTCTGACCGAGCAACTTGTTTCCTGGGAAACGGCGCGTAACAACTACGCCGCCCTTTCCGGGGTACAGGTGAAAGAACTGAATGTAAACGGGATTCTCTACAAGGTTCAGTTCAATCCGGCACGTATCGTGTCTTCCGGAGCCAAAGTAGATGCCAAGTCCATAAAGGAGCGGAAATGCTTTCTCTGCCCCGCCAATTTGCCGGCAGAGCAAAAAGGTATTCCATTTGAAGGGCACTATAATATATTAGTCAATCCGTTTCCTATATTTCCCCGTCATTTGACGATACCGGAAACGGCGCATGTGAATCAACGCATATCCCCCCGTTTCGGCGATATGCTGGATCTGGCACAACAGTTGACTGATTATACAATCTTTTACAACGGCCCCAAATGCGGCGCTTCCGCTCCCGACCATGCACATTTCCAAGCTGGCAACAAAGGCTTCATGCCCATTGAGCAAAGCTGGCGAGAGCTGGTGGCAGGCAAAGTAGCGGATTACGGTCAAGCCACCCTTTGGCACCTGAACGACACCCCACGCACTACGCTTGTTATTGAGTCTGCCGACCGGAAAACTGCAATTAAATTGTTCGACATCGTCTATCACTCTTTGGACATACAACCTGGTGAGGACGAACCGATGATGAACGTTCTCGGAATGTACGAAGCCGGCAAATGGATTGTTTTCATCTTTCCCCGCGCCAAACACCGTCCGGCCTGTTACACAGCCGAAGGAGACGCAAATCTGCTAAGCAGTCCTGCATCCGTTGATTTAGGCGGTGTATTCATCACTCCCGTCGAAAAAGATTTCATCAAAATAACGGCAGAGGACATCGCACAAATATTAGGTGAAGTATGCCTTTCGCCCACAGATTTCCAAAAGGTACGGCAACGTATCAAAGAACAAATATAACATCGTTATTCTTTATAAACAGACGAATATGAAAGAACCTAAAGTAGAAGTCGGTATATTATTCGAACCGCAGATAGAGTTCATCCTACTGACCCCCTACCACACATCCGATAAGGAAGTCTGTGGCAAACAAGTCGTCACCTATAACGAAGGAAGAATCCTTTGGAGCGGCCGGCAATATGATGAATTGTTGTTTGAACCTCTGGAAGAAACTGCCGCCTTTGAATTGCTGGACGTGACTATCGGCATAAACTTCCACTGGGAGCGCAAAGAAGACCAACGCTTTTCTGGTTCTTTGAAAATTATTGTGGAAAACGGCAAATTAACAGGCATCAATGTCATCCATATCGAAGACTATCTGACGAGTGTCATTTCCAGCGAAATGAGTGCAACAGCTTCCTTAGAACTGCTGAAAGCACACGCTGTCATTTCACGCAGTTGGCTATTGGCGCAGATACGGAAGAACAAGGAAATCACAGAAGCACACACCGGTTATTCCGCTTTCACCCAAACCGACGAGGAATTAATCCGCTGGTACGACCGCGAAGACCATACCCATTTCGATGTATGTGCAGACGATCACTGCCAACGCTATCAGGGAATTACCCGCGCCTCTACCGACATAGTCAGGCAGGCGATAGCCGCTACCCGCGGACAGGTGCTTACTTCGGAAGGCAATATCTGCGACGCCCGTTTCTCCAAATGCTGCGGCGGTATCTTCGAAGAATTTCAATATTGCTGGGAAGACACCAGACGCCCTTACCTCGCCAAACAACGTGATTATTTGGCAGGAAGCGGAAAACTCGTTTCCAAGTTGCCCGACCTGACACAGGAAGCCGAAGCCGACCGCTGGATACGCACCTCTCCCGAATCATTTTGCAACACTACGGACAAGAAAATCCTGTCGCAGGTTCTCAACAATTACGACCAGGAAACCACAGATTTCTACCGCTGGAAAGTAGAGTATACTCAGGACGAGCTCTCCGCCCTCATCCTGAAACGTTCCGGAGTTGACTACGGGCGGATAATCGATCTTGTTCCTGTGGCCCGCGGCACTTCCGGACGCCTTTGGAAGCTGAAAATCGTCGGGACCAAAAAGACACGTACTATCGGCAAAGAGTTAGAGATCCGACGCACCCTGTCTCCTTCACACCTTTACAGTTCCGCCTTTGTCATAGACCGGGCAGAACTGTCGGCGGAAGGTATGCCCGGACGTTTTATCCTCACAGGAGCCGGTTGGGGGCATGGCGTGGGCCTCTGCCAGATAGGCGCTGCCGTAATGGGAGAGCAGGGATATCAATATGACGCGATACTGCTGCACTACTATACCGGTGCCACTATTGACAAACTATATGACTAATCTAATAACCGAAAAACAACCAACAGAATGAATAATATCAAGAAAATATCCCCTTGGGCATGGGTGCCCACCCTGTACTTTGCACAAGGCATCCCTTATTTTATCGTGAATAACATCTCAGTACTGATGTTTGCCAAAATGGGTGTTCCCAACGGAGACATGGCGCTGTTTACCAGCTTGCTGTATCTACCCTGGACTATCAAACCCTTCTGGAGCCCGTTTGTGGACATCATCAAGACCAAAAGATGGTGGGTTGTTTCCATGCAGATACTGATGTCGATAGCTTTTATCTTGCTGACCCTGACCATTCCACGTCCGGACGAAGCGACCATGGCAGCCGGAACGACTCCTATCAGCATGTTCACCATTACCCTGGTACTGTTCATCATTACGGCATTTGCCTCCGCCACACACGACATTGCAGCGGACGGATTCTATATGCTGGCGTTAAAGTCGGGCGAACAGGCAGAATTCGTCGGTATCCGCAGTACGTTCTATCGTCTCGCGTCCATTTTCGGACAAGGAGTGCTCGTAGCCATTGCCGGCGCCATCGAATTGAAATACGACAATATCCCACTGTCATGGACCATCACGATGCTGGTTACAGCCGTCATGTTCAGTGCAGTAAGTTTCTATCACCTCTTTGCAATCCCCAAACCGGCTTCCGACAAATCGGTACTGGCGCCGGGAACAGCCAGTGCAAAGGCCATCTTCAAAGAATTCGGCCGTACATTCGCCACTTATTTCACCAAACCGGGCGTGTTGCTTGCCATCGTATTCATGCTGCTCTACCGTCTGCCCGAGGCATTCCTCATCAAGATGTGCATGCCTTTCCTTGTTGCCGCCAAAGGAGTGGGAGGCTTAGGGCTATCTACGGCAGAAGTGGGCATCGTATATGGCACTATCGGAGTAATTTTTCTCACTCTGGGCGGCATCCTCGGAGGACTGTTCGCATCGCGCATAGGATTAAAGAAGTCCATTTGGTGGATGGCGGCATGTATGACGCTCCCCTGCCTGACTTTCGTTTACCTGGCTGTTTGCCAGCCCGAAAACCTGTTTGCCATATCAACGGCTATTGCTATCGAACAATTCGGCTACGGATTCGGATTCACAGCCTACATGCTCTATATGATGTACTTCTCCGAAGGTGAGTTCAAGACATCCCATTATGCCATCTGCACCGCATTCATGGCATTGAGTATGATGATTCCGGGTATGTTTGCAGGGTATATTCAGGAAGCAATCGGCTACATCAACTTCTTCTGGATGGTGATAATCTGCTGTGTCGCCACCGTAATAGTCACAATTTTTGCAGACAGAAGGATTGATCCGGAATACGGAAAAAAATGATTATGAAGAGTGACGGATACAAACAACATAACTAATTCAGAATACATGCTTATGAAAAGAACAATTATAGCCTGCTTGCTCTGCCTCCTTTGCGGCAGTATGGCACAAGCACAGAAGATAAGAATCAAAACCGGCATTGAGGTGCTGAAAGAACAGAACTTCAAGTGCCTGGAGGGGAAACGCGTAGGTTTGATTACCAATCCTACCGGAGTAGACAACAAGTTAAAGTCCACCATAGACATTCTGCATGAAGCACCGAACGTGAACCTCGTAGCCCTTTATGGTCCGGAACATGGCGTGCGCGGCGATGTACATGCAGGCGACCATGTGACCGACATAAAAGACCCCTCCACCGGGCTGCCCGTTTATTCCCTCTACGGCAAGACACGCAAAGCGACCCCGGAAATGCTGAAAGACATCGATGTACTGGTATATGACATACAGGACATCGGTTGCCGTTCGTTCACATATATCAGCACGATGGGACTTGCCATGGAAGCTGCCGCCGAAAACGGAAAAGAATTTATTGTACTGGACCGCCCCAACCCCGTAGGCGGGTTGAAGATTGAAGGCAATCTGACAGAAGATGACTGCATTTCGTTTGTCAGCCAATTCAAAATTCCGTATCTTTACGGGCTCACTTGCGGTGAGTTAGCTTTACTGCTGAATGGAGAGAAGATGCTGAAAGACGGAAAGCAATGCAAACTGCAGGTTGTAAAAATGAAAGGCTGGAAGCGCAAAATGGACTACACACAGACCGGCTTGCAATGGGTTCCTTCATCCCCGCACATCCCACATCCACATTCCGCATTTTTCTATCCTGTCAGCGGAATTTTAGGCGAGTTAGGCTACATGTCTATCGGAGTAGGTTATACGATTCCGTTCCAGATGTTTGCCGCTACATGGGTAGAAGCGGAGAAACTTGCCAAAAGCCTGAACAGCCTGAGCGTACCGGGTGTTATCTTCCGGCCTATGTATCTGAAACCGTTCTACTCCGTAGGCAAAGGCGAACTGTTGCAAGGTGTGCAGGTGCACATCATGGACTTTGGCAAAGCTCCACTCAGTGAAATACAGTTTCTCGTCATGGAGAAAGTAGCCGCCCTCTATCCCGAACGTGCCGTCTTCGACCATGCAGACAAAGGCCGGTTTGCCATGTTCGATAAAGTAAGCGGTTCCAAACAGATACGCGAACGGTTCAGCAAGCGCAACCGGTGGGAGGATATCCGGGAGTATTGGTATAAGGATGTCGAAGACTTCCGCAAACTGTCGAAACCATATTATTTATACAAATAGTTTGACAAGCAAAACTGAATACAAATTGATATGATCCTGAATGCATTTCAATCGTATACTGAATCCTTCACTCCGCAAATGCGCTTCACAGCACATCCCGACGAGAGTATACGGAAACATGCATAACAGTAACAAATTATACGTTATGAAACAGAGTAACTACATGGCTTTCCTGCAGGAAGCGAAACAGTTCATCCCGCAAGAAAGGATCTACACCGATGAACTCCGCCGACTGGCATGGGGAACGGACGCAGGTTTTTACCGCCTCATCCCGCAAATCGTAATCCGCTCGGAGGGAGAAGAAGAGATTTCCCGATTACTGAAACTAGCCGGCCACCACCACCTGCCCGTAACTTTCCGAGCGGCAGGAACCAGCCTTTCCGGACAAGCCATCAGTGACTCCATACTCATCGTAGCCGGCAAACACTGGGAACAATACAGCCTTTCCGCCGACCATGAGGAAATTACCCTGCAACCCGGCATCATCGGTCAACGGGTCAATGAGCTGTTAGCCCCTTTCGGGAGGAAGTTCGCTCCGGACCCAGCTTCCGTCAAAAGCGCCATGGTGGGCGGTATCGTCATGAACAACGCTTCCGGCATGAACTGCGGCACACACGCCAACAGTGACAAGGTGCTTCTTTCCGCCCGTATTATTTTGGCAGACGGAACGGTGCTTGACACCGGAGATGCCGTCAGCCGCGCCGCATTCGAAGTGACACACCGCGATTTCTTGCGCCGGATTTGTACGCTTCGCGATGAAGTACGCGCCGATGAAAAACTATCCGAGCGTATTCATTACAAATATTCCATCAAGAACGTAACAGGACTGAACCTCCTTCCTTTCATCCGCTTTGACGATCCGTTCGATATCATAGCTCACCTTATGGTCGGTTCGGAAGGAACATTGGCATTCCTTTCGCAAGTCACCATGAAAACAGAGTACGACTATCCCTGTAAGGCAAGCGCCATGCTCTACTTCAAGACTATAAAAGACGCTTGTCGTGCCGTAGTGGCCATGAAGAAGCTGACGGACAACAACGGCGGGTGGATTGTAAAAGGAGCAGAACTACTGGATTGGAAGTCCCTGGCATCGGTCAGCGACCCCATATTCCTGAAATACAGAGGAGAAATATGTTCATCTCCCCTGCCCGGCATAGAACCGGGAGACGAAACCGGACTGACTGCCGTACTGACCGAAACCAAAGCCTGCACAGACGAAGAACTGAAACGGAATATCGGTGCAATAGAACATTGTCTCTCTCACTTCCGAACCTATACGCCTGTACGCTTCACAGACAAGCCCGAGGAATATTCACAATACTGGGCTATCCGTTCCGGTATCTTCCCTTCCGTAGGCGGAACGCGAAAACCGGGAACAACCTGTCTCATCGAAGATGTGGCTTTCCACATCGAAGATTTGCCCGAGGCAACCGCCGAGTTACAGCAACTCATCGCCCGGCATGGTTACGAAGACGCCTGTATATATGGACATGCGTTGGAAGGTAACTATCACTTCATCCTCAACCAGTCCTTTGGCAGTGACGCCGAAGTAAAGCGTTACGAGGAGCTGATGAACGATGTCAAAACATTGGTGGTGGACAAATACGATGGTTCTCTGAAGGCGGAACATGGTACAGGACGCAACATGGCTCCCTTTGTTCGTTACGAATGGGGAGACTCCGCCTACGAAGTAATGAAAGCCGTTAAAAAGCTATTTGACCCACAGGGCTTGTTGAATCCGGGCGTTATCTTCAATGATGACCCGAAATGCCATATAAAGAACTTCAAACCGCTTCCTCTCATACCCTTAGATGCGAAAAGCCCTGCTGCCAAAGTGAACCGCTGCATTGAATGTGGCTTTTGTGAAGTGAACTGCCTTTCCTGCGGTTTCACCCTTTCCTCGCGACAACGCATCGTACTGCAAAGAGAGATTGCCCGTCTCCGGCAGAATGGCGATGCTCCTGAACGTCTGGCCTTGTTGGAAAAGCAATATCTCTACCCCGGAAACCGGACTTGTGCCGGAGACGGACTGTGCTCCATGTCTTGCCCTATGGGAATCAATACTGGTGACCTTACGCACATCATCCGCCAGGAAGAATTACCGCAAGGCAGTTTAGGCTATAAAGCCGGAAATTTTGCCGCCAACCATTTTGCAGGTATCAAAAGCGCACTGCGACCTATATTAGGACTGGCAGACCTCGGCCATTCCATTTTGGGAACAAAAGCGATGAGCAGTATCACCAAAGGCATGCACAATGCCCTCGGCATCCCCCTATGGACTCCGGCAATGCCAAAGCCCTACAAATTCAAACCTAAAGAATTAAAAGCCGGAAATAAAGTAGTCTACTTCCCCAGTTGCATCAACCAAACGATGGGGCTGCCCAAGAAATCTCCTGTGGAACAGCCGCTGGTCAACAAAATGATCGCCCTGCTCCAAAAAGGCGGTTACGAAGTCATCTTCCCTAAAAACATGGAAAAACTCTGTTGCGGCACAATCTGGGAGAGCAAAGGCATGCTCGACATAGCCAACCGCAAAACAACCGAACTGGAAGCAGCGCTTTGGGAAGCCAGCGAAGAAGGGAAATACCCTGTCCTGTGCGACCAAAGCCCATGTCTGCACCGCATGCGCAGCACCATTCAAAAAATGAAACTTTATGAACCGGCAGAGTTCATATACACATTCCTGCGCGACAAGCTGTCATTCACTCCCATTGACCGACCCATAGCAGTCCACATAACGTGCTCCATGCGTAAAATGGGACTGGCCGATACAATCATAGCCCTGGCACGGCTCTGCTCCACAAAGGTCATCGTGCCGGAAGAAGTAGGTTGCTGCGGCTTTGCCGGCGACCGAGGCTTCACGCATCCCGAACTGAATGCCTACGCCCTGCGTAAGCTCCGTCCACAGATAGAGGCTGCCGGCATCGGCATCGGTTACTCCAACAGCCGCACCTGTGAAATCGGACTGACAACCAACTCCGGTATCCCATATGTGTCCATTGCCTACCTCGTAGATCAATGCACACAACCTTTGACAACAACCCAAGACTAACTTAACACACCTGAAATTATGAGTAATGCAGTAAAAACAAACAAACGTATTCTTGCCCTTGACATCCTCCGGGGAGTCACCATTGCGGGAATGATCATGGTCAACAATCCGGGCACATGGGCACATATTTACGCCCCCTTGCGCCATGCGGAATGGAACGGCCTTACCCCCACCGACCTTGTGTTCCCTTTCTTTATGTTCATCATGGGGATTTCCACGTACATTTCTTTGAAGAAATATAATTTTGAATTCAGTCATGCCGTCGGCATAAAAATCTTAAAACGCACCATACTTATCTTCCTCATAGGTATGGCTATCGGCTGGTTCTCGAAGTTCTGCTATTATTGGACCTCTCCCACCGAAGGCATCAGTTTCGGCACGCAACTATGGGAATCCGTATGGACGTTCGACCGTATCCGTATTCTGGGTGTCATGCAACGTCTGGCTCTCTGCTATGGCGCTACCGCTATCATTGCCCTGACCATGAAGCACAAGAACATCCCGTATCTTATCGCCACTCTTCTGACAGGATATTTCATCCTATTGCTATGTGGCAATGGATTTGCCTATAACGATACGAACATACTTTCTATCGTAGACCGCACTATCCTGACCCCAGCACACATGTACAAGGACAACGGCATCGATCCGGAAGGCCTCTTAAGTACCATTCCCGCCATAGCCCATGTACTGCTGGGCTTCTGTGTGGGACGCATGATGCTCGAAGGGGGCAAAGCCAATGAAGATCGTGAAAGCATGCTCAACTCACATCTCATCAAATTGTTTTTAGTAGGCACTATCCTTACATTCTCCGGTTTCTTGTTGAGTTACGGATGCCCAATCAACAAAAAGATTTGGTCGCCTACCTTCGTTCTCACAACATGCGGGTTGGCTTCCAGCTTTCTGGCACTGCTCATCTGGATTATCGATGTAAAAGGCTATAAGAAATGGAGCCTGTTCTTCGAATCATTCGGCGTCAATCCCCTGTTCATGTATGTATTGGGAGGCGTGCTTAGTATTCTCTTCGGCAGCATCTGTTTCCCATGGGGAGAAAGCAGCATCAGTATACACACATTCCTATATAAGATATTGCTGATGCCGATATTCGGTGAAACCGGCGGTTCACTGGCCTATGCGCTGTTGTTCGTCGGCATAAACTGGTGCATCGGCTACCAGCTCTACAAACGGAAGATTTATATAAAAATATAACAATTGGTGATGTGTGATCAGCAATTGGCTATCAGCCACTAACCACCCATCATTAATCATCAATCACTAATAACCAAACAACTATAAAGATATGATTCTAATAGCAGACAGTGGCTCTACAAAAACCGATTGGTGTGTTGTAGAAAACGGACAACCCATCCAACAGATATCCACGAAAGGAATTAACCCTTTCTTTCAGTCGGAAGAGGAAATCAGCAATGAGATCGCAACATCACTGTTGCCTCAGTTAAAAACAAATGCATTGGATGCCGTATATTTCTATGGTGCAGGATGCGGATTTCCCGATAAAATAGCTATGGTCCACCGCGCCATTACCAAGCATCTCCAAATAAAGAGAGAGGTAGAAGTCAATACAGATATGCTTGCTGTTGCTCATGGACTCTGCCAACACGAGGCCGGCATTGCCTGTATTATGGGTACAGGCTCCAATTCTTGCTATTATGATGGAAAGCAGATTGTTTCCAATGTGTCCCCGTTGGGATTCATACTTGGAGACGAAGGCAGCGGTGCCGTACTGGGCAAGTTATTGGTAGGTGATATACTGAAAAACCAGATGACTCCCGAATTGAAGGAGAAATTTCTCAAACAGTTCAGCCTGACACCTGCCGACATTATAGACCGCGTTTATCGCAAACCATTTCCTAACCGTTTTCTTGCGAGCCTTTCGCCTTTCCTCGCACAGAACATAGATGAACCTTGCATACATGCGTTGGTACTGGGAAGTTTCAAATCATTCCTCAAACGCAATGTCATGCAATATGAGAACTTCCGTAATAGCAAAGTACACTTTATCGGTTCGGTAGCTTTCTATTATAAAACAATATTAGCAGAAGCTGCACAGGAAATGAATATCCAGTTGGGCACTATCATTAAGAGTCCAATGGAAGGACTGATTAAATATCATAGCGGAAAGTAACTTATAAGGTGATAAAATAGTAAACAACAACCCCCATAAAGTAAATAGACCTATGTTTATAAAAATTTCAGAGCAACCCTCGCTCTACAACGACCTGGAAAAAAAGTCCGTCCATGAAATACTGGTAGACATCAACAGAGAAGATCAAAAAGTGGCGCTTGCCATACAAAAAACAATACCTCAAATAGAGAAGTTAGTGACGCAGATAGTTCCCCGCATGAAACAGGGCGGACGTATTTTCTACATGGGTGCCGGTACAAGCGGACGCCTTGGCGTGCTCGACGCTTCCGAAATTCCACCGACATTCGGCATGCCTCCAACATTGGTTATCGGCCTGATAGCCGGTGGTGACACAGCCCTACGCAACCCGGTGGAGAATGCGGAAGATGACATGCAACGTGGTTGGGAGGAACTCGTAGAACGCAATATTACGGATAAAGATACGGTCATCGGCATAGCTGCATCCGGTACTACCCCCTACGTAATCGGCGCACTGCATGAAGCACGCGAACATGGGATTCTGACAGCCTGCATCACCAGTAACCCCGACTCTCCAATGGCAGCGGAATCAGACGTAGCCATTGAAATGATTGTAGGCCCGGAATATGTTACGGGAAGCTCCCGAATGAAATCGGGTACAGGGCAGAAGATGATTCTCAATATGATTACCACTTCCGTAATGATACAATTGGGGCGTGTAAAAGGTAACAAAATGATAAACATGCAACTTAGCAACAAGAAACTAGTAGATCGCGGAACACGTATGTTGGTCGAAGAATTAGGACTTGATTATGGAAAAGCCAAAGCCCTCTTACTCATGCATGGCTCTGTGAAAAAAGCCGCAGATGCTTATCGAATTAAGGAGTGACGATCTATAATCTTTTACCTCTAATCCTGCTACCATTATGAGAACATATCTAAGTTTTCTTTTCCTTTTCTGCGGACTACAAATAACCATTGCGCAGCCATTGCAACATGTAGTCCCCGAACAAGCGCACCCTACTCCGCGTATATATACAGAACATTACTACAAACGGTTCATTCAGTTCATGGACGAAGCTCCTATCAGCAACAAGGACATCGTAATGTTAGGCAACAGCCTGACAGAAAACGGTGGTAATTGGGCTGCCCGCCTCGGTAACAAGCATGTACGCAACCGCGGTATCATCGGCGATGAAGTGATGGGTGTATACGACCGTCTCCACCAAATATTGCCGGGACATCCTGCCAAGTTATTCCTCCTTATCGGTGTGAACGACATCTCCCATGGCCTGACAAGTGACAGTATTGTCAGCATGATTCGCACAACGGTAGAACGCATTCGGAAGGAATCTCCCGACACCAGACTCTACCTGCAAAGCCTGCTTCCCATCAACGAGAGTTTCGGCCGCTATAAAAGGCTGACGGGAAAAACAAGTATGATACCCGAAATCAATAAACAGTTAGAAGCTCTTGCCAAAGAAAAAGGCCTGACATACATCAATCTCTTTCCTCTGTTCACAGAAAAAGGAAGCAATGTGTTACGAGCAGATCTGACAACCGACGGACTGCATCTAAAGGAAGAAGGCTATAAAATCTGGGTAAAAGCCATTAAGAAGAAGATATAACAAAAGGCACCTGATAAGTCCCTGATTATAAACAGAAAAGGTGATAAAGAGCAAACTTTATCACCTTTCTCATTCATATCAATTCGTTTTTCCTACACAATTCCTTTCAAATATACATCAAATGTCAATGATGAATAACCGGGAATGGATGAATTACCACTCGAACCATATCCGCTTTGCCAAGGGATATACAGTAGCCAACGTTCGCCTACCTGCATATACTGCAAAGGCCATGTCCATCCGGAAATTACTTTCGAAACAAAAAATTCAGAAGGAGAATTAAAATCCGTAGGCCACTTGGATTCGGCAAGTAATTCGGATGACTCGGACGAGGGCGACGACAAAGGCAATGGTAGCTTACTGTCTGTTGCTCCAAAGCCATCAAAATTACCGTCAAATTCCTCCCCTGTGATGAAAGTACCGTAATAGTAAGTGCTTACCTCGTCTGTAAATAGCGGGTATGCTCCTCCATCTTCTTTCCATAGCTTCTTGCAATAGACATATTGGGGCTTAGAATTACCATCAACACTGACACCCCCAGTTTCGACTTTTATAGCATACAGCTTTCCAATTTCCATATTCTTTGCATCTTCCAACGAAGCTACAATGCTATTACCGGTCTCGGCTTTTATAGAATCAATAAAAGCTTCATTACGTGGCACCCAGTTATCATATTTTCCAGCCTCCTCCACTTCTTCGCAAGCTACGAATGCACCTGCCACGAAGAGCAAGAAAGGCAAAAACAAAAAGAACGGTCTCTTCATCTAATTAAAAAATTATAGAATTACTATTATTTTATATTCACTATCCGCCGTTCTTTGTAACACCCCGAATGGCGGACAGCTAAATATTTTCTTATTGCAGCGTTTTCAGCAAAGACGTGATGCTTACGCGATCTGCAATGATATTGTTCAGTTCAGAGATAGCTACACGTTCCTGTTGCATTGTATCGCGATTACGTAACGTTACGCAATTGTCTTCCAGCGTCTGGTGATCCACAGTTACACAGTACGGAGTACCGATGGCATCCTGACGGCGATAACGCTTACCGATGCTGTCTTTCTCGTCATACTGGCAATGGAAATGGAACTTCAAGTTATCAATAATCTCACGAGCTTTCTCAGGAAGGCCGTCTTTCTTCACCAGCGGCATAACAGCCAGTTTCACCGGAGCCAATGCAGCAGGTAACTTCAGGACAACACGAGTCTCGCCATTCTCCAACTGCTCCTCACAGTAAGAAGCCGACATAATGCTAAGAAACATACGGTCTACGCCAATAGAGGTCTCGATAACATACGGAGTATAACTTTCGTTGGTTTCCGGATCAAAGTATTTAATGTTCTTACCGGAGAATTTCTCATGTTGAGACAAGTCGAAGTTCGTACGACTGTGAATACCTTCCACTTCCTTGAAGCCGAAAGGCATCAGGAATTCGATATCCGTAGCAGCATTGGCATAGTGAGCCAACTTGTCATGGTCGTGATAGCGATAATGGTCATCGCCGAAGCCCAATGCCTTATGCCATTTCAAACGGGTTTCTTTCCAAGTCTTGAACCAGTCGAGTTCAGTACCCGGTTTTACAAAGAACTGCATCTCCATTTGCTCAAACTCACGCATACGGAAGATGAACTGGCGTGCAACGATTTCGTTACGGAAAGCCTTACCGATCTGTGCGATACCGAAAGGAATCTTCATACGACCGGTCTTCTGTACATTCAGATAGTTCACGAAGATACCTTGAGCTGTTTCCGGACGAAGGTAAATCTTCATTGCACCTTCAGAAGTAGAACCCATTTCAGTGGTAAACATCAGATTGAACTGGCGAACTTCCGTCCAGTTCTTCGTACCGCTGATAGGGCAAACAATTTCCTCATCCAATATAATCTGGCGCAATTCATCAAGGTTATTATCATTCAATGCTTTGGCAAAACGTTCGTGCAAAGCGTCACGTTTAGCCTGATGCTCCAGCACGCGGGTATTTGTACTGCGAAACTGTGCTTCATCAAAAGCTTCACCGAAACGTTTGGCAGCTTTGGCAACTTCTTTGTTTATTTTGTCGTCATATTTGGCGAGTTGATCTTCAATCAACACATCGGCACGATAACGTTTCTTGGAATCGCGGTTATCAATCAAAGGATCATTGAACGCATCTACGTGTCCGCTTGCCTTCCAGATTGTGGGATGCATAAAGATAGCCGAGTCAATGCCTACTATATTCTCGTGCAGCAGCACCATACTTTGCCACCAGTACTGTTTGATGTTATTTTTCAGTTCCACACCCATCTGACCATAATCATATACGGCTCCCAAACCGTCATAGATGTCGCTGGAAGGGAACACAAATCCGTATTCCTTGCAGTGTGATACGAGTTTCTTAAAAACGTCTTCTTGTGCCATTTTTTGTTGTATCTTAATTAATTTGAAATCTTTGTTTAGATAAAAAGCGCCACAAAGATAGGGATTTATCTTATATGTAGGGTAACGGGGGATATTAATTTATCTTATTCTTCCTCCGTCCTTTGATTCCTCCTCCTCCCATCGCATGACAGGAGTTATTCGATATTTAGGAAAATACAAGTTGAAAGGTATCCTGAACAGTCAACTTTCTTCAAGCATACATATGCAAAAACCGTAATAAAGATACAACTTCCGAAGATTCAGATACAAACCGTTTGATAAAATCTTTCTACTTTTGCAGTAAACAAAAACATTGAAACAAACATGAAAAAAGTACTGATTCTCTCATCAAGTCCGCGTCGCGGCGGTAACTCCGATACACTCTGCGATGAATTCCTGCGCGGAGCGATCAAGGCTGGCAATAATGCAGAAAAAATTTTCCTTCGTGATAAAGCCATTCACTACTGCACAGGATGCAGCATGTGTAGTCTGTATGGCAAGCCCTGTCCTCAAAAAGACGATGCAACCGAAGTAATCGGAAAGATGCTTGCCGCAGATGTAATCGTCATGAGTACACCCGTTTACTTCTACACCATGTCGGCACAGATGAAAACTTTAATAGACCGTTGTTGCAGCCAATACACAAAGATGGCAGACAAAGAGTTTTACTTTATCGTAACCGCGGCCGAAGACGACCGGAAAAAGATGTTACGCACAATCGATACTTTCCAAGGATTCCTCGACTGTCTGGAGAATCCTACGGTTAAGGGAATAGTGTATGGACTGGGAGTATGGCACACTGGAGAAATCAAAGGAAATCCTGCCATGCAAGAGGCCTACGAAATGGGTAAAAGTATATAAACAGGACTTCTCCCCTCTTATCAAGTAGATAAGGGGGATTTATAATTTCCACAAATACCCCTGTATTCTATTCATTACAAGTCTTTTTATGTTATAGGGCACTTTTTACTTAAAAACACAAGAGGTGTATTTAAAAGTATAAGGAAAAAAGGAAAGAACTTGTTACATTTGTAACATCATAACATGTAACACATTATAATATCATGAGAAAACTTTTCCTTTTATTCTCTGCGGCAATTACTATTGCAAGTACCCTTCAGGCGCAGAACCCGGTCATCAGAGACCAATTTACCGCCGACCCTACGGCGCGAGTGTTCAACGGCAAGGTATATATTTACCCTTCGCATGACATACCCAGTCCTATTGACCGTTTGAAAGAATGGTTCTGCATGGCAGACTACCATGTATTTTCCTCGACCAACCTGACCGACTGGACAGACCATGGTGTAATCCTTACTCAGAACAAAGTACCCTGGGTACAGCCCGACTCCTACTCCATGTGGGCGCCCGACTGTGTGTACAAAGACGGAAAATATTATTTCTATTTTCCCAGCACTCCCCAAGGTGAAGGCAGACGCGGATTCAGCATCGGTGTAGCCATCGCTGACAGTCCGGAAGGACCTTTCACTCCGGAAGCCGAACCTATAAAAGGAGTAGGCGGCATTGACCCCTGCGTCCTCATCGATACAGATGGAGAAGCATATATTTACTGGTCCGGACGCGGAATTTCAGTTGCCAAATTGAAACCGAACATGAAAGAACTCGCTTCAGAACCCATGCAGATTCAAGGATTGCCTGACGGATTTAAGGAAGGGCCGTATGCCTTCAAGCACAATAATAAATATTACCTCACTTTCCCCTGGGTGCAGGACAAGACTGAAACTCTGGCGTATGCCATGGCAGACAGCCCAATGGGTCCGTTCACCTTTACGGGAATAATTATGGATGAATCACCTTCCGGCTGCTGGACAAACCACCACTCCATTACAGAGTACAATGGGCAGTGGTATCTCTTCTATCACCATAATGACTATTCTCCCAATTTCGACAAGAACCGTTCGGCGCGTATCGACTCGCTATTCTTCAATACAGACGGCACTATCAAAAAAGTCAAACCGACACTGCGCGGTGTAGGAATAACCGATGCACGAAGCAAAATACAGATTGACCGCTATTCTACCATAAGCCCCTACGGAGTGACTATTGATTATCTGGAGCCTTCCAATACATTTGAAGGCTGGCAGACCTTATTCAACAGAGCTGGTACATGGGTGACATATAATAAAGTAGATTTCGGCACCACTCCCGTAAAGCGGCTCAAAGCACGTGTGCGCTCGGAAAAAGGCGGAGCAATAACCCTGCGGACTCCCGGTGAAAAAGGAATGACAATTGCCGAATTGCCCATAAAACCAACCGGGAAATGGACCGAAATCAGTACAAATGTATCCAATGCACCTACAAGCATGCAAGACCTGATTATAACTCAGACCGGAGAAAACCCGGTAGCAGTAGACTGGATCAGCTTTGAATAATTCTTTCAAAACCGAATATAACAAACTTAAACAGACACAAATCATCAGTTATACATAAGTTAGTCATACTTAGAAACGGGTCCTACTACTTTGGGAAAAGTATGTAGGACTTATTTTTATCTAAAAATATAAACTGAATATCTAAAAGCACAAGCCTACAAATGCATTACAGGCCTATTTTTGTATTGAGGTTCATGCCTTACTCAACCTTGATTAATTAATGCTATCTAATAACATATTACGTATGAAAAAGAATTTGCTTTTTATTTTTTGTGCCATTGTCCTGCTGGCAGGATGTGCACAACGCCCACAATTACCCACTTTTCAAAACACAGGCAACCCCTTAGTTAAAGACAAATTTACAGCAGATCCGGCTCCGCTTGTATACGACGGAACTCTCTATCTTTACGTAGGGCACGACGAGTTCTATGAAGGTCAGGACACTGCTCATGGCGGCAAAGAATTCAACATTACCGAATGGTTATGTTACTCTACACAGGACATGCAAACATGGACTGATCATGGTGTTGTATTGAAGCCCACAGACTTCAAATGGGGGATTGGTGAAGCATGGGCCTCACAAGTTATAGAGCACAATGGCAAATTCTATTACTATACTACTGTACAAGCCGGTGAACCCTACAATAGCAAAGCAATCGGTGTAGCCGTCGGAGATACTCCCACCGGACCTTTTACTGATGCAATCGGCCAGCCTCTTGTAACCGATGATATGACCTCCAACGGTCCACGTGGCTGGTGGAATGACATAGATCCCACTGCCTTAATCGATGACAATGGACAAGCATGGCTTTGTTGGGGAAATGGGACTTGTTTCCTTGCCAAATTAAAGCCCAATCTCACCGAAATTGACGGGGATATCCAAGTAGTAGACCTGCCCCGTTATGTAGAAGGTCCATGGTTACATAAACATGGCAATTTGTATTACCTCACATATGCATCATTCGGACAAAGGCGTGAAACCATATCTTATGCCACCGCTCCTGGCATGGAAGGTCCATGGACACCACAAGGGGAGTTGACCGGCATGGCAGAAAACAGTTTTACAATCCATCCGGGAATTGCCGAATTCCAAGGCAAGTGGTATCTGTTCTACCACAATGCAACGTTAACACTTGATGGTCATGCCGGAGCAATAGGACGACGCAGCGTATGTGTGGATGAATTAAAGTATAATCCGGACGGTACCATGCAGACTGTAATACAGACCAAGCAAGGAGTAGCGAAATAGTTTTTCAATAGCCTGACCTATCTTATCTATGAGATAAGATAGGTTTAGACAGATTTGATTTAAACACCTATAAATCAAGGAACTGTTAATAAACCATTATTAACATATAATAGTTTTATATTATCAAAATAAAATATTCAAATTAAACTATTCACCTTTGTTAAACCATAAAACGATTTTGCCTATGAGAAAATATTCCTAATAAAACACAAATCACAGAAAGTTGTGTCAACATGCTTTTCACAATTAATTATAATACTAAAAACACATTATTTATTAAAAATTACCGATCTATGCTTATGAAAACAAGAATTTTGTTTTTACTGGTCTTTGTTGCTTTTTGTTGTTCTTCGGCAATGGCACAAATCCAACAAATCAAAGGTACTGTAGTTTCAGATAACGATTCTGAGCCAATGATTGGTGTTGCTATTCTTGAGAATGGAACTACCAACGGCTGCATTACCGATCTCAATGGTAACTACTCTATTCAGGTGCAGAACAGCAATGCAACACTTACTGTTTCTTTTGTAGGTTACAAAACACAAACAATTAAGGTTAATGGCCGCAATCAAATTAACATCCGTATGCAGGAAGACCTTAAGGTACTGGATGAAGTTGTAGTTGTAGGTTATGGCGTTCAGCGGAAGAGTGACCTCACTGGTGCCGTTGCTTCCGTCAACTCGGACGATATCAAAAACCTTGCGACAGTCGATGCCGGAGCAGCTCTTCAAGGTAAGGCCGCCGGTGTTCAGATTTTGAATACATCCGGTGCTCCCGGTGAAGAAGCTAAGATCCGTATCCGCGGCTATTCATCAAACTCAGACCAACTTGGTCCGCTATTGATTGTCGATGGTTTGAAAGTGGACAATATACAGTATCTTGATCCTTCAATGATCGAGTCTATGGAAGTCCTCAAAGATGCTGCTTCGGCTGCAATCTACGGTGCTCAAGCAGGTAACGGTGTTGTCCTCATTACGACAAAAACCGGTAGCAGTGCAAATGGGCGTCCCAAAATTACATACTCTTTCAAAGCCATCAACCAACGTTTAGGCAAGACACCTGAGCTTTTCGGTGCAAAAGACTGGATCAAATACAAAGAAATGTCCGGCTATGACATGAAGACAATGTGTGAAGCCAATGGCGTTGACTATAACAATCCTCAGGAAACAGACTGGGTGAAAGAAGTCTTCGGCACCAGCTGGGCCACTCAGCATTCTGTCACTTTCCAAGACGGTAATGACAAAGGCCACTTCTTCACTTCTGTAAACTATCTTGACAATGACGGTATCGTACGAGGCAAGAAGGATACTTATACCCGTCTTACCGCCCAACTCAACGCAGACTATCAACTTTATAAGTGGATTAAAGTCGGCACAAACACTTCTATCGAAAAATGGGCAACCCGCAACATCACTCACCAAAGTGCTTACGGTTCCATGCTTGCTCCAACCCTCTTACTCGATCCTCTGACCCCTGTATACTGGGACAGCGTTGATGATTTTCCGACAAGTATGAAGGATGTATATGCTACGAACCCCGAAAAGATACTTATCGCTCCGAACGGTAAATACTACGCCACTTCCAAATTCCAAATGGATGACAATGGTAATCCGCTCCTCCAACGTGACCGCCGCAACCAAAAGAGCTCTGGTTTCACTGTTCGAGGAACAGCTTTCGTAGATCTTACTCCTATTGACGGACTTATAATGACCTCTCGCTTCTCCTATCGCATTGCACAGAGTAATAGTCATGACTATTCCGAGCCTTATTACATGAATGGCCAGGCCAAAGCTGACAACTATTCCATCTCAGCCAATGCTAACAATAATCACTACTACCAGTGGGAAAACTTTGCAAATTTCAACAAAACGTTATTTGACAAACACAATGTAGGTGCCATGATCGGTATGTCATATACAGAATACCGTTCGGATAATGTATCGGCTTCAGCCAGCGGTACAGGCGGCAACAAGATTCTTTCCGGTGATGCCGATAACTTCAAGTATCTTGATTATGTAAACTCAGCTTCTACGACAACAAAAAGCATCGGCAACCTTCCGGGAGTATCGACAAGCCTTTCCTACTTCGGTCGTCTGCTCTACACGTTCGATAACCGTTATAGCTTGCAGTTCAACTATCGTGCCGATGCATTCGACACCTCTAAACTTCCGGCTGACAAACGTTGGGGTAAATTCCCTTCAATTGCTGCCGGCTGGACCATCAGTAATGAAAAATTCATCAAAGAAAATATCAGCAGTGATGTTCTTTCATTTTTGAAGTTCCGCGCTTCTTGGGGTCGTAACGGTAATGTCAACGTACTCAACAACTATCCATACACCTCACCTATCAGTTACAATGCTGCTTGGTATCAGTACGGAGACAGCCCTGAACAACACTACGGATCTTACCCTTCCGGTCTTGCCAATCCTAACCTCAAATGGGAAACATCCGAACAATTAGACCTCGGTCTTGACATGCGCTTCTTGAATGACCGTCTAACAGTCAGCCTTGATTACTACAATAAGAATACGAAAGACCTTCTTATAAAAATCAATCCGGTTCCTGAAGTCTATACAAATCAGACTACTATCAATGCCGGCGAAGTAAACAATAAGGGATTTGAATTTGAAGCTAACTGGAGAGACCATATCGGCGATCTCTCATATAGTGTCAATGCAAACTTCTCAACATTGAAGAACGAAGTAACTTACCTTTATGATGACCTCCCACGTATCACAGCCAGCAAAGGCGGTGTAAGCGGTACAAACAATAAGGTTCATACCGCATTTGAAGAAGGACACTCCATCTGGTATTTCCGCGCATTCGACTACGTTGGTGTGGACCGGGAAACAGGCGCAGCCCAATTCCGTAACCACGAAGGCAAAATCGTTGCCTCTTCAGAACTGACCGATGAAGATATGACAGATATCGGTAGTGCTATTCCAAAATTCACTTACGGTATCACCCTTAATCTCGAATATAAAGGATTTGACTTCACTGCGTTTGGTACCGGTGTAGCAGGTAATAAAATTTTCAACATTCTCTATCGTGCAGATAGTCCGTTACGCAACTCATTGAAATATTATATGGACAATGCCTGGACTCCGGAAAATAAAGGAGCTTCCATGCCTGCAGTAAATAATGTGGCTACCGACCTTAATTTCTGGAGCTCAAGTGCTGCCATGTTCAACGGTTCTTACTTCAAGATCAAGCAACTTCAGCTCGGTTACACCTTGCCAAAGAGACTTACTCAGAAGGTGGCAATCAAGGATCTCCGCTTCTTTGTATCTTTGGATGACTTCTTTACATTCTCCAATTATCCGGGTATGGATCCGGAAACAGCAACCACAGGTAATAATGGTGGCGCCGGTTTCGACATCGGTTCTTATCCAACAATGAAGAAGTGTTCATTCGGTGCAAGTTTCTCATTCTAATTAAGATCAGTATCTTGGAAAACCTCAAAAAAGTATATTCATTATGAAAAAAATTATATATTCACTTATAGGTGCTGCATTCCTCTTCAGTGCTTGCGAGGATCGCCTCAACATTGGTCAGAAGGGAGTCATCCCATTTGAAAGTTTCTATCAGACCGATGATGATGCACAGAATGCGCTCAACAACCTCTATCAGTCATTCTGCTTGAATATTGCAGGTAATGAAGGTATCTATGTCGCCCTTCCGGTGCTCTTCAATGAGCCCGGCGACGATATGCTGGCTGCAGGTAATTATTATGGTGACAATGACTTCGGCGCACAGCTCAATGAATTCCGTTTAGATTCACAGAACGAGGTTGTCAAAAATGCCTACTGGGGACTTTACGGTGTAATTTATGATTGCAACCTTATTCTTGACAACATAGAGCCTACCACTGCCGTTAAAAAACGTGTATGCGCCGAAGCTCGCGCACTTCGCGCCTGGGCACATTTCACACTTGCTATCGGATGGGATTGTCCTCCGTTAGTTGACCATATCCTCCCGGCAGATGCCAAACCCGGCAACTACGAAGGTGGTCATGACAAGCTTCTTGAATGGTGTGCCACAGAGGCAGAGGCTGTAGTAAATGACCTTGATGAACGTACAAGCCCGACAGACAAAGTGGGTGCTTCGAAAGTAACTAAAGGATTCGCACTTACTCTTGCTGGTAAAGCTCGTCTTTTCAAAGGCGATTACGCAGGTGCTAAGACTAACCTCAAGCAGGTTATCAAATCAAAAAAATACGAACTTGTTCCCACTGAACGTTGGGCCAACCTCTTCCACACATCAGGTGACCTTTGCGAGGAAATGATTTTCCAAGCCAATGTAGTACAAAATGCAAATATTGGCGACTGGAGCAACAACATTCAACGTACAGGATGGATGTTTATCCAATTCTGGAACTGGCGTACAGACAAATTAGCATCCCAGCCTTCGTTCATAGGCGTCGATGGTTGGGGAGGTCACGCTATTCGTGCTGATTTCGCTGAACGTATGTTAACCAATGATGGTGATTCCCCCCGTCGTAAGGCTACATTCCTCACCCCCGATGAATTCCTCTATGAAATGAAATGGAATGGATTAAAAGATGCCGGAGGCAATTATATAGAGCATACCCGTGAAGAACTTGAAGTGTCCAATCAGATTGGCATTAAAGATCCGGGAGGTCTATATGGTTTTGGAGGTTATTTTGCCAATAAGTTCATTGCCTGGAAAGAAGATAACGTAAAAGGTAATTGGGGATTCAGGAACCTTACTATCTTCCGTTATGCTGAAGTGCTTTTGATGTATGCAGAGGCTTGTGCGCAAACTGACGATTCAGACGGACTTGGCCTTAAATGTCTTCAGGATATCCAAAATCGTGCAGGTTCGGCTTATGTCTCTACCCAACTCACTTTGGATGAAGTAAAAAAAGAGAAAGGCTTCGAAATGTGGCTTGAAGGAGTTCGTTTCCCAGATATGGTGCGTTGGGGTGATACGGATGGTGTTGTAGACAATGGCAAGAGAATACCTTCTACTTATGACGCATTCTTCTCAAAAAAAGAGTCCAAACATCGCATCTACGTTGAATATTCAAGTCCCAACAATGGTCCAACGGGATTCATAAAAGGCAAACATGAATATTTCCCATTCCCGTTTGATGCAATTTCTATCAATCCTAATTTGGAACAAAATCCAAGTGGTAAATAAGACAATAAAAAGAGAGCTGAACTCCGAAAAGAGCTCAGCTCTCTTTTTATTGATACCTTACAAAGCTGAATTTCACATAACTTCCGTCGGTGTCTTTCCAAAATATTTCTTAAAGACCTTACTAAAATACGCAGGTGTACTGAACCCGCACATCTCACTCACTTCTGTCACGTTATATTCTCCCGAACGAAGCTTTTCCATCGCATAGTTCAATCGAATTGAACGGATAAATTCCACCACAGACAAATTAGTAAGCGCCTTGATTTTCTTATAAAGCAATGACTGGCTCAAGGCAAGAGCAGATGCAAAATCCTCTTTACCGAAATTCTCATTGGCAATATTTGCACGCACACATTCAACCGCTTTCTTGATGAACTCATCATTCATTCGATTTGCCACAATAGAATGGGCATCATCACGTTTCACCTCAATGGCCTTCTGAAGTACAGTGCGTCTATTGCGGATAATAGACGTGATACGGCTTGCCAACAACGCCATATCAAATGGTTTGGTCAGATAGTTATCCGCTCCCAATTCCAATCCATGCAATTGGTTGGTTTTATCAGAAAGGGCAGTAAGCAGAATTACAGGAATGTGGGATGTTTCATAAGTAGACCTGATCCTTCTGCAAAGCTCGAAACCATCCATACGTGGCATAACAACGTCGGAGACCACAAGATCAGGCTGCAATTCGTTCATCATTTCCCAAGCCTGCTGCCCGTCATCGGCAGTAGTCACACGAAAATGCTCACGCAACGGATGTACCATAAACTCGCGTAAAGCATGATTATCTTCTACGATAAGGATATGCATATCATGTGCTTCCACATCATCCATTACCGGCTCATCAACTTTATTACTAATAGCTGGAATATCAGCGGCTTTTGTCTTAGAAGCAGGTCTCAAAGGCACAGTTACATCAAAAGTCGTCCCCACACCAAGTTCACTCGTTACGGCAATTTTCCCATTATGGATAGAGACATACTTTTTGGTCATCAACAAGCCAATCCCCGAACCAACTATTTGTGTGTTTACAACATTGTCACTTCGGTAGAACTCACGAAACAGTTTACGCTGCGCCGCTTTACTGATCCCCATACCATAATCCTTGACACGCAGTATCCACTCATCCGTTTTTCCTATAAAAGATACCTCAACGCGTCCACCGGAGGACGAATACTTCACCGCATTGGAAAGCAGATTATCAACCACCCTTTCAAGCATGCGTACATCGGCTTGTATCCAATAATCTTCCGGCGTCAAATCAGCTAAAAGATCTATTTGCTGTCCGGCCGCATACGATGCATATATTCCGGTACGCCGTCTTATCAAATCAGTAAGGCTGATATCTGTAAACTGAGGTTGTTCACATCCGATATCAAGCTTTTCAAAATCGAGCAGTTGTGTGGCCGTATCAGATAATCTTGCAGTTTGTTCAGAAGCTAAAGTCAAACACTTAGCTCCCCACGATGAGAGTTCCTTTTCTTTATGCAATTCCTCTATGGGCGCTTTAATAAGCATCAGTGAGGTACGTATATCATGTGCCATACGTGTAAAGAAACGTATTTTCTCATCTGAATAACGGCGGCGCAAGTATTGCATATAATAGCGAACTGCAAGAAATAACACTCCGATTATTACAACTGTCAGCAACAATCGAAACCATATCGTTTTCCAAAAAGGAGGATCTACAACAATAGACATCTGCCGCTCCGACAAAAGACTGCCATCGGATAACCGGATACATAATGTATATTTTCCCGCCGGCAAATTGGTATAGTTGATATACCGGCTGGTCGTATAAGTACTCCACACATGATCCTGCCCCATCAATTTCCATGAAAAAGCAACGGACTTACCGACACATCCCAGCGGAAGCACCGACAAGGTGAAAGAAGTTTGCGGATAACTCAAATGTAACACAGAAAGGCTGTCAATTGGTACAGACAAATTAAAATCAGCTATTTCCCGAATGGAACGGCCCGATACGCGTATATCCGAAAAATAAATACGCCCCAAAGCAGAAACTGTATCAATCCTATCGGGATAAAACAACACAGCACCGCTGTTGCTACCGAAAGCTAATCTCCCATCCGGCAGTTGGCAGGCTGCATTGACACTGAACGACACATTTGCCAAATTCTGCTGGGTGCCGAAAGTTCGTATTTGCTTATTGGTAAGATTATAACAGCATATTCCATTATCTGTACCTATCCACAAATTATTATCGACCAACAATACGCTTTTGATATAATTACTGGGTAATCCCTGCTGTGTAGTAATATGTGTTTGTCTGGCTGTACGCATATCCAGTCCTATCATACCATTGCCTGAAGTACAAACCCATATCGTATGTCCGTCTACAGCAATATCATGTATCGTATTACCGGATAAAAGGACATCAAACTTTCCGGTTTCTTTATCCATTAGCAACAAGCCATAAGCGCATCCCAACAAAATCTGTCCGGGTGAAAGTTCCGCAAAACAATAAACGGGTTGCGTGTCATAAGCGCGAAGTTTTCCACTGGCAGAATTGCAACAATACACACTGCCTCTTACGCCACCCAGCCACACATCTCCTTGACTGTCGGTATAAGCAGCGAATACAAAGCCACCTGCCCCGAATATGTTACCATCATCGCTTGTATAATGACGCAACTCACGTCCCGTAACCTCATCCAGCACGTAAACACCTTCACCATAAGTACCGGCATAAATATGTCCTTTCTTATCGGCAGCCAGTGATAAAAAGGCCCTCTGCCGTCCACTATGCAGCTGCTTCCATTGAAGAGTATTAGCGTTACGCAAACTGATGCCATCATTCGTTGCAATCCAAAGATTTCCCCGGCTATCGGCCATGATGTGATTTACCTCATTATTATGTAATGATTGCGAATTGTTGATGCCATGTATCAGATGCTCCACATCAACACTTGCAGTCTCCGTATATTGTAAACCTCCGCCATTGGTAGCAACCCATATCCGGTTATGATTATCAGCCAGCAAAGAATAGACACTGTTACCCCTCAAAGAGGAAGGCTTGTCAACATCCTCTCGTATTACCTGCTGTACCCGACAAGCTTTTGAATCAAGTATCCATATCCCCCCTCCATCAACGGCCACCCAAAGGGAAGTAGAGTCAGGTATCAGAATATCCCGCACAATTAGTTGTGGAAAATGCGGAACCGCAACTTTCCGGGCTGTCTGAGTGGTAAGTTCATACTCCCATAATCCCGCATCATAAGTACCCACCCAGACACGTCCGGCATGCGCATCAAAACGGGCGGATGATATAAGAGTGGGAAGATGACCGCACAATTTGGTATACGTATGTTTACGGGTATCAATATGATATATGGATGATTGTACAAAAGCCAATGCATGACAATCCTCCAGTAATGCAATATTAGAAACACCTGCCATATCATCAAATGCCCGAGCAACTTCTTTACCTGTCCAAAAAAAGATGCCGATACTAGTACTTATCCACACCTTCCCATCAACATCTATCAACAGATTAGTGACCCAATTATCATTGCCCAATAATGATGAAAGAGTGAACCACTGTTCGAACTTATTCAGAATGCGATTATAGCGAAAGACCTGTCCATTTTGAGTTGCAACCACCAACAGACTGCCCCGACTGGCCATTTTAAGCTGCAGCACATCGGTTGTAGCAAATGGAAGCTGGTAAAGCCGATAATCATCGGATGCCACACGCAGGACTCCCGAACGCGAAGCAGCCCAAATAAACCCATCATCGTCACGCACTGCTGCGGTTATTTCCCGCATAGAAATACCAAATGACTCATTGATATTACTAAACGTAAAATCTCGAGAAATCGCATTACAAGGTCTGAGTAAGAAAAAGATTAAAAATAACAATAATGAGTTTTTCATATATATAAGGTTTCTTTATTTAAATCATGACAAAGATACAAATATTACTTTTTCCAATACTAAGTCAATAATGAGAAAATAGAGAATCTATATTTAAAAGTGTAAGGAAAGTGTTCAAAAGTACAAAGAAAAAGGCCGACGGCACGACTATTTTTGCAAAGATAACAACTAAAATATAGATTACTTTATGAACAGAATCCTTATTTTCCTATTATTCCAAGCAGTATGTTCGGGAATTCTCATGGCACAATCCGGTCGTCCGGCAAAGAGTGAATCCATGTTGCCCGGCCAACGTGGCGAACTCAATGTACGCAATGCCGTATACCCACGCCTGTTACCCGGCAACCGTATAGAATTCAAAATAAAAGCGCCTGATGCTAAAAAGGTACAGATTGATTTAGGCCGCAAATACGATCTTGTCCGCAATGCCGACGGTGAATGGTGTGGTGTTACAGATCCTCTCACGCAAGGTTTTCATTACTATTTTCTTATTATTGACGGAATATCCGTTGCAGATCCGGCAAGTGAGTCGTTCTATGGATGTAGCATGATGGCAAGTGGTGTGGAAATACCTTATCCAGAGGGTGATGTGCGCTTCTATATGGCAGATGTGCCTCATGGGGACATCCGCATGAAACGTTATTTTTCAAAGACTTCCAATGATTGGCGACGTATGTTCGTGTACTGTCCACCAGGCTATGACAGCTCAACACAATCCTACCCCGTACTCTATTTGCAACATGGCGGTGGTGAAGATGAACGCGGTTGGGCCAACCAAGGACGTACCGACATCATTATGGATAACCTGATAGCTAAAGGAGAAGCAAAACCCATGATTATTGTCATGACGGACGGCAACACTCACGACTTTGAAAGTGAGCTCCTCAAAGAATGTATTCCATTTGTAGAAAAAAACTTTCGCGTAAAAACCGACCGCAATAACCGCGCATTGGCAGGACTTTCCATGGGAGGTATTCAGACCCTGAATGTCGGTATTCCTAATCTCGACAACTTTGCCTATTTAGGAATATTCAGCTCCGGTTGGTGGGCTAACCCTACTCCTTTCGGAGGCGGCAATGACAACGAGAAATACTACAAAATGTTACAAGACAAAAAAGACGATTATAATACAAAACTGAAGCAATTCTGGATATCCATGGGCGGCAAGGAAGATATAGCTTACAACAATTGCCAGGTAATGATGAAACGGTTTGACCAAATAGGTATCAAGTACACTTACTTTGAAACTCCGGGCGGTCACACCTGGCCTGTATGGCGTGAAAGCTTATATCAGTTTGCTCCACTCCTTTTCAAATAACGACAATGACAAATAATTTTAATTACACACCTTTTTAAATATTCAAATTATGAAAAACGCATTAAAGCTTCTTTTTTCATCTTTATTGGCGCTACCCTTAACAATGTACGCCCAACAGCAAAGTTTTCCGGAAGGAACAGTTCCCAACGAACACAACATCAACGGGGCCGAGTATCCCCGTATAGGCGAAGACCGTCGGGTACACTTCAGAGTATTTGCCCCCAATGCACAAAAAGTAGAAATCAGCTTCCGCGGTGAAATGACTAAAGAAGCAGATGGATATTGGTCGCTCGTATCGAAAGAGCCTGAAGTTGTCGGCTTCCATTACTATCAGATTATAGTGGATGGAGTAAGTACTGCTGACCCTAACGGTAAACCGTTTTTCGGCATGGGTAAATGGGTAAGCGGCATTGAAATTCCGGAAAAAGGAGTCGATTACTACGCCATCAAGAATGTACCTCATGGACTAATAAGCCAAAGTTGGTATTATTCCAACATCCGTCAGGAATGGCGCAGATGTATGGTCTACACACCGGCAGAATATGATAAAAGCCCTTCTAAAAAGTACCCGGTGCTATATCTGCAACATGGAATGGGAGAAAATGAAACAAGCTGGGCCAACCAGGGCAAAATGAATTTCATTATGGATAATCTGATTGCCGAAGGTAAAGCCAAGCCTATGATTGTAGTAATGGACAACGGCAATATTGAAGTATTCAAAAACAAACCGGGTGAAAGTCCCGCTGAAGCCAGAGCCAAATTCGGGGCTCAGTTTCCGGCTATTCTGGTGAATGAAATTATCCCGCACATTGAGTCCAACTACCGGACATTGACCGACCGGGAAAACCGCGCAATGGCAGGACTTTCATGGGGTGGACTTCTTACATTCAACACAACACTGAATAATTTAGATAAATTTGCTTATATAGGCGGTTTCAGTGGAGCAGGCAGCATTGATCTGCCGAATATTGACACTACTTACAACGGAGCATTTAAAGACCGCAAAGCATTCAACGACAAAGTTCATGTCTTTTTCCTGGGCATCGGTTCGGAAGAGCGTCCCGAAAGAACCAAGAAACTCAGCGATGGGCTGAAGGCTGCCGGTATCAATAATATCTATTACGAGTCTCCAGGCACAGCCCATGAATTCCTCACTTGGCGCAGATGCCTGAAAGAATTTGTTCCGCTGTTATTTAGAAAATAATTAATGTCTCATTGAGAAATACACTTATAATAATGAAAATTCCTTATTACAAAGCATTGTTGGCGATTTGCCTCGCCACCATAATGAGTGTGCATGTATATGCACAAAACAAAGAGGCCGGCTTTCCTTTGGCTCCTTATTTTTCACCGGGAACCACCGATGTCATGTATCCTGATGATGAAGGTTTCATACGGCGTTGGCTATTGCTTGAACCTATTGACAAGCCTAATCGCAGCAATACTGTATTTACAGACAGTTATATTCGCGAAGCATTTGCTACCGAATACTTTCCCAAGCAGTTCACCGTATTGCCCAAAGACGGTGACAAAGTGAAAGTAGGCAAGCAGAAACTAACCTGGCATGCACTTGACAGCAACCTGTTTAATGTGAAACTATTTCGTTTTGCATCCAATCTTCAAAAGCAGATATACGGCGTATTGTTTTGGGCAGTTACAGTTATCAATTGTCCGGAAGACATACCAAACGTCAGGATTTCAGTAGGTTCAAATTCCGCTTCTATGTGGTGGCTTAATGGTGAGGAGGCTGTTATTTTGTCCGGTGACCGCCGTATGGTTAAGGACGATTGCTTGTCCAAACGCCTGACCTTGAAGAAAGGGAAAAACATTATACGTGGAGCTATCATTAACGGTCCCGGAATGAGTGATTTTTGTATCCGTCTCCTTGATGAAAAAGGAGCACCTATTAAGAACATTACCATTAGTTATAAATAACCATGAAAACAAAAACTATATTCTTGGGTGCCGCAACCCTATTATCCCTGCTGATATCAGAGAAAGCAACCGCACAAATCGGAGAACCTTATATACACGATCCTTCCACTATCATGGAATGTGAAGGGAAATATTACACTTTCGGCACAGGCGGAGGCGGATTGATTTCCGAGGATGGCTGGACATGGAACGGCGGTGGAGTAAGGCCCGGCAAAGGTGCGGCTCCCGATGCCGTAAAGATTGGCGACCGTTACCTAATTGCTTACAGTGCTACCGGCGGAGGTCTTGGAGGCAGTCATCGCGGTACTGTGCTGACAATGTGGAACAAGACACTAGACCCTAAATCACCAGATTTCAAATATACAGAAGCGATAGCCGTTGCCTCATCAGAGGACAACGAAGATTGCGACGCTATTGATGCCGGACTACTACTTGATCCTACCGATGGCCGCTTATGGTTGTCTTACGGTACTTATTTCGGTTTTATCCGACTGGTAGAGCTCGACCCCGCCACCGGTAAACGAGTAGAAGGCAACGAGCCTATCAATATCGCTATTGATTGTGAAGCTACCGATTTGATATATCGCAACGGCTGGTACTACCTGCTCGGTACACATGGCACTTGCTGTGACGGGCCTAATTCCACTTACAATATTGTAGTAGGCCGTTCACGCAAGGTTACAGGGCCATACATTGACAATATGGGCAGAGATATGCTGGAAGGTGGCGGAAAAATGGTGCTTGCCGCAGGAAATCGCCAAACCGGTCCCGGACATTTCGGACGTTTCATCGAGACTGACGGAGTAGAAAAAATGTCATGTCATTTTGAGGCCGACTTTGACCGCGGCGGTCGTAGCGTACTCGCCATACGTCCTCTTTTATGGAAGAACGACTGGCCGGTAGCAGGTGAAGTATTTAAGGAAGGAACCTATGAAATAGAATCCGAACGCAGAGGCTATGGTCTTGAACTTGCCGTTGACTTTGTACGTATGGCAAGTGTCAGACACCGTTTTTGGGAAGAGAGTAAAGAACCTGTCCAACCTTTAAAGTCACAGACATTGGAAGAGGTAATAGGTACATGGCCGCAAGGCAATATTGATGTAAGAATCGGTGACTATATGTTCCGTCCTCACCAACGCTGGACAATCACAGCCGTACCCGATGCAGGCGGATATCTGGGAGCTCCCTACTACAAAATAGTAATTGAAGGCACTAACCGGGCACTGACAGCCACAGCAGATGCTGAAGTATCAACCGTACCCGAATTTACCGGCGCTCCCGAACAACTTTGGAGAATAGAGCAACTCATTGACGGCACTTACCGCATCATGCCCAAGAAAGTCCCCGGCACTGATGAAGAACTGGTATTGGTGTCCGTAGGTGACAGCACCCCTTCACTTGGCAAATTCGATATGAACAGCGACAATTCCAAATGGAACTTCCGTGATCATTAAAAAACGGGTAGTCAACTTTGTGAAGATCACAACACAAAAGCTATAACATAAAATCAAGCGTGAATTATACAAATCGGTACTGTTTCATTGCCGATTTGTATAATTCACGCTTTCCCTATATCCTCACTCATCGAACACAGAACAAAGAACCGCTTCAAAAAACTCCGATACAGGTTTTCTTTAATGGAATATAATTCGTATTTTTGCCTGCAACTGCCAAATTAGCAGTTATTCATGAATAGACAATTCCCGAACAAATATGAGTGAAAATTTTGAAGGACCAAAAGACGAGTTGGATAAAGAGCTTCCGGAAGGAGGCGAAGGACATTCGGACTATAAACCTGCGGATACCAATGATGTAAACATCAAGCACCAGTTGAGTGGCATGTACCAGAACTGGTTTTTGGATTATGCCTCATACGTAATTTTGGAGCGTGCCGTACCTCACATCATGGACGGGTTGAAACCTGTACAACGACGCATCCTACATTCCATGCGTCGCATGGAAGACGGACGCTACAACAAAGTGGCCAACATCGTAGGACACACCATGCAGTTTCACCCGCATGGCGATGCCAGCATCGGTGATGCACTGGTACAACTCGGTCAGAAAGATTTGCTTATCGACTGTCAGGGAAACTGGGGTAATATTCTCACAGGAGACAGTGCGGCTGCTCCCCGTTACATCGAGGCGCGCCTTTCCAAATTTGCCCTCGACGTAGTGTTCAACCCCAAAACAACCGAATGGAAACTGTCATACGACGGACGAAACAAAGAGCCGGTGACACTGCCCGTCAAATTTCCACTCTTACTGGCGCAAGGCGTGGAAGGTATTGCCGTAGGACTTTCGTCCAAGATACTGCCGCATAACTTCAACGAGCTTTGTGATGCGTCTGTAAAATACCTGCACAACGAGGAGTTCAAACTCTATCCCGACTTTCAGACAGGAGGCAATATTGATGTGTCAAAGTATAATGACGGTGAGCGCGGAGGCGCTGTACGTGTACGCGCCAAAATAGAAAAGGTAGATAACAAGACACTTGTCATCCGGGAGATACCTTACGGAAAAACAGTAGCCAGTGTCTGCGATTCCATCGTCAAAGCAAGCGAAAAAGGAAAAATCAAGATAAAGAAAGTAGAAGACCTCACATCCGGGAATGTGGAGATATTGGTACACCTTGCTCCCGGCGTATCATCGGACAAAACGATTGATGCGCTTTACGCCTTTACAGATTGTGAAGTCAGCATCTCTCCGAACTGTTGCGTTATTGATGAGCAGAAACCACACTTTCTCACCGTCAGCGATGTACTGAAGAAGTCCGTAGACAACACATTGGCTCTGCTACGCCAAGAACTGGAGATACGTAAAAACGAAATACTGGAAAGCTTGCATTTCTCTTCACTGGAAAAAATATTCATTGAAGAGCGTATCTACAAGGACAAGGAATTCGAACAGGCCAAGAATATGGATGCTGCCTGCGAACACATCGATGAGCGTCTGACACCTTACTACCCCACATTTATCCGCGAAGTGACCAAAGAAGATATTCTCAGGCTGATGGAAATCAAAATGGCACGCATTCTCAAGTTCAACTCCGACAAGGCCGAAGAGCTGATTGCCCGTATGAAAGCGGACATTGAGGAGATAGACCGTCATTTGGCAAATATCGTGGAATATACGGTAGATTGGTTCCGCATGCTGAAAGAAAAATACGGTAAAGGCTTCCCGCGTCGTACGGAGTTACGCAACTTCGATACGATTGACTCCACTAAAGTGGTAGAAGCCAATGAAAAGCTATATATCAATCGCGAGGAGGGCTTCATCGGCACAGGTTTGAAGAAAGATGAATTCATAGCCAACTGTTCCGACCTTGACGATGTCATAATTTTCTTCCGGGACGGACGTTACATCATCACTCCGGTAACGGACAAGAAGTTTGTCGGCAAGAATATCCTCTATGCCAACGTATTCAAGAAGAACGATAAACGCACCATTTACAATGTTGTCTACCGCGACGGGAAAGAAGGCACGCACTACATCAAGCGTTTTGCCGTAACTTCCGTAGTACGCGACCGCGAATATGACGTGACACAAGGCACTCCCGACTCACGTATCGTATATTTCACAGCCAATCCCAACGGTGAGGCTGAGGTTATCAAAGTAACCCTCAAACCCAATCCGCGTATACGCCGCATAATTTTCGAAGAAGACTTCAGCCAAATAAACATCAAAGGACGCCAGGCTATGGGTAACATACTCACCCGTAACCCGGTTCATAAGATAGCCTTGAAGCAACGCGGCGGTTCTACACTGGGCGGACGGAAAGTATGGTTCGACCAAGATGTGTTGCGTCTCAATTATGACGGCCGCGGAGAATACCTCGGTGAGTTCCAGAGCGACGAACAAATTCTGGTTGTGCTGAACAACGGCGAATTCTACACCAGCAATTTCGACGTGAACAACCATTACGAAGACAACATACGGGTACTGGAGAAATACGATCCGCACAAGGTCTGGACAGCCGTCCTCTATGATGCCGACCAGCAAGGCTATCCCTACATCAAGCGTTTCTGCTTTGAGGCGAGCAACCGCAAGCAGAACTATTTGGGCGAGAATAAAGACAGCCGCCTCATTCTGCTGACTGACGAATATTATCCACGACTGGAAGTCGTATTCGGAGGACATGACAATTTCCGCGAACCACTGATAGTTGATGCGGACGAATTCATTGCAGTGAAAGGTTTCAAAGCCAAAGGGAAGCGACTGACTACCTACACACTGGACACCATCAATGAATTAGAGCCCCTCCGTCAGCCGGAAGCCCCACAGCACGCCGAAAGCAGCGAGGAGGAAGAAGCCGAAATATTGGATCCGGATCATGGAAAGAGTGAAGGTGACATTCTGGATGAACTGACGGGACAAATGAAATTGTTCTCTAACAACGATGACAGCAAGGAACATGAAACTACCTAAACCGGTAATACCGGTTATCTGCCTGCTTTTGTTATTGCACAGCAAAACAATGCAGGCCCAGCTTCCTGTGGAAGCGGAGAGGCTGGAGCAAAGCCGTCTCGTGACCCGCGCCACCATGTACGGCGTAGGCTTTACGAACGTATTCGACACATATCTGTCTCCTCAGGAATATACCGGAATAGATTTCCGCGTCTCACGTGAGAGCATGCGCATGACCAAATGGATGGACGGCAAACTGTCCTTGCAGAGCTTCTTTCAAGCCGACCTCGGGTATACCCATAACAAAGTGGACAACAACAATACATTCTCCGCATTGGCCAACTGGAACTATGGTCTGCACTATAACTTTCCCATCACGAGTAACTTCAAGTTACTCGCCGGCGGTCTTGCCGACTTGAACGGCGGTTTTGTCTATAACCTCCGCAACACCAACAATCCGGCATCGGCGCGCGCCTATATCAACTTAGATGCATCGGGCATGGCTGTTTGGGACTTACGCATAAAGAACTACCCGCTGACATTGCGCTATCAGGTCAACCTGCCATTAATGGGAGTGATGTTCTCACCGCATTACGGCCAATCCTATTATGAAATCTTCTCATTGGGGAACAGTAGCGGAGTTGTGAAATTCACCTCATTACACAACCAGCCCTCACTGCGGCAGATGTTGACGGCAGACTTTCCGATAGGACGTGCCAAGATGCGTTTTGCCTATATATGGGATGCCCAACAGTCCAACGTAAACGCTATAAAGACACACACCTACTCACATGTATTCATGGTGGGTTTCGTAAAAGAGGTGTATTTATTGAAGAACAAGAAAAGAAAGCGATAGGGCGGTAAGATGATAGACCAGAAAAGAATAAGATGATGGGACTTCTAAAAAAAATAGCACTTTTGATTGTCGTACTTCCTCTGCTGAGCAGTTGCATCCGCGAAGAAGAGGTGACCAATACTCCACAGGGCAACTTTGAAGCCCTATGGAAGATTATCGATGAGCAGTATTGTTTTTTGGAATACAAACAGATAGACTGGAATGCCATACATGACAAATACAGCAAACTCATCACCAACACTATGAGCAGCGAAGGCTTGTTCGAAGTCTTGGGAAATATGTTGAACGAACTGAAGGACGGGCATGTAAACCTCGCTTCCGCCCACAACGTATCTTATTATGATGCATGGTATCAGGACTACCCGCGCAACTTTCGCGAGGATATTGTAGAAGATGTATATTTGGGTAAAGCCAGTACCGACTACCGCACTGCCGCAGGCGTCAAGTACAAGATATTCGAGGACAACATCGGCTATATGCGTTACGAAAGTTTCTCCTCGGGAATCGGTGATGGGAATCTGGATGAGATACTCTCCTACCTTGCCGCATGCAACGGACTTATCATTGATGTACGCAGCAACGGCGGTGGTAATGTAACCAATTCCACACGCATCGCTGCCCGTTTCACCAACAAAAAAGTATTGACCGGGTACATCCGCCATAAAACGGGTAAGGGTCACAATGACTTCTCCGAGCCCTATCCCATAGAATTGGAACCCAGCAACAGCATACGTTGGCAAAAGAAAGTGGTGGTATTGACCAATCGCCGTTCATACAGTGCCACCAACGATTTTGTGAACCAGATGAGTTGCCTGCCCAATGTCACTATCATGGGCGACAACACCGGCGGCGGCTCCGGCATGCCTTTTACCTCCGAACTGCCTAACGGATGGACCGTCCGTTTTTCAGCCAGTCCGCATTTCAGTGTAGATATGGAACAGATAGAATGGGGCATAGAACCTGACATCAAAGTTGATATGGACAAAGCGGATGAAGCCAATCACATAGATACCATTATCGAGAAAGCCCGGGCTTTCCTTAAAGGGAAATGGATGCCGGAATGAAATGAGCAACTTTCTTTACGCTTTTGCTTGCATAACCAAGAAAACTTCTTATCTTTGCACCGCTTAACGGAAAATCCCTTGCGGGTGTGGCGTAATTGGCAGCCGCGCCAGACTTAGGATCTGGTGCCGTGAGGCGTGTAGGTTCGAGTCCTATCACCCGCACAGTTTCTTTATAAAAGACAAATGACAGAAAAGAAGATGTATCAAAAGTACATCTTCTTTTTTTCTTGTAGGCATATCACAGAAAAGGCACGCACTCCTCCTCTCCTTCCCCCGCGAATTGTGTTAAAAACCGGAGATATATAAAGGTCTGAAATCTTTTTTGCATCCCGATTGTTTCAGAGAAAACAATCAAGTTAGTTATCCACTAAATTTTTATGCAATGAAGAAAAAACCTAAACTTCCTATGAAGAGAGCCTTTTGGCTGAAAAATCTGTTTCTGATAGCATGTTTGCTCCTTACGGCAATCCCCGGTTTCTCTCAAAACAAGACAGTGACCGGTACGGTGGTCGATGCGACAGGCGAACCGCTTATCGGAGCATCCGTACTGCAGCAGGGCACCTCCAACGGTGTCATTACAGACATCGACGGAAAGTATTCCATCCAAGTGCCGTCCGAAGCGACATTGGAGTTTTCCTACGTGGGCATGATAAAACAGGCCATCAAGGTGGGCAACCGGAGCATCATCGACGTACAGATGCAAGATGACTCGCAAATGCTTGCCGAAACAGTGGTCATCGGTTACGGTAGCGCCAAGAAGCGCGACCTCACCGGCTCTATCACCAATATCAAAGGTGATGAGATTGCCAACAAACCCGTAGTCAATCCGGTAGCTGCCTTGCAGGGAAAGATAGCCGGCGTACAGGTAATCAATTCCGGCAAAGCAGGTGCAGACCCCGAAATACGCGTACGCGGTACAAACTCCATCAACGGCTACAAACCGCTATATGTGGTAGACGGCCTGTTCAATGACAACATCAACTTCCTCAATCCTCAGGACATCGAGTCTATGGAAATCCTGAAAGACCCGTCGTCCCTCGCCATTTTCGGTGTGCGCGGCGCCAATGGCGTCATCATCATCACTACCAAGAAAGCCAAGGAAGGACAGACGCGCGTCAACATCAACGGTTCATTCGGTTTCAAAACCGTAGCGAACAAGATTGCAATGACCGATGCGGCCGGATTCAAGGAACTCTACAACGAGCAGTTGAGGAATGAAGGCAGCCCAGAATTCGACTTTACCCCATGGACGGGCAACACCAACTGGCAGGATGAGATCTTCCAGACCGGATTCATCACCAACAACAATGTCAGTATAACAGGCGCTTCCGCCAAACACAGTTTCTACCTCGGTGCCGGTTATGCCTATGAGCAAGGCAACATCAAGCACGAAAAATACAGCAAAATCACGCTGAACATAAGTAACGATTACAAAGTTACGGACAACTTCAAAGTGGGTTTCCAGTTCAACGGCGCACGCATACTGCCTGCCGATACCAAAAGTGTGGCAACAGCCCTCCGCGCTGCCCCGGTAGCCCCCGTATACAATGAAGAATACGGTTTGTACACCACCTTACCCGGCTTTCAAAAGGCACAGATGAACAACCCCATGGTTGATGTGGAACTGAAAGCCAATACAACACGTGCGGAAAACTATCGCGCTTCGGGTAACGTGTACGCCCAGTGGGACTTCCTGAAGAACTTCCAGTTCAAGGTGATGTACTCCATGGACTACGCCTCCAACAGCAGCCGTACCTATACGCCTATCATTACCGTATTCGACAGCAGTGTGGAAGGTAACGTCGTAACCCTCGGCAACGGCAAGACCGGAGTGAGACAATCCAAAGAGACCGAAGCCAAAGTGCAAAGCGACTACCTGCTGACCTACACCAATAGCTGGGGCGAACACAGCCTGACCGCCACAGCCGGTTTCACCACCTATTATAATAAACTGGAAATGCTGGGTGGCGAGCGCACGCAAGGCGTGGGACTGGTTATTCCCAACAATCCCGACAAATGGTACATCAGCATCGGTGATGCGGCGACAGCCACCAATGAAAGCAAGCAATGGGAGCGCAGCACTGTCTCCATGCTGGGGCGCGTGCTCTACAACTACAAGGGCAGATACCTGTTCAACGGCTCGTTCCGTCGTGACGGTTCTTCCGCATTCTCCTACACCGGCAACCAGTGGCAGAACTTCTACTCCATCGGTGCAGGCTGGCTGATGTCCGAAGAAGAATTCATGAAAGACATCACTTGGCTGGACATGTTGAAGCTGAAAGGTTCGTGGGGTACGCTCGGCAACCAGAACCTGGATAAAGCCTATCCTGCCGAACCGTTGCTGACCAACGCTTACTCTGCCGTCTTCGGCAAGCCGTCCGCCATCTATCCCGGCTACCAGCTATCCTACCTGCCCAACCCTAATCTTCGTTGGGAGAAAGTAGAGGCTTGGGAAGCAGGAGCAGAAGCCAACTTTTTCCGCAACCGCCTGCACTTTGAAGGAGTATATTACAAAAAGACCACCAAAGACTTATTGGCAGAGGTACCGGGCATTTCGGGCACAGTGCCGGGCATCGGCAACCTCGGCTCCATCGAGAACAAAGGTGTGGAACTTGCCATCAACTGGCGCGACCAGATCGGTGACTGGGGATATAACGTGGGCGCCAATCTCACTACAATCAAGAACAAAGTGCTGAGTTTGGTGCAGGACGGTTACTCAATCATTACCGGCGACAAGAGCCAAAGCTACACAATGGCCGGCTATCCTATCGGTTACTTCTACGGCTACAAAGTGGAAGGCGTGTACCAGACAGACGAAGAAATAGCCAAGTCACCTAAAAACACGCTGGCCACCGTCACACCGGGCGACCTGAAATTCAAGGACGTGAACGGCGACGGCGAAATCACCACTGCCGACCGTACTATGATAGGCAACCCCACCCCGGATGTTACCTACGGCATCACCCTCGGCGTAAACTATAAGAACTGGGAACTCGGCATCGACATGATGGGACAAGGCGGCAACCAGATATTCCGCACATGGGACAACTACAACTGGAGCCAGTTCAACTTCATGGAACAGCGCATGGACCGCTGGCATGGGCCGGGCACAAGCAACACCCAACCCTTGCTGAATACGAAGCACACCATCAACAACCTGAATTCCGAATACTACATCGAAGACGGCAGTTTCTTCCGCATCCGCAACGTGCAACTGGCCTATAACTTCGACAAGACCCTCATATCCAGAATCGGTATGCAGGCATTGAAGCTCTATGTCAACATTCAGAACCTGAAGACCTGGAAGCACAACACCGGATACACCCCCGAACTGGGCGGCAGCGCCATTGCTTTCGGCGTAGACGACGGCAGTTATCCGATGCCTGCCATTTATACATTCGGATTCAACCTGACATTCTAACAACAATTCACCGCAGAGCACACAGAGCCGCGCAACCCGGTATCCGCTGCGATGAACTAAAAAATAACAATTATGAAACTGAAAAATAAGATTTTAACTCTGATAGCAGGCACGCTCACCACCTTTGCCCTGACATCCTGCAACGACTTCCTCGATCGCGACCCGCTGGGACAGTTCACCGAGGACGACGCTCCGAACGCCCTCATCGGCGGAAAGATGTACAACGTATATTACCTGATGCGCAGTTACAACATTACTGCCGGCATTCCCGCTTTCATGATACACATGGTGCGCAGCGAGGACTCCGAAAAGGGAAGCGATGCCGGCGACGGCGCCGATCAGGCAGCCATGTGGGACGACTTCCAGTACACAGCTTCCAACGGTACGCTCAGCGCCTACTGGGGGCAGAACTATAAAATCATCTACCAGTGCAACGAAATACTGGACGATCTGGAAAACAGCGAAAACAAAGACGATCCGGAAAATGTGCGTACCAAAGGAGAAGCCCTGTTCTTCCGCGCCTATTGTTACTTCAACCTTGTGCGCGCTTGGGGAGAAGTGCCTCTGGTGACTTTTAAAGTGGAAGAAGCATCCGATGCCAATGTGCCCAAGACCACTGCCGACAAGATATACGAACAAATAGACAAAGACCTGACCGAGGCCGAGAAATGCCTGCCGCTGACATGGACCTCCGAATATACCGGACGGATCACATGGGGAGCCGCCCGTTCGCTGCACGCCCGCACCTACATGATGCGCAATGACTGGGATAACATGTACGACGCCTCCACCGAAGTTGTCAAGTCGGGCATATACAACCTGAACACCCCGGTGGATAAAGTCTTTACCGTAGAAGGCGAGAACTGCGGCGAAAGCGTTTTCGAGCTGCAATGCGAATCGACCGACGCTTTGAAGAACAGTGACGTCATCGGCAGCCAGTTCTGCCAGGTGCAAGGCGTACGCGGCGCCGGCGAGTGGGATCTTGGCTGGGGCTGGCACATGGGCACAACACTGGTGGGACAGGCATTCGAAGCCGGCGATCCCCGTAAAGACGCCTCCCTGCTCTATTTCCGCCGGAGCATCAGCGAACCCGTTACACCGGAAAACACCAACAAGCCCTACGGCGAGTCTCCCGTATCCACCGCAATGGGCGCCTATTTCAATAAAAAGGCATATACATCGCCCGAACTGCGTAAGAAATACACCAAAGACGGGTTCTGGGTAAATATCCGCATTATCCGCTATCCTGACGTATTGCTTATGGCTGCCGAAGCTGCCAATGAAAAAGGCATTCCGGGCGAAGCCATCGACTATCTGGAACAGGTCCGCGCCCATGCACGCGGTACAGACAGCAGCATACTGCCCAAAGTCACGTCTACCGACCAGAGCACACTGCGTGAAGCCATTCGCCATGAACGCCGCGTAGAGCTGGCATTGGAACCCGACCGCTTCTACGACCTTGTACGCTGGGGCATCGCCAAGGAAGTGCTTCAGGCTGCCGGAAAGAATTATCAGGATAAAAACGCCCTGTTGCCGTTGCCGCAAGAAGAGATTGACAAATCGAACGGGGTACTGGTACAGAATCCTAATTACTAAAACCTAAATTATTATCCGGCTCAAAAAGCATATTAAAAGAAACCATTACAAAGAAACCTATCATGAAGAAGTTTTTTAGAAGAACAAGCCTGTTGCTGGCAGCCGCCTTTCTGGGCGCTGCCACGATGCAGGCGCAGAAATCCCCTCAAGACATGGACCGCTTTATCGATGCGCTGATAAAGCGAATGACCGTAGAAGAGAAAATCGGCCAGCTGAACCTTCCCGTCACCGGTGAAATCACTACCGGACAAGCCAAGAACAGCGATGTTGCCAAGAAGATTGAGCGCGGGCTCGTCGGAGGCCTTTTCAACCTGAAAGGAGTAGCCAAGATACGCGACGTGCAAAAGTTGGCGGTGGAAAACTCCCGGCTGGGCATCCCCCTGCTCTTTGGCATGGACGTGATACATGGCTACGAAACCATCTTTCCTATTCCTTTGGGACTTTCTTGCACATGGGACATGGCCGCCATTCAGGAATCCGCGCGCATTGCCGCTGTCGAAGCCAGTGCCGACGGCATCTCATGGACATTCAGTCCGATGGTGGACATCAGCCGCGACCCGCGCTGGGGACGTGTCAGCGAGGGCAGTGGCGAGGATCCTTTCCTTGGCGGAGCGATTGCCAAAGCAATGGTCTACGGTTATCAGGGAGCCAACCTCGATGACCAACTGAAACGTAACGACGAGATCCTTGCCTGCGTCAAGCATTTCGCCCTCTATGGGGCAGGTGAGGCAGGTCGTGACTACAATACGGTAGACATGAGCCGTAACCGCATGTTCAACGAATACATGTATCCCTATGAAGCCGCCGTAGAGGCAGGTGTGGGAAGCGTAATGGCCTCCTTCAACGAGATAGACGGCGTGCCCGCCACAGCCAACAAATGGCTGATGACCGACGTGCTCCGCAAGCAATGGGGCTTCAACGGTTTTGTAGTGACCGACTTCACCGGCATATCCGAAATGATAGAACATGGCATCGGCGACCTTCAAACCGTTTCGGCCCGCGCCCTCAATGCAGGTATAGATATGGATATGGTGAGCGAGGGGTTTGCCGGCACACTCAAGAAGTCCGTCATGTCGGGCAAGGTAAGTATGAAAGCCCTCGACGCAGCTTGCCGCCGCATCCTCGAAGCCAAGTATAAACTGGGGCTCTTTGACAATCCCTATAAATACTGCGACCTGGACCGGCCCGCCCGCGACATCTTCACCAAAGAGCACCGCGCCGCCGCACGCCGTATTGCCGCCGAGAGCTTCGTGCTGCTGAAGAACGGCAACGTAAAGCGGCATCCGGGCTCATTGCCCGAACCGCTGCTACCGCTGAAGAAAGAAGGAACGGTGGCCGTTATCGGCCCGCTGGGAAACACCCGCAGCAACATGCCCGGAACATGGAGCGTGGCAGCCCGCCTCAACGACTATCCCTCCTTGTATGAAGGGCTGAAAGAGATGATGAACGGCAAAGTGAACATCACATACGCCAAAGGCAGCAACCTCATCGGCGATGCAGCCTACGAAGAACGCGCCACCATGTTTGGACGCTCCCTGAACCGGGACAACCGGACGGACAAGGAATTACTGGACGAGGCGCTGAAAGTGGCCGCCGGTGCAGATGTCATCGTGGCCGCACTCGGCGAGTCTTCCGAGATGAGCGGCGAGAGCTCCAGCCGCACCGGCCTCGACCTTCCCGACGTGCAACGCTCCCTGCTGGAAGCCTTGCTGAATACAGGCAAGCCCGTAGTGCTCACCCTCTTCACCGGACGCCCGCTGACACTCACTTGGGAGCAGGCGCATGTTCCCGCCATTCTGAACGTGTGGTTCGGCGGAAGTGAAGCCGCCTATGCCATTGGCGATGTCCTGTTCGGCGATGTCAACCCCGGTGGAAAGCTGACAATGACTTTCCCGAAGAATGTAGGGCAGATACCCCTGTTCTATAATCATAAGAACACCGGACGCCCGCTACAAGCCGGCAAATGGTTCGAGAAGTTCCGCAGCAACTATCTGGATGCGGACAACGACGCGCTGTATCCTTTCGGATATGGTTTGTCCTACACCACCTTCCAATACAGCGACATCGCCCTGAGCACCCCTTCAATGGAGCAGAACGGTTCTATCACCGCCGTGGTCACCGTCACCAACACCGGAAAGCGCGACGGTTCGGAAGTAGTGCAACTGTACATCCGCGACCTTGTGGGGAGCATCACCCGTCCGGTACGCGAACTGAAAGGCTTCGAGAAAATATTCCTTCGCGCAGGCGAAAGCAAGACGGTCTCTTTCAAGATTACCCCGGAACTGCTGCGCTTCTACGACTACGACCTGAACCATGTGGCCGAACCGGGAGAATTCGACCTCTTCATCGGCGGAAGCAGTCAGGCTGCCAAGACGGCACGTATCACCCTGAAATAAGAGACCCGTTTCAACCGATTTAATTAACTATTGTACTCAAACAGAATGAAATCAGTAAACATTTATATCCCGCTTCTCCTCCTATTGTTTTCCGTAGGAGCCTGCGGCACAAAGAAGTCCGGCGGCACATCCGGAACATTGACCGACGAAGCCCTGCTGGACACCGTACAGCGCCGGACTTTCAATTACTTCTGGGACGGCGCCGAGCCCAACAGCGGGCTGGCACGCGAACGCATCCACATGGATGGAATATATCCCGAAAACGACCGGAATGTAGTAACATCCGGCGGCAGCGGCTTCGGCATCATGGCGGTGCTGGCAGGCATCGACCGGGGCTATGTCACCCGCGAGAAAGGCTTGGCGCGTATGGAACGCATTGTCTCCTTCCTCGAAACCGCCGACCGCTTTCATGGCGCCTACCCCCATTGGTGGTATGGCGATACGGGGCGGGTGAAGCCTTTCGGGCAGAAAGACAACGGCGGCGACCTCGTAGAAACCGCTTTCGTCATGCAGGCACTCCTTGCCGTACACCAATACTATGCAGGCGGCAGTCCGCAGGAAAAAGCCCTTGCCGCCCGCATCGACAAGCTGTGGCGGGAAGTGGACTGGAACTTCTACCGGCAGGGCGACCAGAATGTGCTCTACTGGCATTGGAGTCCCGAATATGGCTGGGAGATGAATTTCCCCGTACATGGTTACAACGAATGTCTCATCATGTATATCCTCGCCGCCGCTTCGCCCACTCATGGTGTACCTGCCTCTGTGTACCACGAGGGATGGGCGCAGAACGGCGCTATCGTCAGTCCGCATCAGGTAGAAGGCATCGAGCTGCACCTGCGGTATCAGGGCACAGAAGCCGGGCCGCTGTTCTGGGCGCAGTATTCTTTCCTCGGACTTGACCCTAACGGTCTGAAAGACGAGTACTGTCCCGGTTACTTCGGCGAGATGCGCAACCTGACACTTGTGAACCGCGCCTATTGCATCCGTAACCCCAAACATTACAAAGGTTTCGGCGCCGACTGTTGGGGGCTGACCGCCAGCTACTCCGTAGACGGATACGCCGCCCACGCTCCCAACGAGGGCGACGACCGCGGAGTCATCTCCCCCACCGCCGCCCTGTCGTCCATTGTATATACGCCGGAATATTCGCTGCAAGTGATGCGCCACCTTTACGGCATGGGCGATAAGGTGTTCGGCCCTTACGGTTTCTACGACGCTTTCAGCGAAACGGACAACTGGTATCCGCAGCGCTATCTTGCCATCGACCAAGGACCGATAGCCGTCATGATCGAGAACTATCGCAGCGGACTGCTCTGGAAACTGTTTATGAGCCATCCGGACGTGCAACAAGGGTTACGGAAATTAGGATTTACCTTTGCAGAAGCAGATTGATTTACAGAAAATAGAAGAAGAGCAGCAAAAATACGTTGGCGCCAATGACGCAGCCGAAGCCGCCCAATATCCACGAGCGTAACGGACTCTGCTTACCGGAGAAAAAGAGCGCGTAACACATGTTTACGGCGATATTGCTTACTATTGCCTGCATGGTGCAGGCCGTTATCAGCGAAGCGGGCACGCTGCCCGTACCTTGCAGAAGGTTCAGGATGAACGGAGTGATGTCACTGAAACCGGATACGAAAGAAAGTAAGGTGAGCCCACCCTCTCCGGCATATATCAGTGTATAATGGGTAGCTATTGTAAAGACCACGAAAAGTACGGCAAAAATAAGCGCCACCTTAAACTCCAGCGGGTTGCTGCCATCCTCCTCTTCATCGGTAGTCCCGGATACGGCCGGACGCTTCCATTTGGAATGTAGAAACCAGGCTGTTCCGGCGGCAACTGCCGACATAATCAGCAGGTAGGGATAGACGGCGGCTAAAGTTCCTATGCTGAATATCCCTATCAGGATCAGGAACCGCAGAAACATCATGCTGACCGCCAGCAACATGGCAGCCACATATTCGGGCGCTTCCTGTGCAGGCGCCTTGCGGCTCTTGCGTGCCAATACGGAAATGGTGGCGGTACTGCTGTACAACCCGCCCACAATGCCGGAGACCAAAATGCCGGACTCGCGGAACACGTATCTCTTCAACAAATAAGAGAGATAGGAAATGCCGGAAACAACCACCGTAGCCAGCCATATGCTGTAAGGCGTCAGGTTAACGCCCGGTATCAGGTTGTCATTGGGCAACATCGGAAGAATAATACCGCTGATGGCAAGGAACTTGGCAAGCGTAATCATTTCATCATTCTTCATCCGCTGCGCCAGTTCGGTGAAGGTGTGCTTCAACTCCGTAAAGAGCAATACCGTTACAATCACCATGACATAGAACCATGAAGGCTGCGTGGCGACAATGGGCGCGATGCAGTACGTAATGAGCGCTATGACAATGGTAGTCACCCCGAACACATGAAACTGCGCCTGCTTGACGTAGTAGTTCAGGGCAAGCAACAGCCCTAAGACAGCTCCGCCGCCCATAAAAAGCCGGTAGTCCACCGGATCGAGAATATAGAGGAGATAACCCAGAATACCGATAAAAGTAAATGTACGGTCAGTACCGAAGAGGGTGGTCTCCCCTTCACGCTTCAGGCTGATGCGCCGCAAGGAAAGGCCTATGAGCAAAGAGAACACCGTCACCAGAATAAAAGTGACGAGCTCTTCCGGCAAGTGTTGGTACAGTTTCTCCATATACGAATGAACAATTACAAGGCACGATTAGTTTACTCCCATTCCTTAAACGGATGCTTCATCAGTTGCGAATTGTAATAACGGATATCTCCCGTAACTTCCCGCCCTATAAAATCCGGTTTCTCAAAAGGTTCATTCTCAGAGGCAAGCTCTACTTCGGCAACCGTCAGCCCTTCATTTTCCCCGTAGAACTCATCCACTTCGAAAACATGCTGCCCGCTGCGCACCAGATAACGGGTCTTATCGATGACGCCCGGCTCGCACAGCCTCATCAGGTCTTTGGCCTCATTCAAAGGGATCTCCTTTTCCCATTCGTAGCGGCTGATGCCTGAGCTGTCGGATGCTCCCTTAATGGTGAGGTAGCCCCGCCCGTCGCGAATACGCACTCTTACCGTCCGTCCCCGCGCACTGCTGATATAGCCCTGAATAATACGACTTTGGGCGTATGCTTGCGACTTATACTCCCCTTCTACGAGAAACTTCCGTTCTATCTCTTGCGGCATATTCTATCTTCGATTAGCCCAAGAAGGAGTAACCTACCAGCATGGCGACTACCAATAGCAGAGCTACAACTCCGATAATCAGCAACACTTTCTTGGCCTGTTCTTCTTCTTTCCGACTGTGCATTACTTTCTTTTTGCTCTTTCCCATGGTGTTTTTACAGTTTAAAGTTCAACGACAAACAAAGTAAAAAGAAATTCGGGAAGTTTGCAAACATTTATAAAAGAAAAAAGCGGGAAGTTAACATCATTGATTATATGATGTTAACTTCCCGCATATACGATATTAACTTCTTACCCGCAACAGAGTTAACTTATTCCGAACAATGAAGTTAACTTTAAAAAGGATCAAGCATTCTCCGCGCCTGCAAACTCCATGAGGTAAGCCTTGACAAAGCCGTCTATCTTGCCGTCCATCACTCCGTTTACGTCCGAAGTCTGGAAATTGGTGCGGTGGTCCTTCACGCGGCGGTCGTCGAACACGTAGCTGCGTATCTGCGAGCCCCATTCGATTTTCTTCTTGCCGGCTTCCACCTTCGCCTGTTCCGCCATGCGGTGCTGGAGCTCCTTGTCGTACAAGATGGAGCGTAGCTGGCGCATTGCATTCTCGCGGTTCTTGGGCTGGTCGCGCGTTTCGGTATTCTCAATCAGGATTTCCTCTTCCTCGCCCGTATAAGGGTCTTTGAACTGATAGCGCAGACGCACGCCCGATTCCACCTTGTTCACGTTCTGTCCGCCCGCGCCGCTGGAACGGAACGTATCCCATGAGATATTGGCTACATTGATGTTCACTTCAATGGTGTCGTCCACCAGCGGAGTAACGAAAACCGACGCAAAAGAAGTCATGCGTTTACCCTGCGCATTGTAAGGAGACACACGCACCAAGCGGTGCACGCCATTCTCGCCTTTCAGGTAACCGTAAGCATAATCACCCGCAATCTCAATGGTGCAAGCCTTGATTCCGGCCTCATCGCCTTCCTGCAAGTTGGCGATAGTGGCCTTATAGCCATGCGTCTCGGCATAGCGCAGATACATACGCATCAGCATGCTTGCCCAGTCCTGGCTCTCCGTACCGCCGGCGCCGGAATTAATTTTCAGCACACAGTCCATCTGGTCGGCCTCTTCGCGAAGCATGTTCTTAAGTTCAAGGGCTTCTACGGCGGCAGACGCTTTAGCATAGGCTTCGTCCACTTCCTCTTCCGTCACCAGTTCATCTTTGTAGAAGTCGAACGCAAGTTGCAGTTCATCCGCCAGAATCCTGACCTCGTTGTAGCCGGAAATCCATTGCTGCAAGCCTTTCACTTTCTTCATCTGCGCCTCGGCAGCTTTCTGGTCGTCCCAGAAGCCCGGAGCTTGCGTACGCAACTGTTCCTCTTCTACTTGTATTTTCTTTCCTTCGATGTCCAGATAGCGGTTCAACGCTTCGGTACGTTCCTTTATATCCTTCAGTTGTTCAATGGTAATCATATGCTTTCTTCAAATTCTATCTTTTCGAGCCGCAAAGATAGTGCAAAAGTCCGAAAAAACGCGTTACTCTTCGTACATCTTATCAATCAGCTCCTTATAATTCGTTGCCACCACAGAGCGTTTCAGCTTCAGCGTGTTCGTCAGTTCGCCGCGTTCCATGCTGAAAGGTTCGGGCAGAAGGGTGAAGCGCTTCACCTGCTCGTAGTGGGCGAACTGCTGTTGCAGCGTATCGATGCGTGCACGAAACAACGCCTGCACCTTGGGGTGTTGCAGCAGGTCGGCCATATCCTTATATTCAAGGCCTTTTTCTTTGGCATAGTCTTTCACAAAGCCATAGACGGGCACAATGAGGGCGGACACAAACTTACGCTGGTCGGCAATGACGGCAATCTGGTCTATATAGCGGTCTATCGCGAGCTTCGTTTCCAACGCCTGCGGAGAGACATACTTGCCGTTGGAGGTTTTGAACAGGTCCTTGATGCGCTCGGTCAGATACAGATGACCGTCTTTCAGGTGTCCTGCGTCGCCGGTGTGGAACCAGCCGTCCTTATCAATGGCGTCGGCAGTGGCTTCGGGCTTCCTGTAATAACCGGTGGTGATCGTTTTGCCCCGGAGCAGTATCTCATTGTTCTCTCCGATCTTCACTTCAACGTCGGGCATCAGCGTACCCACCGAACCTATCTCATAGCCTTTGTCCGGGAAACAGGAAACGGTGGCGGTAGATTCCGTCAACCCGTACCCCACTATCATATTGATGCCTACGGAATGTACAAACTCGCAGATTTCATCGGGTACGGCAGCTCCGGCGGTGGGAAAGAAGTTTCCGTTCTCAATGCCGATCGTCTTTTTCAGCAGGGCGTAGATAGTCTTTTCGTAGAACTTATACTTCAGGTGAAGCAGCAGCGGGGGTGTCTTGCCCACACGCAGATAGTCAATGTTGTGCATCTTGCCCACCTTGATGGCATCCAGCATCATCGCTTTCCGCAAGCCGGTCTCCTGCGCTATCTTCTCCTGCACGCCGGCATACACTTTCTCCCAAAAGCGGGGAACGCTGCACATCAGCGTGGGGCGTATTTCCTTGATAGTGGTCTGGATATCTGCCGGACGGAGGTTGATGCACACCTGTACTCCCCGGTGGATGCAGAGATAGGTCCAAGCCTTCTCAAACACATGCGTCAGCGGGAGGAAGTTCATGGACACGTCTTTATCCGTCATGGCAGTCAGGCGGATGTCGTGGATGCGGATGGCTTCCCGGTAGTTGAAGTGATGCAGCATCACCCCTTTCGGTTCGCCGGTGGTGCCAGAGGTATAAAGGATATTGGCAAGGTCCTCGTCCGAAGCGCGTGCGGTACGTTCTTCCACAACATCGTTATGGGGCAGGTCTTTGCCCAATGCGAGGAACTCATCATAATAGATGGATGTCTTGTCGCGGGGGTCGAGCACTACGTTGCGGTCGAAAATAATCAGTTTCTGCAAGGAGTGGCAGAAGCCGAACGCACTGAAGGCGGCGTCATACTGGAACTGCTCGCCTACGAAGAGGAAGCGTATCTGTGCGTCGTTAATGATGTATTGCGCCTGTGCCGAAGAGCTGGTGGCATACAGCGGTATAGTGACCAGACGATTGGCGAAAGCTGCAAAATCAGTGAACAGGCATTCCGGTTTATTTTGTGAAAAGATACCGATATTTCGTTGTTCCTCCACACCCAACGCCACCAGAGCGTTGGCAGCCTGCCGTACTGTTTGAGAGAATTTATTCCAAGTGATGGGTATCCATTGTGATGTTTCATAGTCCCTGTATTTAAGGGCTACTTTGTCTCCATACTTCTCTGCCTGACGATGTACCATGACAGACAAATGATGATAAGTCATATCTTTAATAAATTGGTAAATATGGGTACAAAGGTATTAGTTTTATTTGAAACTATCTTCCTTTTTCAGGATTTATCCGTAAGTTTGCGGAGTAATAATGAATTATATAACCGATCCCGACAATGACAAACGACGTACAGACTTTAGTTTCCGAAGCAACCGGATTGCTCAAATCATTGATAGCCATTCCTTCCTTGAGCCGCGAAGAAGAGCAGGCCGCCGACTTCCTGCAGAACTACATCGAGATGCAGGGAATGGCCACCGGAAGAAAGGGCAACAATATATGGTGCCTGAGTCCGATGTTCGACCTGCAGAAGCCTACACTGCTGCTGAACTCGCACATCGACACTGTGAAGCCCGTAAACGGATGGCGGAAAGCCCCGTTCAACGCAGTGGAGGAGAACGGCAAGATCTACGGTCTGGGAAGTAACGACGCCGGCGCGAGCGTGGTCGGCCTGCTGCAGGTGTTCCTGCAACTTTGCCGCACCACACAGGCGTACAACCTGATTTTCCTTGCTTCCTGCGAGGAAGAAGTATCGGGCAAGGGCGGGATAGAGTCCGTATTGCCGCAGCTGCCTCCCATACAATTCGCCATTGTGGGTGAGCCCACCGAGATGCAGCCCGCCATTGCCGAGAAAGGCTTAATGGTGCTGGATGTCACTGCCTACGGACGTTCGGGGCACGCCGCCCGTAATGAAGGAGACAATGCCATATATAAGGTATTGGACGACATTGCGTGGTTTCGCGACTACCGCTTCCCGAAAGAATCTCCCTTCTTGGGCCCGGTAAAGATGAGTGTCACCATGGCAAATGCCGGAACGCAGCACAATGTCATCCCCGACCGCTGCACGTTTGTCGTAGACATCCGCAGCAACGAATGTTATACCAATCAGGAGCTTTTCGACGAGATACGGAAACATATCTCCTGCGAAGCCAAAGCCCGCTCGTTCCGCCTGGGCTCTTCACACGTTTCGCCGGACCACCCGCTGGTGCGGAAGGCCGTTGCTTTGGGACGGGTGCCCTTCGGCTCTCCCACACTGTCCGACCAGGCACTGATGCCGTTCCCGTCCATGAAAATGGGACCGGGCAAAAGCAGCCGTTCACATACTGCGGACGAATTTATCTTTGTAAAAGAGATAGAAGAAGCCATTACGCTGTATCTTGAATTGCTGGACGGGGCGGAGATTTAAGCTTCACCCGTTTTCGTTCCCTTTTTCCCGCAGGGCATTTCCAGTTTCAACGGGATAAACTATCAGTTTCCCTAAGGGATACCGGTCCCCTTCATTGAAACTCCCGGTATGTCGCTTAACAATCGGCTTCACTACTCTGCAACATTGCATCGCCCTATATGCCGACCATCAATGGCGTGACGGATAATTAAACAATAATCACTTCTGTGTCATTGGTGACGGACGTACCCGTGCATTCGGGAGTCCCTTCAAAAACATTTGCCTCACCCGCATTAAGGCGGAACAGCATCTTGCCATGTCTGCCGAATACTACGATACTGCCTTGAAGCACCAGCACGCAGATGCGGTTGTTGAAGTTCTCCCAGTTGAGTGACTCGCCTTGACGAAGGCATACTTTAATAAAGTTACGTTTCATCATGGGGCGGCACTCATTGAATGTTTGGCATCGGACATGCTTACTCCTCCCACCATAGTTTGGGATATTGGGGCGTACCGCCGTTCCAACTGCCGAGGGATTTCCAGAACTTATAATTGCCGGTAGGCACACCGTCGGAGCCTGCTGTGTATGTACCGTCATTACTTGGGTCGGCGTACCACACTGTGTTGTTTGTGGAAGTAGGCCAGTCAGAGGAACCGAATACTGTTTCCTCCGTAGCATGGGCAATGGCATATTTTTCCCTGACATAGCATGAAGCCATAACAGAGCTACCGCTTGCAGAAGAAGAAGTAATGGCTCCGAGAAGCTCTCCACCCTGCTTACCTTGTACCGTACCTATATTATAGCAACCCTTTATATCAAAATCAAAACCACCATCCTTTCCGTATATTCCACCTGCATTGCCTCCGTCTGTTTCTATGACGCCCTCATTGTAACATCCATATATACTGCATTTTCCAGAAGAATTCCTCCCGGCAATACCACCTGCATATTTGCCGAAAACGGATGCTGTGCTCTTACAAGAAATAATTTTTCCATTGCACTCACCTGCAATTCCACCCACTATTCCTACTCCGCGGACGCTTCCCGAAAAAGAACAGTTAGCAATTACTCCTATGGCGTTATTACCGCATATTCCTCCAGCGCAATCATATTCAGATGGTTTCGTATTCTCAACATCTCCACTAACATGAAGATTGGATACACTTGCATTGGGGCCGGACCCAGCATCGATTTGGGAGAATAATCCCACACGATAATCTGCAATACTTACTTTCAAACCGGTTATCTTATGATGTTGCCCATCAAAAACACCGGCAAAGTTCCCTGTCGGCGTCCAAGGCTTATCATTCAGATTAATATCAACATCCAGTTTGAAATAAGTATCTCGATAGTTTTTACTTGTTGTATTTTTTGCAAATTGCGCAAAGTCCGTTGCAGAACCAATGATGTAAGGGTTGGCCTGACTTCCGTCTCCACCGCTATATGTAGCGCTTGTATTGACGGCAGGATATGATCCGTCCCAAGTGCTTACAGTCTTATGGTTGATATCCGTCGCATCGAAGTCCGCAAAGTCCAGCGTATAGGTGTATGTCGAGCTGGTAGCAGCAAAGTCCATAAGCACATTTGTCCGCACATTCTTCTTAGTAGGTGCGTTGTTGACGGTTATCGTCTTGAATACAGCGCCCGGTGCGGCGGTGATGTATGTGTCGAGAGCGATATTCAGCATGCTGCCCGCACCGTCGGCAGAGGCAAGGAAGTAGGCCGACTGGTAGATGTACTTGCCGTCGGCACCGGGTGCTGCACTGAAATTGGTTATATCAAAATTAGCATCCCCGCTAACGCCGCCGGTGTTGTCAGTCACCGTATTATCCAGCACATTGAACGTGTTGGGCACATTGGTGTAGGCTGCCGTCAGTTTGGAGTAACCCGTCATCTGGGTATCGCTCTTGATGTTGACCTGCGCCACCGCACGCTTCATGACAACGGTGTGCGTCAGCGCTTCGTCGGCAGCCGCAACAGATGCCGTAGCACAGAATGCCTGACATTGGTCATCGGCAGTAAGCGCTTTCTTCAAAGCCACAGCCTTGAGGTCGTCGGTATCGAAGAACTCGTTGTCACCGCCTGCATCGGGGATGTATTGCGCCCAGAACAGGCAGGTATAGGCCACGCCCAACGGAAGCGTCACATCGAAAGTACCTGTCTCTACTCTCTGCGTATATCCGGACAGAATGCTTCCGCCCGCATCGAGCACTTGCAGGATGTACTGCAACTTGTATCCTGCCACTACGGGAGCTGCGGCACGCGTCTGCGCCTGCCCGTCCGTAGTCAACCGGAAGGTGAGGGTCTTCGTGCCGCCCGCTTCCATCCCCGTACCCGGCTGCTGCTCGGAACAGGAGGCAATTAAGATTGCCACGAGGGCAATCAGACTCATTAATAGATTTCTTATTTTCATAAAAGTTGATTTTATAATTAGTAATACGAATCAGTAGTTGATTTTTCTCATTACTGTACGTTTTTGCGCTTTTTCACCACAGAGGGCACAGAGTTTCACAGAGTATTCCTCTTTTTATGAGGCAAAACATTCTGTCATTCAGAGCGTAGCGAAGAATCTGCTCTCCCTATACCAGGCTGCGTATTGACATTAGAGAGTAGATTCTTCGCTACGCTCTGAATGACAAATACTATCGAGTATCAAGATTAACCTTCTGTGAAACTCTGTGCCCTCTGTGGTGAAATAATTCATTATTCCCGGTCACTACGGCATTTTCCATCTCCGTCCGCATCTCCGCTCTCCCGCCCTCACCCCGGCAAGAGTAAATCAATGCGGAGAACAGCAAAGCATACAATTCACAGACAGCACAGATAATAAGCACCTGCAAAGTTTTCTTATATTTCATAAAGACAGGATTTCTAACATGTTTGTTACTCTATTCTTTTGCTTTGCTGCTCTTTTGTTCTTTTGTTCTTCTGTCCGAAGAACTTTTGCTCGAAGAACTTCTGTCATTCAGCCCACGCACCGATAGCAAAGAGTGTAAACATCCTTACTCCTCCCACCAGAGCTTAGGATATTCGGGCGTACCACCGTTCCAACTGCCGAGGGATTTCCAGAACTTATAATCGCCGGTAGGCACACCGCCGGAGCCTGCTGTGTATGTACCGTCATTGCTTGGGTCGGCGTACCACACTGTGTTGCTTGTGGAAGTAGGCCAGTCAGAGGAACCGAATACTGTTTCCTCCGCAGCATGGGCAGCAGCATATTTTTCCTTGACATAGCATGAAGCCATAATAGAGCTACCGTCTGCGGTAGAAGAAGTAATAGCTCCAAAAGTCCCTCCCGACGAACTTTGTATCGCACCGATATTGTAGCATCCTTTTATTTCACAACCAAAACCGTCATTTTTTCCCAATATTCCACCTGCAGACTCTCCGTCTATGGCTCCTTCATTGTAGCATCCATATATCTTGGGAATTGCAGAAGTTTCCCGCCCGGCAATACCACCTGCTTCTTTACCGGAAACGGATGCTGTGTTCTTGCAAGAAATAATTTTTCCATCGCATTTAGCTGCAATTCCACCCACTATTCCTGTTCCGCGGACGCTTCCCGAAAAAGAACAGTTAGCAATTACTCCTCTGTGCCCACCGCATATTCCTCCGGCAGCGTAGAATGTAGTTGAATTCGTATTCTCAACATCTCCACTGACATGAAGATTGGATAGACGTCCGGCGCTGGATAGTTGGCCAAATAATCCCACATTATTAATTGCGGCACTTACTTTCAAACCGGTTATCTTGTGATGTTGCCCATCAAAAGCACCGCGAAATTCCTCTGTCGGCGTCCAAGGCTTATCATTCAGATTAATATCAACATCCAGCTTGAAATAAGTATATTCATAGTTTTGAAAATTATTACGCGTATTCTCCGCAAATTGCGCAAAGTCCGTTGCAGAACCAATGATGTAAGGGTTGGCCTCACTTCCGTCTCCGCCGCTAAATGTAGCGCCTGTATTGGCGGCAGGATATGATCCGTCCCAAATGCTTACAGTCTTATGATTGATATCCGTCGCATCGAAGTCCGCAAAGTCCAGCGTATAGGTATATGTCGAGCTGGTAGCAGCAAAGTCCATAAGCACATTTGTCCGCACATTCTTCTTAGTAGGTGCGTTGTTGACGGTTATCGTCTTGAATACAGCGCCCGGTGCGGCGGTGATGTATGTGTCGAGAGCGATATTCAGCATGCTGCCCGCACCGTCGGCAGAGGCAAGGAAGTAGGCCGACTGGTAGATGTACTTGCCGTCGGCACCGGGTGCTGCACTGAAATTGGTTATATCAAAATTAGCATCCCCGCTAACGCCGCCGGTGTTGTCAGTCACCGTATTATCCAGCACATTGAACGTGTTGGGCACATTGGTGTAGGCTGCCGTCAGTTTGGAGTAACCCGTCATCTGGGTATCGCTCTTGATGTTGACCTGCGCCACCGCACGCTTCATGACAACGGTGTGCGTCAGCGCTTCGTCGGCAGCCGCAACAGATGCCGTAGCACAGAATGCCTGACATTGGTCATCGGCAGTAAGCGCTTTCTTCAAAGCCACAGCCTTGAGGTCGTCGGTATCGAAGAACTCGTTGTCACCGCCTGCATCGGGGATGTATTGCGCCCAGAACAGGCAGGTATAGGCCACGCCCAACGGAAGCGTCACATCGAAAGTACCTGTCTCTACTCTCTGCGTATATCCGGACAGAATGCTTCCGCCCGCATCGAGCACTTGCAGGATGTACTGCAACTTGTATCCTGCCACTACGGGAGCTGCGGCACGCGTCTGCGCCTGCCCGTCCGTAGTCAACCGGAAGGTGAGGGTCTTCGTGCCGCCCACTTCCATCCCCGTACCCGGCTGCTGCTCGGAACAGGAGGCAATTAAGATTGCCATGAGGGCAATCAGACTCATTAATAGATTTCTTGTTTTCATAAAAGTTGATTTTATAATTAGTAAATATTTAGTTCCTCGCATCTATGTTTATCTCTCCGTCATAGTCTCCGTCGATACCTATATCTATGCCGCCACTACTGCTACCGCCGCCACCTCCGCTACCGGCGGTGAGGAAACGGCCTGTGACGGTGGTGGTGTGCCCCCTCCGATAAGGTATCTCCAGACCGGAGCTGCGGCTCAGCACAGCTTTCCCGACGCCTTTTTCCCGAACCTCCACCGTCACCGTCACTCCCGAACCCTGCTCGTCCGCCAGTATATAGTCTGCGGCAAGCTCGCACTCGGTCATATCTTCAGAGAGATTTATGCTGCGGGTATAGCTGAAGCCCGCTCCGGAATTGAGCGGTTGCCCCGTAACGGCATCCAAATGGGTGACGAGGAAGTACGCGTAGATGATGTTCACCTCGTATTCGCCCGCACCGGGACGGCCGTTGGCCTGCTGCCTGTTCAGGAACTCCTGCACATCGGTTGCAACGATGCGGTAGTGCGCCAGCGGACGTTTGACGGTTATCTGTATGCCGTCCCGCCACTCCTCGCCCGCAAGGTCTGCGGAGGCGTTGCCGAAAAAGGCCTCGCGCCGCAGGTAGTCTTCCTCATACGGAAGCGTGTGGGACACAGAACGGAAATTCTCCGTATTGTAGTATGTATCGGGCAGCGATGCTCCCCGCGTATAGTCCGCCCATACGGTAAACCGATAGGGAACAGCCTTGAGTTTCAGGGGAACGGGAAGGGTGATCAGGGGTTGCGACCACTCTTCGGCACTCAATGCCGTTACCGTCCGCACCACTTCCGCACCGCTCCCGTCCGCCGGACGGGCTTCCACTGTGACGCGGGGCAGGCAGCCTTCGGGAAGGACGGCGGCACCGCCCTTGGTGATGGGAGGCAGGAGGATGAGTTCGCGTTCGGGCAGCAACTGCACCCGGAGCGTCACGTCCGCCGCCTGCCCGTCGTCGGGATACTGGTGGATGCACCCTGCAAGAAGCACAAGCATCGCCCCAAGCGCGGACAAGGCGGACAGCGTGAACGCCGGAGCGCAGAGCCTTATGGTGAGAGTATATATGTGTATCAGTCGTTTTTTCATGGCTGCGGCAGTTTATAGATAAATGACACTCCCAAGCGGGTAAGCCCCCAGTAGCGGAGGGTGCGGGTATCGAGCCATGCGCCGTTGGGCACATTGCTGTACAGGCGGTAGCGGGTTTGGGCATAGCCTCCTCCGATGTTGAGCTCCATGCCCCATGACGGGCCGAAGGAGAACGCATAACCGTAGCTCACGCCCGCCCCGAACAGGGGGCACTCGTTGTCCTGATAGCGCGTTGCGTTCCACTTCAGGTTGTAGCGGGCGGCATGGGCATGCACCCCGACGAAATGCCCCTTTCCCGCAGAGGAGAACCAATAGCGGAGTTCGGGCTGAAAGGCAATCACGCGCAAGGCATGCTCCGCGGTGATGTCCCACGAACTCCACATCAACGGCAGGTCCAGCGTAAAGCGCCTGCCCACTTGCACCTCATAGGCAAGGTTTACGGTGGTGGCGGCCCAAGCGGCAAGATTGGTTTTGAAGGCGGCATAGCGTGCGGGGCGCACCCGCTTTGCGTCCGGTGGGGAAACGGTCTCCGCTCCCCCCCGCAACTGCGGCTGCACAGTGGCCGAATGCAGGGGGAAGGAACGGACGGGGGGAAGCGAAGGATGCCGTTTGTCGGGCAACGGACGACGTGTCCGTATGACACATACCACTGCATTGCGCAGCGACGGCAGGATGTTGTCTTTGATATAGCGGTATGCCAATCCGGCATTGAGGCGTTTCAGCAGTTGTTCGCGCCGGGCAAGGTCGCTCACTTGGTCGATAATCATCAGCACCTCTTCCCGCTCATTGAAGTCGGAAGCGCGCGCCACCGCTTCCCTCATCCCGTTCCAGTTCTCACCACCCGAAATGCAGGAGATGCGGGAACCGAGTTTCAGCATGGGATAACGTTCCGTAAGGTATTTGCTCATGGCCTGTGAACGACGGCGGGAGAGCTCAAGGTTGTAGTCACTCTTACCTTCGGGTGAAGAATAAGCGTGGATATAAATGGAGTCGATGGACCATACATATACAGGGTCGGAGAAAAGACTGTCCAAAGCGGACAGGGCGTGGCGGTTGTCCATATACGCACTTTCAACCTCCGCTTTGTCGAAACGGAAATAGACTGTTTGGGAACAGGCCGGAGGAGATAAAGAATTCTCCTGTGCATGAACGGACCGGACATGAATTGTCCCCAAAAAGAAAACCAGCAGTGTCAGAACCGGTGATTTAAGCATATCATTTTGTTTGTTTGTAGGTTGTTACTCCGTAAGTAACAGTAAAAAACAAACAACCTATCTGTAAAGCGTTACAGGCTCCAACAAAAGATTTATAAATGATAATATGCCGGGGCAGGCATATAAAACAGTGTCTCCATTTTCAGATCCAAATATGGAGATGAGAACCGTATGCGTTCTCGTAGGCCGAAGAGGCGCGATATGTCGGTGTTTTAGCTTGTATGGAAAGAGAAAGACATCTTAAAACCTTTTTATTTTTAAATGATTATGTTTTGTATATTGTTTTTTATATAATTATTCATATCTTTGCTGCGGTTTTACTTCCGTTACTTACGGAGTAACAGACACATTACTGCTTATTCCACAGGGTTTTATTCCCGGACCAAATATAATCAATTATTATTCTGTTGGCTTTAGCGAGTTCATCCCCTTCAAAACTTTTCAGATAGGAACGGGTGACCTCCAGAGAGGAGTGTCCCAGTCCTTCGGAAATAATCTCTTCGGGCACTTGGCAATACTTGGCAAGCGTGGCCCATGTGTGGCGCGGGGTGTAGGAGCTTATCTTCAAGCCATGCAATCCGCAGAGCGAGGGAAGAAAAGAAAGGTAATAGTTCAGCCCACGCAGTTTGCTCCGGTATTGGTGGAAATCCTCCTCTCCGTCAGGGTTGCTGCCAAGCAGGTTGAGCAGGTAGGGAGAATGTTCGTCGTGGTTGCCATACCGTTCTATCAGAGCCATAGCTTCGGGAGTGACACGAATACAAAGTTCCGTACCCGTCTTACGCCGGCGGCAGGTGAGCAGGTTGCCGTTAAGGTCGCACTTGCGGAGGTGTGTAAGGTCCACGTAGGGCATTCCCTGCAAGAAAAGCATCAGCGAGAAGCAGTCGCGGGCCTTCTGCATGCGTGCCAGAAAATCATCCGAACCGGACGCACCGGACAGGCGGACAGTGGAAGCCTTGAGCGCTCCGGCAGACAAAGGCTGCTTGAGCAGCTTCTGCATCTGCAACGCCGTAACCGCCAGCTTACGTTCCGAAGCCACCCCGGTTTTCAGTCCGGCAAACAGGCGGAACTCTCCCCTCACCAAGTCGGCATCCACCGCACTGTTGTAGACCGCACGCAACGAGCGGAGGTAGGTGGAAATGGTGTTGTAACTGAGCTGCCGCTCCTCCATATAGGTCTGGAAGCGGCGCAACGAACGCTTGCTGAACGCACCGAAATAAATGGAACCTCCGCCCACAAACTCCGTAAAGGAGCGCAAAGCGTACTTGTAGACATGGGCCGTAGCAAAACGGCCCTGCTCGCACAAATCTTTAATGACTTCGTTCATGAAGTCGGTCAAACTTTTCTGTCTCATACTTCATTGTTTTAAAATCCATAATACAACATTTGATTACTTTAGGTACGAATTACCTTAATATATATATGACATCCGTAATTATCTAAACAGGTGTTCCGTCCGGCCGGGCATTTTGTCCAAACCCACCGAAACCAAATATCAAATGCAGAAAAACAGAAAAGCTCCGATAGACTGAAACAAAATGTTCTGCTAAGGGAAACGGAAAGAAAGAATTTATCTGTTCAGCCAGGGTTCGGGATTCAGTTTCTCCTTTTCCCGGCGCAACTGGAAGTGGAGTACAGTGCGTCCGCCGTCGGCTCCGTCGGAGAATACCTGCCCGATGGCCTGCTTGGTGGTAACTGTGTCGCCCTGCTTCACCAAAGCGGAAGAGAGGTTGCAATAAACGGAAATATATGCCCCATGGCGGATAAGGATATTGAACAACCCGTTCAGCTTGAATACGGCCGCCACCTTACCGTTGAAAATGGCGCGGGCCTGTGCTCCCGGCCTTCCTTGAATGTCGATGCCTTTATTGTCCAGCTTGACGTTGCGCAACCCTTCCACCGCATACTGCCCGTAATGGCTGGTTATGATGTAAGCCCCGCTGATGGGCATAGGCAGCTTACCGCGGTTATTGGCAAAATCGCCGGACAACTCGCGGTCGGCCTTGCTCATGGTATAAGTCTCCAAAGGAGCAGCCTTTGTTTTGGATGCACCGGAAGCCGTAGCCGACTTGTCCGTCTTCGCACCGTCCTTCTTGCGTGCGGCAGCTTCGCGACGGGCCTCCTCCGCCGCACGTTTGCGGGCTTTCTCTATCTCTTCGGCAATGAGGCGGTCGATGCGCGCATTGAGCTGATTGGCTTCGCGGCGTTTTTTGGCAATCTCGTTTTGCAAACCGCGCTGCTTCTTCTGCAAGCTGGTGACAAGCGTACGTTTCTCCTGCTCCTGCTTTTCCAGCTTCATCTTCTCGGATTCACGCTCCTTCAGCAGATCGGCTTTTGCAGCGCGTACCTGCCTGAGCTCCGCTTTCTTCTTATTCACCTGTTCCTGCTTTTTCAGTATCTCCTCACCCTGCAAACGCTGATAGGTGGCATACTCGCGCACATAGCGCAAGCGGCGATAAGTCTGCGCCAGACTTTGGGCAGAGAAAATAAACATCAGCTTCTCCTCAATGGAGCGGTTCTTATAAAGGTATTGGACAGAAGAGTCGTATTTCCTTTTCTTGTCCTTCAAATCACGCTGCAACTGCCCCAACTGACGCTCCAGCGATGACAGTTCGCGGTCTATCGCCTCCACATCCTTATTGATGGTGAGGATGTAGCGCTTACGCTCTTCTATCTGCCCCGTCAGGGCGGCAAGCCCATTCAATTGGCTGCTTACGGTCTTCTTTGTAGTTTTCAGAAGTGTCTCCGACTCGGTAATCTGCTTTTGCAAAGCACCGCGCTTGCTCTCCAGCTCCTTAATCAGCCTGTTGGACTGTGCAAGAAGCGGAAAAACCAGACAGAAACAACTTATAAAAATACAAAGCAAACGTCTCATAAGCTCATCAGCATTTCTAATATTTCACTTAACTCGACTTCCGTATATTTCGAAGACAACTCAGTGGGCGTCAGGGAAAACGGACCGTAGGAAAAGCCGGACAACTCCACCCTGCCTTTCTCCAAAGAAGGAATACCCAACTCCTTCCCTGTCAGCTCCCTCTTTCCTTTGGGCTTGGAAGCATCGAACAGGATCTTCTCCAAATGGGCAAAATCCGCCTTCTTCGGCAATACATCCTTCAGTTCCTTACGGGTAGCCCGCACATAGCGTTTGCCCATACGGTCCACCAGCAATATCTCTTCGGGCGTCACCTCCATGCGCGCCACTTCCGTACGTATGATAGGCATCAAGAACGAGAGCTGCATCCGCTCGCCGCTTATCAGCTTCATCGTGCCGTTTACAGTGAAAACAGCGTCTTTGGAAGGAATCGTCAACCGTACTTTAGAAGACAGGTAACGGGCGCTCTCAGGCAATTTGGACGTCTCCGCCTTACGGGAAGTCTTACACCCCGTCAGACAACAGAGAAAGAAAAGGAGAAAGAGCAGTAACTTACTATTGGATTTTACTTGTTTCATCGTCTTATCACTTTTTATTGGTCACCGACATATACGTCGTTACTTATCACCGATATACTTCTTTTGCCGAATCTTCTGCTTCAGGGTTTTGGACTTGCTGCCTATCTCCAATGCCTGCTTCCAGTATTCCAAAGCTTTGTCCACATCACCCGTCATATAATAGATGTCGCCACAGTGTTCCACAATTACGTCGCTCTTGCCGCCGTCATTCTTCATGGCGTCGTCTATATACAGGCGGGCTTCGGCATAATTGCCTTTCTCGAACAGAATCCAAGCGTAGGTGTCCAGATAAGTAGCGTTATCGGGTTCGGCCTTCACCGTCTTATAGCTCATCTCCTCCGCTTTATCCAGATTGCGGCGCTCGACGGACAGGTAATAAGCGTAGTTGTTCAACGCACCGATATTGGAAGGGTTGTACACCAACGCCGAATCATAAGCGGCATAGGCTTCCGTATTCAAATCTTTCGTATGGTAGGCATCGCCCAAAATGGAATAGAAGTCCGAAACAACCTCTTTCTTGCTCTCGTCTGTGGTGTGCGACAACGCTTTCCGGCAGACCGCAATCACATCATCGGTCCGTTCGGCCTGATTATAGGCAATGGCCAAATAGAAATAAAACTCCAGCATTTCAGGATTGGTCTCAACGCCTGCTTCGCACAGCTCAATGACGTCACCGTAATTTTCTTTCTTGACAGCCTCACCCAACAACATCATACGGGCAGCCGTATTGGTGGGGTCGATTGCCAACACCCGGCGCAATACGGGCAACGCTTCCTTGTTCATCCCCTTGGAAAGGAGGTACTGGGCATACAACATCGGTATCCCGGCATCGTCCGGCTCTTGTTCCAGAATACGGTCGAAAAGGCTGATGACCCGCGTACTGTCCCTGCCGTCCTGCTCATTCTGCACCACAAACTGCCGCATTACATTCATCTTCGTTTCCGAAGGCACTTTCTTGTTGAGCAGCAATGTGTCCAACTGCCGCTGATAGAGCTCTTTCTGCCCGGTGGCTTCATAATAGGAGGCAAGCGAATACATAGCCATTGCGTTATCCGGCTCTGCATCCAATACCTTACGGTATATGCCGTATGCTTCGTCTTTCTTCCCGTTCTGCATATAGACATCACCCAGCACAACCTGATAGCGGGTGTCCATCGGATACTCCGCAACCAAGCTCTCTATCTCATGGAAAGCATTCTTATTGTCTTTCATTTGCAGGTAAATGCGGAACTTCTCCATACTCAACTGCTCACTTTTGCCCATCTTCCCTTCAATCCGGTTCAGCGTGGCAATCACCTTATCGTATTGCTCCTGCCGATTGTAAATATCCAACAGGGCGTATAGAGGATCCAGCTTGTCAGTGAAACGTACAGACATATCTTCCAGCAACCGCACCGCCTTCTCCTTTTCATCCTGCTGCTGGTAGAGGTTCGCCAACCCTTGACTGTACCAGTAATTATCCGGATCATTTTCCACCGCCTTCTCCAACGCCGCCTGTCCCTGAGGCGCTTGTTTCAGGAACAGATAATATTGCGCCAGCTCATACAGAGCCGACGAAGCATTCGGATTGATTGTCAGGCAGTGCTGCAGCAAGTCGAAAGCCGCGTCATAATCTTTTTGTATCTTCAGGCGGGATGCTTCCAGAAAAAAATAATCGTACTTGCGCTGCTGCTCCGGAGTGAGTTCGGCCACAGGCTTTGCCGATAATGCCTTTGCCTGCTTACGGGACGTCCCGCAGGAAACAAGCAAGAAGCCTGCCACCAATAAAAATAGTCCTGTTTTCTTGTTCTTGAATATGCTCATTATCTATGTAAAATCAGATGGTATAAGTAAACTTCCGTTAATCACCAATCATTAATCACTTATAACTCATCACCAACTACACGCCCGTATGCCCAAAGCCGCCGGAACCGCGCTCCGTTTCGTCCAGCACATCCACTTCCTGCCATACGGCTTGCTCATGACGGGCTATTACCATTTGGGCTATCCGCTCTCCATCCTCAATCACAAATCTTTCCGAAGAAAGGTTCACGAGGATAATGCAAATCTCACCGCGATAGTCGGCGTCGATGGTACCCGGAGAGTTGAGCACCGAAATTCCTTTCTTGATGGCCAAACCGCTACGGGGACGGATTTGCGCCTCAAACCCTGCGGGCAAAGCAATATACAGGCCGGTAGGAACCAAGCAGCGCTGCAACGGTTCCAGCACCATCGGCTCGGAAAGATTGGCACGAATATCCATTCCGGCAGACAGCTCGGTGGCATACGCAGGCAACGGATGTTTTGACTTATTTATAATTTGGACAGTCATGGCGTTAATTACGGATTAATTAAGATTACTATTACAAAAAAGACCTGCTAAGTCTACTCTACAACAGGGCTTCTTTCATTATAGAGGGCGAAAATAGTGATTTTGAAGCAAAATAATGATACATTTGCAGTTAAATAATCTGTTATTAATGCGAATCAGGAGTCGGACCGGACTCATTACCGGAAAGAAATGAGCTATAACCCGACAAGTGGCTCACATCACCAATTAATATAATTATCGTCATGGACTGGAATACCCTCATATCTGCCAAGCGATTCGGCCTGGAAGAATTTCACAAAGAACGCCACGAGAACCGTTCCGAATTTCAGCGGGATTACGACCGCCTTATCTTCTCCGCCCCTTTCCGGAGATTGCAGAACAAAACGCAAGTGTTCCCCTTGCCCGGAAGCATATTTGTCCACAACCGGCTGACACATAGTCTGGAGGTATCCTGTGTGGGCCGTTCGTTGGGCAACGATGTAGCCAAAGCCATCCTTGAGCGCCGTCCCGACTTGCAAAGCTCCTACCTGCCGGAAATCGGCTCTATCGTTTCCGCCGCCTGCCTCGCCCATGATCTGGGAAATCCACCCTTCGGCCACTCCGGCGAACGCGCCATCTCCACCTTCTTTTCGGAAGGAAAGGGCATGGCATTGAAAGAAAAACAGCCCAACGGAGAACAGCTGACCCCGGCGCAATGGGAAGACCTGACACACTTTGAAGGAAATGCAAATGCCTTCCGCCTGCTTACCCACCGGTTTGAAGGGCGTCGCAAAGGCGGCTTCGTCCTGACCTATTCCACACTTGCCAGCATCGTAAAATATCCCTTTTCATCGAGTTTGGCCGGAGAAAAGTCCAAGTTCGGATTCTTCACAACCGAAGAAAACAGCTTCCGGCGGATAGCCGAAGAACTGGGCATGAAGAAGCTGAACGACTCTCCGCTGAAGTATGCCCGCCACCCGCTCGTTTATCTGGTGGAGGCGGCAGATGATATCTGCTACCAGATGATGGACATTGAAGATGCGCATAAACTGAAAATCCTGACTACGCAGGAAACACAGGAACTGCTATTGTCCTACTTCCCCGACGAACGCAAGGCACACATACTCGACACTTTCAAGATTGTAAGCGACACCAACGAACAGATAGCCTATCTGCGCTCGTCTGTCATCGGACTGCTCATCGGCGAATGCACCCAAGCGTTCCTCAATAATGAAGCCCGGATTTTAGAAGGGGAATTTGAAGGCAGCCTCATCAAGCATATTTCGGAACGGCCTGCCGCTGCCTACAAGCACTGCGCCGAGGTCTCTTTCAAGAAAATCTACCGCTCACGCGACGTACTGGACATAGAACTTGCCGGTTTCCGCATCATCAGCACCCTGCTTGAGCTGATGATCGATGCAGTGTGCTCACCGGAAAAAACATATTCGCAGTTGCTCATCAACCGCGTATCCGGCCAATATAACATGAAAGCAACCGCGCTGTATGAAAGAATACAGGCCGTATTGGACTATATCTCAGGCATGACGGACGTCTTTGCGCTCGACCTCTACCGGAAAATCAACGGAAACAGTCTGCCGGCAGTATAAAATGAGGTTATCTGCTCGGAAAGAATATCTTATTCGCCCCGGAAGTCAGATTACATGCATCCGGCTCGTTCTCTATAAACGACTGTATATGCCGGATGCGCTTCTCTGCCAGAATCTCATCAACGGCGATTAAAATACCGGTTTCTTCCACATCACCGAAACCGTAATTAATAGCCGTACCGAACATACGCATGGTCGGGCTAAGGCTCATATATGCATTTACCAATGGCGGGATGTTATACCCCAATTTACGCACCTCACCATTAAGAATCTTGTAGTCTTCCTTAAATGTATCCTTACAGAACAAAGCTGCCAGTTCCTTCTCGTCAGCTTCCAATTGCAGCGGTTTCATCGGAGTAATCAGGCTGTCTTTGTCCGCAAAATGCTTCTTCAGAAAATAAAGGATCATGTCACGCCCTTTGCGTATATAGCTGGGATACATGGTGACCTTTCCGAAGAAATATTTCACATTGGGCATAACCACCGTTAACGCACCCAAGCCGTCCCACAGATTATCCAGCGCAAACAGGCCTTTGCTGTCGCGGCGGGTGGACTGATATTCGAGCGTTACGAACGAACGCCCCAACTCAATGGTAGTGGGAAGATATTCCTTCAGAAACTTATCGGAGAAGTTAAACATGTGCGCAGTAGCCAGAATCGGTGCACCATGCTCGTCGAAACGTACATCCGTACCGAGAATATAACGGTAACCGCCTAATATCTCCTCTGCTTCCGGATTCCAGACAATCAACTGCTTATAGGGATTGTCCATGATATCGTATTCATCAATATCCATCGACATGCCCGTTCCGCCACCGGCAGCCCGAAATGCAATTTCACGCAGACGCCCGATTTCTTTCATCGTATTGGGTGAATCCTGAGCAGTAATAATGTATATCTGATTATTACTCTTGTTCGTCATGCGCAAGCGTTTGTCTTCCGTCAACTCCGCTTTCAGCAATTCTTTGCTGATCGGTGCAATTATATCTTCCATATTACTTTAATTGAGAATTGAGAGTTGAGAATAAATGTCCTCCGTATCAACTCCCGGTCTTCTATTTTAATTTTCAACTTATAATTTATACACGATATCTTTTACATACTGGGCCCATTGGGCAGGTGTCTTCGTCTTATCGAATGTTTGCCAGGGAATGGGCTTGCCTATTGTAATGGTAAATGTTTTATGGCGGTTCTTCAACATCTCATCCGCCAGATAAAGCATAGCAATATTAAACTTGATGCCCAACACTTTACAGAGGTTTGCCAAGTTGTAAAAGAAATTGGAATTACGTCCTTCAAAATGGATAGGCACCACATCACGATGCGCCTCCACACTCTTCACTATAAACGCCTTTTTCCAATCCAAATCGCGGATGACGCCATTCTGGCGGCGCGAACAAAGCCCGGCGGGAAACATGATAAGCTGATCGTCCGACGCGAACCCGGCCTCTACCATTTTCGGAAAATCCTTGGCCTGCTTACCGGTCTTATTAATAGGGATACAGAGGGGAGCCAGGCCATGCAGGTTCATAAGCAGGTCATTGACCATGTATTTCACCTTTCCACCGTAGTAGGTTCCAAGCACATAGCCCAATGCCACTCCGTCCTGACCGCCCAAAGGATGATTGGAAACAAATGTGTAAAGACCGTCTTTGGGCAGGTTCTCCTCACCTTTCACTATTAGCTTAGCATCCAGAAACTCCAGACAAGCCTGCAAGAATTCCACCCCTACCTTATCTTTCGACTCTTTCAGAAAGACATTCAATTCATCCTGATGAACGATGCGCTTCAAGTAAGACACGACAAACTTAGGGATATACTTTACATGCTTCGGAGCTTTTTCCCGAAGAATCCGATCAATGTCAATCAAAAATAAAGAGTCGTCAGCCATTCTTCTTATGATGAAATGATTGCGCAAAATTAACGCATCTTTTTAATTAAATGCAAATATTCGATAGAAAACTACACCCAAAATCTATCAAATAGCACCTAAAATCTATCAATTGATAGATTTTCCCCCAAAGATTGCTTGAAAACCGCCCGCCGGGAAGCCGGAACTTTCGTAAACTTGCAAAGCTGAAAAGCTAAACGAACAAGTAATCATTTAACAAAGCACATTATGAACAGTATTACATTTAAAAAAGACCTGGTTGGGGTTCAAAACGACTTATTACGCTTTGCATACAAGCTCACCTCCGACCGAGAAGAAGCAAACGACCTTCTTCAAGAAACATCGCTCAAAGCTTTGGATAATGAAGATAAATACATGCCCGATACTAATTTCAAAGGTTGGATATATACTATCATGCGCAACATCTTTATCAACAACTACCGTAAAGTGGTGCGCGACCAGACATTTGTAGACCAGACAGACAATCTTTACCATCTGAATCTTCCGCGCGACAACGCTTTTGAGAGTACGGAAAGCGCATACGACCTGAAAGAGATGCACCGCATCGTCAATTCATTGCCACGCGAATATAAAGTCCCGTTCTCCATGCACGTTTCCGGTTTCAAATACCGCGAGATAGCCGAAAAACTGGGACTTCCGTTAGGAACAGTAAAGAGCCGCATATTCTTCACCCGCCAAAAACTACAACAGGAATTGAAGGATTTTGTTTAATCGGCATCTACATAAAACCACATAAATTCATCCCATGAGGTAAATCCATTCGCCTCATGGGATTTTTTTGTCCCGGAAAACGGTTCACCCATCCCAATTCCCCACCGGTCAAAGCGTCTTGACAGCATGTTCATTTCCAACAAAATAAGTAATCAACAAGCTGTTGAAAACTTCTAAGTAAGATTTTAGTTAAAACATTGTGGGGAATTGTGGGGAAATGTGTATTTTTACCGTCACTTATTATAATAAGGTGAAAAATGATACGTTTTTTAGGCAATATCGAAGCTAAGACCGATGCAAAGGGACGCGTATTTATCCCTGCCGGCTTCCGGAAGCAGTTGCAAGCTGCCTCCGAGGAAAGGCTCGTGTTGCGTAAAGATGTATTCCAAGACTGTCTGGTGCTCTATCCGGAAAGTGTCTGGTTCGCCACGCAGAACCAACTTCGGCAGCGGCTGAACAAATGGAATGCGAAACACCAACAAATCTTCCGACAGTTTGTGAGTGATGCTGAAATCATGGTTCCCGACGGGAACGGACGCATCCTGTTGCCCAAACGCTACCTGCAAATGGCAGGTATACAAAGCGACGTACGCTTCATCGGCGTGGACAACACGATTGAGATCTGGGCGAAAGAAAAGGCCGAACAGCCTTTCATGAACCCCGAAGAATTCAGCGAAGCCTTGCAAGACATCTTGGGAGAGAGTGGGATGATTAGTTATTAACGTATTAACGATGAAAGATGAAAGAAGAAACGACATATCATATTCCGGTACTGCTGATGCCGAGTGTTGACGGCATGAATATACGCCCCGACGGAACGTATGTAGACATGACCTTCGGCGGAGGAGGCCATTCACGCGAGATACTGTCCCGGCTGGGTGAAGGCGGAAGGCTGCTGGGGTTCGACCAGGACGAAGATGCGGAACAGAACATTGTGAATGACCCGCACTTTACATTTGTACGCAGCAACTTCCGTTATCTGCATAACTTCCTGCGCTATCATGGCATTGAGCAGGTGGATGCCATACTCGCCGATCTTGGCGTGTCGTCACACCATTTCGACGACAGCGAACGGGGATTTTCTTTCCGTTTCGACGGTATGCTCGATATGCGTATGAACAAACGCGCCGGATGCACCGCCGCCGATATTGTAAACACCTACGAGGAAGAACGCCTTGCCGATATCTTCTATTTGTACGGGGAACTAAAGAACAGCCGCAAGCTGGCATCCGTCATAGTCAAAGCGCGCGCCACCCGGCAGATCAGTACGATCGGAGATTTTCTGGACATCATCAAGCCCCTCTTCGGACGGGAAAGAGAAAAGAAAGAACTCGCAAAAGTATTTCAGGCATTGCGCATTGAAGTCAACCGGGAAATGGAAGCACTGAAAGAGATGCTATATGCCGCTACGGAAGCATTAAAGCCCGGCGGCCGACTGGTGGTAATCACCTACCATTCTTTGGAAGACCGCATGGTGAAAAACATTATGAAGACCGGGAACATAGAAGGTAAAGCCGAAAAAGACTTCTTCGGGAACGTACAGACGCCTTTCCGCTTGGTCAACAACAAGGTTATTGTTCCGGACGAAACGGAAATAGAACGTAACCCACGCTCAAGAAGCGCCAAACTGAGAATTGCGGAGAAGATTGAGAAATAAATGAAAATGAGAAAGTGATAAAGCAATAGGGTGATGAACGAAACAGATTATAAACAGGAAGGACAGAAAGGTGAAAAAGTGAAAAGACGCACCTCGCTAAAGAACATTATCGGCGGCGACATTCTGGCTACGGACTTCTTCCGCCGCCAGACCAGACTGCTTGTTCTCATCATGGTTCTTATTCTGTTCTACATCCACAACCGCTATGCCTGTCAGCAACAAATGATAGAGATAGACAAACTCAAGAAAGAACTGATAGATATTAAGTACGACGCCCTGACACGCAGCTCCGAATTAATGGAACGCAGCCGTCAATCGCGCATCGAGGAATATATCGCAACAAAAGAAAGCGATTTGCAGACTTCGACCAATCCGCCGTATTTAATCAAATGAGAGCAAAGAACAGGGGCAAACAAGATTTAGTAAATTGCAAGCAACGATTTAGTAAATCGTAAGCGACAATTTAGTAAATCATAACCCCCCAAATAGTAAATTGTAATTCGTTAAAACAGTAAATTAAAAAAGCCTTGGCAGTAAATAAGAAAAATATAATGACACGCTACTTCTTCGTAGTCCTTGTCATGGGACTGATAGGAGTGGCTATTATCGTAAAAGGTACCGTCATCATGTTTGCCGAACGGCAGTACTGGCAAGATGTCGCCGACCGCTTTGTGAAGGAGAACGTCACCGTCAAGCCCAACCGGGGCAATATTCTTTCATCCGACGGCAAACTGATGGCAAGTTCCTTACCGGAGTACCGCATTTACATGGACTTCAAAGCAGGCGGTCAGAAGAAAGACACCATGCTTATGAACCACCTGGGTGAAATCTGCGAGGGGCTGCACCGGATATTCCCGGATAAGAGCGCCGCCGAATTCAAGAGGCACCTGCTGAAAGGGCGCAAAAAGGGAAGCCGCAACTACCTGATCTATCCCAAACGCATCTCTTACATCCAGTACAAAGAAGCCAAGCGGCTGCCGGTGTTCAACCTGAACAAATACAAGGGCGGCTTCCACGAGCAGACTTACAACCAGCGTAAAAAACCTTTCGGTTCTTTGGCAGCCCGTACATTGGGCGACCTCTACGCCGATACGGCACAAGGGGCAAAGAACGGCATTGAGCTTGCCTTTGACACCCTGCTGAAAGGACGCGACGGCATTACCCACCGCCAGAAGGTGATGAACAAATACCTGAACATAGTGGACATCGCTCCCGTAGACGGTTGCGACATCATCTCCACCATCGACGTGGGCATGCAGGACATTTGTGAAAAGGCATTGATAGACAAACTGAAAGAAATCAACGCCAATGTAGGCGTCGCCGTACTGATGGAGGTGCAGACCGGAGAGGTAAAGGCAATCGTCAATATGATGAAAGCGGGCGACGGAAAGTATTACGAAATGCGCAACAACGCCATCAGCGACATGCTGGAACCGGGCTCCACCTTCAAGACCGCCTCTATCATGGTGGCACTGGAGGACGGAAAGATCACTCCCGACACAGAAGTCGATACAGGAAACGGCATCATGATGATGCATGGCCGCGCAATGAAAGACCACAACTGGCACCGGGGCGGATATGGCAAGATCAACGTTACGCGCATCCTGGAAGTATCATCCAACATCGGCGTTTCGCATCTCATCGACAAACATTACGGCGACAATCCGCAGAAGTTTGTGGACGGCCTGAAGCGCATCGGCATAGACCGCCCGCTCCACCTGCAAATAGCCGGAGAAGGCAAGCCCAACATACGTGGCCCTAAAGAACGTTATTTCTCCAAGACCACCCTGCCCTGGATGAGTATCGGCTACGAAACGCAGGTGCCGCCGCTCAATATCCTGACCTTCTACAACGCCATTGCCAATAACGGCACAATGGTGCGCCCCAAGTTCGTGAAAGCAGCAGTGAAGGACGGCGAAGTTGTCCATGAGTTCCCAACGGAAGTCATCAATCCCAAAATCTGTTCAGACCACACGCTGACACAAATACGGGAAATCCTGCATAAGGTGGTCTCCGAAGGATTGGCAAAACCTGCCGGAAGCAAGCAGTTTGCCGTAGCCGGCAAAACGGGTACTGCACAGATTTCCCAGGGTGCCGCCGGATATAAGGCGGGACGGGTGAACTATCTTGTCAGCTTCTGCGGATACTTCCCGGCCGAGGCGCCCAAATACAGCTGCATTGTCTCCATACAAAAACCCGGACTTCCGGCATCAGGAGGCTTAATGGCGGGTAGCGTATTCAGCAAGATTGCCGAAAGAGTATATGCCAAAAATTTGAGATTTGACATACGCAATGCGATAGATAGCACCACGAACGTGATTCCTACGGTAAAAGCCGGAGAGATGAACGAAGCGTTATACGTGCTCGATGCCCTGGATGTCCCGGTACAGAAACAGTTTGAGGCAAAAAAAGGACAAGAACTATGGGGACACAGCCAGGCTGCCCCGTCTGCCGTCATCCTGCAAAACCAGAAGAGCTCCGCCGGCATAGTGCCCAGCGTAGTAGGCATGGGAGCCAAAGATGCCGTTTACCTGCTGGAACGAAAAGGACTGAGGGTGCGCCTCAACGGCGTCGGCAAAGTAAGAAGCCAGTCCATTCCGGGTGGCAGCAGACTTGTCAGGGGACAGACGATAAGCCTGACGTTACATTAATTATAGAATATACATTATATATAATAAGGTATGAAATTAAGCGAACTATTAAAAACGATACAACCGGTACAAGTCACCGGTAGTACGGAGAAAGACATAACAGGAGTAAACATCGACTCCCGTTTAGTTGCAGCCGGACATCTGTTCATGGCGATGCGCGGCACGCAGACCGACGGGCACGCATACATTCCGGCAGCTATCGAAAAGGGCGCCATAGCTGTGCTCTGCGAGGACATGCCGGAAGAACCTACCCCCAACATTACGTATATCCAAGTAAAAGACAGCGAAAATGCAGTTGGCAAGGTTGCTACCGCTTTCTACGGCGATCCCACCTCCAAAATGGAGTTGGTGGGCGTGACAGGCACCAATGGCAAAACAACCATTGCTACCTTATTATATAATACATTCCGCCATTTCGGATATAAAGTCGGACTGATTTCCACCGTATGCAACTACATCGACGACCGGGCCATACCGACCGAACATACCACCCCTGATCCGATCACCCTCAACCGCCTGTTGGGCGAAATGGCCGATTCCGGTTGCAAATACGCATTTATGGAAGTCAGTTCCCACTCCATTGCGCAGCAACGCATCAGCGGGCTGAAGTTTGCCGGCGGCATCTTCACCAACCTCACGCGCGACCACTTGGATTACCATAAGACTGTCGAGAACTACCTCAAGGCTAAGAAGAAATTCTTCGATGATATGCCGAAAAATGCTTTCAGCCTTACCAACCTTGACGACAAGAACGGCTTGGTCATGACTCAAAATACACGTTCGCGAGTATATACCTACTCCTTAAGAAGCCTGAGTGACTTCAAGGGTAAGATATTGGAGTCTCATTTTGAAGGCATGCTGCTTGACTTCAACAATCGTGAGCTGGCCGTACGTTTCATCGGCAAGTTCAATGCCTACAATCTTCTCGCCGTATTCGGCGCAGCCGTATTGTTGGGCAAGAAAGAAGAAGATGTCCTCATAGCTCTCAGCACTCTGCACCCGGTAGCCGGAAGGTTCGACTCTATCCGCTCTCCCAAAGGCATTACTGCCATTGTGGACTATGCACACACTCCGGACGCTTTGGTCAACGTGCTGAATGCCATTCACGATGTGCTGGAAGGCAAAGGGAAAGTAATTACCGTAGTCGGCGCCGGCGGCAACCGCGACAAAGGAAAGCGCCCCATCATGGCCAAGGAATCTGCCCGCCTGAGCGACCGCGTCATCATCACTTCCGACAACCCGCGATTTGAAGAACCGCAGGACATCATCAATGATATGCTGGCCGGACTGGACAAGGACGATATGCAGAAGACAATCAGCATTACCGATAGAAAAGAAGCAATAAAAACCGCCTATATGCTAGCACAACCGGGAGATGTCATCCTCATTGCCGGCAAAGGACATGAAAACTATCAGGAGATAAAAGGAGTGAAGCATCATTTCGACGATAAAGAAATTATTAAAGAAATTATGAATTGAGAACCATGAATCATGAATTTCAAAGAAGCATGTCATGCTGTTTGCTCCGCACACATCATGCCGACAATTCATTAATTCATAACTCAGAACTGAAAAAGACATGTTATACTACTTATTTCAATGGTTAGACAAATACGACTTCCCCGGTGCGGGCATGTTCGGCTACACATCTTTCAGAGCGTTAATGGCTATCATCCTGGCATTGCTCATTTCGAGCATATGGGGTGATAAGTTTATTAATCTATTAAAACGCAAGCAAATCACCGAGACGCAACGGGATGCCAATATCGACCCGTTCGGAGTAAACAAGGTGGGAGTGCCGAGTATGGGCGGAGTAATCATTATTTTTTCCATCCTGATTCCCTGTCTGTTGCTGGGCAAGCTGAACAATATCTATATGATTCTGATGCTTATCACCACTGTCTGGTTAGGCTCATTGGGATTTGCAGACGACTACATCAAGATATTCAAAAAAGACAAAGAAGGGCTGCATGGCAAATTCAAAATCATCGGTCAGGTAGGTCTTGGACTGATTGTAGGCCTTACGCTATACCTCAGCCCGCAGGTTGTCATTCGTGAGAATATTGAAGTGGAAAATCCGGGGCAAGGCATTGAAGTAGTACATGCTGCCAAAGAAATCAAGGCTACACAGACCACCATTCCTTTTTTCAAAAGCAATAACCTGGACTATGCAGACCTTGTCTCCTTCATGGGAGAACATGCACAAACAGCCGGCTGGATACTGTTCGTGTTCGTTACGATTTTCGTGGTAACCGCCGTCTCCAACGGCGCCAACCTGAACGACGGCATGGACGGCATGGCAGCAGGCAACTCCGCCATTATCGGTCTGACGCTGGGTATACTGGCATACGTATCCAGCCACATCGAATATGCCGGCTATCTGAATATCATGTATATCCCGGGATCGGAAGAACTGGTAATCTTCATCTGCGCCTTCATCGGTGCGATGATCGGCTTCCTTTGGTACAACGCTTACCCGGCACAAGTATTCATGGGTGATACGGGCAGCCTGACCATCGGCGGTATCATTGCCGTATATGCCATCATCATCCACAAAGAACTGCTGATACCTATTCTCTGCGGGATATTCCTCGTAGAGAACCTGTCAGTGATACTGCAACGGGTATATTATAAAGCCGGTAAACGAAAAGGAGTTAAACAGCGTCTCTTCAAACGGACGCCGATACACGACCACTTCCGTACCGGCATGAACCTGATAGAGCCCGGTTGCAAAGTGGTATTTACGCAACCGACGCAGCTGTTCCATGAATCAAAGATTACCGTCCGTTTCTGGATTGTAACCATTGTATTGGCAGCAATAACAATTATAACGTTAAAGATAAGATAACAACCCAATGAAGAATTATGAATGAAAAATGAAGAATTACCGATACAGCGCAACAATACGCAGCTGAATTCTTCATTCATCATTCTCCATTCTTAATTATAATAATATATGAGTAGAATTGTAGTTTTAGGAGCTGGCGAGAGTGGTGCGGGAGCTGCCGTACTCGCCAAAGTAAAAGGTTTCGACACATTCGTATCCGATATGTCCGCCATCAAAGACAAATACAAGGAACTGTTGGACAAGCATGGCATTGTCTGGGAAGAAGGGCAACACACTGAGGAACTGATACTCAACGCCGATGAAGTGGTGAAAAGTCCCGGCATCCCCAATGATGCTCCGCTTATTCTAAAATTAAAAGAAAAAGGCATTCCTATCATCTCCGAAATAGAGTTTGCCGGACGTTATACAGACGCCAAGATGATTTGTATCACCGGCTCCAACGGTAAGACTACCACCACTTCGCTCATTTATCATATCTTCAAGAGTGCGGGACTGAACGTGGGACTGGCAGGAAACATCGGCAACAGCCTTGCCCTACAAGTAGCCATGGAAAAGCATGATTATTATGTCATAGAACTGAGTTCCTTCCAGTTGGACAACATGTATAAGTTTCGCGCCAACATCGCTGTCCTCATGAATATCACTCCCGATCATCTGGACCGATATGACCACTGCATGCAGAAATATGTAGATGCGAAATTCCGCATCACGCAGAACCAGACACCGGAAGACGCTTTCATTTACTGGAACGACGACCCTATCATCCGCAGAGAACTGGAGAAGCATGGCTTAAAAGCGCATCCCTATCCTTTCGCCGCCGTAAAAGAGGACGGCGCCATCGCCTATGTGGAAGACGGAGAAGTGGAAATCAACGAACCTATCGCTTTCAACATGGAACAAGAGGAACTTGCGCTACATGGCACCCACAACCTGTATAACTCACTGGCTGCCGGTATCTCCGCCAACCTTGCCGGTATCAGAAAAGAAGATATCCGCAAAGCCTTGTCCGATTTCAAAGGGGTGGAACACCGCCTTGAAAAGGTGGCGACAGTGCGCGGCATCCAGTTCGTCAACGACTCCAAGGCAACCAACGTCAATTCCTGCTGGTATGCTTTACAAAGCATGACCACCAAGACCGTCCTCATTCTCGGTGGCAAAGACAAAGGAAACGATTATACCGAAATAGAAGAACTGGTACGTACCAAATGTTCGGCTTTAGTCTATTTGGGACTGCACAACGAGAAGTTGCATGAGTTCTTCGACCGCTTCGGGCTTCCTGTGGCCGACGTGCAAACAGGCATGAAAGATGCAGTGGAAGCAGCTTTCCAATTGGCCAAGAAGGGTGAGACCGTATTGTTAAGTCCTTGCTGCGCTTCGTTCGACCTCTTCAAGAGTTATGAAGACCGGGGCGATCAATTCAAGAAATACGTAAGAGAATTATAAATGGATTTATTAAAAAGCATATTCAAAGGAGACAAAGTAATCTGGATAATTTTCCTCTTCCTCTGTCTCATCTCCATTACGGAAGTGTTCAGTGCTGCCAGTACGCTCACTTACAAGAGTGGCGACCACTGGGGGCCTATCACCCAGCACAGCATTATCCTAATGGTGGGTGCTGTAATTGTGGTTCTCATGCACAACATTCCCTACAAATGGTTCCAGGTGTTTCCCGTCTTTCTGCTACCGGCTTCTGCCATACTGTTGGTGCTGGTCATGATGATGGAACGCATCAATGGTGCGGCGCGCTGGATGACATTCATGGGCATACAGTTCCAACCTTCGGAGATTGCAAAAATGGCGGTTATCATTGTCACAGCCTTCATCCTTTCCAAGGGGCAAGACGAAGACGGAGCCCATCCAAAGGCATTTAAAAGGATTATGATAATAACCGGAGTCATCTGCCTGCTCATCGCCCCGGAAAACTTATCCACAGCGGCATTGCTGTTTGGAGTGGTTTTCCTGATGATGTTCATAGGCCGTGTTTCCGCAAAAAAACTATTGGTATTAATCGGCGGTCTGACATCGGTAGGCGTCATCGCCGTCACCTTCCTCCTGATGACGAAGAACAGCGACATACCTTTCCTCCACCGGTTCGACACGTGGCGTGCCCGTATCGAGAAGTTCACAAATGACGAGGAGGTTCCCGCTGCGAAGTTCGATATAGACAAAGACGCGCAGATAGCCCATGCACGTATCGCCGTTGCCACCAGTAATGTTGTCGGCAAAGGCCCCGGCAATTCCGTACAGCGCGACTTCCTGAGCCAGGCATTTTCCGACTTCATCTTTGCCATTATCATTGAAGAGCTCGGACTGGTGGGAGGAATCATAGTGGTATTCCTTTACATCTGCCTGCTGATACGTGTGGGACGCATTGCCAAGAAGTGCGACCGAACTTTCCCTGCCTTCCTCATCATCGGCATAGCCCTGTTGTTGGTATCGCAGGCCGTCTTCAATATGATGGTGGCTGTGGGATTAGCTCCCGTTACGGGGCAGCCGTTACCGCTTATCAGCAAGGGAGGTACTTCCACTTTGATTAACTGCGCCTATATCGGTATGATACTGAGCGTCAGCCGATATACAGCCAAGTTGGAAGAACAGAGTGAACACGACGCCTTGCCCACCATGCAGATAGAAACCGATAACGGAGACGAAAGCACTTACAGTGAAGCGCAAAGCGCCGCAGAACCGACAGCCAAAATGCTGAACAGCGATGCTGAATTTGAATAATATTAAAATTAGTTATTAGTAGCAAGTAGATATACACTCAGATATGGAAACGAAGAACAACAAACCGCGCATTATCATCAGCGGCGGTGGTACAGGAGGGCATATTTTCCCAGCTGTATCCATTGCCAACGCAATCAAAGAATTGCGTCCCGATGCGGAAATTCTGTTCGTAGGTGCGGAGGGGCGCATGGAAATGCAACGTGTGCCTGATGCCGGTTATAAGATTATCGGTCTGCCCGTAGCGGGTTTCGACCGCAAACACCTGTGGAAGAACTTTGCCGTATTGGTGAAGCTGGCACGCAGCCAATGGAAAGCACGCAACATTATCAAACAGTTCCGCCCACAGGTGGCAGTAGGTGTAGGCGGCTATGCCAGCGGTCCTACCCTGAAAACGGCAGGAATGATGGGAGTGCCCACCTTGATACAGGAGCAGAACTCCTATGCCGGCGTCACCAACAAGCTGCTTGCCAAGAAAGCCTGCAAGATATGCGTCGCCTACGAAGGCATGGAGAAGTTCTTCCCCGCAGAGAAAATCATTATGACCGGCAATCCTGTCCGCCAGAACCTGCTCGGCCATTCCATTTCCCGCGAAGAAGCCGTACGCTATTTCGACTTAGACCCCGCCAAAAAAACAATCCTCATACTGGGCGGCAGTCTTGGTGCACGAACCATCAACCAGACTTTAACCGCAGGTTTGGACATCATCCGGAAGAACCCCGACATACAGTTCATCTGGCAAACCGGTAAAATATATATCGAACAGGTAAGGGACGCAATCACCACAGCAACCGGTGAGGCGGTGCACCACCCACACATCAGCGCCCTTCCCAACCTTTATGTGACAGATTTCATCAAGGACATGGCGAATGCCTACGCTGCCGCCGACTTGGTAATCTCCCGCGCCGGCGCCGGTTCCATTTCGGAATTCTGCCTGCTGCACAAGCCGGTGATTCTGGTACCGTCGCCCAATGTGGCAGAAGACCACCAAACCAAAAACGCACTGGCCCTTGTTGACAAGGATGCCGCTATCTACGTAAAAGATGCGGAAGCCAAAGAGAAGCTGCTGTCCGTAGCGCTGGAAACAGTGAAAGACAACGAGAAGCTGAAAGCCTTGAGCAACAACATAGCCAAACTGGCATTACCCGATTCGGCAACGGTCATTGCCAAAGAGGTATTGAAACTTATTAAATAACAAGTACATGAATATAGAAACCATAAAATCCGTTTATTTCGTCGGCGCCGGCGGCATCGGCATGAGCGCACTGATACGTTATTTCCTCTCCAAAGGCAAGTTTGTGGCAGGATATGACCGTACGCCAAGTGAGCTGACCGGGCATCTGATTGCAGAAGGTGCACAAATACATTACGAGGAAAACATCAACCTCATTCCGGCGAATTGCAAGGAAAAGGAAACGACATTAGTAGTATATACCCCCGCCATACCTCAGGAACATGCCGAACTGGCCTACTTCCACGAGAAGGGTTTTGAGATACAGAAACGCTCCCAAGTATTAGGCACGATTACCCGCAGCAGCAAGGGACTTTGCGTTGCCGGCACTCATGGCAAAACCACCACGAGTACAATGGCAGCACACCTATTCCACCAGTCGCATATAGGTTGTACGGCTTTTCTCGGCGGTATCTCCAAAAATTACGGAACAAACCTGCTCTTGTCCCAGGCCAGCCCGTATACGGTGATTGAGGCCGATGAGTTCGACCGTTCATTCCACTGGCTTTCTCCCTATATGAGTGTCATCACAGCCACCGATCCCGACCACCTGGACATATATGGTACACGCGAAGCCTATCTGGAAAGTTTCCGCCACTACACTACCCTCATCCAGCCGGGAGGCGCATTGATTATCCGTAAAGGCCTTGCCTTGCAACCCGACGTGCAGCCGGGTGTAAGGGTATACACCTACTCCCGCGATGAAGGCGATTTCCATGCAGAGAATATCCGCATCGGAAACGGCGAAATCTTCATCGACTTCGTGGCTCCGGATACACGCATCAATGACATCCGGCTCGGCGTACCTATCGGCATCAACATAGAGAACGGCGTAGCTGCCATGGCGCTCGCACACCTGAACGGAGTGACCGACGAGGAAATCAAACAAGGAATGGCAAGTTTCCGCGGAGTGGACCGCCGTTTCGACTTCAAGATAAAAACCAGCCGGCTCGTATTCCTCAGCGACTACGCGCATCATCCGGCCGAAATCGCACAAAGCGTGAAGTCCGTCCGCGAACTTTACAAAGATAAGAAGATAACCGCTATCTTCCAGCCCCACCTCTATACCCGCACCAGAGACTTCTACAAAGACTTTGCAGACAGCCTCTCACTGTTGGATGAGGTTATTCTGACGGAAATCTATCCTGCCCGCGAGCAACCGATTCCCGGTGTCAGCAGCCGGCTTATATATGACAACCTGCGTCCGGGCATCGAGAAGTGTATCTGCCCAAAGGAAGATATCCTGAACCTGCTTTCAAAGAAGTCGGTCGAAGTATTGATTGTGCTGGGAGCCGGTGATTTGGATAACTATGTGCCTTCCATAACCCAATTGCTTGAACAACAAAGCAAATAGTAAACAAGTCTATGATTAAACGGATTTTACTTTCTATCGTCCTGTTGCTTGTCCTTACCTATCTGGTAGTAGCCATTACCGCTTTCAACCGAAAGCCGGCCGGACAAGTATGCCACGATGTGGAGCTGCTTATCAAAGACACAGTATACGCCGGTTTCATCACGAAGAAAGAAGTAACCGCTATGCTGGAAAAGAAAGGCATCAGCCCCATAGGTAAAAACATAGACCGCATCCACGCCAAGCCCTTAGAACAGGCACTTTCCAAACATCCTCTCATCGATGAAGTGGAGTGTTACAAGACGCCAAGCGGCAAGCTATGCATCGAGGTGACCCAACGCATTCCTATCCTGCGGATAATGAGCGCCAATGGCGAAAACTACTATCTGGACAACAAAGGAACAGTGATGCCGCCCGATGCAAAGTGCGTTGCACACCGGGCTATTGTGACCGGAAACGTAGAAAAGTCGTTTGCCATGAGGGATTTATATAAGTTTGGTGTATTTTTGCAAAAGAATTCGTTTTGGAACGCACAAATCGAACAGATTCATGTATTGCCGGGCAGAAACATAGAGTTAGTGCCACGTGTAGGCGATCACATCATCTACCTCGGCAAGCTGGACGACTTCGAACGGAAACTGAAACGGGTAAAGACATTCTACGAAAAAGGATTAAACAAGGTAGGCTGGAACAAATATTCCCGTATCAGCGTTGAATTCGGTAACCAGATAATCTGCACGAAAAGGCAATAGCAAACAGTAAAATTAGTAAATAGTAAAACTATAAACAAATAGATATGGCAACAACAGATTTCATCGCCGCTATTGAGTTGAGTTCTTCCAAGATTTCCGGTATCGCGGGAAAGAAGAACAGCGACGGAAGTATTCAGGTGTTGGCTTATGCACGTGAAGATGCATCCTCATTCATCCATAAGGGCGTCATCTACAACATCGATAAGACAGCACAGGCATTGACTTCTATCATCAATAAGCTGGAAGGCCAGCTGAACAACTCCATTGCCAAAGTATATGTAGGCATCGGCGGACAGTCATTGCGCACAGTGAAAAATGCAGTGAGTCGCACACTGGAAGAGGAGGATATCATCTCACAAGAACTGGTAGACTCTATCTGCGATGAGAACCTCGAAGTGCCGTTGGCAGACATGAGCGTACTGGATGTGGCCCCTCAAGAATATAAAATAGACAACAACCTCCAAGCCGACCCGGTAGGAGTGGCAGGGCAGCACATCACAGGACAGTTCCTCAATATTGTGGCCCGCGCCTCACTCAAGAAGAACCTTGAACACAGCTTCGAGCAAGCCAAGGTAGAGATAGCCGACCTGCTCATAGCCCCGATAGCTCTAGCGAATGCCGTACTGACGGAAAACGAGATGCGTTCGGGCTGCGCACTGGTGGACTTCGGTGCGGACACCACCACCATTTCAGTCTATAAGAACAATATCCTCCGCTACCTGAGCGTACTGCCACTGGGCGGAAACACCATCACCCACGACATCACGTCACTGCAAATGGAGGAACAAGACGCCGAGAAGCTGAAGCTGCAATACGGCAACGCCCTCTACGAAGAAGAGGAAGACACCGAGACGCCCGCCGTATGTACGCTGGACGACGGACGCGCCATTGAACTGGCCACGCTGAACAATATCGTCGAAGCCCGCACCGAGGAAATCCTTGCCAACGTATGGAACCAGCTGCAACTCTCCGGCTACGAGGACAAACTCTTCTCCGGAGTAGTGTTTACCGGTGGCGGGGCAAACCTGAAGAACATCGAAGATGCTTTCCGCAAACAAAGCAAAATGGAGAAGATAAAAACCATGCGCTTTGTTCATAACACGATTCATGGTTTCAGCGACGTGCTAAGCAAAGACGGCATGCAGAACACACTGCTGGCACTTCTTGCCGCAGGCAATGAAAACTGCTGCCTGCAGGAAACGAAATCAGCCGGTAATCCTACGCCCAAACCCGTTGACATGTTCGGTAATGACGAAATCCTGAAAGAACAGGAAGCAGCGGCCCGCGCTGCCAAAGCACAACGCGAGAAAGAAGAAAAGGAGCGTAGGGAGAAAGAACGCCAAGAAAAGGAGGAGAGAAAGCGGAAGAAGAAAGAAGGTCCCAGTTGGTTTGAAAAGACTTTCAACAAACTCTCCAACGAGATTTTCTCAGACGATGATATGAAATAATTAAAAAACTCTATAATCATGGATGATATAGCACAATTCGATTTTCCGACCGATTCACCGAAAATCATCAAAGTCATCGGTGTAGGTGGCGGTGGCGGTAATGCCGTCAACCACATGTACCGGGAAGGCATACATGATGTAACATTCGTGCTGTGCAACACAGACAACCAGGCGTTGAAAGACTCCCCCGTTCCTGTGAAGCTGCAACTCGGCAAAGAGGGTTTGGGAGCCGGCAACCGTCCCGCCCGCGCCCGCAAAGCAGCCGAAGAAAGCATCGAGGACATCAAGAACATGCTGAACGACGGTACTAAAATGGTGTTCATCACTGCCGGAATGGGTGGCGGCACCGGTACAGGCGCAGCCCCTATCATTGCACAAACCGCCAAAGAAATGGACATCCTGACTATCGGCATCGTCACCATTCCGTTCCGCTGGGAGGGTGACAAGAAGATAGACCAAGCATTGGACGGTGTGGAGGAAATCAGCAAGCATGTAGACGCCCTGCTGGTTATCAACAACGAGAAACTGAGCGAAATATATAGCGAACTATCCGTAGACGACGCTTTCGACAAAGCAGACGACACCCTTTCGGTAGCCGCCAAGAGCATTGCCGAAATCATCACCCTGCATGGAAAGGTCAACCTCGACTTCAACGATGTAAAAACCGTATTGAAAGACGGCGGCGTGGCCATCATGAGTACAGGCTATGGCGAAGGAGACAACCGCGTAAGCATGGCCATCCAGAACGCCCAACATTCTCCGTTGCTGAATAACAACGACATCTTCAACTCCAAGAAAGTATTGCTCAACATTTCATACAGCTCACAACACAAACTGATGATGAGCGAAATGGACGAGGTGAAAGAGTTTATGAACCGTTTCAGCCGCGACTTCGAGACCAAATTCGGTATGGCTATCGACGACAAGCTGGAGCAAAGCGTCAAGATCACCCTACTTGCCACCGGTTTCGGCATCCAGGATATCCACATGAAGGAGATGGACGAGCGCATCACCCAGCGTACCGCAGAAGAGCAGAAGCGCCTCGCCGAGCTGGAAGAAGAGGAAGAGCAAAGACGTTCGCGCCGCGAGACCTACTACGGCAAGGATGCCAACACCAAGTATCAACGCCTGCGCCGCCGGCATATCTACATCTTCAACCCCGAAGATCTCGACAATGCAGACCTCATCAGTATGGTAGAAAACTCTCCTACCTACCAGCGCGACAAGAGCACCCTGGCAGCAATCAAGCTCAAGGCGGAAGAAGCCGGAATACTCGCCACCGAGGAAGCGCGGGAAGCTGAAAACAGCGGTAACGGTATAATCACCTTCTAAACCGCCGGCAGTTCAGCCCCCCACCCGGAAATAGTAAATTATAAATAGAAATAATAAGATGGATTTATTTGAAAAAGTCAGCGAAGACATTAAAAACGCAATGAAGGCTAAAGACAAAGTAGCCCTGGACACTTTGAGAAATGTGAAGAAAGTATTCCTTGAAGCCAAAACAGCTCCGGGAGCCAATGATACTCTGACCGATGCCGATGCTCTGAAAATTATTCAGAAGCTGACAAAGCAAGGTAAGGATGCCGCCGAGATTTATATGCAACAAGGACGTCAGGACCTTGCCGATGCAGAGTTGGCACAAGTGAAAGTCATGGAAGCCTACCTGCCCAAACAGATGACTCCCGAAGAACTGGAAGCCGCCCTGAAAGCAATCATTGCCGAAGTAGGAGCCACCAGCGGCAAGGATATGGGTAAGGTAATGGGTGTAGCCAGCAAGAAACTTGCCGGACTTGCCGAAGGACGTGCCATTTCAGCTAAAGTGAAAGAACTGCTGGGATAACCCCCTGCCCGGTTCCGCAGATACGCATAGGTATAAAGCCGTACTTCAAGCTCTTCTCCATCCCAAAAAGGAGATGCTTGAAGTACGGCTTCTTATTGCTGCATCATCCACTGCCAATCATCAACCTGCAAATTCCCACTACGAAAGAAAGTTTATTTTCTGATTTATCCGTCATGCCGTCACAAATGATGAGGCATGGAACTGATTGCCAACAACATATCTTGTGACAGATACGTGTGACAAATAAAAGTTATGTGTTTTATCTGTCACACGCCCTGCGTGGCAACGGGAAATTGCCGCAGAGCCAAACTCAATCGAACAGTTCTTTCAAAACTTCCAAAGACTTCAATACCGGAAAATCGGGCAAGTGCAGACGATAATACTCATTCATAATCGTCAGGCAACGCGCACGTTCCGTACGATTCATATCAAAGAGATGCATTGTTTCATAGTTCATACGCATCAGCATCGTCAATCGAGACGCCTCTTCCGGTCCTATAAAATCAGAATGTAGCTGTGGGCGCAACGGAGTGAAACAAGCATTCTGCAAATCGAAACAGTCACCGCTGTGATAATCTTCCAAGTTCGGATACAATCCGAGAAAGCGCGACAGGCGCATCAAAAAGACCAGATGAAAATTGGCAAAACCGCTGCCACACTCGTCCAGCCAGACAATGGAATGTTGCAAATATGCAAACAAAGGACGGTTTTCTGCCTCCTCACGCAAAGCACGATACAAAAACTCCGACAAGAACAAAGCAATGGCAGACTTATAAGGATCATAGGGAATCGAGGTAAAAGGATAAAACGACTTTGCCTCTTTCACCTTATATATAGTGGTATTTGGACGAAAATCAGCTTCAAGCTCCACCAAAGACAAAGGCTGGAACAGCACCGATTTCACCGCAGCCTTGCGCGAACGGGACACCGGCACCAGAAAAGAAGCCCGTCCGGACACCTCGGTATAGATGTCTACGATAATTGAAGTATCCTTATACTTCAATGAATGCAATACAATTCCCTGTGTTTTCTGTAACATTTCCGTCCTTTATCAAGTTTCAATCCGGCTAACAAAGCTACAAAAAAAGAACGAAACTACGGAAATTAAAGAAGAGTAATCAAGAAACGACCATAAAAGATGAAAAAATGAAACGCACTTACATTACTGATTATCAATAATTAAAATCCCCAAAAAGAGATATTCCGGAAGAAATCATGCAAATTTTTCATCTGAAATGTTTGCTAATTCAAAAATAGTTTCTACCTTTGCAACCGCAAACGAAAGGAAAGTCGGATGCAAGAGCAGAAATGCTCACACAGGATGGCCCGTTCGTCTATCGGTTAGGACGCAAGATTTTCATTCTTGAAAGGGGGGTTCGATTCCCCCACGGGCTACAAAATAAAAAAATAAACGAATTAAAAAAGATTAGTCGAGATGGCAAATCATAAATCATCACTGAAGAGAATCAGACAAGAAGAGACAAGAAGACTTCACAACAGATACTATGGCAAGACCATGAGAAATGCTGTTCGCAAGCTTCGCGCTACCACAGACAAAGCTGAAGCAACAGCTATGTATCCTGGTATCACCAAAATGTTGGATAAATTAGCTAAGACTAACGTAATCCATCAGAACAAAGCAAACAACTTGAAGTCTAAGTTGGCGCTTTACATCAACAAACTCGGTTAAGCTGATAAGTTTAAAAGATATGAGAGGCTGGACTTTTTAGTCCGGCCTTTTCTGCATACGCACCACTCCCGTACCACCTTTCCAAGACATCTCTTCATGGTGCTAAAAAGCTGTAAACGGCCCAAATTTATCAAAGCGTTGGCATGATATATCAGGGATTTTCACTATTTTTGCTTTGTTATTACAATAAGAGAAATTAGATTATGACTGAAGAAGAAAAGATAAACGGCGAAAACAATTACTCGGCCAGTAACATCCAGGTATTGGAGGGTTTGGAAGCTGTACGTAAGCGTCCTGCCATGTATATCGGCGACATTAGTATCAAAGGACTTCATCACTTGGTTTACGAAGTTGTGGACAACTCTATTGATGAAGCGCTCGCCGGTTATTGCGACCACATCGAAGTTACTATCAACGAAGACAACTCCATTACCGTACAGGATAACGGACGCGGTATTCCGGTAGATTTTCATGAAAAAGAACAGAAATCGGCTCTCGAAGTTGTTATGACCGTATTACATGCCGGTGGTAAATTCGACAAGGGCTCTTACAAAGTTTCCGGCGGTCTGCATGGCGTCGGCGTATCTTGCGTAAATGCACTGTCTACGCACATGACCACACAGGTTTTCCGCAACGGAAAAATCTATCAGCAGGAATACGAATGCGGACACCCGCTATATTCTGTAAAGGAAGTCGGCGTTACCGAAATTACAGGTACACGCCAACAGTTCTGGCCGGATGATACGATTTTCACCGAAACGGTCTACAACTACGACATTCTGGCTACCCGCATGCGTGAGCTGGCTTACCTGAACGCCGGAATCAAAATCACGCTGACCGACCTTCGCGTAAAAGAAGAAGACGGGAACTATAAACAAGAGATTTTCTACTCCGTAGAAGGCTTGAAAGAATTCGTGCGCTATATCGACTCCTCCCGCGAACATCTGGTGAACGATGTCATCTACATTAACACCGAGAAACAGGGAACACCGGTGGAGGTGGCCATCATGTACAACACTTCCTACAACGAGAACATCCACTCTTACGTAAACAATATCAATACAATCGAAGGCGGTACCCACTTGGCAGGTTTCCGTCGTGCGCTTACCCGTACGTTGAAGAAATACGCCGAGGACAACAAGATGCTGGAAAAGGCCAAAGTAGAGATTTCGGGTGATGACTTCCGCGAAGGCCTGACCGCAGTAATCTCCATCAAAGTGGCCGAACCGCAATTTGAAGGGCAGACCAAAACAAAACTCGGAAACAACGAGGTGATGGGAGCCGTAGACCAGGCTGTGGGCGAAGCACTCTCCTACTATCTGGAGGAGCATCCCAAAGAGTCCAAAATGATTGTAGACAAAGTGATATTAGCGGCACAGGCACGTGTGGCTGCACGCAAGGCACGCGAGTCCGTACAACGCAAGTCTCCGATGTCGGGCGGCGGCATGCCGGGCAAACTGGCCGACTGCTCCAGCAAGGACCCCGAAGAATGTGAATTATTCCTCGTCGAGGGTGACTCCGCCGGCGGTTCTGCCAAACAAGGACGTAACCGTACTTTCCAAGCCATCCTCCCGCTCCGCGGTAAGATTCTGAATGTGGAGAAAGCCATGTGGCACAAAGCCTTCGAGAGCGACGAAGTAAACAATATCATTCAGGCACTGGGCATCCGTTTCGGTGTGGACGGCGAAGACAGCAAAGAGGCAAACATAGACAAGCTGCGTTACAAGAAGGTAATCATCATGACCGATGCCGACGTCGATGGTTCGCACATCGACACGCTGATCATGACGCTCTTCTTCCGCTACTTCCCGCAGGTGATACAACAGGGCTATCTGTACATCGCCACTCCCCCTCTCTACCTCTGCACAAAGGGTAAAGTGAAAGAGTACTGCTGGACAGACCAACAACGTCAGAAGTTTATCGATATCTATGGCGGCGGTTCGGAAAATGCCATTCATACCCAGCGTTACAAAGGTTTGGGTGAAATGAACCCGGAACAATTGTGGGAAACAACCATGAACCCGGAAAACCGCATGCTGAAACAAGTACACCTTGAAAATGCAGCCGAAGCCGACTACACATTCTCCATGTTGATGGGTGAAGATGTAGGCCCGCGCCGCGATTTCATCGAAAAGAATGCAACGTATGCAAATATCGATGCATAAGAACAGTGATTAATCATTAGCGTTTGGTTAATGATTAATCATTGAATAACGTTTTTATTAACCAACCTCACATCTTACAACGAAGAAGCTCCGGACGGACAGGAAATACCTGTTGACCGGAGCTTTTCTCTTATAACATTCCTTGTTTTTTCATCTCCCCCGCCGCCAATTCCAGCTCAGCATACCATTCTTCGCCGAATTTACGTATCAGCGGCTCCTTCAAGAACTTATATACAGGAACATCCTCTTTCCGTCCCAATAGCACAGCCGCCTTGCAGACATCCCAACGATGATAGTTCACTGCCTTATAAGGCCCGTAATCGCCTATCCGTATGGGATAAAGATGACAGGAGACCGGTTTATAAAAGTCTGTCTTACCCTCACGAAAAGCCTTCTCAATGGCACAATAGCAACAACCTTTCTCGTCATAACAAGTGAACACACAATCCTTATTATTAACAATGGACGTCACCAGATCGCCTTCTTCGTCTGTGTACACCACACCCTGCGCCTCTATCACAGCCCGCGCTTCAGCAGAGAGCTCATCCCAAATCACAGGGAGCACCTCCTCCAGCTTCTCTATCTCCTCAAATTCCACCGGGGCGCCGGCATCTCCCTCAATGCAACATTCTCCCTTGCAAGCCTCCAGATTGCAAAGAAACTTCTCACGCAGCACGTCCAGGCTTACCACCACGTCGTCTATCTGTATCATAACTTTCTTAAATGTGTAAAAGAGCAAAAAGGCGTGGATTAGTTAATAACCCACGCCCCTCAATATGCTAATAATACTTACTTTATCAAATCCTTACCAGTCATTTCAGCCGGTTGCTTCATGCCCAAGATATGCAGGATGGAAGGAGCGACATCCGCCAATACACCGTTCTCCACCTTAGCATCCTTATTTTCCGTTACATAAACAAACGGAACGGGATTCAAGGAGTGAGCCGTATTCGGCGTGCCGTCCTCGTTCAGGGCGTGGTCGGCATTACCATGGTCGGCAATGATGATTACTTCATAATCATTGGCTTTGGCAGCTTCAACCGTATCTTTCACACATTCGTCGATAGCTTTTACGGCTTTCTCAATGGCTTCGTAGATACCGGTGTGCCCCACCATATCACCGTTGGCATAGTTCACCACGATGAAATCGAATTTCTTGGTGTTGATAGCCTCAACCAGCTTGTCTTTCACTTCGTAAGCGCTCATTTCAGGCTTCAGGTCGTATGTGGCAACTTTCGGAGACGGAACGAGGATGCGCTCTTCCGCATCGTACGGAGTTTCACGACCACCGTTGAAGAAGAATGTCACGTGAGCATACTTCTCCGTTTCGGCAATATGAAGCTGCGTCTTACCGTTGGCAGCCAAGTATTCGCCCAATGTATTCTGCACATTCTCCTTATCGAAAAGTATATGTACTCCCTTGAAAGAAGCGTCATACGGAGTCATGCAATAGTATTGCAAGTTAGGAATAGTGTGCATGCCCTGCTCCGGCATATCCTGCTGAGTCAGGACGATAGTCAATTCCTTGGCGCGGTCGTTGCGGTAGTTGAAGAAAATAACCACATCACCTTCCTTGATCGTACCGTCGCAATCGGCGTTTACAATCGGCTTGATGAACTCATCGGTTACACCTTCGTCGTAAGACTCCTGCATAGCCTGAACCATGTCGGAAGCCACCTTGCCTTCACCGTTTACCAGCAGGTCATAAGCAACTTTCACACGTTCCCAACGTTTGTCACGATCCATAGCGTAGAAACGGCCTACGATGGAAGCAATCTTACCGGCAGACTTCCGGCAATGTGCCGTCAGTTGCTCGATGAAGCCCTTACCGCTCTTCGGGTCGGTATCGCGGCCGTCCATGAAGCAATGGATGAATGTATTCTCGATGCCATATTCCTTTGAAATATCGCAAAGCTTGAACAGATGGTCGAAAGAGCTGTGCACACCGCCGTTACTGGTCAGTCCCATGAAGTGGATGTTCTTTCCATGTTCCTTAGCGTACGAGAAAGCAGAAACGATTTCCTTGTTCTTCAAGATACTTCCGTCGGCACAGGCGCGGTTAATCTTCACCAGATCCTGATATACGATACGTCCCGCACCGATATTGAGGTGGCCTACTTCCGAGTTACCCATCTGCCCGTCGGGCAAACCGACATTCTCACCGCTTGCCTGCAACTCTGAGTGCGGATAAGCAGCCAGCAAACTATCCCAGTAGGGAGTCGGTGTGTTGAAAATCACATCATCTTTACCTTGATCGCCGATACCCCAGCCATCAAGAATCATTAAAAGGGCTTTCTTGCTCATAATATTCATTGATTTTAATTGTACAATCTCTTTCCTGCGAAAAAAGACTGCTGATTTGCAATCTGTTTTCCGGTTGCAAAGGTACAAAATAGCGGTCAAACTATGTCACTTCAAAAAGTAAAAATAACATTTGCACCAATCAACCTGTTTCTGTTAATAACAAGAAATCCGAAAAAAAGTGCGCAAAAGTATGGATTCAGCTTTGATTTTCATACTTTTGCACTGTTTTTAAATAAAATCAACTGAAATGATGGACGATTCAAACCCACGAACGTGCAATAGTGTTTACAATTAAAGCGAACGGAGACGTTGGCGGCAATGCCTCTGTTCGAACTAAAGAAAGGAGGCAAAAAAATGAGAAAGTATCTCTACAGCGAAAACGGCTTCGTAGAAAAAAACGAGTGGAAACCCAACTGCTGGGTAAACGTGGAATGTCCGGACGACAGCGATTTCCAGTTCCTTACCCAAGAGTTGAAAGTTCCCGAATCATTCCTTGAAGACATAGCCGATACGGACGAACGTCCGCGTACGGAGACGGAAGGCAATTGGCTGCTGACCATACTTCGCATCCCGATGCAAAGCAGCCAGCATGGAATTCCGTTCATCACAGTGCCCATAGGCATCATTACGAACAATGATATCATCGTTTCCGTATGCTATCACCACACCGAACTGATACCGGACTTCATACAGCACACCCGCCGCAAAGGCATTGCCGTCAACAATAAGCTGACGCTGATTCTGCGAATCATATATTCCTCTGCCGTATGGTTCCTGAAATATCTGAAACAAATCAACAACGACGTAACCACCGCCGAAAAAGAACTGGAAAAGAGTATCCGCAACGAAGACCTTCTTCAATTAATGAAGCTGCAAAAGACGCTGGTGTACTTCAACACTTCCATCCGCGGCAACGAAGTCATGATAGGACGGCTGAAAAACATCTTTCAGGATACGGACTATCTTGATCTGGAACTGCTGGAGGACGTGGTCATCGAACTGAAACAGGCTTACAACACTGTGAATATTTACAGCGACATCCTCACCGGAACAATGGATGCTTTCGCTTCCATCATATCCAATAACGTGAACGCAATCATGAAACGCATGACGAGCCTCTCCATCACGCTGATGATACCCACATTGATAGCCAGCTTCTACGGGATGAATGTGGATATACATTTAGACGGTTTTCCACATGCGTTCGTATTCATTATCTTGCTATCGGCAATCTTATCGGCGGTGACCTTTATATGGTTCAGAAAGATTAAGTGGTTCTAAAAACCACTTAATCCCTCCCATGTCAGTATCGCAGCACTTTCGCCGCTACAGTCTTAAACTTCGGCATTGTCATGCCGATGGAGGCCCCAATGTAAGTAGGGTCGCATACCGTATATTTCCGTCCATTCACCATGAGGTAATCCCCACCGACGTTTCCCTTGAAACAGACAGCTGTCGCTATATGATTGGGATAGTCCAGCAACACAACGTCAAGCCCCAGTAACTTTCTGACTAAATAAGAGAATAACATGGAACGGTCCTCACAATCGGAGTAAGGATAATAAAAAAGTTCTTCCACAAAGAATGGCTTTTCATAGCCAAACTGTTGCTCATCCGTCTGATACTGAAAAGCGGTCTGCACAAAGTTTATGAGAATATTTGCTGCATCAGCTTCACTCTTGCCTTGCAACAAAGGGGCCAAAGAAGATATGAGTTCGTTTTCCACACTGCCATTGACCGTAGCGTTGAAGTAAACACTGTAATCGCATTGGGGATAGCTCTTATAGAAATCGACAAGAGTTTTGGAAACATCCACCGTCACTTTGGCTGCACTTCCCTGTGCATATCGAGTAAAGGTAGTGACTGTACCCGAAAAGTTAGGAGTTGCATCCAGACGCATTCCTACTGCTTTCTTTGCCTTCGGCGAATCCTTGGGACACATATAGAAGCGGCACTGCGTATTATCTTCACTCATGTTGTAATAGTTCCGTCCTTCCAATGTGATATAAGGACGTGCATAAATGTTGCAATCCGTAGCCACAAACAACATTACCTTGTCTCCCGTAGCCTTTCGCGCCATACGTGCCTTATACCCCATTTCATTCAGCAAAAACTGCTGCATGACAATACTTTCGTTGGCTGTAGCGCAATAGGAATCTGAAATCTGCCGTATCAGCATGAACATGCCCCAATCATTCAGTTGTAAATCCTTTTTTATCTGCCCGCAGTCTGCTACCAATGATTTGTAATCTGAACTGCATAACGTTTCGTAAGCGTCGGCAATGGCATTTTCATCCAATCCGTTCAGGCGGCATCTACCACTCAATGCATCGCTTAGATAAAAAGACTCTCCGACATAGGCTATCTTGCTGCGGCCGGTTTGGGCAGTATACAACGGAGAGTTCTTGACAGATGTACCGGCAGGACGTTTCGGCTCAACTACAGGTTGAGAGATAATGAAAGGAGAAACGACAGACTCCGGTTCGGGAATCTTGACTACCGGTTCCTTTTCAGGCTGTACCGATGGCTTATCCGCCGTTTTCTCTTCGATAATAATAACCTTGGGGTCTTTTTTCTTTTTGACAATCACTTCTGGTTTGTCAAAAGTAATTTTATCTATATCATTCAGCTGTATCACAGACTTATGTCCACCTTCCGAAGTAGTCATGTCCAATATTTCCTCAATCGTAAGGCATACCGGCTTGGCATCTCTCGGTGTAACGTTCTCATCATATACAACCGGCTCCACAGGTTCAGGCTTCACTCGTTTCACCACAGGCTTCTCTGACTCAAACTCTTTCCAGGGATTACGCATGAAATCGATGAATTCTTTATCTGCATCATCCATAAACTTATCAAAATCCGCTATCTCTTCCTTCATAAAGTCAGATATGCCTCCCTTGTTTTCTTGAGCCATTCCGGCTAAAGAAAGGAAAAGCCCCGCAATAAAAGCTCCTGTTTTCTTCATGGTCGCATATTTTTAAACAACTGAAAAAACGGTTATTAGTATTCCTCTACCGGCTCACCAATAAACTCTTCCACTTTCTGTGACAAGTCTCCCAAAGCCGCATTTTTTTTGGCTTCCAGCGCAGCCGCCTCTCTGGCCTTCTTTGCCTGAGCCTCATCAATGGACATATAAACATTAAATTCTTTGCTTCCATCCTTATTGTCCTTCACTAAGACAAGATGTTGTTTTACCAGTCCGGCAATCTTTGTATTCACCGCTGACTGATAGGCAGCACCGAACTTATCAATCTCTTCTTCCGGAGCATCGGTTGCCGAAGAGGAAAGCAAGGTCTTCATTTTGCCTACCACCTGTGCCTTTGCCCGGGAAGCATAGCTGGTAATACCATTCATTATGGCATTCTCCCTGCCAATCTTGACATTCTTACCAATAGCGATACCTACCAACTCAATACGGTTTTCAGAATCCTCTTCCAGATAAGTACGGTATTTAGAGAAAGCATATTCCAAAGTAGAAGAACTCGCCAAAGGTTTCCATCCTTCTTTTTTCAATTCTTTCACTCTCTTCTTGACATCTTTCTTCAGTGCTTTAGATTGTGCACCGGCAGTTGCCACACATCCGAAAAGTATAGCGCAAACAAGCGCAAAAAATGCAAAACTTCTTTTCATGATCATTTCAATTTAATAGTTAATATTATGACTTTGCTTCTTTATTCCCAATTTGTGACATAGGGTAAGGAAAGCTGGGTACGTTCCACAGCGCCTGTCAACGGGTTGACAAGCGTAATGGATCCCTTCGCAAAAGAGAAAGCCGAACTTTTCTTCTCCCTTGCAGTGAACTCTCCCTCGGCCAATGCCTTAATCTGAACGATGCCTTTGGTTTTGTACACTCCATCAATGTCGTCAAAAATGACAGGAGTGGAAATCTCCGGTATATGAAGCTCCAGTGATTTCAATCCAAAAGGAGTGCCTCCGCGATTGTTGAGCGTGAGACGGATATTGATATTGAACAATTTCCTGTCGGCAGACACTACGGAATCGGCGGTGAGAACCAATTTCCCTTCGGGCACTACCGAAAAAGAGACTCCACTTGCTCCCGATTCATTCAAAAAAGCCCGGTGCTGGATACGTTTCCCATTAATGACAAACGTAATGTCCAACAAGTTCTCCTCTTCGGGCAAGCAGTCTACCGCATTATAAGCAATAATAAACCTGCCATTATCAGGCCGGACACTGACCTGGCTGGCACAGTTAGAAGTAGCCTTTGGAACTGCAGACACTTTTACCGGACTGCCCTCAAGCAATACTTGGCATTGGTATTTCCCATCCTCAAGAAAAGTTCCGGTTACGGAAATCGCTTTATAGAGTTCGTTATAGCGGCTGATTAAACCCCTCACCTGACTCAAACGCACAGCATCAAAAAAGTACTCGGATAAGGTATTCAACTCCAAAACAGCTTGTTTGATTTCATCCACCGACTCTATCGAATGTACTTTCTGTTCCAACGCCTTGTATTGCGCCACCTTCTCTGCATCCAACGCCTCGAACTCTGCCACCAACTTACGCTGCTCCGCCTTTGAAAACGGATATTTCACCGAATAGTTATAATATTCCTTTTTCGTGGATTTATCCTGTACCTTTTCCCAATAGATTTCTTCTACATTAGAAAGAGAGATACCTTTCAGAAAAGGAAGATTTGCCGATTTCATCTTAGATACCTGCATAAAAGCATCCGAGGACTCAATATTTCCATCCGTATTCACTTCCGAAAGGACATTCTCTTTGGATACAGATACGTTATTTGCCACAGCCTGAATAATACGTTCCGTAATTTCCTGTAACACTTTCGACTGTCCTTCTGCCAAAGAACCGACGGTTACAGAAACTATCAAGTAGTCATCTACGGCAGTATTCATCCATCCCGGAACTTTCTTGGCACTCTTCTCCATCACTTTAGTTTGGGCGTTCATGCCTGCTGCCAGCAACAATGCACAAATCACCCACATCAATCGTTTCATAAGCATCTATTTTTTATTGCCACCGTATAGGCAGATTACGAATATAAACCTGAGTATCTGCAATCTTCAACTCCACATAAGAGAAAGCTGGAAATTTATCAAAGACCTTCGTAACATAGAATTCACGACGGAGCTTCACGCGAGGCGGCATTTTCATCCAATGTCCATTCTGAATCTCAAAGTTGCTACATTCCGCACCATTGTCGGTCACAGCCGAATTTACCCGCAGATACTCCTCCGTATTCCGGCCTGTATCCAGATTAGTCATCTCAGCCAAGATTGTAATACGCTGTTGTGCAACATCACCATAACATTTCAATACAATAAACTGCAGTTTATTAGTGGAAAAAGTTATTTCACATTCTGTCTTCGGAGTTTCCCGAACAACCGGTTTCTCTACGATCACAGGCTTTTCAATGACCTTTTCCACGACAACGGGCTTCTCCACTATCTTTTCAACTTCCACAATCTTTTCCACCTCGACAGGTTTCTCAATCACTTTCTCTATAATCACCGTATCGGGCTGTGTACCGGGTACATACTGTGCAAGCTCCGCCTGAAGTACGGAAGCCTGCTCATAACAAGGTACACTCTCTGAAATCGCAGAAAGATAGCTCAAAGCTTCCTCATACCTCTTCAAGCTATAAAGGCTTTGAGCTTTTTGAAGTATAGTTGCACAATTAACGGCATAATAATCTTGTATCTTCTGGCGGGCTATACGGATGAAACGGGTATAAATCGGATCGGTGGCACGAATGCCCATAATCATAGCCTTATAAGGGTCGGCGCCTTCTGCCGCTTGTCCGGACACAGCCACTACCGCACTGTGATACATGCTTCCGTCCACTTTATTTTTGGCCACTAACGTCAACTCCCCCTTTACAAGAGTAGTATTACGCATCAGCCCTGACGTGGACTGCTTATCAACCACCATTATCAAAGGTTCTATGACAAAAACATTATAGTCATTTGCCGCACCCGCACTGTTGCGGGTAATAATCTGTTTCAGCTTATTCTGAAGCATCTCTTGCGATGCTGCGGATAACTCACTCCCCTCAGACAAAGGTTGCACAGAGAAATTAACCGTTTGCCCCAAAAGCTGGATAGCACAGAAGCCTGTCACCAATAGAAATAAGAATCTCTTCATACTCATAATTATTAAAAAGCAAATGCCCGGCTATGTTATTGTATCCACCAATACCTGCCGGACATTCAGCCCAATGTTATTCTCTGGAATTTTGAATCAAAAGCTGTATATACTGCCCGGAAGCCGCTTTTTCACTGACCGTATAACCTTTGTCTTTCAACAGGCTTGATGCAAACCTTCTCAACTTACCTGTCTCCGATTTTATGGAACGTGGCCTCCCCGTTTCGGGATCATATACCGGCACACGCATATAAACATTCAGACCATTACCCCCCGAACGAATTTCACCATTACCTTTAAAGGCATTTTCAAGTACCCACTCATCAAGTTCGTCACTCAGAGTCATATCTTTTATACCGACAACATCGTTTTCCATATCGAAGTCACAGTTTTCATCAACATTAACGGTTATGTTCACCTCCCTCCCATTGTTCACCATATCGCGAAAGGCTTGTTTCAGCTGATTGAAGAAATTTTCTGAAATACCTTCCAGGGCATATTCTGTCAGTTCCTTTTTAGATGCGCGGAAACGGTCGCTCACAATACTCGCATTAGCCAGCGAGAAACCGGTCTCACGCTCTTTTGCCTCCATCAAAAGGGTGACATTGGAAGCACCGCCTTCAAAATCTTCTTTGGTAATTTTCACCGTCACATAGATATCCGCCCGCGCTCCATCTACATAGGTTTGCAATCCGGTAGACTTAGCATTCAACGCTGATGCCGCATAAGCACGATTCTGTACCCTTTGAAACTCTGTCATAAAGTCAATCGTCTTGAAATTACGCAAATTGAACTGCTCCTTTATTTTGGAAAGAGCCAAGGGCACAGCCTCATCATTCAAAACCGCATCTTTTATACGGTCATTTTCCCCTTCGCCGGGTTCAACAAACGGAACCACCATTACATTCGGCTGTCTCGCCTGATTGCCCTGAGCAAAAAGACACAGCGGCAAAAACATGCTTAAAAAGAAAACAAATCTTCTTCTCATAATCATCTATATTAATCAAAACCCAAACGAGTCAAAATTCATGTTTGCTATCTTATTTTTCAGAACATAGTAATTGACTGTAACATCAAAGGGCTTTTTCTTCACCTTTTCGCCCTTTACCTTGTCCAGCTTTCCCATAGGCTTTACCGAACTTATACAATCCTTATACTCTTTATTCTCAAAAAAGGCGAGTAACTTGCCCTGGCTCTTTGTTTCAGCTTCCGTTTCCGACATTGAAATTACTGCAGGATAATCCTTCGAGAAACCGGAATACAGCAAAGCGCGTATTACACGTACCTCCGCATCTTCCTGCGCCAAAGCATCGTTTTTACCGTAACCCAGCGTACGAAGCACCAATACTGCATCATAGCCACGCCCTCTCACCTCTATTAAATTTACTGAGCCGCCATAATTCACCGGTTTCACTTTTTGAGCAAAAGACACCGTAAAGAACAGCGAACAGAAAAAAGAAAAAATCAAAACTTTCTTCATATATCAACGAGATTTTAATAATAATAGTCTACATTGCAAGAAACTGTTGACATCCAATGTAGGAATCAGCTCTATTACCCGATCCTTACCTTCAGAAAAAGAAATTGCGGAAGTGGATGCCCGCAGATCCTGTACTTTCACCTCACCGACCACTTCACTCTGGCGTTCCCCTCCATTATATTTTACCAAAGAAACCTGAAACTGATCTCCTTTCCTTATATTCAGATTCTCACCGCAAGTAATGATATATTCATCCCCCTCATAACCTAAAAGCCCGTATACCGGAATGTTATTCAGAAAGAAATCCGTTAAAGGTTCCGTTAAAGTAGACAGAGCCTCTTGACAAGCGGCATTTCTGTTGGGACGGATAGCAGTTTTCTTTATATCACTGATGAATTCACGTGAAATCAATGCAGCCGCAGTGGAATCGCGTGCATCACTGATACTGACTTTCAGACGAAGTACGCAAGAATAGCCTGCCCCACCCGCCTTGCGAGTAAACTGGCAACTGCCTATATCACAAGAAAGTGTATAGTCATTTTGCTTGGAAGATACATACTCTATTTTTTCTGCTCTGGACATCTTCATAAATAAACTGGCTTCTGCATCCCGAGTCAGTGCATCCAATGTGTTTTCATCGGATATTTCAAAACGTCCGCTGGCCTTTGCCACCTCATCCAATTTGGCACGTACATTCCCCTCATAAATGCGAATCATATCCATAGGCTTGGTATTTCCTTTAGCCTCCTGCTCTTTAGCAATATTCACCAAGGCCCCATCCGTTACCTTAATATCCACAAGACGTAAAGTCATGGCATTTTTACCCTTGCTTTGAGCAAAAACGCCCAAAGCAAGAGTAATCATTACAAACAATAAAATTATCTTTCTCATCATGCTATTCCCAATTTACAACTATTCTTCTTTAACTTCCTGGCCTTCATTGGCTTTCTTATATTTCAGCTTCTCCGTATTTTCTTTGATATTGCGCTGAATCAGTGGAATCACATTCACAGACATCTTGATGGCTTTCGTAGCCTGCTTCACTTTCTTCCCAATGGTCAATGCTTTCAATGGGTCTGAAGTCAGGGAAGCCAGCGCCGATACGCTCTCGGCAGTAAGAGAAACCCCGCGAGCAGCAGCTTCCGTCAAATTCAAAGTAGCGATGCTATATACTTTCAATGCGTCATTCTTGGCTATAGGCTCATCTGTTTTCTTGTTTTTGGCATTCCAAATCGTGTCTGTCACTCCCATTTCTTCATCAAAGTAAGGTTCGGGAACCATTTCTATGAAAGCTGTATTCTCCTCCACCTGTTGCAACAAAGCAAACAACTCATTCGTGTGCACAAAGAAAGTATCAACTTCTGCAATACCGATATTGGCTTCAATCGGTGTCCACTCTACCAAAAACTCTTCATATTCTGTACGCAATTGAACAATCTTGGCATCCTTTTTAGCGGCTTTCTTTAATTTAGCTTCTTTCTTGGCATTCTCTTTAGCCTGTTTTTTCGCCTCTTTCTCTTGTCTTTCTTTCTCTTTTTCTGTTAACTCCTGAGCATAAACAGTGGTAGCACTAAAGACCAAAAGACCCAATAAAACAAATAAATACTTTTTCATAACCTGTAATTGTTAATATGAAGCAGAGATACCGTCCCTGTTTCAGGGTTTATAATAAATGTGTAATCGATTTTTCCGTTTACTTAACAATGATATTCCACTGTATTCATCGGTCATACATATGTGTTTCTCTTCGCTAACAAAGATAAACACATTTTAATATTGCGTATGTCCACTAATTTTATTACATTTACCCAATAAACGGATACTACTATCCGAAATGCAAACAGAATGGAAAGAAAACTAAAGAAAATTGCAGGCCAACAATTGCAATTGTTACGCTTGGAAAAGAATTTAACTCAAGAACAGATGAGCGAGAAATTAAATCTCTCCACAAGCGCCTACTGCAAAATTGAGTATGGAGAAACTGACCTAACACTGACAAGGTTGGACAAGATTGCAAAAGTACTGGATATATCCGCTTTAGCATTATTTAGTCACATCAGCAAGAATATGCACTCATATTCTGACAATAACAATGAAAATGAGAATGCCGTCCCCAACTACGATGACCTTCGTGAACTCATCAAAGCCAATAGCAGAATTATTGACCTCCTATGTAAACGGATAGATTTATTAGAGCAGCATTTATAAAAAAGGAAGTTCCAACTGTCCGTCGCCCAGCAGGTTAAAGGTCATGCGATGATAGGGGGAAGTTCCCCGTTCAGTAATCGCCGCCCGGTGTTTTTTCGTGGGATAGCCCTTATTATGATTCCAGTCGTAATAAGGGTATTCTTCATGCAGCCGGTTCATATAATCATCGCGATAGGTCTTGGCAAGAATGGAGGCAGCCGCAATGGAAAGATATTTGCCATCGCCTTTCACAACGGTCGTATGCGGCAGTTCCCGGTATTTCTTAAAGCGGTTTCCGTCGATGAGCAGATGCTGCGGACGCAACTGCAACCGGTCGACAGCACGATGCATGGCGAGAAAAGAGGCGTTCAGGATGTTTATCTTATCAATTTCCTCCGGAGAGACAACTCCCACCGCCCACGCCAAAGCCTCTTTTTCTATAACTTCACGCAGGGCATACCGTTGCTTTTCGGTAAGTTGTTTGGAGTCGTTCAGCAATTCGTTCTTGAAGTCTTTGGGCAAGATAACGGCGGCAGCATAAACAGCTCCCGCAAGGCAGCCACGCCCGGCTTCGTCACAACCGGCTTCTATCAGTTCTTTGTTCAAATAAGGTAACAGCATATATCACTACATTAAAGCATACAAAGATAAATCTTTTCATAAGTAAACGGGAGTTTTAAAGAGAATAAATAATATGATTATCTTTGCCGGCAAATAAAAAGACAACAGACATGTTTATAATTATCGGACTGATGCTCACAGGAATGTTGCTGGGCTATCTCTTACGAAGAAAGAATTTGTGCAGAATCCACAATGTCATTACCGTACTGATCTGGGTGCTGCTTTTCATTCTCGGAGTTGAAGTAGGCGGAAACGAACAAATCATCAAAGGGCTGCACACCATAGGGATTGAAGCAATCATACTGACCTTGGGCGGAACTTTGGGAAGTGTCATTGCTGCCTGGGCATTATGGAAGGCTTTATATAAGAAGAAAGGAGAAGCGGCATGAAAGGCAGTCTTATCATAATCGGTTTCTTCGTGCTGGGTACGCTTTGCGGAGTTTCCCATCTGATACCCATTGACATAGTCATGGACAGCCGGATCAGCTTCTACGCTCTTTGTGCACTGATGTTCAGCGTGGGATTAAGTGTGGGCAATGACCCGCAAACATTGAAGAACTTCCGTTCGCTCAATCCGCGATTGGTTTTCCTGCCCATCATGACGATACTGGGCACACTGGCAGGTTCAGCAGCAGTCAGCCTCATCCTGACTCACCGCTCGCTGACCGATTGCCTGGCAGTAGGTTCGGGCTTCGGATATTATTCACTCTCCAGCATCTTCATCACCGAATACAAAGGAGCCGAACTGGGAACCATTGCACTGCTTGCCAATATCAGCCGCGAAATACTCACCTTACTGGCTGCACCGTTGCTGGTGCGCTGGTTCGGCAATTTAGCTCCCATCTCGGCGGGGGGAGCTACGACAATGGACACCACACTCCCGATAATCACCCGTACCGCCGGACAGCAATTCGTCGTAGTCTCCATATTCCACGGATTTGTGGTCGACTTCAGCGTACCGTTCTTGGTAACCTTGTTTTGTTCGATATAAGCCGGGAGCGGATAAGGCTTCCTATCGGAAGCAGATCCGTCCCACAGAACAAATATATTCGTCTCATGAGATAAAAAAAATCATCCCATGGGAGGAATAAATCCGTCCCATAGGATGAATAATTTCGTCTTACAAGACGAATATTGTAGGTTTAGAACACGCTCCAAGCAACAGTAAGACCTGCCATTACGATAGCCACCATGCTCATCAGTTTGATAAGAATGTTAAGGCTCGGACCGGAAGTATCTTTAAACGGGTCGCCTACCGTATCCCCCACAACGGTAGCTTTATGCACCTCACTGCCTTTTCCGCCGAAATTTCCTTCCTCTACGTATTTCTTGGCATTATCCCACGCACCACCGGCGTTCGCCATAAAGATAGCAAGCACGAATCCGCTGCTAAGTCCGCCAATAAGCAATCCCAGCACACCGGGCACGCCGAAGATCAGTCCGGTCAGGATAGGAGCGATGATTGCTATCAATGACGGAACCACCATTTCGCGTTGCGCGCCTTTTGTGGAAATGGCCACACAACGTTCATAATCAGGCTCCGTCTCACCGGTAAGGATACCTTTTATTTCGCGGAACTGGCGGCGCACTTCATCCACCATGTGCGCAGCGGCACGACCTACGGCATTCATTGTCAGGCCACAGAACAAGAAAGCCATCATACTGCCAAGAAACATTCCCGAAAGCACTTTCGGATTCATCAGCGTTACATCATAATGGTGCATGAAATCGAAGAAGGTGGCATCCTGCACCGATACCGTCTCACCGCCCACAGAAATGTCGGTAGCACCCAAACGCGTCAGTCCGATGCGAATCTCTTCTATGTAGGACGCAAGCAGGGCGAGTCCCGTCAACGCGGCAGAGCCGATGGCGAAACCCTTACCCGTAGCGGCTGTTGTATTACCCAGAGAATCGAGCGCATCGGTACGCTTGCGCACTTCCTCGCCCAGACCGGACATTTCGGCATTGCCACCGGCATTGTCGGCAATAGATCCATAAGCATCCGTAGCCAACGTAATGCCCAAAGTGGAGAGCATACCTACGGCAGCTATACCGATGCCGTAGAGCCCCAAGCCTACATTGGAAAAATCAAAACCGGCAGCAAAAAGATAAGAGGCTATAATGCCTACAACTACGGCAATGACCGGAATAGCAGTGGAAAGCATGCCCAAACCGATACCGGAGATGATGACAGTGGCCGGCCCCGTCTTACCGCTTTCACTCAGCTTCTGAGTAGGGCGATAGGACTGGGAAGTATAATATTCCGTAGAACGTCCGATAATGATACCTACTATCAGGCCTACAACCACCGAGCAGGAAATCCACATCCAGTTGTCCAGCTTCAACAGCCAAAGAACAAGGAAAGTGGCAACGACTATCAGTACCGAACTCAAATTCGTGCCGAAAGCAAGCGAATTCAATAAGTCTTTCATTTTGGCATCCTCTTTGGTGCGCACCGAAAAGATACCTATAATGGAGAGAATGATTCCCACAGCCGCAATCAGCATCGGAGCTATAACCGCTTTGAACTGCATCAGCGTGTCTCCCGAATGGATGAAGGCAGCAGCACCGAGGGCCGCTGTGGCAAGGATAGAGCCGCAATAGCTCTCGTAAAGGTCGGCGCCCATACCGGCAACATCGCCCACATTATCGCCCACATTATCGGCAATGGTTGCAGGATTACGCGGATCGTCTTCCGGAATACCTGCCTCTACCTTACCCACAAGATCGGCGCCTACATCGGCAGCTTTCGTATAGATACCGCCACCCACACGCGCAAACAGCGCTTGAGTGGAAGCCCCCATACCGAACGTGAGCATTGTGGTAGTGATAATACAGAGTTTATGGGTGGGTGTCATCACATCCACCGGAATTACCGCGTTGAGCAACAAATACCAGAAAGAAATATCGAGCAGGCCAAGCCCGACCACAACGAGCCCCATCACCGCACCACTGCGGAAAGCAATACGCAGACCGGAATTCAATGAGTTACGTGCAGCATTCGCCGTACGCGCCGAAGCATACGTGGCCGTTTTCATGCCAAGAAAGCCGGAAAGGCCAGAGAAGAAACCGCCTGTGAGGAAAGCTATCGGCACCCAAGAATTCTGCACTCCGAAGCCATAAGCCATAACAGAAAACAGAATCACCAGCCCCAGAAACACCCAACCCACAATCTTATATTGCTGGCGAAGATAGGACATGGCGCCTTTGCGCACTGCTGCGGCAATCTTGACCATTTGAGGAGTTCCCTCACTCTCTTTCATCATCTGACGGTGGAAATACCAGGCAAAGCAAAGTGCCAGAACGGAAGCGGCTGGAACCAGCCAGAAAAGCAATTGGTCCATAGCATAAATCGTATTAAAAGGTTGAACGAAAGCCTAAATGTATTGATTTGAAATGAAATAAGCAAACGATTAACCGAATTTATGCCAAGGCATGAAAAAACACATGAGGGCATCGAAACTCCGATGCCCTCATGTGTTTTCTTTATTCTATTGTTACGGCAGTACCGCAAGCAGTCACCATCAGCATACTGCCGCTGCCGCCTACCGTTTCGTAATCAAGATCCACCCCTATCACAGCATTGGCTCCCAACATACGCGCCTGTTCCTGCATCTCGCGAAGAGCAGTATCCTTTGCCTCGCGGAGCACCTCCTCGTACGAACCGCTGCGCCCGCCCACTACATCGCGGATGCTGGCAAAGAAATCACGAAAAACATTGGCACCGATAATAGTCTCACCGCTGACGATACCAAAATAACGGGTGATGCGGCCACCCTCAATGACGGAAGTTGTTGTTACTAACATAATTCTCTATTTTTAAGTTCTTCAAAACATCTTGCTGACACGCTCTATGCCTGCCACCAACACGTCTATTTCCTCTTTCGTATTATACAAGCCGAATGAAGCGCGCACCGTACCTTCAATGCCAAGGCGCTGCATCAACGGCTGCGCACAATGATGTCCCGTACGTACGGCAATGCCGAGGCGGTCGAGCAGCGTCCCCATGTCGAAATGATGAATATCGCCTACAAGGAAAGAAATGACACTGCCTTTATCTTCCGCTTCACCGAAAATCCGCATGCCGGGAATCTCTTTCAGGCGGTGCATGGCATACGCCGTCAGTTCATGCTCGTGGGTAGCGATATTCTCCATGCCAATAGCCGAAACATAATCCAGCGCTTTGGCAAGTCCGGTGGTACCGATATAATCGGGGGTACCGGCTTCAAACTTGAAAGGAAGCTCGTTGAAAGTGGTCTGTTCAAACGATACGTGTTGTATCATTTCGCCGCCACCTTGATAGGGAGGTATCTTCTCAAGCCATTCTTCCTTACCATAGAGCACACCCACACCGGTAGGGCCATATACCTTATGACCGGAAAAAACGTAGAAGTCGGCGTCCAAATCCTGTACATTCACCGGCATGTGCGGAATGGACTGGGCACCGTCTACAAGTACGGGAACGCCCTGCCCGTGGGCATAGCGTATCATTTCCCTGACAGGATTCACCGTACCCAGCACATTGGAGACATGGGCCACGCTGACAATCTTTGTACGTTCGGAAAACAGTTGCTTGTATTCATCCTGCAGAAGCTCCCCCTTGTCATTCATCGGAATGACCTTAATGGTGATGCCTTTTTTAGCAGCCAGCAACTGCCAGGGAACGATATTGCTGTGATGCTCCATGACGGAAAGAATCACCTCATCCCCCTCTTGCATAAATTCATCGCCGAAACTGGATACAAGCAGGTTGATACTTTCCGTCGTACCGCGGGTAAAGACTATTTCATTCGTGCTGCGGGCATTGATAAACTTCCGCACCGTCTCACGAGATGCCTCGTGCAGCTCCGTAGCCTGTTGCGAAAGAAAATGCACACCGCGATGCACATTGGCATTGACCGAATAGTACTCGTCCGTAATGGCATCTACCACCTGACGGGGTTTCTGTGTGGTCGCACCGTTATCAAAGTAAACCAACGGCTTACCATATACTTCACGAGAAAGTATCGGGAAATCAGCTCTTATCTTTTGAAGGTCCATATCTTTTAAATTATGAATGAATAATGAAGAAAGCTTCATTATTTACATATCGCGCATCCCTGACACTTGTTCAGCTCACCGCGGAAACGCTTCTCTACCAGCAGATGCAGGCGATCTTTCAAAGCATCCAGACGGATGGTATCAATCACCTCATTGACGAAGGCAAACATCAACAGCAAACGGGCCTCGCGCATGGAGATGCCACGTTGCTGCATATAGAACAGAGCGCTTTCGTCAAGCTGCCCCACCGTAGCGCCATGGCTACACTTCACATCATCGGCATAAATCTCCAGCTGAGGTTGGGTATACATGTGCGCTTCGCGCGTAGCGCAAAGGTTGCGGTTCGTCTGTTGGGAGCTCGTATGTTGTGCATCGGGACGTACCAGCACCAAACCGGCAAAAGCACCGACTGACTGGTCATCGAGCACATACTTAAACAACTCGTTGCTGGTGCAGTTGGGCACAGCGTGGTCTATTGTAGTGTTGTTGTCCACATGCTGGTTCTTATCCGCAATCGCCATACCGCAAAGGTTCAGTTCGGCTCCCTCGCCGGCAAGCGTAACCTCGGTTGTGTTGCGGGTGGTACCGTTGTGCAGGGTCATTCCATTCAGCAGAACATTGCTGTTGGCTTCTTGCTTGACATACAAGGCACTGATACGTACTGTACTGGTATGCGTTTCCTCCAGTTCATAGAAGTCGAAAGTGGCATTTTCACCAACAAACACCTCTATCACCTGCGTTGCAAGAAAGTTCACGCTATCCATTGCATGGTCGCACGCCAGAAGACGGGCTTGCGCACCCTCTTCCAAAATGACAAGCACACGACGGTTCACCATGAAATTGACGTCGGCACGCAGAATGTTCACTAACTGAATAGGCTTCTCCACCACTACATTCTTGGGAACATACAGCAATACACCGTCTTGCGCAAAGGCAGTATTGAAAGCCGTTACCCCATCTTTGGATGTATCTGCCAACTTACCGTAATACTTCTTCACCAGTTCCGGATGCCGGTCGGCCATCTCCTTCAGACTTCCGAAGATGACGCCTTCGGGCAAATGCGACTTAGGCAATGCCTTGTTATAGAAAGCATCGTTCACCACAAAGTAAAGGGAAGTGCTCATATTCGGCACATCGCACTTAAATACCTCATAAGGATTGACGGGTATGTCCAAGCGGTTCAGGTTCAGCCCGTAATCAGGTTCAAAGAACTTGCTGACATCGGTATATTTATATTTCTCTACCTTACGGGTTGGAAAACCAAGCCGTTCGAAGTCGGCAAATGCAGCGGCACGCGGAGCATTCAGCACTTCGGCGCTGTGACGGCATATCATCGCTTCCGTTTGGGAGAAAAGGTCTATATATTGTTGCTCTACACTCATGTTATCTAATTATGAGTTTTGAATTTATAATTCACTCGCTTCTTTCTTAATCCAATCGAAGCCACGCGCTTCAATCTCTTTTGCCAATTCAGGGCCACCGGTCTTCACGATGCGTCCGCCAAGCAACACATGGACAGTATCCGGTTTCAAATAGTCCAGCAGACGCTGATAGTGGGTGATCACCATTGCACTGGTCTGAGGCGTCTTCAGCTTATTGAAACCGTCAGCAACAATACGCAAAGCGTCCACATCAAGACCGGAATCCGTTTCGTCGAGAATGGCAAAAGTAGGTTCCAGCATAGCCATCTGAAAGATTTCATTACGCTTCTTTTCACCACCACTGAAACCTTCATTCACGCTGCGATTGGCAAGTTTGTTATCCAGTTCTACGATAGCACGCTTCTCGCGCATCAACTTCAAGAATTCACTGGCAGAGAGTGCTGGCAAATGGCGATACTTGCGCTGTTCGTTGACAGCAGCACGCATAAAGTTCACCATAGAGACGCCCGGTATCTCCACCGGTGTCTGAAATGAAAGGAAAATACCCTCGTGAGCGCGATCCTCAGGACTCATAGCCAGCAGATCCTTACCATTAAAAGTTATGGTGCCACGCGTTACCTCGTATGCAGGATGCCCCACCAGTACATTGCTCAGCGTGCTTTTTCCGGCTCCATTCTGTCCCATCAGGGCATGTACCTCACCGTCGCGGATAGTAAGGTCAATGCCTTTTAATATTTCTTTGCCATTGATGCTGGCATGCAGGTCTTTTATCTCTAACATAATCTTCAAAATTAAGAATGAAGAATTAAGAATGAAGAATCTCATAAGCATCTTCATTCCTAACTCTTCATTGTTCTATTTTAATTCTTCATTCTTCATTCTTAACTCTTCATTTTTATCCCACGCTTCCTTCCAGCGAAATAGCCAGCAACTTCTGAGCTTCCACAGCAAACTCCATTGGCAGTTTGTTCAGAACTTCCTTTGCATAACCATTCACAATCAGTCCGATAGCATCTTCCGTAGAAATTCCACGCTGGTTGCAATAGAATATCTGGTCTTCGCTAATCTTGCTGGTAGTTGCTTCATGCTCCACAATGGCTGTCTCGTTATGGATGTCCATGTAAGGGAAGGTGTGCGCACCGCATTTGTCGCCCAGCAACAATGAGTCGCACTGGCTGTAATTACGGGCATTATCCGCTTTCTGGGCAACACGTACCAGCCCTCGGTAGGAGTTTTCACTCCGTCCGGCTGAGATGCCTTTGCTGACGATAGTGCTCCGGGTGTTCTTTCCGAGATGAATCATCTTCGTACCGGTATCTGCCTGCTGATAGTTATTAGTGACCGCCACACTGTAAAACTCTGCCGTAGAATTATCACCGGAAAGAATACAGGACGGATACTTCCAAGTAATGGCCGAACCTGTTTCCACCTGCGTCCAAGACAGTTTACTGTTTATTCCCTTGCAGTGGCCCCGCTTCGTCACAAAGTTATAAACTCCGCCTTTACCTTCGGCATCACCCGGATACCAATTCTGAACAGTGCTATACTTCACCTCAGCGCGGTCATGCACTACAATCTCCACAATAGCGGCATGCAATTGGTTTTCGTCACGCATCGGCGCCGTACACCCCTCCAGATAGGAAACATACGAATCATCATCCGCCACAATCAAAGTTCTTTCGAACTGTCCGGTGTTGCGGGCATTAATCCGGAAATAAGTGGACAGCTCCATTGGACAACGCACTCCCTTCGGAATATAGACGAAAGAGCCGTCGGAAAATACCGCAGAGTTCAGTGCCGCAAAGAAATTATCACGATAACCCACTACCGAACCCAAATATTTCTGAACCAAATCGGGATGCTCACGTACAGCCTCGCTGAAGGAACAGAAGATGATTCCCTTCTCCATCAGCGTCTCCTTGAAAGTGGTCTTTACGGATACGGAGTCCATTACGGCATCCACTGCCATACCACTCAACGCCATCTGTTCTTCCAAAGGGATACCCAGCTTATTGAAGGTCTTGACCAACTCCGGATCCACCTCATCCATACTCTTCGGACCGTCCTTTTTCTTGGTAGGGTCGGCATAATATGAAATGGCCTGATAATCTATTTCAGGAATACGGAGATGCGCCCATGTAGGCATCTCCAGCGTCAGCCAATGACGGTACGCTTTCAAACGGAACTCTAACAACCATTCAGGTTCTTCCTTCTTCCGGGAAATCAACCGTACCACATCCTCATTCAAGCCGCGCTCAATGATGTCTGTGTGCACGTCGGTGGTGAAACCGTACTTGTACTTCTCCTGAGTGAGTTCCTTTACATATTTATTGGGTTCTTCTTGTTGCATTATTCATTCAATATATATTGTTCTGTAACATGCTTAGCTGCGGGAAAGAATATCCCGGCAAACGATTTCATAGGATAATATAACACCGATTCTTCCTTTTTTGTTTGATCCAGCAGCGTATTGTCCTCATCGATAAATTCAATAACGCCGATTAGCAGGCTTACCAGCAAAAGAGACTTTAACGCTCCCAACCCGGAACCTAACCAACGGTTCAGCCAGCCGAGCGAAACCGCCTCCATCGCCTTTGTCAGCAAAGAGGCTATCAGGGCAAAAGCCAACGGCACAGCTATCCAAATAGCTATAAACGCCAACACCTGTGCCACTGTCATTGAGTCGGTTACTTTGGAAAACACTTTCTCGGCAACAGAAGCATACAGTGCTTTTGCCGCCAGCAGACCGACAATCAGTCCCAACAAAGCAGCCAGTTGCTTCACAAACCCCTTCATGAAACCGACGACCGCCCCTGCACCAATCACGACTAATATGACTATATCTATGGTTGCCATAATTAAAAAAGGATGATAAAGTGACAAGGTTATAAATTAATAAAAGTGACTATACAACAATGTGCCAATTGACTGCGCAAGAGATGCCGCAGGGCAATTGGCACATTGGCACATGCTATCACGTTATTACTTTATCACGCTATCGCCTTATCTTTTCTTATAAGGTTTGCTTTACTTCTACTTCTTCGTAAGATTCTATGATATCCCCTATCTTGATATCGTTGCAGTTCGTCAAGCTGATACCGCATTCAAAGTTAGTACCTACTTCCTTCACATCATCCTTGAAGCGTTTCAAGGCGTTGATGTTTCCTGTGAAGATAACGATGCCGTCACGTATCAGACGTGCCTTGTCACTACGTTTCACCTTTCCGGTCTTCACCATGGCACCTGCCACGAGACCCACTTTGGTAATATTGAACACCTCACGCACTTCAATCGTTGCCGTAACCTGTTCCTTCAAAGTCGGCGCCAACATGCCTTCCATAGCAGCCTTCACCTCTTCGATCGCATCATAGATGACAGAGTACTTGCGGATATCCACACCTTCTTGTTCCGCCAGTTTAGCGGCAGCACCCGAAGGACGAACCTGGAATCCAACGATAATCGCATCCGAAGCGGCAGCCAAAGATACATCCGATTCGGAGATAGCACCAACGCCCTTGTGGATAACGTTCACCTGTACCTGTTCAGTAGACAGCTTGATCAACGAGTCGCTCAACGCCTCGACAGAACCGTCCACGTCACCCTTCACGATGATATTCAGTTCGTGGAAGTCACCCAATGCCAAACGACGGCCTACTTCGTCCAGCGTCAGCATCTTCTGTGTACGCAGACCCTGCTCACGCTGCAACTGTTCGCGTTTGTTGGCAATCTCACGCGCTTCCTGTTCAGTTTCAATTACATGGAAGGTGTCACCGGCAGCGGGAGCACCGTTCAAGCCCAGAATCAAAGCCGGTTCCGAAGGACCTGCCTCTTTCATGCGCTGGTTGCGTTCATTGAACATGGCTTTCACCTTACCGTAACTTGTACCTGCAAGCACAATGTCACCCATCTTCAATGTACCGTTGGACACCAATACCGTAGCCACATAGCCACGACCTTTGTCCAATGAGGACTCAATGATAGAACCGGTGGCACGACGGTTGGGATTTGCTTTCAAATCCAACATTTCAGCCTCCAGCAATACTTTTTCCATCAAATCACTTACACCAATACCCTTCTTAGCGGAAATATCCTGAGACTGGTACTTGCCACCCCATTCCTCAACGAGGAAGTTCATGGCAGCCAGTTCTTCTTTAATCTTATCCGGATTGGCAGTCGGCTTATCAATCTTGTTGATGGCAAACACAATGGGCACACCGGCAGCCATGGCATGATTGATAGCTTCCTTAGTCTGCGGCATCACGTTGTCGTCGGCAGCCACAATGATGATAGCAATATCCGTAGCTTTGGCACCGCGAGCACGCATAGCGGTAAACGCTTCATGTCCCGGAGTATCAAGGAACGTAATCTTGCGGCCGTCTTCCAGCGTTACGTGGTAAGCACCGATGTGCTGTGTGATACCACCGGCTTCACCGGCAATCACATTTGCCTTACGGATATAGTCGAGCAACGAAGTCTTACCATGGTCTACGTGACCCATTACCGTTACGATCGGAGCGCGATGTTCCAAATCCTCTTCGGCATCTTCTTCCTCTACGATAGCCTGTGCCACTTCCGCACTTACATATTCTGTTTTGAAGCCGAACTCTTCCGCCACCAGATTGATTGTCTCGGCATCCAGACGCTGGTTAATGGAAACCATCATACCGATGCTCATACAAGTAGCGATGACCTGCGTAACAGAAACGTCCATCATGCTTGCCAACTCGTTGGCTGTCACGAATTCCGTCAGCTTCAATACTTTGCTTTCCGCCATTTCCTGGTCTTCCAACTCCTGCATACGGTTGGACACCATGTCACGTTTTTCCTTACGGTATTTCGCTCCCTTATTCTTACCTTTGGAGGTCAGGCGAGCCAAAGTTTCCTTTACCTGCTTTGCTACATCCTCTTCACTTACCTCCTGTTTGATAACAGGCTTTTTGAAGCGGTCTTTATTCTTATTCTTACCGGACTGCTGGTTATTGCCACCTTGCTGACTTCCGCCTTTCGAGCGGTCGTTTCCGCCACGCTGGAAATTGGACGCATTGTTGATGTCCACTTTTTCCTTGTTGATACGGACGCGTTTCTTCTTGGCATTGGCATCATTGCCGTCCTTCGAATCTTTTGTCTTATTATCATCACGACGGATCTCTTTGATAATGGCCTCTTTCATCAGCTTCTTCTGATCCTGACGCTGTTTCTCCTTTTCTTCACGTTCCTTCCGCTTTTCCTCTTTCGATTTCTTCTTCGGACGTGTAGACTGGTTCAGCGCAGCGAGGTCTATTTGTCCGATGACATTAATCTTCGATACAAACTCCGGCTGGTGTATTTTAAATATCTCTTCTTTGTCTTCCGAAACCACCTCCTCAGTCTCAACAGGAACCGGTTCTTCCTTAAGTGCTGATACAGGTTCGGCAATGACAGGCACAGGCTCTTCTTCCACAACAGGAGCCGGCTCCACAACCGGAGCAGGTGTTGGTTCGGGTTGAAGTTCGGGAGCGGAAACAGGTTCCGGCTTCGGGGCCTCCACAACCGGTGCAAGCTCTTCAGCCTTTATTTCCTCAACTACCGGTTTTTCCGGTTCTACTTCTTTCTCTTTTTCCACCGTATGTTTGCGATTCAGTTTATCCAAATCAATTTTGCCGACAGGCTTAAACTTCGGACGTACATCTTCGGGAACCACAGTCTTCACCACCTCTTCGGCTTTCGGCTTTTCCTGTGTTTCCTTGTCATAGCCGTCAATAGACACTGATGCCTTGTTACGATCCTTACTCTGGCGTTCCTGAATGAAACGCTCTGTTTTCAGTTTAAGATCCTTATCTGTACTAAACTCTTTCACGAGTAAGTCATACTGCTCATCGGTAATTTTCGTGTTGGGATTTGCTTCAATGGCATGTCCCTTCTTTTGCAAGAACTCAACTACCGTCGTGATTCCTACATTTAAATCTCTTGTTACTTTATTTAACCTTATCGTCATACTTTAATTTAATGAATAATGGAGAAAGAAGTGGTAGTTAGTGATTAGTGATTTTCTTCTTCTTCAAACTCCGATTTCAAAATGCGTAATACTTCGTCCACCGTTTCCTCTTCCAAATCAGTTTTTTCAATCAACATCTCGCGCGGAGCATTCAACACAGCCTTGGCAGTATCAATGCCGATAGCCTTAATAGCATCGATTACCCAGCCGTCAATCTCATCGCGGAATTCATCCAAGTAGATATCCTCATCTTCTACCGCCTCATCCAACTCGCGGAATACGTCAATAGTGTACTCAGTCAACATACTGGCCAGCTTGATGTTCAAGCCGCCTTTACCGATAGCCAGCGATACCTCCTCCGGTTTCAAGAAAACCTCTGCTTTGTGTTCCTCCTCGTTCAGACGAATAGAAGATATTTTAGCAGGGCTAAGTGCACGCTGTATGAACAACTGGATATTCGACGTATAGTTGATCACGTCAATATTTTCGTTGCGAAGTTCGCGGACAATACCATGAATACGGCTGCCTTTTACACCGACACAAGCACCCACCGGGTCAATACGGTCATCGTATGACTCTACGGCAATTTTAGCGCGTTCACCGGGAATACGGGCAATCTTCTTGATAGTAATCAGTCCGTCATTAATTTCAGGTACTTCCATTTCAAACAGACGTTGCAGGAAAACGGGCGACGTACGACTCAAGATAATCTTCGGATTATTGTTCTTGTTGTCAACACGAGCCACCACAGCGCGGGCTGTTTCTCCTTTACGGTAGAAGTCGCTCGGTATCTGTTCGGTTTTGGGCAACAGCAATTCATTGCCTTCATCATCGAGGAGCAACATCTCCTTTTTCCAAATCTGGTAAACCTCTGCATTGATAATGGTACCTACCTTATCAATATATTTATTATAAATACTGTCTTTTTCCAATTCCAAGATCTTGGAAGCCAAAGTCTGGCGCAGGTTCAGGATAGCACGACGGCCAAACTTCGCAAAGTTCACTTCGTCCGTCACTTCCTCTCCCACTTCATACGAAGCATCAATTTTTTGGGCTTCGCTCAAAGAAATCTGCAAGTTCGGATTTTCAAGGTCTTTATCTGCCACTACTTCGCGATTACGCCATATTTCGAAGTCACCCTTATCCGGGTTCACGATTACGTCGTAATTCTCATCAGTACCGAACATCTTTGCAATCACACTGCGGAACGACTCTTCGAGTACGCTCACCATGGTGGTTCTATCAATATTCTTCAGTTCTTTAAATTCCGAAAAGGTATCTATCAAGCTGATAGTTTCTTCTTTCTTGGCCATAGTCTTATTTAAAACTAATTAAGTATTTAGTATATTTTATCTCTTCGTATGTAAAGGTCAGGTCTTCATCCACCATTTTAGGACGTTTGGCACCCTCTTCTTTCACTTTCTTTTGAACGGTGACGGTGAACTGCTGCTCGTCAGCGCCTTTCAAGATGCCGCAATGCTTACGGCCGTCTTTCGCCAGCACCTCCACCTCTTTGCCGATGTGGTTGACATACTGTTGCAACACTTTAAACGGCTGTCCGATACCGGCAGAGCCGACTTCCAGCTCATAATCCTCATCCTCACGATTCAGCCGGGACTCTATATAGCGGCTCAGCTCTACACAATCCTCAATCCAAACACCCTCTTTGTGGTCTATCTCCACCACAATCTTGTCATCCGGGCTGATTATAACTTCCACCAGAAAGTAATCTTTATCTTCCAGCCACTCATCTACAATTTGACAAACAGTTTTTTTTTCTATCATAGATTAACCATTAAGAACAAAAAAGAGGAGCTCAATCGCCCCTCCACCTTTCATCCGTTTCGGGTGCAAAGATATAAATAATCTGTTCGACTACAAAATAATAGGAGAAAAAAAGAATATTTAGCACTACGGTCCGAAATGTTCCTTCATTCAAAATTAATCGCTACATTTGCATGGTTCTTTAAACTTGATCATCATGGCACATCACCTGAACACCAATAAACAGTTTATGATAGGCAACGGCATCCTTGCGTTTGCCGTAATATTCGTTGTCGTTATCTTTGTCTATATGAGCATGCGCCTGCAGCAACGCAAAGAAGGCGAACGCTACTTTGCCGAGACCTACAACATCACTTTAGTGAAAGGGTTTACCGGTGATTCCATATCCGTTCTTCTCAACGACAGTGTCCTAATCGACCAACGCATAAACAAAGAACCTTTTACCTTTGAGGTGAAACGGTTTGCCGAGCAAAGCGCTTTGATGATAGTGGACCAAGCAACCGACAAACTTTCCTTATTCGAATTGAGCGAGAAAGGTGGAAATTACCGTTTTGAAAAAGAGGATGATGAAGTGAAACTATTGGCGCAAGAAGACTAAAGCCACGCATTAAAAGTCAGTTTTATACTTTCTCAATTCTTTACGAAAATCCTGTGCCTTATTGCCCGTCATGCTATCGAGCAATTTCCAGAAATGTTCACCATGATTCATTTCACGAGTATGCGCCAATTCGTGGAGCAGTACATAGTCAATCAAGTGTCCGGGCAATAAAACAAGAAAATAGGACAGGTTGATATTTCCACGAGCCGAGCAACTCCCCCAACGTCCGCTACTGGAATTTATTTTTACGCTCTTATAAGAAAGGTTGTGTTGAAGCGAGAGTGCATAAAGCCGGGGAGGAAGAATAATCTTGGCATTACGACGCAAGGCTTCTTCAATCACTTTCCGCAACCAGGCTTGCAACTCTTTATTCGAAAAGTCCGCATGTGGCGGGCAGATAATCTGCATCTCTCCCAATTCCGAACGTGAAAGGAAACGGTCGCGTTCTCCACTAACCAAACTCAGTTTAAAGAATTCCGTATCAATCCGATAGTTCAAATCAATCAACGGACGACTTTGCTTCTGTTGCGCCACCCTCAGCCGGGGACGCAATTGCTCTACGCCATTTCTTACTTCTGCAACCGTTGTACCCGGCGGAACAGTCACATAGACGGCATCCTCCCGCGTACGGAAAGTTAAACGCCGCGCACGTATATTTACCCGCACCAGTAAGCGCCCCAACTCTTCATCCTCCAAAATACATTCCGTCATCATCTGCTCTTTTCTAATAGAAATACAGGCAAAAGAACGAAGAATCGTCCGAAAAAGCAAACGGTTGTTTATCAAAAACGAACAAGATGTTCAAAAGCGGACACTTCGATTAGCCTATTACACACTAATAAACAAGAACTTACAACTATGGCACGAATTTTGAATAAAAGTCCGTAACCAAATGTTTCCGATAAAAAGCCATAAGAACTGCAACTTTCCGGAAAAAGATAGCGTCTAACAAACAAAAGAACTTAAAATAAATGAGTATGAAAAATTTAACAACATTCGTTTCAGCCATCCTCTTGGTATTCAGCACTACCGCTTGTTCTCAGTACCGCCACACAGAGCACACAGGAGCTTTCGGCGGTAAGACTGTCAAAGCAAGCAAGAACTATGTAACCAAAAACATCAAAGTAGATAACTTCACCGGGCTGAACCTGGCAGGCAGTCCCGATGTCATTTATACCCAAAAGGCAGGCAAGCCCGAAGTAGAGGTATACACATCCGACAATATCGTAGACCTATTAGACATCAATGTAGCCAACAACACCCTGAACATCCGGTTCAAGAAAGGTGTCAATGTATCTTTCAACAAACTGGAGATCCGCATCTTCTCCGAAACGCTCAATAGCATCTCCATTGCCGGAGCCGGAAACATAGAATTGGCAAACGGGCTGAAGACAGATCATCTTAAAGTATCCATTGCCGGATCCGGTGACATACAGGGCAGCAACATCACTTGCACCAAGCTCAAAACATCCATAGCAGGATCCGGAGATTTGAAACTCAACAACATATCAGCCACCAACACCGAAGTATCCATAGCAGGATCGGGTACGGCAATACTGACGGGAAAGACCCGGGAAGCCAGTTATCGTATAGCAGGTTCAGGCGACCTGTTTGCTTCCGACCTGCAGGCTGAGCGCGTATCGGCAAGCGTGTCAGGGTCGGGTGACATCAAATGCCATGCTACCGACTTTCTGAAAGCACGCACCAGCGGAAGCGGCGACATCGGTTACAAAGGCAATCCGGAATTGGACGTTCCTAAAAAAGGATTATACAAACTCTGATTAGACTATTCACTACATAGGGCACAGCAACCGAAAGGGCAAAAACATAATGGGACGCTGCATCACGCGGCGTCCCATTTATCTTAGTTAGTTTTTATAAAATTTTGAGAGAATTGAAACTTCACAGCTTCTGTTTTTTTGTTTTAATAAAAGCACACTAACTATATTATATTTAAAGCAAATGAAAATGTTATTTTAAAAAGCAAATGAAAAATCTATTCCTTGATTTCCTTCTCCTTATTAACGCGATGCAGGCTATCCATAATCTGCTTCTCGTGCGTTACGACCATATCTCCCGAAAGAGCTACCGACGGAGCTGAAATCTGCTTACCGATAGTATCGGCTGCGGCCACTTCCTTTACATCGGAAAAGAATGAATGTTGCATTGCATTACCCAATGAAAGCACCACCGCCACTGCTGCTGCGGCTTTGAACAACGGCATGAAGCGTGCGGTCAGTGTCATGCGCCTGGCTTTCACAACCGGAGCTTCAATCTCAGCAAGCACCCGTACATCGAAATCCGCGCCCAGATGCTCTTCCTGCTGAAGTTGCTGATACACAAACAAATCTTTGTAACGGAGCAAATGTCCGGGAACATCCCCTTCCATAAAGAAAGTACGCAACTGCGCTTCTTCTTCAAGAGAAGTCTCACACTGCCAATAGCGTTCCAAAAGTTGTTCTATATATTTAGAGTCCATAGCCTTCTATATCAATAAACCGTTGCTTAACCTTCTGCCGCGCCCTGAAAAGATTCACTTTAACCTGCTCTTCTGTCAAATTCAGGACAACTGCAATCTCTTTATAACTCTTACCTTCAACATCCCTCAACTGCATAATCAGCCGTTGTTTTTCGGGAAGCTCATTCATCAGGCGGTGTATCAGAGCCATCCGTTCTTTACTCACCAGCCTTTCGTAAGGGCTCGACGCATCGGAAGCATCTTCCATATCGGGTGTCAGTTCCACCGCCCGGGCATCTTTCCTTTCGCTGCGGTCTATTGCCAGGTTCCTTGCCACTGTCAGGCAATAAGCCTCAATAGATCCGAACTGCGGCCACTCGTCACGTTTGTTCCACACCCTAATCAATGTTTCCTGCACAACATCTTCCGCTTCCGCCCTGTTAAATGTAATTCTCAGGGCCAGCCGAAAGAGTTTGTCTTTCAGCGGGAGAATGTCATTTCGAAAACTGATTTCTTGCATCTCTGATTAATTGACGGTTCAGCAGACCGAAAGTTACAGTCTGCCGCCACTTTTTTTGAATTATTTTATGATACGGGTTCCTCCGGCACTGTTTATGGCTGAAGCTAACGTGATTACGACTTCCGTCACTCCGGCGTTCAAAGCCTCGAAAGAATTCTCCAGCTTGGGAATCATGCCGCCTTGTATCACTCCTTCGGCAACATATTGCTTAAATTCTTCCGGAGTAATCTGAGGGATCACGCTCTCATCGTCGTTTTCATCACGCAACACGCCCTTCTTCTCAAAGCAGTAAACCAGCGTCACGTCAAACTGTCCGGACAATGCCTTAGCCGTTTCCCCGGCAATCGTATCAGCATTCGTATTCAGCATATGACCCTCACCGTCATGTGTCAGCGGAGCCATCACCGGAACAACGCCTTTACGGATGAGACTGCCCAAGAAATCCCCGTTCACCTGCTTCACATCGCCTACAAAGCCATAGTCAATCTCTTTCACCGGGCGTTTCACAGAACGGATCACATCCATATCCGCACCCGTCAGGCCAAGCGCATTCACGCCACGCGCCTGCAGACCGGCAACGATGTTTTTATTTACCAATCCGCCATACACCATTGTCACCACCTTCAAGGTTTCGGCATCGGTGATGCGGCGTCCATTTACCATTTTGCTTTCAATACCTAACAGGGCCGCAACCTTCGTTGCCGAGCGTCCACCGCCATGCACCAGCACTTTATAGCCCTCGATAGCGGCAAAATCATCCAACAGTTTACAGAGCGTTTCCTCCTCTTCCACGATTTTGCCACCCACCTTAATTACTGTCAGTTTCTCTCTCATTATTCCAAATATGTATATCCGTACAGGCCGGAGCGATAGTTAGACAAAAATTCCTTTCCTTCTTCCAAAGATATGCGTCCTTCTTTTACCGACTGGGTTACCCATGTCTCCAGAGTGCGCACCAGCTTCTTCGGGCTGTATTGTACATAGTCCAGCACCTCTGCCACCGTTTCACCGTCAATCACCTGTTCTATCGTATAGCCCTTGTCGCTTACGGACACATGCACCGCGTTCGTGTCGCCAAACAGATTATGCATGTCGCCGAGAATCTCCTGATAGGCACCCACGAGGAACACTCCCACATAATAGGGTTCCTTGTTCTTCAGAGAATGTACCGGCAAGTAATGAGACACGTTCTTGGTAGAGATGAAGTTCGCAACCTTACCGTCCGAGTCACAGGTGATATCCTGCAACGTAGCCGTCCGGTCCGGCTTTTCGTCCAGACGCTGAATGGGCATAATGGGGAATATCTGGTCTATCGCCCACGAGTCCGGCAAGGACTGGAAAAGCGAGAAGTTGCAGAAGTATTTATCCGCCAGCAATTTGGGAAGTCCGCGGAATTCGTCGGGCGCATGCTTCAGGCCGCTGGCAATCTGATTCACTTCGCGCATGATAGACCAATACAGGCGCTCTATCTTAGCGCGGGTCTGCAAGTCCACAATACCATGGCTGAACAAGTCGAGCGCCTCTTCGCGTATCTGCTGCGCATCGTGCCAAGCCTCCAGCATTTTGTTCTGGTTCAATGTATCCCATATGCCGTAAAGTTCCCTCAGCAGTTCATGGTCGTTTTCGGTCACCTCCTCCTCATCGTCCCATTCAGGAAGGTTGGTTGTCTCCAACACTTCAAAAATGAGTACGGAATGATGCGCAGTCAGGGCGCGTCCGCTCTCCGTTATTATGTTGGGATGCGGAATACCGTTCTTATCGCTGGCATCCACCAAAGTAGATATAGAGTCGTTCACATATTCCTGAATGGAGTAGTTCACGCTACCCTCGCTATTGGAAGAGCGCGTTCCATCATAGTCCACTCCCAAGCCGCCGCCTATATCCACAAATTCCACTTTGAAGCCCATGCTATGCAGTTGCACATAGAACTGCGACGCTTCACGCAAGGCAGTTTTGATACGGCGTATCTTCGTCACTTGGCTTCCGATATGGAAATGTATCAATTTCAGACAATCCTGCATGCCTTTGTCAGCCATGAAGTCGAGTGCTTCGAGCAACTCACTGGAAGACAATCCGAACTTACTTGCATCGCCGCCAGAGTCTTCCCATTTGCCGCTTCCCGACGAAGCCAGCTTGATACGAATACCGATATTGGGTTTTACGTTCAGTTGCTTCGCCATCTTGGCTATCAGCTTCAGTTCGTTCAGTTTTTCTACCACGAGGAAGATGCGTTTTCCCATCTTCTGCGCCAACAAAGCAAGTTCAATGTAGCTTTCATCCTTATATCCGTTGCAGATAATCAGCGAATCGGAGTTCATATTGATAGCAATCACTGCATGCAATTCCGGTTTGGAGCCCGCTTCCAGTCCAAGATTGAACTTCTTGCCATGGCTGATAATCTCCTCAACCACCGGACGCATCTGATTCACTTTAATAGGATAGATGATAAAGTTTTCCGCTTTATAACCATACTCCTCTGCCGCCTGCCTGAAACAACAGGAAATCTTTTCGATCCTGTTGTCAAGGATGTCGGGAAAGCGAACCAGCATGGGAGCCATCACATCACGCAGCTGCAATTCGTCGACCAGCTCTTTCAAATCAACGCCAACTCCATCTTTACGCGGTGTTACTACAACATGACCTTTGTCATTGATACCAAAGTACGAAGTGCCCCAACCTGTAATGTTGTACAGCTCTTCTGAATCTTCAATACGCCATTTTCTCATTTCTTGTTACTCTGCTGTTTTAAGTAATTTGTATTTATAAAAAGGGGTACAAAAATACATATAAATCCGGAACATCCTGCCTTTTCGAGTGAAAAACACACGTTTACAAGGAATTAAACATTCAATAGAGCACGCAACTCCTGCACAGACCCGGCTATCTGGCGCCTGCTTTCCAGCCTTCCGGCATCAAAACGGTAACGGGCCTGCGAATAAAAAGGAGCCCGTTTGTCCAGCGCCTCCACAATGAAAGAACGCAATTCCTCATCGGTCTTTCCTTGCAGGATAGGGCGTTGCCGGGTTGCCACCCGCAGGCGGTTGAACAATATATCAGGGTGCACGTCAAGGAAAACGGTTTGCCCATGCCGGTTCATGTAATCCATATTGTCAAAAAAACAAGGAGTGCCGCCACCTGTGGAAACAATGACATCCTCAAACTCGGACACCTCGTGCAGCATACTCCGTTCCAGTTCACGAAAAGAGGCCTCTCCCCGCTCTGCGAACAATTCACGAATAGATTTGTGAAAACGTTCTTCTATGTACCAGTCCAAATCGATAAAAGGTACATTCAGTTCGCGGGCAAAAGCCTTTCCCAAAGTAGTTTTACCGGCTCCCATGTAGCCGGTCAAAAAGATACGTATCATAATTGCTTACCGTTTGCAGGCAAAGATAAGCAAACTGAGAGCAGAATAAAATGAACTTGTTCATTTTTTATGCCAAAGTGCAGCTTATCTTCGCTTTTCAAGCAAAGATAAGCAATTCCATAGTGAGACTACCCCACTATCAGCGGAAAATTTTAATCCGTTCGCTCAATTCCCCGAATTCCTTTTCTCCGGGTTCGGCAGTCGGTGTGCCAAAAGGCATTTCGGCTATCAGCATCCAGCTTCCGGGCAAATTCCAAGTGCGGCGCACCTCCTCATCAATCAGCGGGTTATAGTGCTGCAACGAAGCTCCCAGACCGGCATCTTCGAGCATCGTCCATATGGCAAACTGATGCATGGCCGATGTGTGCTGCGACCAGGTTGGGAAGTTCTCGGCGTAAGAGGGAAAAGCCTCTTGCAAATTCTTTACAACCGCAGTGTCTTCAAAATAGAGCACAGTGCCATGCCCGGCGGCAAAGCATCCGTCAATTTTGGCTTCCGTCTTTGCAAAAGCATCGGACGGGATGCGCTGTTTCAGGGTACTTTTCACAATATCCCACAATTTCTTATGCTCATCACCCAGCAACAACACAATTCTGGTTGACTGCGAATTAAAAGCCGACGGCACGTTCTTCACTGCCGTACGGACAATATGCACCACCTCCTCGTCCAAAACGGGAGAGTCACTGCCGATGGAGTAATAACTACGCCGGTGTTCCAGCGCTTCTGCAAAGGTTCTTTTCATATATTTCTCTTTCATTATTGTTTTTATTCTAGTATAGAAATAACAAGTGAAAGAAACAAGTTGTTCGATTTTGCAGAATATATTTGTACCTTTGCCGCAAGTTATGAAAAAAGAGAAATTCTACGTTGTATGGGCCGGCGGCACTCCGGGCATTTATACCTCCTGGACCGACTGCCAGCTGCAGACCAAAGGCTACGAAGGAGCGAAATACAAATCGTTCGACACGCGCGAAGAAGCGGAAAAAGCCTTTGCCTCATCACCGTACGACTACATCAAGCGTAACGCATCCACCGGCAGCAGAAAACCCGGACAGTCCCACGACACAGATTCTCCCTACCCGACCGCAGTCCTCGAAAACAGTCTTGCCGTAGATGCCGCATGCAGCGGAAATCCCGGTGCAATGGAATACCGGGGGGTGCACGTCGCCAGCCGCCAGCAGGTCTTCCACTTCGGCCCCATGTACGGCACCAATAACATCGGAGAGTTTCTTGCCATTGTCCATGGCCTTGCCCTGCTGAAGCAGAAAGGCTTTGATATGCCCATTTACAGCGACAGCGCCAATGCCATCAACTGGGTGAAACAGAAGAAATGTAAGACCAAACTGCCCCGCGACCCCAAGACCGAAGAACTTTTCCAACTGATAGAGCGTGCCGAGAAATGGCTGCGCGAAAACACCTATTCCACACCCATACTCAAATGGGAAACCCGGCAATGGGGAGAAATCCCCGCAGACTTCGGAAGAAAATAACATAGAAAGACTCTTCCCTCCCCCCCCTTCTTCTTACCCGATATTAATGTGCATGCGCAGGTAGGTTTCAGCACACTGATAATCAATGCGTTTGAAGTTTATTATTGTTTACTTGGAATAAACTGCCGGTTTAATACCAATAAACTGTCAATTTAATACTAATAAACTCCCGGTTTAATACTAATAAATCGGAAGTTTATTCCAAGTAAACCAACGGTGAACTACATGGTACCGGACACTGTCGTCACTGTTGTCAACACACCCTCTATCCCCTTCCGGCAAAGAGATAGAGCATCATCGGTGACGAGTGACGAGAAAAACATAAAAAAACCGACAAGCGGCAGCCTTATCCCAAAGACTGCATGTCGTTCAGCTTCTTGTAGTAGCCATTCTTGGCGAGAAGTTCCTCGTGCTTGCCGCGTTCCACAATTTCTCCCTCATAGAGCACGCAGATCTCATCCGCATTCTTAATCGTGGAAAGACGGTGCGCAATGGCAATAGTAGTGCGGGTTTTCATCAAGCGCTCCAAAGCCTCTTGCACCAAGCGCTCCGACTCCGTATCCAGTGCAGAAGTGGCCTCATCCAGAATCAATATAGGCGGGTTTTTGAGAATGGCGCGTGCAATGCTGATGCGTTGGCGCTGTCCGCCGGAGAGCTTACCGCCGCGATCGCCGATGTTGGTGTCGTACCCTTTCTCGGTGTCCATGATGAAATCGTGCGCATTGGCTATTTTGGCAGCTTCGACAACCTGCTCCATGGTGGCATTCTCTACGCCGAAAGCGATGTTGTTGAAGAACGTATCATTGAAGAGAATAGCCTCCTGATTGACGTTTCCAATCAGCCCGCGCAAATCAGAGATACGCATTTCCTTGATGTTCAGCCCGTCTATCCTTATTTCGCCCGACTGCACATCATGGTAACGGGGCAGCAAATCGACTAACGTCGATTTTCCGGAACCGGATTGCCCCACCAGCGCAATGGTCTTACCCTTGGGCACAGTCAGATTGATGTGCTTCAACACCTGGCGCGAACCGTCGTAGCTAAAACTGATGTCCTTGAATTCCACCTTGTCTTTCAGTGAAGAAAGCGGCTTCGGCCGGGCAGGCTCCTTAATGGGATTCTCCGCGAAAAGTATCTTGTCGATGCGTTCCATAGACGCAAGCCCTTTGGGTATGTTGTATCCGGCTTTGGAGAATTCCTTCAACGGGTTGATAACACTGTACAGTATCACCAAATAATAGATGAACGAAGGAGCGTCAATCGTCGAACTGTTGCTGAGGATCAGCGTACCGCCGAACCACAGCACGATAACGATGACACATGTACCCAGAAATTCGCTCATGGGATGCGCCAATGCCTGACGAGTAGCCACCCGGTTGATGGCGTCGCGGTACTCATTACTGCACTTATTGAAACGCTCCATCATTTTGTTTTCGGCAATAAAGGCTTTGATGATGCGCAGCCCGCCCAACGTCTCTTCCAGTTGCGACATGGTGTCACTCCACTTTGCCTGCGCATCCAGCGACTGCCGTTTCAGTTTCTTGCCCACCGTCCCCATTATCCAGCCCATGCCCGGAAGCACCAGCAATGTGAACAATGTCAACTGCCAACTGATGGCTATCAACGTTCCAAAATAAGCTATAATCAGTATCGGGTTCTTTATCAGCATGTCCAGCGAACTGGTTACGGACGTTTCCACCTCGGTCACATCACCGCTCATGCGGGCAATGATGTCGCCCTTCCGCTCTTCGGAGAAGAAACTCAAAGGAAGATGCAACACCTTGTTATATACCTGCGCGCGGATATCACGAACCACCCCCGTACGGAGGGGAATCATCACCGCCGAAGAAGCAAAATAGGAAAAGGCTTTCAGCAGAGTCATCACCGCCAGAAAGACACCCAGAATCAGCAACGTCAGCGAACCCCCCTGCGAGGCTATCAGCTCGGTGACGTAGTAGTAGAAGTTATTGACCGCTATATCTTTCAGGTTAACGCCTACCGCATCCCAAGGAATGAACTCGTAGGTCTTGGTATCCATCTTGAAAAGTATCTGGAGAATAGGAATAATCAACGCAAAAGAAAATATATTCAGAATTGCCGATAACAGGTTCAGGAACAATGCTCCTATCAGATATTTCTTATAAGGCGGAACAAAACGCCGCAAAAGTCGGAGGAATTCTTTCATTCGGTCAAGCAGTTAATTCATTACGTTTGTACTGGGGGCAAAGATAGGGATAAAAAATTATCTATAAACGTGTTTTAACCAATATTCAAGAACATATAGCCATAACAGCTTCAGAATCGCGAAAAATGAAAACCTGACTATATTATAACTTCTTACCTTTTTTATTATAACTTTGTGGCCTATACCAAACTAATTCAAAGAAGGATGAAACCATACGATTACCTGATTGTCGGCAGCGGCCTGTTCGGAGCCGTATTCGCTCACGAAGCCCATAAAGCCGGTAAAAAATGCCTTGTGATAGAAAAGCGTACTCACACCGGTGGTAATATCTACTGTGAAGAAGTAGACGGAATCAATGTGCACAAATACGGTGCCCACATTTTCCATACAGACAATAAAGAAGTGTGGAACTATGTCAACCGCCTTGTTGAATTCAACAGATATACCAACTCACCGATTGCCAATTATAAGGGGAAACTGTATAATCTTCCTTTCAACATGAACACTTTCTATCAGCTGTGGGGAGTGCGCACCCCGGCAGAAGCCAAAGCAAAGATACAAGAACAGTGCAAGGAATATGCCCACATCACCTGTCCGCAGAATTTGGAAGAACAAGCATTGAAACTTTGCGGAGAGGATATTTACCGGCAACTGATAAAAGGATATACGGAGAAGCAATGGGGACGTTCTGCCACAGAGTTACCGGCATTTATCATCAAACGCATCCCTTTCCGCTTCATCTTTGATAATAATTACTTTAACGATCCGTATCAGGGTATTCCTGTCGGTGGTTACAACCGCTTAATCGATGCCTTGCTGGAAGGTATCGAAGTCCGCACCGGCATCGACTATATGGAACACCGTAAGGAACTGGACCCTTTGGCAGAGAAGGTGCTCTACACCGGTTGCATTGACGAGTATTTCAATTATGCGTGCGGTCATCTGGAGTACCGCAGTCTACGATTTGAGCACAAGCGCCTGGCAGATGTAGAAGACTTTCAGGGCAATGCTGTCGTAAACTATACCGATCGTGAAACTCCTTACACCCGTATTATCGAACACAAGCATTTTGAGTTCGGCAAACAGCCCTCCACCGTAATCACTTATGAATATCCCGATGATTTCGAGCCGGGAAAAGAGCCTTATTATCCGGTAAACGATGAGAATAATACCCGGATTTTCAACCAATATCAAAGGCTGTCCCAGCAACAGGAGAAAGTTTTATTCGGCGGCAGATTGGCACAATATACGTATGCGGATATGGATGATACGGTGGCAGCGGCGCTAAAGTTGTGGAAAAGCTTGCAATAATATTTCTCAGGCAAGAAATAACCTGTATCTTTGTACACATAAGTATTCTGTAAAAGAGCTTTATAGAATTTTATACATCAAATCGTGCATTGATGAACCCAATAAATATTATAAAAGCGCGATATGCAAAATATGGAAATAGAAAAAGAAGTGCAAGTCAGTGTTATCGTTCCAAACTATAACTATGCCCGCTATCTGCCAATGCGTATAGAGTCAATTCTTAATCAAACCTTCACTGATTTTGAACTAATTTTACTCGATGATGCATCAACAGACGAAAGCGTTTCTGTTTTAGAAAAATATCGTAATAATAAGCACGTCTCTCACATCGTTGTCAACGAGCAGAACACAGGAAGCCCATTTCAACAATGGATGAAAGGTATTTCATTATCCCGCGGTAAATATATCTGGATAGCCGAAGCGGACGACCTTGCAGAACCAGACTTTCTGGAAACGTGCATTAATTCAACGCAACAAGCAGAAGATGTTTCCATATGTTATACCGGATCTTTATTGATTGACAATACTGGTCAGGTTTTAAGAAAAGATGTTAATCACTGGGGACATAGAAAGGCCAAAGCAAATTCTTGTTTTAACGGTGTTCTATTCGCCACACACAATTTATACTGGAAGAACTATATTATCAATGCAAGTGGTGCAATCTTTTCACGTCAAAAGGCCCTTACACTGCTTAACTCTTCTTTCAAAAATATGCATTATTGCGGTGATTGGCTATTTTGGTTTGAAATGGCCATGAAAGGGCAGGTGATAGAAATATATAAAAACCTAAATTATTTCCGGCAGCATCCTACCAAAGTTACTGAAAACTCAAGAAAAGCGGGAGAAGGCATAAAAGAAGATATATTAATTGTAAAACATATAGAAGAAATATTAGGAAATAGACTAAACCGCTATAAAAAACGGCTACGCCATGGTATTTTATATAGAAAAATAAAAAGGTTGCCAATAAACAAAAAACAGAAAGCACCACTTTATCAAAGTCTACATGATACACTACACGCCGGGGTTATAGAGTATTTAATAGAACGCTCCAATCAATATCTGCGATTATTGATACCAACACTAACTACCGGTAAAAGAGATCGACTTTAATAAAAAATTCATTTACTTAACTCCAATAAACGAACTTATGGATATAGTTTTCACCATTGACGAAAAATTTACCCGATTTTGCGCAGTTGCCATAGCTTCCCTATTGAAACATAATAAAACAGAAGAAATATGTTTCCACATAGTGACAGATAATCTTACGGAAAAGAGCAAAACAATTCTCTCCGAATTAGCAAAACAAAGTGGCGCCTGCACTTATTTCTACCATGTACCCAAAGAAAAAACAGAAGGTTATCAAGTAAAAGCCATGAGCCACCGTATTTCATTGGCTACTTTTTATCGCTGCATGCTGCCTTCACTGCTCCCCTCGCAGCTATCCAAAGCAATCTACCTTGACAGCGACATATTAGTCTTAGATTCTATAAAAGAAATCTGGAACACCGACTTAAATAATATAGCTATTGCCGGTATAGAAGAGGCCCGCAGCAAAGAAGACAAGCATTGTGACCGCTTAGGCTACGCTCCCTCCTATCGTTATATAAATGCGGGAGTGCTCCTTATCAACTTAGATTATTGGCGTAAGTATAACATAGAAGAAAAGTGTCGCCAATATTATGCAAAGAATATAGACCGTATGCTCTATAATGATCAGGATTTATTGAATGCCTTACTCTATGACAAAAAAGCTGTAATCCCCACACGTTATAATGTGCAAGATGCTTTCTACCGGAAATTCAATAAAGGAAACAGTCTACCTCCTGAATATAAATCCACCTATCAAGACGCCTTACTCCACCCCGCCATTTTACATTATACCAACCGAAAGCCTTGGGAATATCACTGTATGCACCCTTTGCGGAAACTATTTTATGATTATCAGAACCTGACGCCTTATGCCGGACAATCTGTTTTGAACAATCCTTTGAAGCGTATCCATCGCTTTATCCATTTACTTCCTTATTTGTTAGGATTTAAACAGAAACGCTACTATTCACTTTCAACTCTCAGGGAAAATCAATGAGGGTTCTTTCCAAGTAGAATAGAATTAGCATGTTTCACAAAACTCCAATGGCTGTTGCTCACCAACCAACAGTTATCGACAAATTGGTCACCCTTATACTCTTTCAGATAACAGACACTCTGTATATCAGGATACTCTTTTGCCGTAAAACAAACCTTATGAGAGTAAGGAAGCTTATCAAAACGGCGAATTAAATCTTCTGTACATTGGTCTCTATCGCAAAACTTCACAATAAGATTATCCCAATTAATCCTTTTCACTCGACGAGACCATTTAGCATACGCCTCATCTTCGTCTTTATAGTGAATAAAGTGAATTTCAATATCATTAGCAATAAGTCCTATTGGATATTCTTTGTCATCAAGGAATTCCAGATATTTGGACCGGCTTCTCTCTATAAAGCATAAATCAGAATAAATCAACGAAGGCTCTTCCAACAGTTTTATATAATCAGGAGCAAAAACAAACAAGCCAATGAAAGGAGAATTGAACTCTAAATTACAATACTTATACATAAAAGTACCCCAACAATTATTACTCAAGATAGTAACTGTTTTATTCTTAAGATTCATTCGATACCACCAACAACGAATTCTCCTTGTCAATTTGATATATTTCTTTTTTCTTTTACTCAGCATGACTAAAAACTCTATTCACCAAGATCCATATATTTAGGCTTTCTAAATCTAAAAACATAAGGTAACCGTTTCATACACCATTGAACACGTTTCTTCAAAGAAGATAGAGGCCGCTGCCCTTGCCATGGTGTCATATCCAAATATTTATAATATTCACTTCGCAGCGGATGCATACTATCATAATTCCAAGGTTTCTTATTAGTATAGTGCAAAATCACCGGATGCAACAGTTCCTCTCTAAAGCTGTTCCAATCAGCTACTTTTTTGTCCATACCATAACGATAGAACCCATCTTGCATATTCCACTTCAAAGGAACAAATACTTTATCTTTATGCAAAACGACATTCAACAAATCCTGATCATTGAAAAGAATACGTTCCGGGTATGTCTGAAAATATTCAACACACTGTTTGTCCACCTTATGTTCCCGCCAATAGTCTAAGTTGATAAGGAGCACACCGGCATTAAAATAAGAATACGATCGGTCGTAATGAAGCCGTTCATAACGTTCGTCTTCGTCCTTACCAATATCTTCAATACAAGCTGCACCACAGCCGGACAAATCTGTATTCCAAAATTCCGAAATATCCCCCAAAACCACAATATCACAATCCAAATAGAGAACCTTTTCCACATCATCAGGCAGAATGGCCGAAAACATACAACGATAGTAAGTTGCCATAGAAATACGTTTGCCGAATTTCTTTATAGCAAAGCAACTCAATAAATCTTCAGGAGGGAAATAGAAACGGATGTCATTTCCGTAAGAAGCCACTAAGTTCCGCAAAATCTGTTGATTTTCCTCGGAAAGAGATGGGGCTACAATGTGTACACAGATATCAGCACTTTTATTATTCTCAAACAAAGAAACTAATGTAACAGCACAATGCTGCATAAAGTTAGCATCTATATTACAAGCTATATGAATCATAAAGATTTGATTTATTATTGTTTTTGACCTGTCATCTGAAAATATTTATCCATCACCAGCAATGAAATCAGACGCTCGCGTTCAGTATCGAAAAATTGTGCTACATATTCATGAGCATGCCGGATAATCAGTTCTGCTTCTGCCGGATGATTAATATAATAAGTCAGTTTTTCTTCTAAGTTGGAAAGATCGTCCTTAATCTCTATATAATGATAATCAGGTATTAATTTCCCTTCCATAAACCAAGTCTCACAGGTGGGACGAGTCATTACAGCAATAGAGTTGGATGACATTACCCACTTTAAATTAGAAGCGACATCATTACCCTCAAGTGCCATAATAAACTTGTAGTCAAGATGCTCACGAATTGTTTTTTTTGGAGTCATCCAAGCGTCGGGATAACCTTCATTCCTACCCACTACACCACAATCGCAAAGAGAAGATCCGAAGTACATATGAAGAAATTTCTCACGAATACGGCTCAACCGAATCTTGCCGCGAAATATAGCTTGGTCACGTTTTTGTGAAAAAGGAACAGGATCGTTTAGAAATATAAAATGCCGTAATTTATCCAACTTCAACACTACGGAATAGGCATTATCCTCCTTCAACAAACGACTTTTTACTATTGAAGGGTATTGGGGGGTAAAATATACGTCTCCCGGAATATAACTTATACGTAAATTCTGATTAAACCAACAGGTTACATCCTTCAAATCAAAATAATATGCTTTGTGAAAAGTAGAAGGGCGAAAGTTTCTTATCTTATCCAGATATACATAATAGCTATGCTTATGCTCATGCAAAACCTGTTCCGGCAATACTACCGGATGTTGCAACTTGTTGTAATAGTTCACCCGTTCATAAATATAATCTTTGTCAGACCGCATTTCTACTTGCTCCAAACAGCTCTTTCTCCGCATACTGAAAAAACAATCGGGTATACACCGTTTCAGATACCCCTTTAGGAAAAAGAATGCCTTTGATGGTTTACCGCTACGAAGCTTATACAACAGACTATCACTCATTTAATATTGTTTTATAGGCAATAAATAGTGTTTTTTAAACGTTCGTTTAAAAAACACAAAGATAGGAGTAATTTCTTATCTAAAAAATATTGTTACTCGTTTTTTTCATATTCATCGCCAAAAACGTATTAACCTGATAATATCATTTTTTTGAATAGTCATAAATATAGACAAATGATCTTCCTGTGAAAAAGTTCAGAGAGGTGTTTTTTAAACGAACGTTTAAAAAACACTATTCCTTAAAAACAGACATATGAGACTGATTAAAATGACAGGCGGCCTGGGCAACCAAATGTTTATCTACGCTTTCTATCTACGAATGAAAAAACGTCATACAAATACTCGGATCGATTTGTCCGACATGATGCATTACAACGTCCACCATGGTTATGAAATGCACCGCGTGTTCAATCTTCCCAAAACAGAATTCTGTATCAACCAACCTTTGAAAAAGGTTATAGAATTTCTTTTCTTCAAGAAAATCTATGAACGCAAACAAGACCCGTCAAGTCTCCTCCCATTCGATAAAAAATACTTATGGCCTTTGCTATATTTTAAAGGATTCTATCAGTCGGAAAGGTTCTTTGCCGATATGGAAAATGACATACGTACAGCCTTTACATTCAACTCAGACTTGTTCAATGAGAAGACCCAAGCAATGCTAACGCAAATAAAGCATAACGAGCATGCCGTTTCACTACATATCCGCCGGGGAGATTATTTAGAACCCAAACATTGGAAAACAACAGGCAGTGTGTGCCAACTGCCCTATTACCTCAATGCTATTACCGAAATGAACAAACGGATAGAGCAGCCTTCCTATTATGTTTTTTCGGATGACATAGCCTGGGTAAAGGAAAACCTGCCGTTGCCACAGGCCGTCTTCATTGATTGGAATAAAGGTGCGGAAAGCTGGCAGGACATGATGCTGATGAGCCATTGCCGCCACCACATCATTTGCAACAGTACGTTTAGCTGGTGGGGGGCGTGGTTGAACCCCAGAGAGAATAAGACGGTAATTATGCCCGAACGTTGGTTTCAACATTGTGATACGCCCAACATCTATCCTGACGGTTGGATAAAAGTACCCGTTAACTGATTACATACATCGCGATGATAAATACTTACCTTATAAAGAAAATAAGTTTAGCCCTTGTGGAATGTTTCAAAACATTCCGCAAAGCCCCTCCTTCACAATTAATAATGACCCTATTGGTGAAAAACGAAGAAAGCATGCTGGAGGAAAACCTATTGTTCCACAAAGCAATGGGTGTGGACAGCTTTATCATTACAGACAATAATTCCACCGACTCTACTCCCGAGATTATCCGAAAATATAAACAGAAAGGATGGATAAAGGAAGTCATTGAGGAGAAAGCAACCGACTATGAACAAAAAGAATGGGTAGACCGGATGATATGGAAAGCCAAAACCATCTACAAAGCCGACTGGATCATCAATGCCGATGCCGATGAGTTGTGGTACTCTCCCTCCGGCAATCTCAAAACAGACCTGTCGGCCACCCATGCCAACGTATTGAATTGCGAAATGAGAAGCGTTTATCCGGAAGAGAACCGACCTTTCTGGCAGTGGGATAAAGTTGTGAGACCTGTCAGTGAACCGGAACGCTACGATTTGTCTACCTATTCCATATTCGAACGGCAGAACAAAAAAGTCATCCATCGAAGTGCCGGCTATCTGCAAATCTCTATGGGAAACCATAAAGTGACCATGCTTCCCCAACTATCCACAGACAGTGGCATACGCATATATCATTACAACATACGCGGGAAACAACAATTCCTGGAAAAGATGATAAATGGAGGCAGGCAGCTGGAGCAGCATAAAGGCAGACATGGAGGTCGCCATTGGAGATACTTCTACAAATTATACAAAGAAGGGAAACTCGAAGCGGAGTATGACCGGGTTATCGGGACATCCTTTTATAAAGCATTGTGTGAGAAGCAGTTTATTATTCCGGACACAACCATTCCGGATGTCTTTAAAGAACTAAACATACACCAATGATGAAACATGCCTTTCTGATTATCGCCCACAACGAATATCCGATACTCGAAGTATTGCTTTCTATGTTAGACGACGAACGCAATGACATCTATCTGCATATCGACAAACGAGCAGTGGGCCTATATCAAAAAATTAAAGGATTCAAGATAAAGAAAGCCGGTTTCTATCTCATTGAAAAAAACATGAAAGTGTATTGGGGAGACATCAGCTTAGTAAAGGTGGAATATCTCCTGTTCGAGACTGCTCTGAAAAACGGACCTTATGCCTATTATCACTTACTGTCAGGAGCAGACCTTCCTATCAAAAGCCAAGACTACATTCATGAATTCTTTCATAAAAATTCAGGAAAGGAGTTCGTCGGCTTCTGGCAAGATGCAGCCCACCAACGGGATTTGGAACGCAAAGTATCCCGATATTATTTTTTCACACAAAGACTGAAAGACAAAGGAAACATGCTGCATGGAATCACCGCATTTCTCCGGAACACAGTTTTAGCCCTTCATAAAATAAGCAACTACCGCAGAAAGACAACATTTGAGTTTAAAAAAGGAGGACAATGGGTGAGTGTCACTGAAAATGCCGTCAGCTATCTGCTGCAGTACAAGGACATTATATTGAAGCGGATGAGATACACGCTTTGCCCGGACGAAATATTTATTCAAACCCTCCTGTGGAACTCTCCTTTCCGAGAAAAGATGTACTGCATACATGATGCCAGCACAGGCTGCATGCGTGACATTGACTGGGAACATGGAAATCCCTACGTATGGCAGAATGCCGATTATAAAAGACTTGCCGACTCCAACAAGATTTTCGCCCGGAAGTTTCACTCCAAACAAATGAAGGTGGTCCACGAAATACAGAAATCATATTCAAAATAACGAACGTAATGAATATTTTATTTTACACAGTCAATGAAGTAGCTCCACAATATGGGGGAGTTGAAAGAATAACAGCAAATATAGCAACTGCATTAACCACATTTTATAACGCAAATTGCTATTCAGCTTATAAATACGACATTGACAGTTCATTTGAGAAACAACAATTCGTCGATACAATCAAGATCACATCTTACAATAAGCTCACTCGGTTAATTCAGTTCATAGAACAAAACAAAATTGATGTCATTATCAACCAGGGAGAACATAAACTAACCAAACATCTGAAGACAGCCTTAAGCCAGTCGCAAAGAAAAGAGTGCAAACTGATATTCGCACTTCACACCAAACCTGCCGCTGAGGTCAACTTTATAACTCTGGACAACCCCAAGAAAGAGCTCAAAGAGGGGAAGCACATATGGAAAAACCTCAGAAAATGCTTATCATTCCCATACCAAAAAATGAGAAAGATCATAAAGCTGCCCGTCCTGTATAAAGAGTCATATACTTTTTCAGACAAAGTAATCCTCTTATCCGGACACTTCAAAAACGACTTCCTAAAATATGCCCGCCTAAAAGAGGATAGCAAAATCAGAATAATTCACAATGCCCTTTCATTCCAATCTTTTTATGACATGGCAAACTACGGATACAAAAAGAAAGAAGTGCTCATCGTATCCAGGTTGGAGGAAGAACCCAAAAGGGTATCCATCGCTTTAAAAATATGGAAAGAGATTGAAGCCGACAGCAGCTTATCCGATTGGAAATTAAGAATTGTTGGTCATGGGAAAATGGAAAGCCAATATAAAGACTTTGTCAGACATCACAACCTGAGTCGTGTCTTCTTTGAGGGCGCAAGAAATTCGGAGCCTTATTACACTGAGGCTTCCATATTCATGATGACCTCCTCCTTTGAAGGGTGGCCGCTGACGTTAATTGAAGCGCAACAATGCGGCTGTGTTCCTCTGGCCTTCGACAGCTTTGCATCATTGAAGGATATAATAACAAGTGAGGACAACGGGTTTATCATCCCCAATAATGATATTCCGGCGTATATTCAACAAATCAAACGACTAATGACAGATGATAAATTGCGCAAATCCATGGCGGCCAATGCCATTGAAAGCAGCAAACGGTTTACCATTGACACCATAATAAAGGAATGGATAAATTTAATGGAGGAGTAGTCTGATTTTTTATCAATCACTGCTATTTCATAATCCCCAGCCGTTCGTGTATCCCGTCACAATATGCTTTCCACAGTTTGGCAATATCACTCCATTGGTAAGCATCGGTGAACGGACAAGTAAGAAGGGCCGTTAAAATATAGCCTGCCACTCCATTAAAACCCCGAAGATACCTTACTGCCCAATTACGTCCATAATGGTGGCTCAAGTAAGTGGAATTGCGCACCTGATAGAAACGTTTCCACTTTTTCTTTTTATTCCGTTCGCTCCAACTGTCGTTCGAGAAAAACTTCTCCTTGTCCATCAGTGCCGTAGGAACATATAGTATTTTAAACCCGGCCTGCACCGTACGAAGACAATAATCCGTATCATCACAAAAGATAAACAGCTCCTTATTGGGGTAACCTATCTTCTCAACAACCTCACGCCGGATAAACGGTCCCTCAAAAGCTGCTCCCTGTATCTCCACAGGTTCTGTTACGGTCTGTTTCGACAGTTTACCGGTGTACATGGAAGCAAAAGGGTTTATTAAGTTATAACCTTGAAACTCATGCGTGAAAAGCTTCCCTTCCTGCAAGCGTCGTGGAGCAAGTATTCCTATGTCTTCCCGATCGGCATGGAGCAATAGCTGCTCCAGACAATCGGCACGCGGAAACACATCATCATCCATGCACCAAATCCAGTCGGCACCCGCCTGATATGCATACTGCATACCTGTATAAAAGCCCCCCGAACCGCCGACATTCGCTTGACTGATAACAATAAGTCCCGGCTGCGTCTTCAACCATTCGGCAGTAGCATCCGTACTTCCGTTATTGACAACTACAATGGAAGAGACCGGCTTGTTCTGCTGCAAACAGCGAACAGTCCTTTTCAGCAGTTCTATTCGATTATAGGTAACGACTACGGCTACAATATTCATGGCTATCTTCAATAAAGGTTATCAATCTTTCCCGGTTGGATACTTCTGTAAGCAACCATCAGTTCAAAACATTTTTCAACATCAAAACCTCGGGCCTTTGCATACTCCTCGGCCATCCAACGATGCATCTGCGGAGTGGCAGGCAGGCGCTCAAAGTTCTTACAGCCCGCTTTCATGCCGATAGTACCGATAAACATCCGGTTCAAATCCACAATTTCCAATTTAATGCCTTCCGGCGTTTTCTGAAACAGAATATTTTCGCGCCCATAATCTTTATGAGCGTACCCATGTTCATGAAGCACAGCAGTTACCCTCCCTATCTCTCGCAGAACGTCTTCTTCATATTCAAACTTCTGCTTGAACAAGTCATTATAGACATAAGGACATGCCGACAAGCAACTCACATAGTAACTTCTGTCGAACAACAGGCCGCTACGCACATTGAGATACCCTACCGGTTGAGGGGTCCCCACACCTATATTTCGATATAATTCGGCATGGTCATAGGAACGTTTGGCTTTAGAAGGCCGAAAAATACCGTACACAAAACGGTTGATAAAATTGGGACGGTGGAAAGATTTAACGACATATTCCCGGCCTTTATACTCCATTTTCCTCAATTCATTGCGCCCTTTATGGATTACAATACCCTCATTCTTTTCAAAACGCTCAGGTAAAGAGAGTACAAAACCTCTCAACGCCTCAAAATCCGGATGGACAACCAAGGTATGAGGATGAAAAATATCGGCTTTCCGGCTCATTTCAGATTTCATAAATACATTAAATTTTATCCAACCCTTTCGTATACTTCAACCAATAATACTTCAACGGATTCTTATATTTCAGTTGTTTCCATGGACGGCTGCCATGAGGCTGATGCAACACTGGCAATGTAGTAAATAAATAATTCTTAAACCCTTCCTTCAGGGATTGGTGTGAGATAGTTACATCGTGCCAGTTCTTCTCAGGATCCAACCGGTGGAAGTCAAAAGCTTTCAGGAAATTCAAAGTCAACAGGGAGCAGCAAAAGCTGCAATGTTTCTTCTCCGGAAACACCTGATTCTCTTTCCCTTTGGCATAAAGATAAGGATAGTTGATATTCCCTTTGGCATCCACTGTCACAGCAGCTGCAATCCCACAGTCCTCTCTTTCCATTGCTCCGTCAAACAAAGCCTGTAATGTATTCTTCTTTACCACCACATCCGACTCTACAATAATCAAACCGGCATCAGCCTCAATGGCACGCTGTTGCGCCATTTGCAGCACCAGCAGATAGTTCGGGGAGGGATGTTCTGTAATCTCGGCAAGGTTCACCAACTCAAATCCCAGTCTCCCGGACGCCTCCTGCAATTTTGCCGTATTTTCTTCCGTACTGAAATCATTGTATACAGTATAAGTAAACGGTATTTGAAAACCGGATGCCATAACGGCCTCCACAGTTTGTAGCGTCAACTCAATAGAGTCCTTTACAGGAGTAATGATATGAATACACTTCATTGGATATAAATAATTAGTCTTTGTTCAACAAGCTGCAAAATTCCCACAAGTTGACAAAACTATACAATATTTTGCACACAGCCAAACAGTTTGCCGCATTTATTCCTTGTCCGCTTTCCGTTTTACCGTATGCTTTACTTTCAATACGGCAAGATTTAATTCGATCGTTGTCTCCGAATCCGTTGCCTGAAGATTATTATCCAATAAATCGGTGAACAAATCACCGCTTTTCTCCAATAAGGATTTCTGCTGCTCTTCGGAAGCATCCGGCAAGTTGTTCAAGGTACGGGAGAGTTCGCGCAACTTGGCAAAAGTCTCAATAATAGAAATCGTAGCCTCGGTCGCACGAGCACTTTTCAGAATGGTGGCAAGCATATAGAGACCTTTCTCAGTAAACGCTTTAGGCTCAACAGTCGAATGTTTTAATACAGAGAACCGGTCGAAATTTTCGACCAGTAACTGTTTTTCAGACACTTGCAAAGTAAAACAATAATCTTCCGGAAATTTATCCAGATTATTTCTAAGAGCTTCATTTACGCGTTTCGTTTCCACCCCGTACAAAGCAGCAACATCCCTGTCCAAAAGTACTTTTTGTCCGCGAAGGGTAATTATCTTATCTTCTATTTCTTCAAAACCAATCAGTGTTTTCATCAGTATATAAATTTATGTTTTAAACAATCTGTCAAAGATATGTATTATTGTACCAACATTCCTCATTCTCACGAATTATTTTTAACTTTGCCTACATAAACAAAAGTGCCATGAAAGTAATTGTCGACAACAAAATACCTTTTATAAAAGAAGCTATTGAAAAGATAGCGGATGAAGTGGTTTACGCACCGGGGAAAGACTTTACCCCCTCCTTGGTAAAAGATGCGGATGCGCTCATTATCCGTACACGCACCCGATGCAACCGGGAATTACTGGCAGGCAGCCAAGTGAAGTTTATTGCTACGGCAACAATCGGATTCGACCATATTGATACGGAATACTGCCACGAAGCAGGCATCACCTGGACCAATGCTCCCGGATGCAACTCCGCATCCGTAGCCCAATACCTGCACTCATCATTGATCCTGCTGCAAAAGCAGAAAGGCATTAACCTGTCGGAAGCCACTATCGGCATTATAGGTGTGGGCAATGTGGGCAGCAAGGTGGCTGAAGTTGCACAAGAGCTGGGCATGCATATCTTGCTCAACGACCTTCCGCGCGAAGAAAAAGAAGGAAAACAGCAGTTCTCTTCCCTCCAGTCGCTTGCGGAGGAGTGCGATATACTCACCTTTCACGTACCTTTATATAGAGAAGGGAAGTATAAGACCTACCACCTGGCTGATGCTGCATTTTTCAGATCATTAAAGCGGCGGCCTGTCATCATCAACACCTCACGCGGAGAAGTTATCGAAACAAATGCACTACTGAACGCCTTAGAGACAGGAGCCATTTCAGATGCTGTCATTGATGTTTGGGAAAACGAGCCTGCCATAAATATAGATTTATTAGACAAAGTGTTCCTCGGAACCCCCCATATTGCCGGCTACTCGGCAGACGGTAAAGCCAACGCCACCCGCATGTCGCTGGATGCCCTATGCCGTTATTTCAATATACAAACGGACTATCAGATTATTCCGCCCGCTCCAAAGCAGCTGCAAATCACAGCAGATGACCTATCGGATGCCTATTTGCAAATGTATGACCCCCGCCGGGACAGCAACGCATTAAAAACACATCCGGAGTTATTCGAAAAGCTACGGGGAGATTATCCTTTAAGAAGAGAGAAAGAAGCATACACAATTTTGAATCATCCGGAATAATATGCCGCTTCTGTCCGCAAAAAACAATATTCCGAAAGATTGTCAGCACATCTCCGATAACAAACGCTCTATGACCTGCGGGTAATACTCATACTCCAGCGCATGCACTTTCTTTGCCACATCTTCCGCCGTATCCTGCGGCAAAACAGGGCATCTGTACTGCACAATGACTTCCCCCTCATCAAAACGCTCATTTAAATAATGTATAGTGATGCCGGTTTCCGTTTCGCCGGCAGCCACCACCGCTTCATGTACACGATCTCCGTACATGCCTTTACCTCCGAATTTAGGTAATAAAGAAGGATGAATATTTATAATCTTATTGGGATAAGCATGCAAGATACAATCCGGTATACGTGCAAGAAAACCGGCAAGGACGATGAAGTCAATGCCCCTCTCCTCCAACAGAGACAACACAGCCGTTCCATCCACCCACTCGGCCTTACCCATACAGGCAGCCGGAACATTCAGACTACGTGCACGTTCCAAAACCAAAGCTGTCTCCCTATTAGCTAAAACCAGCCCTATATTCACCGATTCGCTATTTTGAAAATAACGGATGATGTTTTCTGCATTCGTCCCGTTACCGGAAGCCAAAATAGCAATGTTTTTACTCATAAGCCCTCCAATCCCTGCACAAAACCGTGAAAAATGTGCAAAAAGGTACATTTAATTCATCAAATATTTGCGAGGAACAATAAATATTTATTCCTTTGCACCGCAAATTTAAAGAAATAAAACTAATTATTAATTAAAAACTTAAAGTTATGTCTGAAATTGCATCAAGAGTGAAAGCGATTATCGTCGACAAATTAGGCGTTGAAGAATCAGAAGTTACTAACGAAGCTAGCTTCACTAACGATTTAGGAGCGGATTCTCTTGACACTGTAGAACTTATCATGGAATTCGAAAAAGAATTCGGTATCTCTATTCCTGATGACCAAGCTGAGAAGATTGGTACTGTAGGTGATGCTGTATCTTACATCGAAGAACACGCTAAGTAATCTTAATCCATTCATTTCTTAGTATGGAATTAAAAAGAGTTGTAGTAACAGGTCTTGGCGCCATTACTCCCATTGGCAACACAGTACCCGAATTCTGGGAAAATCTCGTGAATGGGGTTAGTGGAGCAGGACCTATTACTCATTTCGACGCATCACTTTTCAAGACCCAATTCGCATGCGAAGTGAAGAACTTTGATGCCAATCAATATATCGACCGCAAAGAGGCTCGCAAGATGGACTTGTATACTCAATACGCTATCGGCGTAGCCAAGCAGGCGGTAGAAGATTCCGGTCTTGATGTCGAAAATGAGGATTTGAACAAAATCGGTGTCATCTTTGGTGCCGGTATTGGTGGAATCCGTACATTTGAAGAAGAAGCAGGTAACTATGCCCTCCATAAAGAAAACGGTCCTAAGTTCAATCCGTTCTTCATCCCTAAGATGATTTCGGACATTGCTGCCGGACAAATTTCTATCCTGTACGGTTTTCATGGTCCTAACTATGCGACTTGTTCTGCATGCGCCACTTCTACCAATGCTATTGCTGATGCATTCAACCTCATCCGTTTGGGTAAGGCCAATGCCATTGTCAGCGGTGGTTCGGAAGCAGCTATCGCCGCTTGTGGTGTAGGTGGTTTCAACGCTATGCACGCTTTATCTACCCGCAACGACTCTCCGGAGACTGCATCCCGTCCGTTCAGCGCAAGCCGCGACGGCTTCATCATGGGTGAAGGCGGTGGATGTCTGGTTCTTGAAGAACTGGAACACGCCAAAGCACGTGGCGCCAAGATTTATGCAGAGATTGCCGGTGTAGGTATGTCTGCCGATGCTCATCACCTGACAGCTTCCCACCCGGAAGGCTTGGGAGCCAAGTTGGTAATGAGAAATGCGTTGGAAGACGCAGAGATGAAGCCTGAGGAAGTAGATTACATCAATGTTCATGGTACATCTACTCCGGTTGGTGATATTTCGGAAGTAAAAGCTATCCAGGAAGTATTCGGAAAGCATGCTTATGAACTGAACATCAGTTCAACCAAATCCATGACAGGCCACTTATTGGGTGCTGCCGGTGCGGTAGAAGCTATTGCAAGTATCCTTGCTATCCAGAATGGCATTGTTCCTCCGACTATCAACCACGAAGAGGGTGACAACGACGAAAACATCGACTATGACCTGAACTTTACGTTCAACAAAGCCCAAAAGCGTGAAGTGAACGTAGCCTTGTCCAATACTTTTGGATTCGGTGGTCATAACGCATGTGTTATTTTCAAGAAATACGCAGAATAATACGGTCGTGTTACGTAACCAAATAGACAAAATAAGGCTCTTATTCCGTAAGGACAGAGAGTCTTATTTTTGTTTTTACAAGATACTTGGTTTTTTCCCCCGCAATATCCGTTTCTACCAGCAGGCCCTGCTACACAAGTCCACCTCTGTCCGTTCCGAGAAAGGACGGCCATTGAACAACGAGCGACTGGAATTCTTGGGCGACGCCATTCTGGACGCCATCGTGGGAGATATTGTGTATAAGCACTTTGAAGGCCGCCGGGAGGGCTTTCTTACCAATACCCGTTCAAAAATCGTGCAACGGGAAACCTTGAACAAACTGGCTGTAGAAATAGGGCTGGACAAACTTGTCAAATACTCCACCCGTTCTTCTTCACACAACAGCTACATGTACGGCAATGCTTTCGAAGCACTTATCGGAGCCATCTATCTGGACCAGGGCTACGAACGTTGCAAACAGTTCATGGAAGAGAAAATCCTCAAGAACTACATTGACCTTGACAAGATGTCGCGCAAGGAAGTCAACTTCAAGTCCAAGCTCATCGAATGGAGCCAGAAGAACAAAATGGAAGTCTCCTTTGAGCTGATAGAACAGTCCCTCGACCGGGACTATAATCCAATGTTCCACACAGAAGTCCTCATTGAGAATCTTCCAGCCGGTACAGGCACAGGCTATTCCAAGAAAGAGTCACAACAGAATGCCGCACAAATGGCCTTGAAAAAGATAAAGAATGACGGCAACTTCAAAACGGCCATTGAAACAGCCAAAGTGCAAAACCACATGATAGAAGAAAATACGGCAGCGGAAGAAAACGCAACAGACGCAACAGAGAAGCTATCCGAAGCAGATTCCCATACGCTTGCCCTGAACAACTAAATCATGTTCCTCGGTCACTAACTTAAGTTTCCCGGCTATCTCTTCCAAAGGCGCCGAGGATATTTCATTTCCTTTCAGAGTCACCATACGCCCGAACCGCGCTCCTGCAATCAGCTCCGTAGCATGACCTCCCATGCGGGTCGACAGATTACGGTCGAAAGGCGTAGGCGAACCTCCACGCTGAATATACCCCAGAACGGTTTCACGCGTCTCAATACCCGTTTCGTATTCAATCTCCTGCGCGATATACTCAGCGGCACGCTTCCTGCCGTCAGTCTGGATGCCCTCCGCCACCACTACGATAGAATAAGGCTTCCCTCTTTTCAAGCGGTTCAGGATTGTATCTCCGATATTGTGGATATTATAGGAAAGTTCGGGAATCAGGATCACATCGCCTCCTCCCGCCATGCCGGAATACAATGCAATCCACCCGGCTTTGTGTCCCATTACCTCTATCACCATCACCCGTTTGTGCGAACTGGCAGTGGAGTGAAGCCGGTCTATGGCATCCGTAGCGATGCTGACGGCAGAGTCAAAGCCGAAGGAGAAATCAGTCCCCCAAATATCATTATCGATGGTCTTGGGAACGGAAACGATGTTCAGTCCTCTGGCAGCCAGTTTTGCGGCGGTTTTCTGCGTACCGTTGCCGCCAATGCACACAATACAGTCCAGCCCCAGTTCTTTGACGTTCTTCTCTATCAAAGCAGGTTTATCCACATCGGACACCACTCCATGCTTCTTGAACGGCTTTTCGCGGGAGGTTCCCAGCATTGTACCGCCCAGGTTCAGCAATCCCGACAAGGACTTATCCGTAAACGACTCCACATCTTTTGTCAATAATCCTTGAAAGCCGCTGTGAATACCTATCACCTCCATTCCATAGTGGTTGATAGCGGTTTTGCATACGCCACGAATAGTCGCATTGATACCGGGACAGTCCCCGCCTGAAGTCAAAATACCGATTCTCATAATGTTTTAGTTTAAATTACGGTTCTTTTCTCCTATACGGACGTAAAGATAGAAAAAAAAGAGAAAAAAGATAGAGATGCCGATAAATAAGATTACTTTTGCGCATTAAATACAGATTTCAATAAGAACGATGAATATTACAAAATTTCTGAACAAAGTATACTTCGCCCCCCGCCTGAAAGAAATCGAACGATACACCGACCATGCAAGCGAACTGCAGGCAGGCGTCATGTACCGCCTGATACGTATGGCCGCCAATACGGAATGGGGCAAGAAATACGATTACGCTTCCATCCGTACTTATGAAGATTTCAAGAAACGTCTTCCCATACAAACCTACGAAGAGATCAAGCCCTACGTAGCCCGTCTGCGGGCCGGCGAGCAGAACCTGCTATGGCCCTCGGAAATACGCTGGTTTGCCAAGTCTTCGGGAACAACCAATGATAAAAGCAAATTCCTGCCGGTCAGCAAAGAGTCCCTGCAGGACACCCACTATCAGGGCGGCAAAGACGCCGTCGCCATCTATCTGGGGCAGAACCCGGAAAGCCGCTTCTTCTCAGGGAAAGGCCTCATTCTCGGCGGCAGCCACAGCCCGAACCTGAATTCCAACCACAGTCTGGTGGGCGATTTATCCGCCATACTGATACAGAATGTACACCCGCTGGTGAATTACATCCGCGTGCCGAGCAAGAAGATCGCCCTGATGAGTGATTTTGAGTCCAAGATGGAAGCAATAGCCAACAGCACGCTCCACACCAATGTCACCAACCTCTCGGGAGTGCCCTCCTGGATGCTGGTGCTCATCAAACACATACTGGAGAAAACCGGCAAGCAGTCGCTGGAAGAAGTATGGCCCAATCTGGAAGTATTCTTCCATGGCGGAGTAGCTTTCACTCCTTACCGGGAGCAATATAAGCAAATCATCAAAAGTTCCAAGATGCATTATGTGGAAACGTACAATGCATCCGAAGGCTATTTCGGCACGCAAAACGACCCGAACGACCCTGCCATGCTGCTGATGATTGACTACGGCATCTTCTATGAATTCATTCCCCTGGAAGATGTCGGCAAGGAGAATCCACGCATCTGTTGTCTGGAAGAGGTAGAGCTGAACAAAAACTACGCAATGGTCATCTCCACTTCCGCCGGACTATGGCGTTATATGATCGGGGACACAGTGAAGTTCACCGGCAACCGCCCCTACAAATTTGTCATTACCGGCCGCACGAAGCACTTCATCAACGCTTTTGGCGAAGAGCTGATTGTGGAGAATGCCGAGAAAGGCCTGAACAAAGCCTGTGCAGCCACCGGAGCGCAGATCATAGACTATTCCGCGGCTCCTGTCTTTATGGACGAGCACGCCAAATGCCGCCACCAGTGGCTGGTTGAGTTTGCCCGGATGCCGGATAGCCTGGAGAAGTTTGCCAAGATACTGGACGACACCCTCAAAGAAGTAAATTCCGACTATGAGGCCAAACGGCAAAACGACCTGGCCTTACAGCCGTTGGAGATAATCGTGGCCCGCAAGGACCTGTTCCACGACTGGCTGGACAGCAAAGGCAAACTCGGCGGACAGCACAAGGTGCCCCGCCTCAGCAATACAAGAGAGTACATCGAGGAAATGCTGAAACTGAATTTCAAAGAATGATACCACCGCCCAACAGCAAGCCGTCCGCATCATAGAAAGCGGCGGCCTGCCCCGGAGCGATAGCCTCCAAAGGCTCCAGCAACGACACCCTCAGGCATCCGTCCGCCATCAGAGCCACCCTGCAACGGTTCGCCTGCTTGCGATAGCGTATCTTCACGATGACCGTTTCCATGCCCAACACCCGTTGCTCACTGACGAGGTTCCAATCTTTCAGCAGCATTTCGTCCTTATACAGGGAAGCGAGCGGTGCAAGTACCACCTCGTTCGTCGCTGTCCTGACTTCCTTCACAAATACGGCACGATTGAGATGAATCCCCAGCCCGCGCCGTTGGCCTATCGTATAAAAGGGATACCCCTCGTGGCTGCCCAATATTTCCCCCTTTTCACCGATAAAAAGACCCTTTCCCGGCAACCGCCCCGCAGGGACTTCACGCTTCAGGAAAGAACGGTAATCCAACGGGCAGAAGCATACCCCTATACTGTCCTTCTTGGAGGCGACACGCGCAAACCCACGCCCGGCAGCATAGGCGCGCGCTTCCTCTTTCGTCACATCCCCCATCGGGAGCAACATGCGCTGCAAGATGTCCTGTTTCAATCCCCACAAAAAGAAAGTCTGGTCCTTGTCCCTGTCCGATGCCGGAGCGATATAACATTGTTCTCCCAAGAGGGCTTTACGCGCATAATGCCCGGTGGAAATCCAATAAATCCCCTTTTCATCGGCTATTCTTGCCAGAAGCGCCCATTTCAGTTCATTGTTGCAGAGCGTGCAGGGGACAGGAGTATGCCCCGCCAGGTATTCATCGATAAAGTAGCGGATGATGCGTTCGCGGAAAAGCTCCCGCGCATCGTATGTAACATGCTCAATGCCCAGCCTCGCAGTCAATGCACGCGCATCGTCCAAATACTCCGTCCTGCCGTCCACCTCGTAAAAACGGAAAGTAACTCCCGTCACCTCATAACCGGCATCCTGCAGTCTCATGGCAGCCACAGAGCTGTCCGTACCGCCGCTCATTCCCAATAACACACGTTCTTTTGACTTCATGCCGCAAAAATAGTATTTCATCCTGAGAAAACCCTATCTTTGCCACCACCAAAAGAAAACATCATGGAAAACTTCAACTACCAATCCGTCCCCTTCCACTACCTGCACTGTCTCAATCCCTCCTGCGCCCGGAGCGCAAGCTGCCTGCGCCATCTCGCCGCACAGCATGTCCCTGCCGAAGTGACACACATCATGGCGGTGAATCCCGCCAACTATCCCGCAGAAGCCGACCGGTGCGCCTACTTCCGCAGCACCGAGAAACAGCGTTATGCCTGGGGCATCAGCAGTCTTTTCGACAACATCCCCTACAAAAAAGCGGTGTATCTGAAGCGGAAGATACACGACCTTTATCCCCGCACCACCTACTACCGTATTCTGCATCAGGAACGCGCACTCTCGCCCGGAGAGCAGGAAGAGATCACCGCACTGTTTCTTCAGACAGGCATCGACGAAGTCCCCGTTTTCGACAGGTACACCGATGAGTACAACTGGGACGAGCAGCACACGCCCAAAGGCAACGCCGCTCCGTAACTTGCTGAGTGGATGAATGGTTGATGTCCCACCGCCGACGGTCATAGTGGGACATCCTTTCAGTCGTATTGGGAACACGTTTCAGTCGTAATGAGAGCCCCGTTCAGTCGTATTGGGAACATGCCTCTCCCGCGGTGGGAACATATCTCTGCACATCGGCCTATTATAATATTTCGCACACAGGGCTGTTATATTCATAGAAATTCCGTAACTTTGTGCTTCGTAATGAACTAAAAGACAAACGTTATGGAACAACAACTGACCATTTACAACACCTTAGATAGAAAAAAGGAGTTATTCGTACCCCTGCACGCCCCTCATGTGGGCATGTACGTCTGCGGACCGACCGTCTATGGCGACCCGCACTTGGGACACGCACGTCCGGCCATAACTTTCGACCTGCTTTTCCGCTATCTCACGCATATCGGCTACAAAGTACGCTACGTGCGCAATATCACCGATGTGGGGCATTTGGAACATGATGCCGACGACGGCGAAGACAAGATAGCCAAGAAAGCCCGTCTGGAACAACTCGAACCTATGGAGGTGGCACAGTACTACATCAACCGTTACCACCAGGCAATGGACGCGCTGAACGTCCTTTCGCCCAGCATCGAGCCGCATGCCAGCGGCCATATCATTGAGCAGATAGCACTCGTGAAGGAAATCATGAAGAACGGATATGCCTACGAGAGTGAAGGTTCCGTCTACTTCGACGTGGCCAAATACAATAAAGACCACCATTACGGCAAACTCTCCGGCCGCAATCTGGACGATGTGCTCAACACCTCCCGCGAGCTGGACGGACAGAGCGAAAAGCATAACCCTGCCGACTTCGCCCTCTGGAAATGTGCGCAGCCCGAACATATCATGCGCTGGCCCAGCCCATGGAGCAACGGTTTCCCCGGCTGGCACGCAGAATGTACGGCCATGGGCAAAAAATACCTCGGCGAGAACTTCGACATACATGGCGGCGGCATGGACCTTATCTTCCCGCACCACGAATGTGAAATTGCACAATCCGTAGCCTCACAAGGTCACGACATGGTGCACTACTGGATGCACAACAACATGCTGACTGTGAACGGACAGAAAATGGGCAAGAGCTACGGCAACTTCATCACCCTGGAAGAGCTGTTCACCGGCACGCACCCCATGCTGGAACAAGCATACAGCCCGATGACCATCCGCTTCTTCACCTTGCAGGCGCACTACCGCAGCACGGTGGACTTCAGCAACGAAGCCCTGCAAGCCGCCGAAAAGGGTCTGGCCAGACTGATGGATGCCGTACATGGACTGGACAAGATTACACCGGCAGCAACCTCTACGGTAGATGCGAAAGCCCTGCGTGCCAAGTGCTACGAAGCCATGAACGACGACCTGAACTCTCCGATCGTCATCGCCCACCTCTTTGAAGGCGCCAAAATGGTGAACAACATCCTCGCCGGAAACGACACCATTACCGCCGAAGACCTGAAAGAGCTGAAAGAGACATTCCACCTCTTCTGCTTCGATATTCTGGGACTGAAGGAAGACAACGCCTCCAATGCCGAACGCGAAGCCGCCTTCGGAAAAGTGGTGGACATGCTGCTGGAAGAACGCATGAAGGCCAAAGCCAACAAAGACTGGGCCACCAGCGACAAGATACGCAACGAACTGACTGCCCTGGGATTCGAAATCAAGGACGGCAAGGACGGATGCGAATGGAAGCTGAACAAATAAGCGCCCCGAAAGCGGAAAGCATATAATAAGGGTGTGTCACAGAGCACTCCGGTGCAACAGTCATCATCCTTATTCACCGTACGGTATCATATCGGACAGGATGCGTTCCCTATACCAAGGGTCGTCAATCTCCTTCAGCACCTTCCCCATTTCGGCACACAGTCCGTCCACAACATCCTTATTCTCCTCCAACGGGAGGTTATTCATCTGGTACGGATCGTTCCTGTCATCAAACAGCAGGCTCTTCACGAGCTTCCGGCTGTCGCGGTCTATATAGAGCGCCAACGTATAATGGGCCGACTTGAATCCGCGCGATGCGGGAAAATAAGAACGGATTTTGCCGTCCGCATCCTTCTCTCCGTCCAGGTTCTGGATATAAAGAGCACCCGTAGGGCGTACCACATCTGCCTTTTCGTCCAAGAACAGCGGGGCATAGTTATGTCCCTGCACAGTCGCAGGTATGGAACCGGACAGTCCCGCCAATCCCAGCAAGGTGGGCATGATGTCCGGCGAGGAAAGCATCAGGTCGTCCAAACGTGGCTTGATCTTACCGGGGAAGCGGACGATGAAAGGTACATTCATGGACTCGGAGAACGGAGAGTTCTTCGGATCATCCGTATGCTGGCTGCACATCGTTTCACCATGATCGGAAGAGAAAACAACGATTGTATTCTCATCCAGCCCCAGTTCCTCCAAAGCATCGAGTATCTGCCCGAAAGCGCGGTCAACGCCCGTAACCGAAGCAAAGTAGTAACGCGCACTCTCCGCCTTTGCCATTTCCGGATCGGCGTTGGGACGGATCAGCAGACTGTCCAACGGCCGGTCTTTGTAGAGGTTGAAGTCCTGCTCCATACAGTCGTCCAACGAACGGTACGGACTATGCGGCGGGTTCATACCTACCATGATGAAAAACGGCTTTTTCGGGTTGCGCACATTACCCTCATTCCTCAGATAGGAGACAACTTTGCCCGCCTCGTGCAGCGGAGACCATTCGTGCGGGTCGTGGCGTTTGCCGTCCGTATCCCAGTAATGGGGGTTCTTATGCTCATCGAATGTACCGTAGGAGTACCAGTAATTAAATCCATGACGGCGCTCTTTCGGTGTGTAAGCGTCCCATGCCGGTATGCGGTCTTCCACATATTTCCCCGGCCGCTGGGGGTCGTTGGGAGTAGGAAAGTCGGTGTGCAGCTTGCCGAAGTAGGCACAATCGTAACCCGCACCGCTGAACACGTCGCTCACGCAATCCACATCCGCACGCAATGAACTGATAGGACGGTTGGAGTTGCAGTTCAAAGGGACGCCGCTTTTGTTGGGATACATTCCGGTCAACAACGAGCCCCGGTGCGGGCTGCTCAGCGGACAGTTGCTCATGGCGGAAGTCAGCACCATGGACTCCCTCGCAAAATCATTCAGACGGGGGGTATGCACCGGGTCATTCCGGAAGTTCACCCGCTCACGAAAACCTTCCTGACCCCAAAATTCCATTGCCTGGTTACGATACTGGTCGGGAAAGACATAAATCACATTGGGTTGTCGGGCTTGTCCGCCCTGTGGAGCCTTGCAACCCTGCAAGGCGAACAACCCTAAACCACCTAACAATATATTCAACCGGTTTTTCATTTCTCCAAGTCTCTTTTACGCATTAAAGCCTCCAGAAAGTAATAGTCGGCATAGTTCAGAGGCACATCAATTTCCGCACCATGAGGAATACTGCCTACCGAATGCATCAGGATGAAGTTACCGTTAGTCCCCACCTCGGCACGATAGGCCGGAGAAGCAAGGCTCTCCATAATCTTGTCCGCCTTTTCTTTATATCCCTTGCCCGGAATATAGGTGCTCAGCTCATAGAGGGCAGAAGCCGTACATGCAGCGGCGGAAGCATCACGAGGTTCGTCAGGAATCTTGGGAGCATCGAAGTCCCAGTAGGGAACCAGATCTTCCGGAAGATTCTTGTTATTAAAGATAAAGCCGTATATTTTTTCAGCCTGCTCCAAGTACTTGACATCGTGCGTATAGCGGTAACACATCGTGTAGCCGTACAGAGCCCATGCCTGCCCGCGAGCCCAAGCCGACTCATCGGCATAGCCCTGCGCCGTCTGCTTCTTGCGGACTTCACCCGTTTCCGGATCGTAATCCACTACGTGGTAACAACTGTTATCCGCCCGGAAATGATTCGCCATCGTAGTGTCGGCGTGTTTTCTGGCTATATCATAGAAAGTAGAGTCGCCCGATAGTCTGGTGGCCTCAAACATCAGTTCAAGATTCATCATATTATCAATGATGACCGGGCATTTCCAGCCGCGTTTCGCCTGCCAGCCCTTATCGGCATCCCAAGACTGAATGACTTCCGGATTCGGACGGAAACGGGTGGACAATGACCGGGCCGTCTGGATTATTACGGGCTTGTACTCTTCTTTATTGGCAAAACGGTATCCGTTCAGATAACTGGAACCGATCATAAAACCTACGTCGTGATGCCAAGTCAGGTATTGCACAGAGTCCAGCGCTTCCGTATATTTCTCTGCCAGCGGCAACCACTTCTTGTCACCGGTCAGTTCATACGTATACCATATATTACCGGGAAAGAAACCCGAACACCAGTCATCAATGGGAATATAATGAATATTTCCCTCCTCATCAATAGTACGCGGGTTGAGGATTTCACCGGATTTCTCAATAATATCTGTCTGAAGCGTTTCCTGCGCCACCGCATTATCAATATTCTCCTGTATAAAGTCGTTTGCAGACTGCTTTTGTCCTGTACAACCTGCCAAAACAAAAAGGGAAATGCCCAATGTAGTAAGAGCTGTTTTCATAAGTAAGGGATTTATTTATTAATATTGTCGATTTTTCGACTGCAAATGTAGCGCGGCCCTTAGAAAATAACCCGCCTAAATTATCCAATTAAAGGCTAAAATATTACATTTGCGTCCAAAACAACCGGTTTTCCTTTGATAACAATCATAAATTGTAACCATTAATCATCAAAGCAATATGACTCCACAGGAATTTTTCAAGAAAGACCGCTTCGCCGACAATGTTGGCGTGGAATTGATAGAAATAAAAGAAGGGTATGGCAAAGCACGTCTGGTCATTACGGAAGAGCACCTCAATGCCGGCAACCGCACCCAGGGCGGAGCCCTCTTTACGCTGGCCGACCTTGCTTTGGCAGCCGCCGCCAACTCCCATGGCACACTCGCCTTCTCGCTCTCTTCCAACATCACATTCCTGCGCAGCAGCGGTCCCGGAGACACGCTGTATGCCGAAGCCCGCGAACGGTATGCCGGACGCAGCACCGGATATTACCAGATTGACATCACCAACCAAAAAGGAGAGCTGGTAGCCACATTCGAATCCAGCGTTTTCAGAAAAGGGGATGCACTGCCGTTTGCCGTTCCCCTTTAGGAAGGCCGGGGTTACTTTTCCACTACGGATGTCATCGGGTAGCGGTTTCCCCTCACGCTCTTGAGAAAGGCTTTCGCAGAGCCAAAGTTCAGATACATATCCAAACGTATGGGAAGGTGGTTCTTGTCATCGGAAACAAAGAAAGTGATCACCTCTTTCTCTTTCCCTTTCTTGTATTCCACAAAAGAGAATACAAGACAGCGATAGATGGTGTCATTATTCGCCTCTATCTCCTCCTTACCGCGATAAATCAGGGTCTGCTCTTCCACTCTGCGCCCCGTTGCCATGGGAAAAAGTATCTTCTCCCCGACTTTGTAATCGCGGGGATCGTAGGAACGCGCCTGTGCCAAGATGCTCAACATGTCGAAAATGCAACGGCTGTCGCTATATTCCATTTCCTGCGGCTCGCGCACTGGGTTGTGCCACGTTCGTTTCTGCTTTACGGTAGCCACACCGTCATTATAGGAAAACCACGCCTCATCCACCGTATAACGCTTCCCCTCCTCGGCAGCCTTACGGAAATAGAGCGGTTCGAGCTTGTCACTGACATAGCAGGTCAACGTATCGCGCATCTTAAAGAAAAAATCAGTTTTCTTGCTGCCCACAGAGAGAAGGTTGAAACGATATGCAGGCTTGGAATGATAGGTAGTGCCATTCGTGGTCAAACTTGCCAGTCCCACTTTCTTCCAGATAAATTTCCAGTTAAAATATAAATCATACATGACATGCTCACCCGACTGGAATGCTTCATTCTTTGCCACACACTGGGCCTGCACAGGCATCGTGCCGCCCAGCCATAAAAGCCCCGCCAGCAAAAGCAGGCCCAATGCCCGCTTCTTTTTAGTAACTGTATCCCCTGCCGCTATTGCGGTTGCTGTCATTGTTGCGATTATTCCGGCTATTTTTCTTTTTCTTGTCTTCATCTGGTTTTTGTTTTTTTAGTTCATCCGGCTTCTGCTTATCCAGTGGCCTTTCTTTCACATTCCAATCCTGAATCAAATCAAAATTGGCCTTGAACTCCAGCACCTGCGGATAATAATAAACCATTTCCGGCTGGCGTTTGGCAGCATAATCACCGGTATCCCACACGCCGTTTCCGTTTGTATCGTTAATGAGCCGGGCTCCGTATTTTCCCGGATTCAGATAATAAAAGTCAGCCTTGCCCTCTACCACCGGCACTGTCCGTACCACCTTATCCTGAGTATCCAGCAATTCTACAAACGCCAAAGAATCGGCTCCGGTTATATTAAAGAATATCTGTCCGTACTCTTCCAGCTTCTTCACCGTAAACTCTTTCTTCACTTTATCGGTAAACAGGCCATAAAGCCCATGAAAAGCGGTGGAGTCCACTTCAAAGGCGTAGCTTTCACCCGGTTTCCAGTCGGCATACAGATTATACTGTTTCAAATCCAGCGAATCGCGCATAATGTCGAACGGGACATCCTGCCACAACGTATCCACCTTCTGCCTTACGTGCAAAGCAGTATCATTAAAGCTCGCTATCGGCTCTGTAAAACTCAGTGTGATATAGTCGTACACATCCATGGCCGAAGGCGCATACACATCCATCGACAGAAAAGTAGTCGGCTCCGGTTCTTCCTCACCCTTCTTCCTTTTTTTCTTCTTTTCCTTTTCGGCCTTCTCTTTCTCCTCCTGCTTCTTTTCCTGCAGCTTCTTCCAACTTACCTTCGACACGATTCTCAACGTATCCGTCCTGGGAACTAACTGTTCCAACGTATCTGTGTACAAATAAGTCAGGCTCATCCTCAATGTATCCTGCTGATAGAGTAAAGAATCTTTTATCCAATAATGAATCGTATCGTTCCGTCCGGTTGTTTGCTCAATGACAAAAGCATCCTTTTCATCGAAATTCAGTCCCTTCATCAGAGGCAGGCTGTCAGCCGGAGCTGTAAAATAGAAAGAAAACTTCTCCGGTATAAGGCGTTCCGTCTTCATAAGGCGCTGCGAGAAAGACTTCTGCTTGAAACTGCGCAACAGCACATCATCCGGCAAAAAGTGAGTATACCGCCTCTCCATAACCGTATCTATGGTCAGAGAGTCTTTCCACAAAGTATCCTGACGTGTACGCTCCTCCATGGAAGGAATAACGAGAGAGTCATTGAAAGCTATGATCTCCGTAGGTTGGGAGAACTTAAAATTCTGGTCGGCATCCATGAGGGCATACATGCGGTACTTGCCCGGGGCCACCCCGCGTATGGAGAACCGTCCCCGGCTGTCCGTACGTCCTACGCGGTCGAAAGGCTGTGTGATAAAGGCCGAATCGGCCAGATTGGCATGCAAGCCAACCAACAATCCTTTCACCGGTTCCAAGTTCGATGCATCGAGCAGCGTGCCGGCAATGGCCATTGAGTCAAGCTCCGCCCCGGTGGAAAACGTGTAAGTAAAGCTTTCCATAGGATTGCCTTCATTATTATCTTGGATAGCGTCGGAGAAATCTATGGTATACGTGGTGTTGGCCTTCAGCGTATCTTGCAAATTAACCACCACTCTCTTGCCATTTGCCTTTATCTCCGGTTGTTGCACCTGAGGCGGTGAGATAACAACCTTCTCATTCGCCTTCTCCAACTTGATAAATTCATCGAATTCGATTGATATTTTTTTCTTCTTGTTATGGAGAGTGCCCGGCAATGGAGAACTCGTGACGAAACGCGGCGGTTCCTCGTCTATCGAGCCACCCTCCAAACGCCCCACACTGGCACAAGAATACAAGACAGCCACTCCTGCGACTGCCCCCAACAACCTACGTATAAACGGTCTCTTTTTATTATGACGCTTACAATCTAACATGATGCAAAAATAAAGGTTATCCGGCAATTAGCAGTATGCTTTACAGTATTTTAATCAAAAAACAAAGATTTCTCCCGACTATATATAAAACATAGTTAAAAAACAAGGATGTTCACACCTTATATACCGAGAAAAGAATAATTTTGCGACCGAAAACTAAATAGATACATTCAGTTTTCACGTCTACCTTTTTTCTTCTATGATTGACACACAAAAACTTCCGATTAACTAGAATAAAATTATACAGAGAATTATAAAAAGTATGAAGAGTAGATTAGTATTATTGGCATGTTGCTTGGCACTGCTCAGCAGTTGTGGACAAGGTGACAAAAGTACGGGTAAAGCACCCGAATTCGCAGTGATTACGGTAGAGACCACCACTGCCAACCTGACAAACAGTTATCCGGCTACTATTAAAGGTAAACAAGATGTGGAAATCCGCCCTATGGTGAGTGGTTTTATCACTAAACTACACGTAGACGAAGGTTCTGTTGTGCGTAAAGGACAAGTTTTGTTCAGTATCGATCCTGTGCAGTACCAGGCTGCCGTAAATTCAGCCAAAGCAGCGGTTGAAACAGCAAAGGCCGCCGTAAATACGCAAGAGCTTACAGTCAGCAACAAGCGTACGCTGAATCAAAAGAACATCATCAGTGACTATGACCTGCAAATGGCCGAAAACCAATTGGCACAGACCAAAGCGCAATTGGCACAGGCGGAAGCACAACTGGTCAATGCCAAGAACAACTTGTCGTACACCAGCGTAACAAGTCCCAGCGACGGTATTGTAGGCACTATCCCCTATCGTGTGGGTAGCTTGGTAAGCCCCTCTATGGGCACTCCGCTGACTACGGTTGCCGATATCTCCGAGATGTTCGCTTATTTCTCCATGACCGAAAGACAGCTCCTTTCACTGATACGTGAAGGCGGCAGCATCAAGGAAATCCTTGCAAAGATGCCTCAGGTGCAGCTGCAACTGATTGACGGAACCATGTATGCCGACAGCGGACGTGTAGAAACCATCAGCGGCGTCATCGACCAGACAACAGGCGCTGTGAACATGCGCGCGCTCTTCCCCAACAAGCACAACATCCTGCGTAGCGGCGGTACAGGAAACGTAGTATTCCCCAACCCGATGGAAAACGTGATTATGATTCCGCAATCGGCCACTACGGAGATACAGGATAAGAAGTTTGTGTTCGTTGCCCAACCGGACAACACGCTGAAAAACACCGAAATCCAGGTATTCAGCCTGAACGACGGTAAATACTTCTATGTTACCGACGGCTTGAAATCCGGCGACAAGATTGTGATAGAAGGTGTGCAGAACCTGAAAGACGGACAAGTCATCACTCCTATCACTCCCGAAGAGAAAGAGGCCGAATATCAGAAAGCCATTAAAGACCAGAAGGAAGGTAATATCCAAACTGCGTTTAACTAACGTTTAACGATTAGTGATAAACAGCCTGCGGTATACCAACGCAAACTGCCAATCGCCAGTCGTTAACTCCTAATCAGTAAAAAGAACATGAAATTAGATAGATTTATTAATCGTCCGGTACTGTCAACGGTAATCTCCATCCTGATAGTGATCTTGGGACTTATTGGTCTGGCCACACTGCCTATCACCCAATATCCGGACATTGCACCTCCGACAGTGTCGGTACGTGCCACCTACCAGGGCGCCAATGCCCAAACGGTGCTGAATTCTGTCATCGCACCGCTGGAAGACCAAATCAACGGTGTGGAGAACATGATGTACATGACCTCCAATGCAGCCAATAACGGTTCTGCCGAAATCTCCATTTACTTCAAACAAGGCACCGACCCAGATATGGCAGCCGTCAACGTGCAGAATCGCGTGTCCATGGCTCAAGGTTTGCTGCCCGCCGAAGTAACCCAAGTGGGCGTTACCACGCAGAAACGGCAGACTTCCATGCTGATGGTATTCTCCATCTATGATGAGAAAGACCAATATGACATTGAATTCCTTGAGAACTATGCCAACATCAACCTCATTCCGGAAATCAAACGTGTGAACGGAGTGGGTGACGCCACCGTCCTCGGTCAGGATTACTCCATGCGCATCTGGCTGAAACCGGACATAATGGCACAGTATAAACTGATACCCAGCGACGTAGCCGGCGCACTGGCCGAACAAAACATTGAAGCAGCCCCCGGCCAGTTTGGTGAACGCGGTAACCAAAGTTTCCAATACACCATCCGCTACAAAGGCCGTCTCCAACAACCGGAGGAGTTTGAGAACATCGTTATCAAGGCTCTTGAAAACGGCGAAGTGCTTCGCATGAAAGACATTGCCGACATAGAGCTCGGACGTTTGTCCTATAACTTCAACAATACGGTAAACGGCCACAAGGCTGTGTCCTGTATCGTATACCAGATGGCCGGAACCAATGCAACGCAAACAATCAGCGACTTGGAACAAGTGCTCAGCAAAGCATCCGAAACGCTGCCTTCCGGTTTGAAGATAAATATTGCACAAAGTGCCAATGACTTCCTGTTCGCTTCTATCCACGAGGTTGTCAAGACCTTGATCGAAGCATTTATTCTCGTGTTCATCGTGGTGTATATCTTCCTGCAGGATATGCGTTCTACGTTGATTCCCGCTATTGCCATTCCGGTGGCCCTGATTGCCACCTTCTTCGTACTGAAGCTGATCGGGTTCAGTATCAACCTGCTGACCCTTTCGGCCATGGTGCTTGCCATCGCGATTGTGGTGGACGACGCCATAGTCGTCGTCGAGGGTGTTCACGCCAAGCTCGACCAGGGATATAAATCGGCAAGAACCGCCTCTATCGACGCCATGAGTGAACTGGGCGGCGCCATCGTCTCCATTACACTGGTAATGATGTCTGTGTTCGTGCCGGTAAGTTTTATGGGTGGTACAGCCGGTACGTTCTACCGGCAATTCGGTCTTACAATGGCCATCGCCATCGGTTTCTCCGCGCTGAACGCCTTGACACTGAGTCCGGCTTTGTGCGCCATCTTCTTGAAGCCGCACAACAGTGACGCCGGCATGAAAGAACGGATAGGCGTTGCCACCAAAGAAGCGCGTAAGATTATGATAGCCCGCTATGCCGATTCTATCGGTAAAATGATGCGCCCCGGTCTGACACTGCTCTTCACCACGATTGCCATTTTAGGTATGATCTTCGGTTTATTCAACTTTGAGAATCATCCTGTGCTCTGTCTGGTTATGATTGTAATCAGCGTACTGGCATTGGCCGGTATGACTACCGACAAGTTCAAACATTCTTTCAACGCCTCCTACGACTCCATTTTGGGCAAATACAAGAAGCAGGTGCTCCGCTTCATCCAGAAGAAATGGCTGTCGGGCGGTATTGTCGTGGGTTCCATTGTACTGCTGGTAGTATTTATGAACATCACACCGACGGGTATGGTCCCCAATGAAGACACCGGTACTATCATGGGTGTAGTGACGCTGCCTCCGGGCACTTCACAAGAACGCGCCATGGAGGTGCTGACTCGTGTGGACAGCCTTGTTGCAGCCGATCCGGCAGTAGAGTCGCGTACGGTAATCTCCGGTTTCAGCTTCATCGGCGGGCAGGGACCTTCTTACGGCTCGCTCATCATCAAGCTGAAGGATTGGGAAGACCGTTCCACCATGCAGAATTCAACGGTTGTTTATGCCACGCTCTTCATGCGTGCCCAGAAGATCATCAAGGAAGCACAGGTATTGTTCTTTGCGCCGCCTATGATCCCGGGTTACTCGGCATCCAGCGATATCGAATTGAACATGCAGGACAAGACCGGTGGTGACCTCAACCACTTCTTCGAGGTAGTGAACCAATATACCGCCGCTTTGGAGGCACGCCCGGAAATCAACTCCGCAAAGACCAGCTTCAACCCGAACTTCCCGCAATATATGCTGGATATCGACGCGGCTGCCTGTAAGAAAGCAGGCCTCAGCCCAAGCGCCATCCTCAGCACCATGCAGGGATACTTCGGAGGTCTCTACGCCTCCAACTTCAACAGTTTCGGTAAGATGTATCGTGTCATGATCCAGGCCGAGCCGAATGCAACCAAGAATTTGGAATCACTCTCCAGCATCAAGGTGCGCAACGGTAACGAAATGGCTCCCATCACTCAATTCGTGTCAATCAAGAAAGTATATGGCCCGGACATCATCAGCCGTTTCAACCTTTACACATCCATGAAGGTAATGGTGGCTCCCGCCAGCGGTTACACTTCCGGTCAGGCATTGGCCGCCATTGCAGAGGTTGCCAAAGAAAGCCTTCCGACAGGTTTCGCCTACGAACTTGGAGGTATGGCCCGCGAAGAGGCTGAAACCAGCGGCAGCACTACCGGTCTGATTTTTGTGCTCTGCTTCGTATTCGTTTATCTGTTGCTGAGTGCGCAATATGAAAGTTATATCCTTCCGCTTTCCGTATTGCTCTCCGTACCGTTCGGTTTGCTGGGCAGCTTCCTGTTCGTCAGCGGTATAGGCTCATTGGGCAACATTCCTGCACTGAAAATGATTTTGGGTACTATGTCCAACGACATCTATATGCAGATTGCCCTCATCATGCTTATGGGTCTGTTGGCCAAGAACGCTATCTTGATTGTAGAGTTCGCCCTTGACCGCCGCAAAATGGGTATGAGCATCACTTGGGCTGCCGTACTGGGTGCAGGAGCCCGTCTGCGTCCTATCCTGATGACCTCATTGGCCATGATTGTGGGTCTGCTCCCGCTGATGTTCGCCTCCGGTGCAGGAGCCAACGGTAACCGTACACTGGGTACATCGGCCATCGGCGGTATGTTAATCGGTATGATATTGCAGATATTCATTGTGCCTGCCCTGTTCGTAGCCTTCCAATACCTGCAAGAGAAGGTTAAGCCGATGGAGTGGGAAGATGTAGATAACTCGGATGCAGAACCTGAGATTGAACAATATACAAAATAGTGATTACTAATCATTCATCACTAAACACTAATCACTAAAATATAGCTTATCATGAAGAAAATAATCACTCTGATGTGCGCAACTGCCTTACTGAGCAGTTGCCATATCTACAAATCATACGACAGGCCCGAAGATATCACAGTGGAAGGCCTGTATCGCGACACCGTTGCCGGTGGCGATACACTTGCCGCCGACACTGCCAATTTCGGTAATCTGCCTTGGAAGGAAGTGTTTACAGACGCCCGGTTGCAGACGCTTATCGAACAGGCACTGGCCAACAATGCCGACCTGCGCAGCGCAGCACTGACCGTAAAACAAGCTCAGGCAGCATTGATGTCCGCACGTCTGGCCTATGCCCCGATGCTGGCTCTCTCCCCTCAGGGAACAGTGAGCAGTTGGGATAAAGGGAAAGCCACACAGACCTATTCACTCCCTGTGACGGCAAGTTGGCAGATCGACCTGTTCGGCCAGTTGCTGAACCCCAAGCGCAAGGCACAGGTTTCCCTGAAGCAGACACAGTTCTACGAGCAAGCCGTACAGACGCAGGTAATCGCCAACGTAGCCAATATGTACTACACCCTGCTGATGCTCGACCGCCAGTTGCAGATCAGCGAAGCCACCTGCGATATTCTGAAACGCAACCTCGAAACCGTAGAAGCCATGAAAGAAGCTGCTATGGCGAACAGTGCAGCCGTAGAACAAAGCCGTACTGCTTATGCACAAGTAATGGCTTCCCTGCCCGACATACGCCAAAGCATCCGCGAAACGGAAAACGCATTATGCCTGATGCTGAACCAGCCGGCGCAAAGCATTGCACGCGGCACGTTGGAAAGCCAGGAGCTGCCTGCCGAATTCTCCACCGGAATTCCTTTGCAGCTATTGTCTAACCGTCCCGACGTGAAAGCCGCCGAGATGTCATTAGCCGCAAGCTACTATGATACCAACAGCGCACGCGCCGCTTTCTATCCTCAGATTACATTAAGCGGTTCTGCCGGCTGGACCAACAGCGCCGGAACCGGTATAGTCAATCCCGGCAAATTGCTGGCCTCCGCCATCGGTTCACTGACGCAGCCTCTGTTCTATCGCGGCGCCAACATAGCCCGTCTGAAACAGGCAAAAGCACAAGAGGAGCAGGCCAAGATCCAGTTCCAGACCACATTGCTCAAAGCCGGAAATGAGGTGAGCAATGCCCTGTATCAATATCAAATGACCTCGGATAAAGCCGTTTCACGCGAAATTCAAGTGAATTCTGCCCGTAAAGCTGCGGAAGATACAAAAGAATTGTTTAACTTAGGCACGTCAACCTATCTGGAAGTCTTGTCGGCCGAGCAATCTTACCTCAGCGCACAACTTTCAGAAGTGGCTGATACCTTCGACCGCATGCAGTCTGTAATCAGTCTGTATCAAGCATTGGGCGGAGGGAGAGAGAAATAATTATAAATGATGAATTCTGAATCATGAATTATGGACAGCCCTATGCTGCCGGTTCATGATTCGAAATTCATAATTCAAAATTAGAAAACATGATTAGTCCATTAGCATCTGTAGATTCAACCGCTAAAATCGGTAAGAATGTGACCATTCAGCCTTTCGCTTACATCGAAAGAGATGTGGAAATCGGTGATGACTGCGTGATTATGTCAAATGCAAGTATCCTCAAGGGTACTCGCTTAGGTAAAGGAAACAAGGTACATCATGGTGCCGTACTGGGTAGTGAGCCACAGGATTTTCATTACACAGGCGAAGAAAGCCGATTGATTATCGGCGACAACAACGACATTCGTGAAAATGTGGTTATCAGTCGTGCGACACACGAAAGCGGCTGCACGCGCATCGGTGACAACAACTATCTAATGGACGGCGTACACCTCTGCCACGACGTACAAATTGGCAATCACTGCGTATTGGGCATCAAGAGCACAGTGGCAGGCGACTGCCGCATAGACGACTGCACGATCCTGAGCAGCAATGTCATCCTGCATCAGAACTGCCACATCGGTAGTTGGGTGCTGATTCAGGCAGGTTGCCGCATTGCAAAAGATGTGCCGCCTTATATCATTATGAATGGCAATCCGGCAGAATACCATGGCATCAATGCAATGGTGCTCCAACACAAGCATCAGGTCACCGACCGTATTCTGCGCCATATCGTAAATGCTTACCGCCTGGTGTATCAAGGAAACTTCAGCGTACAGGATGCCCTGCAAAAGATTGAAGACCAGGTCCCGATGAGTGACGAGATACACAACATCATCAACTTTATCCGTAACTCCAAAGGTATAGCGAAGTAGTTCCCCGTACGTATAGCATGTCTCCGCATTCCAAACTCTCCGTAGCCGCTACGGAGAGTTAGAATGATAGCTTCATTCATAAAAACCAAAGTTTTATTCTTATAAATCAAACCTTCATTTATAAGAATAAAACTTTTATTTTAAGACTGCATGGCAACGGAAGCAACTATCCCCTACGAAGCCGGCAGGTTGCCATAGGATAGTGGTTCCCTCTTACTCGAAATGCAATTCTCCGAAGAACTCCGGACAGTGGAAGTTCGGTTTTTCCAAATCAATGGGACTCCACGACAAGAAATGGGGAGTCTGCAACTTATCACCGCATTTATAGAAGTTGGCACGAATCGTCTTACCGCCCAGCGAGGTGACGTTATGCATGAAGAAAGCCGAATAAGGTATCACCAAAGCTACTTCCCAGCTACACTCTCCTATCCGCTCCTCAAAATCCTCACGCCCCAAAGAAGACCAGCGCTGCACCTTATCGAGCACCTCCTGCGGCGCATGCCTGCGGCCGTTCCGCCCTGCTCCCGCACCGATAAGCAAGCGTCCCGCACAGTTACATTCCATATTATAATACACCCCGTCTTCCGCAGGAACGGAGAAGAACTCCACACACGAATCTTCCCAGACAGGCCCGTTGTCCCTGCCCGCTACGGCACGTATGCTGTTTTCTTTCACTTTATAATGAATCAGGATAGCATTATCCGCATAAGCCATGCGGAATTTGACATCCGGACAATACGGATATGCCGCCCAGTTCACTGTATTAACCGGCTGAAAAGCCACTTTTTCTTCATCCAAAAGAGCAGGAACCGATTCCACCGGTATGTTTGCCATGCTCACTTTCTTGACATCCAGTTCTTTCATCATCTTATTTTTGGGGGTTAACGCGAATAAGGGGAAAACACAGCACCCCATTACCGCTGCTATCATATATCTTATCGAATACATGAGGCTATGAACTCTTGCATTTCCGGAGTATGCTCTTCCACGCTTTGCAGCAATTTGAACTGCGCTTTGGTGCGCACCAGGTTGTGTTCCGGATATTGAATCTTATAGTATGTATCACCGTTAATGTAATCGGCAAGGAAACGCACACATTGCATATAGGGGAACAATGCGGCCGCATAAGGCAAATTCTCTATCTCCACCGGCAGCAGGAAAGATTTGGCCGACTCCAGATAGCCCTTTGTGAAAGCCTTGAATATCTCCATATTGAAATTCACGTTGGAGAGGTCTTTGTCATCTTCCAGCCCCGTATTGGCTCCCGAACGCAGAAAATCGCCAAAGTCGGAAAATACAAAACTGGGCATCACCGTATCGAGGTCGATGACGCAGAGTACATTGCCGTTTTCATCGAACATCATATTGTTGACTTTCGTATCGCAATGGCAAACACGCTTGGGCAACTTGTTTTCACGATGCAAGCGTTCCGCCTTGCACATTTCATCGGCGCGACGCTCAATTTCATCCAGAAAATACCGCACTTCCCCCACACGTCCGGCAACATCCGCCGCCACAGCATCATGAAGCTGCTTCAAACGGAATTCCATATTGTGGAAATTGGGGATTGTCTCGCCCAGACGGTCGGGAATATCGGCAAGCATGGCCTGGAAGTTGCCGAAAGCCGCACCGGCATAGTATGAATATTCGGGATTGACCGTTTCGTATGTCCTTGCATTGGGAATAAACGTCATGACACGCCAGTAATTCCCGCCGTCGAACCAATAAGTCTTTCCATTGTCGGCAGGAAGGAAATGGAGCACCTTACGCTCGATATCGCCTTCACCTTTTTCTTCCAGTTTCCTGCGGATATGAGTGGTTACGGCATTGATATTTGCCTGCAACATCTCTACATCTTGGAAAATGGCATGATTGATGCGCTGCAATACGTAATCGGGCGCATCGGCTTCGAGTGTGGTTACTTTATACGTGTCATTGATAAGCCCGGCTCCTAAGGGCTTGATTTCTTGCACTGTACCTGTTAATTGGAAATGAGATACGATAGATAAAAGGTCTTTCATGATAATTAAGAGATTAATTTATGGTACAAATATACCTTCTTTATTAGGTATAATCTGTTTATAATTGTTCGATGAAGTTCCAAATTTATACATTTAAGCAGACATAACCTCAAAATCCAAATAATAAATGAGATTCTTTGCCTAAAATATTCATATATTTGTAACTGAAACCTTAAAAATGACTCAACGTGCAGAAGCTTATCATCAGACTACTCTTCATTTTAGCGGGCATGGCTTTCGCAAATGTATATGGCCAGAACATTACTTTCAACCACCTTACCACTGACAACGGGCTATCGCAATTCTCCGTAAACAGTCTGTACATCGACGAAAGCGGTATTCTATGGATTGGCACACGCGAAGGGCTGAACCGCTACAACGGGGAAGACATAAAGACCTATAAATTACAAAAGAACGATCCTAACAGCCTTTTCTGCAATACAGTACTGCGTATTGTGGGCAACCGCAACGGAAGCATCTATCTGCTCTGCACCGACGGAGTGGCCGAGTTCAACCTTATCACCCAAAAATTCACAACTTTACTGCAAGGGAGCATCAACAGCATCTACTACAATAACGGCCTTTTCATCGGTAAAAAGAACGAAGTCTACCGGTACAATGAAGAGACCGCCAACTTCGATCTCTACTATCAGTTGCCCAACGGCAGTCTGGATATCTTTTGCATGCACATTGACAAAGGTTATTTATGGATAGGCACTACCACCAACGGTGTATACCGCCTGAATATAGACAAAAAAGAACTGGAACACCCCATTCGGAAAGGGAATATCATCAGTTTCTATCGGGACAGCGGAGGAGAATTATGGATTGGTAGCTGGGAAGAGGGACTGTTCCATGTAAAGACAGACGGAAAGATCGAAAACTTCAAGTACGATGCCAAGAACCCGCACAGCCTTTCTTCTAATTTCGTCAGGGCCTGTTGCGAGGACAATCTGGGAAATATATGGATAGGCACCTTCAACGGACTGAACCGTTACAACAAAAGTACCGGTTTGTTCCAAAACCATACCGCCAACGACATACAGAGCGACGGCCTTACACACTCTTCCATCTGGTGCATTGTAAAAGACAATCAAGGCACGCTCTGGCTGGGAACTTACTTTGGCGGTGTCAACTACTTCAATCCGGAATATGAAATCTATACCCGCTACTCTTATTCTTCCAACGAAAAGCAAGGACTGAGCAACCCCGTCGTAGGGCGTACCATCGAAGATAAAAACGGCAACCTATGGATAGGAACCGAAGGCGGCGGCCTGAACTATTTCAACCGCCGTACACGCGAATTCAAATGGTATCGCCCTCAAGAAGGACGCAACAGTATATCGCACAATAATGTGAAAGCACTTTATTACGATGCCGACAAAGAAATTATATGGATAGGCACTCACTTGGGCGGTATGAACAGACTGGACATACGCTCCGGGCACTTTACCCATTACCGCATGGAAGATAACAACCGGCAAACTCTCCCTTCGGATATTGTCCGCGACATCATTCCTTACAAGGACCTCTTGATTGTAGCGACTCAAAACGGAGTGTGTCTCTTTGAGCCAGACAGCGGAAAGTGCCGGCAACTGTTTAAAGACAGCAAAGAGGGGAAATCCATAAAAATGGTGGCGGATATACTACTCGATTCGGAAGGTACCCTGTGGATTGCCGCCACCGGAGAGGGCGTGTTCAGCTATCGTTTCGATACCCGGAAACTGACCAACTACCGCCATGACTCCGCCAATCCGAACAGCCTTAGTAACAACAACGTAAACAATATAATGCAGGACAGTCAAGGCCACCTGTGGTTCTCCACTTCGGGCAGCGGCCTGGATCTATATCATCCTGCAAACAATGACTTCGAAAACTTCGACAAAGAGAAAAACGGCCTTGCCAGCGACTGCGTCTACGAGACGCAAGAGTCTGCCGCCAGTGGCAAATTACTGCTTATCACCAACCAAGGCTTCTCCATTTTTGACTATCAGAACATGCATATTAAGAATTACAGCGCCGAAAATGGGTTTCCGCTGACAGCCGTCAACGAGAATTCGCTCTGCATCACCCGCGATGGCGAAATTTTCCTGGGTGGCGTACAGGGCATGATTTCTTTTCATGAAATGGAGCTGAACTTTACACCAAAACCCTATAACATCATCCTTTCACGCCTCATCGTCAACGGACAGGAAATACACGCAGGGGACAAAACCGGTATCCTGCAACACTCCTTGTGCCACACCCGGGAGATAACGCTCAATGCAGACCAAAGCATGTTCAGCATAGAGTTTGCCACATCCAACTACATACCTGCCAACAAAGACGATATCATTTACAAACTGGAGGGCTTCTCCGACGAATGGACCAATACGCGCGGACTGCACTCCATAACTTATACCAATCTGAATGCGGGCACTTACACCCTGCTCATCAAACCGGAAGAAAAGGATGAAAGCCTTTGCCCACAAGCGAGGCTCATCATCCATATACTACCTCCGTATTACAGAACAACCTTTGCCTACTTCATCTACCTCATCCTAACGACGGCAGTGTTATGGTACCTGATACGTACCTACAAATCCAGAATCAAACTGCAAGAGTCCCTGAAATATGAGCAAAAACACATTCAGGATGTAGAAGCATTAAACCAGTCCAAACTGCGTTTCTTCACCAACATCTCGCACGAGTTCCGCACTCCGCTGACGCTGATCGTGGGCCAGGTGGAAACCCTTCTGCAATTACAGAACTTCACCCCCGCCATTTATAACAAGATATTAGGCATTTATAAGAACAGCATCCAGCTACGCGAACTGATCACCGAATTGCTCGACTTCCGCAAGCAAGAGCAAGGACATATGAAGATAAAGGTCAGCCCGCACAATATCGTGAATTTTCTATATGAAAACTATCTGCTGTTCCTCGAATATGCCAGCGCAAAACGCATCAACTTCAACTTCGAGAAAGAAACCGACGAACTTGAAGTGTGGTACGACCAAAAGCAGATGCAGAAAGTCATCAACAACCTTTTATCCAATGCCATTAAGCATACGGAGGAGGAAGATACCATTACGCTCAGCGTGAAAAAAGAGGAAGACAACGTTGTGATCCGCGTAAAAGATACAGGAAGCGGCATCGATGCAAAAGAAATCGACAAGATATTCGACCGTTTCTATCAGATAGATCCGGTTAACTCCACCGATGCCGGGAAAAGCGGTACGGGCATCGGGCTGGCGTTGACTAAGGGCATCATAGAGCTGCATCATGGCACTATCCGCGTAGAAAGCGAACTCGGCAAGGGAACCAGCTTTATTGTCACCCTGCGTTTGGGCAACGGAATTTTTGACGCAGAGCAAATCAACCCCAACCCGGATTGTGTGCAACAAATAGAAATACCTAAACCGGAAACAGATGCTTTCCTGAAAACGGAACTTGAGGAAAATGCACCTATCAAGCGTATCCCGGATGCTAAAATGCTAATCGTAGAAGACAACGATTCCATCCGGGAAATGCTCGCCAATATCTTCAAACCATTCTACCAGATACTGACAGCTACCAACGGAGAAGAAGGCTGGGAACTGGTGCGCAACGAGATGCCCTGCATTGTGGTAAGCGACGTGGTGATGCCCAAAATGTCGGGAACAGAGTTGTGCAAACTTATAAAAAACGATTTCAACACCTGCCATATTCCCGTAGTATTGTTGACCGCACGTACCGCTATCGAGCAGAATATCGAAGGCTTGCGCATCGGTGCGGACGACTACATTACCAAACCATTCAACACAAGCCTACTGATTTCCCGCTGCAACAACTTGGTGAACTCCCGTATCCTCTTACAGGAGAAATTCAGCAAACAGCCGCAGGCAGCCGCCCAAATGCTCGCTACAAACCCGATTGACAAAGATATTCTGGACCGCGCCATGGCTATCATCGAACAACATCTGGATGATACGGAATTCAACGTCAATGTCTTTGCCAGGGAAATGGCAATGGCACGCACCAACCTGTTCACCAAGTTAAAAGCAATCACCGGACAGACTCCCAATGACTTTATTCTGACTATCCGCTTAAAAAAGGGCGCCCTGATGCTACGCAATAACCCGGAACTAAACATCACAGAGATCTCCGACAGGATAGGATTCAGCTCTTCACGCTATTTCAGCAAGTGCTTCAAAGATGTCTATCATGTCAGTCCGCTGGCGTACCGCAAGGGAGAGGAAGACGACAAGGAAAAGGAAGAGGAAGGGAGCGAAGAATAGGTTTTACATGTTTTGGACTTTTCATGCCTCTGTGTGTACTATTCTATACACAGAGGTTGGAAAAGAGCACATACCTTTGGAGCGGAAATCAAACTTTAAAGCCCAAAGACTATGAAACATTTATCTAACCTCCTACCATATCTCCCAAGCGCAATCCTCTTGGCGGGATGTGGCAATCATTCCAAACAGGCAGCTCCAAGCAGCCAATTGCAAAAGCCAAATGTCATCTATCTTATTTCGGATGACCTGGGCATTGGCGACCTTAGCTGCTATGGCGCCACAAAAGTAAGCACTCCGAATATCGACCGCCTTGCCGGTCAAGGTATGCAGTTTACCAACGCTTATGCCACTTCCTCCACAAGCACTCCCTCCCGTTTCGGCCTATTGACAGGTATGTACCCCTGGAGACAAGAAAATACCGGCATCGCTCCGGGTAACTCCGAACTGATCATCGACACAGCCTGCGTTACAATGGCTGATATGTTCAAAGAAGAAGGCTATTGCACAGGAGCTGTTGGCAAATGGCACCTGGGATTGGGGCCTAAGGGCGGAACGGACTTCAACCATGAAATCAAGCCGAATACGCAAGACATCGGTTTCGACTACGAATTTATAATTCCTGCTACTGTGGACCGCGTACCCTGTGTTTTCGTAGAAAACGCCCATGTTGTAGGACTCGATCCCAAAGATCCTATCACCGTCAATTATAATCACAAAGTAGGCGACTGGCCCACCGGGCTTGAAAATCCAGAATCAGTAAAAATGAAGCCCAGTCAGGGACACAATAATACCATTATTAACGGTATTCCCCGTATTGGCTGGATGACCGGCGGCAAATCGGCCCTCTGGGTAGATGAGGACATTGCAGACATTATTACCGGCAAAGCTAAAGATTTCATCATTTCACATAAGAATGAACCTTTCTTCCTGTATATGGGCACACAAGACGTACATGTTCCCCGCGTTCCTCACCCACGCTTTGCAGGGAAAAGCGGTTTAGGACCGCGCGGTGACGTCATTCTGCAATTGGACTGGACCGTTGGCGAAATTATGCGTACCCTCGACAGCTTGAACATTGCCGACAATACAATCTTCGTATTTTGCAGCGACAACGGGCCTGTCATTGACGACGGTTATCAGGACCAAGCTCTCGAATTGCTGAACGGACACACGCCCATGAAACATTATCGTGGCGGCAAGTACAGCTCGTTCGATGCCGGCACCCGTATTCCATTCATTGTCCGCTGGCCCAATGGGATCAAACCGGGCAAACAACAGGCCCTATTCTCCATGATTGATGTATATGCTTCATTCGCAGCCCTGCTGGATCATCAGCTTCCCACAGGTGTCGCCCCCGACAGCCGCGACCAGCTTGATAGCTTCCTCGGTACGGATACCGCCGGGTGCAACTACATAGTGCAACAGAACCTGAACAATACCCTATCCATCATCCAGAATAACTGGAAGTATATCGAGCCAAGCAACAAACCGGCCTTGGAATACTGGACAAAAATAGAAATGGGAAACAATCCCGAACCCCAACTTTATAACCTGTCCATTGATCCTTCCGAGAAAAACAACGTGGCTAAGGACCATCCGGATAAAGTAAAAACACTCTCCGCCCTATTGGAAGAAGTGAAAAGCGCAAAGAACCAACAATATCGACAGACACAAAACTTCTAACCTAATCTCTATGTCGATAATCAATTAAAAGACTTTAATTGATTACACTTGAATGAGAGAGAAGGATCGTGAGATTCTTCTCTCTTTTTAGAATATCGCCCTCTTCATAAAAGATACGGAATAAAAACGTATCTTTGCAGCCATGAACAATAATTTATTACCTATACATTTCGCTCCGCTCCAAGGCTATACAGACGCGGTATATAGGCTGGCACACGCCCGTATATTCGGTGGCATCGACACTTACTATTCCCCTTTTGTACGTGTGGAACATGGTGAGATCCGTCGTAAAGACGCACGCGATATAAGTTCGAAGAATAACCGGGAAGGAATACACCTGATTCCCCAGCTGATTGCATCACAGCCCGACAAGCTGGAACAGATAATCACTCTTTTCATCGAGAACAATTATCAGGAAGCAGATATCAACTTGGGATGCCCTTTCCCAATGTTGGCCAAACGTCACAATGGCGCCGGAATGTTGCCGTATCCGGACGAGGTAAAAGATCTGCTGACCGCCGCAATAGAAAAATACCCTCAAATCCATTTCTCCGTCAAACTCCGGTTGGGTTGGGAAAATGCAGAAGAATGCCTCGCACTGCTGCCATTGTTCAATGCCCTTCCTTTGACGCATATCATCCTACATCCGCGTTTAGGGAAGCAACAATACAAGGGAGAGGTGGATTTAAGTGGATTTGAGGCTTTTTATAACGGGTGCGAAAAGCCTTTATTATACAATGGAGACCTGCATACAGTGGAAGATATACAAACGATTACAGAACGCTTTCCAAAATTGGCAGGAGTAGTCATAGGACGTGGCCTGCTCGCCAATCCTGCCCTGGCATGGGAATACCGACAAGGGAAAAAACTCTCTCCCGATGAGATAATTGAGAAAGTAGGCCAGTTGCATACAGAAGTTTACAGCACCTATGAAGAGTTACTGCAAGGCGGAGAAACACAGTTGCTAATGAAAATGAAAAGTTTTTGGGAGTACCTGATGCCCGACGGAAACCGTAAAGCAAAAAAAGCCATACACAAAACCAGTAAATTAGCCAATTACCGGATAGCAGTAAATAATTTACTTTCTTCATATAAATGAAACGGGAACTACAATCCTAAAAGCACCGGTTTTCTCACATGAAAATGAAAAACAATCTATGAATAACCTTTTATCCGCAGATTGTTTTTTTATTATACTGTAATTATAGGCCAAACCTCCTCCCAAAGCCCCTATAACACTACTTTCATGTACAAAATTAGACTATTTCCGAACGATTACCTTATATATCTGCCCTATCATATTAATATTTTTGCACTGTGATTTTGTACTCACAGAAATGGAATTATAACCTTATTAATCAATTAAACCAATATTTATGAAAAAGAAGCTGATCTTTTTGAGGGCATTAAGTACAGTATTGCTTTTTGTCTTTTTCGTAACACAAACCAATGCACAGGCATTGACCGTTACAGGTACTGTAAATGATAACTTCGGTCCTGTCATCGGCGCATCTGTCTTTGTAAAAGGAACCAACAACGGTTGTATAACCGACCTTGATGGCAACTTCACCCTATCCAATGTACCTTCCAAAGCGGTATTGGTAGTTTCATTTATCGGCTATCAGACACAGGAAATCCCCGTAAACAACCAAAAGAAATTCACTGTCAATTTAACAGAAGACGCCCAACAACTGCAAGAAGTCGTTGTCGTTGCTGTGGGATATGGCGATGTCCGCCGCAAGGACCTGACAGGTTCCATCGCCAAAGCAGACATCAAAGAATTGACTAAAACCCCTGTCAACAACGTCGCCGAATCCTTAGGCGGACGTATTGCCGGTGTACAGGTTTCATCGACAGACGGCGGTCTGGGGGATAACTTCAATATTGTTATCCGCGGTGCCGGTTCATTGACCCAAAGTACGGCTCCTTTATACGTCATTGACGGTTTTCCACAGGAAACATCCAACATGGGCTCTTTGAACCCCAACGACATTGAATCGATTGATGTTTTAAAGGACGCTTCAGCTACTGCCATTTACGGTTCGCGCGGTGCCAATGGTGTGGTCATCATCACAACGAAGAAGGGAAAAGCAGGCAAACCGACTATCTCCTACAATGGAAGTTTCACAGTAGGTTTGGTAAACAATACCCCCGAAATGATGAATGGATATGAATTCGTCAAGCTCCAACAAGAAATCATGGGTACAGAAGATTTCACCAACATGTATCTGAAAGACGGGCTTACATTGGAAGATTACCGTAATTTCAAATCCTACGATTGGCAGAAAGAAATCTATCGTACCGCTTTAAGCCACAACCACCACGTACTCCTGAATGGCAATGCTGGAGATTTGAAATATTCCACATCAGTCTCTTACAACAACCAGCAGGGTGTTATTATCAATTCAGACCTGAGCAGATACCAGGCACGTGTCAATTTGAGCCAACAATTCAATAAAAGATTGAAGGTAGACGCTAACGCAAACTTTGCCAGCACAGTGCAAAACGGTCCCAATCCCTCTACCAATACTTCATCCATGTCTACAGCCTTCATGTACAGCGTATGGGCATATCGTCCCGTATCACCCTCAGGAGCCGATTTAATGGAGGAGATCTATGACACAGACATTGATATGGCGGAGGATTATCGTTTTAATCCCGTATTATCAGCAAAAAACGAATACCGGAAAAATACCACTAATACATTGCAGGCAAACCTCAGTGCAGAGTATGAAATCATTAAAAACTTAAAGTTCAAGGTTTCGGCAGGCTATTCAAGCCGCGACCTCAAGAAAGAAGAATTCAACGGTCCCAATACCCGTACGGGAAACTCCCATCCCTCCAATACGCAAAGTAAAGGCATCAATGCCAAATTGTACCAGTATGAATTCAGAAGCTATCTAAACGAGAACACCTTGACCTATCAGTTCAATAAGAACCGTCACAGCATGAACGCATTGGCAGGTTTGAGTTTACAAAAGAACAGTGACTACGCCCATTCTGTGGCAACCGAACACATCAGTAATGAATCTTTTGGAATGGCAGGCCTGGACAAAGGAACTAACCAGACAATCGAAAGCAATCAGGGAGAAAACAAGATGATGTCCTATTTTGGCCGTATCAATTACAATTTTGACTCAAGATACTACATCACTGCTTCCATGCGTGCTGACGGTTCTTCCAAATTTCCGAAAAACAACCGTTGGGGATATTTTCCTTCCGGATCCGTAGCATGGGCGTTTGGTCGTGAAGCCTTTATTTCGGAAAACGCCTCTTGGCTATCCAACGGAAAATTACGTATCAGCTACGGCCAGACCGGTAATAATCGTGTAGGCGACTTTGATTATATGGCTAAACTGATAACCAGCGATGATGTCTACAAATATCCATGGAACAGTTCCTTTACCCCTGGTTTCCATATTTCCAATAAGGCCAACTCACAACTCAAATGGGAAACAACCGAACAGTTCGACTTCGGTTTGGATTTAGGCTTCCTCAACGGACGCATCAATCTGACTGCCGATTATTATATAAAGACAACCAAAGACTTGCTCCTTCAGGCCGACGTTCCGGGAAGCTCCGGGTTCACAAGCGCGACACTCAACGTAGGAAAACTCGAAAATAAAGGTCTTGAAGTTACTTTAGAAACCATTAATATGAAGAACAAGAAATTCTCTTGGACTTCCAACTTCAATATAGCATTCAACTCCAATAAGATCACCGCACTGACAGAAGGCAAAGGCGAAATTACCAGCTATGTGAGTTGGGATAACAAATATAAAACCATGCCCGCATATGTCAGCCGTATAGGAGAATCGGCAGGCAAAATGTATGGTTTCATCTATGAAGGTACGTATAAAGAATCCGACTTCAATGTTACCACAGGGGCAAACGGAAAGACAGTATACACCCTTAAAGAAGGAATCCCGGCTTATGTGAAGGACTGCCAGCCCGGCGATCCTAAATACAAAGACATGCCGACCATAGATACCAATGGTGACGGCATTCCCGACACAGGCGACGGTGTTATTACAGATGACGACCGTACAACCATCGGTGACGGCCTTCCCAAATGTACAGGCGGTTTCACAAACAGTTTTACGTATAAGAATTGGGACCTCAGCATCTTTTTGCAATGGAGCTTAGGAAACGATATCTTGAATGCCAACCGTATGGTTTTCGAGAACCCTGCCAAAAAGAAGAACACCAACATGTTTGCATCTTATGCCGGACGTTGGACTCCTGAAAACTCCGGCAGCGACATGCCGCGTGCAAACGCCCTCGGTTCCAATGAATACAGTTCCCTTTATGTGGAAGACGGTTCATTCCTAAAACTGAAAACAATCTCCTTAGGCTATAATTTCTCCGCAGCCATGTTGAAGAAAGCACATATCAGTTCTGCCAGAGTATTCGTTTCTGCAGAAAACATTGCGACTATTACAGGATATTCAGGTTCCGACCCGGAAGTTTCTACACGTAACTCCGTTTTGACCCCGGGCTTTGACTGGTCGGCATACCCTCGTTCATTCAACGCTTCTATCGGAGTAAACCTTACTTTCTAATTACAAACGTATAAAACAAAAGCAATTATGGAAAAATTCTATAATATCCTCAGAAAAGCCCTTGTCATCATTGGAGTATTCTCCATGACTTCATGCGACTTCCTCGAAACCGAACCTTTCGACTTTGTTTCTCCCACTACATTCTACAGAAACGAGTCTGAATGTACAATGGCACTTGCTGCCGTATACTATCCAATGGCCACCAATATCCTTTATGGAAATTTCTATTCAACAGAAATGACGAATATTGATGACCTAAGCTACTACACCCGTAACTCCAATTTTTCCGGAAAACTATGGGCAAATGACTATACCAGCAGCACCAAAGAGATCTGGGATATCTGGGCGCAATTATATACCGGAATTAAAAATGCCAACGGCCTGCTTGAAAATATCGATAAAGCAGAGATGGATGAACCTATAAAAAACAGGATTAAAGGTGAAGCAAAATTCCTCCGAGCCTATTATCATTTCCTGCTGGTACAAGCTTTCTATGAAGTTCCTATCCGCAAGCAGTCTTTAGACGACATCAATGCTGCCAGCATACCGGCCACCCCCCACGCTGAAGCCTTAGACTGGATTATTGAGGAAATGGAAGACTGCCTTTCTTTAGTTGACAATAAAGAATATGATAAAAGTCCTTCTCACGTAAAAGAGAACACCGTATATGGTATTCTGGCACGTGTGTGCTTATGGCGGGCAGGAGCACCGTCCAATGGCGGAGAGGCTTTCTACAAAAAAGCAGCCCAATATGCCAACGAAGTCTATAAATCCAAAAAACATGATTTGAATCCCGATGTATATGCCATGTGGAAATGTATGGCTACGGATAAGTATGACACCCAGTATAACGAATCCATCTGGGAAGTGGAATTTATAGGAACCCGTCTGGACAATAACTATACAGAAAGCCGTATTGGCAATACCATCGGTAACGCGCAAAGAAACGGTGAAGCGTCAGGTAAAGGTTATACCTACGCTTTCTACGCAGGCACACTGGTACTTTGGGACTTATTCGAGAAAAATAGCACAGATAAACGTCGTGACCTTTCCATGGCACCTTATTACCTGAATGCAAAAGATGCACAAGTGAAATGGAAAAAACATGAAATTACCATGCGCCGTTGCGGAAAGTTCCGCCGCGAATGGGAAACAGCCGAAGCCAAAAATAAAAACTGGACTCCCGAAAACTATCCGATTCTACGCTATGCTGACGTCTTGCTGATGCTGGCAGAGGCTGAGAACGAAGTAAACAAACAACCCACAGACTTGGCTTATACAGCCCTAAATCTTGTACGCAAACGTGCAGGCATCCCCGAAGTGAAAAACCTCTCTTATGATCAGTTCCAACAGGAGGTGCGCGATGAACGTGCACGCGAACTCTGTTTTGAGTCTATCCGCAAGTTCGATTTGGTGCGCTGGGGCATATACACTGACAGAATGCAGAACGTATTAGGAGCAGCAGCGGCCGACAAACGCTGGAACTCACAGTCTCAAAGTGATGTCAAAGCAGATAAGACCGGTGGTAAATACAACTTTGCCGGTACTGTTGCGGCCAAAACAGAAGAAAAACATCAGTTCTATCCTATCCCCAATAAGGAACTGTCTGTAAACACCAAACTGGAACAAAACAAATGGTGGAAATAAAGCCGCAAGACTTCTAACCTTACCGTCTCTTATCAATAGTAAAATAGACCTTAATCAATTTTATTTTAAAGAGGAGAGTAACCCGCAAGGTTCCTCTCCTCTTTTTCTGTCCGAATGAATGATTTATCTACCTGTTTTGTACAATCTGCACACATAATAAGAGCAATATTCCGTAGTTTTGCAATATATAAATTAATCACCTTAAATTATTTTGATAGCTATGACGCAGAAAAACGTTCTACTATTTCTAATCTTACTCTACTTCAGTTCGCCTGCTGTTGCACAACTTACAGGCTTTGAAAAAGAAGTTCCCCAAAACTTCAAGAGTTCCAATGGACAAGAGTTAGCTTTATCTTCATTATACTATAAGGAGGGTAATAAAAGCCTGGAATGGAACTTCTCCCCAAACAGTATATTAAACATTCCGTCCGAATCTGTCTTTACCTTGAATGACGACAATGGAATTACTTTATGGATTTACAATGAAGAGCCTCAGCAAGACACCTTGCGTTTTGAGTTTTATTCTCCTACGGGACACGTTTCCTACCATTTTGGCTTCCGGCTGTATTCTGCCGGATGGCGTGCCTGCTGGATAAGCTTCAAATACATGCAGGGAGATAAAAAAGAAAAAGAAATAGCCGGATATCGCATCGTTGCTCCCAACCGCACAGGACGTATCTTTTTAGACCGTCTGACCTTCCCGGTACAGAAAATTAATGACCGCACTACTCCGGATTTACAAATGCCGACCAACAACTCGCTTACTTATCGCGATCTATGGCATTGGTGTCGTGTCTGGCAGTGGGAACAATACCGATACGACCTACCTTTGAGCAAAGCACTGACCACAACCGAAAAACAAGAGCTGGCTACCATAGAAGCGCGACTTTTCGAGGCGCTTGACATTAAAAAAGCGCCTCGAAAAGATGTGTCAAAAGCCTATAATACATTCAAAACAGCTGCTATCCGCCCATCCGGAAATGGTTTCACCGGCGCTCCTATTGTCGCCCCCGATGAGCTAAACCGCCAAAAAGGAGAAATCTCCTTAAATGATCTGGAAGATATGCTATCAGGATTTGCATACGACGCCTGCTACAATCACTCCGCCCAATCCATGAAGAATTACTTCCTTGTCTGGGATTATGCCATCAATCAAGGTTTTGCCTTTGGCAGCGGCATGGGGACCAACCATCACTATGGTTATCAGATCAGGAAAATATATACCACAGCATGGCTGATGCGTGATGCCATTTGGAAAGCTCCCAATAGGGACAACATTCTTTCTGCACTCATTTTCTGGTCTGCACTGCAAGAAACAAGAATACCTTATCAATATGGTCGGGACGAGCTTTTAGACAGCTGGCATACTTTGCTAATGCCCAAAACCATATCTGCTCTTATGTTTGTGGACGAAAGAGAAAGGGCACGCGCCCTAACAGGACTTTCAAGATGGTTGAGCGGCTCTTTGCAATACAGCCCGGGCACAATAGGAGGAATCAAAGTGGACGGAACAACTTTCCATCATGGAGGATTCTACCCGGCCTATACTACCGGAGTGCTTGCCATGGTGGGACAGTTCATCGCACTCACCAGCCACACCCAATACGTTCCTACTCAGGAAGCACGCCAAGTCTTAAAATCCGCTTTTATATCTATGCGCAACTACTCCAACAGTCGCGAATGGGGCATCGGCATCAGTGGAAGACACCCTTTCGGAGGTGGCATGAAAGATGATGACGTAAAAGCATTTGCCTACCTTGCCCTTTCCGGCGATTTATCGGGAGAAGGCAATACATTCGACCACCATTTGGCAGCCGACTATCTGAGACTTTGCGACAAGGATACTCCGGAAGCAGAATATTTTAAAAAGAAAGGTATTACCCCTGCAAAAGCTCCACAAGGCTTTTTTGTATACAATTACGGTTCGACAGGAATCTTCCGTCGTAACGACTGGATGGTGACCTTAAAAGGATATACTACCGACGTATGGGGAGCCGAGATCTATAAAAAAGACAACCGGTACGGACGTTACCAAAGTTATGGTTCCGTCCAAATCATGGGATATCCCTCGCGCATAGCCAGCGGCTATGATGAAAACGGGTGGGATTGGAATCGTCTGCCTGGAACAACCACCATACATTTACCATTCGAACTATTGGACAGCCCGCTACCCGGAACCACAATGGCCCACTCCAAAGAAAACTTCTCCGGCAGCAGTGCATTGGAAGGGAAAAACGGTATGTTCGCCATGAAGTTAATGGAACGCAACCTGAAAAACTTTACTCCGGATTTCGTAGCCCGCAAATCAGTCTTTTGCTTTGATAACCGTATGATATGCCTAGGCACAGGTATCAGTAACAGCAATGCATCTTTTCCAACCGAAACAACTCTTTTTCAAAGTACATTCCAAAAAGGGAAAACCGGCATTCATGTGGACGGAAAGCTGAGAAACGAGGCCTTTCACCAGACATTAGATGACAAAAAACGCCATTATATTCAGGACGGATATAATAATTATTATTTTATCAACGGCAACGACGTGCAGATACAAATTGCTCACCAAGTATCGCGACACGAAAAAAACCGCACTGAAACACAGGGAACCTTTGCCTCTGCCTATATCAATCATGGAGTATCACCGCAAAATGCCCAATACGAATACATGGTACTGGTACAGCCCACACCTGAAGAGTTGAAAGCAGTCCGTCGGAAAGCACCCTACCGGATCCTCCATAAAGATGATACTGCCCACGTGGTCGCCGACAATCAAACCGGTATTACCGCCTATGCAGCTTTTGAGGCTTACTCTCCTGCAAAAGATGAGATATTCCTCTCCATCCCGGCAGAAACAATGGTAATGCAAAAGCAGGCAGGCTCCAAACTTTTACTCAGCGTATGCGATCCGAACTTGAATATATCCGAGAAAACCTACACGACCAAAGAGCCCAGCCGTCCGATTGAAAAGAAATTAATTCTTAAAGGGAAATGGAGAAGTACAGCTCCCAATAACAAAATAACCGTACATTCCAATCAGACAGAAACTGTTCTCATTGTAACTTGCCAACATGGGCAACCCGTAGAATTCACATTATCACGTGAATAAATCTTTAATGGATGAATTTACATACCTGGAATCAGGTGCACCTCAGGACGTATCTGAACTACATGATGTAATTTCATCCATTCACTCAGATAAGCACGATGCTGTGCAAGTATCTCCTGATACTTCTTCTCTATGGCCAAATTCCGCATCTCGCCACGATCCTTTTCCATGTCATAAAGCTGTTCACGATAAAGCCCCTTATCATATAATACATACTTATAATGCGGGGTACGCAAAGCCCAGCCACGTGTAACACCTTTGTCAAATGTCGTTTCAGTAACGACATAAGGCTGGTGCATCTGTTCCGGATCCGCATTTTCCACCAAAGCCTTAAAGGAAACGCCATGCAAGCCTCCGGGAAGGGGAATACCTGCCCAATCACATACGGAAGCGAAAAAATCAACACCTGCATTAATGAGCTGAGGCATTTCCTTACCGGCATTCTTCTTTCCGGGAAGGGTTACTATCAGAGGAACATTCACAACTTCTTCGTATAGGGCCGATTTCTGATTCCAATGGTGCGCTCCTACTCCGTCACCATGGTCGCTCGTAAAGATAATAACTGTATTCCTCCACAAATTCCGCCTGTCAACGGCATCGACAATCTTACCGATTTCGGCATCCACCTTCTCTACTAACCGAAAATAAAGACTGCGGTAACGACGCCAGTCATCAGGTGAATAATGGCGAGTGGGATAAGCCGAGTAATTCAAAGCCTGCTCATAGTCTATCACATCGGCATCATAAGGATTACGGGCAAAGTTGGAAGGCAGTCCGGGCCACTCATCTTGAGAGAGTTCGGGCAGATTGCCAAACGGCAGATTCTGGCTACGGGCATATTCGCATATATTGTGAGGATTGTCAAAGCCCACCACAAGAAAGAAAGGTTTGGAATGTTTCCGGTCAAGGAAAGCGACAGAAGCCTCCGCCAGTCCGTTGTCATTATGCGGATAAATGGCAGAAAATCCAAATTCCTTATCAGGCATGGACGGCGTATGCACATGCCACTTCCCGGCGTAGACACATTCATAGCCAGCATTTTGCACCAACCAGCCCAAACTAGCAGTGCGCAACGAATCGGCCATAGGCACATTATTGCGTGCAAGGCCAACCTCGTGGGAGGTATATCCCGTAAACATGGACGCCCTGGAAGGTCCGCTCAAAGGAGCAGAACAATAGGCATTCCTAAACAATACACCCGACTGTGCCAGACGGTCCATATTGGGTGTATGCAAATCCGCATTCCCCATGCAACTCATGGCAGAAGCGGTCTGCTGGTCGGTTACGATATAAATGATATTCGGCAACTCCTTTGCCCCCGTCAATGAAGGGGCAAAAGCTGTTGCAAACAACATGATATTCTTTAATTCTATCATAGTAAAAATCTCCTATAAAAGTTTATTTACGTAATTCCACATCAAAACTAGCCGCATCCTTGCATGTAAAACGCAGTACGGTTTGTTTCTTATCTGCTGAAACAAGCTTGCAATAGGGAGTCTCCGCCACTTGCCACAAGCCTTTCAAAGTAACGGTTACGGGTATTTCCCCACTATCATTATCAATCCATGGCCGGGAATAGATACTCCGTTCAATCCGTTTGCCATCCTTGTCAAAAGCTTCATCGCTCGGACCGCGGTACAATGCCAGATCCGGCTGGGAAACGGTCAGCAACAGCTTGCCGTTATTTTCACGCACCATTACCAAGCAGGAAGTGTCCGCCTTTTGCAACAAACCATCTGCCGGAAGCGACCGGGGAGTTTCAAACAATACGTAAGAAGTGATATTATCCGTCAGAGAATGGACAATATGGGCGTTACGATCCTGCTGGAGAACTCTATAAGCGGGGGTCTTTGCAAATGTTTTCAAGGAAGCCGCATCGGTATGAGGCAATACGGCATATTCATAAGAAGCACCTGCCGGAGCCTTTCCATGTTGCAGTGTCAAGGAGACCCAATCACCTGAGGTGGGCTTCGCACTCCGCTCGCCTACTGTGACTTGCGGGAAATTCCTTTCATATTTCGCATCCGCCATAGAGTGCTTGGAAAGGTAATACCCCACCCCGTTCGGATCGATATAAGTCTGTCCGCCGCCTTTGCAGGCATTCCAATATTGACGGGCTTCAGGAGTTACGGCTGCCAACTGAAAAACGGTTGTCTCCGTAGGAAATTCCGAATTCGTATTTTCAATGTCTGTGCCCAGACATACTATCATGTCACCAAAGAAGTGAAAAGACTTGCGGGCCCGATGCGAACCGTTGTACTTGTCATGTTCATGCAGCTTCATGCCAAAGTTACCATTCAGACGCGCCTGTGACAACCCGCCGGCAAAAGCCTCGTCGGAATAAAGCATTTCCTCCATGCCGGAGAAGGTATCCACGTTCAGCACTTTGGCACGCAACTGTTCAAAAGGCAGATGAATACTGGTCACGCCCGGAATACGGTTCCAGTCAAAACCATTCTCCTGCCAACCGCTTGTAGTAAAAGTCACCATTTCACCGGGTTTTCCTGTCAAAATCTGCATACTGCCATGTGCCAGATAACGACCATAGAAATTGGCGGGCAGATAATGTTCGGCAGCCCACAAATAGCGGGAATGTCCACGTACTACCGCCATCCAATTATCCCGGCGCTGCACAGAAACACAGCCGTAACCCAATGCAAGATTACCTTGCGGATCGGGCTCAGGGCGGAAACCCTGCGCTTCAAGCAGCTCCTTCATCTTCAACTCCTGCCGGGCAGAAGCCTTCGGCAGATAATCAGGGGCATCCTTATCGGGCATTCCGGTATAAGCCGCTAAACGCAGGTAGGCGGCTGCCATATCGGCATCATATGCCTGCTTGCCATCCGGAGTGCCGGCAACAGCCATAGTGGCATATTGGATAGGAACCAACTCCCCCTTGCCATTGGGATGACGACCTGACATGGAAAGCGGCCACTGTTTCAGGTTGCAATAGAAACGCATGGTGAGCAACACGTTCTTTACTGTCTCATGTGCCAGTTCGGATAGTTTAAATTCCGTTCCGCTCAACAAATAAATCATGCTCGTAGCTCCGTCCAGACCTCCCACCGCATAGGCGGGATAATTATTGCGGTGATGGAAACAAGCGCCGTCCGTCTTGAAAGACCCCGCCAATCCCGGCGCCGGACGACAGCCGTAATCCAGCCAGCGTGAGAAAGAGCGCAGGTATTGCAGCTTCTCCGGGCTGTTCTCCATAATCAGGATACTGGCAATACGGCCTTGCAATTTAGTATTGAAAGTATCTATATCAATACCGTTTTCCGTAGGCTTGGGATACACCTCGTTGGTAATGGCATACCAGTTCAGTGTACGTTCGGCATCCTTCAGCTTTCCTGCCTCACGCAGGACATCCTTCATCAGGAAGTAAGAAACGAAAAGCCCGCGCATGCTGTAACCGTAGTGGTGGATATTGCCCCAGCAGCTGCCATAGGCAACGCCCTGGTCGGTAATATGGTCGTACATGGCAAGAAACTTCCGTTTCAGTTCATCTCTCACGCCGGTATCCAAAGCATTGTTATAGGCTATGGCGATGCGCTTCATCAGGTTGAAGTATTCGTTCATCTCCATGCCCAACCGGGTAAACATATCTTTATTCCAATCAGGTATCATACGTTCATAAGCCTCCGCCTGCCTGACCATAAAAATAGGTAAGCCGGTAACCTTCCCATTTTTATACGTGATCTTATAGGTATCGTATTTCTTGCGGATGCCATCCAGCTCTTTATCCGTAAATTTGGAAGGTGTATAGAGCATATCCCTGAAACGTTTCTCTATCTCCTGTACCTCCCGCTTCTGCTGCTCGCTGACAGGAGTCAAGGCCATATCGGGTTTCCACAAAGAATGTTCGTAAATGACAAGCCAGTGGTTGGTGGTTCCTTTGTTGACAAAAGGCACTTGCACATCGGCTGCTTGCTGGCGAGCATCCACCTTGCTGGCAAGTATGATATGATCCAAGTATAGCTTACCTTTGACATCGGGAGCAATCACACGCATCTCGTTCATTCCCTCTTCGGGCACGCCTTCCATATCGCGTTCATAGCATACCCATGCCGCACGCCAACCGGTAAAGTTGATACCAAACGGGAAAGAAGTACATTTCTTTCCGTCCTTCAGAAATTCAAACCGGATTTTTTTGTCTTGAGCCTCCTCATTATACACCCATACGATGAAAGCGGAAAGATACGTATCTTTTCCGGTAGGATCTTTCTTCTCGAATTTCAGGTCTTTCTTGACAGACAACACAGCACCCGGATCAAACGTCCAACTCAGACTATGCAAACCATCTTTATAATGTTCTCCACTAATACCCAGCCGGGAACCTGTTCCCGAAATAAAGGCCGGCACTTGTGGTCCTTCAAAAGAAAGCAGTCTTTCACTCTTCACCACCTGCGCTTCCGCATTCACCGGCAGTAAAGTTCCGAGAAGCATTCCTGCTCCCATTGTCCATTTACTAAATTGCATCATGTTTATTTCTTTAAGGTTATCTATATCTTTTGCATTGTACAAAGAAAGCCCTCTTTCACCAAAAACAGGGGCATAAATCGTACAGAAGAGGTCTAAAAAATGTCATAACCCCTTCCTGCAAAGTACAGAACAGCGGTCACCATTCTGCAAGAAAGCAATTTTAAATCAAGGATGAAGTTCTTCGAAGGCCTTATTTTCTTCCTGCATCGTACGGACGGTTTCTTCCAGCTCGCTCACTGGCAAATCGGAGTTGTACCAATCGTTATAGCAGTCGGTGACGTACCATTTACCGCCTATCAAGTCGAAAACGACACGCAAAGAAGGCTCCGACTCATCATATCCGGCCTCGAACTCTTTATGGGCAGGTCCATCCTGCGTAAAGCGGGATATGTAAGTTCCTCCCTCCTCCTCCGTAATACGTCCTTCCCGCAACGTCTCACTATCCAGCAACGCCCATTTATCGCGGGTAAAAGGGAACGTCTGCTCCGTCTCTCCGTCATCTTTCAGCAAGATAATGGGAGACTTCAAAGGGAACTTGATGCGTGAATACTGAAATGAAGCGCTGGATGTGAATTTCTGGAGAAATATCTTGAAATCCTCTTCGGCAGCCAGACTACTGAAGGTGGAGAGCACGACAGCCGTACACAGACAAAAAACAAAGTGAATTGCCTTCATAATAGATGCGAGTTATTTCGATTCAGGCCACAAAGATACAACAAGCCAGTAATTTGCAATAAAAAAAAGCGAGAATTTATAGTATGCTGCCTCTATTCTTCTTCACCTAACAGCTAATGTCCTGTCTTTTTAATTTCACCCGTTCATTTTCTTTTCAGATATTCATATCCGAACCGGCAGCGCAAACAGTCCTTCCGGTCACAATATTCCTTTTGGAGCTGGAGCAACGCTTGCGAGTCCGCCGCCGTAGAAACAGGCAACCCTGCCCCACTCCACATACGGATGATATGATTGTCCTCCGCCTTCAATGCTTCGAGAAAACGTGTGGCGCGGTCGCAAAGTCGTTCATCCGCCTTGTGTATTCCATAAGCATAAAGAAAGGGAATGACGGTATTGATGAGAAGCAAGTTCAAGGTATTCTCGCCCATACGCTTTTTCCGGCGTGGCGAAGTCTTTGCAAAAGAAAAATGCTCCTCCCAATAGGGGGAGAGTTGCACAGTCAATATTTGCTTCACGTCTTCCGGTGTTTCCACCGCCATAATGCGGGAAAACAGTAGCTGCTTCTTATGATACAGATCGGCAAGCTGTGCCAGGCGCACATGAGGGAAGTTATCGGGACGCAGACGAAGAAAACGCCACTGTCCGGCAGCCATAGGCGCAGGAAGGTCGAACTTATGCTGCAAATAATAAAATTCCTTCCGGAGCTTTTGATAGTAGCTGTCTTGGATGGAATCTTCCTCCAGCAATCCTGCCTGTCCAAAAAAGAATGCTTCCACCTGAAACAAGCTGTCCCGATGCTTATCTACTGCACGCAAAGGCAGATGACCGGCCCATGCTTCAAAAGCGTCGCCATTCAGTCCGAAACCGAAATTACGGGCAAGGGTGATAAAGAACACGTCTTCCCAATGGTTATTGCAACGTTCCAGACGTACGGCGATATCCTGAGCCTTTCGTTCAAAACGCTCCACCTGCAAGGCCGACAACCAGGAATGGACGGTCAGCTTCGGTAAGGAACTAAGGATGGAATGACAAGGAGGATACGCTTCCGCCTGCCGTAATTCGGCATAACGGCAGCGGATGCTTTCCGGACAACACAGTTGCAACTGAGCGATTACATCACCGTTGGTACGATGCACCTCACAGTCGGAAACACCCACAACATGCAGGATTACATTATCATAGGCCGTATTCCGGTCGTGTCCATGACGAAACCAGTCTGAAGCCTGTGCATGCAACTCCACGTTACCCACCCAAAGCATATTATCTATTTTCAGTTTTGCGTTAAAGAAGTCGGGGCCTGCATTGGGATTCGGCAAACCGGGATCTATCACTTCAACCGGCTGTCCGGAGGTCGTCCGGAGAGGCATCAGAGGGAATATCTTATGCTTCCAGACGTAATGCAGCAATTGTTCCATTGTTAACTTATCGTTAATGTTGTGCGCAAATGTAAGAAAAAGATTACCTTTGCGACATATAGTTGGTTGATAAACTGAATAAAAACTAAAGAAACAATGAAAATAGCATTAATCGGTTACGGAAAAATGGGCAAGGAAATTGAGAAGATTGCCTTGAACCGCGGACACGAGATTGTCAGCATCATCGACATTAATAATCAGGAGGATTTTGAATCGGACGCATTCAAAAGCACCGACGTCGCCATAGAGTTTACGAACCCAATGGTAGCCTACAACAATTATATGAAAGCTTTCAAAGCCGGCGTGAAATTGGTTTCAGGCAGTACAGGCTGGCTGGAAGAACATGGTGAAGAGGTCAAGAGACTCTGTACTGAAGGTGGCAAAACATTATTCTGGTCTTCCAACTTCAGTCTGGGAGTAGCCATATTCTCCGCCGTCAACAAATACCTGGCAAAGATTATGAACCGCTTCCCCGCTTACGACGTAACGATGAGCGAAACGCACCATATACATAAGCTGGACGCTCCAAGCGGCACTGCCATCACCCTTGCCGAAGGTATTCTGGACAACCTCGACCGAAAAGAGCGTTGGGTAAAAGGTACGCTGCAAGCACCGGACGGAACAATATCGGGCTCTACCGACTGTGCCGCCAACGAACTGCCTGTCAGCTCCATCCGCGAAGGAGAAGTTCCGGGTATCCACAGCATCCGCTACGACTCCGAAGCAGACAGCATCACCATCACCCACGACGCCAAAAACCGCCGCGGGTTTGCCTTGGGAGCCGTATTGGCCGCAGAGTACACCGCCGGCAAACAAGGATTCTTAGGCATGAGCGATTTATTTCCATTTTTAAAAGACTAAAACATTATGAGAAAAGCAACACGCGCCCAATGGATTAAGTTCGGTATAATTACCCTGCTCTACCTCATTTTCCTTGTTTGGGTAAGAAGCTGGCTGGGACTGATTGTCGTTCCTTTCATATTCGACATCTATATCAGTAAGAAGATACCCTGGAGTTTTTGGAAAAACTCCAAAAATCCGGCAGTACGCAGCATCATGAGTTGGGTGGATGCCATTGTATTTGCTCTGGTAGCCGTTTATTTTGTGAATATCTACATATTCCAAAACTATCAGATACCTTCGTCTTCGCTGGAGAAATCATTGCTGGTGGGCGATTTCCTCTACGTCAGTAAAATGAGCTACGGCCCGCGTGTTCCGAATACACCGCTTTCCATGCCGTTGGCACAACACACCTTGCCGGTATTCAACACTAAATCATACATTGAATGGCCGCAGTGGAAATACAAACGCGTACCGGGTTTCGGAAAAGTGAAACTGAATGATATTGTCGTGTTCAACTTCCCTGCGGGGGATACAGTGGCGCTCAACAGGCAGCAGGAGGACTTTTACAGTCTGGCTTATAGGGAAGGACAACGTATATATCCCAATAAAATCAATATGGACAGTCTGACACGCGACCAACAACGCACTGTTTATGACCTCTACTACAATGCCGGACGCAACCTGATCCGTACCAACCCGCAAATGTATGGCGATATTGTGGTACGTCCTGTGGACCGTCGCGAGAATTATGTAAAACGCTGTGTCGGTCTACCTGGAGATACGCTGGAAATCAAAGACACACAAGTCTATATCGACGGGAAAGCCATTGAGAATCCGGAAGACATGCAACTCAACTATTTCGTACAGACCACCGGACCGTACATCCCTGAAAATATGTTCCGCGAGCTCGGCATCAGCAATGACGACCAGATACTGATGACAGACGACTTCAACTATGAGGAGGGACTTATCCAAATGGGCTTGGACCGTCGTGATGCCCAAGGCAGGCTGACTCCTGTCTATCATCTGCCCCTCACCAAGAAAATGTACGATACGCTTACCGGCAATAAGAAATTAATCAGTCGCATCGTCATGGAACCGGAGGACCTTTCAGGACAAATGTACCCGCAAAACCTCTACACCAAATGGACGCGGGATAACTACGGCCCTATCTGGATACCGGAAAAGGGTGCCACCATTACTTTGACCAAAGACAACCTACCTATCTACGAACGTTGCATCGTAGCTTATGAAGGCAACACATTGGAACAAAAACCGGACGGCATCTACATCAACGGGCAAAAGACAGACACTTACACCTTCAATCTGGACTACTACTGGATGATGGGTGACAACCGTCACAACTCTCTCGATTCCCGCTATTGGGGTTTCGTTCCCGAGGACCATGTAGTAGGTAAGCCCATCGTTGTCTGGTTATCACTGGATAAAGACCGCGGCTGGTTTGACGGAAAAATCCGTTGGAACCGGATATTCAAATGGGTACATTAAGCAGCAGTTGGTTATTGATGTTCGATACACACTATGCAGAGAAGGAACCGGAAGATTGCAGCTACTATGACAGGAGTGATACTCGCGGTAGTATTACTTCGGGGTTGTGTTGCGACTTCCTATTCCATCCCTTCCTCAGGCATGGAAAACTCCTTGTACCGCGGCGAGCGTATTCTGGTAAATAAATGGAGCTATGGGTTGCGGCTTCCTTTCATGGGCTTATGGGGATATCACCGCTGGGCGGAAAGGCCCGTACACAAGGAAGATATTCTTGTATTCAACAACCCTGCCAATCTTCTCCAAGCTACAATCGACCGGAAAGAAGTATTTATCAGCCGCTGTTTAGGAGTACCGGGAGACACGCTGTTAGTCGATTCCCTTTTCTCCGTAATCCCCTCGGAGAAAAATGCCCCCGACCAAAAGTTCCTTTATACCTACCCTCAAAAAAAAGAAAAACAGTTGGATTCGTTGCTTACTATTCTTTCCATCCGTCCCAACGCATTGTTAGGACAAGATACGGTGAATAACGTACGCAGTTTCAGCAGGTATGAATATTATTTATTAGAACAGGCTTTAGGTAACAACAACTGGATAAAGCCAATCGACAAGGAAGACTCCGTAGAAGTGCTGAAACCGCTCATCATCCCCGGTAAGGGGAAAGCGGTACGCGTGTATCCCTGGAACATGACGTTGCTGCGCAACACATTGGTATTGCACGAAAAAAAACGGGCTGAAATCAAAAACGATACGTTGTACATAGAAGGGAAGCCCGCACAGCACTGCTATTTCACAAAAGACTACTACTGGGTGGGAGCCAACAACCCCATTAACCTGTCGGACTCACGCTTGTTCGGCCTTGTACCCAAAGACCACGTCATTGGAAAAGCAACCGTAATCTGGTTTTCCAAGGAGCAAGGGACAGGGCTTTTCGGCGGCTACCGCTGGAACAGGATGTGGAAAGAGGTCAAATAATGCCGTCTCCTCAAGTTTATGATTTTATAACCCATAATTTATAATTTAGAATGACCGTCTATCTTTCTTCTGCTTACTTGGCCCCGGTTGAATATTACACCAAACTATTGGCATACGACCGGGTATGTATCGAACAGCACGACCATTATATCAAACAAACCTACCGCAATCGCTGCACCATTGCCGCACCTGACGGAGAGCTTGCCCTTTCCATTCCGACAGTCAAACCCGCCTCCTTAAAATGTCCGATGTGCGACATCCGCATCTCCGATCATGGCAACTGGCGGCATTTGCACTGGAATGCCATTGAGTCCGCATACAACCACACTCCTTTCTTTGAATATTACAAGGATGACTTCCACCCTTTCTATGAAAAGAAATATGAGTTTTTAGCCGATTTCAACGAAGAACTTTGCCACTTGGTTTGTTCCCTGATAGATATACAGCCTGTTATGGAACGCACCTCGGAATATAAAACCGGATTCGCCCCCGGCGAGGCGGATTTTCGAGAGCGTATTCATCCCAAGAAAGATTTCTCCCTGGAAGATCCCGATTTCTCTCCGCAACCTTACTACCAGGTTTTCCAAGAGAGGCTCGGCTTCCTACCCAACCTCAGCATTATCGACTTATTATTCAACATGGGACCGGAAAGCCTGCTGGTATTGCAACAAAGCAATAAGCCGGAACATCGGTAACTTGGCATAAATTATATAATTTTAGACATATCGCAAGGTAAAGAAGACATTTATTCCTATTTTTGCAATGCGAACCCGAAGAAATATATATTCATATCACTAAATAAAAAAATCATGAAGAACTTATTTGACATTAAAGGCAAAGTAATCGTCATCACAGGCGGTTGCGGCATTCTCGGAAAAAACATCGCTAACTACCTTGCAGAACAAGGCGCTAAAATTGTGGTTTTGGATCGTGCAGCAGAAATAGGTAAAGAACTGGAAGCCGAACTCAACCAGAAGTCTGAAGCCCTGTTCCTTGTAACCGACGTACTGAACAAGGAAGTACTGGAAGAAAATAAGAAAGCTATCCTCGAACGCTTCGGCACTATCGACGTGTTGCTGAATGCTGCAGGTGGCAATATGCCGGGCGCCACCATTGCTCCGGACAAGACTGTACTCGACTTGGATGTAGAGGCATTCCGCAAAGTGGTAGACCTGAACCTTTTCGGTACAGTACTTCCCACTATGGTCTTCGTGGATGTCATGGCAAAGAACAAGAAAGGTGCTATCGTCAACTTCTGTTCCGAGTCTGCCCTCCGTCCGTTGACACGCGTGGTAGGTTATGGTTCAGCCAAAGCCGCTATCGGCAATTATACCCGCTATATGGCAACCGAACTGGCTACCAAGTTCAGCCCCGAGCTCCGCGTAAACGCTATCGTTCCCGGTTTCCTGCTGACCAACCAGAATCGTGCGTTGCTGACTAATCCCGATGGCTCCTATACAGACCGCGCCAAAACCATCATAGCCCATACTCCCTGCGGACGCTTTGCCGAGCCGGAAGAACTGTTCGGAACCATTCACTACCTCATTAGTGACGCTTCCAGCTTCGTTACCGGAGCCCTTTCGGTAGTGGACGGCGGTTTCGATGCATTCTCCATTTAAACCATAAAAAAATAAATTGTAAATCGTAAAATAATAAATGCCATGATACTTTGTGAACAAACCTGGCGCTGGTACGGTCCTAACGATCCGGTCAGCCTGTGGGACATCAAACAAGCCGGAGCCACCGGCATCGTAAACGCTCTGCACCACATTCCCAACGGTGAAGTATGGACAGCGGAGGAAATCATGAAACGCAAGGAAATGATTGAAGCCGTCGGCCTACGTTGGTCCGTCGTAGAAAGCGTGCCCGTACACGAGCATATCAAGACCCAGACCGGAGATTTCCAGCGATATATAGACAACTACAAAGAAAGCCTGCGCAACCTCGGCAAATGCGGCGTGAACATCGTTACGTACAACTTCATGCCCGTATTGGACTGGACTCGTACCGACCTTGCCTACGAACTTCCCGACGGCAGCCGCGCCCTGCGCTTTGAACGTGCAGCTTTCATCGCTTTCGACCTCTTCCTGCTGAAACGCCCCGGTGCGGAAGCCGATTACACCGACGAAGAAAAGGCGAAAGCCAAAGCGCGTTTCGAGCAAATGACGGAAGATGACAAACAACTACTCGTACGCAACATGATTGCCGGTCTGCCCGGTTCGGAGGAGAGCTTCACACTGGAACAATTCCAAAAAGAGCTTGACCGCTACAAGGACATCACTCCTGAGAAACTACGCTCCAACCTGATTTATTTCCTCAGTGAAATCTGTCCTGTTGCCGATGAAGCCGGTGTAGAGCTGGTTATCCACCCGGACGATCCTCCTTGCTCAATCCTTGGCCTGCCGCGTATCATGAGTTGTGGAGCCGACTTCCAGGCTCTGATCGATGCTGTTCCCAACAAGAGCAACGGCCTGTGTCTGTGCACCGGTTCCCTGGGTGTAAGCAGCGCAAACGACTGCGCCGCCTTGATGGAACAATTCGGCGACCGTATCAACTTCGTTCACCTCCGCAGCACACAACGCGATGCTGAAGGCAACTTCTACGAAGCCAACCACCTGGAAGGCAACGTCGACATGTATCACGTAATGAAAGCCTTCCTCGAATTGCAACAACGCCGCAAAGTCTCCATTCCGATGCGCCCCGACCATGGACATCAGATGGTGGATGATTTGAAGAAGAAAACCAATCCGGGATACTCCTGCATCGGCCGTTTGAGAGGACTGGCAGAACTGAGAGGCCTGGAAATGGGAATCGCCAAGTCATTGTTCGAGTAAGAAAGATCCTTTAGAAATACATACTGAAAAGAAGCCATTCAATTGCAATCATATTGCAGGCGAGTGGCTTTCTTTGAATACCCCAATTGATATGCTGAAAATTCAAACTCCCAACGGTGAGAACAGGGTTCTACTACATTCCTGCTGCGCTCCCTGTTCCTCTGCCATCATCGAATGTATGCTGGCAAACGGCATCCGCCCTACTGTGTTTTACTGTAATCCCAACATCTATCCGCAAGAAGAATATGAAATAAGAAAGCAGGAAGCCATTCGCTTTGTAACGTCTCAAAACCTCGATTTCATCGATGCTGATTATGATTATGACCATTGGCGAAATGCCATGTCGGGGCTGGAAAACGAACCGGAACGAGGCAGCCGCTGCCTGAAATGCTTCACCTTACGGCTGACGGAAACAGCACGCTATGCTTCCGAACACAATTTCCAGGTCTTTACCACCACCCTTGCGTCTTCGCGCTGGAAAAACCTTGAACAGATAAACGAAGCAGGCCGGAGGGCAGCTTCCTTTTATCCCGGTACAATCTTTTGGGAACAAAACTGGCGGAAAGGCGGGCTGCAAGACCGCCGCAACCAGCTTCTTAAAGAATATGATTTCTATAACCAGCTATACTGCGGTTGCGAATTCAGTATGAAACGACTGGAACAACAAAAAGAAAATAAGGCTGAATAAGGCATTCAAAGGAACCTTCCAAAGACAAGCAGCAAGGGAAACATCTGTCTGACGAATTAAACTCAATGAGAACCGGCACAATGTTCCTTATTCCAGCACTCAGTTCCAGCAGCAGGAAAAGCTGTCAATCGTAAATAAGCGTTGATAGGTAGTCCTCAGCAAACATCTCGTTTGCCACTTCCAATAAAATTTCAGGGGTAAGTTGCTCAATACGCCGGAATACAGCCTCGGACGTTTCATATTTATTGTAGTGCAGGAAAGTCTTCGCCATGCCGAGGGCATTGTTCTCGTTGTTGTCCGAAGCCACACCTATCTGCCCGATAAGCTGTTTTTTGGCCGCGGCAAGCTGAGATGAAGTCATTTTTGCATCACGCAGGCGTTTCAGTTCTTTATACACAAGACGGGTGCACAGGTCTGCATCCTTAGGATCGCAACCGAAATAAATGCAGAAAGTTCCGGTATCGGTATAAGAAGTCAAGTTAGACTCCACATTATAGACCAAACCGCGGCGTTCGCGCAAAGCCACGTTCAACCGGCTGTTCATACCCGGACCGCCGAGGATGTTGTTCAACAGATAGAGCGCCGTACGTTTGTCCTCATAAGCATTGTATCCCCGACTGCCGATCATGACGTGCGCCTGATGGGTGTCTTTATGCAAAATCTGGGTTTTCGGAACATACAAAGGCGGCGGCGTGCGACGGTTATCGACAGCCACAGCCGGGATACCGGCCAGCAGCTTCTCCGCCCAACGCACCACTTGCCTGAAATCCATGTTGCCTAAAACAAAGAACACCATATTGCCGGGATGATAAAAACGGGAAGTAAAAGCGGCGGCATCCTCACTGCGGAACTTTTTCAATTGTTCCGGATTACCGAGAATATTACGTCCTAAAGGGTGCTCCCGAAAGATCAAGTCTTCAAAATCATCGAAAATCAGCTCAGAAGGGTTGTCTTCATAAGACTGTATCTCGTCTATAATAACCTCTGTCTCCTTCTCGATCTCCCGCTGCGGAAAAGTAGAATGGAATACAATATCCGTCAGCAATTCGAAAGCGCGCCCGAAGTGCTCAGTAAGGAATGCAGAATAAATCACCGTCTCTTCCTTATTGGTGTAAGCGTTCAAATCGCCACCCACATTCTCCATGCGGTTCAGAATATGCCACGCCTTGCGTTTTTTGGTACCCTTAAAAATAAGATGTTCCACAAAATGCGCCATACCCTGTTCATTTTCAAGTTCATCGCGCGTTCCGGCATCTACTGCAAAACCACAATAAGCCACCTTCGACAGGGAGGGCTCATGGATGATGCGCAAGCCGTTCGACAATGTGTGCAGACGGTAGCGAGGAGATATTTCTTCTGTTAAATTCTTCATTCTTACGTTCCAAACGATTTGTGGGCACAAAAATACAATAAAACTTATTGCCGTTTATGGAAAATTGCGGATATTTGCACATATAATCATATTAATCTAATCGCATCAGACAATGACAGCATCCATTCAAGAGCTTTTGCAGAAAGAGGCGCAAGCCGTATTGAATATTCCCGTAACAGACGCATACGAAAAAGCGGTAGAGCTTATCGTAGAACAGGTGCACCACAAAAAAGGGAAACTGGTAACTTCCGGTATGGGTAAAGCAGGGCAAATAGCTATGAATATTGCTACCACTTTTTGCTCAACGGGGATTCCGTCGGTATTTCTTCACCCCAGTGAAGCACAACATGGGGATTTAGGCATCCTGCAGGAAAACGACCTGCTGCTGCTCATTTCCAATTCTGGCAAAACGCGTGAAATTGTCGAGTTGACCCAATTAGCACACAACCTGAATCCCAATCTGAAATTCATCGTCATCACAGGCAATCCAGACAGTCCGCTGGCACAGGAATCCGATGTATGCCTCAGCACAGGAAGTCCCAAAGAGGTCTGCATATTAGGCATGACGCCCACCACCTCCACAACGGTCATGACCGTAATCGGTGATATTCTGGTTGTACAGACCATGCAGAGAACCGGGTTCACGATTGAAGACTACTCCAAACGTCATCATGGCGGCTATCTGGGAGAAAAATCAAGATCATTATGCGTAAAGTAATCGGTATTGGAGAGACGATATTGGATATCATCTTTCGTAATGAACAGCCTTCTGCCGCTGTACCGGGCGGTTCTGTATTCAACGGAATCGTCTCATTAAGCCGTACAGGCGTTCCTGTCTGTTTCATCAGTGAAACAGGCAACGACCATGTAGGCGACACCATCCTACGGTTCATGCGTGACAACCATATTTCGACAGAACACGTCAACGTGTTTCCCGACGGGAAATCTCCTGTATCACTCGCTTTCCTGAATGATAACAGCGATGCCGAATATATATTCTACAAAGACTACCCCAAACAACGCTTGGATATTATCTATCCCGAACTGAAAGAAGACGACATAGTCGTCATCGGTTCTTATTATGCATTAAATCCGGTGTTGCGCGAGAAAGTGCTGGAACTACTTGACCGGGCGCGTGAAAAGAAAGCCATCATCTATTACGACCCCAATTTCCGTTCTTCCCACAAGGAAGAAGCCATAAAACTGGCGCCAACCATCATTGAGAACCTGGAATATGCCGATATCGTACGCGGCTCGCAGGAAGACTTCTTCCACATGTATAACCTGCGTGACGCAGATAAAATATACAAGGATAAGATAAAATTCTATTGTCCTAACTTCTTGTGTACGGCAGGGGCGGAAAAGATTACACTCCGCACAGGTTCCGTCTCCAAAGAATATGACATACCGCCGTTAGAGGCAGTCAGCACCATTGGAGCCGGTGATAACTTCAATGCAGGCATTATCTACGGTTTACTGAAACATGACATTCGTTATGACGACCTGAATGGAATCAGTGAAGCCAAGTGGGACGAGATTATACGCTACGGCATGGAATTTGCCGCAGAGGTCTGCAAAAGTTACAGCAATTCGGTATCAAATGAGTTTGCAGAGAGATACAGGTATTAATGCGCCTCTCCAATCCGCACCTAAAAATAAATTATCATTTAAAAATTATAAAACCTTCATATCTGCTGCATAATCTGAAACGAAAAACTATATATTTGCTGTAAACGACATTTAGAGAGTTTACGAACCATGATGTATAAGAATCTGTTGAACCTGCTTGCTTTGGTAGTGCTATTTCCTTCCTGTAGCGGCACAGCTCCACACATATCTGTTGTATGCGAAGAAAACAACGTAGGGAACTGTATCGTCAAATGGGAAATGGCTCCCCTCATCAAGGGAAACGTAAAAGTATATGCTTCAACCGATCCTGATGCCATTCCGGAGGATGTTCCCGTTGCTATGGCCGATATCTCGGATCTGAAAATGACTATCATCACAAACGATCCCGCCAAACGTTATTATTACACCCTGCTATTCGGAGACAAATATCGCGTGAAAATCGCTACGCGCAATGTCAATATCCCCGGCATACAAAACTTCCGCGATTTGGGCGGCTACCCCTCTTACTCTACTAAAAAACAGGTACGTTGGGGAATGATTTACCGCTCGGCGGAAATAGACAGCCTTGAATGTTACTCACGCAGGGAACTTAGAAACCTCGGCATCAAGACACTCATCGACCTGCGGGCTTCTTCGGAGACAGGCAGGCAATCTCCGCTGCAAAAAGAATTCAACGTTGTACATATTCCCCTTGCCACCGGAGATATGGAAAATATACTGAAAGGCATACGGGAAGAAAAAATAAAAAGTGATACCGTCTATCGCATGGTAGAACAGATGAACCGCGATTTAATAGACAAATATACAACGGAATACCGGCAGATCTTCGATATTCTATTGGATAAGAACAGCTATCCGGTGGTGATCCACTGCTCTTCCGGCAAAGGGCGTACAGGCATCGTTTCTGCTTTGGTGCTCGCCGCATTGGGCATAAATGAAGACATAATCATGGAAGATTACCGGCTGAGCAATGATTACTTCAACATCCCAAGCGCCTCTAAAGACGCCTATCAGTTGCCTGCCCGTTCACAAGAAGCTATTACCACCCTATTCTCGGCACGCGAGGATTTCCTAAACGCCGCCAAAGAGGAAGCGGAACGCAGATACGGCGACATTGACTCTTATTTGCAGAAAGGTATCGGGCTGAACAAAGACGAAATAAAAAGGTTGCGGAGTATCTTGCTCAGTGATTAATAAGTTATTTATCAGAAATATAACATGTAAACGTCAACAAATCACTAATTTCTAATCACTAATCACCAAAAAACTCTTATCTTTGCGGCCGAAATATAAAGATATACAAAGATTTAATGAAGACATTTGAAGAGCTCGGTGTGTCGCCGGAGATACGCCGCGCCATTGAAGAAATGGGATATGCGTGTCCCATGCCGGTACAAGAAGAAGTAATCCCTTACCTTTTGGGAGAAAATAATGATGTAGTAGCACTGGCACAAACAGGAACAGGAAAGACCGCAGCGTTTGGTCTGCCGCTTATACAGCAAATTAACGTTAACAACAGAATTCCCCAATCACTTATTCTTTGTCCTACCCGCGAACTCTGCTTGCAGATTGCAGGTGACTTGAATGACTATTCCAAATACATTGACGGCCTGCGGGTATTGCCCGTATATGGCGGTTCGTCCATTGAAAGCCAAATACGTGCCCTGAAACGCGGTGTGCATATCATAGTGGCCACTCCAGGACGCCTACTCGACCTCATGGAGCGCAAAACCGTTTCCCTCTCCACCATCCAGAATGTAGTGATGGACGAGGCGGATGAAATGCTGAACATGGGATTTACGGACAGCATCAACGCTATTCTTGCAGACGTTCCTCAAGAACGTAACACGCTTTTGTTCTCCGCTACCATGAGCCCCGAAATAGCGCGCATCTCCAAAAAATACCTGCACAACGCAAAGGAAATCACTATCGGGCGTAAGAATGAAAGCACAAGCAACGTGAAGCATGTGGTTTTCACCGTTCATGCCAAAGACAAATACGCTGCCCTGAAACGCATTGTTGACTATTATCCGCAGATATACGGCATCATTTTCTGCCGCACCCGCAAGGAAACACAGGAAATTGCCGACAAGTTGATGCAGGAAGGATATAATGCCGACTCTTTGCATGGCGAACTGAGCCAGGCGCAACGCGACACCGTCATGCAGAAATTCCGTATCCGCAACTTGCAACTACTGGTAGCCACTGACGTTGCCGCACGTGGACTGGACGTCGACGACCTCACCCATGTCATCAACTATGGTTTGCCCGATGATACGGAAAGCTATACCCATCGCAGCGGACGTACGGGACGTGCCGGAAAAACAGGTACATCCATTGCCATCATCAACCTGAGAGAAAAAGGCAAAATGCGTGAAATTGAACGTATTATCGGCAAGAAATTCATTCAGGGAGAAATGCCCACCGGGAAGCAAATTTGTGAGAAACAGCTGCTGAAAGTAATTGACGAGCTTGAGAAAGTAAAAGTAAATGAAGATGAAATCTGTGACTTCATGCCTGACATTTACCGTAAACTGGACTGGTTGAGCAAAGAGGATCTGATTAAACGTATGGTTTCCCATGAATTCAATCGATTCTTGGATTACTACCGCAATCGTGAAGAAATAGAGATAGCTACCGGCAGCGAACGCAACGCCAAAGGCAGTGAACGGGGTGGAAGCACCCGTCAGGCAGCTCCGGGCTTCAAGCGTCTGTTCATCAATCTCGGTAAAATGGACAATTTCTTCCCCAATGAGTTGATCAGCCTCCTGAACAGCAATACCCGCGGACGCATTGAGTTAGGACGCATCGACCTAATGCAGAAATTCTCTTTCTTTGAAGTGGAGGAAAAGGAAGTCGGTAACGTCGTAAAAGCCCTGAACCGCGCCAATTGGAATGGCCGTAAGGTCTCCGTAGAAATCGCAGGAGAAGAAGGAAAAGATACGCCCAAAGGAAAACGCAGAAGTGAAGGCGGCAGCTATGGCAAAAAGGAATTTGACGGCAAAAAGCGCAGTAACAAGGACGATCGCCGCAGCGAATCCACCGGCAAGCGTAACAATAAATCCGAATACCCTGCCACCGGCAAGAAAAAGAGCAAGCCCAGTCGTGAAGAGCGCGGTTACACCAAAGCACGTGGTAAAAAAGACGACTGGAAACAATTCTTCCAGGGGAACAACGAGTTTAAGGATTCAGAACCCGACTTCAGCGAAGAAGGCTGGGCAAGACGAACACCTAAAAAGAAATAAACAAGCGGAATAGCCGCCATTGTTTAAGAAAATTATAAAAAACAATGCGGGGGTGTCAAAATGAAATTCAGTTATCATTTTGACACCCCCGCTATTTTATCACTTTTTATCGCTTATTTCTCACAACTCCTAGTGCTGAAAGCCACGAGCATCCACACCATTTTTTCCTGTTCTTTCAGATAGCCGGTCATCAAATCGGCAGTTGCATCATCACCGGCTTCATTAGCCAGCTCAATCACCTTTCTTTCCTCACCGATGAGGTAACTGTAGGTTTCGAGGATATGGTCAACAGCCTCGCCCCCGCAAGTGACACCGGAGATTTCTTTCACTTTCGCAACCTTGAGGTAGCTGCTGAATTTATTTTCGGGCGAACCGCCTAACATCAGGATACGTTCTGCGATTTCATCCACTTTCTCCGCAGCATCGTTGTACATATCTTCGAATTTGCTATGCAAAACGAAGAATCCATGTCCTTTGATATCCCAGTGGAAGCCGCGGAGATTGGTATAGTGTACTTGGAAGTCTGCCAACAATTGGTGCAAGGCAGATACTACGCTGTTTACTTTGTTCTCATTCAAATGCAAATAATCTAAAGTCTTCATAATCTTTCTATTTTAAAAGTTTGTACTATTTTTCTTTGTTTCTGTTGCAAAGATAACCGGTAAATAAATGCTTGTCAAACAGATAATTTCTATCTTTGCATAGAACGATTCTATATATAACATTCAAAAGCCCTGTTTACTATGACTCTGCAACAACTGGAATACATACTTGCCGTCAATCAGTTCCGCCATTTCGCCAAAGCTGCCGAATATTGCCGGATCACGCAACCCACCCTGAGTGCCATGATTCAGAAATTGGAAGAAGAGCTGGACACCAAGATTTTCGACCGCAGCCAACAACCCGTATGCCCTACTCCTATCGGTATCCACATCATAGAACAAGCTCAAAATGTGTTAGTTCAGGCAAACCGTATAAAAAACATTATAGAAGAAGAAAAACATTCCCTTCGCGGAGTATTCAAGCTGGGCATCCTTCCCACGATAGCCCCTTACCTATTGCCCCGTTTTTTTCCTCAATTAATGAAGAAATATCCCCAGCTCGATATCAGGGTGGTCGAAATGAAGACAAATGACATCAAGAAAGCCCTGCAAACGGAAGAGATAGACGCCGGAATCGTAGCCAGCCTGGCAGGTATGGAAGAGTTCCGGCAGATACCTCTATTCTATGAACAGTTCTACACATATATCGCAAGAGAAAACAGGCTGTTTGCCAATGAAATCATACGCACAGCCGATTTGACAGGAGAACAGCTTTGGATGCTGGATGAAGGCCATTGTTTCCGCGACCAGTTGGAACGCTTCTGCCAGCTAAAGGCAGCTCGTGCCAGCCAGTTGGCCTATCATTTGGGCAGCATGGAAACCTTTATGCGCATGGTGGAGGGCGGTAAAGGAATCACTTTCATTCCAGAGTTGGCAACGTTGCAACTGGATGATAGGCAGAAAGAACTGGTGCGTCCCTTTGCCATTCCCTGTCCTACCCGACAAATCATCCTACTGACCAACCGGAGCTTTATCCGTAACACTCTCCTGAAAACAATCACCCAAGAAATTACGGCCGCAGTGCCTAAGGAAATGCTTTCCCTGAAAGCAACCCAGGCTCTTGTATAGATTCTGTCTATCGGCCCATACAACTTTTCAATCGTTTTTTTTGTTCTACCGGGAAAAATTGCTATATTTTTGCATTGGTAAAACAAAAAACAAATCTTTTAAAAAGTATAATTATGGAACCGATTATCAACTCTCAACTCCCTGAATTCAAAGTTCAGGCTTTCCAAAACGGAAGTTTCAAGACAGTAACCAACGAAGACGTAAAAGGCAAATGGGCTATTTTCTTCTTCTATCCGGCAGACTTTACGTTTGTATGTCCTACCGAATTGGTTGATGTTGCAGAAAAATACGACCAATTCCAGGCAATGGGTGTAGAGGTTTACTCCGTAAGCACAGACTCCCACTTCGTACATAAGGCATGGCATGATGCTTCCGAAAGCATCCGCAAGATTAAATATCCGATGTTGGCAGACCCCACAGGCGCATTGAGCCGTTCATTTGGTGTAATGATTGAGGAAGAAGGCATGGCCTACCGCGGTACATTCCTCGTAAACCCCGAAGGCAAAATCAAACTTGCCGAAATACAAGACAACAGCATCGGACGTAATGCAGACGAACTACTCCGCAAGGTAGAAGCTGCACAATTCGTAGCCACCCATGACGGTGAGGTTTGCCCCGCCAAATGGAAAAAGGGTGCTGCCACTTTGAAGCCGAGTATCGACCTGGTCGGTAAGATTTAGCCGTACCCCCATACGGTAAATGTTACTATGTAGAGACTATCCCTATCTCTTCCTTGCAAGAGCAAAAGAAAGGAGATAGTCTCTTTTTATACCTCAACATTAAAGACCCGCATCATCATGTTAGAAACAAATATATTAGACCAAGTGCGGAGCATATTCCAACCATTGGAAGCCCGCTATACTTTCCACATCACTTGTAATCCGAAGCATGAACAGGCTCGCGAGCTGATTGATTTTCTAAATGAAATAGCGAGTTGTTCCGACAAACTCTCCTGCCGGCTAACCGAAACCGAGACGCCCGGACCGGAGTTCACCCTCCTGAAAGAGGAGCAGGAAACCGGAATAAAATTTCGCGCAATCCCGGGTGGACACGAATTCAGCTCCCTGCTTCTCGCTGTACTAAATGCCGATGGAAAGGGGAAAAACCTGCCGGATGAAAGTATCGGCCGCCGCATCAGAGTACTGAAAGGAACAATCCGCCTACAAACCTATGTGTCACTGACCTGCACCAATTGTCCTGACATAGTGCAAGCATTGAATATCATGGCGCTGCTGAATCCCCACATCACCCATGAGATGATAGACGGGGCTCTCTTTCAGGAAGAAGCAGATGCACTGAAAATACAAGCCGTACCGTCCGTTTATGCCAATGGAAAGCAGTTCCATGTGGGACGCGGCTCTTTAGGAGAACTTCTTCAAAAGTTGGAAGACACTTTCGGAAGCCTGCCACAAGAAGATGCAGCGCCTGTCCCAAGGAAATTCGATCTGCTTGTCCTCGGTGGAGGACCTGCCGGAACTTCAGCAGCCATTTATTCTGCCCGCAAAGGGTTGCGCGTCGCTATTATCGCCGAAAGAATAGGCGGACAGGTAAAAGAAACTGTAGGCATCGAAAACCTGATTTCCATACCTCAAACAACCGGCTCGCAACTTGCCGACGCACTCAAGAACCATATAGGACATTACCCCGTTGAAGTCTTTGAAAACCGGAGAATAGAGAAAGCGGAGCTCCAAGGCAAAGAGAAAAAGGTCTTTTCCGGTGGTGGAGAAACGTTTACGGCTCCTGCCGTAATCATTGCCACAGGCGCAAGCTGGCGCAAACTGAATGTAGAGGGAGAGACCGAATATATCGGACGCGGCGTAGCCTTTTGCCCGCATTGCGACGGTCCTTTCTATCAAGGCAAGCATGTGGCTGTCATCGGCGGCGGGAACTCCGGCATAGAAGCCGCCATTGATCTGGCAGGCATCTGCAAGAAAGTAACCGTCTTTGAGTTTGCCGACACACTGAAAGCCGACCGTATCCTGCAGGAGAAAGCCCAAAGCCTTCCCAACGTGGAGATATTCACCTCTTCACAAACCATCCGGGTGGAAGGCAACGGCGAGAAGGTAACCGGTATCCGCATCAAGAACCGCATTACCAATGAAGAGCGTGACTATCCATTGGACGGCATCTTCGTACAAATAGGCCTGGCAGCCAACAGTGCGCTTTTCCGCGATGTACTGGAAACAACGACGTCCGGTGAAATCAAGACGGACACATTCTGCCGTACCACGATTCCGGGAGTATATGCGGCAGGAGACGTATCCAACGTGCCCTACAAGCAGATTGTCATAGCTATGGGAGAAGGTGCCAAGGCAGCGTTGTCCGCTTTTGACGACCGTATCAGGGGAATAATATAACCCGTTTATCTGCCGGAAGCTATCTTCAGTTCCCGTATCAGGTTTCCGGCCTTGCCATATCTTTCTATCATGAACAAGATGTAGCGTACATCCACCCCGATGCAACGCTGCATCTTCGGTTCATAGAGGATGTCACTGCCCATCGCTTCCCAATTGCCATCAAAAGCCAATCCGAGAAGTTCTCCTTTTGCATTAAACATGGCGCTTCCCGAATTGCCGCCCGTTATGTCATTATTAGAGATAAAGCAAACGTTCATTTCCCCCTTTTCATCGGCATACCTGCCAAAGTCACGATTGGAAAACAAAGAAAGAATCTCCGGCTGCACCTCAAAATCCACATCACCTGCGTGGGCTTTCACCTTTTCGAGGATGCCTTTAGTCGTTGTATGATAATCGTATTCAGCACCGTCAAACGGAGTATATCCGCATACCGTACCAAAACTCAAACGCATGGTAGAATTGGCGTCGGGATAGAAATTACGGGACGAATACATCCTGCGTACGGCACCATTCAACAAACGCTCATTACGGGCAATATTCATGGCAGGCTCCCTCGTCTGCATATTGATTTCAAACATCTTGCCAATCAGATCAATCCCCAGGTTTATGGCAGGATCATCATAGATGTGATACGTAGTATCCTGCTCCAAAAAGCGTTTCAAACCGCGTGGAGTAGTCAATTCCGAACTTGCATACAGGCTGTCCACATAAGCCTTGTCATTGCCGCCATACCGGGTGGCAATCGTACCATAAAATTCCGGTAGATAGGTAGAATCCACTTTGGAACGATACTCCTTCAGCATAGCTGTAAAGACCTCCTTGTCAATCTCCAGATCCAAATTGGCGTATTTCTCTACAATCGCTTTCAGATTGGCCACAACAGTCTTCTGTTCCCCCTCAAAATCGAAATTCAAAATGGACAAAGCCAATTGCACCAACTCCGGCCCATTCAGAAATGCTTCGGCAAAATAGGCTAATGCATGATTGGCTTCACGCACATTTTTATAATCCAGTTCCAAATCAGGAAACAGCTGCAATAACGTCTCACGTTCTCCGGGCGTCTGTTGTATCCAACGGCGAAGCTCCTGCTCCATCGCACGCTTCTTCTCCAGAATATGCGACTTCCGGATGGCCCTGTTCACTCCGATACTGTTTTTCCAGTAATTGGAGCTTTCATCATATTTGGAGGCATACTTTATGCGGATACTGTCCCGCCTGTCCATTTCACGCTTCCAGATAGCCTGCTTAATACCCCGGACATCTATTTGCGCCTGGTTGTCGTTATTCATCATCTCTTCGATGCCAAACGAAGAGAGATAGCGTTCCGTTCTGCCCGGATACCCCAATGTCATGCAGAAAAAACCTTCTTTATATCCGTCAAGCGAAACCGGAGCCACATATTCGGGATGATAAGGGACATTTTCCGGCGAATAATCCGCCGGGCGGTTGTTCCTATCGGCATAGATACGAAATACGCAGAAATCGCCCGTATGGCGCGGCCACACCCAATTATCCGTATCCCAACCAAACTTTCCAACCGAAGAGGGCGGCGCAAACACCAGCCGGACATCGTTATAATCGCGATAGACGGACAGCCAAAACTCATTGCCGCCATAATAGGCATCTACAATTCCTACCAAAGTCGAATCTTTATGAGCCACTTCTTCACTAACGGCAAACATCACCGAGTCGATCGCAGCGGAGCGTTCCGCTTCGGCCATCCCCGGTTTCACCGCGCCGAGCACCCGCTTTGTAACATCCTCCGTCCGCAACAGGAAACGGACGTAAAGCTCCGGATTCGGTAACTCCTCGCTGCGGCTATGCGCCACAAAACCGTCTTTCAGATAGTCGTGTTCCACAGAAGAATGTTGCTGTACACAACTGAAACCGCAATGATGATTCGTAAATACCAATCCGTCTTCCGAAACAACCACCCCCGAACAAAAGCCACCGAAGCTGACTACGGCATCCTTCAATGAAGGGCGTCTGGAACTGTACAGTTTATCTGCCGGCATCTGCAGGCCAAGCTCTTTCATGGTACGGCGTGTCTGTTTATCCAGATTGCCCAGCATCCACATGCCCTCATCCGCCCGCACCGCTAAAGTGAAGAAGCAACAAACGGCTATAATTACGAACCTAAATTTCATATCATCTCGCTCTATGTATCTGAAACAAATATCATTCAGCAATCAGCCTTAACCGACTGGAACCGGTACGCGCTTTCAGCCATTCGGTAATCTTCTCTTTCTCATGGGTGTCCGGATGCTTGCCGAACTTCAAGACAGCAAGCGTAACGGTATCTATCCGTACTGAGTCAACCGTCAGTTCGAGTGCATGAGAAATGGAAACCGACTTAACGGAAGGATAAAGCACTTTCAACTCAGGAATAATCTTTTTGCCCAATTCATCGTATTTCCGATACTGTTCCAAGTTCTTTTCCAATGAAGAGATTTGTTGTTTCTGCTCCACCAGACGCTGCTCACTGTTCTTATAGAAATCCTCCATAACCATGGCCCGAATAGAGGAAATATCTACCGACTCGTTGTTCATCCCTTGAAGCACAACCAGTTTGGTATTATCCAGTTTATAATCTTTCATTTTACTGCGGGCTATGGCAATAGAGGCTTCCGGCACTTCCTGCCCTATCAAGACTACGCGTATTTCATGCTGTTTGCCTTCATGATGGATTTTTTTATCCAATACCTGTGTGTTTTCAAACGCAAGCTGTTCGTTTACAAAACGGTTTGCTGCGCTTTCAAAGAAAGTATCCTGAATAATCCCTACCGTAAGATATACAGCCGGGCACATCGTGACAATAGCTATCAGTACGATATACTTCCGCACTTTCTTCTCACGATTCTTATCCACAAACTCTTTGCGTTGGAAATGCATCACACGCACACCGATAAAAGTAGCCAGACTGATGAAGACGGAGTTGATGAAATAAAGATAGAATGCACCGAGGAAATAAATCAGATTGCCCGTTGCCAATCCGTAACCGGCTGTACACAGCGGCGGCATCAACGCCGTAGCAATGGCGACACCCGGAATCACATTCCCTTTTTCTTTGGTGGAAAGCGCCGTTACTCCCGCAAGGCCACCCATTAATGCGATGAATACGTCATAAATCGTAGGTGAGGTACGTGCCAGCAACTCCGACTGTCCCTCGGCAACCGGACTGACCAAAAAGAATATGGTGGCGGTGGTGACACTGAACAAGGTGGTTATCAAGAAACTTTTCAGTGAACGTTTCATCAGTTCAAAGTCATTCAGACCGACCGAAAGCCCCACACCCATTATAGGTCCCATCAACGGAGAGATAAGCATCGCGCCGATAATTACGGCGGTGGAATTGACATTCAAACCGAGTGAGGCCATAAAGATAGCAAATATCAGAATCCACAAATTGGCTCCCTTAAACTCAACACCCTTCCGAATGGAATCGACAGTTTCGAGCTCATTGTCTTTATCTTTGCGTAAATCCAGATACTCTTTCAGAAAGTTCTTGATTGCAAATGCGTTTCTGTTGGAATTGACAGGCTGTTCCATAAAATAAACTATTTTCTAATAAAACGATTGATAACAGGTATTTGGCCAAGCGGTAAGTCACGCTTTATAATATAAGCTACAAATAAGGATAATAGCAACGTGCGGAAAGCCATACGAAGATAGATATTTCCAATCGGCACATATTCCGCAATTACATAGAGTATGGCAGCCAGGAGCACATAACATCCGATTGACTTCAAATCATACCGGATAGGATATTTCTTCTGACCGACAAAATAAGAGAGCAGCATAGCTACACCATATCCCGTAAATCCGGCCCATGCACAAGCCATATAACCGTACTTCGGAATCAAAAGGACATTCATCGCCACCAGAATTGTGCAACCTATCAATGAGAAATAAGCCCCCCATCGCGTTTCATCAATCAGCTTATACCAAAAAGAAAGATTAAAGTAAATTCCCATAAAAATCTCCGCAGCCATTACGATAGGAACCACACGCAACCCCGGCCAATAGTCGCGACCGATGATATACCGGAGAATGTCCAAATAGAACATCACCGCAAGAAAAGCAACCAGCGTGAAGATGATAAAGAACTTCATGGCCTGTGCATACACCTGTTTATTGTCCTTATCACGACTCTTACCGAACACGAAAGGCTCGTAAGCATAACGGAAGGCCTGTGTCAGCATTGCCATTACCATTGCAATCTTGCTGGCGGCTCCATAGATGCCAAGCTGTACGGTGGCTTCCGCCTCGTCAGGATACACAAAGGGAAAGATTATCTTGTCCGCCACCTGATTCAGAATACCCGCAATGCCCAACACCAGCAACGGCAAGCTATAAGCAAGCATCCGCTTCAACAGTTTCTTGTCCAACACATAAGTGAAGCCGCGCAATTCGGGTATCATGCAAAGCATAATGGTAGAGGTGCATACAAGGTTGAAGAGGAAAGCATACGCCACGTCATCGCCTTCCATCCAGACGTAATAAATCAGGTTCAAGGCTATGTTCAGGAAGATGAACAACAGTTTGAGCGCCGCAAACTTAATAGGACGTTTCTTATAGCGCAAATAAGCGAAAGGAATACTTTGAATGGCATCCATCGCCACTACAATCATCATCATTCCCACATACCAGGGATGTTCTCCATACTCCAGCCAATCGGCAACGGGTTGAAGAAACAACAATCCCAGAGCGAGGAATGTCAACGCACCGATGCCTACGCTGAGTAATGTTGTGGAATATACCCGCATCGGGTCGTCCTCTCCTTTATTAGCAAAGCGGAAAAAGCCCGTCTCCATGCCGCACGTCAACAGCACCAGCAACAGCGCCACCCACGCATAGATATTAGTCACAACGCCATAACCTCCCGACTGCGCAGACAAGGCCATGGTATATACGGGTACTAACAGATAGTTGAGGAAACGCCCCACAATACTGCTCAACCCGTAAATGGCAGTTTCTTTTGCCAATGATTTTAATCCAGCCACGTTATTTAGTGTTTAGCAATTTTTCAATGCTCCATTATACTCCATGCCGATCGTTTACCGGAAAACGTCAATCATTAAACAACGTTCCCTGACCATTGTAGAGGCTTCGTCCCAAATGTTTGTAAGCCAGCTCCGTTACTTCACGACCGCGAGGAGTGCGCTTCAAGAAACCTTCCTTTATCAAGAACGGTTCATATACCTCTTCAATAGTGCCTGCATCTTCTCCCAAAGCCGTAGCAATGGTTGTCAGGCCTACCGGACCACCCTTGAACTTATCGATAATCGTACAAAGTATCTTATTGTCTATTTCATCCAGACCGTATTTGTCAATATTCAGCGCTTCGAGCGCAAAATTAGCGATCTGCGTATCGATGCTGCCCGAACCTTTCACCTGCGCAAAGTCCCTCACGCGGCGCAGCAAAGCATTGGCAATACGCGGCGTACCCCGACTGCGTCCTGCAATCTCCGAAGCAGCCTTTGTGGAACAAGGAACATCCAGAATACTTGCCGAACGACGGATGATGCCACTCAACACATCATCATCGTAATATTCCAAATGAAGGTTGATGCCAAAACGGGCACGCAACGGAGCAGTCAGCAAACCGCTACGGGTGGTAGCGCCCACTAAAGTAAACGGATTCAGGTCGATCTGTATGCTTCGTGCCGACGGGCCTTTGTCGATCATAATATCAATGCGGTAATCCTCCATAGCCGAATACAGGTACTCCTCCACCACAGGACTCAACCGATGTATTTCGTCAATGAAAAGCACATCGTTCGGTTCCAGACTGGTAAGGACACCGGCCAGATCACCCGGCTTGTCGAGCACCGGCCCGGAAGTAATCTTGAAGCCTACTCCCAGTTCGTTGGCTATAATGTTGGAAAGTGTGGTTTTTCCCAATCCGGGAGGACCATGAAGCAATACATGATCCAAGGCCTCGCCTCTGAGGCGGGCAGCCTTTACGAAAATACGCAAATTATCAACCACTTTATCCTGTCCGCTGAAATCCTCGAAATTCAAAGGACGGAGAGCGTTCTCGAAGTCACGCTCCTTGCTGGTCAGTTGATGATCACGTATGTTAAAATCTTCTTGTTCCATTCAAAATCAGTATATACAGCGACAAAGATAATGCAAATCTTTCAACGTTTCATAAACTCCTTCCTTTCTTCTTCCGGAAATTTCTCAATGGCATAACGCAGCATGGTACGCGGCATCACCTTGCAATATTTCTCCAGAAACTGCACCAACAAATCCTTGTCCCTCTTCCCCATTTCGCGCAGCATCCAGCCTATTGCCTTTCTCATCAAATCGTGCGGATGATGCAACAGCCGTTCGGAAAGCGCCAGAATATCGATGAAATCACCGTTTTTGATTAGAGTATAAGTGGAAACAACCGCAATACGCTGGTCCCAAAGCAGTTCACTGCCTGCCAAACGATAAAGATCTTCGCGAGACTTATCTTTCAAATATTCCCCCACAATACCCGGAGCAGACAAGTCCACCAAGTCCCAGTTATTGATGCGCGACGTCTGTGAAAGATAGAAATCATAAATGCGTTTTCTCTCCTTTTCACCGCTTTTCTTGAAACGCTCCACCAGCATCAACAGAGCACAAAGACGACATTCATGCCATTGGCTTTGCAAAAGTTCCGCCATAACATCCAAAGGAGCATCTTTATGCCGCTTGGCCACTAAACGGGTATTCGGCACTACCACTCCCAGAAACTTGTCGCCTTCGCCATATTGCCCCTTTCCCGTTTTGAAAAAATTAGGGAGATACTCCCTTTTCACCGGATCTATGTACTCGCTTATCTCCTGTTCTATCTCCTTTGCCCGCTGTCTCATATTCTCTTATATATTTGCTATTCGTAATGTTACCTGCCAAAAATAGCAATTTTTTCCACGCTAAATAGAAAGATATTCCTACTTTTGCAGAAAATCAACATATTATTTTATGATTTTAAATTACATTTGGGTAGCATTTTTTGTAATAGCTTTCATTGTGGCGCTCTTCAAACTCCTGTTCATGGGAAATGTAGAGATATTTACGGAACTTGTCAACTCTACATTCGACTCCTCCAAAACTGCATTCGAAATATCGTTGGGGCTGACCGGCATTCTGTCCTTATGGCTCGGCATTATGAAGATCGGTGAAAACAGCGGTATGATCAACGCACTCTCCCGCTGGTTGAGTCCGGTGTTTTGCCGCCTCTTTCCGGAGATACCCAAAGGACACCCCGCCATGGGATCTATTTTCATGAACCTCTCCGCCAACATGCTGGGGTTGGATAATGCCGCTACCCCAATGGGGCTGAAAGCTATGAAAGAACTTCAGGAACTCAATCCGAAGAAAGACACAGCCACCAACCCGATGATTATGTTCCTTGTGCTGAACACTTCCGGATTGATATTGATACCTGTCAGCATCATGATGTACCGTTCGCAAATGGGTGCTGCGCAGCCCACCGACATCTTCATCCCGACACTGATTACCACTGCCATTTCCACCACTGTCGGTGTGATTGCCGTCAGCATTGCACAACGGATAAACCTGTTGAATAAACCTATCCTCATTCTGATCGGTTGCATCAGCCTGTTCTTTTCCGGACTTATCTACCTGTTCACCCAAGTAAGCCGCGAGGACATGGGAGTCTATTCCACACTGGTTGCCAATATAATACTTTTCTCCATCATCCTGCTTTTTATCCTTTGGGGATTGTGGAAGAAGATTAATGTGTACGACGCTTTTATAGAAGGTGCCAAGGAAGGATTTACAACAGCCATACGCATCATCCCCTACCTGGTAGCTTTTCTCGTTGGAATCGCCGTTTTCCGCGCTTCAGGTGCAATGGATATAATAGTAAACGGCATCGGCTACATCGTAGGCTTGTTCGGAGTAGATACCGGCTTTGTAGGAGCTTTACCCACCGCTTTGATGAAATCATTGAGCGGCAGCGGCGCCAATGGCCTGATGATTGATACAATGAAGCAATATGGCGCCGACTCCTTCGTCGGCCGCATGAGTTGCGTGGCACGCGGCGCTTCGGATACAACGTTCTATATACTTGCCGTTTACTTCGGCAGTGTAGGCATTACGAAAACCCGCAACGCAGTTACCTGTGGTCTGATAGCAGATTTATCCGGCATTATCGCCGCTATCATCATCAGCTATATATTCTTTTTCTAAAAAAAGCCCATTCTAATAAATAGTAAACAATATGATAAGTTATCAAGCGGACGGCATCAAAATGCCTGCAATCAAGAAACGGGAAACAACGGAATGGATTAAAGCCGTTGCTGCCACCTATGAAAAAAGAATCGGTGAAATCGCCTATATTTTTTGCTCGGACGAGAAAATTCTCGAAGTAAACCGGCAATATCTTCAGCATGATTATTATACCGACATCATCACTTTTGACTATTGCGAAGGCAACCGCCTGAGCGGCGATCTCTTTATCAGCCTTGATACGGTACGCACCAATGCCGAACAATTTGCCGGCAACGATTATGAAAGAGAACTGCACCGGGTCATTATCCATGGCATCCTGCACCTTTGCGGCATCAATGATAAAGGTCCGGGAGAACGGGAAATTATGGAAGCTGCCGAGAACAAGGCACTGGCCATGCGATAGAAATTGCAACGCAAGACGAGCATAAAAGTGATGAGTTTTTTGTCATCACTCATCACTCTTAGGCTCAACTATCTGTAAATAAGCGACTTAATAAGTTACGAGAAACATTATGACAGTGACGACCAAATGTTGGTCGTCACTGTTTTTGTTTACTATTATGCTCTCTATCATATCGTAACATCCTTATTTACAGCAACAACAAACGTTCCATACAGTCCTTGTCACAATATTGTTAAAATACCTTTTATACCGAGACATTAGGTTCATTTGCGCTGAAAGGACAAGTGCAATTGCCTCTTCCCAACCGAAAGAACGTTGCTGATTTGATAAACCTGAAGAAGGGAATCGGTTAAAGCAATGAAAAATAAAAAGATACGCGTACCAAGTCAATACCAACGGTTGGTACGGCTTGTACCTTACTAAGGTACGAGAGGTTTCTTAGTGAGGTACACGTCGTACCAAAGCAGGAAACTTGCCGTACCTTACTAAGGTATTCTCCGGAACCAAGGAGCCGGATATCTATGTACCGGAGACGCCGGCAGTCCCACACGAAGTATTTCCTAAGAATTCACAAGGAAAAGAAAGAAATCGCGGCTACAAAATAACTTTTTAGTAACTTTGCAGGGTTTAAAAAGAGATTGAACGAATGGAGTTTAAGTATGATGTTATTGTAATCGGCGCCGGACATGCCGGCTGTGAAGCCGCTGCCGCTGCCGCAAACCTGGGTTCAAAGACCTGTCTTATCACGATGGACATGAATAAGATAGGCCAAATGAGTTGCAACCCTGCCGTAGGCGGTATTGCCAAAGGGCAAATTGTACGTGAAATAGACGCATTGGGTGGATATATGGGATTGGTAACTGACAAAACCGCTATCCAGTTTCGTATATTAAACCGCTCCAAAGGACCTGCCATGTGGAGTCCGCGTGCACAATGCGACCGTAACAAATTCATCTGGGCATGGCGTGAAATTCTGGAAAACACTCCCAACCTGCATATTTGGCAGGATACCGTACAAGAGATTCTTGTTGAAAACGGCGAAGTGACCGGACTCACTACTCTTTGGGGAGTAACTTTCCGCGCCAGATGCATCGTACTGACTGCCGGAACTTTCCTGAACGGACTGATGCACGTGGGACGCACCATGCTTCCGGGCGGACGAATGGCCGAACCTGCATCCTACCAACTGACCGAATCCATTGCCAGACATGGCATCACATACGGACGAATGAAAACCGGAACGCCGGTACGCATCGACGGACGCAGCGTGCACTACGAGGATATGGATGTTCAGGACGGAGAAAACGACTTCCACAAGTTCTCCTTTATGGATAACGGCGTGCGCCATTTGAAGCAACTGCCATGCTGGACCTGCTTCACTAATGAAGAAGCACACCGCATCCTGCGCGAGGGTCTGCCGGACTCTCCCCTTTTCAACGGACAAATTCAAAGCATAGGTCCCCGTTACTGTCCCAGTATAGAGACAAAAATTGTGACCTTCCCCGACAAAGAACAGCATCAGCTTTTCCTGGAGCCGGAAGGTGAAACCACTCAGGAACTCTACCTGAACGGCTTCTCTTCTTCCTTGCCAATGGACATACAGATTGAGGCACTGAAAAAGATTCCTGCATTCCGGGATCTCGTAATTTACCGCCCCGGTTATGCAATAGAATATGACTTCTTCGATCCCACCCAGCTCAAACATACGTTGGAAACGAAGAAAATCAAAAACCTGTTCTTTGCCGGACAAGTAAATGGAACCACCGGCTACGAAGAAGCAGCCGGACAGGGCATCATCGCCGGTATCAATGCACATATCAACTGCCATGGCGGAGAACCCTTCACCCTTGCACGAGATGAAGCATACATCGGCGTATTAATCGATGACTTGGTAACCAAAGGCGTTGACGAGCCTTACCGTATGTTTACTTCACGTGCGGAATATCGTATCCTCCTCCGTATGGATGATGCCGATATGAGACTTACCGAAAGAGCCTGGAAACTCGGACTTGCAAAGAATGACCGCTACGAGTTACTAAGAAGCAAACGCGAAGCCGTTACAAACATCATAAACTTCACCCGGAATTATTCGATGAAACCAGCATTAATCAATCCGGTACTGGAACAACTTGGCACCACTCCACTTCGCCAGGGATGCAAGCTGATAGATTTGATAAACCGTCCGCAAATAACCCTGGATAACATGGCACAGCATGTCGGCGCTTTCCATCGGGAACTTGATAAAATTACGGAAAGAAAAGATGAGATTATCGAAGCGGCAGAGATACTTATCAAGTATGAAGGATACATCGGACGCGAACGAATCATAGCAGATAAACTGGCACGACTGGAAAGCATAAAGATTAAGGGAAAGTTTGACTATAATTCCATTCAATCCCTTTCCACCGAAGCCCGCCAGAAGTTAGTCAAAATCGACCCGGAAACAATAGCCCAAGCAAGCCGGATTCCGGGAGTATCACCAAGCGACATTAATGTACTGTTGGTGCTTTGCGGCCGATAAGAGCCAACGTTCCACGTGAAACAAAAAATTCAATAAACGCAATAAAAAAACTGATTATGAGCAAAGAAACACTTGCCAAGAGCATTCGGGAAATTCCCGACTTCCCTATCCCCGGAATCTTATTTTATGATGTAACCACCCTGTTCAAAAATCCGGTTGCATTGCAGGAACTTTCAGACACCTTATACGAAATGTACAAGGACAAAGGAATAACCAAAGTTGTAGGCATAGAATCCAGAGGATTCATTATGGGACCAATTCTCGCCACCCGCTTAGGAGCCGGCTTCGTACCCATACGCAAACCCGGAAAGCTGCCGGCAGAAACCATTGAAGAAAGCTACAATAAAGAATATGGAAAAGATACGGTGCAAATCCACAAGGATGCCATTGAACCGGACGATGTAGTGTTGCTACACGATGACCTGCTGGCCACAGGCGGAACAATGGAAGCTGCCTGCAAATTGGTAAAGAAGATGAATCCCCAAAAGATATATGTAAACTTCATTATCGAGCTGAAAGAGCTGCATGGAAAGGATGTATTCGATAAAGATGTGGATGTAGAGTCTGTACTGACGCTATAAAAATAACGGTAGGGCGACAGCACCTTTAGAGTATGGAAGAACTAAAAACAAGTGATTATCTAAAAGGTATCGTTCTGAACCTTCCCGAAAGCCCCGGTGTTTACCAATACCTGAACACCGAAGGAACGATTATATATGTAGGAAAAGCCAAAAACCTGAAACGCAGGGTGTCGTCCTACTTCAACAGGGAGCACGAACCGGGAAAAACACGCGTACTGGTAAGCAAGATTGCAGATATCCGGTATATCGTAGTCAATACGGAAGAAGACGCCTTATTACTGGAAAACAACCTCATTAAAAAGTATAAGCCCCGCTACAATGTATTGCTGAAAGACGATAAAACCTACCCGTCCATCTGCGTACAGAACGAATACTTTCCACGCGTATTCAAGACACGAAGAGTCATACGCAACGGTTCTTCGTACTATGGTCCGTACAGCCACATACCGTCCATGTATGCGCTGCTCGACCTTATCAAGCATTTATATCCGCTACGCACTTGCAACCTGAACCTCTCTCCAGAAAACATCCGGGCCGGGAAATTCAACGTATGCCTGGAATATCACATCAAGAACTGTGCAGGTCCTTGCGTTGGCAAACAAAGTCAGGAAGAATATCTGAACAACATCGCCGAGATAAAAGAGATACTCAAAGGCAACACCCAAGAGGTAGGGCGGATGCTGTATCGGCAAATGCAGGATCTTGCCGCCGAAATGAAGTTTGAAGAAGCGCAAAAGATCAAAGAAAAGTACCTGCTGTTAGAAAATTATCGTTCCAAATCAGAAGTCGTGAGCAACATATTGCATAATATCGACGTGTTCTCCATTGAAGAAGATACCGATGAAAAGTCCGCATTCATCAATTATCTGCATATCACGAACGGAGCTATCAACCAAGCTTTCACCTTTGAGTACAAAAAACGGCTGAACGAAACCAAAGAAGAGCTCCTTTCGCTGGGTATCATCGAAATGCGCGAACGCTACAAAAGCCTCTCCCGCGAAATCATCGTGCCTTTCGAACTGGATATGGAACTCAAAGATGTCGTCTTCACCATTCCACAACGCGGTGATAAGAAAAAACTGCTTGAACTTTCCATCCTCAATGTGAAACAATACAAAGCCGACCGGCTGAAACAGACGGAAAAGCTGAACCCGGAACAGCGCACTGTGCGTCTCTTGAAAGAAATCCAAGGGGAATTGCATCTCGACCGGCTGCCTATGCGCATAGAATGTTTTGATAATTCCAACATCCAAGGGTCGGACCCTGTTGCGGCATGCGTCGTTTTCATCAAAGGTAAACCGTCCAAAAAGGACTATCGGAAGTACAATATCAAAACAGTGGAAGGCCCCGATGACTATGCATCCATGAAAGAGGTCGTGAAACGGCGTTACCAGCGCGCTATCGAAGAGAACAGCCCCCTCCCCGATCTTCTTATCACCGACGGCGGAAAAGGGCAAATGAGCGCCGTAAAAGAGATTATAGACGAACTAAACCTCAACATTCCCATTGCCGGACTTGCCAAAGACGGGAAACACCGTACATCGGAACTGCTGTATGGATTCCCGCCTCAAACAATCGGACTCAAACAAAATTCCCCCCTTTTCCGTCTGCTGACACAGATACAGGACGAGGTACACAGATTTGCCATAACTTTCCACCGCGACAAGCGCAGCAAGCGACAGGTAGCTTCGGCCTTAGACGAGATAAAAGGAATCGGAGAAAAAACCAAAAACACCCTGCTAAAAGAGTTCAAAAGTGTAAAACGCATCAAGGAAGCATCCACAGAGGATATTATCAAGGTGGTTGGCGAAGCCAAAGCAAAAATCATAAAGGAACACTTTGCCAACAAATAGCCCTATCTTACACATAACAATCACAAATTTATTCGTAACTTTGCAATTCGCAAAATTAATTTTTAGAACCAAAGCATGAGAGTAGTCATACAACGTACCGGACATGCATCTGTTACCATCAACGGGATTTGCAAGTCTGCCATTCAAAAGGGACTTATGATATTGATTGGCATAGAGGAGACAGACGGAAAGGAAGATATTGATTGGTTGTGCAAAAAGATCGTCAACCTGCGTGTCTTTGACGATGAAAATGGCGTAATGAACAAATCCATACTCGACATCGGCGGTGACATACTGGTAATCAGCCAGTTCACGCTGCACGCATCGACCAAGAAAGGCAATCGCCCCTCCTATATCCGGGCAGCGAAACCGGAAATATCTATCCCGCTATATGAACAATTCTGCAAAGAATTGAGTTTAGCGTTAGGCAAGGAAATAGGAACCGGCGAGTTCGGAGCCGACATGAAGGTAGAATTATTGAACGACGGTCCTGTGACCATTTGCATGGATACAAAAAACAAGGAATAATGACACTGAAAGAAGCACAGAAAGAAGTAGACTCCTGGATTAAGCAATATGGAGTGCGTTACTTCAGCGAGCTCACCAATATGGCCGTACTGACCGAAGAAGTAGGTGAACTGGCACGAGTTATGGCGCGCAAGTATGGCGACCAATCCTTTAAGGAGGGAGAAAAAGATAATATCGAAGAAGAAATAGCAGATGTCCTTTGGGTACTTCTCTGCATCGCAAACCAAACCGGAGTCGATGTCACCGAAGCGTTTGCACGCAGCATAGAGAAGAAAACCAAACGTGACCAAACAAGGCATATCAATAACCCTAAATTATCTGATCATGGAGAATAATGAATCCACCCAGAACAAGTACGATGCTGCTTTGGCAAAGTACAACACCAATTTGAACGATGCGGAAGTGGCTGCAGAAGTAGCCAAAATAATCGAGGAGAAAGTGCCTGCAAACAACACTCCGGAAGTAAAGAAATTCCTGTTCAATTGCATTGACCTCACCACGCTCAACAGTACAGACAGCGATGAAAGCGTCATGAAATTTACTCAAAAAGTAAACCGGTTTGACGAAGAATTTCCCGACCTGAAAAACGTGGCAGCTATCTGTGTATATCCCAATTTTGCAGAAGTAGTAAAAGATACATTGGAAGTAGAAGATGTAAAAATTGCCTGTGTATCAGCAGGTTTCCCTTCTTCCCAAACTTTTATAGAAGTAAAAATTGCCGAAACCGCCATGGCCATTATGGAAGGTGCTGACGAAATAGACATCGTCATCTCTGTAGGCAAGTTCCTGAGCGGAGACTATGAAACCATGTGCGATGAAATACAAGAGCTGAAAGCTACCTGCAAAGAGCACCACCTGAAAGTAATCTTGGAGACGGGAGCTTTGAAAACGGCAGCAAACATCAAGAAAGCCTCTATCCTATCCATGTATGCCGGAGCTGATTTCATCAAGACCTCTACCGGAAAACAACAGCCTGCCGCTACTCCGGAAGCAGCATACGTAATGTGCCAGGCCATTAAGGAATACCATGCGTTGACAGGCAATAAGATTGGTTTCAAACCGGCAGGCGGCATCAACTGTGTAAATGACGCACTGATTTACTATACCATTGTGAAAGAAGTGCTTGGAGAGGAATGGCTGAACAATGAATTATTCCGTTTGGGAACCAGCCGTTTGGCAAATCTATTACTCTCGGAAATCAAAGGCGAAGAAATGAAGTTCTTTTAATAAGAAGTATTAGTGTAGAATACAGACAGCCTGACAAGATCTCTTGTCAGGCTGTCTGCATATATAAATAATTTTATTATTTCTCACGCTCTATCACATAATCAAGATAGGAAATAAGCGCTCTCTTAACATCCGTATCTTCCATGGCAGCCAACAATGAAAGCGCCTTTTCTTTAAAGTCCACCATAACTTTCGTGGCATACTCAATGCCGCCATGCTCTTTGGTAAATTCGATCAATCGGGCTATTTCATCAGCAGTCGCCGTTCCGTTCTTAACCTTTACAGCAATCTCCTGCGCCGGCTTGTCCTGCGTTGAATTGAGTACATAAAGCGCAGGCAATGTCAGCTTTCCTTCCAGCATATCATTTCCGGTAGGTTTACCGATTTCTTTGTTCTCATAATAATCGAATATATCGTCTTTAATCTGAAAACAAAGACCGATATACTCACCAAACAAACGCGCATATTCCGCCTTTTCATCGTCAACACCCACCGAAAGCGCACCTGCTTTCATGCACGCGGCAAACAATACGGCTGTCTTCTTGCGGATGACATCAAAATAGACCTCTTCGGAATATTCAGGGTTACTGACATTGGAAAGTTGCAACAACTCCCCTTCTGCCAAATCCTGCCCTAAATTTGAAACGAGATCAATTATAGCGTAATTACGCGTCATCCCCACTTCCACCAAAGCCGTTGCCAACAAATAATCACCCGTAAGAACCGCTACCTTATTATTAAAGATAGCATTCACAGAAAGCTGACCCCGGCGTTCGGTACTCTCATCCACCACATCATCGTGCACCAAGCTCGCTGTGTGCAGAAGCTCCAGAGCAACCGCAGCATGCAGTGTTGCCGGACGAACCTCATTGTACAACTTTGCGGCAAGCAGAACCAAAATCGGGCGCATCATCTTCCCATTCTTCTGCCGGATATGCGCAATCACGCTATTCAGCAAAAGATTAGAACTGGAAAGGCAAGTATCAAAATGCTTTTTGAAGTCTTCCAACTCCGCAGAAATCGGGGATTTTATGAGGGATATACTGTCCATACATCGCTATTTGAGCACAAAAATAGTAATAAAACAGTTAATACGGTATTTTTTTGTACTTTTACCATGAAAAAAAGGATAAATCTATGAATTCAACCGATAAACTTTTCTTGCTTGACGCTTATGCATTGATATACCGTTCTTATTATGCATTTATCAAAAATCCGCGAATCAACTCCAAAGGATTCAACACTTCTGCCATTTTGGGATTTGTAAACACTCTCGAAGAAGTGCTGAAAAAAGAAAATCCTACGCACATAGGGGTAGCTTTCGATCCTTCAGGACCAACATTCCGCCACGAGGCTTATGAACAATATAAAGCGCAGCGGGAAGAAACTCCCGAAGCCATCCGTCTCTCCGTACCTATTATAAAAGATATCATCCGCGCCTACCGTATTCCTATTCTGGAAGTCTCCGGTTACGAAGCCGACGATGTGATAGGTACACTTGCCACAGAAGCCGGAAGACAAGGTATCATCACCTATATGATGACTCCCGATAAAGACTATGGGCAGTTGGTATCGGACAATGTATTCATGTATCGTCCCAAACACAGCGGCGGATTCGAAGTCATGGGTATTGAAGAGATAAAAGCCAAATTCAATATTCAGTCCACAGAGCAGGTCATCGATATGTTGGGATTGATGGGCGACTCTTCCGATAATATTCCCGGCTGTCCGGGTGTGGGAGAGAAAACCGCACAGAAGTTAGTTGCGGAATTTGGCAGTATCGAAAACCTGCTTGCCCATACCGATCAACTGAAAGGCGCACTGAAGACCAAAGTGGAAGCCAACCGGGAAATGATTACTTTCTCCAAATTCCTTGCAACCATTAAAGTCGATGTACCCATTAAGCTCGACATGACAACACTCGTTCGCGAAGAACCTGATGAAGAGAAGCTTCGCAAGATTTTCGAGGAACTGGAGTTTCGCACACTCATTGACCGCGTTCTGAAAAAATCAGGTGCTCCCCTCTCCTCTTCTTCCAACTCCGTTTCACCCGACCTTTATGCCGGAACCTTGTTTGCTCGTCCAGTCGATAGTCCAACTCCTGAAAACAACGGTCCTGTTCAAGGCGATTTGTTTGCAAATTTTGCAGACAACGGCACAGACAACGCGGAAAATTCAAATCTCACGCACTTAGAAATGCTTGATGTAGACTATCAACTCATTGATACAGAAGAAAAAAGAAGCGAAATTATTCAAAAGTTACTTACAACAGAAATTCTCTCAATAGATACTGAAACTACCGGAACCGAACCAATGGAGGCAGAACTGGTAGGAATGAGTTTCAGTAATGCCGAAAACCGGGCTTATTACGTCCCTGTTCCGGCAAATCGTGACGAAGCATTAAAAATCGTAAATGAATTCCGCCCGCTTTATGAAAATGAAAATTCCATGAAGGTGGGACAAAACATCAAGTACGACATGATTGTCCTTCAAAACTACGGAGTGCAGGTGAAGGGAAAACTTTTCGACACCATGCTCGCCCATTACGTATTGCAACCGGAACTCCGTCACAACATGGACTACCTTGCCGAAATCTACCTGCGCTATCGGACAATCCACATAGATGAACTCATCGGAAGCAGAGGAAAGAACCAGAAAAGCATGCGTGACCTTCCACCGGAAGACGTGTACCGCTACGCTTGCGAAGATGCAGACGTCACTCTAAAGTTGAAGAACGTACTTGAAAAGGAACTGAAAAAGCAATCTGCCGAACATCTCTTTTATGAGATTGAAATGCCACTCGTACCGGTACTTGTCAACATTGAAAGCAACGGAGTACGCATCGATACAGAAGCTCTCAAGCAATCGTCCGAACATTTCACTCTCCGCCTGCAGGAAATCGAAAAAGAAATCTATGCACTGGCAAATGGTGAAACTTTCAACATCGCCTCTCCCAAGCAAGTAGGTGAAGTGCTGTTCGACAAACTCAAAATCGTAGAAAAAGCCAAAAAGACCAAAACCGGCCAGTATGTTACCTCGGAAGAAGTTCTCGAAAGTCTGCGCAACAAACATGCAATCATTGGCAAGATACTCGAATACCGCGGGCTGAAGAAACTGTTGAGCACCTATATCGATGCATTGCCCCAACTGATAAATCCGCGTACAGGCCGCATCCATACCTCTTTCAACCAGGCAGTAACCGCCACCGGCCGGCTCAGTTCCAGCAATCCTAACTTGCAGAACATCCCCATTCGCGATGAAGACGGTAAGGAAATCCGTAAAGCCTTTATTCCTGATGACGGGTGCGAGTTCTTCTCCGCCGACTACTCACAGATTGAACTGCGTATTATGGCACATCTGAGTCAGGACAGAAATATGATTGACGCTTTCCTCAGCGGATATGACATCCATGCGGCCACCGCTGCCAAAATATACAAGGTGGATATCAGCGAAGTAACCACCGATATGCGCCGTAAGGCTAAAACCGCCAATTTTGGTATTATATACGGTATCTCTGTCTTCGGGCTGGCAGAACGTATGAATGTTTCCCGTCAGGAAGCCAAAGAACTGATAGACGGATATTTTGAAACCTATCCGCAAATCAAGGAATATATGGACAAAAGCATTCAGGTGGCACGCGAAAACGGATATGTGGAAACCATCTTCCACCGCAAGCGCTTCCTGCCGGACATCAACTCCCGAAACGCCGTAGTACGCGGTTATGCAGAGCGCAATGCAATCAACGCCCCTATTCAGGGAAGTGCTGCCGATATCATCAAAGTAGCCATGTCGCTCATCTATCAACGCATTCAAAGTAACAATCTGAAAGCAAAGATGATTTTACAGGTCCATGACGAACTAAATTTCAGTGTTCCTGAGGCAGAAAAAGAGATTATACAAAAAATTGTAATCGAAGAAATGGAACGGGCATATCGCATGCTGGTACCCTTAAAAGCTGATTTTGGCTGGGGGAAAAACTGGTTGGAAGCACACTAATCCGGTCTATAACTTTATTTAACTTACAATCAGAAAGCAACAGAAGTGATTGCTTTAAAATACAGTTTGCTCATCAGAATATCCGGCATCTTCACTGCCGGATATTTTTTATTCATTAATCTTTCCAAAAAGAAAGTATATTTCCTGCACACATTCTGACATATTGATAAAATAAATCCCAATTATTATATTTATGTCAATTTATTGCGTACATTTGCAGCGTAATCAATGACATATTGATAGAAAATAGTAAGTATAACTCTAAAAACATAAAACCATGAAAACTTTAAAAACTTTGATTCTGTTCTCTTTTCTTTTTGTATGTGGAATGAATGTATCAGCAGACAATAAAAGTAACCTCATTTACAATTCGGAAGAAGTAAATGGTATGAAGGTCGCTGAAACTGTTTACAAAATGGACGGCAGTACACTTGCCAACTATATGAAGTACAATTATAAGTATGATGACCAAAACCGTATGACAGAAAGCGAAGCCATGAAATGGAACGCTGTCAAGAATACATGGGCCAACGACATGTGCATCCGCTACGCTTATCAAGGAAAGTCGGTTACCACTACCTATTATAAGTGGAACAATAAAAAAGGCACATACGTCCTCATTCCTGAAATGACTATTACAATGGATAACCCTAACATGTAAAATACATCCATTCTCTCTTAAAGATACTTTACAACCCAAAACCTTTCTATAAACTAAAGAGCCGAGATACGCAATGTATCCGGCTCTTTTTGTATTTTTGTCTTTCAATAAAGAATATGAAACATGATACCCCAGGCACTTATCCTCTACATTGAGACAGAGATTATCCCCCGGTACGAGCAATTTGACAAGGCACATAACCTTTCGCATGTGCAGGCAGTCATTGAAGAAAGCCTCGCCCTTGCCAAACTTTATCCTGAAGCAGACGAACGCCTCGCATATACCATAGCAGCCTATCATGATACAGGACTTTGCCGGGACCGCGCCACACATCACCTTGTTTCAGGAGAAATCATAGCGGAGGATGCCAACCTCCTGCAATGGTTCGGCAGAGAAGAAATAGAAATTATGCGTGAGGCCGTAGAAGACCACCGGGCCTCCACCGACCATGAACCACGCAGTATCTATGGCAAAATCGTGGCCGAAGCCGACCGTATCATAGATCCGGACACCACGTTGCGCCGTACCGTACAATACGGGCTAAAGCAAAACCCTGCAGCCGACGAAGCATGGCACTACCAACGTTTCTACGACCATCTGATGGAAAAGTATGCTCCCGGCGGCTATCTGAAACTTTGGTTTCCCCACTCAAAGAACGCCCGGCAGTTGAAAGAGTTGCAGGCCATTATAGCGGATGAAGTGCGTCTAAGAAGCATTTTTCACCAAATGTTCGAAGAAGAGAAAAGATAAAAGACTATCTTTGCAGCCAATTAGCTGAATAATAATTAAAAAACAAGATATACTTATGGCATTAAAAGCAGGTATAGTGGGACTGCCCAACGTGGGGAAATCCACTCTTTTCAACTGTCTGTCCAGCGCAAAAGCACAGGCGGCAAACTTTCCTTTTTGTACTATCGACGCTCAAATGGGCCAAGTGTCCGTACCCGACGAACGACTGACCAAACTTGCCGAAATCGTTCATCCGGGGCGTATCGTGCCCGCCGTATGCGACATTGTCGATATTGCCGGACTGGTGAAAGGCGCCAGCAAAGGTGAAGGATTGGGTAATCAGTTCTTAGGCAACATCCGCGAGTGCGACGCCATTATTCATGTGTTGCGTTGTTTCGATAATGGCAATATCGTTCACGTGGACGGAAGCGTGGATCCTGTACGCGACAAGGAAATCATTGATACCGAACTCCAGCTCAAAGACCTCGATACAGTAGAAAACCGCATCAAGCGCGTGGAAAAAATAGCAAAAGTAGGTGGCGACAAATTGGCAAAAGTGGAATACGAACTCCTGCTCCGTTACAAAGATGCACTGGAACAGGGACAGAGCGCCCGCACCGTAATACCGCAAAACGATGATGAGGAGCAATGCGCCAAACAGATGTTCCTGCTTACCACCAAACCGGTACTTTACGTCTGCAACGTGGACGATACAAGCGCCGCAAGCGGCAATCAGTATGTGGAGCAAGTACGTCAGGCCATTCAGGGTGAAGATGCCCAACTCATCATAATCTCCGCCCAGACCGAAGCCGACATTGCCGAACTGGAAACTTACGAAGAGAAACAAATGTTCCTCGAAGACCTCGGCCTGAAAGAAAGTGGCTGCAACCGACTGATTAAAGCCATTTACAGCCTGCTGAACCTTGAAACCTTCATCACCGCCGGCGAAATGGAAGTAAAGGCATGGACCTACCGTAAAGGCTGGAAAGCTCCGCAATGCGCCGGTGTCATCCATACAGACTTTGAGAAAGGTTTCATCCGCGCCGAAGTCATCAAATACGAAGACTATATCAAGTATGGCAGCGAAGCCGCCGTACGCGAAGCCGGAAAACTGGGCGTGGAAGGCAAGGAATACGTAGTGCAGGACGGAGACATCATGCACTTCCGCTTCAACGTATAAAAAACATCCATTGTGAGCTGTCCGGAGATTCCTGGCAGCTCATTTTTTATAATCACATCAATATGCTACAAATGACAAACAGTAATCTGAAATACCTCATTGCAGGCACAGGCGGAGTAGGCGGAAGCATTGCCGCTTTTCTTGCATTGGCAGGAAAGAACGTTACTTGCATCGCACGCGGCGAGCATCTTGCCGCTATACATGAGCATGGTTTGCGGTTATACTCCGACTTGAAAGGTGAACATACACTGAAGATACCCGCTTATACCGCAGAAGAATACACAGCCCTCGCTTCCTCATCAGCCCACTTCAAGGCAGATGTTATCTTTGTATGCGTCAAGGGCTATTCCGTAGACTCCATTACAGAATTAATCAAATGCGCCGCACATAAAGATACGGTGGTCATCCCCATTCTCAATGTCTACGGAACCGGTCCCCGCATCCAACGGCTGGTTCCCGGTGTAACGGTATTGGACGGTTGCATCTACATCGTAGGATTTGTTTCCGGCAAAGGAGAGATCACACAGATGGGAAAGATATTCCGCCTGGTCTACGGAGCACACAAAAACACGATTGTTCCTCGTGAAACATTGGAAGCCGTACAACATGACTTGCAGGAAAGCGGCATCAAAGCTGAGATATCTCCCGACATCAACCGGGATACTTTCGTAAAATGGTCTTTCATTTCGGCCATGGCAGTAACAGGCGCTTACTATGACGTGCCCATGGGTGAAGTGCAAAAACCCGGCAGAATACGCGACACCTTTATCGGACTTTCGCAGGAAAGCGCTGCATTGGGGCAAAAACTGGGCATTGAGTTCAAGGAAGATATGGTGGAATATAATCTCAAAGTAATCGACAAACTGGCTCCCGAAAGTACCGCTTCCATGCAAAAAGATATGGCAAAAGGACATCAAAGCGAAGTGAAGGGATTACTGTTCGATATGATTACGGCAGCCGAAGAACAGGGAATTGAGATTCCTACATACAGAATGGTAGCAGAGAAATTCAAATAATTTTATACCTTTGTCCAATTATCTTATATTATCTTTGTCATTCAGAACGTGGTGCAAAATCTTTTCCTTGCCACACATACACAAAAAGAGCAGATTCTTTGCTACGCTCCGAACGACGACACCCAATGATATAAACTAATTTTAATTACTTATGAATATACCAACTCTCCTCTCTATCAATTGGAATCCAGATCCGGAGCTGTTCAACCTTTTCGGAAGTATTCCAATCCGTTATTACGGCCTGTTATGGGTTGTCGGTATTGCTCTTGCCTATGCGATAGTACACCGTCAGTACCATGACCGGAAAATCGACGAAAAGACGTTCGAACCGCTGTTCTTTTATTGCTTCTTCGGCATCCTGATAGGGGCGAGATTAGGACACTGCCTGTTCTATCAGCCGGACTATTACCTGAACCACTTCTGGGAAATGATACTCCCCGTAAAGTTCCTGCCGGACGGCGGTTGGAAATGGACGGGATACGAAGGGCTTGCCAGTCATGGCGGCACGCTGGGATTGATTATCTCCCTCTGGATGTACTGCCGCAAGACAAAGATGCACTATATGGACGTACTGGACATGATAGCCGTTGCCACTCCTATCACCGCCTGCTGCATCCGCCTTGCCAACCTGATGAACTCCGAAATAATCGGTATGCCGACCAATGTCCCCTGGGCATTTGTATTCGAACGCGTAGATATGCTGCCCCGCCATCCGGCACAGCTCTACGAAGCAATAGCTTATTTTATCTTCTTCCTGGGCATGGTCTACCTGTACAAACGCGGACAGAAGAAGCAGGAAAGCAAACTTGAAACAGACTTCAGCACCACCAAGGCAAAGTCCACCGCAGTGCAAGCAGTAGCCTCCCTACCCTATCATCGCGGCTTCTTCTTCGGTCTCTGCCTGACGGAGATATTCGTCTTCCGCTTCTTCATCGAGTTCCTGAAAGAAGACCAAGTGGATTTTGAAAAGACAATGGCGCTGAATATGGGGCAATGGCTCAGTGTTCCGTTCATACTTATCGGAATTTACTTCATGTGTTTCTACGGCAAGAAAACGGCAGGAAAATAATATCCTCCGGCAATAAAAAAACTTCAAGGCATGAAACCGGCAGTCCATCCAAGGAAACTGAAGGTTTCATGCCTTGCCGCTAAATCCATACCACACAGGCTACTTCCCTTTTACTATCCGCTTGATGTCATTCAGCTTGTTCAACGCTTCAAGCGGCGTCAGGTTATTTACGTCCAGATTCAGTATCTCATCACGTATTTGGCACAGTATCGGGTCATCAAGCTGGAAGAAGCTGAGCTGCATGCCGCCACGCATCTCTCCCACTTCGGCCATAGGTTTGCTTGATACACCCTGTTGGCGGTTGTCCGTCTCAAGTTGCTTCAAAATGTCAGCGGCACGTTTCACGATACTTTTGGGCATACCCGCCATTTTAGCCACATGAATACCGAAAGAGTGTTCGCTGCCACCCCGTTCCAGTTTACGCAGGAAAATGACTTTATTATCGATTTCCTTCACCGACACATTATAGTTCTTGATGCGTTTGAAGGACTTCTCCATTTCATTCAGTTCGTGATAGTGCGTGGCAAACAGCGTACGGGCCTTGGCACGAGGATGTTCGTGGATGTATTCCACAATGGCCCATGCAATGGAAATGCCGTCGTAAGTGGAAGTGCCGCGCCCCAACTCATCAAAGAGCACCAGACTGCGGGAGGAGAGATTGTTCAAGATGTCCGCCGCCTCGTTCATCTCCACCATAAACGTAGATTCGCCTACGGAAATGTTGTCGCTGGCACCCACGCGGGTAAATATCTTGTCCACCAGACCGATGTGTGCGCTTTCCGCCGGAACGAAACTGCCGATCTGCGCCATAAGCGTGATCAAGGCGGTCTGGCGGAGCAATGCAGACTTACCCGCCATATTAGGACCGGTGATAATGATTATCTGTTGCGTACTGCTGTCCAGCATCACATCGTTGGCTATGTATTTCTCGCCTATGGGAAGTTGCTTCTCGATGACCGGATGGCGTCCCTGATGTATCTCCAAAACCTCATCGTCGGAAATTACCGGACGGATATAATTGTTTTCGCGGGCGGCGGTGGCAAACGAAAGCAGACAGTCCAGACGCGCTATCTGATTTGCATTAATCTGAATGGCAGGAATAAATTCGCTCAAAGACTGCACCAGCTCCGTATAAAGTTGCGTTTCCAACACCAGAATCTTGTCCTCAGCGCCGAGTATTTTCTCTTCATACTCTTTCAATTCCTGCGTAATGTAACGTTCGGCATTGACCAAGGTCTGCTTACGGATCCACTCCTGCGGCACTTTATCCTTGTGCACATTGCGCACTTCGATATAATAGCCAAAGACATTATTATACCCTATCTTCAGACTGGGAATACCCGTCAGTTCACTTTCACGTTGCTGCACCTGCAAGAGATAATCCTTGCCGGAATAGGCTATTTGGCGCAACTCGTCCAACTCGGCATTCACGCCCGATTTTATCACGCCGCCTTTATTAATAAGCAACGGAGGGTCGTTGTTGACCTCCTTGTCAATGCGGTCGCGAATGGACCGGCAGATATTCAGTTGTTCGCCGATGTGGTTCAGACTGGCATTATCTGCATCCATACAGGCTTCCTTGATAGGTTCAACAGCCTGCAATGCCACCTTCAGGGCAACCACTTCGCGCGGAGAAACGCGCCCTACGGCTACTTTGGAAATGATGCGTTCCAAATCTCCTATCAGATGCAGCTGTTCTTCGATCAGCTCCTTGAAGTCGGGTTTGCGGAAGAAGTATTCCACTACGTTCAACCGTTCGTTAATGGGCTGTACATCTTTCAGGGGAAACACCATCCAGCGCTTCAACAAGCGGGCTCCCATCGGACTGATAGTCCTGTCTATCACATTCAACAGACTGCTGCCGCCGTCGTTCATGCTGCCCATCAATTCGAGGCTGCGCACCGTAAACTTATCCAGACGTACGTACTTGTCTTCCTCTATGCGGGCCAGCGAAGTGATGTGCCCTATCTGGGTATGCTGCGTCATAATGAGATACTGCAAGACAGCCCCCGAAGCAATGATGCCATTCTTGAGATGTTCCACCCCAAATCCTTTCAGGTTCTTGACTTCGAAGTGTTTCAGCAGTTTCTCGCGGGCGGTGGTCTCCGTAAACACCCAGTCGTCCAACTCGAACGTAAAGAATTTGCTGCCGAAATTGCCTTCAAACATTCCCCGGCGGCCACGCTCAAAAAGCACTTCTTTCGGGGCAAAATTATTCAGCAGCTTATCAACGTAATCGAAAGGTCCTTCCGCTGTCAGGAACTCACCGGTGGAAATATCCAGGAATGACACTCCGCAGGCACCCTTACCGAAGTGAACAGCGGCAAGGAAGTTGTTCTCCCGGTAGTTCAGCACATTGTCGTTGATGGACACACCCGGAGTCACCAATTCGGTGATGCCGCGTTTCACCAGCTTTTTGGTGAGCTTCGGATCTTCCAGCTGGTCACAAATGGCTACGCGTTTACCCGCACGTATCAGTTTGGGCAGATACGTATCGAGCGCATGGTGAGGAAATCCCGCCATTTCGATTGTTTTCCCTTTGCCATTGGCACGCTTCGTCAAAGTAATGCCCAATATCTCGGCAGCCACAATGGCATCGGTGGAATAAGTCTCATAGAAGTCACCACAACGAAACAGCATGACGGCATCAGGATGTTTTGCCTTCAAATCAAGGAACTGTTTCATCATCGGGGTAAGGACAATATCTTCATTCACAATGGTATCTTTTTAGAATTTAATGTAATCTGATTAGTCAGGACAAAGATAATCCTTTTTTAGAAAATACACAGAACGGGGCTTTAAATCCTTAGCAAGCCTTAACAAAGTGGGGAATTTTACTAAAACATGTTATAAAACACACTTTTTTATTTGCTTTATTTGGAGATTTCCAAAAAGTCCGTACCTTTGCAATGTGTTTTTCATAGTATTAGATTTAAGGTTAACAAAGGTTGGAGTACAGCGGTACTCCTTTTTTTATGCCCATAGGTCTCCTCTTCCCCCTTTATCTCTTTCCCGCCCAATACACACCGCCCAATATGAGCATGGCTCCCATGAGTGACATTACGGTGAACTGTTCGTCCAGCAGGACAGTGGAACCTATCAGCGTGAAAAGCGGATTCAAATAAATATAGTTGGAAGCCCGCACCGTACCCAATTGCTTCAAAATGATGTTCCACACCACAAAGCAAACCAGAGAAGCGAGTACACCCAGAAAAAGAAGGTTCATCCAAACCGCCGGCTGCCAAAGTCCGGAAAGAGAAAATTGCCAGGGATGAAGGATAAAAGCGGGAAGAATAGTCAGTATTCCGTAGAAGAAAATCTTGCGGGTAATGAAAGTCGTACGATAACGCCCGGACATTTTTTTCATTATCAGGCTGTAGAACGCCCAGGAGAAGGCGGCAAGAAGAGTCAGGAAATCGCCAAGCGGTGAAATCTTCAATATGAAATGGCCGTTATAGACCACCAACGCCACCCCCACCAGCGCCAGCAGGGAACCGCCCACCAGTCCGGCGGTGGCTTTTTCTTTTTTATAGATCAGCAAGGACAAAATAGTGGTGAGCAGCGGAGCCGTACAAACAATAAAAGCCACATTGGTGGCCAGTGTGATTTCCAATGCCGTATTCTCCGTAAAGAAGTAGAAAGAACCACCCGTAACGCCGCCCCACAGCAACCAAAGTTCATCTTTCCAATTATCGGCAAACAGTTTGCGCGGAGAGATAAACCAAATTCCCAGATAAGCCATCAGAAAACGAAGCAAAAATATCTCCTGCGGAGAAAGTCCATGCTCTATCAATACTTTTGTAGAAATAAACGTCAGTCCCCATATCCCTACGGTAAGAATGGCTATGAGATGATAAATATAGTTCTTCGTTGTATGCATACACCGCTTATAAATTACGCACAAAGATAATGCTTTCCTTTTTCTATACAATGAGGCAGGCTTTTATAATACCCGAAGGAATATTTACTGAAACCTTTGGGGAGATTTACTAAAATGAAAGGAAAGATTTAGTAAATCTCCGTCCGAGTTTTAGTAAATCTCTCCAAAGGCCTTATACAGGGCTTTTGAAAAGAGGTTGTGCCCATTATCAGAAAAACATACAAATGGAAGCGCCTCCGACAGGAAACATACAAAAAAAGGGATGTGATCTTCACAGATTACATCCCTTGCAATATCCTAAAAAATCTTCTTTGTAAAATCCTATTGAATTAATTTAGCCATTATTTGTATTACAAACAAAAAATTAGTTTTAAAAGCACATCACAAATATAAGTAATAAAAAGCGGAATGTCAAGCATTCATGCTGTTTTTTTACACTACTTCGCTACAAATCTGAAAATAAACCCTTAACTTTGCACCGTTTAATTAACAGGATATAAACCGAATTAAACAAACTATCAACAAGTTTTAGTAAGTATATCAACAAGTTTTCAACAATATAATTAAAACCATTATGGAATACAATTTCAGAGAGATTGAAAAAAAATGGCAGAAACAGTGGGTGGAGAACAAAACCTACCAAGTGACGGAAGACGAAACAAAACAAAAATATTATGTACTGAACATGTTCCCCTACCCCAGCGGCGCAGGCCTGCACGTGGGACATCCATTGGGATACATCGCTTCGGACATCTATGCCCGTTACAAACGCCTGCAAGGTTTCAATGTCCTGAACCCCATGGGATACGATGCTTACGGCCTGCCGGCAGAACAATATGCCATACAGACGGGACAGCATCCCGCAATCACCACCGTCAACAATATCAACCGCTATCGCGAGCAGTTGGACAAGATAGGTTTCTCCTTCGACTGGAACCGCGAAATCCGCACCTGCGACCCGGAATACTACCATTGGACGCAATGGGCTTTCCAAAAGATGTTCAACAGCTTCTACTGCAACTCATGCGCATCGGCAAAACCCATCGCCCAACTGATAGAGCACTTTGAGACCAAAGGAACCGAAGGCCTGGACGTGGCTTGCAGCGAAGAGCTCAGTTTCACCGCCCAAGAGTGGAACGCCATGAGCGAAAAAGAACAGCAGGAAACCCTGATGAACTATCGCATCGCCTACCTGGGTGAAACAATGGTGAACTGGTGTCCCCAACTCGGAACCGTACTTGCCAACGACGAAGTGGTGGACGGCGTATCGGAACGCGGCGGTTTCCCCGTAGTCCAGAAAAAGATGCGCCAGTGGTGTCTCCGCGTATCCGCCTATGCACAACGCTTGTTGGACGGACTCGACACCATCGACTGGACCGATTCCCTGAAGGAAACCCAAAAGAACTGGATAGGCCGCAGCGAAGGCGCTGAAATTCAATTCAAAGTGAAAGACAGCGATTTGGAATTCACCATTTTCACTACCCGCGCAGACACCATGTTCGGAGTTACTTTCATGGTACTTGCCCCCGAAAGCGAACTGGTGGCACAAGTGACCACCCCGAAACAAAAAGCCGATGTGGACGCCTATCTGGAACGCACCAAGAAACGCACCGAACGCGAGCGCATCTCCGACCGCAGCGTAAGCGGCGTCTTTTCCGGAAGCTATGCCATCAATCCTTTTACGGGCGAAGCAGTGCCCATCTGGATCAGCGACTATGTGCTGGCAGGATACGGAACGGGAGCCATCATGGCCGTACCGGCACATGACAGCCGCGACTATGCCTTCGCCAAACACTTCGGATTACCCATCGTTCCATTGGTGGAAGGTTGCGATGTCAGCGAAGAAAGTTTCGATGCCAAGGAAGGTATCGTATGCAACTCACCAAAAGCCAATACAGAGCCTTATTGCGACCTCAACCTTAACGGGCTGACTATCAAGGAAGCTATCGCTACTACTAAAAAATACGTGAAAGAGCATAATTTGGGACGCGTGAAGGTGAACTTCCGCTTGCGCGATGCCATTTTCTCACGCCAGCGTTACTGGGGTGAACCGTTCCCCGTTTACTACAAGGACGGTATGCCTTATATGATTGATGAAAGCTGTCTGCCCCTGGAACTTCCCGAAGTAGCCAAATTCCTGCCTACCGAAACAGGCGAACCGCCGTTGGGACATGCCGCCAAATGGGCTTGGGACACAGCAAACAAATGTGTAGTGGACAACAACAAGATTGATAACATAACCGTTTTCCCACTGGAACTGAATACAATGCCGGGATTCGCAGGTTCGAGCGCATACTATCTGCGTTATATGGACCCGCGTAACCATACTGCCTTGGTAGACAAGAAAGTGGATGAATACTGGCGTAACGTCGACCTCTACGTAGGCGGTACGGAACATGCCACCGGCCACTTGATTTATTCCCGTTTCTGGAACAAGTTCCTGCACGACCTCGGCGTTTCCGCCGTAGAAGAACCGTTTCAAAAACTGGTGAACCAAGGCATGATTCAAGGAAGAAGCAACTTTGTGTATCGCATCAAAGATACCAACACGTTCGTATCCCTGAACCTGAAAGACCAATACGACACTACCCCACTCCATGTGGATGTCAACATCGTATCCAATGATGTCCTCGATACGGAAGCCTTCAAAGCATGGCGTCCCGAATACGCAACGGCTGAATTCATACTTGAATCGCCGGAAGGAACCGAAGACAAATCAAGCAAAGGCAAATACATCTGCGGCTGGGCTGTTGAAAAAATGAGCAAGTCCATGTTCAACGTTGTCAATCCGGACATGATTGTAGAGAAATACGGCGCAGACACGCTCCGCATGTACGAGATGTTCCTCGGTCCAGTGGAACAGTCCAAACCTTGGGACACGAACGGCATAGACGGCGTGCACCGCTTCATCAAGAAATTCTGGTCACTGTTCTACGACCGCAACGGCAATTATCTGGTGACCGACGAACCTGCCAACAAAGAAGAACTGAAATCTTTGCATAAGCTAATCAAAAAAGTCACAGGAGACATCGAACAGTTCTCTTACAACACAAGTATCAGTGCTTTCATGATTTGTGTCAACGAGCTGTTTGCACTGAAATGCAGCAAGAAAGAGATATTGAACCAGCTCACAGTCACACTGGCTCCTTTTGCCCCGCACGTATGTGAGGAACTGTGGGAAACATTAGGCAATGCCGGATCGGTGTGCGATGCACAATGGCCTGCATACAACGAAGAATATCTGGTGGAGAATACGGTGAACTATACCATTTCATTCAACGGAAAAGCCCGTTTCAACATGGAATTCCCTGCTGATGCAGCATCGGAAGCCATACAGGAAACGGTACTGGCAGACGAACGTTCCATTAAATGGATAGACGGGAAAAACATCGTCAAAGTCATCGTAGTGCCCAAGAAGATTGTAAATATTGTTGTTAAATAACAAATATGCAAATTACAAAACCAACCAAAGCCGAAGTGATGAGGGAGTTGAAAGACTACATCTTCATCACTTTCGGACTAATTTCCTACGCCATGGGATGGGCTGCGTTCCTCATCCCCTATCAGATCACTACCGGCGGTACCACAGGTATCGGAGCCATCATCTACTACTCCACCGGATTCCCTATCCAATGGTCGTATTTCATCATTAATGCAGTCTTGATGACCTTTGCCATCAAGATTCTCGGACCGAAGTTCAGCATCAAAACCACTTATGCAATCTTTATGCTGACTTTCCTTCTGTGGTTCTTCCAGATATTGGTGAACGGAGCCGACGGAGTGCCGCCACTGGTATTGGGTCCCGGCCAGGACTTCATGGCATGCCTGATAGGCGCTGCCATGTGCGGTGTCGGTCTGGGCGTAGTGTTCAACTGTAACGGAAGTACAGGCGGTACGGATATCATTGCCGCTATCATCCATAAATATCGTGATGTAACCTTAGGACGTATGATCATGGCATGTGACGTCATCATCATCACTTCCTGTTACTTCATATTCAATGACTGGAGACGGGTTATTTTCGGTTTCGTAACCCTGTTTGTCATCGGTATCGTGCTGGATTATATCGTCAACGGCGCACGCCAGTCGGTGCAATTCTTTATCTTTTCCAAGGATTATGAAAAGATTGCCGACCGCATCACCAAAGAGACCCACCGCGGTGTGACGGTACTCGACGGCATAGGATGGTACAGCAAACGCAATGTAAAAGTACTGGTTGTGCTGGCCTATAAGCGCCAATCCGTTGAAATATTCCGTCTGGTCAAAGACATCGACCCGAATGCTTTTATTTCACAAAGTTCCGTCATAGGCGTATATGGAGAAGGTTTTGATAAATTGAAAGGAAAATGAAAAAGAAATTTGTATTTGCAACCAACAATGCCCATAAGTTGGAAGAAGTTACCGCTATTTTAGGAGACAAAATAGAACTTCTCAGCATGAAAGACATTCATTGTCATGCGGATATTCCCGAAACGGCAGATACACTCGAAGGAAATGCCTTGCTAAAAGCAAGATATATCTTTGAAAACTACAACATGGATTGCTTTGCCGATGATACCGGACTTGAAGTGGAAGCGCTGAACGGAGCTCCCGGAGTATATTCGGCACGTTATGCCGGCGATGCGCACAACTCGGAAGCCAATATGAGGAAACTATTGCAGGATATGGAAGGAATAGAGAACCGTAAAGCCCAATTCCGTACTGTTTTTGCCCTTATCATCAATGGAAAGGAGCATCTGTTCGAAGGCATCGTAAAAGGTGAAATAACGAAGCACAGATGCGGCAGCTCCGGCTTTGGATATGATCCTGTCTTTATTCCCGAAGGATACACGCAAACATATGCCGAAATGGGAAATACGCTGAAGAATAAAATCAGCCATCGGGCATTGGCTACGAATAAACTTTGCAATTTCCTATCCAAGTAATGATTCCGCCATTTGAAACGCAGCAAAGAGTCTACTTCTCTCTTTTTTATATATTACCGTAAGGTAACTATATATTGCCTTACAGCGTGAATCCTTGTCAAGCAATAGAATATGTTAAAATATAAGCGGGTGTGTCAAAACTCTGACAAGCCTATCATTAGTTTCGCTCAAAATATCTTTTATTTCTTACGCTAATGTATAGTCTGTCATGCAGAACGTAGTGAAATATCTCTTCTCCTACTCATACTCACACAGAGAGTAGATTCTTCGCTCCGCTCTGACTATACCTTAATAAAAAAAGGCAGAAGAGGTTTTGAGCGAAGCTAATGACAGAGTAAAATGATAATTAATGTTAGTTTTGACACACCTTCTTTGTTATAAGTCAATATAGTTACTTACCGTAAATATAGAGAATAGATTCAGAGTCGGTTATAATCCTAATTTGGCAGAGATTTCCAGCATCTTCTTAATCGGCTTCACTGCTTTTTCCGCTATTTCCGCATCTACTTTTATTTCCGGAGACTCGTTTTTCAGGCAATCATAAAGCTTCTCCAATGTGTTTAATCTCATAAAATTACATTCATTGCAAGCACAAGTACTGTCATTGGGAGGAGCCGGAATAAACTTAGTCTGCGGACATTTCTTCTGCATCTCATGCAGGATACCGGATTCCGTAGCAACGATATATTCCTTTTCGGGATGACCGACCGCATATTTCAGCAGAGCAGCCGTAGAACCCACCACATCCGCCAGTTTCAAAACCGTACTCTTACATTCGGGATGCGCCAATACCACCGCACCGGGATGTTGCTGTTTTAATTCAACAATCTTTTCAACCGAGAACTGTTCGTGTACATGGCACGCGCCGTCCCATAATAACATGTTCCTGCCGGTAACGGAGTTGATATAATTTCCCAGATTCCTATCCGGACCAAAGATTATTTTTTCATCTTTGGGAAAACTTTCCACGATTTGCTTGGCATTGGTGGAGGTAACCACTACATCGGTAACCGCCTTTACGGCAGCCGTCGTATTCACATAAGATATAACCGTATATCCGGGATGCTCCTTGACAAACTGCGCAAACTTATCAGCCGGACAACTGTCGGCAAGTGAACAACCTGCAGCCATATCCGGTACCAACACCTTTTTGTCGGGACAAAGCACCTTCGCTGTCTCACCCATGAAGTGAACACCGCACATCACGATAATGTCAGCTTCGGTTTTTGCCGCCCATTGCGCCAAAGCCAAACTGTCACCGACATAGTCGGCTATGTCTTGTATTTCACCTTTCTGGTAATAGTGTCCCAGAATGATCGCATTCTTCTCTTTCTTCAGCTGCTTAATAGCTTCTATCAGATTATTCATAATAATAATTTTTATTTCTCTTCTTTCTTTAAAAATCCTTTGATAGTGATGATAGGCTGTTAATAGTGTGAACAAGTTAATACGATTTTTCTTGTCCATGAAGTTATTAGTATGAGGTAAAACTTTATACTCCGGTTATTAACGTATGAAATAAGGGTTATACCGCTTGATAATAAGTCCCCTACTCTCTCATAACTTCACTTCATTAACACCTTGTTGATAAACCGCAAAGTTAATAACTTTAGAGAGATTTATTAGTGAAAGAGTGCTTAAAAATGTGTTTATATAGCCTTTGAAAATTTAGGCTAACTTTTTTGGTTTGTTCGTTATACCCATGTAATATGTGTTACTTTGAATAATGCAAGTATTATTTTTAAAAATCTTTCCCTGTACTATTGACACCTTTTCAACGGTTATTAACAGGGATGTGAACGGAAAAAAGTATCTTTGCCGGCAGACATACTCTTTGTGGGAAACCGAAAGATGTAAAATTGATTGTTATGAATAGAAAACTGAAGATAACCGAACTTAATCGCATTAGTACAGAGGAATTTAAAGAAGCTGAAAAGCTGCCGCTCACAGTTGTATTGGATAATATTCGCAGTTTGCATAATATAGGTTCTGTATTTCGTACTTCGGACGCTTTTCGCATCGAATGTATTTATCTGTGTGGCATTACAGCTACTCCACCCCATCCTGAAATGCATAAAACAGCTTTGGGAGCAGAATTTACTGTTGACTGGAAGTATGTTAATAACACTGTCGAAGCTGTTGATAACCTCAAGAACGAGGGCTATACGGTTTATTCCGTAGAACAAGCCGAAGGCAGTATCATGCTGAATGAGTTGACTTTAGATAAAAGTAGGAAGTACGCCATAGTAATGGGGAATGAAGTAAAAGGTGTTCAACAAGAAGTTATTGACCATTCTCATGGCTGCATTGAAATTCCACAATATGGCACGAAACATTCTTTGAATGTATCGGTCACAGCAGGTATTGTTATTTGGGATTTATTCAATAAATTGAAATGACATGGGTGTTAATAAGTGGTTGGAATACTGTTTTTCAACCTGTTTTCAGACAGAGAAATAAACAATTGTTTATTTTGTTATTAACAGAATTAATGGTTTGTAAATAAGTGGTTTATGACTTTTAGTTTGTCAGTTAGTAACTATGTTCTTAACAGGTTGTGGATAAGTGGTGAAAACTGTGTATGAAGGTTATTAAAGTTGTCCGCTTTCTACCATTAAAATCACCCTTTCCGTAAGTGCATCGTCTCCGGTAGGATCATATTGTTTTTTCAGACTGGCACCGAACAATGCTGCAAAGGTTTGATAGAATCCGGCTTTGAAAGGTCCCATAAATGCTTTGACCAATTCATAAGAAGTGGAATGGGTTTGTCTGTCCACTAATTTAATCAACAGTTTTCCTTGAGAGAAGGAGAGTTTTTTCATTCGGGGAGTGTACTGTTCCTTCAGCCCTTTTTCCACAGCTTTCAGATGCTTTTGCCGTCCTTTTTCGGTAGGTATGGTTTGCAAGTATTCATAAGTTTCGATAATTGCCCGGTTGATTTCTTTGGAAATGGGAAGTACTTTCTTTACATCGCGGATGAGTTTGTAGTACTTTGCCATTTCACGCCTGTTCTTGAATTTAAGCGGTTTGAAAATGTAGACGGTAGGCAGTTTGACGTATGGAATGGTGTCACCTTCATAAACGCACATAGGAGTAAGGAAGACACTTTTCGTTCCATTCTCTTTGGAGGTTTGCTGGGCATGGCAAATGAGGCTTCCTGATAAGAGAAACACAATGAGTATTACTATTTTAAACTGCCCGTTCATGGCACAAAAGTACACCATTCTATGGAATGTTGTTGCATTGCTTTTGTTTTTCCTTGTTCAATTAACTAATTTAAGGTAACTTCGCTGTCCATAAATTTGAAAATAGCTCATTATCAATGACGATAATCAAGGTAGGAGTTTTTATAAGTATGCTGTTAATAACTCCTATGCTTGTAGCTCAAAATACGACTGTATCCCTGTGGGAAGAAAATCTGGAACAGCTTTCCATGGATGGGGAAGAAAGAAACTGGGAAGACGAACTGGAAGAACTTTCCAGGCGTCTGCAGGAACCGATTAATATCAATGTTGCTACCAAGCGGCAATTAGAAGAATTTCCTTTCCTGACTGCATTTCAAATAGAACATCTTTTGGCGTATGTGTATGTGCATGGACAGATGCAGACTGTCTATGAATTACAACTGGTAGAAGGAATGGATAAACGTACTATTGAGTTATTATTGCCTTTTATCTGTGTAAAGTCTGTTGAGAATAAATCAGGTTATCCTTCTTTGAAAAAGATATTGAAGTATGGTAAACAGGAAATACTGACACGTATGGATGTACCTTTGTATGCCCGTAAGGGATATGATAAAAACTATTTGGGACCGGCTGTTTATCATTCGTTGAAGTATGATTTTCGTTATGGCGATTATTTGCAGATGGGAATAGTGGGAGAGAAGGATGCGGGTGAACCGCTTTTTGCCTTGCAAAATAAAAAAGGATATGATTATTATTCTTTTTATTGTCTGCTTAAAACTTCGGGCAGATTGAAATCATTGGCATTGGGCAATTATAAGTTGAGTTTTGGTCAAGGACTGGTGCTTAGTACGGACTTCCGATTGGGAAAAACGTTTTCCATGTCTACATCGGAATACCGTACGGGAGGAATTCGGAAACACAGTTCTACGGATGAATATAATTATTTTCGCGGGGTAGCCGCTACAATGGAACTTCTCCGCTGCTTGGAGCTTTCTGTTTTCTATTCGCACCGTTCTATGGACGGTGTAGTAAAAAACGGGGAAATCACTTCTATTTTCAAGACAGGACTGCACCGTACGGAAAAAGAAGCTGATAAAATGGATGTTTTTACCATGCAATTAGCGGGAGGCAACCTGACTTATGAAAAGAATAAGCTGAAAATAGGGATGACAGGTATTTATTATTTTTTCAATCATCCTTATGAACCGGACTTGAAGAAGTATGCAAAATACAATTTGCATGGAAATAATTTTTATAATCTGGGTGTGGATTATAAATATCGTTTGGGAAAATTGGTGTGGGTAGGAGAGGGAGCAGTGGGAAAACAAGGATATGCTTTGCTAAATCAATTGAAGTATAGATTATTAACAAGTTATCAACTGCTGTTAATTCATCGTTATTATTCGCATGATTACTGCTCTTTCTTCTCCCATTCTTTCGGAGAAAGCGGTACGCCGCAGAATGAAAACGGCTGGTATCTGGCAGCAGAGGCAACTCCTTTGGAACATTGGAAATTTTTTGCTTCATTGGATTTGTTTTCTTTTCCCTGGTGGAAATATCGGATCAGCAAACCTTCACAAGGTATGGACGGGATGTTTCAGGCCACTTATTCTCCTCGTAGAAACTTATCGGTATATTTTAATTACCGGTATAGGCAAAAGGAGAGGGATGTGCCGGAAACAGGCGGGATAGTCACCTTACCTGTCTATCATCACAAGTTCCGTTGCAGGCTTACTTATATGCCGAAAGGTTTTCTGTGCCGTACTACGGTCGATTACAACCATTTTCGCCAGCAAGATGGGAAAGGGTATGAATTCGAGGGAAAACAAGGTTGGCAGTGTAGCCAGTCTTGTGCTTATACATTTTCCGGATTTCCTTTGGCTGTATCTGTGCAAGGCACTTACTTTCATACGGACGATTACGACTCCCGGATTTACGCTTCTGAAAAAGGCTTGCTTTATACATTTTACACCCCTTCTTTTTATGGCAGAGGGTTTCGTTATTCTGCTCATGTACGTTATGACTTGAACAAAACTTTTATGTTTCTCGTTAAGTTCGGGCAAACCGTCTATCAGGATCGTGCAACCATCGGTTCGGGTAACGATTTGATAGAGGGAAATAAAAAAACGGACTTGCAGATGCAGCTTCGTATTAAGTTTTAAAGAGCAATTAAGTCGTTTTTTATAGCAATTTTCTATATTTGCCGTTGAAAAACGTAGAAAATAGGTGAAAAATTAGAAATAAAATGACTGTCATTTATCCCTCTCCCATATTCGGTCCTGTCCATTCCCGCCGTTTGGGAGTATCTTTGGGAATTAATCTGTTGCCGGAAGACGGTAAGGTATGTACTTTCGACTGCATTTACTGTGAGTGTGGGTTTAATTCCGATCATCGTCCTAAGAAGCCGCTTCCCACACGTGAAGAAGTACGTGCTGCTTTGGAAGCCCGTTTGCAAGACATGCAGAAGAACGGGCCTGTTCCCGATGTACTGACTTTTGCCGGAAACGGAGAACCGACTGCACATCCGCATTTTCCTGAAATTATAGAGGATACACTTGCCTTGCGCGATAAATATTTTCCGGAAGCTAAAGTCAGCGTATTGAGCAATTCAACATTCATTCACCGTCCTGCCGTATTCGAAGCCTTGAGTAGGGTAGATAACAATATTCTGAAACTGGATACGGCAGATGAAGCCTATATCCATGAACTTGACCGTCCGACAGGACATTATTCTGTTCGTGAAATAATTGACGGTATGAAAGCTTTCAAGGGTAATTGTATTATCCAAACCATGTTCCTGAAGGGCGGTTTTCAGGATAAGGATATGGACAATACTTCCGATAGGTATGTTTTGCCTTGGTTAGAGGCTGTTAAGGAGATTTCTCCCCGACAGGTAATGATTTATACCATTGACCGCGAAACTCCCGACCACGACCTGCAAAAGGCCACTCATGAGGAATTGGACCGTATTGCAGTATTGGTAAAGGAAATGGGGATAGCTGTGAGCGTTTCTTATTGAATAAGATAATTTTAATATTAAAAAGGGGACTATCCTTCGCGGACGGTCCCCTTAGTTCGTTTTATAGAGTAATTTTTATGAAAAAAAAATGAAAATTCCGAGTATTATTCTTCGTCTTTGTCAACTTTGGCTTCCGCGATGATTTCTTCGGGAACTTTTTCACAGCGGATGTATTTGTTTACATCGCTTTCATCATCTTTTGATGTCCAAGTCATTGAACCGCTTTCCAATAAATCAGTTACGATATATTTATTGTTCCAGTCACCGTTACCATAGTCATAAACTCCGCTGATGATATAACCCAAATAAGGATTGTTTTCAATGCTGAAACTACCGGTAATGTAACGGGCATACATACTGTCGAACTTCTGGTACATTTCGAAAGTTTGTTCCTTGCGGTTGAAAATCACATAACAGTATGTACCTTCATCCAAAGAAGCTCCGTTCCATTCGGCAAGTTTCCATGTACCCTCCAGATTGGCGGGAGTAACTTCTAAGGTCGGGATTACCGGTTCGTCATCTTCACAGGAAGAGAAACAGAACAGGAAGGCGAACAAAGCCATTAATTTGAAAATATTCTTCATATCGAATTTCTTGTTTTTATCGTTACTTAATACAGTTTACTTTTATATTTAATGTCCGGTCCGAAGGGCGTGCATCCACTCCTTCAAGAATAATCGGGAAGGTGAATGATTTCCCTTTTTCCGCGGGAATGAGCGATGCGTTGACCGTTACTACGATATCGGCTTCACTGCCCGGCTGAATAACTTCCGGCTCTGTGCGGAAAGTTGCGAATTTAGGAATGATGAGTGCTGACAAACGCATCGGCTTGTCTCCGCTGTTACCGCATAGAATTCGTTCCGAAGGCTGCTTTCCGGCAGCTACTTCCCGAAATTCCAGTTGGTTTTGTTTCAGTCTCAGTTTTCCCATTGCATATGGGTAGCGTGCCCATTCGTCGGCTCCGGGAATGACGTTTCCTATCAGTGTCAGGCGTGCCACCGGGGTTTTATCCGAAGAAGATAGATAGACGAAAGTGTTTGTATCTATCGTTCCGGGATGATTTTTCGGGTGGTAAGTCAGCGTGATGGTTCGCGTTTCGCCCGGAAGTACTTTTCCTGTATAGGCATCTGCCGCCGTACAGCCGCAAGTTGTCCTTACGCGGGTGATGACAACCGGCGCTTTGCTTACATTGGTGTATGTGAAGCTGCAAGCTCGCGGAGCGTCATCTTCGGTCAGTATTCCAATATCCTGTACAGTTTTCTCGAAACGCAGTATCTCATCCCGCTGTTTCATTAACGGCGGATTTATGAGCGAGTCGATTTTCTCTTGTGAGAGAAAGCGGACGTCTTGGGCTTTAACCGCCCAAGCCTGTCCGATTCCTGCACAGAGTATAAATAGCTGTATCCAAGTAATGGGTTTCATTGATAATTTTAATTACATCCAACCGTTGTCGTTAGCTTTCTTGCGAACGGTAACGGTGATGGTCTGTTCCGTACCGTTACTTACCTTCACTGTGATGTGAGCCGAACCGGTTTTTACTCCGGTTACCTTCATCAGCGTACCGTTGACGGTTACTTTCGCAACGGCTTCGTCGCTTGACGTACAAGTATAAGTCAGTTTCTCGCCGTCTATGAAGAAGCCGGCCAGATTGATGGTAGATTCGGCGTTTTCCGCCACATATACATTGGGCACTTTCATGTCCGAACCGCTTCCTTCGATGTTGTTCAGCAATATGCCGGCATTAGCTGCTCCGGTACCCATTTTGTCGATATAGGCAGACAAGTTCATCTGGGTGAGCGAAGCACCATGAGAAGCGCTGTTTCTGTAGAACTTTTTAGTTCCCGTATAGAAAGAGTTGACAGGTTTCACCGATTCTTTCAATAGTTTCACAAATTCATCTGCCTTGAAATGGCGGCGTTGTTTTACGGCGTATGACAATCCTAAAGCTGCTACGCCCGATACGTGCGGGCACGCCATTGAGGTGCCGTCCATATAGCCGTAGGCAGGTTTTCCGTTTTGTATCATGGTGGAAAGAATGGAGCCCGATGCTTCCGGATTTTCTTCCAGCCAATATTCCGGTTCTCCTTTTCCTGCTTGGCTATAATACTGTACGTCACCGCCCGGAGCGCAGATGTCCACTTCTGTGCCGAAGTTGGTATAGGACGCCGGTGTGAAGTCGGCGGCTATTGAACTTACGGATATGCATTTGGAATAGGCGCTGGGGAAAGCCGGTATTTTGGCATATTCATTACCCGATGCAAAGATGGCGATACCGCCGTCTATCACTCCATTGGGAGAACCTGCATTGTTGATGAAGTAATCCAGGGCTTCTTTTTCCAGCGGATAGAGCTTGGTCCATTCTGCCTCGGTTGCCGGGCCCGGTACAAATCCATCTATTGCATTGGCATCTGCCGAATTGTATCCCCAGCTGCATTGCAGGATTACTGCTCCGTTGTCGGCGGCATATTTAATGGCTTGGGCTTCCGCGCTCAGCGTAACGCCGCCTTGTCCTGCAAATACCTGGCACGACATAATCTTCACGCCTGAGTTTGCAGTGCCGTCTCCGCCGGCGATGCCGCAAACACCTTTGCCATTGCCGTTTACGGCCGCAATGCTTCCGGCAACGTGTGTTCCATGTCCGGTGTCGTAGGTATCTGTCCATGAGATAATGGCGCTGTTCGTTACGAAGTTATAACCGTATCTGTCGTCTTTATATCCGTTTCCGTCGTTATCTTCATCGCTATACAGATTTTCCTGTTCGTTCACCCAGATGTTGTCTTTCAGGTCGGGGTGGGTGTACATTACGCCTTCATCCAGTACGGCAACGATGATAGAGGGGTCTCCTTTGCACTTTTCCCATGCATCTACACAGCCTACGTCGCATCCGGCTATTGATTCTGCTCCATTCTCCGGATTATCAAACGGGTTTGTTCCCGTATTGTTATAGTGCCATTGGAATTGCAATCCCGGATCTGAAAAAGTGCTGTTGGTTGCCGCGCGTGTAGCCGCTTTCTGTTGCAGGGCTGCTTCGCTGATGTAAGTACGGTAGTTTCCGGTGTTATAAGCACGTTTGATGCGGCTGTTTCCCTGTACCTTCGAGATCTCTCCCAAACGGCTGAGACGGTTGGCAGCCTGCTGCAAATCCGTATTTTCATCGAATTTCACCAAGTACCACAGGTGCAGTCCGGCGGTGCGGGTACGTTCTTCGTTTCTGGAGTCTACGGGAAATATACGCTCAAAGTGGTATCCTCCTAAAATGTCAAGCACCTCATCGGTAGACGGAATGCCCGAACGGGTCATGGCACTACCGCTTCTTGTGGCGCGTGTCATCGTCCGGTCGAGGATGGCAGTCATTTCAGGCTTGAACTTTATCAGCAGTTCGCCCGAAGTGACGTCTGCCGGAAGTTGAACTTCCGTCTCCTCGGGTGAGGTAGACGGTTGTTCAATGATTTCTTGTTCCGAGCATGCAGCCAGTGTAAGAGCGAACAGTGCTATGTATAAGAATTTTTTCTTCATTGTTTCGTTTTAAAATTATTCTTGTTGATGATTCTTCTTTTCAGAATATCCCGGTCTGTTATCAGTTGTTATTGAGCTACGTATCTGCGGTAGTAAAGCGGATAGGCGGTACCTTGAATTGTTACCTCTGTTCCGGGATCCTTATCGCCGTAATAATACTTATAGTCGTACTTCTGATTGTCTATATTATCAAACAATACGGGAGCTCCTTCAGAGTTTTTACCTCTTTCCTGCTGATTGAAAACCAAGACTTCCGGATCCCATTCCACAAAGTAGGGGTGGAAAAGTATCCATTTGGGCATATCGCCCGTCATGAAGTTCAGGTTGATGGAAAGACTGCGTGCATTGGGCAATACGCGCGGAACATCCTGTCCATGTACTACTTCCTTATATTGTCCGTTCACTCCCGGATAAGTTACCGGATTATCGTTTGTTTTCAGCCAGATACAAGTGTCGCCTACCAGCTTGTCCAAATAATCCTTTTTATCGGTGGAGAAATCATCTTCCGTATAGCGTGTAGGCTTTCCTGCGGCTTGCAGCGCAGCGGTTATTTCGCTATCCGTAGGCAACTGTCCTTCGATGAAGTTATAAGACAGGGACAGGGTAACCAGATTGTCCCAAGTCAGCAGTTTAAAGAATGCTGCCCGTTCTCTGGCTTCTTCGGTGATGTTGACATGCAGTCCGATAGGTCGTCCATTGTATTCGCTGCCTCCTCTGTTGTCCATCTGGCTCAAATCGTTGAAGGAGTCCGTACGGCGACATCCGCTTAATAATAATGCTCTTACATGCGGGAAGTTTTCTTGGTTCACCACATCCGTAATGGTAGAGAGTTTAGGGAAGTTATTGGAAGATAAATCCAGTACTTCCAGACCTTTTTCTTTACCCTTGCCGCCCAGTTTTATAAAGTTATCGGGCAACTTGATAAGACCATACGCATATACACTTAGATATTTCAGGTGTTCCAGTTCACAAATTTCTTCGCCTAAAAGAACCTCTCGCAACTGGAAGTTGGCATTACTCTGAATACCGAATGATTCCAAATATTTGAGGTGTTTCACTTCCTTAGGAAGGGTTTCGCCTTCTTTCAAGTTCACCATTATGAATTTCACGCTGCGTACGCGACCGATGGCTTCCTGTGAAGGTAAGTCGTCGTCGGTTGCTTCCCAAAGGGTTACATAGTTCCAGTTCTGCATATTCTCGCTGGTGTCGAATGACATTGTAGCCTGTACCTTTTTGTTGATAGTGATGATGGCAAGCGAGTCGCCCGAACGGTTGTCTTCTATTTTCAGAGCCGGTTTCTGGCGGACGGTGAGAATAACCGCATCTATCTCTTTGCCATCGGCATCTTTCAGCTTGTCTTCCTCAGGATTCTGTGGAATCAGGCGGATTTTGGCAACGCGGGTAAAAGGTGCCGTATTCATTTCCCAGCGGAAGCGCACTTTGATGGTACGCGGACGCGCTTTTCTGTCGAGGTTTACTTCCAGGTCGTCGCTTTTGGGCAACGTAAGCCAGTTGGCGCGTTCGGGCTCCATTTCTATTTTTTCCGTATCGTTCATCGGTTCGGCAAACGAGTACTCTATATTCTCCTCATCAATTTTGAAGTGAATGTTGGTAGAGATGGTGGTTTCGAAAAAGCGCTTGTCATACTCGGCTGAGTTCTCAATTTCCACTTCCGGTTCTTTCAGCAATATCTGCTTGTTGAAGCCGAACTGGGTAATCGTAATCAACTTAGGTTCTTGTCCTTCCGCTGCAAACCGTATCTGGGTGGTACGTGCGTTGTTCTCCAATGTAGAATCGATGGCCAGTCTGCAATCTGCCGAACCCATTCCGTTTGCGGGGGAAATGCTGATCCAGGGTTTGGCTGAACCGGCCACCCAATCGGCGTTGGTAGAGACGGCGACTTGCTCTGTACCTCCCTCCGGGCCGATTGTGATTTCGTCCTTGTCGGTGGAGATGTTGTTCGATACTCCTGCTTCATCTTCCTTGCACGAGGTTACGATGCCCGCGCAAAGAGCCAGTCCTATTATTATTTTCTTTGAATATTTCATTTCTTGTGAGTTTATCGTTTAATATCCAGCGCATCGCAACCGCGAATATCCTGCGTCTTATCGTAGAACAGCATGTACATGCCTGCTTCGATGTAGGGGCATACGTAGCTCAAGTCGATGGAAATGTTCGGATTGTCCTTGATGTCCAGTACCGAAATGTTCGGGGTTATCTTCTCGTTTACTTTACGAATGTCGTTCGAGCCGATTTGGAGTTGCGTCAGGCTGGGACACAGGGTGATGCCTTCCGGCCATTCGCGCAGGGTGCGGTTACCTTGTGCGTCGCGTTGGTTACGGATACCGAAGCCTTTCAGCGTGCTGCTGTTCAGCGGTTGTGTAGGGAACTTGGAGAAACTGTTGTAGCTCAAGTCTATACCAACCAAATAGGGCAGCGTGGTAGCCCGGAAATCGTCGGACAACTTTGTAAGCTTGTTGAAACGCAAGTCTATCGAAGTAAGCAAATAAGTGTTCTTGAAGTTTTCGTCTTCGTCTTTCAACGAGTTTTTGGGTATTTCTGTCAGCATATTACCCATCAGGTTGATGGAAGAAAGCGGTGAACCGGTTGAGAACAGCTCTTTGGGGAACTTGCTTATCTGGTTGTTTGACAAGTTGATGGAAGAAACGTTGATACCTTTGAAAGGAGTGGTGTCAAGAGGATCAAAATTCTTTCCGTCCACCGAGCCTATCTCGTTGTAGGAAAAGTCTATCGCGCTCATTACCGAAACGGATTTGGCATCGAAGATATTAGGGATATACTTCAATTTGTTATGCGCAAAGCTCAGATTTTCCACCTGTTCGGTAAATCCGCAGAAGTTTGCGGGGATTTCTGTGATTTGGTTATATGCCAAATTGAGTGATGCCAATTTTATTTCCGAGCCGAATGCCGGTAACTTGCCTTCAAGTTGGTTGTAGAGACATTCCAGCATGCCCAGTTTTTTCATCTTCTGCAAAGATGTTTCCGCCGGGAATGTTTTCAGGTTGTTGTAGCCTATGTAGATAATCTGGATTTTCTCTCCTACCGGTGCGTCTGCGAGGGCTTGCCAGTCGTCTTTCAACTGCTCTCCGGAGATACCTCTGTTGCAGGCAACGTTAATCAGCTGCATTTCGGGCAGTGCTTTTAAGAATGTGGGCAACTTTGTGAGGTTCGGGCAGTTATATACCTCTACGTCTGTCAGATCTTTCAAATTATCCCACTTCAAATCTTCCGTCTTATATTGTTGGGCGTATTCAGAGTTTTCATTCTCCCATGCTTCGCAAATGTTTTCAGCGACGAAAGGAGAGTTACCCATATAGAACTGGCGCAGTTTGGTTAAGCGCATCACTGCTTTGGAAACGAATGTGATATTATTACTCAACTGTCCGATTTGCGTATCTTTCAATGTGATACGGCTGCTTTTTTTGATACTTTTCTGCTGCGGATCGCTGTTGATGCAATCTTTGATAAGGTCGGAGAAATCTTCGCGCGGGTCGTAGTCAACGAATGTTTTTTGGTAGTGCATACGCATTTTTTGCTTCTGCTCGTCACTCATATTCGCTGAAATGCCTTTGGGACCGAACAATCTCTCGTTTACTTTCTCCCCATGCGAGCCTAATGCCAGAACTTCCAGTTCTGTGAGTTGTCCGATAGCGTCCGGCACTCTTCCGCTGGCGCCAAAGCCTTCTAAGGAAAGCCCTGTTACACGACCATTGCTGTTGAGCGATACACCGGGTTGGGCCCCCCACATATCCAGTTCCTTATTGAAATTCCAGTTGGCGCCCGGTTGAGTACCAAAGCCTTGTTGGCTCCAGTTTTTGCCGTTCAGCGCATCCCAGATTTCTTTCAGTGCAAGGTAATCCTTGATGTATTCGGCGGTGCGGGACAGTTTAATGGGGACAATGGCGTCGTCAGTGAGTGCATTGTCTTTTACGGTGAACTGTTCGCCTTTTACGGCTTGCGTTTCCAGTGTCTTTACCAGATTTCCGTTTTTAGAATATGTAGTGTAAGAAGTCACCTGATAGTTTCCGGCGGGCAACCATACGGCAGAGTCGCACTTTGCAGTGGCGATGTCCATATACTTGTCATTATCGTTGTCGGGGTTTTGGTGCTCTTTGGACTCTTCCTTGTAAGTCACTTTGAAGCCTTTAATCGTTGTCGGTTTTTTGGTGAACAAATTGATTACGGTTATGTCTGCCAGCTTTATTTGGCTGAACAGGTATTCTCCCGGTGCGCGGGTGCTAAGTCCGTCTTTAATCAGCTTAAACTTAACCATACCGCGTGTTACAGTATTTACGGTCAATGCTTTTTCTTGCAGGCCGTCTTGAACTACGGTAAATTCATCATCTTCTTCTACCGAACCTGCCAGCAATTCTTCATCGAGTTTGTCGTACAGGTAGTATCCTACTATTTTGTAAGTACCGGTCAGTAGTTGCAGTTTATCACTGCGCAGGCCGAACTCTGCATTCTCTGCGTTATATGAATTGAGAACCAATGTTTGCGACAGTGTTACACCGTCTCGCAGCATCACTACGTTTATCTTTTTTGCATCCGACAGCAGTTCCAGTTTATCGGTGGCGCGGGTAGCCGCACCTTCTCCTGTGCTTTTGTAGAGTTTGAACTGCACATAGCCGTATTGACCTGTTTGCAGTGCATCTTCTTCATCGGAACATCCCGTTACCGCCACCATCGCCAGCAAGCTGACGATGAGGGGTAAAAAGAATATAGAGCGTATCTTTAATTTATGTAGATTCATTTAATCTATTGTTCGTTATTCTATTGAAAGTTATTTTTATTGAGCAGGTTTGTTAACCACTAATAAATATTTCTCATCAGTATTTGTTGTTATGAGTAAAGCTATGGAATAGTTAATATATGTACCCTGTCCGTAGTATACGTATATAGTGCCACTATCTATAGATACATCACTAGCTTCAGTGTCGTTAAGATTAAAATCAGAAGATGTTTCCGTCAATTCTTCTGCATCGAAATTATAACATTGCAATTTTTTTATAGTATTTTCTGAGGATGCAAATTTAATCATATAAAGTATAGGAGAAGTAGGCGTTACCTCCCAAATGTTATTGCCATCTACACCATATTGAGTGGAAGCCCAGTTGCTGTTACTATACTGTGTACAATTAAAGCTGTTTAGCGCGTTGTCTGTTACAGTAAATACATCAGCAGTAAATTGAACCATTAAAATTTTCTTGTTTACCCCATTTTTATCTTTGAAGACAATATAAATGGGATTTTCAGGTACATCAATTGCTATATTATTTTCTCCTGGTTCTGGAACTACCTCTGTGTTTTCGCTGTCATCTTTGGTATTATAAATAGAGTATCCATTTGTATTTGACCAATTACTTAATAATGGATTGATTGACACGTTATTATAGTTTTCTGTTTTGGGAACCTCTACCGAATAAACAGCTGTTACTGAATAATCATGGAACTTATTTAAAATGCTTTCGTCTGTAACTTTGTTGCAAGTAAGTGGCATGTATCCACCTTTTAATATCTCAAAAGATTCTCCATCTGCTTTCTCTTCTTCCTGAACTAAATTAATCAAGAGGTTATTTTGTCCATAAATATAAACCAAATCTTGGTCTCCTTCTTCATTTGTAGTTACAAGATTGGCTACTATATCCTCTTTGATTTGTTCATATTGAGCTTTTGGTATAACGAGGGCGTAACATTCTCTGCTGTCATACCCTTCCATGTCAGGATTGAGTGCATTCACAGTAAGAGTTACTTTATTCCCATTTTTAGTATACTTTATCCATGAACTATAAGAATTCATTTCTTCAATGACTTTCTTACCAGTTTGCCAGTGATTAAAAGCATCCAGTAATACCACTTCATATTCATCTTTGAGTGACACCACAGTAAATTCCATTTTATCATTAAAGGTAATAACGTTTTCACCTCCGTCCATACTTCCTGCTAATTTGAAAGTTTTTCCGTCCAGAGATACGTTCCAACCGTAGCGAGAATTCAGTTCAGGTTCTGTTATATTAATATCTTCAGCTCCCATTCCTTTGAAGAAAACAGGGAAAGAGAAAGATGCGTTTCCTGCTTCGTCAGCGAAAGTGATTACATTCTTGCTGTCTTTGCCAGCTTCAACCGGCCATTTCTCATATTCACCGTTCTCTTTAACTGTTAAACCGTTGGTTGCCTGAATTTTCAGTTCACCTTCTTCTTTATCATTTACTTCACCTGCCATTGAACCACCGTCCAAAATGACCCATTCAGGGAAACTGGTTGCAGCAAAACGGAAGTTGGCTTTTACTGTAAACGATATCTGTTTTTTGTATCCTACTTCAAGACCTTGTTCTGTGGTAATTTCATTTCCTTCGGCATCGTATATTTTCAGTGAATATCCTTTGGCAGAACGTGTTATGGTAGCAATCACTTTCGTTTCGCCGCCCATATCCAATTTCAGTTGCGCTTCACTGGTTTTGCCTATCTCTTGTGCGGCATCCGTAACCTTAATCGTTATACTTTGTTTGCCTGCTTCGCCTTTAACAACTTCTTTATCTTCGCCGTTCACCTCGAACTTACACCAAATGGCTGCCGTAGAACTCAGTTGCCAAGTCATATTGGCGTCAAAGGTAAGTACCTTTGTTTCGCCGGCATTACAGGAAATGGCTTGTTCTTCCGGAAATACCGGGGTAGTGGCTCCTTCTTCTTTATCGTCTGAACAACTTGTGAATGACACAATAAACATCATAGCCAATGCCATGATCCAACTCATACCTTTTAAATTTAATGTTCTCATAATTGTATGGTTTTAAATGTTAATATCCTTGTTCTTTTAATTTTTCCCATTCGGCTTCGCTGATCCATTCGATGATGTTGGCGAAAGTACCTACAACCCCGTAGAGCGAGCCGTCTTTGTTGTCTACGCTCAAAGTGGTGTACTGGAAGATGAATTTTTCGCAGGTGCTGTAATAAGATACGTACTGCGTGGGCTGGCTCATCAGCAGTTTGCCGTTGCCATGAATGGTTCCAAACGCTTCACCTGTGCTGGCGCACAACTGCTGTTTCATTTCGATGAGTGGATCGAGTACCTTGTTGCGGGTGAACTTTATCTTGATGTCATAGCCGTCATAGTAGTATCCGCGAAGTACAATGGTGTTCTCTTCACCCTCTACAACTTCCGAGGTTATCAGGCGCATGTCCACATCCTGCATAAACTCGCCGAAATAGGAGGAAGTCACCTTGCAGTGTCCGGTGAAGTCGTTGATGTCAAATGGGCAAATCTTGCGCAACACCACTTTGGTCTCTGTACCGTACATATCCCAGCGGTCGTTTTCCGGAATGATAAGGCGCAGGGCAAAGCCCAGTGAATCGTTGATGCCGATATTCTCGTAAAGGCCTTCTACCTCTACGTTGGCGGCTCTTTCGCCTGCCTTGATGGTTACTGTGTTCGAAAGGATTTTATAATGTTTTCCTTCTACGGCATTACTTTTTTTATCTATTACCTCTACAGCAAAAGTACGGTCGCGGTCGGCAGTCTCGGTGGCTGATACGGGGACATTGAATATCTCATTCGTTTCTTGCACGGGACAATAATAGATCGTGTCGGAAAACATAAGATAATTGGGCCCGCCGTATACCACCCTGTCCTGTTCGCACCCGACAAGGCTTATCAAAGCAGCCAAGGCTGCCATACATCCCATTAATAGTTTCTTCATTATCGTATGTGTTTAATCTTATTTGTTACTTTCATTAGGTTCTACCTGCGAACCCGGAGAGTCGAGCTCGTGCTGGGGAATAGGCCATACGAACAGAGGATCGTCTTTCTCCACTTTCAGGCTGCTGCCGTTGGTCAGCGACTGGTCTTGCGGTTTGCGCTTGAATCCCTTGTGCCAACGCTTCAGGTCTTGCAAGCGGAAGCCCTCCATATAAAGTTCTTTCACACGCTCTGCTTCGATGATGTCCATGGCATTCTCCTTGTTCATGGCAGTAGAACCGCCGTACGAAGAATAACGGGCTGTACGGATGGCGCTGATGTCACTGCCCGCTTTGGCATAGTCGGGCTGGTCTTTCTGCACGTAGGCTTCCGCACGAATCAGGTACTGCTCGGACAGGCGAAACACTTTGGGCATGGTGACGTGGAGTATGTTGTACTGCTTCATGAAGTCTTGGTTGCCGAAGTACTTCATCAGCAATGGCCAGGTGAGCCCATGGCTGTATCCGGTGGTGTAGGCCTTGAAGAAAGAAGAAACGCGCAGGTCATTGCTGTCATACAAGTCGATGACCCATTCTGCCGGCACATAGTCCGGACGGAAGTTGCGGAAGTCGTAGTTGGCAAAGATGGTGCCCAGTCTGCCACCGTAAGAGTTTACGGTGAAGCCCACTTTCCAGATGCCTTCTATGGAGTGATCGTTGGTCCACATATATTGATAGTAGCTTACGCCCTGTGATACCTGTCTTGTACAGCTTGCCAGCGTATAATAATTGCTTTCTATCACTTTGTCGGAGTACTTGATGGCGTCGTCCCACTTCTTCATGTACAGGGCAATGCGTGCGCGCAGGGCATAGACGGTGTATTCGTTGAAGTAGGTGGTGTCGTAAAGCGTGCCTTTGAAGTCGTCTTCCAGTTTCAGGAGGTCGGCGGCGCGGTTCAGGTCGTCCAGTACGAATTGGTAAGAGTCTTTCAGCGAAGCGCGCTTCATCTCTTCGTTGCCGTTGTAGTGCTCGGTCAGTATCACGCCCAGTTCGTTGGCGGCTTCTTCATCGCTTTCGTAGGCTTTGCAGAAGAGCTTTATCAGTTCCGAGTAGGCGAGTGCGCGGGCAAAGTAGGCTTCGCCGCAATATTGATCCAGTTTGTCGAGGTCGGCATCGACGGTGGTGTTCTTTCTTACGTAGTCCACGCGATCCAGCATGAAGTTACAGCGATTGATCACTGCGTACAGGGCTTGGTATACCGCTTCGATGTCTGTGTTCGTAGCAAGGATATCTTTCCAGCGCCAGATGCTGCCGTATGTATTGGTGTAACCGTTTACGGCGTACACGAAGTCGGCTTGGAGGTCGGGCAGCAAAGTGAGGTTACCGGAATACAGGGCGCTGCTTTTGAAGGCATCGTAGATGCCGATGACTGCCTGGTTTACGTCGGACACCGACCGGATGGCATTGTCAAAAGGAACTTCGTCTTCGGGCAGTTTGTCCAGACACGAAGCGGCAGACAGTGCTACGGCAGCCAACAGGATATAATTTCTAATTTTCTTTATCATTTTTCTTTCTGCTTATACTGTGTTAGAATGAAACTTCAATACCCAACGTGTATTGGCGTGAAGCCGGGTATTGTGCTCTGTAAATATTGCTTGCCACTTCCGGGTCAAGTCCGTTGAATCCGGTAAAGGTCAGCAGGTTCTGTCCTTGCAGATAGATACGGGCTGAGGTAAAGAAGTTGGTCTTCTTCAATATCGGCTGCGGAAGTACGTAAGCCAGCGTCAGGTTCTTCAGACGGAGGAATGAAGCGTTCTCCAGAAAACGGTCGTCGAGTTGCGCCACTACGCCGTAGCGGGGAATATCGGTAAGGTCACCCGGCTTTTTCCAGCGGTCATACAGCAGTCGTTTGGACTGGTTGTAGGCGCTGTACAGCCCATTGCTCTCTTCAAAGAAACGGTCGTTGTTCATCACGTAGCGGTCGGCCATCCAGCTGAATTGTGCGGACAACGAAAGACCTTTCCATGCAAAAGTGGTTCCGAAACCGCCCGCCCATGGAGAGTCAAACGTTTTTCCGGTCATCACTTTGTCTTCCTCGCGGAATTCGGTAGTCAGCTCGCCGTCTTTGGTGTACCACAGGGCGTCACCGTTGGCAGGATTCACACCGGCATAGCGGTTCATGAAAAATTCGTGTACGGGGCGGCCTACCACGAACTTCAGTCCGGTAGTGGAGTTTACGTATTCCTGTACACCGTTGTAGAGTTCCACCAGCTTGTTCTTGTTGTAAGAAACATTGGCGTTCACGTTCCATGTGAAGTCTTTGGTGCGGATGATGTCTCCGTCTATGCTGATTTCGACACCGCGGTTTACCATTGCGCCGATGTTTTCCCAACTGTAACCGTCGCCGGTCACCGCGTAAGATTGGGGAACAAGCATCAGCATGTTGCTGGTTTTCTTATGATAGAAGTCGATATTCACGTTGGCGCGGTTGAATAATCCCATACGTACGCCCACATTGTTTGCCCAAGTCTGTTCCCAGCCTAAATCTTCATTTCCGGGCTGTTTGGGATAGATGCCGGCTTCGTCGTTGTAGTTAGGACCGCCTGCCACCAATGCCAGGTGGTCATAGTTCGGTATTTCGGAGTTGCCCGATGTACCTGTGCTCAACGCAATTTGAGCGCTGGTCAGCCATTCTACGTCTTTCAGGAATGATTCGTTCTTGATGTTCCACATAAAGCCCAGCGACCAGAAGACACCCCAGCGATGGTCTTTACCGAAACGTGAAGAAGCATCCGTACGGGCAGCCATTTCCGCATAATACAAATCCTTATAGTTGTATTCGCCGCGGAAGAAGAACGACAGGTAAGAATAAGAACTGTTTGAATCGCCCCATGAGGAAGCTCGTGTACCCGAAGTTACATTCGTCAGTTTGTCGTTGGCTTGTCCTCTGGAAACTATCTGGAAGCCGGTCGATTCGAAGTTCACCGCTTCCTGTCCCAACAGGAAGTTGAGCGAATGACTTTCATTCAGTTCCCAGCGATAATTGGCGGTGGTTGTTTCGCTCAGTGTCAGCATATCCGACGAATTGCGTCCTGCAGAACCCATGCCGTTGTTGATGACATAACTTGGGTATGACTGCATGAAAGCCGTAGAGTGAGAGTAGTCTGCACCGAACTGTGTACGGATAGTCAGGTTCTTAATCGGAGTAATGTTGGCAAACACTGTGGACAACACCTTATATTTCTTATAATATACCGGATTGTTAGCCATCCATTCAATCGGGTTCTGGCCGGTTCCCGCCCATGTACCGTTGTTTTCGGAGGCAAGTGAGCCGTCTTTGTTGTAAGGGCTCCAGTAGGGAAGCATGAAGCGTGAACCTGAAATCGGCGTGTAGAGCGCCATAGAGCCTTCTTCGGTTTGCTGGATTTCTTCGTAAGCAGCCATCGTGCTTGTTCCTATCTTCAACCAGTTGCTTGCCTTCACTTCTGCATTGGCGCGCATGTTGTAGCGGCGGAAAGAAGAACTCTGGGCGATACCTTCCTGGTCGTAGAAACCGCCGGAAACGTAATAGTTCAAGCGGTCGGTGGCGCGGTTCACAGACAGTTCGTAGTTCTGGAGCGGAGCGCGGTCGTTGAATATTTCGTCTATCCAGTTGACGTTGGTGCGCGAAAGCAGTTCGTAGTCTTGCCCGGCGTCCAGACCGATTTCTTTTTCAAACTGGATACGCTCAGGCGTGTTCATCATCATCCACTTGCCGTTGGATGCCAACTGTGAGATACCATACTGGGCACGCAGGGTCACTTTGGCCTTATCCATAGCCAGACCGCGCTTGGTTGTGATTACTACCACGCCGTTTGCCGCACGTGCACCGTAGATAGAGGTTGAAGAAGCATCTTTCAATACTGAGATCGATTCGATATCTCCCGGACTGATTGTATTGAAATCAGAACTGGAAATAGGCACACCGTCGAGAATAAACAGCGGGGATGTGCCCGAATTGATTGAGTTAGTACCACGAATCTGGAAAACAGCAGCTTTGCTGGGTTCTCCCGAATTGGAGATTACCGACAAACCCGGAGTCTGTCCTTGCAGCGCCTGGTCGAAACCGGCTGCCGGAACATTTTCCAATTTTTCCGATTTTACGGCAGATACAGCGCCGGCAATTGTCCCTTTTTTACGGGTTCCGTACGCCACTACCACTACTTCGTCTATTAATGCGGCGTCTGAGGCGAGCCGAACGTTCAGCGTACCAGTTTTTGCGCTGACTTCATGCTTCTGCGATTGCATACCGATGTACGAAAATACTAAAGTCGTTTTTGTCGTACCTTTAACTTCAAGGCTATAGTTTCCGTCAATATCGGTTACTACGCCATTTCCACTTCCCTCTTGCAAAATTGACACGCCAATCAACGGTTCATTATCCTCTTGGGATATAACCTTGCCTTTTACATAAAAACCTTGTGCAAAAGCTGATTGTATAGTCAATAATGTAAGAAAGACAAACCAAAGAATTGATTTTCTCATCCTTGTCTTTAATTTATTATTGATTAAAATTTGAATTGATAAATGTCTGTTATTGTAGAATTATGGAAACAGCCTCCTTAGCGTGATATTTCATCACGTTTTTTAACGTTTCTCCAAACAAAAGACAGGCTATGTTTCGTATTGTGTTTCATTTTTTTTAGCTGAAAATAAAATCTGTTATGTAACAGATTGCAAAGATATTAAATAATTAATATAGGCATGAAAAAAGAGGTAAATAATTGCATGGAAAATTGCAAATTTATTGAATTCCGGATTATTAAAAATTAGAAAAAAGGCAGGGAACTGTGGAGGAGAATTAGGAATATTTAAAAAACAAGTAATATAAATTGTAAAAACAAGGGATGTGTGGTGACAATATGTTTGTATAAATATGTAAGGTTAAAGAATGTTGCTATTCATTCTTTCTTCCATAAATCAAGGTTATAGGCAGCTTCTACCTGCTTTTCAACGTTATCCGGCAGGGCTGGGAAGAAATCGATTCCGGTGATGCGTTCTACTTCGTCCACACTGTTGACATAGGTGTCCAATGGGTGGTTGCCCGATGTATTTTTATAAACAAAACCGATGGCTTTCGGTGGGTTGCTGTTTGTGCAGAGTATGACTTTGAAAAATGCTTCGGGTACGATGATCTTGTGTTTTTTTCCGATAGTGCGGTGCTTTTGGCGGTAGAGGATAGGGCCGCAGACAACATAGATTTTCCCTTCTTTTTTTGCCCACAGGCGGCAGGCTTCTTCCAGTTCTTTCCAGTCGCCGCGGTTCAGGTTGTGATTTTGGGGGCAGATATTGGTCATGTAGAAACTTTCCTGCATGGCTTTCCAATGCCAACGGTTGTCACCGGCAGGACACATGTGACCTCTGTCCATGCCTGAGCGCTTATAGTCGTCCGTAGTTACCGCTTGGCTTTCGGGCAGGTCGGGGTCGGGCAGGAACTTGTCGGTGCGACTTTCACGTTCTATCAGTTTTTCCGGTGTGAGTTCCCAGGCCACCCAATTCGGTATCTTGTGTTCGCGGTTGTAGGAAGCGGTATAGCCCTTGCGGTGCAATATCTGTTCGGGTACGTTTTTCAGTGGAGCCGGCAGTAGGGGATTTCCGGTGGTTTCCGTTGTTTCTGCCCGTTTTGCTGTCTTTTCCGTGGGAACGGGCAGTTTGTTACGGAGCGCATTGGCTATCGGTTCATGGAAGACGGTCGTAAGGCATGCCAGAACTATCAGGAAAATCACTCCTTTGGGTTCTTTCTTGTTGCTTTTTCTTCTCTTTGCCATAATTGATGCTCTTTTGTCCTATCTTTTCTTAATAAAAGAGGGCGCTTGTAATAGCTTGATTATCAGTCTGTAAAATTGAGGCTATCTCAGTATACTACTAAGGGGGTCTCAGTCCTATACTGAGACTACCTCAGTATAGGACTGAGACCCCCTTACTATACGACTGTTCTTTTTTCAGGTTCCTTTTGTAAACATTTACTCGGCCAGCTTGCGTGCCCGTTCCAGTGCCACATTGATATTGGGGCAGATATTCTCCTCGCCTAAAAGCGTGTAGAAACCGGACTTTTCCAATACCTGATGCACTTTGGCGTTCACGCCGGAGAGTACAACGGTTATCTTTTCCTTTTGCGACATCTTGCAAAGGCTTTCCAGATTGTGGATACCCGTAGAGTCAATAAAAGGAACTTTACGCATGCGGATGATGCGCACTTTGGGGCGGTCGCCAAGTTGCGCCATTACTTCCTCAAACTTTGTGGCGATGCCGAAGAAATAGGGACCGTTGATTTCGTACACTTCCACGCCTTCCGGAATAATGAGATGTTCCTCATTTGTGGCAATGTCCGATTCGGTATTCGGGTCTATTTCGTCTTTGATAACAGATATCTCGGTGGTCTCCATGACGCGGCGCATAAAGAGTACGCAGGCGATGACCAGGCCTACTTCAATGGCAATTGTCAAATCGAAGATAACCGTCAGGAAGAAAGTTATCAATAATACGGTGACGTCCGATTTCGGGTTTTTCAGCAGTGCTTTGAATACGCGCCAGCCACTCATGTTATAGGATACAATCACCAGTACGCCTGCCAGGCATCCCATCGGGATGTACTGTGCCAGCGGCATAAGCAACAGAAGAATTAAGAGCAGCACCACTGCATGGATTATACCGGCTACGGGTGACTTGCCGCCGTTGTTGATGTTGGCCATTGTACGGGCAATGGCGCCTGTGGCAGGGATACCGCCGAAAAGTGGGGTAGCCATGTTGGCAACACCCTGTGCTATCAGTTCGGTATTGGAGTCGTGCTTGTCACCGATTACGCCGTCGGCTACGGTAGCCGAAAGCAAAGACTCTATGGCTCCCAGTATGGCAATCGTAATGGCAACGGGAAACAGGTTCTTGACGGCTTCCCAGTCCAAGGCAGGCATCACAGCATCGGGAAGTTCCGCTTTAATGCTGAAACGGTCGCCGATGGTGTCGATGCAGCTAATGCCGCCATAGGTTTTCATCAGATAGACCGCAATGGTCACCACGATAATGGCGATGAGCGAACCGGGTATCTTCTTTGAGAATTTCGGAGTAATGGCAATGATGAAGATACTGGCGATGCTGACAACTGTATTCCACCAGTTGACAGTGTCGAAATGGCGGAAGTAGACCAGCCATTTCCCGATAAAGTCTCCCGGAACCTTCTCTTCACCGAAACTCAGTCCGAATATATCTGCAATCTGGGTGGTAAAGATAGTAACGGCAATACCGCTCGTGAAACCTACAATAATGGGATAGGGGATAAACTTAATGACTGCTCCCAGCTTGAACACTCCTAACAGAATGAGAATGACGCCTGCCATCAGCGTGGCTACAATCAGTCCTGCCTCTCCATATTGCTGAATAATGCCGTAAATGATAACGATGAACGCACCGGTAGGGCCGCCGATCTGAACTTTGCTGCCGCCCAGCAGGGAGATTATAAAACCGGCAATAATAGCCGTAATAATGCCTTTTTCAGGTGATACACCCGATGCAATACCAAACGCAATGGCAAGTGGCAGGGCTACGATACCTACAATGATACCGGCCATCAGGTCTGCCATAAAAAGTTCTTTTGAGTAGTTTTTTAAAGCCGTATATAGTTTAGGCTTGAATTCGAACGCTTTCATTATTAATTTGACTTTTTTACGCTATAAAAAGTGTGTGTTTATAAATAAGCTGCAAAAGTAAGCAAAATAATGTATAAATTGATAGATTGGCCTGTTTTTTGCAAATTTGTTGAACACAAATAGCCTGTTTTTTGTTTTCTATGCAGATTACTTGTTTTCTTAAATATAGAATACAAGGGAATGACCTCTCTCTTTGGATTTGCAGGCGAAATAGATTTCACCTATGGAGCAATAGATAAATCCGATGAGACAGAGTGTGGTTATATCAAACTTAATTCTTAATTTTGTATCAACAATCATAAGGACAAAGCGAACGGTATTTATACGTAATAATATTAACTAATTTAAAAAAGAGACTATGGCTAAAAGTGTTAAAGGAACCCGTACTGAAAAGAATTTATTGACTTCATTTGCCGGTGAATCGCAAGCAAGAATGCGCTATACTTACTTTGCAAGCGTTGCTAAAAAAGAAGGTTACGAACAAATTGCTGCTATTTTCACAGAAACAGCCGACCAGGAAAAGGAACACGCTAAACGTATGTTCAAGTGGTTGGAAGGCGGAATGGTGGAAATCACAGCTTCTTATCCTGCCGGCGTTATCGGTACTACTCTTGAAAATCTTCAGGAAGCTGCTGCCGGTGAACATGAAGAATGGTCATTGGATTATCCGGGCTTTGCTGATGTTGCCGATGAAGAAGGTTTCCCCGAAATTGCCTTGATGTATCGCAATATTGCTATTGCTGAAAAGGGACACGAAGAACGCTATCGCGCTTTTATCAAGAATATTGAAACAGCTTCCGTATTTGCAAAGGAAGGCGAGGTTGTATGGCAATGCCGTAACTGTGGTTTCATCTATACCGGTAAAGAAGCTCCTCAGGTATGTCCGGCATGTTTGCATCCGCAGGCCTATTTTGAGGTAAAGAAAGAGAACTATTAGGATTCCGCTTTCCTTCAAGGAAGGGATATAGATATATGGAAGGGCTGCATCGTTGGTTGGATGCAGCCCTTTTATGATTGGTGCTTTCTATTTTTTCAATACTACGGAAAGTGATTCGTATGCTTTGGAAGCATCTTGGATTTCAAGTAGTTTGTCCCAGTTGGTAGCTGGTTCTGTCTTGTGGTTGTAACGTTTGGTGATGTCCAGTATAAGTTTTCCGTTCTGAGCAACGGCTTTTGCAATGAAAGCGCCACATTCGTTCTCTACCTTTACATTCAATTTTTCCACTCCCTCGGCAGCTGCTTCATAGCCTGCCGGAAGGTTGACGGTGATATTCCATTGGAAAGTGCGGGGAGCCGACATGTATATGTCAGCCGAACGCTTGCGTTCCTTGCCCTCAACCAGAGTTTGTTCGCCAAGTAGTTTCCCTGCGGAAAGCACATAGTGAGGCCCGGCTTTTCTGACATAGCCATCCATTGCGTAACGGACGTCATAAACAAAAGCGGCGCTGTCCGGACGGTTGCCTAAGCATTGCATCTGATAATTAAGCAGTTCTTGCGCATCCTCGCCATGATAGAAGTTGATTTCCCATTTATAGTCATCTTTTTCCTGCTCACGTCCTTTCCGGAACATTTCCTGAAGATCGTCTGCATATTTCTTGCCTATTTCTTCTGCAAATTCCTTGTCGATGCTGAGCAGGCGGCGATAGGCTGCGTCTACATCTTCCATTTTGGCTAATGCGGTCTGCATGCGTTCTTTTTGTGTTCCTGTACGATATTCGTTACGGTGGATGGTGAGCAGGGTATTATTGATGTCGGCTTGTATGGTAGTGACATTTCTGTTGTCTTCAGCCGTACTCATGGGAAAGTTGAAATGTTTTCGTCCGGCCTTGGCTTTCGATTTATCCGATTCCAAAATGGCTTGCCGGCCTTGATAACAGGCAGGAACTTCATGGGGAATAAGATAATTCGTAGGCGGGAGATAATATTTGTTGCTTTCCGGGAGTGCGATAAACCAGGTTGTATTGCGGTAACTTGCCAGTTTTTCAAGCGGTTCTTTATTTTCGTTGGTGGTTATTCCAAGCAGGTTGGGAACACCCACCCAATTTAGCAATCTTTGAAAATAGACGATGAACAGCTCATTGTTGCAATCGCTTTTAGGGTCTGTCATCAGTGCAAAATGATAGTAGTTATAGATGAAGTCTGCTTTTGTCTCATCTGTCCAGTCTTTCTTTTTTATCTGTTTGACATTGCGGAGAAGCCGTATGCCTTTTTTGACGTTGCTCACTCCTCCGTAGCCGTTATACCGTATCGCTTGTTTTATGAATTCCCAGTCGTCTTCCTGTATGGAGGCCGCGTCGGGATTGGGTTGCAGCCCTTTTTTCTTGGTACTTTTGGGTATGTAGGTGTATTTTTTCATCTGGCTGTTGGTGATATATAATAATGTGGTCGGCGTTTGCTGCATGGAGTTGTACCACAAATCGGGTTCGGTTTGTTCTATATCCTTCATCGCCACGTCAAGCAGGATGTTTCCTTCTTCATTTGTGCTTTGCTTGAAGTCAGGCGCACCGTTCAGGGTGCGGTATTGGGTAGTGAGCTTATCGTCTATTTCGCAATGTACGGTGTAGGAAAGCATCGGATGGCTTTGGCGGAAACGGAAAATGAACGGATCAAGGTTATGGTTTTCCAATGAGGTGTAATTGAAGAAAAAAATATCTATCTTATCGCCGATCTCCAATCCCGGTACGGCAAGTTTCTGGCGTTGCTCTTTGTCGTTTTTGCCTTCGGTGGCAGTCATGTATTCATCGGTACTCACTTCGTTTATAGTGCCGTCCGGTTTGATGATGCGCACTCCTAATACTTGTTGGTAACTTTCGTCGTATCGCCATGATTTTTTCCGGATTTCTGCTTTATAATCGAATTCGGAGAACTCCTTTAAAGCTGCTTTGTCGTTGATTTGCACTAACATGCGGTACAGGTCGCGGCAGTTTACCTCACGATCTATGTAGTGGAAACCACCGAGGAAAGCGCCTACGTTGAAGCGGGTCTTTTTAGTGACTTCCAGCCGGCTGTGTGCAGCCAGAATGACGGCAGACTCGTCCTTGTACTTTTCGGGGACGGCGGTGTTGGCAAATTCAGGCAGTTCGAGCGCCCAGACTTCTTTTCTTGTTTCTTCTGCAAAGAGCTTGTATTTCTCTTTGTCATCGGCATTTACATTGGGGGATGCTAGTAAAAGTGCTAATACCCCCATTAAGAATAGCATGTTTTGTTTCATGGTTATTGTTTTTTGAGAATAATTTGTTCATTGCATGTATCAGCCCATTTCCGCAGGTTCTCGTTCCAAGCGACAATGTCATTACGGTGAATGAGTTTCTCTTTGATTTCCATTACTTTCCGGAAGATGATTTTCTCCCCTTGCTTGTTGTAGGAACAGTGGAGTGTGCCTTGTGGCGCATGGATTGAAATTCCTTTGGGGCAATGGACAAGGGTATAGCCTGCGGGTATTTCTAATTCTGTGTGACGCACAATGCGGCAACGGAGTGGCAACTCATAATCATGTATGCGCTTGAGGGTGTCTATGGGTTGGTCGAACAGGTCGTTGTGAAGGTCTAATTCAATGTAGAACTCGCTGTCTGCAACTTGTACGGCACTGTTGTTTATGACTGTTCCTGCCAGTATGGCCCATTGCTGTTGGGGTTTTTGTTGTATCCATTTGACGGAGCCGACTTGATAGTTATGATTGTTTCCCGCCAGTGTACGAAGCAGGTGTTCTTCGCGGTCGCTTTTGTCGTTTTTATGATAGGCTGTGAGGAAGAATTCTTTCATGTCTCCACTCCAGCTGCGGGTTGCCTTGCCTTGCAGCACTCTGTCTGTTTGCTCACCGGAGAGGGTGCAAGTGTAATACAGGCTGTCCGTAGAAGCACTGCTGTTCAATATGGGTACCGTCTGTACGATACATTCTTCTCCGTTTTCTATCATAGCTTCCCTGCCCTGTATGCTTCCGGGTATGAATTCCAGCGGAATGTATTCGTTGGTGGCGTCCAGATAATAGGTTTTTCCCTGATAGATAAGGCTGCATATCATGTGGTTGGCAGATGCAAGCGTTGCTATCTCACTCATCCGGTAGGGGATGTCTATGGTGCCTATGTCGGTGAGCCGGGCGTCAAATCCCTGTGCTTTCAGCAATGTGCGGAGCAGGAGTGACATTCCTTTGCAGTCACCGTAACGTTTGCGGAGAACTTCTGCGGGAGTATCGGGCCTGTGGCCCAATATGCCTGCTTCGAAGGCGATGTAGCGGATGTTCTGTTGTACCCAGGCATACGTATTGCGTATTTTTTCCATGTCGGTATGGCAGCCGGCAGTGATCTTTGCCAATAGAATATCGATTTCGGGCACGTTGCAGTCCACTTGTGCCAGTTTGTTGGACCAGCAGTACATATCGTGGTAGTCTTTGAACGACCCTGTTATCAATATATGCGGATAGACTTTGCCTGTTGCCGGCATCTGCTTCTCGTCTTTCATGGCGGGCATGTTTGTCACGATATAGGTGAATACCGAGTCGCCTGCGCTGTTGATGCTGCGTTCACAGTGAATGGCCGGACTGAAGTTTTTTTCCGTCAGGTGGAAGCGGGAAAGCGATTGCGGGATGATGAATGTCAGTTGCTTTTCTCTGATGAAGTAGTCTTCGCCCAGGTAGACCCGCGTAAAATAATGCAGGTCGTGAAAAGTGCGCTTGAACGATGCTTCTGTTTTTTTCCCTTTCCGGTCAAGGTAGAGATTGAAAAAGCAGACTTTGCTGTCGTCAAAGAAGACATTTTCTGGTGTGATGCTTTTATATTCGGCTTTCCCTCCCCCTTTGGCAGAAGCCTTGTCCAGTGAGATGAACTCTCCGTAATAGGTGTGGGGTTGCAGAGAGGCTCCCATTCTTGTTGCTTCATAGGATATCTCTTTCCGGTTGGATACAATGGGGATGCCGTCTTTCTCCTCAAAAATATAGGAGTCGCTGCATTTTGTGATAATAATATTGTCATCGGGTGTTTGTCCGTACAGATTATAAACATACAGACATAGAAGTATACATATATGAATACAACGGCTTTTCATATCATACTGATATAAGATTATATAATTAAGTATTCACAAAGATAGCGATAAGTTGTGTTTTAATAACAAATATATATTTGAAAAAATTAATTTCTTGCTTCAAAGCAAGAAATCAGCCTTTTTATTCGAAAGTTATTTTTCGTCGGATACGGCTCAGGGTATATGGGGAAATATTAAGGAAAGAGGCTATTTCTTTCAAACTTGTTTGTTGGACAATGTCAGGGCACCTCTTTAGCAGCTCTTGGTAGCGTACTTTAGGGGAGACTGAATAGAAGTCCAGTAAGCGGTGGTAGGTCATACAGAAAAGATTTTCAGCAATCTTACGACCTAATAACTGGTTTTGAGAGTTCAGCTCCCAAAAGTTTTCCAGTTGTTCATGGGATAACTGGTAGACGGTGCTGTCTTTGACTGCTTCCGTACAGACTATGGCCGGCATCTGCCTGGTAAACGAGTAATAATCGGTCACAAAATCCTTTTCGAAACTGTATCCGGTGATGTGCTTATCTCCTTCTTTGTCGAGACAGAAATAGCGGAAACCTCCTTTGGATACATAGGCAATATGATGGCACACTTCATCTGCCCGACAAAAGAACTCTCCTTTTTTATAAAGCTGCTTTTTTCCGTTATGCAGAAAATGATACACCAGAGGAGAAAGTTCTAACAAGTCCAGATACTCGTTGAAATGTGCCATGAACCCTATTTTTGAGCGTGCGGGTAATCTATTGTATAATGCAGTCCGCGGCTTTCCTTACGTTCCATGGCTTGCCGGGTAATCAGATAGCCCACATTAATCATGTTGCGCAATTCGCAGAGTTCACGAGTAGCCTTACTGCTCTTGAATAGTTTTTCCGTCTCTTCATAAAGAATATCCAGACGGTTCCAGGCGCGTGTCAGGCGCGTGTTGCTGCGCACAATGCCCACGTAAGATTCCATAATCTGGTTCACCTCCTTCATGCTTTGCGTAATCAATACGCGTTCTTCGTTGGAGATAGTTCCTTCATCGTTCCATTCGGGAATATCTTCGTTGAAGTCATAGCGCTCCAATACGCTCAACGCATGTTTGGCGGCTGCGTCGGCATAGACAACGGCTTCAATCAGCGAGTTGGAAGCCAAACGGTTTCCGCCATGAAGTCCGGTGCACGAACACTCACCGATGGCATACAGGCGGCGGATGCTGGATTGTCCGTCCAGATCTACTTTGATGCCGCCGCAAAGATAGTGTGCGGCAGGGGCTACGGGAATGTACTCTTTGGTGATGTCGATGCCGATGCTGAGGCATTTCTTATAGATATTCGGGAAGTGCTTCTTGGTTTCTTCGGGATCTTTGTGGGTAACATCCAGATAGACATGCTCGTCGCCGCGCTGCTTCATCTCATTGTCGATGGCGCGTGCCACGATGTCGCGCGGGGCGAGTGAAAGGCGTGGATCGTACTTCTGCATGAACTCCTTGCCGTCCATGGTACGGAGAACGCCGCCATATCCGCGCATGGCTTCCGTTATCAGGAAACAAGGGCGGTCGCCCGGATGGTAGAGGGCGGTGGGGTGGAACTGAATGAATTCCATGTCCTTTACGGCTCCTTTGGCGCGGTAGACCATGGCTATACCGTCGCCGGTAGCAACCAATGGATTGGTAGTGTTTCGGTATACGGCTTCGCAACCTCCTGTTGCCATGATGGTCATTTTGGAGAGGAAGGTATCCACTTCTCCGGTATTTTCGTTCAATACATAAGCGCCGTAGCATTTGATACCCGGAGTGTAGCGGGTTACAATGATGCCCAGGTGGTGCTGGGTAATGATTTCTACCGCGAAGAAATTTGTGAATACGGTGATATTGGGATGTTGTTTTACGGCTTCAATCAGGCTGTCCTGTATTTCCGCGCCTGTATTGTCTTTGTGGTGCAGGATGCGGAACTCCGAATGTCCGCCTTCTTTATGCAGGTCGAATTCCCCGTTGTCTTTTTTGTCAAAGTTTACCCCCCATTTGATGAGTTCATTGATTTGCTCAGGAGCGTTGCGCACCACCTTTTCCACAGCTTTGCGGTCGCTTATCCAGTCTCCGGCAATCATGGTGTCTTCAATGTGCTTATCGAAATTATCTACCGCCAGGTTGGTGACGGAAGCGATTCCGCCTTGTGCAAAATAAGTATTTGCCTCCTCCAGACCGGCTTTACAGATGAGGGCCACTGTTCCTTTATGCGCCACCTTCAGCGCAAAACTCATACCGGCAATTCCGGAACCGATAACGAGGAAATCGAACTTTCTTACCATAATTTTGTGTATTTGACACTGCAAAACTACAAAATAACTGCGTTCCTTGTGTGTCTTGCAGGCATTAATTCATAAAAATACCTATCTTAGCAGCAAAAATAGGACAAAATGAATCGAATTTTTCATGCGCGTATTGCTGCCGGGCAGTATTTGTTTATCATTCTGGCGGGTGCAATGGCTGTTTACGGCCTTTGGGAAAAGAATATCCTTATTGCCGTTCTTTTTATGCTCTTGCTGGTTGTCAGCATCGAGAAGCTGATTCATACCACTTATACTGTTACTGCCGATAACAGGCTGCTGCTGTTTTTCGGTCGTTTTTCGCGTGGGAGAGAGATTTTGTTAAAGGATATTACGTCGGTAGAACGTACTTCTTCCATGCGGATAGGGAGATTTGCTGTTATGCGTTATGTATTGGTGAGGTATGGAGAAGGCAAGTGTGTGGCGTTGCTTCCTGTAAAAGAAGAGGAATTTATACGGTTGTTGAAACAAAGTATGTTGTAGGATGATAATAAAGTAGGGTTACCATGCCTTTTTTCTGAATATCTTGTTGTATCTTGCATGCAGAAATCTATAAATGCAAGAACTATGAAATATCAAATTGCCATCATCGGCGGAGGGCCGGCCGGATATACGGCTGCGGAAACAGCCGGGAAAGCCGGTCTGAGCGTTGTACTTTTTGAAAAACAAAGTCTTGGCGGAGTGTGCCTGAATGAGGGGTGTATTCCTACCAAGACTTTATTGTATTCGGCAAAGACGTATGACAGTGCGCGCCATGCATCTAAGTATGCGGTCAGTGTGCCGGAAGTGTCGTTCGACTTGTCCAAAATTGTGGCACGTAAGCAGAAAGTTGTACGGAAACTGGTGCTGGGTGTCAAGGGGAAGCTGGTTGCCAATAATGTGACCGTTGTGAACGGAGAGGCTTCAATTGCAGACAAGAACCATGTCCTGTGTGGCGGCGAAACGTATGAATGTGATAATTTATTGCTCTGTACGGGTTCGGAAACGTTTATTCCGTCTATTCCCGGAATGGATGAGGTGCCTTACTGGACGCATCGTGAGGCATTGGACAATAAGGAACTGCCCAAGTCGCTGGCTGTCATCGGCGGTGGGGTGATAGGTATGGAGTTTGCTTCTTTCTTTAATAGCCTGGGGGTAGAGGTCACTGTCATTGAGATGCTGGATGAGATATTGGGCGGAATGGACAAGGAACTGTCCGCTATGCTGCGTGCGGAATATACCAAACGCGGGATTAAGTTCATGCTGGATACCAAAGTGGTGTCACTGTCCGGAAATGTTTTGGAAGACGGGCAGGCGCAGGTGCAGGTGAATTATGAAAATGCCGGGGGTGCAGGTTCTGTCGTTGCGGAAAGGTTACTGATGAGCGTTGGCCGGCGTCCTGTAACGAAAGGCTTCGGGCTGGAGAACCTGAAATTGGAGATAACAGAACGCGGAAATATATGGGTTGACGGGCAGATGCGGACGTCTGTTCCGGGTGTGTATGCTTGCGGGGACTTAACCGGATTTTCCTTGCTGGCCCATACGGCGGTACGTGAGGCGGAAGTGGCTGTACATGCTGTGCTGGGGAAGGAAGACTGCATGAGTTACAAAGCTGTTCCCGGTGTGGTATATACCAATCCGGAGATTGCCGGTGTGGGAGATACGGAAGAGACTCTGCGGAAAAAAGGCATTCCTTACCGTACGATAAAACTGCCTATGGCCTATTCCGGTCGTTTTGTTGCGGAGAATGAAGGCGTCAATGGCATGTGCAAGTTGTTGCTGGCAGAAGATGACACTCTCTTGGGAGCTCATGTACTGGGCAATCCGGCTTCAGAGATTATCACGCTGGCCGGTATGGCTATTGAACTCAGGCTGACGGTTTCGGAGTGGAAGAAAATCATATTTCCGCATCCTACGGTAGGTGAAATCTTCAGGGAAGCGCTTTAGCAAACAGCATGCATCATGGTATATGGTATTATGAACAATTATCAAGTAACATCGGGTAGTTTGTAAAGAGATGGGAAAATCTGGTTTATGGTCGATTATATGGGTTTTGTCACTGATTCCTTGTATATCGTTTGCGCAGGGAGTATCTCCCGAAACAAACATTCTTTCTTCGCAGCTGGATACGTTGATAAAGTATCAATTGCCCGAAGGCTCTAATGTATCCATTTCGGTGTACGACCTGACTGCCAATGAAGCCTTGTATGATTATCAGGCGGACAAGCTTTCCCGCCCGGCCTCCACAATGAAGCTGTTGACTACGATTACGGCGCTTGCACGTCCTGAGGCGGATGAGCCTTTCAGTACGGAGGTTTGGTATAAGGGAGTGATTGAACGTGATACGTTGAAGGGAGATATATACGTTGTCGGAGGATTCGATCCGGAGTTTGATGATGAGGCGCTGGATTCTTTGGTCAGTGGGGTGGTACGCTTGCCTTTCTCGGTGGTACAAGGCAAGGTCTACGGTGATGTTTCCATGAAAGACTCCTTGTATTGGGGAAGCGGTTGGTTGTGGGACGATACGCCCTATTCCTTCCAGCCCTATCTGTCGCCGCTGATGCTTGATAAAGGAGTGGTTACGGTAACTGCTTCTCCCGGCGTGCAGGGAGATACGGCGCGGTTGGAATGTACTCCTGCTTCGTCTTATTATACGCTGACTAATGTTACAAAAAGCCGTACTCCTTCTGCCGGACCTTTTCGGGTATCCCGTAACTGGCTGGAGAACGGTAACGACATAACGGTGTCGGGGAATGTGGATGGCAGGCGCATCGGTGCAGTTAATATTTATTCTTCGCAGGATTTCTTCATGCACACGTTTCTGGAACGTTTGCGGGCAAAAGGCATCCGCTATCTGCCGGACTACTCTTTCGGCGAGTTCCAAAAAGATAGTGTTTCTGTGCGAATGGCATACTATAATACTCCTGTGCAGGCAGTAGTGAATCAGATAATGAAAGAAAGTGATAATTTGAATGCCGAAGCAATGCTTTGCCGCTTGGGTGCACAGTCTGCAGGCAACAAGTATGTTTCGGCCGAAGACGGGCTTTCGGAGGTCCGGCAACTGATAAGAAAGCTGGGTTATGTCCCCGATCATTATAAGCTGGCAGACGGTTGCGGGCTTTCCAACTATAATTATATCTCATCGGAGCTTCTGGTTGCTTTCCTGAAGTTCGCTTATTCGCGTACAGACGTGTTTCAGAAATTATATAAGGCATTGCCCATCGGCGGGGTGGACGGAACACTGAAGAACCGGATGAAAAAAGGAACTCCCTCTTATAAGAAGGTACATGCCAAAACGGGTTCCTTTACTGCCATAAACTGTTTGGCGGGATATTTGGAGGCAAATAACGGACATCAGATCGCTTTTGCCATTATGAACCAGAATGTGCTTTCCGGCAGAGAGGCGCGCAGGTTTCAGGACGCCGTTTGTGATATACTTATCCGATGAGGTGCATGAGATGTCGGAACAGGAACAGTTTGCCGTCGTAACCGGGTAAAAGGGAATGTGCAAGATATGAAATCCCCCTCATACTGTCATTGAAGAACGCAGTATGAGGGGGATTTTATATCTTGATACGCCTTTTAGTTGAATCATAAGGCGTATCTCTGCTTGCTGTATAAAGAATATTTATTTGTACTGTCCCCAGTCTACATTCTTCATATCTCCGCTTTTTGCCAGTTCGGCATGCATAGCCAAAGCGGCGCGGACGGCATGCGGAGTTTGAGCTTTGCCGTCAGTCAGTTTCAGGTAATCCCACAGGATATTCTTGTAGTCCGGATGAACGCAGTTTTCGATGATAGCTTGTGCGCGTTCTTTCGGGCTCTTGCCGCGCAGGTCGGCAACGCCTTGTTCGGTGACGATGATGTTGACATCGTGTTCGCTGTGGTCCACATGGGAAACCATAGGCACAATGGCGCTGATTTTACCTTCTTTGGCAACAGACGGACAAGTAAAGATAGAGATATAGGCATTACGCGTAAAGTCTCCTGAGCCGCCGATGCCGTTCATCATCTTCGTACCGCCGATATGGGTGGAGTTGACGTTTCCGTAGAGGTCGGCTTCGATGGCCGTATTGATGGAAATAACTCCTAAACGACGTACAATCTCAGGGCTGTTGGAGATTTCCGACGGACGGAGAACCAGCTTGTCGCGGAAGAAGTCCATATCTTCATAGATGCCGTTCAGACAGTCGTTGGTTACGGTCAGCGAGCAGGCGCTGCCGAACTTCACGCGGCCGTCGCGAATCAGTCCGATAACCGAGTTCTGAATTACCTCTGTGTACATTTCGAACGCAGGGATTGTCTTGTCACGTCCCAAAGCGCCTAATACTGCATTGGCTATATTTCCTACGCCCGACTGTAAAGGCAAGAAAGTAGAAGGAATAATGCCCCGCTTCATATCTGCGGCAAGGAAGTCGGCCACGTTCTGTCCGATCTTGTCGGTCAGCGGGTCGGGGTCGGCAAAGCCGCGTGCTTCGTCCGGCCAATTGGTTTCTACAATGCCGACAATCTTTTTCGGGTCAACCTGAATATAGGGCTGTCCGATGCGGTCGCTGGGCTTGAAGATGGGGATTTCGCGGCGATAAGGCGGATCGAGCGGTTCGTAAACGTCGTGCAGTCCCATGGCGTTTTTGCTGTGGGCGGCGTTCAGCTCTACAATGATCTGGTCGGCCAGACGGCAGATCGTAGGAGCGATACCTCCGGCGGCAGTCAGGTAGATTTTTCCGTCGGGTGTCACTTCACATGCTTCGATGACGGCAACATTTACTTTGCCCATGAAGCCGTAGCGTACCTCCTGTGCCATTTGTGACAAATGGATGTCATTATAGGCAATCTCACCGTTGTTCACCGCTTTACGGAAATCGACGTTTGTTGTGTAGGGAGCGCGGTAACGGATTGCTTTGGCGCGTGAAAGGATGCCGTCACAGGAATCACCGGTTGAGGCGCCTGTAAAAATGCCTATCTGAAAAGGATTTCCTTTGGCATGTTCCGCTTCTGCAATTTTTGCCAGTTCGGCCGTTACGGCTTTGGCTGTTCCTGCGGGAGTAAATCCGCTTAAGCCAATGTTGTAGCCATGTTTGATCAGGCTCGCAGCTTCTGCTGCTGAAATGTAATTAAATGCCATAATGTATAGTTATTTTTTTCGTGTAAAGGATCAACTTTCAATTACATTAATACTTTCGTTGTAATATTTCTCCCCAAATAATGGCCTTACGCGCTTCCTCTACCGAATGTATTTCAAATTCAGAGGAGGTATCAGCCTGTTCGGGAAATGCATTGTCTGTGTTTTGATGACTCTGGGGTTGCCTTTGGATAGGTGTATGTTTTTTTTCTGTTTTCTTGGTCTTCTTTTGTGGTGTGATGATAGTTTCGGGAAAGGGACTGTCTTCATCGGGCATAGGCATGACAGGACTGCCGCCGGTTTTCTTATTTGCTTCTTTCTTTGCTTGCCTGACGAAACCTACTGCGATAATGCCTATAACTAACAGAAATTTGAAGATGTCTTCCATAAGCCTTTATTGTTTTTTCCACCGCCAAAGGTAATTATTTAATCTGATTGTAACCAATAAATTGGCATTAAAAAAGGGCAGCTTCACAGCTCCCCTTTTATTTTTTAACCTAAACCTTAACTATGAAAAAATCTAATGTTTCTTTCATTTCACAAAAATGGAGATTTATTCCTACAATGCCAAATTAACACTCGGAAAATGTTTAGTTGCTTAACATTAATTAGTAGAAATGCATCGAATAGAGGAACTTATGTGTTATTTTTCCGTAGTTTCACTGCTTTTTTGGGAGTGAAGATGTATCTTTGCGGCGAAACCAAAAAAATAAGAAATGATGGAAAATGTGACGGGAGCAGACTTTAAATCTGCAACTGCTGATGACAACAAGAAGTTGTTCATCGAAACCTATGGCTGCCAGATGAATGTGGCGGACAGTGAAGTGATAGCTTCTGTGATGCAGATGGCGGGATATTCCGTAGCCGATACGCTGGAGGAAGCGGATGCGGTGTTTATGAATACCTGTTCCATTCGTGACAATGCCGAACAAAAGATTTTAAACCGTCTGGAATTTTTTCATTCGCTCAAGAAGAAGAAAAAGAACCTGATTGTCGGTGTGTTGGGATGCATGGCGGAGCGCGTCAAGGACGATTTGATTACGAATCACCATGTCGACTTGGTGGTAGGTCCGGATGCTTATCTCACTTTGCCCGATTTGATAGCTGCCGTAGAGGCAGGGGAGAAAGCCATTAATGTGGAGCTCTCCACAACGGAAACTTATCGCGATGTGATACCTTCGCGTATTTGTGGAAATCATATATCGGGTTTTGTCTCCATTATGCGCGGCTGTAACAATTTCTGCACGTACTGCATCGTTCCCTATACCCGCGGACGCGAGCGTAGCCGCGATGTGGAGAGTGTTCTGAATGAAGTGTCCGATTTGGTGGCCAAGGGTTATAAGGAAGTGACCTTGTTGGGGCAGAATGTCAACTCTTACCGTTTTGAGAAGGCGGATGGAGAAGTGATAACCTTTCCCATGTTGCTGCGCATAGTAGCGGGGGCTGCTCCGGGTGTCCGCATCCGTTTCACTACTTCCCACCCCAAAGATATGAGTGATGAAACGTTGCAAGTCATAGCGGAAGTTCCCAATGTATGCAAGCATATACATTTGCCCGTACAAAGCGGGAGTAGCCGTATATTGAAACTGATGAACCGTAAATATACTCGTGAGTGGTATCTGGAGCGTGTTGATGCCATTCGCCGTATCGTTCCGGATTGTGGATTGTCTACGGATATATTCTCCGGTTTCCACTCGGAAACGGAAGAGGATCACCAGCTTTCCCTCTCCCTGATGGAGGAATGTGGCTATGACGCCGCCTTTATGTTTAAGTATTCCGAACGTCCGGGTACGTATGCCAGTAAACATCTGCCGGATGATGTGCCTGAAGAAGTGAAAATTCGCCGCCTGAACGAAATCATCGCTTTGCAAAACCGTCTTTCCGCCGAGGCCAACGCCCGCTGTGTGGGTAAGACTTATGAAGTGTTGGTGGAGGGCGTTTCCAAACGTTCACGCGACCAGCTTTTCGGACGCACCGAGCAGAATCGTGTAGTGGTTTTCGACAGGGGTACGCATCGGGTAGGTGATTTTGTGACTGTGAAGATTACGGAAAGCAGCTCGGCGACACTGAAAGGAGAAGAAGTCTGATTTCTGCGGAAACTTTTCCGGAAAAGTTTCCGCAGGTGATAGATATATAATATATATAAATATAATCAAGTAATATAATAATATATCACTTGTGCGAAAAAAAATCCGATATCATCCGATGGTATCGGAATTTCATTTTTACACAACCCATTCTTCTTTGGAAATATTATTGTGTTTTCATTGTTTTCGGTCCCCCCCCCAGGGGGGCTTCTGAAATCCCTTGAGTTTATTCTTGAAATGCCCTGACTTTTATCTGTAAATGCCTGGTGTTTGCCTTTGGAATGCCCGGTATTTGTTTCTGAAACTCAGGGCGAACGAATTAAATCATACAGGCCTCTATGCAGCTTTTCCCGTTTTTGGTATTTAATTAATGCTGAGGACGTTTTTATTTCATCGTTATTATTAAATCTCCTTAATGAAAACCTTGTAAATCACTTTTTATTTGTTATTTTGCACCAAATTTAGGATAATTGCGGTCTGTTCGGTTTAGATTGCACTTCCTTATTGGTAAACGTTCGATGAATAAACTCACTATAAAAGCTTGTCCGGTATGTGGTGGAACGCATTTGGAGCGTACCCTGACCTGCATAGATCATTATGCTTCGGGTGAAGTATTCCACTTGTGCGGTTGTCGGGACTGCGGTTTTATCTTTACTCAAGACTTTCCCGTCGAAGCTGAAATCGGACGTTATTACGAAACTCCCGATTATATTTCCCATTCGGACACGAAGAAAGGAGTGATGAACTCGGTGTATCATTGGGTGCGCGGCTATATGCTGAAACGCAAGGCCCGTCTGGTGGCACATGAGGCGCATCGCAAGACCGGGCGTTTGCTGGATATAGGTACGGGAACCGGCTATTTTGCCGACACGATGAAACGTGGAGGCTGGCAGGTGGAAGCTATTGAAAAGAATGCCCATGCGCGCGCATTTGCCAAAGAGCATTTCGGCTTGGAGGTGAAACCGGATACGGCTTTGAAGGATTTTGAGCCGGACAGTTTCGATGTCATCACCCTATGGCATGTCATGGAGCATCTCGAACCGTTGAATGAGGTCTGGGAAACTCTGAATTCGTTGCTGACCGAGAAGGGAGTGCTGATTGTGGCCGTACCCAACTGTTCGTCGTACGACGCCAGAAAATACGGTGCTTATTGGGCTGCATACGATGTTCCCCGACATTTGTGGCATTTCACTCCAGGCACTATTCAGCAACTGGGTTCCAAGCATGGCTTTATTCTGGCGGAACGTCATCCCATGCCGTTCGATGCTTTTTATATCTCCATGCTGACAGAGAAGAACATGCGTCATTCGTGCCCGTTTGTAAGAGGAATGATTACCGGAACATTGGCATGGCTTCATGCACTGGTGAAGAAAGAGCGCAGCAGCTCCATGATTTATGTGTTTCGTAAAAAAAGATGATAGAGTGGCAGAACGGTAAGGTGACAGACCGGGCGTTGTAATTGGTAATTAGTAATTTGTGGTTCAATGAAGATTAAACATAATTCGGTATCCTACTTTGATATGCAGTTCGTTACGTCCAGCATAAGCACCACGTTGGTACTGCTGCTGCTGGGATTGGTGGTGTTCTTTGTGTTGGGAGCCCACAATCTTTCCGTATATGTAAAGGAGAATATCAACTTTTCCATTCTTATCAGTGACGACATGAAGGAGAGTGACATCCTCAAATTGCAGAAGAAGCTGGATAAAGAGCCGTTTGTAAAGGCTACGGAGTACATCTCTAAGAAACAGGCGCTTCGTGAACAGACAGAGGCTATGGGAACGGATCCGCAGGAATTCCTCGGCTACAATCCTTTTACGGCGTCCATTGAGGTCAAGTTACATTCTGATTATGCCAATTCGGACAGCATTGCCAAGATAGAGAAGAAAATCAAGAAGAATACGAACATTCAGGAAGTGCTTTATCAGAAAGATCTGATAGATGCGGTGAATGATAATATTCGCAACATCAGCCTGATGCTGTTGGGACTGGCGGTTATTTTGACTTTTATCTCCTTTGCGCTGATAAACAACACGATACGTCTGACTATCTACTCCAAGCGTTTCCTTATTCATACCATGAAACTGGTGGGGGCGAGCTGGAGCTTTATCAGGCGTCCGTTCTTGCGGCGTAATTTCTGGATAGGTGTGCTGTCGGCTGTCATCGCCGATGCCGTTTTATGGGGAGCCGCTTATTGGCTGGTTTCTTATGAACCGGAACTGATCAGGGTCATCACCCCCGATGTGATGTTGCTGGTTTCCGTTTCCGTACTGATATTCGGAGTGCTTATTACGTGGTTGTGCGCGTTGCTTTCCATTAACAAGTATCTGAAGATGAAGGCAGGCACACTGTACTATATATAGCAGACGAAAGATGAGGAATTAAATAGTAAATCGTTAAATAGTAAATAAATGAGTAAACAGAAGTTCGCTTTTGACAAGACCAACTTTATTTTGCTTGCTGTCGGCATGGCGGTGGTAATACTTGGTTTTATTTTGATGACCGGTCCTGTATCTACACCGACGCATTTCGAACCGGATATTTTCAGTGTAAGACGTATCAAGGTGGCTCCACTGGTCTGCCTTTTGGGGTTTGTGTTTATGATATACGCTGTGTTGCGTAAACCGAAAATAAAAGAGGAAACAAAAGAATGACTATGGGAGATTTGAGTACGCTTGAAGTGATTATTATAGCTATTGTAGAGGGATTGACAGAGTTTTTGCCGGTTTCGTCTACGGGGCACATGATTATTACGCAGAATCTGCTGGGTATAGAGAGTACGGAGTTTGTGAAAGCCTTTACGGTGATTATACAGTTTGGTGCAATTCTTTCAGTGGTTTGGCTGTATTGGAAGCGCTTTTTCCGTCTGAACCATACACCGGTTCCGGAGGGGACTTCCGCATTGAAACGCTTTCTGCATAAGTTCGATTTTTATTGGAAGTTGCTGGTGGCATTTGTCCCGGCGGCCATATTGGGTTTCCTGTTCAGCGACAAGATTGATGAGATGCTGGAAAGTGTGACCGTAGTGGCTGTGATGCTTGTGATCGGCGGCGTGTTTATGCTGTTCTGCGACAAGATATTCTCAAAAGGCAGCGAGGATACTGTCCTGACGGAGAGGAAGGCTTTCAATATTGGTCTGTTCCAGTGTATTGCGATGATACCGGGCGTGTCACGTTCCATGGCGACCATCGTTGGCGGTATGGCGCAGAAGATGACCCGTAAGGCTGCGGCTGAATTCTCTTTCTTTCTGGCCGTTCCCACAATGTTTGCCGCCACGATGTATAAGATGCTGAAACTCTTTTTGGATGGCGGAACGGAGATTATCATGAATAATATGCCGGCATTGATAATCGGTAATGTGGTGGCTTTTGTGGTAGCTCTGCTTGCCATTAAGTTCTTCATCAGCTTCGTGACGAAATATGGCTTTAAGGCGTTTGGCTGGTATCGTATTATTGTTGGAGGAATCATCCTTCTGCTGTTGCTCACAGGACACAATCTAGAGGTGGTGTGATGATGGATTTTAAAGAAGGCGAAGTTCTGTTTTTCAATAAGCCGCTGGGCTGGACATCGTTTAAGGTCGTAGGGCATGCCCGTTACCATATCTGCCGGCGGATAAAAGTAAAGAAGCTGAAGGTGGGGCATGCAGGTACGCTCGATCCTCTCGCTACGGGAGTGATGATAGTGTGTACGGGCAAGGCGACGAAGCGGATTGAAGAATTCCAATGCCATACGAAGGAGTATGTGGCTACCATTCGGTTGGGTGCTACCACTCCCTCTTATGACCTGGAACACGAGATAGATGCTACCTATCCTACGGAACATATTACGCGGGAACTGGTAGAGGAAACCTTGAAGCGGTTTGTAGGTGAGATACAGCAGGTTCCGCCTGCATTCTCGGCTTGTATGGTGAACGGTAAACGCGCGTATGACCTTGCCCGCAAGGGGGAGGAAGTGGAGCTGAAGCCCAAATTGCTGGTGATTGACGAGATTGAGCTGCTGGAGTGCAATCTTCCGGAGATCAAAGTCCGGGTGGTATGCAGCAAGGGAACTTACATCCGCGCTCTGGCACGCGACATCGGTGAAGCTCTGCATAGCGGTGCCCACCTCACTGCTTTGGAACGTACACGCGTGGGGGATGTCCGTATAGAAGATTGTCTCGACCCGCTCGCGTTCAAAGAGTGGATAGACGGACAAGAAGTCGTAATAGAAGAAAATTGATTATTAACACAGTGCTGTTGTCTTGCGCTTCATCGGCACATTGGCACATCGGCACATTAGCACATTATAATTATGAAACTGTCGCAGTTTAAATTTAAACTTCCTGAAGAGAAGATTGCCTTACATCCTACAAGGTATAGAGATGAGTCACGCTTGATGGTACTACACAGAAAGACGGGCGAAATCGAACACCGTATGTTTAAGGATATTCTGGAGTATTTCGATGATAAGGATGTATTTATTTTTAATGATACGAAAGTATTTCCCGCCCGTTTGTACGGCAACAAGGAGAAGACCGGCGCCCGTATCGAGGTATTTCTGTTGCGTGAGTTGAATGAGGAGTTGCGCTTGTGGGATGTGCTGGTGGATCCTGCCCGCAAAATTCGTATCGGTAACAAACTTTATTTCGGTGAGGATGATTCTATGGTGGCTGAAGTGATTGACAATACAACCTCACGCGGACGTACTCTCCGTTTTCTTTATGACGGGCCGCATGACGAGTTCAAGAAAGCTCTGTATGCGTTGGGCGAAACTCCGCTGCCGCACAGCATCATCAACCGTCCGGTAGAACCGGAGGATTCGGAGCGTTTCCAGTCTATTTTTGCCCGTAATGAGGGTGCTGTAACTGCTCCGACGGCGAGCCTGCATTTCAGCCGCGAGTTGATGAAGCGCATGGAGATTAAAGGAATTGACTTTGCCTACATCACTCTGCATGCCGGTTTGGGCAACTTCCGCGATATTGATGTGGAGGATCTTACAAAACATAAAACCGACTCTGAACAGATGATTGTTACGGAGGAAGCTGTAAAAATTGTGAACCGCGCCAAGGATGTGAATAGGCAAGTGTGCGCCGTAGGTACTACGGTGATGCGTGCGATAGAAAGCACCGTCAGCACAGACGGTCATTTGAAGGAGTATGAAGGCTGGACAAACAAGTTTATCTTCCCTCCGTATGACTTTACGGTTGCCAATGCAATGGTGTCCAACTTCCACATGCCGCTTTCCACCCTGTTGATGATTGTTGCCGCTTTCGGCGGTTATGAGCAGGTAATGGAGGCCTATAACGTAGCGTTGAAGGAAGATTACCGTTTCGGCACTTATGGCGATGCAATGCTGATTACGGATAAGTAAAGAGTGATTGGCATTAAGTGAATCTATTTTGTTTTGATGTACGTTTACTTTAGTTTAGGAACTAATCTCGGCGATAAGGAGCATAATCTCCGTCTCGCCGTCCGGAAAATAGAAGAGCGGGTGGGGAAAGTAATTTCTCTGTCCGCTTTTTATACCACCGCTCCATGGGGCTTTTCCTCCGAACACACATTCTTGAATGCGGCGGCTTGTGTGGAGACACTGCTTCCGCCGTTGTCTGTCCTGCATTTCACTCAGGAGATAGAACGTGAAATGGGACGTACGCATAAATCTGTCGGCAGGGTATATAGTGATCGGGTGATAGATATAGACTTGCTTTTATACGGTGACCAGGTGCTGGATACTCCCGAATTGAAGTTGCCTCACCCGCTGATGCACGAACGCCGCTTTGTGTTGGAACCGTTGGCGGAGATTGCACCGGATCTGGTACATCCTGTATTAAAGAAAAAAATGCTGGAATTGTTGTGAAAAAAATAGTATCTTTGTTTCCATGCATTAATAATCTTGCTCATGTTCAGATGTTTGACTCTCATATTATTCCTTTTTTGTTTTTATTCCGGTTTGGTGGCTGCGGATAAGACAGATGATAATGCTCTGCTGTTGCAGTTGGATAAGATGATTGAGCAACGGGAGGTCTATCAGAAAAAGGTGGAAAAGGAAATAACGGAGCTTCGCAAAATGCTGGATTATGTGGGAGATGATAAAGCAAAGTTTGATATTTTGAGTGATTTGTTTGTCATGTACCGCTCTTTTAAAGTCGATACGGCACTGATTGTAGCGGAGGAGAGATTACAGTTGGCGGACAGGCTGGGTGAAGAGTATGTCAATCAAGGATTAATGAACCTGGCTGATGCTTTGAATAAGATAGGAAAACATGAAAAAGCATTGGAGGTTCTTGACAGAGTGAAAAGAACCGAGGCGGTACGGAAGGATACTTATTTTTATTATCTGTATCACACTACCTATTTGTCCTGCTATAATGATGAAACGGAAGCCTCCAAAAAGCGGCTGTTTATGCAACAGATAAAGGCTTATAAGGATACTTTGATAGCTATCAGCGACCCCAATACGGCGAGTTATGTGACCAATAAATGCGGTCGTTTGGGCTTGCAGGGAAAATGGGATGAGGCTATCCAAATACTGTCCGGATATTATGAGCATTGCGCGGATACGAACCCCGACAAGGCGAGTGTGGAATATTTGTTAGCGGAATTATATTTGGGCAAACGTGATATGCAGCAGGCGAAGCATTTCCTTATCCGGGCTTCCATTACCGACATAGCTAATGCCAAGAAAGTATACATGTCTTTGCAGCAATTGGCAATTCTACTTTTTCAGGAAGGGGATATTGCAAGAGCTTATAATTACATCTCCTGTTCATTGGAAGATGTGAGTTTCGGGAAAGCTCGTTACCGTATTATAGATATTGCCGAATATCTTCCTATTATCAAAGCAGCTAATGACAGCCGTATCAAAGCTGATAGAGACAGAGTCTTATTTTTTCTTTTGACTTTATCCATACTTGTTATTGCATTGGTTATTGTCTTCTTTTTCCTTCGTAAGAAAAATCGTAATTTGCTGAAAGTAAAGCAGTCGCTGGCCGAACAGAATCGGCGCTTGCAAGAGATGACCGGGAATCTAACCCGGATGAATGAAGAAATTAAAGAATCCAACCATATTAAGGAGGAGTATATCGGTTTGTTATTCAACATCTGCTCCGAATATATTTATAAGCAGGAGAATGACCGCAAGAGTTTACTGAAAATTGTTAATACCGGTTCTATGGCGGATATTTCCAAAATGCTTCATAATCAGTCTTCGACTACAGAAGATTTTAAATTATTCATCAGCAAGTTTGATACTATATTCCTATCTATTTTTCCGGATTTTGTGGAATCGTTCAATGCTCTGTTGAAAGAGGATGAGCGTATACAAGTAAAAGAAGGTGAATTGTTAACTCCCGAATTACGTATCTATGCACTTATTCGCTTAGGTATCAATGATAATTCCAAAATTGCCAATTTCCTTCACTATTCACTTCAAACAGTATATAATTATCGTTTGAAAATGCGGAATAAAGCGATTGTTCCTGGAAAAGACTTGGCTGTTCAGGTACAAAAGCTTTAAAAAACACTTCCTTTGGACTTACTTTTGTAACTTATAGGTCATTTGTTATCTTATTGTAAATAAGCGCATTAATTTATTGTATCTTTTCCTTTTACTTACTTTTTTACTCACTACCTTTGTTTGGCGAATTTGTAATATCTACTTTCGCTCACAATCTAATTAATACCGGATTTTGGTATACTTTGTTACACTTTAATTTAAAAACATTATGAAAGGCAAGAAAAATCCAGAGACTTTTGGAAGAAAGTGGCGGTATCTGTTTATGATACTTGCTTTGGTTTTCAGTGTAGGAGTTTCTGCACAAAAGACAGTTGTGAAAGGCAATATTCTTGATAAGGATAATCTACCTGTTATCGGAGCCAATATTTTAGAAAAAGGGACGACAAATGGTACAATCAGTGATGTAGATGGTAATTTCACAATTACCGTAAGTGATCCCAAGGCTGTTTTACTCATTAAATATATCGGCTATAAAGATGTAGAAAAAGTGGTTTCTCCAACGATGAAGATTGTGATGGAGGAAGATAGTGAGATGCTCGAAGATGTAGTCGTTATAGGTTATGGAAGTGTGAAGAAATCTGATGCGACAGGTTCGGTAACAGCCATCAAGCCGGATGATTTTAATAAGGGGTTGCGTACTACTGCCCAAGATGCGTTGGTAGGCAAAGTGCCGGGTGTAAATGTCGTTTCGAGCTCCGGTGCTCCGGGAGCGGGTGCTACTATCCGTATCAGAAGCGGTGCATCACTCTCTGCGTCCAATGATCCGTTAATCGTTGTTGATGGTGTGCCGGTGGATAACTCTACTATCGAAGGTGGTGGAAATGTAATTGGCGGTATCAATCCGAATGATATTGAAACATTTACCGTATTGAAAGATGCTTCAGCCACTGCTATCTATGGTTCCCGGGCATCTAATGGTGTGATTGTGATTACTACTAAGAAGGGTTCCGACTCCAATCTGCGTTTCAACTACTCCACGAACCTTTCTGTAAGTACTATTACGGAAAAATTGGATGTGCTTTCTGCTGATGAATTTCGTGAATTTGTCCCTACGGTATCGGGAGTTCCGAGCTCTGTAACTTTAGGGACGGCTTCCACTGATTGGCAAGATGAAATTTACCGTACGGCATTCGGACAAGAACATAATTTTTCCGTTTCTGGTAAGGTGAAGAAAAATGCACCTTATCGTCTGTCGGTAGGCTATAATAATCAGAATGGTGTGGTGAAAACCAACAATTATGAACGCTTTACCTTTAATGGAGGTATATCGCCCAAGTTTTTTGATAACCATCTTACCGTTGATTTGAACGTTAAGGTATCGTATGAAGACAATCAGAAAGTGGATGAAAGTGTTGTTAATAATGCACTGCGATATGACCCTACTCGCCCTGTTATGACCGGGAGTGCAACGGGTGCTGATGAGCCGGGATTGGGCTATTTTATTTGGATGAATGGAAATTCTCCCATGGCTATCCAAACCGATAACCCTGTGGCACAACTTGAATTGCAGGATTTACACAATAAAGTAACTCGCTCCATTGGTAATGCCGCTATCAATTATAAAGTGCATCGTTTAGAGGATTTGCAGTTGAACGCAAATTTGGGTTATGATGTGCTGAGAAGCAAATATACCAAAAATGTGCCCGATATGGCCGGTATGATGTATACATCTAACATGAAAGACGGTACAGGGCTTATGTATGATTCTAAACAAAACAAGCGCAACTATTTATTGGACTTATACGCCAACTACTCTCATGTGTTCAATGAAAAACACAATTTCAGTGCGATGGCGGGATACGGTTGGCAGCATTTCTGGAAAAAATTCGATGCAACCACTCTTTCTCCGGAAGGAAAAGAGCTGTTTTCACCAAATCATTATGAGTCTGAGTATTACCTGCTCTCTTTTTACGGACGTCTGAATTATTCGTATGACAATCGCTATATGATTACTGCTACTTTACGTTCGGATGCCTCTTCACGTTTTGCCAAGGACAATCGTTGGGGATTATTCCCTTCTGTTGCATTGGGATGGAAAATCAGCCAAGAAGCATTCTTGCGCGATTCGGAAGTATTGTCAGACTTGAAACTACGTTTGAGCTACGGTCAAACCGGACAGCAGGATATTTTGAATGACTATCCGTATATGACTACTTTTACGGTATCTTATCCGGAATCTTGCTATCAGTTTGGAGATAAATGGTACTATACCTATCGTCCGAACGGTTATGACTCGGATATCAAGTGGGAGACTACCGAAACTTATAATATCGGTTTGGATTACGGTTTCCTTAATAATCGCATTTACGGTTCTGTCGATTATTACCAACGCCATACGAAGGATTTGCTGAATACTATTAATGTAATTTCAGGAACCAACTACTCTTCCGTCATAACAACGAATATTGGCGAGATGGATAATAAAGGTGTGGAATTTGCCATTAATGCAGTGCCTATACATACAAAAAAATGGAAATGGACAGTAGGCTTGAATTACACGTGGAATGATTCTGAAATCACGAAGTTGAATGTTATCGATTCGGATGCTAACTTTGTGCAGACAGGAGCTATTTCCGGTACGGGCAAGACAGTTCAGGTATTTATGGTAGGTCAGCGTCCCTATACTTTCTATCTGGCAAAACAAGCTTATGATGATAATGGCAAACCGATTGAAGGACAGTATGTGCAGCCGGATGGCTCCATCTCTGCCACAGAAACAAAATATGCTACGAACAAAAGCGCACTACCGACTTCCTACCTGGGATTCAATACCCAGCTAACTTATAAAAACTGGGATTTTGCTATCAGCGGACATGGAGCATTTGGCAACTATGTATACAACTATGTAGCTGCCGACCAATACGTACAATCTGTATACAGTGATCAAGGAAACTTCTCCAATATATTGCGCAGAACTAAAGACTCCGGTTTCCAGAACCAGCAACTTTATTCGGATTATTTCTTGGAAAAGGGAAACTTCTTCCGTATTGACAATATTTCTTTAGGATATACTTTCCAGAAACTTTGGAATGGATCAAGTTCTTTACGTCTGACTTTGGGGGTACAAAATGTTGCTACCTTTACAGGTTATTCTGGTATTGACCCGGAGATTTACAGCGGCATTGATAAAGAGGTATATCCTCGTCCACGCGTATTTTCATTAAGTGCTAATTTAAATTTTTAACGGCTTAAAACTATACAATATGAAAAATATAATTACTTATTCGTTTATTTTGTTCTTCATGGGCATAGGTTTGGTCTCTTGTTTGGGTGACTTGGACACGATGCCTTTGGATGATAACCAACTGGTAAGTGAAAAGGTATATCAGACAAAAGATGGTTACACCGGTGTTCTGGCAAAGTGTTATGCATCACTGATTCTGACGGGGCAGCAAGGTGGTGATGGAGGAGATGGTGACCTTGAAGGCGCTAACGAGGGTTATTCCGGTTATGTACGTCTGCTGTTTTATTTGCAGGAGTTGAGTACGGATAATTTTTTGATGCCTTCCTCTTCCAATGGTTTGCGTAAATGTTTGAACTTGCAGTGGGATGCTTCCAATGCTTCGGTTATTACATGGACTTACCAAAGACTATATATGAGTATTGCCTATTGTAATGAGCTTTTGCGTGAATGTACGGAAAGCAAATTGCAGGGTAGAGGACTTTGGGAAGAGATGAAAGATGATTATATGAACTATCGTGCAGAGGCTCGTTTTATACGTGCTTATTGCTATTCGATGCTTTGCGATTTATTTGGTGCAGTTCCTTATGTGGATGAAAATACGGGTGTGAAAGAGATTCCGGTTCAATATACGCGTAAACAGATTTTTGAGTTTGCAGAAAGTGAATTACTGGCTATTGAGAATGAATTGAAAGTTCCGGGAAGCAATGAGTACGGACGTGTTGACCGAGTAGCCGGTTGGTTCTTGCTGGCTCGCATGTATTTGAATGCGCAGACTTGGATTAATGAGAATAAATATCAGGAGGCATATATCTATGCTACAAAAGTTATTGCCGACGGGCATTACCCATTGGCTTCCGATTATCGTGAAATATTTTTGGCTGATAATAATACCTGTAAGGAGATTATTTGGCCGTTGGTACAGGATGGTCTGCGTGCACAGAGTTCTGCCGGAACGAACTTCTATGTGAAGGCTTTTGTGAATGGTCCTATGGATGAACTCTACAAGACAGGTGTTGGTTCCAGAGGCTGGGGTAATGTTCGCGCTAAAGTGTCATTGGTGGATGCGTTCGATGCGGATGATGTTATGTTCGATGGCAATGATACCTGGGGAAATAACAAGAAAGATAAAAGAGCACAGTTTATGACTGCCCTTCCCAATCAGGTGAAAGATACATGGGATGTAAATATGGATATGACGAGCACGTTTACATGCGGTTATGGTTATATTAAGTGGAGAAACGTAACGAAAGAAGACGAACTTAGCGCTTCGGGGGATGCTTATACTTCTATTGATTTTCCGTTGTTCCGTACTGCTGATGCCTATTTGATGGCTGCTGAGGCTATTTTGCGTGGAGCAAGTGGCACAAAAAGCGAGGCGCTGGGATATGTAAATGAAGTCAGAATAAGAGCTTATATGTCTGGAAAATATGCAAAAAACGGTGTACGTTCCGATGTGTCCGGTGAAATTGGCGCCAATGAGCTCGATTTGGATTTTCTGCTGCTTGAACGTCAGAAAGAATTGGCTTCCGAATTGATAAGACGTACCGACCTGATCCGATTCGGTAAATATACGAAAGGAAATAATTGGGATTGGAAAAATGGTGTACGTTTGGGAGGGGATGTGGATGATAAGTATAATTTGTTTCCTATTCCGGAGAGCGAATTGACAAATAATCCTACTTTAGTACAAAACGATGGTTATAAGGTAATAAAGTGAAGATATGATGAAGCTGAAACAAATTCTATTATGTAGTTTGATAGTAATGTGCTGTGCTCCGCTTGGGGCGCAGACATCTAAAGAAGAGATGTTTGCTACTCCTGAGAAAACGGGAGGAGTATATTGGACATACCCCTTGGATTTTGCTCCGCAGACCAAAGCGCCTGAGGGATATAAACCTTTTTATATCAGTCATTACGGACGGCATGGCTCTCGTTATCTTATTGCAGATCGTGATTATAAATGGTTAGTAGACCTTTTTGAGGAGGCACATCGTGCACAAGCGCTTACCGGCTTGGGAGAAGATACGTATCAGCGTTTGCTCACAGTTTGGAAGGAAGCAAAAGGGCATGGTGGGGATTTAACTCCATTGGGAGTAAGACAACACCGAGGCATTGCTGAAAGAATGTATACTTCATTTCCGGAGGTGTTCAAGGGTAATCCCCTTATATCTGCCCGTTCTACCATTGTGTTACGTTGTGCTATGAGTATGGTTGCTTTTGGTGACCGTTTGAAAGAGTTAAATCCAAATTTACGGATTTCTTATGAGGCGAGTGAGAAATATATGGATTATCTGAATTATCATACCGACGAATCCAACCGTTTCACTTCTTCCCATGACGGTCCTTGGGTTGAGGAGTATAGGAAATTTGAGGAAACTCATACCAATCCGGATCGTTTGGTTGCATCCTTATTTAAGGATAAATACTTTATCTTAAAGAAAGTAAATCCTAAAGAATTGATGTGGGGAATGTACTGGGTAGCCAGTGACATGCAGAATGCTGAAACAAAGGTTTCTTTCTATGATTTATTTAAAGGACAGGAATTATTTGATTTGTGGCAGTGTGTCAATTACCGTTTTTATGTAGGAAATGCCAATCATGCCGACGGAAAAGGTATTGTAGTAGCCAATGCCAAATCCTTGTTAAGAAATATTTTGGATAGTGCTGATGAAGCAATCCGAAAAGGAGGTATCGCTGCTACTCTCCGCTTTGGGCACGATGGTAATGTGATTCCTTTGGTTGCACTGATGCAAATAGAGAATTGTAATGTTGCAGTTAGCGATCCGTATGAAGTTTATAAGGTATGGAGTGATTTCAAGGTGGTTCCTATGGCTGCCAATGTACAGATTATCTTTTTCCGGAATGAAAAGTCCAATGATATTCTGGTAAAGATTATGCATAATGAAAATGAAGTGCATATTCCGGTACAAACCGATATGTTCCCTTATTATAGATGGAGAGATGTTGAGAACTACTATAGGGGAATGTTGAAATAAGAATGTTTTTTGAAGTTAACAATATAGAAACTATTGTGAGAAGTGCGACGATGGGATATCGGCGCACTTTTTTATATTATATATCCGCTTCCTTTGTACGATATTAGTATATAATCGTTCTATTTTTATATTTGCGATAGTCTCTTCTCGCTATTTTTGCTATAAGTTGACGTAAGATGAAAAGGAGGTTGTCTTAGTTAAACCAGTTGTTTTGTTGGATATACCTCGGGAATAATTCATAAGTTTGTTTTTCGTATTAAAGGAAGTCTGTTATATGTATAAAAAATATCTTACTTTTCTCTTTTATTTCTTCTCTTCTTTTTCGTTTGCACAGAATATACATTTTCAGGTAATCGGAGTAGAAGACGGTATCTCGCAACCGACAGTAACATCTATCTATCAAGATGAATTCGGAATTATCTGGATAGGAACTAAGGATGGATTGAATCGCTATAACGGTACTGATTTTTATGTTTTCCGTCCGGTAAAGGGTGATAAGAATAGTTTGTACAATAATAATATAGGTACAATCTGCGGTGACAAGCAAGGGCACATTTATATTCGTTGCAAATATGCGGTTGTTGAGTATGATATAAAGAAAAATACTTTTCATACAATTCGTGATAATGATATTCAGGCTATCACTTATGATAACGCACGATTGTGGGTTTGTACGAGAGATTCCTTGTTTACTTATAATCGCGTAGAAGATAGACTTGATTATTATTATAATCTGGAAGGTGTGCGTATGTCTTGTGTAACCGAGGACAGTGCTGGTAATTTATATGTGGGAACTATGAATAATGGTTTGTACATGATAGACCATAATAAAAAATGGCTGAACTATTTTCCTAAGAAAGATATCACATGCATCTACGAAGACTCTAAAAAGAGTATATGGGTGGGAACTAAAGATGACGGTCTTTTCCGGTTGGATAGAAATGGTGGAATAACCAATTATGGAACTGCTCCTCATCAGAATATGCTTTCCAGTAGTTATGTTCGTTGTGTTGTGGAAGATAATTTGGGTAATTATTGGATTGGAACTTTCAAGGGTTTGGATAAATTGGATGTGACGACTGGTACTTTTACTCATTATAGTAAAGATAATAAACCGTATAGTCTGAGTAATTCTTCTATTATTTGTATGATGAAAGACAGGCAGGGTACTTTCTGGATCGGTACGTATTATGGTGGGGTAAATCTGTTTAATCCTGACTATGAGATATATACATATTATTATCCGGATGAGTCGCAAAAAGGAAAACTAACCTCTCCTTTTGCCGGAAGGATGACAGAAGATTCTAATGGCGGGATATGGATTGCGACAGAAGGTGGAGGAGTGAACTATCTTGATAAAAAAACGAAAACTTTTACTGAATACAAACATGATGCAACTAAAAATTCTCTTGCATCTAATACGATTCAGGGTTTATTTTTAGATGAAGATAACCATGCCTTATGGATAGGAACATTGCGGGGTGGATTGGATCGTCTGGATCTGAAAACATATCAGTTTACTAATTACCGGCATAATGCAGAGAAAAAGAATTCATTAATTAATGATATAGTTCGTAAAATTATTCCTTATAAAGGGAATCTATTATTGGCTACTCATAATGGGATTGGTCTTTTCGATCCTAACACAGGAGAGTGTGTGAAGCTATTGAATGACAGTCGGCTTAACAACAGACAAATTATAGATATGCTTGTTGATAAGGACAATAATCTTTGGTTTTCTTACTCATTGGGATTGGTAAAGTATAATCTGGAGACTCAGAAGCGTGATGAGTATTTTGTGCCCAATGCTTCAAAGCAGACTGTTGGTCCAAATCTGATTAATGTACTTTTTGAAGATAAGAAAGGTAATATTTGGGCCGGTTCTTCAGGGGATGGCATATTTCTGTATGAACAAGACTCCAATACATTCAAATCGTTTAACTCGCATAATTCAGATTTAATCAATGATTACATACTCGATATAAAAGAGTCGCTTTCCGGTTATCTTCTGATAGCCAGCAATCAAGGATTCTCACGTTTTGATATGGAGAATCAACGCTTTTATAACTATAATAAGCAGAATGGTTTTCCTATGACGGCATTGAATCCTTATGGACTGTTTGTAGCCAGTGATAATGAAATATATCTTTCCGGTCCTAAGATGATGATTTCTTTCTTTGAGAACGAGTTGAATTCCTATGTGAAGCCCTACCAGCTGAATTTTACTTCGTTGGAAGTAAATAACCAGCAAGTTCTGCCCAATGACGGTTCGGGCATTCTTACGGAGTCAATTCTGTATCAGCCGCAGATTACTTTAAATCATAATCACTCCATTATAACCGTTAACTTCTCATTGTCCAATTATGTATCGGTACTGAAAAATAGAATCTATTACAAGTTGGAAGGATTTGATAAAGATTGGATGAGTGCAGGCTATCGTAAAGCCATTACTTATACCAACCTTAATCCAGGTGCGTATAAATTGAAGATTAGAAGTTCGGAAGAATATTCCGGTAAGGAGAGTATCTGTAAAGAGATAGATATTATAGTGAAACCACCTTTTTATAAATCTACTTGGGCATATTGTATTTATGTTGCTATTATTATAATAGCAATCTATTTGGTGGTGAGTTTCTATTCGTCGAAATTGAAGCTGAGGGCTTCGCTGGAGTATGAAAAGAAAGAAAAAAAGCAGATAGAGGAATTGAACCAGTCTAAGCTCCGCTTTTTTACTAATATATCACATGAATTCCGTACTCCGCTTACGCTGATCGTGAGCCAATTGGAAATGCTGATGGAGCGAAGCGACATTCAACCCTTGGTGTATAGTAAGCTTGTGAATATCCATAGAAATACGTTGCGTATGAAACGCTTGATAACCGAACTATTGGATTTCAGAAAACAGGAACAAGGCTTTGAAAAATTTAAATATAGTAAGCAGAATATTTACTCTTTTTTGGATGAAATTTACTTGTCTTTTAAAGAATATGCACGAGGTAAACAAATTAATCTTGAGTTTCTTAATAAGGATAGGAATCTTGAAGTCTGGTTCGATGTAGTACAATTGGAAAAGGTGATTTATAATTTGTTGTCCAATGCTTTTAAATATACTCCTTTGGGCGGTACGATTTCACTGTCGGTACAGGAATATGGGAATAGTGTTATGGTTACTGTGTCGGATACGGGAGTGGGTATTGCTGAAGAGAGTTTGGATAAGATATTCGACCGTTTCTATCAAGTAGACAGTATGAATAATCAGAAAGGTACAGGCATAGGCCTGGCACTTGCAAAGAGTATAATCGAAGCCCATAAAGGGAAAATCAGTGTTCGGAGTATGGAAGGCAAAGGAACGACTTTCGTTGTTGAACTGCCTTTAGGAGACGGCCATATTACCGATGCACAGAAAATAGCTACTCCTGATATTGATTCATCATGTATCTCTGAACTGACAGTATATGGTTCGCAGGTACCGGCGGATGTGGTGGATGATGAGAAGATGGATAATCAGTCGGACGAGACAAGAAGCAAGATTATTATTGTAGAAGATAACGAAGAACTTAGGGGGTTGCTGGCGCGTTTGTTCTCTAGAATATATACTGTTTATGAAGCTCAGGATGGTGAGGAAGGATTTGAAAAGACAAAAGAGGTGCAACCAGATATTGTACTGAGTGATATTATGATGCCCAAAATGTCCGGTATAGAGATGTGTAGAAAGATAAAGAGTAATTTCGAAACCTCTCATATTCCCGTGATATTGCTTACGGCACAAACTGCTGAAGAATACACAATGCAAGGGTTAAAAATGGGAGCGGATGACTATGTAACCAAACCTTTTAATGTGAAACATTTGTTTATGCGTTGTAACAACCTGGTGAACAGTAGAAAACTGTTACAGCAGAAATATGCGAAACAAATGGATAATAATGTAGATATATTGGCAACCAATAGCGCGGACTATCAGTTCATGGAACAATGTGTAGCCTGTATTGAACAGAATTTGGATAATCCGGATTTTGATGTGAATATGTTTGCTCAGGCTATGAATATGGGACGTACCAAACTCTTCCTGAAAGTTAAAGGTATTACGGGACAGACACCGAATGATTTTATTCTGAATATCAGGTTGAAGAAGGCGCAGATACTTCTCAAGCAAATAGATACGAAGACTGTTTCAGAAATAGCGTATGAAGTAGGCTTTAATTCCCCGAGCTATTTCATTAAGCGCTTTAGGGAATTGTTTGGAGTGACCCCTGCCCAATATCAAAAAGGTGAAAAATAAACTTATTTATTATATATGCACTATGAAAACAAAATTACTATGTACGTTGTATTTTTTGTGTCCATTGGCCTTGTCAGCAGCAAATGTTCATAAACTTACTCCGATTACTACTGATAAGGATGTCAGAGTTGAAATAAGTTTGTCCGTTGAGGCAAACGAACATCTGTCTTTTGATGCAGTCATTTCTCATACTCGTAATGGTGAGGTATTGTGTAGTCGTTCAAAAGAGTTTTCTTTTAAGAATAAAGTCGATACGACAATAGTATGGAAAATAGATGGTTTGAATCCGGAATTGTGGAGTCCGGTTACTCCTGTTCTTTATAACCTTGAAATAAAGACGGATACTGAAGTTGTACGCAAGCGGATTGGTTTCAGAAAATTTGAGATGCGGGATGGGGTGTTCTATCTGAACGGGAAACCTATCTATTTGCGAGGTAATGCCATTAATCCGCCGGAAAGAGGGATACCTGAATCCTTGGAAAGAAGTAAGGAGTTCGCTCGTGATTATGTCCGTTTTATGAAGAGTTTGAATATAAATATTATTCGTATTCCTGATGACCAAAACTGGATGGATGTATGCGATGAAGAAGGCATGATGATTTTTGCCGGTCGCTATGGACGGCCTAAGCATGGAACTAATACTGCACCGCCGGCAGACTTCGACTTATCGTTTAAGACATATAAGGAAATAGATTTAGGACCGTTTACCCCTCACCCTTCTGTTGTCATTTATATATTGGCTAATGAAATGCCGCCTGAAGGTGAAGTTGGAACTCGGTATCGGGAGTTTCTGACAAAAATGTGTGGTAAACTCAAGAAATGGGATGATACCAGATTGTATATAGGTAATACCGGATATGGGCTTGGAAAATCAGGTGATATTTATGATGTACATCGGTATTGGGGATGGTATTACAACACTTTCCTGACTTATCTTAATATGCGTGATAAGAGCATGTGGCAAAATTCGGGTAGAGTTCAGCCTATTACATTTACTGAGTGCGTGGGTAACTATACGGGGATAGACGGACGTTTCAACCTTTGTTCCCGGACTAAGCAGCCCGGTTCGCAAAAGTGTTGGACCGGTCATCTGCCAAATGAAGAACAAGCTGAGGCTGCTATGTCATATCAAGCCTTTGTCTTAAAAAATGCTACGGAACTGTTTCGTCGGTTGAGATGCCAGAATGGTAATCTTGCAGGTACTATGCCTTTTACCATAATATTCCATAATTGGGATGGAGTAAAATCGTTTGCAGAAATGAAACCGAAACCTGTAGCATGGCAGTATCAGACAAGTTATCAACCGATATTACTGAGTTGGGAAAACTGGCAGTCTCAAGTTTATGTCGGAAATAAGTTCTCGGTCGTTGCTCATGTAGTTAATGATGATGATTATTGCAATGATTTGAATGGCGCCCGTTTGCAATGGTGGATTGAGAAAGGGAATGAGAAGTTTTTGTCAGGAGGTATCGAACTGCCGTCTGTTCCTTACTATGGGACATATAGGAGTCCTCTTTCAATTGATATTCCTCAGGATTTGGCTTCGGGAGATTATGTATTGAAAGGTGAAATTTGGATGAATGGCAGGAAGATATCCCATAATGAGAGTGAAATCTTCATTGCAGGACAGGATTGGAACAATAAGGATGTAACTGGAAAAGCGATTTATGTATATGATTCTTCGGTGGGGGAACAAACCCGAAGTTGCCTGCAAAAGCTTGGTTATATGGTGAAACCGATACGTATGATTAAGGATTTGCCTCGCAATTCCATTTTAGTTTTGGGAAAGGATTCTTGGGACAATAACATAAACAGCCAAGTTGAACAATTAAGGGAGTATATAAAGAAAGGAGGACGCGTTGTTTGTCTGGAGCAGGATCCGGTTAAATTCAATCAGTCATGGCTGCCGATTTCGGTTAGATTTTTAGAAGACAGTAATAATGATCCGGTCTACCTGTCTCCTTCTTTAGCATATAAAGACGGTATGAATATTAATCTTGAACGTCCTTATCATCCGGTCTTTAAAGGGCTGACCCCGAAACGTTTTAAACTTTGGTCTGATTATACTTCTTATGATGAGTCGCAAAAGGGATTTCCTGCTATTTATCCAGTGAATAGAGGATATGACTTGCATGCAGCTGATTTGAAAAACGTGGCAATTCTTGCTAATTATAGTCGTGCGTTATCGGCAACTGCTTTGTCGGAGCTGTTTATGGGTAAGGGGTCTGTGTTATTGTCGGGTTTCGATTTGATAAATCATTGTGGAACGGATCCGGTAGCAGATAAACTTCTTTCAAATATATTACATTATATGGCTACTGATAAAAAGCATGAACCATATGTGGCAGTGACTGACTCTATTGTTTGGGGAGATTATGCCTCTGAACGAGGTATTGTGAATGCTCTTTGTAATGGCTTGATGGTAAATACGGTTCCTATTATTCCGAAAGGACAGGAGAAGGATGCCAAATATAAGTTGAAGATTGATGAGTATGGTTATCAATATGCCGGATCATATGGTGGCTGGAACTCAAAACCGGGTGTACAATATGTACCCTATGGGAGAAGACCGATGGCTCCGTTCACGTTTTCGCGAGGAGGAAGCCCGCTTATTAAAAAATCATCTGTAACAGGCGAGGGGTATTTTTACATAACTTTACCGGAGAAGAAGAATACGATGATTACTGTATTGGAGAATCCTGTGGACGAGCCTATTCGTATCAGTCTTTCCGTAAACAATGAAGCGGGAAAGGAGTATGTAATTTTGCCTAAGCAGCAATTAAGTATTGAAACGGATATTTCTCATATAAAGAATGCGATGAAGGTATCTTTGAAAGGAGATAGGCGCACGATTCTGCTGAAAACCATATTAGGTATGAAACATAGTCGGAAATAATGTTTAATCGAATAAGTTGTACTACTTGAATGGTACAACTTATTCTGTTTATAGGCCCTTTGTACAACTTTGCTGTACAAAAGAACGATTGTTATATACTTTCATAGGATAAACGGACACTTTTGCAGAGGTATTTAAAATCCGAATATAACTATGAAACGCATTTTATCTTCTTTATACTTATTACTGATAAGTATTTCTCTTTTGGCAAACGACAGATTTGCCGTTGCTGATATTTTTACAGACCATATGGTATTGCAGCGTAATGCCAATGTAAAGGTTTGGGGGGAAGGAACGGACGGTTCGCTGGTTGAAGTTCGTTTTGAAGGACAAAACCGGAAGATGGTGGTTGCAAAAGGCAAATGGATGGTTGAATTGAAGACTGGAGAGGCCGGAGGACCATATAAGTTGGAAATTGTAAATGGTAATCATAAGATTTGTTTCAAGGATGTTTTCGTAGGTGACGTATGGCTGGCGGGTGGTCAGTCAAATATGGAGTTTGCTCTACGCAGGGTGAAAGATGCGCAGGCAGAAATTTCTTTGGCTGATTATCCTCAGATACGTTATTATAAGGTACCGAGGAAATTTTATCCGGAACAAAAAGTACCCGGAACATCTTGGAAGGCGTGCTCGCCGGAAACAGCGACAGATTTTGCAGCTATAGCCTATTATTTTGCCAAGAATATACATAAAGAACTGAATATTCCTATCGGTATCATTCAAGTTCCTGTAGGTGGGACAACGGTTGAGGCATGGACAAGCCGAAAATTGTTGATGTCTGAGAAAGATTTTCGTCCGCTGCTGGAATACTATGATAGTATTGCCAACTCTTATCGTCCTGGTGAATATGAGAAATTGTATAATAATTACCATAGTTCTTTGGCGGAGTACAACAAGTTGAGCGCAGAGAAGAAACGATACATTAACAAACCGTCAGAACCTATGGGAAAATGGAATTTTCGCCGTCCGGTAGGTTTGTCCGAAACAATGTTGAGTGCTGCTTGTCCATACACATTGAAAGGATTCATTTTTTATCAGGGAGAATCAAATACTGCCAGAGGGGCGCAATACCGCAAACTATTTCCCGCTATGATTAAAGAGTGGAGGACTTCATGGGGACAAGGAGATATTCCTTTCTTATTTGTACAGTTACCCCGATTTGAAACAAAGACACGCTATTGGAATGAATTACGTGAGGCACAATATTTAACTTCACTTCGTGTGAAAAATACGGGGATGGCGGTCGCCTTTGATCAGGGAAACCCTAAAGATATTCATCCGATTGTAAAGGATACGGTAGGTTGGCGATTGGCACAGTTAGCTTTGGGAAAGATATATGGTAAAAAGATTATTTATCAGGGTCCTGAATTTAAGAAATTATCAAAAGCGGAAAATGGTAGTTTACTTCTTGATTTTATAAATACAGGTACCGGGATTATTGCTAAAGATGGAGCTGCTTCACTCTCCGGATTTATGGTTGCAGGTAAAGATGGTAAGTTCTATCCTGCCAAAGCGGTCATCGTTAGTAATAGCCAGGTGCGAGTAAGCAGTGAGCAGGTGCAGACTCCTATTGATGTCCGTTACCTGTGGGTAAATAGTGCGAATCCTAATTTCTTTAATAAAGAGGGATTTCCTGCATGTCCTTTTCGTACCGACAGTTATCGACTGGAAACGGAAGGTGTGTATGTTAACCCTGAGCCGGTGATGCCTAAATTGGATTTATTCCTTTTTATAGGACAGTCTAATATGGCAGGTCGTGGATATATTACTGATAATTATAAAAGTAGCATTAAAGATGTGTATTTGCTGACTCCTACCGGTACAATGGAACAAGCAAGGAATCCTTTGAACAAGTATTCTACTATTCGCAAGCAGTTGGATTTACAGGGAGTAGGTCCTGCCTATTCTTTTGCAAAGGCAATAACAGAGAAAACCGGACATCAATTAGGGCTGGTAGTGAATGCCCGCGGTGGCAGTTCTATTAACTCGTGGTTAAAAGGGGCCCGGGATGATTATTATGGTGAAGCTTTATCGCGTATACGCCAGGCTATGAAATATGGTAAGGTGAAAGCTATTATTTGGCATCAGGGTGAATCGGACAGTCGGGAACCGGGACTATATATGGAAAAACTGAAGAAGTTGGTCGCTGATTTACGGCAAGATTTGGGAGATGAGAAACTTCCTGTTATAGTAGGTGAGATTGCCGATTGGCGGGCAAATGGAACTTCGGAGGCATTTAATAAAATGCTACGTACAGTTCCTCAGCATATTTCATATGCTTATTGTGTGTCATCCAAAGAACTAGTTCCTTTGATTGATGAACGTGATCCTCACTTTAGCGCAGACAGCCAAATAATTCTAGGCAGGAGATATGCTGAAGCTGCTTATGAGGCTTGTTATTCTCAAAAGTAAATAATTCATTAAAAAATAATTTATGAGTTTTAAGAAACAGCTGTTTTTAATATGCGGAGTTCTTGCTGTGCCATTTTTAGGATTGCAAGCCGATGATGTAAATGTGGCGTTACGTAAGCCGGTGACTGCATCGTCACAACAGGAGAAATTTCCGGCATCTAATGTGACGGACGGAGTTATTTCACGCAAATCAACTTGGATGAGTGCCGAAAGTGCACGACCTCCTCATATATTGGATATTAATTTGGAACGATATTATGATATCAACAGGATTGTTATCTATACCGGTATTCCGGAAAACGAGTTGACGGAACCGGAAAAAGGCAAAGCTCCGGGATTTTGGTCGATGAAGAACTTTAAGATTCAGTATTGGGATGACGCCAACTGGACGGATTTACCGGATACGGAACGTACGGAAAACCGGTTGGATAAACTTGAATTTATTTTTAAACCTACATTACAGACTTTTCAGATTCGTCTGGTGTCCACAGATGGTGAGCCAATTCGGATTAATGAATTTGAAGTGTATGGTAAGGAAAAGGCTAATATGCCTGTACCTGTGATAATAAATGAAGTGCAGAAAACTGTTCAGGAGCCATCGAAGACAGAAATGCAGATAACAATAACCAAAGAGGTTATTGGGAAATCAATGAAGTATGTGGCTTACAACCAAGGGTATTATTTCCCAGGAAGTAATATTTCCGGTTGGCTTGAATATTCCAATGTAAATAGTCTGCGAGTTTGGACATCCTTGAATGATTATGTTCCTCAGTCAGCTGTACTGAATGATGAAAGAGTGTCTACTTTGGATGATTTTGAAGTATGTAAGACTGAATTGAGAAATAATCCAGAACGTAACCGCTTTATCCGTTGGGAACCGGTTTTGGAAAATTGCCGTAAAAAACAGTTTTCTACTAATTCGATGGTTTTTGAATATGCATTGAAAGAATTGAAACGTCTGAATATAGAACCAGTTCTTCAGATAAATTCTACAGATTTCGATGGAACGTGGAATAATAAATGGAAACAGTGGCAACGTTTCTATGCACTTGCTTTTTATGCGGCTAAGACCGGAGATGTAACCATGTATGCTATGCATAACGAACCGAACCATCGCCACGCGGGTCCCATGAAGATAACACAGTATGTGGATGCTATGAAGATTGTTTCGGATGCTGTGTATTGTGCAGTACAGGATGTGAACAAACTATATGGGAAATGTTTGAAGTCGCGTTTTGTAAGCCCTGTTACAGCAGGCTCGAATGCGAATTGGTGGGCAGAAGTAGTGAAAAATTTGCGTATAGACTATCGCGGTTTACCTTCAGACAGAGATTTATTGGATATATTTTCTACTCATTCTTATAATCTGCCGGCTGCGGGTTATGCATCTAAGGTTTCTGATATAAGAAAAATTATCGTGGAAAACCATCCTATGAAACAATCTCTGCCAATTGTTTATACAGAGACCGGGCGCTGGATGAATGCTTATCTGATAGATAAGGAAGAAACAATGGATTCTCCCTCTTTATTTACGGAATGGGCAGGTGAATATGCGAATAATACGCTTAATCAGGGTTATGGTATGTGGGCTTTTAAGTTTGCAAATACTACTAGTGGCACATATCCGCGAGGAATCAAATCAGGACATCATTTTATCTGGCAGGGGAAGCGGATTGTTGAGGATGCTTATAATAATGTGGCATTGGGTAAGAAAACGTCAGACCTGACTTCCTCTCATGGAGTAATCGTGAAAGCTATAACAGATGGAGATAAAACAGATGTCTCCATGTGGGTCTCTTCAGATACGGATGAAGAGAAATGTTTGGAGATTAATTTGGGTAAAAGTTACTCTTTGGGTGGGGCAGTAGTCTATACAGGTTCTTCTTATGGAGTTTATACTTCTCCTGACCGCGTGAAAAACTTTAATTTACAATATTGGGATGGCACCGCTTGGGTGGATATAAAGGAAACAATGGAAAAGAATGCACGTTATGCTCAGTCTTTCTTCTTGTTTGATGCTCCTGTTACGACTTCTAAAGTTCGGTTTGTGTCAACTGATAAGGGAAGTATAAAGGTGAGAGAAATTAAATTATTTGATTCAGAATCCGTAAAAGATATTCCTTCTTCTTATGATATAAGCGGTATTCAGCGCACTGGTGAAGTAGTCCGTCTTTTTGCAAAAGGCTTTAAGAATGAACGTCCTTTATTGAGTACGGTGAAATCTGCTGCTGATAATGATGTGGATGCCATTACATGCTTTAATCCGGAAGAGATGAGATACTATATATGGCTTGTACAACGCAAACACTTTTCAAATAATCTGACTTTGAATATGAAATCATTAGACTTACCCACCGGAACCAGAGTAATTGCCGAAGAAGTAAGTGCAAATGCTTATGGTGAGGTGGTTTGGTCGAAAGAAATCTCGGAGAATGGACAACTTTCCTTTGAGCTTCCGGGTCAAAGCGTGATGCTTCTTACTATTCCTGTTTGCATGAATGCGCAAAATACATTAGTCGCTGTAGATGATGCGGTAGTAAAAGCCGGTAGGAATGATAAAAAGAACTTCGGTAAGGCTAAAATGATGAATGTGGAGATGAATGCTTCCCGGGTAAATGGGAATCAGGTAAGCTATGTTAAGTTTGATTTGTCGGGAGTGGATAGACAGAAAATAAATGCTGCCATATTTCAGATATATGGTAATTCCATTGCCGGACATCCTTATCGTTTCCACGTTTACGCTTTGGATAATAATAATTGGGATGAGAATACTTTAAACTGGAGAAATGCTCCTAATTTGGAAGGGAAGCAGGTTCGTATAACGGACGTTGGGGGTACTGCACATGTAGCAGGTGAAATAGTAGTGGATAAAACAGCTGCTTATCACCAACTGGATGTTACAGAATTACTCCGTAATTGTAGGGAGCAAGAAATAACTTTTGTATTAATAAGAGAGGTCAGACAATTGGGTGATGATTCTGATAATGGCAAAAGTTGTTCTTTTGGTACGAAAGAATCTAAAAATGGGCCAAAATTGGCTATTTGGTAGTATGAAGTGGGGATGTGTATGATAGTGCTTTCTTTTCGTACAATCCTTTTATGATAACTTTATCTTTTTTGTGACTTTTGTTCTGTAATATTTAAATAATTTTAATCTTAATGTATAAATGAAAAACAGTCGTCTAAAACTAATTGTGTCGGCCATGTTTCTATTGATCATGGTGGGCATACATGCACAAAATGTACGAGTGACAGGTGTTGTATCTGATGCACAAGGTTCATTGATTGGAGTGAATGTTCATGTGAAAGGGGGAACCACCGGTGTGATTACCGATATAAACGGTAAATATTCTATTGAGATACCTGCTAGTGCTACACTTGTATTCTCTTATATAGGTTATGTAGAACAGGAACTCAAAGTTGGTAATAAACGAGTTATTAATGTAACTTTAGTTGAAGATTCCGAATTATTGGATGAGGTGGTAGTGGTAGGTTATGGCTACCAGCGAAAGAGTGATGTAGCAACCTCTGTAGCTTCTGTCAAGACCGATGAGATGAAGAGTTTTCCGGCAGGTAATGTTGGTGATATGCTTCGTGGACGTGTAGCAGGTGTCAATGTAACGAGTGCTTCGGGCAGACCGGGTTCTACACCAAGTATTACTATTCGTGGGAATCGGTCTATTAGTGCACAGAATACTCCTTTATATGTAATTGATGGTTCTGTATCAGATGGAGAAGAATTTAGCACATTGAGTGCTGAAAGTATTGAGTCTATTGAGATTCTGAAAGATGCAGCTTCACAGGCTATCTATGGTGCACGTGCTAGCGATGGTGTCATTTTGGTGACTACTAAACGTGGGGCACAGGGTAAGATGGAAGTAAATTATAACGGATATGTAGGTATTCAATCCTTGTGGCGTAATTTTGATTTTTATTCTCCTGAAGAGTACGTGATGTTGAGACGTGAGGCTATGGCAAATGATAAAGGCATTATTGATGCTCGCGAGATGTCTATTTCAGAAGCACTTAGTGATGATGTGATGAAAGAAGTATGGGCAAGCGGGCAATTTGTTGATTGGGAAGACCTAATGTTGAAGAATGCCTTATATCAAAACCATGATATAACTGTACGTGGTGGAAACGACAAACTTCGTGTTTCTGCAGGACTTAATTATTTTGATCAGGACGGTATGGTAACTACTGGTTCCGGCTATCAAAAGGCTGCTTTTCGTCTGAATGTAGACTATAAGGTTAATAAATGGATTAATTTTGGTGTAAATACTTCTTATGCTTTAACGAAGAGCGAACGTGAAGATGGGAATTTTACAGAATTTATTACCCGTACACCGTTAGCTAAGGTGTATGAGGAGGATGGAACTTATACTAAGTATATTAATTCAGCTAATGATGTCAACCCTCTTTATAGGGCGCAAAATTATAATCGTGAAATAACAAACAACAGTTATCGTGTTAATTTATTCTTGGAACTGAAACCATTTAAAGGATTTAATTATCGTTTGAATACATCTTTTTATAACAGACAACAAGAAGATGGGGAAGCAAAAAAAACAGATTATCCCGGTGGAGGTGCTACTGCAAAATTAGCAAATAATGAAAAAAGAAGTTATTTGATAGAAAACATATTTACGTATGATGTCCCTTTCAGAGACAAGAATCATAAATTAGTTTTAACTGCTGTACAGTCTGTAGATCATACTCAATCCAAAGAGTTAGGATATTCTACGGCTTCACTACCAGTGGATATGGGTTGGGATTTTATCGCAAACGGTGAGTTTAGCGGAAAACCGGTCAGAACATTCTCTGAGAATAATTTGGTGTCGTTTATGGGACGTGCCTCGTATACGCTTATGGATAAGTATATTATGAACATAGCGGTCAGACGAGATGGTTCAAGTCGTTTTGGTAAAAATAATAAATGGGGTACATTCCCCTCTATAGCTTTAGCATGGCGCATAAATCAGGAGGAGTTTCTTCGCAATGTATCTTGGATTGATAATCTGAAATTGCGTTTGAGCTATGGTATTGTAGGTAATCAAAATGGTATTGGAAACTATACAACTCTTGGTTTGGCTAATGAATATCGTTATGAATTTGGCGATAATATGTATATGGGGTATCTTCCAGGAAAGGAATTGTCTAACCCTAATTTGAAGTGGGAGCAATCTCGTACTACGAATGTGGGAGTTGACTTTGCTTTTTTCAAAAATAGATTATCCGGAACAATAGAATATTATCAGACTAGAACAACGGACTTACTTGTAAAACGTGAGATCAATTCGGTTTTAGGCTATGAAAATATGCTTGATAATTTGGGGGAAACCAAGTCCCATGGTGTGGATATAAATATTAGTGGTGATGTTATCCGTACAAAAGATCTGACTTGGAGTTTAGGTGCTAATTTTAGTCATTATGCTAATGAAATTGTAAAGATTGATGATCAAGTTGATGAAAATGGTAAGCCATTGAGTCAGCCCGGAAATAAATGGTTTGTTGGTGAACCTATCAATGTTTATTATAATTATGTACCAGATGGCATTTATCAGTATGAAGATTTTGATATTAAACGTAATCCTTATAATGAATTGGAGTACACTCTGAAACCTACTATTGATACGGATGGGGATGGTATTGCGGATAAAGCACTTTCGCGGGAAGACAATGTAAAACCTGGTTCTGTGAAGATTAAAGATATAAATGGTGATGGTAAAATTAATGCGGATGACCGTACTCCGATATCTAAAGATCCTGATTTTACATTATCTTTGAATACATCTCTAAAATGGAAAGGTTTTGACTTTTATATGGATTGGTATGGTGTGTCCGGTCGTAAGATTCAGAATGCCTATTTGAATGAATCTAATAGTGGTGGTTCTTTGCAGGGTAAATTAAATGGTATCAAAGTGAACTATTGGACTCCATTTAATCCATCGAATGAATTCCCGCGCCCCAGCCATAATACGAATGTACCTTATCATGGTGCATTGGCTATTCAGGATGCTTCCTATATCCGTTTACGTACATTACAGTTAGGATATACTTTCCCGGCAGAGTGGATAAAACATATTTCTCTGTCACGTCTGAGGGTTTATGCTACAGCAACTAACTTATTGACATTTACGGACTTTAAGTCTTATAGTCCTGAGTTGACACCGGGAGCTTATCCTGAATCAAGACAGTATGTATTTGGAATTAATGTTTCATTCTAATCAATACGTGTAAAACATGAAAAAGATATTATATATAGCGGCTTTGGCAGTATCATCTACCGTACTGTTGTCTTCTTGTGAAGATTTTCTGAATCCTGAGTCAAAAACGAATATAACAATTGATTACCTGACTAATTCTCCTGATGGTTTGAATCGTGCAGCAATAGGTTTGTATGCGCTAGATAGAGAAATTGCCAAAGGTGCCGATAATGGTGGAAGCGGTAATTTGTATGTTGTGAGTATGTGTGATTATACTACTGATCTTATGGCTTTTCGTGCCGGAACTAGTACTGCCATTGCTAAACTTGAAAATTTCATGCCGAATAATGGTGATGTAGAGGCTTTTTGGCAGCAGCATTATTTTATTATTGGTAAAGCTAATGAGGTAATAGCAGGAGCAGAAGCTTTGGGAGTAGAAGATCCAGACCCTTTGACACGTCGCGCTTATGGAGAAGCCAAATTCTTTCGTGGACGAGCATATTTTGAATTATGGAAACGTTTTGAACGTCTGTACTTAAATACTGAGCCTACTACCGTAAGCAATTTGGAACGTGATTTTACTCCAGCTAGTAAAGAGGATATATTTACTGTGATTCGTGGTGACCTGGATACTGCTATTGAAATGCTTGACTGGAAAGCACAGGACGGAGATTATGGTCGTATAACAAAAGCTACTGCTAAGCATGTGCGTGCACAGGTGGCTATGTGGGATAAAGATTATGACAAAGCCATCGAAGAGTGTGAAGATATCTTTGAGGATGGTACATACTCTATGGAAGATAAAACCGGTGATGTGTTTAATGGTCCGGACTTTCGTTCAAAAGAGGTATTGTGGGCATACCAGTTTTCAACAAACTTAGGTGGTGGTGGAAGTGGTACACCGTTGATGGGACATCGTGCAGCAATTATTACGACTACTCGTTATCAGTCTAATGCCGATTGTACTTTTGAAGCTAAGAATGGCGGATATGGTTGGGGACGTGTATATCCCAATACTTATTTATTCAGTCTTTACGATCAAGCTAAAGATAATCGTTATAAGGACCTTTTCATTCATACGTTCTATTATAATGATCCTAAATCTGCAAAATTCGGTCAAGAGATTCCAAAAAATTTGTATGGAACATCTGCCGGCTATATGGAAAAACTACATCCTATGTCAAAAAAACATTTTGATCAATGGACTAATGCCGACCAACCTGACCGTACTACAAGTTTCCGCGATTTGATAGTATACCGTTTGGCTGAAACCTATCTGATGTGTGCTGAAGCCTATTTCCATCGTGATGGAGGTAGTAGTCCGAAGGCTATTGAATATTACAATGAGACTTGGGAACGTGCAGGTAATGATCATGAAGACGGTCCTTTGACACTTGATATGCTTTTGGATGAATATGCTCGCGAACTTCATTTTGAAGGAGTGCGTTGGCCGTTGTTGAAGCGTTTGGGTATTTTGGGCGAACGTGTTCGTCTGCATGGTGGTGATTTGAAATCAGAAGATCCATATTTGGATAAAGACTATGCCGAGTGTCGTCGAAACTTTGTGGATGGTAAACATGAAACATGGCCTATTCCGCAGAATCAGGTGGATTTGATGGGAGCGGATGTTTTCCCTCAGAGTGATCCATGGAAATAATTTGTGACCTATTTTATTTATAAATCTAAGAAAAGAAACTATAATATGAAAAAACTTATATGGGTTTCATTCCTTCTGTGCTTGATTCTCGTTTCCTGTAAAGAGTATAATGAAGTGAGAATTATGCCGGAGTTTAATAATAGTGAGACAGAAGTTACATTATATAAAAATATTGGTTCTCAAGCTACTGTAGTAATAAATACAACAGCAGATGATATAACTGCTGAATATGATGCCGATTGGCTTTCGGTAGACGTAAATAAGCGTCGTGTGATTTATACTATTACGGCTGTCAATGAGACTGGAGAACCACGTACAGCTGTTGTGAAGTTGGTTTCTGGTGAATGGATGCAAGAGATAACTGTTACGCAGCGCGAGTTGGAAGAATCGGAAATCAAATTATTGAAAGTGGGTGATTTGACGGAAGATGGTTTGGGTATGATATTTTGGGTGGATCCTGAAAATCCTGAGGTCGGTAAGGCTATTTCTTTACAACGCCGGGTAGGTGCATGTGAATTACCTTACAAGATGAACGGGGCTTTCTCCACTGTAAATGGTATAGAAAACACAGCTCTCTTTGCCAATCCTTCACCCAATGATGCAGTGGTATTCTGTACAAGTATTGGAGATGGGTGGTATATGCCTGCATCTGAGGAACTTGCTGATTTATTTGATGCTTATAATGGCATTGCTCATGATGATCCGGCATTTGTAGCTAATAATACAGAAGCTATTACAGATACAGAAAAAACGGCTCGTGCTAAATTTGAGAAAATGTTGGCTGATTTGGGCGGTGATCCAATTAATTCGGCTGCTGCGGGAGCAGGTGAGAGTTACTGGTCTAGTACAGAAGTCTCTACTGTTGTTGATGGAAAGAATGCTATTTATGTACGTTTTGGGAAATATTTGTCACAAGGTGGCTCTAAAGAAGGCTCAACTCGTTATGCTCGTGCTATGAAGTTAGTAGGTAACTATAAATTCCCTGAAGAACCGGCTACTTTGAAAGTGTCCCCTTCTAAGGTTGATTTGACAAGCGAAGAAGGAGCCTCAAAGGAAGTGACTGTGACTACTAACAAAGATACATATACTTATATTGTTGAAGGTGAAGATGTCGCTTGGATTAAAGCAGAACAGAATGGCGATATCGTAACTTTTACTGCACTTTCTGCTAATACAAGTGATAAAGAACGTTCTGTTACTGTTACTTTTACTACAGGTTCTGAAGATAATCAAGCTATGGTGGAAGTAATTGTTACGCAGGAAAAAATGCCGATTACATCAGCATTTACTATTGGTGAATATGTAGATATGGATAAAGGGGTACAGCTGGCTGAAGGTGGTATTGTTTTCTGGGCTGAGGGTAATGAAGCTAAGATACTTGCATTGAAACGTATTGAGCCAGTGAGCTGGTTATCGTCAGATGCAGATGCGGCGCTTGCAAGTATAGCTTTAGGTCTAGATAAGGATAATGGTGAAAAAAATACTCAAAAGATGCGTGAGTGTAGTTTTTCCGATAAAATTTCTGTCTTACAATATTGTCAGGATGGTTGGTATCTTCCAGCAGTTAACGAGATGGATGAAGTGTTTAAAGCTTATAATGGTGGAGTAGAAGTAGATAATACTGTAATAACACCAGAAGAACAAGCTGCTCGTGCTAATTGGGAGCAGATTCTAGCCACTCATTCGGGGGATGCGATGAATATTAAAGAGGGAGCTGGTGATGAGTATATGACAAGTTCGGAATCTGCAGATGTCACAAAAATTTTCTTTGTACGTTTTGGCAAATGGGAGCCTGAAAAGCCAGGAGCTAAAATAATGAAAAAGCCAACTCGTTATATGCGTTTAATCCGTAAAGTATCTAAATAAAAATATCATTAAAAAGAATAACCATGACGATGAAATCCTTCTATATAGTAGCACTTTTTACAAGTGGAGCATTTTTTGTTTCATGCACTGATTATGAAGTAAAAGATCCAAATTTTATGCCACCTGATGTGGTTCTCAATGAGGATCCTAAGTATAATGAGATAATTGAAGGGTTACCTGAACCTGGAAAAATGCAGGCATACAAGCCTTCATTGATAGGTAAACCTTATCGCCCAATAACGGTAAATTACTCTAGTGAATTTAAGCCTGTAAGCCGTTGGACGCCTGGAGATACGCGGATCGTAGCTTATATGGCTGATTATGAGCCTCAAGTCTTGACGGAAGAAGATTATAAAGCTATTACTAATAAATATGGTAGTCTTACTACCGGGATTAAATTTGAAGCGACGGGCCGTTTTCATGTTACTAAAGGGGCTGATGGCCGTTGGTGGATTGTTGATCCGGAAGGCTATCCCCGTTATGAAAGAAGTGTTACTTCGGTACGTTATGGTAGCTCTGAACGTAATCGTGCGGCATGGATGGAACGTTTTGGTTCGGATGAGAATTGGTTGGCTACTTCACAAGCAGAGTTGGCATCTATCGGCTTTCACGGTACGGGAGCTTTCTGTACGGATACTTATGAAAAGATACAGGCCCATAATATGGCACATCCTGATGCGCCGATGACGCTTGCACCTTCATTTGGCTTTCTTAGTAAGTTTAAATCGACGAATGGATATGCGTATCCGGGAGGTAAATCGGAAAATTTACTGGGGTTGGTGTTAAATGAAGAAGCTTGGATGACATTCTGTAAGAACTATGTAGAAGAGGCGTTGGCTCCTTATAAGGGAGACCCTAATGTTCTGGGCTTTTTTTCCGATAATGAGATAAACTTCTCTACAGGGGGTAGCAATATATTAGATCAGTTCTTGAAAATTGCAGATGAGAATGATCTTGCCCGTAAAGCGGCTGACGCTTTTATGAAAGAAAAGGGAGCTGAAAAAGTTACAGCAGCATTGAATACTGAGTTTGCCGGTCGTTTAGCAGAAATTTATTATAAGGGAGTGAGGGAAGCTATTGACGCATTTGACTCTGGTATGATGTATTTAGGAACTCGTTTGCATGGCACACCTAAGTACATGAAAAATGTAGTAGAAGCTTGTGGCAAATATTGTGACATTATATCCATTAACTATTATAGTCGTTGGAGTCCGGAATTGGATACTTATGTGAAAGATTGGGATACGTGGGCAGGAAAACCTTTCCTTGTAACAGAGTTTTATACCAAAGGAACAGAGGATTCTGATTTAAATAATCTTTCAGGAGCTGGTTTTTCGGTACCCAGACAAGAGGATCGAGCTTATGCTTATCAGCACTTTACATTAGGATTATTGGAAGCTAAGAACTGTGTGGGCTGGCATTGGTTTAAATACCAAGATGATGATGGGAGTGACAATGGTGGAAAACCTGCTAATAAGGGGGTTTATGATAATTATTATAAGATGTATCCTTATTTGGCCAAGTTTATGCAAGAGGTAAATTACAATGTATACAATCTTGTTGATTTTTTTGATAATTGATAAAATATCAAGAGATTATTTACATAAATATTTCCTAATTAGATGAAGAATTCCCGGCCTGAAAGAATACAGTACAGGTCGGGAATTTTTGGATAGATTCGTTTTTTACGTATATTGGATTATGAAAAATAAACGCTTTATTTTCTTACTATTGTTTATCATTCGGTCTGTATGGATATTTGCTTGCATGAATTCTCTCGTTTTGAGTGAAGGTAATTTTCGTATAGTTGTTTCTGACGGAGAATTGCCACCGATAAAATTGGCAGTTGAGACGTTACAGCGTGATTTTAAGAGTGTAATGGGCTTTCGTCCTTCTATTGTTTCTGTTCCGACTGATAGAGAAGCGGGAAGTATCGAACTAATTATAGTTAATGAATCCACTGTTAATCCTAACGTGGATAAATCGGAACTTCGTTCTTTAGATGGCTTTGAGTCTCATCGTCTATATGCAGACGCTTCGACTAAACGGATTTATTTGACAGGAAAAGATATGCGTGGAGCGATCTATGCTATATATACTTTTAGTGAGAAATTTCTGGATGTTCCTCCTTTGTGGTTCTTTTCTTCATGGAGACCTCAAAAAAAAGAACAAATTGAGATCCCTTGTAATCTTGATTATTTTTATAAATCTCCACAAGTACGTTACAGAGCTTGGTTCCCTAATGATACAGAACTTTTTACGCCGTGGCGGCAACGTACATTACAAAATAACGAAGTGTGGTTAGAGACTATGTTACGTTTGAAATTGAATACAGTGGAAATGGAGCAGACAGTCACTTACCCGGATTATAAATTGGCGGAATCGGTGTCCCTGCTCCATAAATATGGTTTGATACTTTCTTCAACTCACCATACTGCTTGCAATAATAATTTAGTAACTTGGAAGGAGTATTGGTGCAAGGTACGTGGAATTACTCCTCCAAAATTGTTACTTTCTGACGAAAAGTCTCTACGGGAATTTTGGCAATATAGTATTGAGACAGTATGCCGTTGTGGACAGGAAAATCTTTGGACTATTGCTTTCAGAGGTATAGGCGATCAACCTTATTGGGCAGCTTTTGAAGACGCTCCTGTGGGTGAGAAGGAACGTGCGGAAGTTATCAATCGGATGTTGCGTATTCAACTTGATATGATAAAAGAAAGAACGGGCAATCCTAATCCTTTTGTGCGTGTCACTTTTTATGATGAACTGTCGGATCTCTTGGCTAAAGGTTATTTGAGGCCGCCCGTAGGTGATAATATTTTGTGGACTTTTGTTGCTGCCCGCCGTGACCATTATCCTAATGATGACATTGTATCTTTTGATACTGCAACTCGGGTTAAATTAGGTTATTATATGAATTTTCAGTTTACTTCTACCGGAGCCCATTTAGCTGCGGCAGAAGGACCTTGGAAAATGGAGTTTAATTTTCGCTATGTTAACAGTCGTCGTTCGTTAGCTTTATCAGTAGTTAATGCCGGAAATCTTCGTGAATTTGTAATGGAATTATCTGCCAATGCATCTATGATGTGGGATATGGTTACTTATGATACGGATGAGTTCCTTTATGATTTTTGTGTTCGTTATTTTGGGAAAAAGCATGCAAAAGAAGTAATGCAACTTTATCGTGATTATTACCATGCGTATTGGGAGCAAAAGAGCGCTGAATTCCCGGGATTGGAGCGCCAGTTTATATTCCATGATTTACGTTATGCACGAGTGTTCAAACAGATTAGTGAACATTTTGAGCATTTCTCTCCTAATCCTTTAAAAGAAATTATACGTGAACGTGTATCAGGACGCTCGTTTCGTATAGAAGGGAGCAATCAGGTGGATTCGTTGCTGTCTGGCATGGAACGTACTTTCGGCAGGTTTGATAAAGTAGCTCAACGTTGTGCCGAACTTATGCCTCGGTTGCCCGAACAATATCGTTGTTTTTTTCATGATAATTTAAGTGCACCTTGTCATTATATGGCAGCATTAAGTCATTCACTTTATCATTTTTTGCGAGCCTATAAATATACGGAGAAGAGGACTGAGCATCTGGACTTATCCATAGAGTATTTAGAAACAGCACAAGAAGCGCTTTATTCTACTCAGCATGATATATTTACCGATTGGTACGCTGGAGACAAATCACATGGGAAATTTAACATTCCGGCAAAACTAACACTGTTACATAATCTTCGTGATAGGTATGGTGAAAAATAAATGTAAGAAAAGAGTTTTAGAGTTTATACTAAATATAAAGGCCACTTTATTATTTAATTTATTATAATGTCTATTGTATGAAAAAACTTTGCATCTTATTAATTCTTATCTTTTGGGGAATATTCCAAGCGTATTCTACAGAAAACAACCCTCGCATAACATATAGTATTAATGATTCTTGGCAATTTCGGCTAGGTACTTCTGATATTGGTGAGGATGGCTGGAGTATGGTTTCAATTCCACATACTTGGAATGCAGAAGATTGTGTCGATGATTTTCCAGGTTTTTATCGTGGTACAGGATGGTATCGTAAGAATATACAAGTGGATAGTGTTATGTTGAGCAGATCTTTGTATCTTTTCTTTGAGGGGGCAAATCAGCGTACTAAACTTTTTGTTAATCGCCATAGGGTTGGTGAACATATCGGAGGATATACTTTCTTCTGTTTTGATATTACTCCTTATATAAGAGAAGGAGAAAATCAGTTGGTTGTGTGCGTCGATAATTCGTACGATCCTGAAATTCCACCCCTTTCTGCTGATTTCACTTTTTTTGGTGGAATTTATCGTGATGTCTCTCTGATTTCTGTTTCTCCTATTCATATTTCTACTACTCACTATGCTTCTTCAGGAGTATATGTGAATACGCCGGAAATAACTGAGGAAAAAGCCTTGGTAGATATATGTACAATGTTGAGTAATACGCAGGCAGAGCGTAGCAAGATTTTTGTGGAACATAAAATTTATTCAGCTACAGGTGAATGTGTAGCTACAAGTAAAAAGAAAGTAATTGTAAACACTGAAAGAGAACAGGCCTTTAATATCCAAATTGTAGTAAATCATCCTGAATTGTGGGAGATAGAGCGTCCTAATTTGTATAGGCTGCAAACATGTCTTTGGGATAATGAGGGAAAGTTGCTTGATGAAGTTAGTAATACTTTTGGTATTAGAACTTGTTCGTTTTCTGCAGAAAAAGGTTTTGAATTGAATGGAAAAGCGGTAAAGTTATTGGGGACTAATCGACATCAATGTCATTTAGGTATGGGAAATGCTCTAAAAGATGAAATGCATGTTCGTGATATAGAATTGCTACATGCGATGGGAGGTAACTTTTTACGTATTGCCCATTATCCCCAAGACGAAATGGTATTGGCTGCTTGTAATCGGCTAGGAATTGTGACTTCTGTGGAAATTCCGGTGATTAACACTATTACTATGAGTCAGAAGTTCTCAGACAATTGTGTTGAAATGATGAAAGAGATGATTTATCAGTGTTTTAACTCTCCCTCTGTTTGCATTTGGGCTTATATGAATGAAATCATGTTACGTCCTCTTTATAATTCAGAGTCGTCTATAAAAAAAGATGAGTATTTGAAATATTTGTATCATATAGCGGAGCGTATAGAGAATACAGCTAAGGAGGTTGATCCGGGAAGGGCTACGATGCTTCCATGTCATGGAAACTTGGCTGCTTATGAGGAAGCAAATTTGATAAATCTATCTGATATATTAGGAATGAATTTATATAATGGCTGGTATGGGGGAGAATTCAGTGGATTTGAAGCGATTTTGGATACAATACATCAAAAGTATCCAGACAAGCCTATTATAATAAGTGAATATGGTGCAGATGTTGATGCTCGAATTCATTCATTTAAACCAGAACGTTTTGATTTTTCTGTAGATTATGGAGTTATGTATCATCGCCATTATTTACCCCAGATAATACAGCGTAAGTTTGTTGTAGGTTCAGCTGTGTGGAATCTGAACGATTTCCATTCAGAGGAGAGGATGGATGCTATTCCTCATGTTAATTGCAAGGGGTTAGTTACTTTAGATAGAATACCTAAAGATACTTATCGATATTATAAAGCTATGCTTAGTAAGGAACCGTATGTAGCAATAGGTGGCTCGGATTGGTATAATAGGTCTGGTGTTGCTGACAATTCAGGAGTTTGTTATTATCCGGTATCTGTTTATACTAATTTAAAACAGGTTAACTTGAAAGTAAATGGAAAAATGCTTGCAGTAATGAAAGCGGAAAATGGAATAGCTCAATTTAATGTACCGTTTATTAATGGTATTAATCAATTGGAAGCGGAAGGAGTGTCTCAGGGGAGCTATGTTAAAGATTTCTGTAGAGTGAATATGAAATTAGTTCCTGATTCTTTTGATAACAAAGAGTCTTTTACAGAGTTAAACATGTTGTTTGGTACAGCCCGTCATTTTGAAGATAAGACTGCTTCTTTAGCTTGGCAACCAGAGCGGGAGTATACATCTGGCGGTTGGGGATATGTAGGAGGAAAAGCTTTTCGGGCGCGAACAAAGCGGGGTTCTCAACCTGCTTCTAATTTAAATATCTATGGAACGGAACAAGATCCGATTTTCCAAACTCAACGGCGTGGGTTGAATAGTTTTAAGGCAGACTTACCTGATGGAAGATATGTAGTTTATTTGTATTGGACAGAACTCTCAGGTGCGGATGTTGTTGATTTGGCTTATCAACTGGATAATATTGTACAAAAAGAGAAGGCTACTGAACGGTTATTTCATGTAGATATCAATGGAATGCGTGTATTATCATCACTTGATGTTGCTAAGGAAGTGGGAGTGAGAAGACCGATGATTTGCAAGATACCGGTAACTATTTCGGCTAAAAAAGGACTTACCGTTGATTTTATTCCAATAAAAGGAGAAACAATGATTACTGCGATACGAATTCTCAAAATGGATTAATCAAGTAAAACGGGATGAAGAAAGCGCTTATCTATTATAGATATTTGTATGTACTAATGTTTGTATACATGGTCAGGAAAAAGATAGAGTAACGGTCTCCGATTAGCCTTTGCTGCTCCCCTATTTTGAGAGTACATTAGACTCTTGGAACAACTGGGGGGCGAAAATTTTGAAGTCATTTAGAGAAGTATGAATATGAAACAATTCTAAGATATCATGGTATCTCTGTTGAAACTTGCAGAGAAGTATAGATACAATATTTAGGAGGATTAACTAAATGTGATATTGGAAAGAACTATCTACGGCAGGTAGAGAATTGGTTGTCATTTGAAATCGGGATTACATTCTGAAAACATGAAAGTTTGAATAAAAGATATTGTTGTTTTAGTTCTATTTAGGGTGAAATAATGAAAGTAGAGTGGCTCAGAACAGTTCATGTACAATTTTTATTTAAATCAGAACTATTGTGTTATGCTAAGAATGTAGATTCAGCTTCCTTTGTATCGTTCAGAAATAATATAAATGTAAAGTTAAACCTTAAAATGAGGGTAATGAGAAACAAGAAAAAAACTTTAATTATCAGTTTAGTCCTGTTAGCGTGTTTCGCGTCATCGGCGTGTGCAGTATCGAAAGGCATGAAAAAAGTAGTAGATGAGGCTCTTGACTTCTCTGTCAAGCAGTCAATGTCTATGTTCAGTGAGATGCAAGGTCAAGTAGGCATACTTCCTAGAACAGCAAAGGACGGTAAAATGATTACTTGTGAATCGCCTTGGTGGACAAGTGGTTTTTATCCCGGTACATTGTGGTATTGTTATGAATATAGTAATGATCCGCAGGTTAGGGCTGCTGCAGAAGAAATGACATCACGTGTGGAAAAGCAGAAATATACAACAAGTAATCATGATGTCGGATTTATTATCAACTGTAGTTTTGGAAACGGTTACCGCCTTACACACAATGAGGCTTATAGAGAAGTGATAGAAACGGCTGCCAAGTCTTTATCTACCCGCTTTCATCCGGTAACGGGATGTACCCGTTCATGGAACAGTAAAAAATGGCAATTCTCTGTAATCATTGATAATATGATGAATTTGGAATTGCTTACAGTAGCTTCTTCTATGACGGGGGACAATTCTTATTATAAGAAAGCGAAATCACATGCGGATCGCACGATGATGAATCATTTTCGTCCGGACGGTAGCTCTTATCATGTAGTTAGTTATGATACAATTACCGGTAAGGTATTAAATCAGGTTACCCATCAAGGAGTAAATGACCAGTCGGCTTGGTCTCGTGGACAGGCATGGGGATTATACGGATTTACTATGATGTACCGCCAGACTGGAAAAAAAGAATATTTGGACCATGCTATAAAGGTTGGTAAATTTATCATGAATCATCCACGTCTGCCAAAGGACAAAATTCCGTATTGGGATTTTGATGCTCCTAATATTCCAAAAGCGGATAGAGATGCTTCAGCCGGTGCTATTATGGCATCCGCTTTCGTAGAACTGAGTACGTATGTACCTGGCGAGTTGGGTGAACAATTTCTTTCTATTGGAGAACAACAGATAAAGTCATTGGCTTCTCCCGCATATCGTGCAAAGAAAGTGGGGGATAACAACCATTTCATCATACAGCATTGTACCGGTTTCATGGGAAAACAATATGAGATAGATGCACCTCTTACCTATGCGGATTATTATTTTGTAGAAGCTCTTATCCGTTATAAGAATTTGTTGGAAGCTCGTCCTGTGGTGCAAACTATTACGGCATTTTCAGAAAATGAGGATCGTGCGGCATGGTTGAGTGCGTTACATCGTATTTCTTACCCATTACTCAGTAATATGGCAAAAGGTGAACTTCGTAAGAATATGCCAGTTGAATCCATTGCTGCCGATATGCAGAAAAGAAGGGAAGTAACCCATCTTGAGGCTTTAGGACGATTGATTACAGGCATTTCCGCTTGGTTAGAATTAGGACCTGACAGTACGATAGAAGGTAGACTACGTGCCGAATATATTGATTTGTCTTTAAAATCAATTGTTAATGGTGTAAATCCGGCTTCTCCTGATTATCTTAATTTTAACAAAGGCCGTCAACCGCTGGTAGATGCTGCATTTCTAGCTCATGGTTTATTAAGAGCACGTACGCAATTGTGGGATAAACTCGATAAAACGACGCAAGAAAGGGTAATTAAAGAACTGAAATCGTCAAGAGTAATTAAACCTTCCGAAACCAATTGGTTGTTCTTTGCTGCCATGGTAGAAGCTGCGTTAAAGGAATTTACGGGTGAATGGGAATATGAACGGGTGAAATATGCTTGTGATCGCTTTGCTCAATGGTATAAAGGTGATGGTTGGTATGGTGATGGCGCAGATTTCCATTTGGATTATTATAATAGCTTCGTTATACATCCGATGATGATTGAAGTCTTGGCTGTTATGAAAAAGCATGGCTTGGAAGGAGCTATTCCTTATGATCTGGAGCTTAGTCGTTATGCGCGTTATGCAGAACAACAGGAAAGATTGATTTCTCCCGAAGGTACTTTCCCGATAATAGGTCGTTCATTAGCATATCGTTTTGGTGCTTTCCATGCTTTGTCTGATGTTGCATACAGAAAGTTACTTCCTACTAAAGTAACTCCCGCTCAAGTGAGATGTGCGTTGACTGCTGTGATTAATCGTCAGATTAATGCTCCGGGGACATTCAATCCGGAAGGCTGGTTGCGAGTCGGTTTTGCCGGTTATCAGCCTCATATTGGAGAAACTTACATTTCTACAGGTAGTTTGTATTTATGTACTGCTGTATTTGTTGCCCTTGGTCTGCCGGAATCAGATGAATATTGGTCTTCTCCAGCTACAGCCTGGACTTGTAAAAAAGGTTGGGAAGGTGTTGATTTGGAGGTAGATAAAGCCTTGAAAAAATAATCGAATTAAATTAATAGATATGATGAATTTAACGGAAACCGTATTGTATAGCTGTGGTATTTCATTATTCACTTCCTTTGGTATACAGAAAGTAGAAGCAAAGAGGCCGAATATTCTTTTCATTATGACCGATCAGCAGAGATATGATATGCTAAGTTGTGCAGGTAACCGTTATGTCCACACTCCTTCATTAGACCAGTTAGCAGAAAATGGTGTCCGGTTTGAGCGTAATTATTGTGCAAATCCTGTTTCTATGCCGTCACGTTTTGCAATGATAACGGGACGTTTTGCTGGCGAAATAGGTTATACGAATAATTCGACTAAACCGGACACTTTGAGGGTATTGCCTGTTGCACGTGAAAGTTCGGTTGGAAATCTTTTTCGGAATGCTGGATATGAAACTATTTATTCCGGTTATCCAGGTTTTTATTGTGGAAGAACGGATATTGCGGATTATGGTTTTATTCAAAACGGTATGGACTTTTACGATGGTCCTTCTAACTTTGCCGAGAGTTTTTTTGCGGGCTATAAGCCGGAAGAAGATAAGCCTTTTTTTCTTTACCTTTCATTTATGAACCCTCATGACATTTGTTATGGTGCTGGTTTTGACCCGAGATTTCCTGATAAATTACGTCCTCATCAAATAGCGGCTACACAGAAATATATAAATTTTCGTAAAACGTTGAGTGAAGAGGAATATCGGAACCAAATACCACCTGTGCCTGCTAATATGGAGCCTAATGGTGCATATGCCGAAATGAAAGAAATCGGTTCCGGTTCTCGAAGTTGGACCGAAGAACAATGGGATTTTTATCGTTGGATGTACTGTCGGCTTGTAGAAGATGTGGAGAAGCAGATTGGGCGTATCTTAACTGCATTGGCGGATGCTGGTTTGGCTGATAATACGATTGTTGTGTTTACTTCGGATCATGGAGAAATGGGACAGTCACATGGTCTTGTGTTCAAAAGCCAATTATTGGAAGAAGCTACTCGCACACCACTCATAATTGCTGGTCCTGGAATACAAAAAGGTATTGTAGATTCAAAAAACCTGACTTGTGGTATTGACCTTGTCCCTACAATGTGCGATTTAGCAGGGATTCCTATACCGAAAGGGCTATCAGGGAAATCATTGAAACCGATTCTAACGGGACAGACTGTTAAAATGTCTCGTAATCATATTATTGTTGAATCAAGTTCAGGGTATCAAATCCATGATGGACGTTATAAATATACGGCTTTTACACGCGGAGATAAAAAAGAAACTTTGATGGATATTTTATCTGATCCGGGGGAAATGTCGGATAAAAGTACTGATCCGGCTTATAGAGCAGTAAAAAGTCATTTGCGTAATTTACTAATGAAGGATTTAAACAAAATAACCCAAAATGCTCCGGTGATAAAGTGAATATAGGAGTATTTATTAATCTTATTACTGTATATGAAAAATATATTATCTGTATTATTAGCTTCGCTTGTTTTATCTTCCTGTTCAGAGAATAAAATAGCAGAGAAACAAACGACATTTTGTAATCCGATGAATTTGGATTATGGCTGGGGATGTTTTCAGACTAAACAGAAGAAGGCTCGTTCTGCTGCCGACCCTGTCGTAGTTTTGTTTAAGGGTAAATATTACCTGTTTACTACAATGGATATTGGAGGATATCGTGTTTCAGACGATCTTATTACTTGGAAGAATGTATATTTCAATTCTGAAGTACATGCTTCTGCACTAGATTTGGATCATTATGTGGCTCCTGCTGTAGCTGCTGATGATAATTATGTATATTTTGTCAACTTTACTCGTGATCGTACGAAAAAAACGGTAGATGTCATTCGCTCGTCTGATCCTGAGAATGGAAAGTGGGAGAAATGCGGTGAGGTCAGACGTATGGCTGATCCTTGCCTGTTTATTGATAATGGTCGTTTCTATTTTTATTATGGTTTAGGCGGTACTCAGTCTACTACTTTTTTTGAAGTAGACCCTGTTACTTTTAAAGAAATTGAGGGATCGAAGAAAGTCCTGCGCGAGTATGTTACAGATGTCAATCAATGTAAGTCCGGTTATCAATTCGGACGTAGAGAACTTTATGATGAGATTGATGCTTCTGCCTGGCAGGGCAAGTTTGCGAAAGTGCCCTGTCCTGAGGGTGCTTGGGTTGTGAAGAATAATGATAAATATTATCTTCAGTATGCTACGCCGGGAACTATCTGTAATTGGTATTGCGATGTGGTTTTGGAGAGTGATAGTGTCAACGGTGGTTTTGTAGAGCAACCGTATAATCCTGTTTCTTTGAAAGTTGGCGGTTTTATTGGTGGTGCCGGACATAGTTGCGTATTTAAAGATAAGTACGAAAATTGGTGGCAAGTAACGTCAATGTGGGTAGGTAATCATGATGAATTTGAAAGAAGAATCGGTTTATTCCCTGTTTCTTTTGATGAAAAGGGGAGAATGAGAACCCATACTGTATTGGGAGATTATCCTATGCAATTGCCGCAGAAGAAATTTGATCCTCAGGATATCTCTGCTTTTGGCTGGATGCTTCAGTCTCAGAATAAAAAGAGTATGGCATCTTCCTCACTGCCCGGTTTTGAATCAGAAAAAGCAACAGATGAGAATGTCAGAACTTGGTGGTCTGCAGCGAGTGGTAATGCCGGTGAATATTTTGTAATGGATTTAGGTAAAAAAGTACGTGTCAACTCCGTTCAGATAAATTTTGCCGAACAGGATATAAATCCGGATGCTCCTAAGGAGACGGATTATCATGCTTATAAGCTGTATATATCTAACAATGGTGAAGATTGGAAACAGATTGTTGATAAATCAAAGAATACAGTAGCCGTTCCGCATGAATATGTTGAACTTTCCGTACCGGTCGAGGCCTCTTTTATTAAAATAGAGAATGTACATACTCCCAAAGAAGGTAAGTTTGCTTTGTTGGATTTACGTGTATTCGGTTTTGGTTATTCGGAGAAACCGGGTTTGGTTAAGAAACTTTCAGTACAGAGGAATCAAGAAGATGAAAGATACGCTTTACTTACTTGGGATAAAGTATCCGGAGCTGACGGTTACTTGGTTCGTTTTGGTTATCAGCCTGATTTCTTAAATCAGTGTATTCAGGTGAAAGATTGTGAAACCACCGATTTACTGCTTCATATTCTTACTAAAGGTGTGAAATATCATTACCGGGTAGATACCTATAACGATAGTGGGATTACAGAAGGTGTTGTTATTTCAGAATAAAAAGATATGAATAAGAGACTGATAATTTATCCTATGCTTTTATCTGCCGGGCTGTTACAGGCCCGGCAAAAGCCTAATGTTGTGATTATCTTTACAGATGATCAGGGTTATCAAGATTTAGGTTGCTACGGTTCGCCGTTGATACAGACCCCTTCGATTGACCGTATGGCAAAGGATGGTTTGAAATTGACAGACTTTTATGTTTCGGCTTCCGTATCAAGTGCTTCGCGTGCCGGGTTGTTAACAGGTCGGCTGAATACGAAAAATGGAGTAAAAGGTGTATTTTTTCCTGAATCTGCGGGTATGCCTTCCGAAGAAATTACTTTGGCTGAAGCATTGAAAGAACAAGGTTATATAACAGGGTGTTTTGGTAAATGGCATTTAGGTGATTTAAAAGGGCATTTACCTACGGACCAAGGGTTTGATTACTATTATGGTATCCCTTACAGTAATGATATGTATATTGCTCCTTCTCAGCAATTTGCTCCTGATGCGATTTTTAGAGAAGGATACACTTTAGTGAAAGCTAAGGAAGATCAGGAATTTGTGAGGACTTCCAGTAGGGCGGCTGTAAAAAAGAGATTGAATAATGCTTCTCCGTTGTTTGAAGGAGATAGGATTATTGAATATCCATGTGATCAGTCTACCACTACCCGGCGTTATTTTGACCATGCTATTGATTTTGTAGAACAACATAATGAAAAACAACCTTTCTTTTTATATATAACTCCGTCAATGCCTCATGTACCTTTATTTGCTTCCGAACAGTTTAGAGGCAAAAGTAAACGAGGGCTTTATGGAGACGTAGTAGAAGAAATAGACTGGAATGTAGGTCGCTTTCTAGACTATTTAGATAAAAAAGGATTAGCCGAAAACACTTTGGTTATTTTTGCATCGGATAATGGACCTTGGTTGTCTTTTAAAGGAGAGGGTGGCTCTGCCGATCCTTTACGTGGCGGTAAATTTTCGTATTATGAGGGTGGGGTAAGAGTACCTTGCATTATTAGATGGAAAGGAGTTGTTCCTGCTGGAGTGACAAGTGATGCTATAATTGCTAGCATTGACCTTTTTCCAACAATTATGCACTATGCAGGCAGCCATTCTTTCAATCAGGAGATAGATGGAATAAACGTTTCATCTTTTTTTGAGAATCCTTCTTTGAGACCGCGCGATGAATATGTTTATGTAAAGGGTGGACAAGTACATGGCATACGCAAGGGGGATTGGGTATATCTTCCTAAAACGGGTAATAGTAAGTTTAAAGAAGGAGATGTACCTGAACTTTTTAATTTGAAGCAGGATGTGGGAGAATCAGACAATCTTTTGCAGAAATATCCGGATAAAGTAAAAGAACTACAGTTGTTAATGCAAAAATATTAGTTTTAGTGAGCACATTATACATTTATATATAATAGGAAATACGAAGTAAAGCGATGGTATACCGATTGATTTTTATATTCTTGGCTCTTTTCTGTCCAATGGTCCTGGGTATGGCTCCTGTTTGTGGACAGGATGCTAATAATGGTGATAGGCAATATTGGATACAGACAATTGTTAAGATTGCTGATCCTGTGATAAACAATCTTAGTAAAGATCAGTTGAAAAAAAAGATTCCTATAGGACGTTCGTCTTCAGCTTTGGCCAGTAGGCGAGAATTTGTGACTCACATGGAGTCTGTAGGAAGAACAATTGCTGGAATAGCACCCTGGCTGGAACTTGGTCCGGATGAAACATCGGAGGGGAAATTACGTGAGAAATATATAAAGATGACCTGTAAGGCGTTAGCCAATTCCGTAGACCCGAAGTCAGATGATTATTTTAACAGTACGGCTACTCGCCAGATATTGGTGAACAGCGCTTTTCTTATTCAGGGTTTATTACAGGCCCCTACCCAGCTATGGGGAAATTTAGATGAAACTTCCCGTGAGAGGTTTATTGCACAATGGAAGTCTACCCGAACCATGAAGCCAGGAAATAATAACTGGTTACTGTTTTCTGCAATGGTGGAATGTGGTTTGAAGGAATTCGGTGGAGAATGGAACTTTTCAGTGGTAAAAAAGGCATTGGACTCTCATAAGGCATGGTATAAGGGAGATGGTGTTTATGGAGATGGTGCAGAATTTCATCTGGATTATTATAATAGTTATGTTATACATCCTTTATTGCTTCAAGTCTTGAAAATAGCGGTAAAATATGATTCGTCTTTTCTGCCATTTTTGGATGAGGAGTGGATACGCTTTATGCGTTATGCCGAGATTCAAGAACGAATGATAGCTCCTGATGGTAGTTATCCGGTATTAGGGCGTTCTGTCAGTTATCGCTCTGCAGCATTTCAGGTGTTGGGAGCATGTGCTTTATTTCAACGACTTCCTCAGTCATTGAAACCGGGACAAGTAAGGGGAGCTATGACAGCCATGCTGAAACGTTTGTTTGAGCAACCGGGGACTTTTGATAAAGATGGTTGGCTGACGATCGGGGTGTGTGGTGAACAGAAAGAGTTGGGAGATACCTATTTGTCAACTCCTTGTGTTTATCTATGCTCGTTGGCATTTCTTCCTTTAGGGCTTCCGGCCAATAATCCTTTTTGGTGTGATCCTGTAGAGCCTTGGACAGGTGTAAAGGCATTCAGTGGCCTGGAATTTCCGATAGATAAGTTCATAAAACCATAAAATAGAACCATGAAATATAGTATTCTGATTTTAACTTTACTGATGTTCTGTATTACCGGTCGCTCGCAGGTTGCTTCAGGACGGGAGGATAGAGCATACTGGATAAGCATATTGTCACAAGTAGCGGATCCGTTATTAAATAATATGAGTAAAGGTGAGTTAAGAAAAAACATGCCGGTAGAGACTGTTTCCGGTGCGGCCAATCCTTCTAATGCACGCACTACTCATTTGGAAGCTTTGGGACGTTTATTGGTGGGAATAGCTCCTTGGCTGGAACTTGGACCGGATGAAACATCGGAAGGACAATTGCGTGAGAAATATATTCAATTAATGCTTAAGTCCATTGAATATGGTTTTGATCCAGAATCTCCCGACTATTTGAATTTTACGGTTACCCGACAGCCTTTGGTGGATGCTGCTTTCTTTTGCCAGGGGGTGTTACGTGCTCCTGTACAAGTATGGAGCAGGCTTTCTCCGGTAGTCCGACAGAATGTTTTGAATGCCCTGCAGCAGATACGAAACATAAAACCGGTGGAAAGTAACTGGTTACTTTTTTCGGCTATGGTAGAGGCTGCTTTATTGGAGTTAACAGGTGAATGTAATATGTATCCGATAGAGTATGCTGTCATGAGGTTTAAAGAATGGTATAAAGGTGATGCATGGTATGGTGACGGTGTAAACCTACACATGGACTATTATAATAGTTTTGTAATACATCCGATGCTTTTAGATGTTCTGAAAGTTATGCAGAAGCATGATAAGGGCGAATCTGATTTTTATAAGAAAGAATTACGGCGCTTTTCCAGATATGCCGAACAACAAGAGAGAATGATTTCTCCTGATGGGGCATATCCGGTGGTGGGTCGTTCCATCGCTTACCGTTTTGGCGCTTTTCATGTGCTTTCGCAAGCGGCATTGGATGGATTGCTGCCGGCTTCAGTGACTAAAGCTCAAGTACGGTGTGGATTGACTGCTGTAATAAAAAGACATATGTCCGTAAAAGGTAATTTTGATGAACGAGGTTGGCTGACTTTAGGCTTTGCAGGGCATCAACCGCAAATTGCTGAAAGATATATTTCTACGGGTAGTCTTTATTTATGTTCTGTCGTATTTACTGCGTTAGGGCTTCCGGTTACCGATGAGTTCTGGTGTGCTCCTTATGCGGAATGGACCGGAAAGAAAATTTGGAACGGTAATAAGAGTGTTAAGTTGGATAAAGCTATAAAAGATAATTAATAAATAATGTATATGAAGAAGATCCTTTTTTTACTTTTAGCAGTAATATGTTGTGGATTACATGCGCAGCAACCTTTTTCATCAGGAATGAATAAAGAAGATATTGCCAAAGTTTGTAATGCTGTAGCCGAATGGCAGATAAATCACCAAAGCGAGGTGAAACACCATCCGTTGGATTGGACAAATGGAGCTTTGTATCGTGGAATGACAGAATGGGGTAAAGTCTCAGGAAATAAATTCTGTTATGATTTTGTTTATGCCATTGGTGAAAAATATAATTGGAATATGTGGGATAATGTATATCATGCGGATGATATATGTGTAGGTCAGGCTTTTATTGAAATGTATCGTAAATTAAATGATAAACGTATGTTACAACCGGTATTGGAGCGTGCGTACTATGTTGCTTCTCACCCTTCGAAGGCTCCTTTGCAAAAAACGGATGCAATAGGTACCTCGGAACGTTGGTCGTGGTCGGATGCTCTATTTATGGCGCCTCCGGTTTATGCGGCTTTATATACGATAACCGGAGATAGAATTTATTTGGATTATTTAGACACTGAATACAAGGCGTGTGTAGATTCTCTTTACGACAAAGAAGAACATCTATTTTATAGGGATAACAAGCGAATCCCCCTTCGTGAAAAAAATGGTAGTAAGCAGTTTTGGGGAAGAGGTAATGGTTGGGTGTTTGGTGGACTTCCTTTGATCATAGATAATTTACCTTTTGATTGCCCCTCTCGAAATTATTATGTACGTTTGTTTGTAGAAATGGCAGAAGCGGTGCGAGCTACCCAGTGTAGAGATGGAGATTGGCGTACCAGTTTGTTGGATCCTGACTCATATAATATGCCTGAAAATAGTTGCTCTGCATTTATGTGTTATGGTATTGCTTGGGGGATCCGTAATGGTTATCTATTCAAACGTACTTATAAACCTGTACTTGAAAAAGGGTGGGAATCTTTGGTGAAAGCTGTCCATGCCGATGGTAAATTAGGGTATATACAACCGGTTGGTGCTGCTCCGAGAGCTGCGGGTTTTGATGCAACTGATGTATATGGAGTTGGTGCTTTTTTATTGGCTGGCAGTGAGCTTTATAAATCTGTTAAATAGTTATAGTCAACTTCTTACTCAACAAACAAATCCGCCTCAAATTTAAATAATTTTATTTAAATTTGAGGCGGATTTGTTTTTAATCTGTGTTAATCTACATAATCTGTGGTGCATATATCGTATTTCTCTTTATCTTTGCAGCCGAAAATGAAATGTGGAAAGATTTGAGTAGCTTGCAACCACAGAAAAAAATGCTAAAACACATCCTTTTCTGACGGCACGTTTGTGTGCCGGATGCATCTACTCCACACACCTCCTTCCGCCATTCGTTGAATTATCAATTATCAACTATCAATTCTCAACTGAAATGGGATATTTATTCACATCCGAATCGGTGTCTGAAGGACACCCCGACAAAGTGGCCGATCAAATATCGGACGCTGTGCTTGACAAACTGCTGGCTTATGACCCCAGTTCGAAAGTAGCTTGCGAAACTCTGGTTACTACCGGACAGGTGGTGCTGGCTGGAGAAGTGAAAACCAAGGCGTATGTTGATCTTCAACTTATCGCACGTGAAGTAATCAAGAAAATCGGCTATACCAAAGGCGAGTATATGTTCGAGAGTAACTCGTGTGGCGTGCTTTCCGCTATTCACGAACAGAGTCCCGATATCAATCGTGGTGTGGAGCGCCAGGATCCAATGGAACAAGGTGCAGGCGACCAGGGTATGATGTTCGGATATGCCACTAATGAGACGGAAAACTACATGCCGCTTTCATTGGACCTTGCTCACCGTATTTTGCAGGTATTGGCAGATATCCGTCGTGAAGGTAAGGCAATGACTTATCTTCGTCCGGATTCCAAGAGTCAGGTAACCATTGAATATGATGATAACGGTAATCCCGTCCGCATCGATACGATTGTCGTTTCCACCCAACATGATGATTTCATCCTGCCCGCTGATGACAGCGAAGCAGCTCAGTTGAAAGCGGATGAAGAGATGCTGGGTATCATCCGCAACGATGTTATCAATATTTTGATGCCTCGTGTCATCGCTTCTATCCATCATGAGAAAGTGCTGTCGTTGTTTAACAATGATATTAAATATCACGTTAATCCTACGGGTAAATTTGTAATCGGAGGTCCTCATGGGGATACCGGTTTGACAGGGCGTAAGATTATTGTAGATACTTATGGCGGCAAGGGTGCGCATGGCGGTGGCGCTTTCTCCGGTAAAGATCCTAGTAAGGTGGACCGCAGCGCCGCATACGCAGCCCGTCATATAGCCAAAAATCTGGTTGCTGCCGGTGTGGCAGACGAAATGCTGGTGCAAGTATCCTATGCCATCGGTGTGGCACGTCCTATTAATATATATGTAAATACTTATGGACGTGGTCATGTGAACATGAGCGATGGTGAGATAGCTAAGAAAATTGACGAAATCTTTGATCTTCGTCCGAAAGCTATTGAAGACCGTTTGAAGTTGCGCAATCCTATTTATCAGGAAACTGCCGCTTACGGCCATATGGGACGTGAGCCGCAGGTTGTTACCAAACATTTCAAGTCACGCTATGAAGGTGATAAGGATGTGACTGTGGAACTGTTCACTTGGGAAAAACTGGATTACGTTGATAAGGTGAAGGCAGCTTTCGGTCTCTGATGAAGCCTCGTTGCCAATCCCTTGTAATTGTCAACATTAATCCTTGACTGATAAGTAATCAGCATAGCTTTACAGGCTATTTATTATAGAAAGCTGCCTTTCTGGCTTTGGAATACTCCGGAGCAGAATGAGCAGCTTCTTTTTTCAAATTTCCTTAAAATCATATACCTTTGCAACAAGTATAACCGATATCGCTGAAAGATGATGAATAAGATAGCTTCCGTATGTGTATACAGTGCTTCGAGCACCAAAATTGATCCGGTTTATTTTGATACGGCCTATGAGTTGGGTACATTGCTGGGACAGCAACATATCCGATTGATAAACGGCGCCGGCAATATGGGGCTTATGTCTGCTGTTTCGGATGCCGTGCTGGCGGCGGGAGGGGAAGTAACAGGAGTGATACCCCGTTTTATGGTTGAGCAAGGGTGGCATCATACGGGATTGACCCGGCTTGTAGAAGTGGAAAGCATGCACGAGCGCAAGAAAATGATGGCAGATTTGAGTGATGCTGTGATTGCGTTGCCCGGAGGTTGCGGCACTTTGGAAGAGTTGCTCGAAATCATCACTTGGAAACAATTGGGACTTTATCTGAATCCGGTGGTAATACTGAATGTCAAAGGGTATTTTGATCCGCTACTTGCCATGCTTCAGAGGGCTGTGGAGGAAAATTTCATGCGTACGCAGCATGGTTCTATCTGGCATGTAGCCAAAACGGTTCGGGAAGCTGTGGAATTGGTGCATACTGTTCCTTTGTGGGACGTTTCTATCCGTAAGTTTGCTGCAATATGATGAGTGAGTTGATGGCATGGGCGGCAGGTGGAGCGCAGGGAATCCCTATCCCTTATTCTCCACGAATGGACGACGGCATTACTGTTATCCTGTTATGTTGCTTCTTTTTGTCGGCTTATGTTCTTTCCCGCAGCCGTCGTTTTTTATTGCAATTGGTAAAGGATTTCTTGCTGCATCGTGAGCGTACCAGTATATTTGCTACTTCCACAGCAGGCGATATGCGCTATTTGTTGCTGTTGATTTTGCAAACTTGCATTCTTGCCGGTGTCTGCATTTTTAATTACTGCAATGATGTTCAGCCGGAATTGGTGCGCCATGTTTCTCCTTTCATGTTACTGGGAATTTATATTGGAGTGAGTTTTTGTTATCTGCTCTTTAAATGGGTTCTTTACTCTGTATTGGGTTGGATTTTTTTTGACGAAAGTGTTACAACGCTTTGGCTCGAATCGTATTCTACCCTGCTCTATTATCTTGGGTTTACCCTCTTTCCATTCGTTTTGTTTATAGTCTATTTCGACTTAAGTCTGCAACTTACGATAATAATCGGATTGATTTTGGCATTTTTTACTAAAATATTGATGCTCTATAAGTGGTTAAAGCTTTTTTGTAACAATTTACATGGCGGTTTCCTTTTAATTTTGTACTTTTGTGCCCTTGAAATCATGCCTTGTTTGATGTTATATCAAGGAGTGATACAACTAAACGATTATTTGATAATAAAATTTTAGGACGTTGAAAATTAAGAAAGTACTTGTGTCGCAGCCGAAACCGGCATCAGAGAAATCTCCTTACTACGACATTGCCGAGAAGTACGGTGTGAAAATAGATTTTCGCCCGTTTATCAAAGTAGAGAGCCTTTCAGCGAAAGAGTTCAGACAGCAGAAGGTGTCTATATTAGATCATACTGCCGTTATTTTCACTTCGCGTCATGCAATCGATCACTTTTTTCATCTTTGCACAGAATTGCGTGTGACAATTCCTGAAACCATGAAGTATTTCTGCGTGACAGAAGCAATAGCCTTGTATATTCAGAAGTATGTACAGTATCGTAAGCGTAAAATTTTCTTTGGAAATACCGGAAAGTTTGATGATCTGTTGCCTTCGATTGTAAAGCATAAGACTGAAAAGTATTTGGTGCCGATGTCGGATGTGCATACGGAAGAGATTAAGAACTTGTTGGATAAGAGTAAAATTCAGCATACGGAAGTAGTTATGTATCGTACGGTAAGTAATGACTTTACTCCGGATGAGAAGTTCGACTATGATATGCTGGTATTTTTCAGTCCTGCAGGCGTGTCTTCTTTAAAGAAGAATTTTCCCGATTTTGAACAGAAAGAAATTAAGATCGGAACATTCGGTTCTACAACAGCGCAAGCTGTCCGCGATGCCGGGCTCCGTTTGGATTTGGAAGCTCCCAGTGTGCAGGCGCCCTCAATGACGGCAGCGCTCGATATGTTCATTAAGGAGAACAATAAAGGAAAGTGAAAAGAATTATGAGTTATGAATTATAAGTTATGAGCCTGCCGGCTTGTGGCTTGTAGTCGTAACAATAGAAATAGCGGGCTACGGGTGCGGTGCTTAAATGTCGCAGACCTTGTAGCTCGTTTTTTATAATCGCAACCCATAATTCATGATTTATTGAATTCATAATTTGTAATTTACTCATGGCAAATACCTTACATAAGGTCGAAAGGCTGGATAAGAAAAAGATAATAGAGAAGATGTTTGCGGGCGGTTCTCGTTCGTTTTCGGTCTTTCCGTTGCGTGTGGTATATTTGCCGGTGGAAGAACTGGAGGCGGATGCTTCCATTCTTATCAGTGTTTCAAAACGCCGTTTCAAGCGGGCGGTGAAGCGTAATCGTGTCAAACGTCAGATACGTGAGTCCTATCGCATAAATAAGCATGAGTTGCTGAATGTTTTGGCGGAAAGGAAGTGCCGGCTTGCTATTGCCTTTATTTACCTCTCCGACCAGCTGGTGGAATCTTCCATAATAGAGGATAGGATGAGGATTGCTTTGGCGCGCATAACCGAAAAAATGGCAGCTCCGGATACGGATGCGCCTTCCACTGCTCTTGAACCATGAAACGGCTGTTCTCATATCTGCTGCTGCTTCCCATTTATTTTTATCAGAAGTGTATCTCGCCTATGACTTCCCCGTCGTGCAGATTTACTCCCACCTGTTCCCAGTATGCTGTTGAGGCTATTAAGAAACATGGACCGTTCAAAGGGCTTTATCTGGCGATAAAACGTATTCTGCGTTGTCATCCTTGGGGTGGTTCCGGATATGACCCTGTTCCATGAAGTGTCTTGTTGACATACATACGCATCGCTTGCCGCGAATTCCCGGGACGGCTATCGTAAACTGTTATCCGGATGTTTTTTCTCCGAAAGAGGGGGAATGGTATTCGGTGGGTATACATCCTTGGCATGTGCCGGCTGCTGTTACTTCGAATGTGCGGTGTGAGATGAATATGCTGCCTTCTTTGGTCGGGCATCCGCAGGTTCTTGCCATAGGGGAGGCCGGTTTGGATAAACTGGCAGATGCTCCGATAGCCGTACAGATAGAGGTCTTTGAATATCAGGCACAACTGTCTGCGGAGCTTGGCAAACCATTAGTCATTCATTTGGTGAAAGCTGTGGAGGAACTGCTGAAGTTGAAACAGCGGTTGCAGCCTGCCAATCCCTGGATTATTCATGGGTTTCGCGGGAAACCGGCTTTGGCGCAAGACTATGTGAGGCATGGATTTTATCTTTCATTCGGAGAGAAGTATCAGGAAGAATCCCTTCGGGCCGTTCCTGCCGGACGTTTGCTTTTGGAGACTGACGAGAGTGGTGTGCCAATTATGGAATTGTACAGGCGGGCGTCCGAGGTTCGCGGCATACCCTTGGATAGGTTTATGGAAGATATGCAGGAAAATATCGACAAAGTCTTTTTTAAACGATAAGAGTTGTTTGTTAGAATAAAGAGTCGTACTTTTGCCGCAGACAAAGTATAAATCAAATAATTAATAGTTAATCATTCGATGAATTTTGTAGAAGAACTAAAATGGCGTGGCATGCTCCACGATATGATGCCGGGTACGGAAGAACTGTTGGCAAAGGAACAGGTGACTGCATACATCGGTTTTGATCCTACAGCAGACTCTCTGCATATCGGACACCTTTGCAGTGTGATGATACTGCGTCACTTCCAGCGTTGCGGTCATAAGCCGTTGGCGCTGATAGGCGGTGCTACGGGTATGATTGGTGACCCTTCCGGCAAATCGGCAGAGCGCAATCTGCTCACTGAAGAAACTTTGCAGCGCAATATGGCAGGTATGAAGAAGCAGTTGAGCAAGTTCCTGGATTTTGATTCGGACGCCCCTAATCGTGCAGAATTGGTGAACAACTACGATTGGATGAAGGGTTTCAGCTTCCTTGATTTTGCTCGCGAGGTAGGTAAGCATATCACTGTAAACTATATGATGGCCAAGGATTCTGTGAAGAAGCGTTTGAACGGGGAGGCTCGCGATGGTCTTTCTTTCACTGAATTTACGTACCAGCTGCTGCAAGGTTATGACTTTTTGCATCTGTATGAGACTAAAGGCTGCAAGCTGCAAATGGGTGGCTCGGATCAGTGGGGTAACATCACTACGGGAGCCGAGCTGATTCGTCGTACCAATGGCGGTGAAGTGTTTGCCCTGACAAGCCCTCTGATTACAAAAGCGGACGGCGGTAAGTTCGGTAAGACGGAATCCGGTAACATCTGGCTCGATCCCCGTTATACGTCTCCTTATAAGTTCTATCAGTTCTGGCTGAATGTAAGTGATGCTGATGCTGCACGCTATATCAAGATATTTACTTCTTTGTCTAAAGAGGAAATCGAGGCTCTGACAGCCGAGCACGAAACAGCTCCCCACCTGCGCGTCCTGCAAAAGCGCCTGGCTAAGGAGGTTACCATTATGGTACACTCTGAAGAGGATTATAATGCGGCTGTTGATGCTTCTAATATTCTTTTTGGTAACGCTACCTCTGAAGCGTTGAAGAAGCTGGATGAAGATACGCTGCTGGCAGTGTTTGAGGGAGTTCCCCAGTTTGAGGTGTCTCGTGATGCATTGACAGCCGGTGTAAAGGCCGTTGACTTGTTTGTGGACAATGCAGCTGTGTTTGCATCTAAAGGTGAAATGCGTAAGCTGGTACAAGGTGGCGGCGTTTCTTTAAATAAGGAGAAGCTGGTTGCTTTCGATCAGGTTGTTACAACTGCTGATTTGCTGGATGATAAGTATCTGCTGGTACAGCGTGGTAAGAAGAATTATTACCTGATTATCGCGAAATAATAGAAGCTGATGAAAAAATGTCCCGAAATATTTGCATATTTCGGGACATTCTTCTATCTTTGCACCGCTTTTTAACAGAAAGCACATAAGTTTGGACTATGGTGTAATGGTAGCACAACAGGTTTTGGTTCTGTTTGTCCAAGTTCGAATCTTGGTAGTCCAACGAAATAATAAGCTCTGACAATTACTGATTGTTGGAGCTTATTTTGTATTATGCCACGTTTAATGGTTGCTCTTTTCTGAAATGGCCGGTTTTATGCCATTTTCCCTTTACTTTGTACAATTTTGATAGATAATTAGGACAAAAACGCGATGTTTTGCCGTTTTCTTTTCCTACATTTGCAATCGTGTACGTAAACGACGTGCCGTTCGGCTATTTACTTGATAACTTAAAAACGTAATAAAATCATGAAAACAAACTATGAAATTCGCTACGCTGCTCATCCGGAGGATGCGAAAAGTTATGATACAAAAAGAATCCGCCGTGATTTTCTTATAGAGAAAGTATTTTCTCCCAATGAAGTAAACATGGTGTATTCCATGTACGACCGTATGGTAGTGGGTGGCGTTATGCCGGTAGGTGAAGTACTGCAACTGGAAGCTATTGATCCTTTGAAGGCGCCTTATTTCCTGACTCGTCGTGAAATTGGCATTTTCAATGTAGGCGGACCGGGGGTTGTGAAAGCCGGTGATGCCGTCTTTGAAATGGGTTATAAGGAGGCCCTTTATCTGGGTTCGGGCGATCGTGAAGTTACTTTTGAGAGCAAGGATGCAGCCCATCCGGCTAAATTCTATTTTAATTCGGTAACGGCTCATCGCAATTATCCTGATAGGAAAGTAACGAAGAAAGACGCGGTTGTGGCCGAAATGGGTTCTTTGGAAGGTTCCAATCATCGTAATATTAATAAGATGCTGGTTAATCAGGTATTGCCGACTTGCCAGTTACAAATGGGTATGACGGAGCTTGCTCCGGGCAGTGTGTGGAATACAATGCCGGCACATGTCCACAGCCGCCGTATGGAAGCCTACTTCTATTTTGAAATACCGGAAGACCATGCTATCTGCCACTTTATGGGCGAAGTAGACGAAACCCGCCATGTGTGGATGAAAGGCGACCAGGCCGTTCTCTCTCCCGAATGGTCTATCCATTCTGCTGCCGCTACGCACAATTATACCTTTATATGGGGTATGGGTGGTGAGAATCTGGACTACGGGGATCAGGACTTTTCTTTGATTACAGACTTAAAATAACACTATTTTTCAACCTAAAATAAATAAACATCATGAATCAGTATTTGAATTTTTCTTTGGAAGGTAAAGTAGCCCTCGTTACAGGTGCTTCTTATGGTATCGGTTTTGCTATTGCTTCAGCTTTTGCAGAGCAAGGTGCTAAAATCTGTTTTAACGATATCAATCAGGAATTGGTGGATAAAGGTATGGCTGCTTATGCTGAAAAGGGTATCAAGGCACATGGCTATGTATGCGACGTGACTGATGAACCGGCTGTTCAGGCTATGGTAGCAACTATTGAGAAAGAAGTAGGCACTATCGATATTTTGGTGAACAATGCAGGTATTATCCGTCGTGTTCCTATGCACGAAATGGAAGCTGCCGATTTCCGTCGCGTTATAGACATCGACCTGAACGCTCCGTTCATTGTATCTAAGGCTGTTCTGCCTGCAATGATGAAGAAGGGTCATGGTAAGATTATCAACATCTGTTCTATGATGTCCGAGCTGGGTCGTGAGACTGTATCTGCATACGCTGCAGCTAAGGGCGGCTTGAAGATGTTGACTCGTAACATCTGCTCTGAATACGGTGAATACAACATTCAATGTAATGGTATCGGTCCGGGTTACATCGCTACTCCGCAAACTGCTCCGTTGCGTGAAAAACAAGCTGACGGCAGCCGTCATCCGTTCGACTCATTCATTTGCGCTAAGACTCCGGCCGGTCGTTGGTTGGATCCGGAAGAACTTACAGGTCCTGCTGTATTCTTGGCATCTGAGGCTTCTAACGCGGTTAACGGACATGTGCTGTACGTTGATGGTGGTATTTTGGCTTACATCGGAAAACAACCTAAGTAAATCTTAATTTGCTAATTTGATAATGTGCCAATATGCCAATTGGCTGCGCTATGTATGGCGTAGTGATTTGGGTATTGGCACATTACGTATTAGTCATTTATATATTGTCACATTAGCACATTAATCAATGAAGAAACTTCTTTTATTATGTATGACGGCTTTGTTTTGCTTCGCTTGTAACGAAAGTAAGACGGTAACCGTTACGGTAACCAACCCGTTGGCTTTGGAGCGCTCTAATGAGGTGATAGAGGTATCTATGGAAACTGTTACAAACCGGTTGGGATTGGCAGATACGGCACAGATTGTGGTTCTGAATGTCGACGGGCAACAGCTCCCTTATCAGATTACCTATGACGGCAAAGTTATATTTCCCGCTACGGTAGCTGCCAATAGTTCTGCCACTTACACCATACAAGCCGGTATTCCGGAATCTTTCGATGTAAAGGCTTGCGGCAAATGCTATCCCGAACGTATGGATGATATGGCCTGGGAAAACGACTTGGTGGCTTTCCGCGCGTATGGCCCTGCTTTGCAGGCAAAAGGGGAGCGTGGATTTGGTTATGACCTGTTTACCAAGCGCGATACTTCCGAACCGACACTGGAGGGCATGTATGCAAAGGAGACCGATAAGGAAACTCGCGCGAAACTGAAAGAATTGAAGAAAACGGAGCCGGAGAAGGCTGCCGGGTTGTTGAAGGAATTGTCTTATCATATCGACCATGGACATGGAATGGATTGCTATGCGGTGGGTCCTACATTGGGAGCCGGTGTAGCTGCGTTAATGGTGGATGACAGCATCATCTATCCCTGGTGTTATAAGAGCCAGGAAATTCAGGATAATGGCCCATTGCGCTTTACGGTAAGGCTGGAGTTCAATCCTTTGACCGTAAAGGGTGACTCGACTGTTGTAGAGACGCGTCTGATTACACTGGATGCAGGTTCGCACCTGAACAAAACAGCCGTATCATACTCTAACCTGAAAGAAACATTGCCTATCGTTACGGGCATTGTGCTGCATGAACCGGACGGAGCTGTTGTTGCCGATGCCGCTAACGGTTACATTACTTATGTAGACCCTACGACAGGCCCCGACAATGGTAAAATCTTTATAGGAGCTGCTGTTCCTACGGTTGTCAAAGATGCCAAAACCGTACTTTTCTCTGAAAAGGAGAAGAAAGAGCGTAATAACGCCGACGGTCATGTACTTGCTGTCAGCGATTATGAACCGGGTTCAGAATATGTGTATTATTGGGGATTTGCATGGGACAGGGCAGATATCAAGACTGCCGCTGCCTGGAATCAGTATATGGCAGACTTTGCTCAGAAAGTACGCAATCCGTTGACGGTAAAAGTAAACTAAAAAAGGCGTGGATGAGTTGAAAATCTCATAGCCTTGAAATGTTGAGAGTTGAAAGTTCACGCTATGCAGCATAATTGCGCGGCCTGACTTTCAACTCTCATGTTTTATTTCTCAAAGTAATTTGAATTCGTACCCCTCTTCCTTTAGGAACTCTATGGCTCGTGGCAATGCATATTGCAGGTTGCCATTGTTCCAAGACTTTAGGGAATCGTGAAATGTGATGATAGAGCCATTACGTGCATATCTCATAACATTGGCAAGCACTTGCGGCCCACGCAGCTTCTTACTATAATCGCGAGTCACTAAATCCCACATTATTATCTTATATCGGCGTTTCAGCATCATGTACTGCGTCCATCCCATGTGTCCATGGGGAGGGCGGAACAGGTCTGTTTTCATAACTTCGTTTGCTTTCTCCGCGTTTGCCAGATAGTCTTTGAAGTTGTATTCAAATCCCCTAAGATGGTTGAAAGTATGGTTACCGATGCGGTGTCCCCTTTCTACAACCATTTGAAATTCATCGGGATGCTTACGAATGTTGTCGCCCACCATAAAAAAGGTGGCTTTTATGTTATATTTGTCAAGCAAGTCGAGAACCCAAGGAGTTACTCCGGGGATAGGTCCGTCATCAAAAGTCAGATAAACGGCTCTCTCATTCGGATCCATCCGCCAGACTGCGCTGGGGTATAACTTACGAACAAACTCAGGAGGTTGTTCTATAAACACGATTATTGATGATTAACGGTTATCACTGTTTAAGTCTTTCTACATATAAGTTGTACAACTCTTCTACCTTCGGGGCGTATATCTCCGCCAGTTTGGAATTATATTTCTTCATAATCTTTACTTCGGCATCAAGCACTGCCCAATGGTATTCAAATTCGCGGGTAGAGATCGCGAAGCGGCTGTCGTCCATGCTTAGATACCAGGTGAGGTATTCCACTGCTTTGTCGGCAAGGGTTTTCATCATCTCATCCGCTTTTGCAGAATCTCCTAACTGGTAGTACGATTCGGCCATTTGTACGGCGCCGTTTTGCCAGTCGTACGGTACGTTGTAGGCAGGGATCATCTTTTCGGCATAGTCCAGTGCAGCTTTTGCCTTGTCTTTCTTGCCCTCACGTACCAACTGCTGTACAAGCTGTGAGAAGATACGGCGGTGCGAGTGACACATACGCATCGCATTTTCATCAATGTAGATACCCGGCTTGTCGATACCACCGAACTTGAACTTATTCATCAGGTTGTCGTACATCTTTTCACTATCAATCTTTACACCCAGTTTGTCTGTGTCGAATGGAGTGAAACGATAGGTAAGGCCTTCCTGGATGAAGTGGTTCCCCATATTCAATTGGTTTTCCGGTCCCACGCTGACTGCAATGTAGATAGGACGTTCCCAATTGGCTTCCGACAACATTTCAAGCATCATCAGCTCGCTCTTGTAAAGGGCGCGTTTGCCTTTCAACGAGATGTGCATGTAGTCGGGGATAGAGTCGCCAGGTATCATCATGCCGCTGCGGCGTACGGCTTCTTTATCCACCTTCATGACAATGCTGTCGGTAGGAATTACCTTCAAGTCTTGGTTTTTGCTGCGTACCCAGTATTTCAGTATGTTTTTGAGTTCGTAAGGATTTTCACCGAATTCTTTTTTTACGTTTATTAATGCTTCGGTGTTGCCGTTCAAAGCTTGTTTTTCGGCTTCGGCATAGAGGGCGTCGATGCTCTTTTTGTATTCAGGGCGTACCGGAACATATTCGTTGGTACCTTCTACATACTCCATGCGGTCCCATGTGATGGGAAGGGAAGGAGAGTCGTAGGCTGGACGCTTCATTTGGTCGATGTACCAGTCAGTCTGCAAGTAACTAAGGTTACAGGTACGGGCATCGGTACGGAAACCTTCCGTCTCCTGATTATACCACAAGGGGAACGTGTCGTTGTCACCGTTGGTATAGATAATCGGATTGCCTGTTTCCTGTAATGACATCAGGTAGTTCTGGCCGAAGTCGCGTGCCACATAGCGACCACTGCGGTCGTGATCGTCCCATGTTTGGCTTGCCATTTGTATGGGGACAAGCAGGCAGGCTGCTGAAACGATGGCTGCAGCGGGGAGCTCTTTCATCTTGACGTAGTGCTGCAACAGGCGGATAATGCCTGCCACACCCATACCAATCCAGATGGCAAAAGCGTAGAACGAACCGGCATACGCATAGTCACGCTCACGCGGCTGACTCGGCGTCTGGTTCAAGTAGAGCACGATAGCTATACCGGTCATGAAGAAGAGGAAGAACACCACCCAGAACTGCTGGATACCTTTCTGACCGCGGTAGGCCTGCCACAACAGGCCGATGATGCCGAGCAGCAACGGTAGGCAGTAGAATACGTTGTGTCCTTTGTTCTCTTTCAGTTCTTTCGGCAGCAAGTCTTGGTTGCCCACGAGTATATTATCGATGAACTTGATGCCGGTAATCCAGTTGCCATGCTCTATTTCTCCGCTGCCTTGCAAGTCGTTCTGGCGTCCGGCGAAATTCCACATGAAGTAGCGCCAGTACATCCAGTTGAGCTGGTAGGAGAAGAAGAATTTGATGTTTTCCCACTGCGTAGGCATGGTTACCATAATCATTTCACCACATTTGTCGTAGGGGACGTCATATCCCTTGATGTCCTGCCAGGTTTGGTATTGGTTGGCATGCGTACTGCTGTACATACGCGGGAAGAGCATATTTTGTGCGTATTCGTATTCGATACGTCCGGGAATTTCAATATAACTGTCTTTCTCATCGGCGGAAGCCTTTTCCTTACGGATGTATTTGGTTCCGTTGTAGGAGATGCGCGGTTCGCAATAACCGTCTTTCACATCCAGGGCTACTTGTGAGGAGTATGCCGGACCGTAGAACAGCGGGCGTGTACCATATTGCTCGCGTCCCAGGTATTCGCCCAGCGTGAAGATGTCCTCCGGAGAGTTCTGGTCCATCGGTGTGTTGGCGGTGGAGCGGATCACGATAAGTGCGTATGATGAATATCCGATGACAATCATCATGGTGCACAATAGTGATGTGTTCAGTGTGCGTGCCGATACGCGATATTTCTCTTTGATCTTCTCCTGCGTACCCGGCTTGAGATAGAGCCACAGCAATGCGGTGACGATGATGCCGATAACGACAGAGCTGCCGCCATGTCCGTAGAAAGGAATACCCAGCATGGCTATGGTCAGGATGAACGAGAGTGCCATGCGCGACTTGCTCTTTTCGGTATAGCTTTCGTATACGCCCCAAATGAGGCAGGCTGCCAGCAGGATGATATATACGATGACACCACTGTTGAAGGACAGTCCGAGTGTGTTGACGAAGAACAGCTCGAACCAGCCGCCTACTTTTACAATGCCTGGAACGATGCCGTACAATACGGCTGCCACCAGCACCATTGATGCGAGAAGGGCTAATAGAGAGCCTTTTGCGTTGGCATTGGGCACTTTCTTGTAGTAGTAGACCAATACGATAGCCGGGAGACAGAGCAAGTTCAGCAAGTGAACGCCGATACTCAATCCGGTGAGATAGGCGATCAGGATCAGCCAACGGTCGGAGTGTGGTTCGTCCGCTACGTCTTCCCATTTCAGTATCAGCCAGAATACAACGGCTGTAAACAGTGAAGAGAAAGCATATACCTCTCCTTCCACCGCACTGAACCAGAATGTATCGCTGAATGTATATGCCAGCGCACCCACGAGGCCGCTGCCCATGATAGTAATCAGTTGTCCTTTGGTGATATTGTTCTCATCGTTCACCACCAGTTTGCGTACAAGGTGCGTGATGCTCCAAAAAAGGAACAGGATGCAGGCGGCGCTCATCAGCGCACTCATATAGTTCACCATTTTGGCTACGGTAGTGGCATCGGAAGCAAATTGTGAGAACAGATTGGCCACTAACATGAAGAACGGTGCGCCGGGCGGGTGTCCTACTTCCAACTTATAACCGGTGGTGATGAACTCCGGGCAGTCCCAAAAACTTGCAGTCGGCTCAATGGTCATGCAATAAACCGTTGCTGCAATGATGAATGTAATCCAACCGATCAGGTTGTTTACGGTTTTGTACTGTTTCATTCGGATGAAATTCGTTATAATTTTATTTTAATTTCGGCATATATGGGCGCAAAGATAATGATTTCAGTTCTAAATAAGTGACAATAAGGCGTATTATTAGGATTGGTTAAAAGATATAGGGGGAATTTATGCAAAAACAAAAGTTTCGTCATTTCTCCTAATGGTGATGATGCTCTCCCAATATCCGGTGTGGCAATGTGCCATGTCCCAGCAGTTCTATGGGGCAGTTGAAGTTGCGTTCCAACCATTCTTCGGTGATGCCCGTATCGGGGTGGTAGTCCAGTGTTTCATTGACGCAGGCGATAGATTTCACCTGTTGCAGCACTGTGCCTATGTCGTGACTCACGAGTATGATGGCGCAATCCTTGTTGATTTCTGCCAGCAACTGATACAGGCGGGCTTCGAAACGCTTGTCAATGTAGGTGCTGGGTTCGTCGAGGATAACTACCTCGGGATCGGAGATGATGGCGCGGCCCAGTAGGGCACGTTGGAGCTGACCACCGCTCAATGCGCCGATGGCGCGTTCTTCCAGTCCTTCCAGCCCCATGCGAACAATGACTTGACTGGCTTTCTCCCTATGTTCTTTCGTGAAACCTGAAGTGAGTGGCTTCTTGCTGCTGAGTCCCGACAGGATCACTTCTTCGACGGTGATGGGAAATTTGCGGTCTATGCTGTTGTACTGGGGCAGATAGCCCATGGTGAGCTGCGAATTGCCCGTCATGCGGGAAGATGTGAAGATAATTTCGCCGGAAGAGGGTTTGAGCAGGCCCAGAATACACTTTATAAGGGTAGTCTTGCCTCCTCCGTTCGGACCGATAATACCTAGAAAATCCCGATCGTAAACGGTGAGGCTTATGTCGCGAAGCACTGTACGACTGTCGTATTCGGCATTGAGGTTCTTTATTTCAATAATTGGTTTCATGGGCATATCAATGGGGTTATTTCTCTGCCAGGGACTTTGCTGTATGCATCATCTCTGCCTCCCAGTCGTAGGATAGGGGATTGATATCAACCACGCGGGTTCCGGTTTGTTTGGCGATGAGTTCGGCATTGCGCCGGTCAAATTCCGGTTGCACGAAGATGACGTGCACTTTTTCGTCTTTGCAGGTGTCAATCAGTGCTTTCAGATGTGCGGGTGAGGGTTCTTTGCCGCCGGCTTCGATAGGTATTTGATGCAATCCGTAGTCGCGGGCGAAATAGGAAAGCGCCGGGTGGTAAATCATAAAGGCATGGTCTGCGCCAGGTGTTGCAAGCGTTTGCCGGATGAGACTGTCGGTATGCTCTATTTGCCGGCAAAGGGCGTTATAGCGTTCCATATAGGAATCCTCATTGTTTTTGTCAATGCTGCACAGCGCACTTAGGATATTGCCTGCAATGATTTGCGCGTTGATGGTGGAATTCCATATATGGGGTTCTACCCCGGTGGCATGCGGATGTTCCTCTTCATCCGTTGTGTGATGATGGATGTGCGTATCGTCATAAATCAAATCAATTCCTTGCGACATGTCAAAGAATTGTAAGTGGGGGGCATTGTCTGTCAGCTTGTCTGTCCAGCTTTGTTCGAATCCGATGTAGCCGATACGGAAATAGGCCTTACTGTGGGCAAGGTCTACAAGTTGCTGGGGCGTAGGGTCGTAGGTCTCCGGGCTTGTACCTTTGGGAACCATGCTGACTACTGTGAAATGATCGCCGGCAATGGCTTCGGTAAAATACCGCAATGGTTCAAGGGTAACAGTAATGACGGGTTTGTCGTTGCTGTTTTGACTTTGGTTGCTTCTTGGTTTGCAGGAAGCTGCCAGTATAGTTGCAAGCAGTAAGAAATATATCTTTTTCATCTATTTTATTTATGGTTTTAATATAAGTAATTCAGGGTCAGGGCAACCGTTGTACAGTTCTTCTTCCTTAGCCTGAGGTCTGCCCTTCTACTTTTTTTGATGCCCGGAGTATCTCGCGCTTGCCGCCGGGCGGACCGGGGAGCCGTTCTACAGTAAATCCGACTGCTTGTAGAAGGCGGCGGATAACGCCTTTTGCACAGTATGTAGTCAGTATTCCATCTGTATTCATACCGGCATATATATTCCGGAAAAGCTCTTCGCTCCACATTTCCGGTTGCTTTTCGGGAGCAAAGGTATCGAAATAAACGAGGTCGAACAAGTGGCCTGTGAAGAGTGCCGGAGATTTGGCGGATGATTCGCCGTCAGTAGTTGAAGGTCTGTCACAAAATACTTGGCTAACGTCTCCTTGTACCTTGTGTAACGTAAAATAAGACGTAATGTTCACGTCCTTGTTCCAGGGTGAAGTGTGCAGTTTCTTAAATAGGGGATTGTCGCTATAATTTAAAACATCGACTTCTTCCCACGACAAGGGATAGAGCTCGATGCCGGTGTAGTGAACCACCCTTTTCTCCTCTCCGGCAGTTTCCATAGTGAGCAAAGCGTTCAGGCCCGTACCGAATCCTATTTCGAGAATACGCGGTTGGAAAGCGGTGGATGCTTTAAACCCCATATCAATGAAGATATGTTGAGATTCGGTGCGGGCTCCTTTTACCGAATGGTAATGCTCATTCAGTTCCGGTACGAATAATGTCGCGCTCCCGTCTTCTGTTCGTTCTATAATCCGTTTCATACACACATACAAATCATTGGGTGCTACAAATTACTAACCGTTAATCATCGACAACGCCCCTTGCAATGCCAGCAGCATGACGATGTACCGTATCAGTTTCCCCACAAACATGGAGAAGACAGTCAGAGTGACGTTGCTGCGCATAAATCCCAATGCTATGGCAATGGCCTCTCCTACGAAAGGCAGGAAAGCAAAGAAAGCCATAAGCGCTCCTTTCCCTTGCAGAAAACGCTGCATCTTGTCGATTTTCTCCTTCTTTACCTTGAAGTATTTTTCAATCCAATCTGTTTTGCCGAGACGTCCCATGTAGTAGCAGGTCATGCCGCCAGCCGTATTCCCCAATGTTGCGGCAAGAACGCAAATGGCGGGGCTTAGCCCTACTTTGACGAGTGCTATCATCACCAACTCCGAACTGAACGGGACAATGCTTCCGGCCAGTAAGGCGGAAATGAAAAGCCCTGCATAACCCCAGTCAATCAGCAACTGTATCAGTGTGTCTACAAAAGCGTCCATAGGTTGAATCCGAATAAAGTGAATAATCCGACCAGCATAATGATGAAGAATATGTTGGAACTCCGGCTATTGGTCAGTACGAACAAATGCCCTATCAGGATGCTGACACCGATGAGCAGCAAAGATAACAAATGGGGATATAAGGCAGGCTGCAAACCTATGTAGGCAAAAATGCAGAAGTTCAGGAATATCAGGAAATGCAAGTAACTGCGCGTGCGTATCTTGTCCTCATATCCGGCAATCAGGCAGTGGCTTGAACTCACTATATATAAAAGGAGTAAATATCCGCTTGTGGCCAGTTCCCATGGCTGAAAATTAAACCGGACAGGGTGGAAATTCACCAGTTCCAGAAACGGTCGGTAGAATAGGTCCATTTGTCCGGAGGTGTAGGCATAGCCCAGCAGGAACCAATAGGGCAGGCTCCAACCGACGAGTGAGGCGAAGAAACTCTTGGTGTGGAGGGACTGGAAGTTATATGCGCCTATCCAGAATATGGGTGCGAAGTACGTGAGTTGCGGAAAAAGCAGACTGCCGGTTCCGATGAATGTGAATGTGTGGAAAAGATAACCGGCAGGCTTGGGATGCTGATAGCTCTTGAACAGGAAAAACAGGGCTATCAGGAAAGCGATCGCCGCTAAATCTCCTGCATATAGTACGTGCAGGCTCGGACAAACGGAAATCAATAGAAAATAAATGCCGGTCTGCACCGATGCACGCATGCGGATGATGGCGAATGCATTGTTCAGGCCGATCAGAAAATAGCCTATGACGGAGTATAGGATAAAACTGGAAAGACGGTTACCCCAGGCTGGAATACATGAGTTGCAGAACGTGTTCCACAAAGGATAATTGTCTTTCTGCACATCCAAATCGGGCAATAAAATAGCGCTCAGTATCCAGCAGGCTACCGACAGGAGAATGGCGACGGGAAGCGTGAAGCGTCCCGCCGTAACCCGGTTTTGGAATCTTTGGGTTCTCATTGCTTGTTAGAGGTCGAATCCGATGTCGCGACGGAAGTATTTGCCTTCGAAGCTTAGCATGTCGGCCACTTTATAACTCTTTTCCAAAGCCTCTTCTTTGGTCGCTCCATACGAACAGACGGCTATGACGCGTCCGCCGTTGGTGACGATGCGTCCGTCTTTTACGGCAGTGCCGGCATGGAACAGGATGCTGTCTGTGGCTTCGGCAGAGTCAAAACCGCTCATCGGATACCCTTTTTGATATGCTTCGGGATAACCGCCGCTGACCAGCATTACGCAGGCTGCTGTGCGCGGGTCAAGCTCCATTGTCTTGGTGTCGAGGTCTACCTTATGTACGCCTTCAAAAAGCTCCACAATATCGCTTTTAATACGTAGCATGACGCTTTCTGTTTCCGGATCGCCCATGCGAACGTTATATTCGATTACCATCGGTTCGTTCTGTACGTTGATAAGGCCCAGGAAGATGAAACCTTTGTACAGGATACCTTCTTCGCGCAAGCCGTTGATGGTAGGTTCTATAATGCGTTTGCGCACCTTCTCCATAAATTCATCGTTGGCGAAAGGAACGGGAGTTACACTACCCATACCACCGGTATTCAGTCCTTTGTCACCTTCCCCGATACGTTTATAGTCTTTGGCTACGGGCAATACCTTGTAATGTTCACTGTCGCTCAGGACGAATACCGAGCACTCTATGCCGCTGAGAAACTCCTCGATAACCACCGTTGCGCTGGCATCGCCGAACATACCGCTGAGCATCTCTTTCAGCTCTTTCCGGGCCTCTTCCAAAGTGGGAAGAATCAGTACGCCTTTACCGGCGCACAAACCGTCGGCTTTCAATACGTAAGGGGCGGTAAGAGTATCAAGAAAGGCAAGGCCTTCTTCCAGTGTATCGGCGGTTACGCTTTTGTAGCGGGCGGTAGGAATGTTGTGGCGCAGCATGAACTCTTTGGCAAACTCCTTGCTGCCTTCCAACTGTGCACCTTTTGCGGAGGGGCCGATAATGGCGATGTGCTGCGTGGAGGCATCTCCTTTGAAGTAATCGAAAATGCCTTGTACCAGCGGGTCTTCAGGACCCACCACAATCATGTCAATTTTCTGCTCAAGGGCAAAAGCCTTGAGGGCGGGGAAGTCCGTAGCCTTTATCTCTACGTTCTCGCCTACTGCGCCTGTGCCCGCATTGCCGGGAGCGATGTACAGTTTTTCTATTTTGGGGCTTTGTGCAATCTTCCAAGCCAAAGCGTGTTCGCGGCCACCTGAGCCAAGTAATAATACTTTCATATAGGTATGTTTTAGTTATTTACGGTTGAAAAAATACTGCTGCTCTATAAATAATCCTCGAAATACCGGGTTATTTTTTCGTGCAGATGTATACGGTCACGTCCCTTGACATTATGCGGATGTCCGGGGTAGATGAATAGATCGGGATAAGTGCGCGCGTCGATACATGCCTTCATGAAAGAAAGCGTGTGCTGGGGCACGCAGGTACTGTCGTGGTCATCGTGGATGATGAGCAAATGTCCCTTCAGATTGCCTGCAAGGTTCTTCAGGTTCGTTTCCTTGTAGCCTTGGGGATTACTTTGAGGGGTGTCCATGTAGCGTTCGCCGTACATGATTTCATAATAGCTCCAGTCGATGACAGGTCCGCCGGCAACGCCTACTTTGAATATCTCCGGATAACGGAGCATCAGGGCGGTGGTCATGTGTCCGCCAAAACTCCAGCCATGAACACCGATACGTTCACCGTCCACATAAGGCAGGCTCTTCAGGAATTCGACGCCTTTTATTTGGTCTTTTCCCTCTTCTATGCCGAGACGACGGAAGGTGACGTTCTCAAATTCCAGCCCGCGGTTTTCACTGCCGCGGTTGTCAAGTGTGAACATGATGTAGCCTTTATTCGCCATGTAGATGTCCCAGCCGCGTATACCGGTCATCCAGCCGTTGGTGACCAATTGGTCATGAGGACCGCCATATACATAGATAATCGTTGGATACTTCTTGCCGGGATTGAAATCGGCAGGCTTGACAAGGCGGTAGTGGAGGTCGGTCTTGCCGTCGGCAGCTTTGATTGTGCCTGTTTCTATCATGGGCATGATGAAGCCTTCATACGGGTTCTTTGCAGTCAGCAGGCTCACGTTTTTCCCGTTTTGTGTAGTAATTATATCTATTTGGCGGGGAACGTCGGGAGTGGAATAACGGTCGATGATGTAACTGCCCGAAGCGGAGAGTATTCCTTCATGGATCCCCTTGCCGTTATCCAACGGGGTGCATTTGCCTGTATTCACATTTACCTTATATAAGTTGCTTTGCAGAGGGGATACTTCCGTAGAGGCGATGATTACTTCCCTCTTCTTGGCGTTGAACCCCAAAATCTTTTGCACCAGCCACTCTCCCCTTGTCAGTTGCCTGATGAGTTTGCCGTCCGTATTGTTAAGATACAGGTGATTATAGCCGTCCCGCTGACTCTGGTAGATGAACAGCGTGTGATCCCAAGGCAGGAACAGGATGGGATGTTGGGGTTCGACGTACTTGGTATGTGTTTCCTCCATGAGGGTGGACATCAGTTCACCGGTTTTGCTGTCATATCGGCAAAGTTTTGCATGGTTCTGCTCGCGGTTCAGTTCTATGAGATAGAGGCTCTTTCCGTCGGGCGCCCAGCTGATATTGGTAAAGTAGCGATTGGTGGGGTCGCCGGTATTCAGGTAAACGGTCTTTTGAGTGTCCGGATTATAAATACCTACGGAAACCTGATGGCTGAGCATGCCTGCCATCGGGTAGCGTATTTTATCCACCAGAGCTACTCTGGGGGTAATGTCCACCAGGGGATAGGGGGTTACCATGCTTTCGTTCATACGGTAAAAGGCCAGAAGATCTCCTTGAGGACTCCAAAAAGTGCCTTTGCTGATGCCGAACTCATTGCGGTGCACACTCTGCCCGCACACAATTCCTTCGGGTTCCTTGGTTACGGCCTTGTTGTCCACAAAAAGGTTGTTCTTTACGGTATAGGCTATGTGTCCTCCTTCCGGAGTATAGTCGATGTTGCTGCCTTTCCTTTCTCCTGCTTGCGGCATGCTTTGAACGAATTCGTCTTTTTCAAAGTCATAAACGATGTATTCTGCAGGCAGTTTGATAAGCATATACGGCTTGTCCGGCCATGGGAATTCAGTGTTATGGAAATGCTGCACTTTACTTCTCTTCTGTCCGGATACGGCTGCTGTTGTCGCCGTAGGGGTTATCAATGAATTGAGCACCTGATTAACCTTTTCCCGCGTTGTGAGCAGTGTCTCTTTTCCGGTTTTGGGGTTGACGGCAAACAATGAGTCGATGCCGGGCTTTATGCATACGTCGCCCCACCACCGTAAATTCGGCAGGTTTTCAATGATGCGATAGGTTTCACCACCGGAAAGCAGGTCCTCCAAGGTTGGTTTCTTCAAATCTTGTGCCATAAGCTCAGTTGTAAATAAAGCAGATGCTGCCAGCAACAGCGCCATGATCACTTTACTGCTTCTCTTTATGTTCATAGCTCTTCTTTTTATAGCGATATCAGTCGTTAGTCCGTTCGTTGTCCCATTTCCGGAACTCTCTGGGTTTGCGGTCTCTGTTAAACTCCCGTTCTTTATTAAACTCCCGCTTTGGTTTCCATTCTCCGTCTGTCGGTTTTCTGTATCCGCGAGGTTTGAACTCCCGTTTCTCATCCGGTTTGAATTCTCTTCTTTCTCTTGGCTTGAATTCTCTTCTCTCGCCGGATTTGAACTCCTTTCTCTCTCTTGATACGTATGGTCTGTACTCTTCTTTATCGTCGCCTTCTTCGTTTTCTTGCTTTTTGAATTCTTTATATTTTCCGTCGAAGATTTCATATTTGCGGAATTCACATTCCAAAGCACCGTTGAATAAAGGTATCTTGGCAGTAGCTTTCAGTCCGATCTGGTCGAAACATTCTTCACGATAAGAGAGTATCCATGCGGTGTTGCCGATAAAGGCATGCTTCAGCCGTTCGCCAATCATGGAGTATAAGCCCAGCAGGTCGTTGGTAGATATACGTTCGCCATAAGGCGGGTTGGTGATGATAATGGCCTTTTCCTTGGGCTGTTCAAACTGTTGGAACGGTTGTAACTTCAGCGCTACGTCTTTGGACACGCCTGCGGCTTTTATGTTATGGGTTGCGATTTCATTGGCTTTCGGATTGTTGTCGTACCCGTATATTTTATGATCGAATTCCCGTTCCTGACTGTCATCATTGTAAATCTTGTCGAACAGTTCCTGGTCGAAATCAATCCATTTCTCAAAAGCAAATTCCTTACGGAATACGCCCGGTGCGATGTTTCTGGCTATTAAAGCCGCTTCGATGGGGATTGTACCCGAACCGCACATTGGATCTATCAGGTCACATTCTCCATGCCAACCTGTCATAAGTATCATACCGGCAGCCAGAACCTCATTAAGGGGAGCTTCCACAGCTTCCTGGCGATAACCGCGGCGATGCAGGGACTCACCCGATGAATCAAGGGAAAGCGTGCATTTGGTTTCCGCAATGTGGATGTTCAGCAATACGTCCGGTTTGCTGATACGTACGGACGGGCGTTTGTTGTAGGCGTCCCGGAAGTAGTCTACGATAGCGTCTTTCACTTTGTAGGAGACAAACTTGGAATGGCGGAATTCTTCGCTGAACACGACTGCGTCTACGGCGAAAGTCTTGTCGACGTCCAAATAATCTTCCCAGTGGATTGCTTTGATTTGTTCGTACACTTCATCGGCATTCTTTGCAACGAAATGCTTGATAGGTTTCAGGATGCGGATAGCAGTTCGCAGGCAGAAATTTGCCTTGTACATCATTTCCTTGTCTCCGCAGAATGATACCATACGACGTCCTATCTGTATCTCGTCTGCTCCTAAGGAGGTTAGTTCTTGTGCCAATGTTTCTTCCAGTCCTTGGAAAGTTTTGGCAATCATTTCAAATGATTGTTCGCTCATCTAATTTATTTTCTATTTTACAATTACAATTCTCTATTTTGCTGTCGTTTCTCTTTTTCTTATTCACCATTTCGCAGGCCTATTTCTTTGCCTTGGTCTGTACTATCCTTGCGCCTGCCGGTACATCTTCCGTTACCCAGATGTTGCCGCCTACGGTAGCGTTTTTTCCAATGGTGATGCGTCCCAGTATGGTGGCGTTGGAGTAGACAATGACATTATCTTCCAATATCGGGTGTCGGGGAATACCTTTGATTGGTTTGCCGTCTTCGTCCAATGGGAAGCTTTTGGCTCCGAGGGTCACCCCCTGGTATAGTTTTACGTTATTGCCGATGATACAAGTTTCACCGATTACCACACCTGTGCCATGGTCTATCGTGAAATAACTGCCTATGGCGGCTCCCGGATGAATGTCGATTCCGGTTTCGCTATGTGCCATTTCGGTTATGATGCGTGGGATAAGGGGTACGCCGAGCACCAGCAGTTCGTGCGCTATACGGTAGTTGCTGATGGCGCGAATGGCGGGATAGCAGCTGATGACTTCACCGAACGAATGGGCGGCTGGATCGCCGTTGTAAGCGGCTTCCACATCTGTTGCCAGTATGCGGCGCAGTTCGGGCAAATGACTGATGAACCGCGCGGCGATTGAGGCGGCTTCCTCGCGCTGGAGCTCTGTGCAGCAGCTGCCTTCATCATCGCTGCCGAAACAGAGTCCTGCAAGTATCTGTTCTGTCAGCAGGTCGAACAGTCTTTCCACATTGACTCCGATATGGTAGGTCACCGTACGGCTGTTGACTGTTGAATTTCCAAAATATCCGGGAAAGATAATGGCGCGTGCCAGTTCGATAATATCGCACAATGCCTTAGCTGATGGCAATGGGTTGCCGTCTGTGTGCTGGTGAAACAGTCCTTTGTAAGATTCGCTTTCCGATAGCTCGTCGACTGCTTGTGTCAGGATGTGAGTAAAATTAAGTGGACTCATTATGATATCCTTTATTAATAAAGTGGCTACAAAGGTATAAAATACTCACCAATTTTCCTACATATCCCTCATTTATAGTATGGATTTACCACATTTATGGTATTTGGGATGAACGGATTTCGCCGTATTTTTGTATTATCAATAATTCACTATACAGGTTATGAAAAAAATAGCACAACGGCTTACCGACTTGGTAGGCAACACTCCTTTGTTGGAGTTGAATAATTATAGCAGGAGTAAAGACTTGAAAGCTCATGTGATTGTCAAACTGGAATATTTTAATCCTGCGGGCAGTGTAAAGGATCGTGTCGCACTGGCTATGATAGAAGATGCGGAAGCGAAAGGGCTGCTGAAACCCGGTGCGACGATTATCGAACCGACCAGCGGAAATACCGGGGTGGGGCTTGCTTTTGTTGCGGCTGCCAAAGGCTATAAACTGGTTTTGACTATGCCGGACACTATGAGCATGGAGCGTCGAAACTTGCTGAAAGCCCTTGGGGCGGAGCTTGTCTTGACTCCCGGTGCGGACGGCATGAAAGGCGCTATGGCGCGTGCCGAAGAATTGAAGTCGGTCACTCCCGGTTCGCTGATTCTGCAGCAATTCGACAATCATGCTAACCCTGCCGTCCATGAGCGTACTACCGGACAGGAAATCTGGCAGGATACGGACGGGAAAGTCGATATGTTTGTCGCCGGGGTAGGCACCGGAGGAACAGTGAGTGGTGTTGGAGCGGCTTTGAAGAAATATAATCCCGAAGTGAAGGTGATAGCCGTAGAACCGGAAGACTCGCCGGTGCTGTCGGGGGGGAAACCGGGGCCGCATAAAATTCAGGGCATTGGTGCGGGCTTTGTTCCCAAAAACTATAATAGTGCAGTTGTGGACGGAATTCTGCAAGTATCCAATGATGATGCTATCCGTACGAGCCGCGAACTGGCAAGATACGAAGGGTTGTTAGTGGGGATTTCTTCGGGAGCCGCTGTGAGTGCTGCCACAGAACTGGCGCAACTACCGGAGAATGAGGGCAAGAACATCGTGGTATTGCTGCCTGATACGGGAGAACGCTATTTGTCAACGCTGCTGTATGCTTTTGAGGAATATCCTTTATGATGATTTGTATGTATTTATGAATAGGGACAGGAAGGTTTGAAACGCTTTCGTAACTTGTTGATAATCAATATTGGAATAATAAGGGTATCTCAGTCCCATACAGAGACTACCTAAGTATGGGACTGAGGTACCCTAAGTATAGGACTGAGATACCCTGAATATGCAGGTCGGTGGAAATCAAACTTCAAGGCAAGTGTTTTTGTGGAGATTATTTAATTTCACTCGGCCTTAATCCGAACGACCTGCAACTTATTTCATCCACTTTCACCTCCCATATTTTCACATTGCGCACAGCAGGTTCGGCATAGCTGCATTCATTGTCTGTATATTGCTTCATAAGCATGTCGAGTATCCGGCGCTTTTCATTCATATCTTCGATGAAACGCACTTTGCCCTTGCAGATAACGCTGCGGGATTTCATGCTGTAACTGCAGGCCACTTGTTTGTGCATATACACCAGTTCGTGCCCTTCGCAGAAATTGATGCAGACTTGCGGATGCCGTACCACCATTTCCACTTTGCTTCCTTCCGGTCCCGAGTGTAAGTAAACGGTATCGTTCTTCCAGGCAAAGTTCATGGGCACTATGTACGGATTGCCTTCTTTGTCGGTCATCCCCACCGTACAATAAGGGCATTTACGGATGATGTCTTCTATTTGTCTGCGATCTGTAATAGCAATTGTCTTCATGTATGTGTGTATATATGCTTTTTATAAGGATGATGGTCTCTTTTATTCAATCAGTGCAAAGTCCAATTGCTTTTTCTCCAGGTTGGCACGTGCCACTTTGATGGTGATAGCGTCGCCGAGGCTGTATGTGCGTTTCTTCCGGCGTCCGCGCAAGCAATAGTTCTTTTCGTCGAACTCGTAGTAATCATCGTCGAGGTCGCGGATAGGTATCATTCCCTCACACTTATTCTCATTCAGCTCTACGTACAGCCCCCATTCGGTAACGCCTGAAATGACACCGTCGTACGTCTGTCCAAGGCGTTCTGTCATATATTCCACTTGCTTGTACTTGATAGAGGCGCGTTCCGCATTGGCTGCAATCTGTTCCATACTGCTGGAATGTTCGCAGAGGGCTTCGTATTTCTGTTCGGAAACACTTCGTCCGCCTAAGTCTAAATATTTGGTCAGCAACCGGTGCACCAGCATGTCCGGATAGCGGCGGATAGGCGAAGTGAAGTGGGTATAATAATCGAATGACAGCCCGTAATGTCCGATGTTGTGTACGGAATAACGCGCTTTTTGCATGGCGCGGATGGATACGGTTTCGATGAGGTTCTCCTCTTTCTTGCCTTGAATATCATCCAACAGGTGATTAATGGACTTGGATACATCCGTCTTGGTTCCGCTGGTGCGCAGCTTATAGCCAAAACGAGCGATGAATTGCGACAGGTTATCCAGCTTTTCGGGATCCGGAAGGTCGTGGATACGGTAAGGGAACACTTTCGGCTTTTTGCTTTTGGGCACGCGTCCTATCTTTTCGGCCACAGTGCGGTTGGCGAGCAGCATGAACTCCTCTACCAACTTGTTGGCGTCTTTGGATTCTTTGAAATATACGCTGATGGGTTTGCCCTTTTCATCAATTTCGAACTTCACTTCATAGCGGTCGAAGTTAATGGCGCCGGCGGCGAACCGTTTTTCGCGTAATATCTTGGCAAGTGCGTCCAACTTGAGTATTTCTTCTTTAAAGTCTCCCTCTTTGGTTTCGATAATCTGTTGTGCCTCTTCGTAGGTGAAGCGACGGTCGGACTTGATAACTGTATGTACAATACGTGAGTTCTTTATCTCACCCTTGTCTGTCATTTCAAAGATAGCGGAGTAAGCCAGCTTCTCTTCGTTGGGGCGCAGCGAGCAGATGAAGTTGCAAAGCCGTTCAGGAAGCATCGGAATGGTACGGTCTACGAGATAGACGGAGGTGGCGCGTTTTTCGGCTTCTTTGTCGATGATGCTGCCTTCCGTTACGTAGTGTGTTACGTCGGCGATGTGTACGCCTACTTCCCAGAGGTTATCCTTCAGCTTGCGGACAGACAAGGCGTCGTCAAAGTCTTTGGCGTCTTTGGGGTCTATGGTAAAGGTGGTTATATTGCGGAAATCTTCACGTTTGGCATATTCTTCCGCAGGAATTTCGGCGGGTATCTTGTCTGCGGCTTTTTCTACGGAAGTAGGGTAGACATACGGCAGACCGAATTCGGCCAGGATGGCATGCATCTCGGTGGTATTGTCTCCGGCTTTTCCCAGGATGTCGATAACCTGACCGATGGGATTCTTGGCTTTGTCGGGCCATTCTACTACCTTGACGATGGCTTTATCTCCCGTCTTCCCGCCTTTCAGCTTCTCTTTGGGAATGAAGATGTCATTGGCCAGCGTGCGGTTTTCCGTAACAAGGAAGGCGTATGATTTGGCAACTTCCAGTGTACCTACGAAAGTGTCGTTGGCGCGTTCCAGTATCTCGATGACTTCACCTTCGGCTTCGCGCCCGCGGCGCTTGGCATAGAAGGCAATGCGCACTTTGTCACCCGCCATGGCGTGTGCCGAGTTGCGTTCGGCTACGAAGATGGGATCGCCGCCGCCTTCGGGAATGAAGGAGTTCTTGCCGTTGCTCTTGCGCTGGAAGGTGCCTGTCATCTCCACGCCATGATTATTTAACTTGTATTTATGCTTGTCCACTTCGGTGATGTAGTCATCATCCGACAGCTCGGATAGGATATCCATACACAGCATCTTCAGCGGATGTGTGGTGAGGTGGAGTTGTTCGAAAATGTATTTCAGTGACAGTACTTCGTCTTGCTTTATGTGGAAGAAATCCAATAGCGCTTTGACAAGCTCTTTCTTCTTCATACGCTTGCCGGCCTTTTTCTCTTTCTTTTCTTTTTTTGTCTTAGCCATAATCTGATATCTTTTTATCTTTCTTGCAAAGTAAACAAATAAATGTATTCACTCGTTCACTCCGGCTTCAAAATCTTCCTGTCTTACTGAAAATTATAACGGAACGGCCGCCCATAATGGATTTATGTACTATATTTGCAACAACTTAGAAAAAGTAAAATGGAAGTACAATCTATGGATAAAGAAGATGCCGCAAGAGAAAAAGGAATTTACCACGTAACGGTTGTGGGAAGCGGGGTGAACTTCCTGTTGCTTCTATTTAAGTTCTTTGCGGGAATTGTGGGGCATAGTGCCGCAATGCTGGCCGATGCCGTCCACTCGTTGTCGGACTTTGTGACAGACATCATTGTCATTGTCTTCGTGCGCATCTCTTCCAAACCGGAAGATGAGGGGCACGATTACGGACATGGTAAATATGAGACATTGGCAACAGCCATTATCGGTATTGTATTACTTTTTGTCGGTTTTGGGATTTTGTGGAACGGCGCTTTATCCATTTATCATTTTCTGCATGGAAGTTCTTTGCAGGAACCCGGGATGCTGGCATTGATAGCAGCGCTGGTTTCCATCGTTTTTAAGGAAGCGCTTTACCGCTATACGGTGTTCAAGGGGAAGAAGCTGAATTCCCAGGCGGTGGTGGCCAACGCGTGGCATCATCGCAGTGACGCCCTTTCTTCCATAGGAACCGCTGTCGGCATCGGCGGAGCTATTCTTTTGGGAAATCATTGGCGGGTGCTCGATCCGATAGCGGCTGTTGTTGTCAGTTTCTTCATCATGAAGGTGGCCATAAAGTTATTGGTTCCTTGCGTAGACGAGCTGTTGGAGAAGTCATTGCCTGCCGATGTGGAAAGTGAGATACAGAAAATCATCCTTTCTTTTCCCGGAGTGAGTTCGCCGCACCATCTGCGTACCCGCCGTATAGGCAGCTATTATGCGATAGAAGTGCATGTGCGCATGGACGGCAACATTACATTGGAGGAGGCGCACCGTACGGCAACAGCCATTGAAAGCACCTTGAAAGAGCGCTTCGGCAGGGGAACCCATGTCGGTATTCATGTGGAGCCGGTAAAGGAAATAATTCATAATTCATAATTAATAACGTGAAGTCAGTTTTAGTTACAGGAGCAAGTGGTTTTATCGGAAGTTTCATCGTGGAGGAAGCGTTGAAACGCGGGTTTGGCGTATGGGCGGGTATTCGTTCGTCCAGCAGCCGGGAGTATTTGCAAGATAGCAGGATACATTTTCTTGAACTCGACTTTGCCCATCCCGATGTGCTTTGTGCGCAGTTGTCCGCCCATAAGGAAGCCAATGGCAAGTTCGATTACATCATCCATTGCGCCGGGGCGACAAAGTGCGTGGACAAGAACGATTTCGACCGGGTGAATTATTTGCAAACCAGAAATTTTGCGGATACGTTGCGAAACTTGGATATGATTCCCGGACAGTTTGTTTTTATCAGTACGCTAAGTGTGTTCGGTCCGGTACACGAAAAGTCATATACTCCGATAAGGGAAGAGGATACTCCGTTGCCCAATACGGCTTATGGCCTTAGTAAGTTGAAGGCAGAGGCTTACCTGCAAAGTATACCTGATTTCCCGTACGTCATTTACCGTCCTACGGGTGTCTATGGGCCGCGTGAGAAGGATTATTTCCTGATGGCAAAGTCCATCCGACAACACACCGACTTCTCAGTGGGCTTCCGCCGGCAGGATTTGACGTTTGTCTATGTCAAAGATATTGTGCAGGCTGTGTTCCTTGGAATCGAGAAGCAAATATCCCGTCGCGCTTATTTTCTGGCAGATGGCAAGGTGTATCAGAGTCGCGCTTTTTCCGACTTGATACGGAAAGAATTGGGAAATCCGTTTGTAATTCGTCTGAGATGTCCGTTAATTATATTGAAAGTTGTATCTTTGCTCGCTGAATATTGGGCGAAATGCCGGAACACTACCAGTACGCTCAATTCGGACAAGTATAGAATAATGAAACAACGCAACTGGCAATGCGACATAACTCCGGCTGTCAAGGAACTTGGCTACCGCCCTGAATATGATTTGGAACGGGGAGTGAAAGAAACCATTGCCTGGTATAAAGATAAAGGATGGCTTTAGACTTATTCAAGAGAGTAGAAACCCGTAAAGGGCTTTTTGCGGTAGAGAAGATCACGCTGATATATAATCTGTTGACTTCCATTCTCATACTGTTTCTTTTCCAAGAAATGGATCATCCGGTGCAGATGCTTGTCGATCGCGTCGTGATTGCGGGTATGACGTTTCTACTGATGTATCTTTACCGGCTTGCGCCTTGTAAGTTTTCTGCTTTTATCCGTATAGCTATCCAGATGTCGCTGCTTTCTTACTGGTATCCTGACACATTTGAGTTCAATCGCATCTTTCCCAATCTCGACCATGTCTTCGCCTCAGCCGAGCAATGGGTATTCGGCGGGCAGCCTGCCGTATGGTTCTGTTTGCGCTTCCCGCAGATGTGGGTCAGTGAACCGTTCAATATGGGTTACTTCTTTTACTATCCGATGATCCTTTTGGTGGTGGTGTGGTATTTCCTCTATCGTTTTGAGCTTTTTGAGAAAGTCTCGTTTGTCATAGTCACTGCCTTCTTTATTTATTATCTGTTTTATATCTTCGTGCCGGTGGCAGGACCACAGTTTTATTTTCCGGCCATTGGCGAGGAGTATGTAGCAAGAGGAGTATTTCCTTCTATCGGCGATTATTTCAACCATAATCAGGAGTTGCTTCCCGGACCGGGATACGAACATGGTTTCTTTTATAATTTGGTGGAGAGTTCGCAACAAGTGGGTGAGCGCCCGACGGCGGCTTTTCCCAGCTCGCATGTCGGCATGTCCACCATCCTGATGATTATGGCATGGCGGGGTAGCAAGCGTTTGTTTGCCGGACTGCTTCCTTTCTATTTGTTGCTGTGTGGGGCTACGGTGTATATTCAGGCTCATTACCTGATTGATGCCATTGTGGGCTTTTTCTCTGCCATCGTTCTCTATGTGGTGGTTACATGGATGTTCAAGCGATGGTTTGCGCAGCCGATGTTCAGGTGATGTTCAATTTTGCTATTTCGTTAAAGATGCGATATAGTTCTTCTTTCGTTTCTGCACGCAGCATGGCGATGCGTGTATCCCGGAAGTTGGGAATACCCTTGAATAGCGGACTTGCCGCCAAATGGCGGCGTACATGCAGAATGCCTCTTCGTTCGTCCAGCAGTTTTACGCTGTCTTCCACTTCTTGCCGGAGCACGTTCAGCTTCCATTCGGAGCTGAGGGGCGGCATTTCCTCGCCTGTCTCCAGATAATGTTTCACTTCCTTGAATATCCAAGGACGGCCGAAGCTGGCGCGGCCTATCATGATAGCGTCCACTCCGTAACGGTCAAAACACTCTTTGGCTCTTTGAGGGGTGGTGATGTCGCCGTTGCCGATGATGGGGATATGCATGCGGGGATTGTTCCTGACTTCGCCAATCAGCGTCCAGTCCGCTTCGCCGGTGTACATTTGGGCGCGGGTACGGCCATGAATGGTAAGGGCGGCAATGCCACAGTCTTGCAGTTGCTCTGCCAGGTCCACGATAATCTTGTTACTGGCATCCCAACCGAGACGGGTCTTTACGGTGACCGGTATTTTTACGGCATCCACTACGGAGCGGGTTATTTCGAGCATTTTGGGAATGTTCTGCAACATTCCGGCTCCTGCTCCTTTGCCGGCTACACGCTTCACCGGACATCCGAAGTTGATGTCCAGAATATCCGGACGTGCTTGTTCTACAATTCGTGCAGCTTCCACCATCGTGTCCGTATCTTTACCGTATATCTGTATGGCTACGGGACGTTCCTCGTCACTGATCTTCAGCTTCTGCTCGGTCTTACTGACGGAACGTATCAGTGCGTCACTTGATACAAACTCGGTATATACCATGTCTGCTCCGAAGTTTTTGCACATCAGGCGGAAAGCCGGGTCGGTCACGTCTTCCATAGGGGCAAGCAATACAGGGTACTTGCCGAGGTCTATATTTTGAATCTTCATAATCTAACGGGATTTGGCTGCAAAAATACGGAAAAAAGGCTACCTTTGCGAAAAATAAGGTACGAATGTAATAATACAAATAGATTTGTTATGTCCTCTATCACTGATTTTGAAATAATGGCGCCGGTAGGTTCACGCGAGTCTCTTGCCGCAGCCATTCAGGCGGGTGCGGACTCTATTTACTTCGGTATAGAGAACCTGAATATGCGTGCCCGTTCCGCCAATACCTTTACTATTAACGATTTGCGGGAGATTGCTCAGACCTGTGATGAGCATGGTATGAAAAGTTATCTTACGGTAAATACCATTATATATGATAATGATATTCCTCTGATGCGCACCATTGTGGATGCGGCAAAAGTCGCCGGTATTTCGGCTGTGATTGCAGCGGATGTGGCTGTGATGAGTTATGCCCGGCAGATAGGGCAGGAGGTGCATTTGTCCACACAACTGAATATTTCGAATGTGGAGGCTTTGCGCTTTTATGCACAGTTTGCCGATGTAGTGGTGCTGGCGCGTGAGTTGAACTTGGAACAGGTGGCAGAGATTTACCGCCATATTCGCGAAGAGAATATCTGCGGACCGGGTGGTGAGCAGATACGCATTGAAATGTTCTGCCATGGCGCTTTGTGCATGGCGGTATCGGGCAAGTGTTATCTTTCGTTGCACGAGATGAACCATTCTGCCAACCGGGGAGCCTGTATGCAGGTGTGTCGCCGTTCCTATACGGTACGCGACAAAGAGACGGATGTAGAACTCGATATTGACAACCAATATATCATGTCGCCTAAGGACTTGAAGACTATCCATTTTATGAACAAGATGCTGGATGCCGGTGTGCGCGTGTTCAAGATTGAAGGGCGTGCCCGCGGTCCTGAGTATGTACGTACCGTAGTGGAATGCTATAAAGAAGCCATCCGTTCGTACGTGGAAGGTACATTCACCGATGAAAAGATAGCTGTCTGGGATGAACGTCTGAAAACCGTCTTTAACCGCGGATTTTGGGATGGCTATTATTTGGGACAACGTTTGGGCGAATGGACCCGGAATTATGGCTCGGCCGCTACGGAACGCAAAATCTATGTGGGTAAAGGGATTCGCTATTTCTCGAATATCGGTGTGGCGGAGTTTCTGGTGGAAGCCGCCGAAGTCAACGTGGGTGACAAACTGTTGATAACTGGGCCCACGACAGGGGCTGTCTTTACTACCCTGGAAGAAGCACGCGTGGATTTGAAGCCTGTGCAGACTGTTAGGAAAGGGCAGCATTTCTCGATGAAAGCAGATAAAATACGTCCCAGTGACAAACTCTACAAGCTGGTTTCTGTGGAGGAACTGAAGAAGTTCAAAGGCTTGGATATAGAAAACAAACGCGGCTGATTGCCCGATCGTCGATTGTCAATATATCTATGTGTCAGAGATAAAAGACGTGTTATCACGTAGGAATAAACCGTAAATATCAAAATGAATTATATTTATGAACTGAAAATGAAGGTCCGCGACTATGAGTGTGACCTGCAAGGCATTGTCAACAATGCCAACTATCAGCATTATCTGGAGCATACGCGGCATGAGTTCCTGTTGAGTACGGGTGTCAGCTTTGCCGCGCTGCATGAACAGGGTGTGGATCCGGTAGTGGCACGTATCAATATGGCTTTCAAGACACCGTTGAAAAGCGGTGACGAATTTGTGTCGAAGCTGGCTATGAAGAAAGAAGGCATCAAATATGTGTTTTATCAGGATATTTTCAGAGAGAGTGATAATAAAGTAGCCATTAAGGCGGTGGTTGAAACGGTATGTGTGGTTAACGGACGTTTAAGCGACAGCGAATTATTCGATAACGTCTTTGCCCCTTACCTCGACCATGAATAACGACGAACGCCTTTGTAGTATAGCTCTTACGCTTTGCCCCGGTATAGGACATATCGGGGCAAAGCGTTTAATAGACGGTGCGGGAAGTGCCGTCAACGTTTTCAGACAGCGTAAAGAGTTGCCGAAACTCCTGCCCGGTGTAAATCCCTCCATAGTTACTGCTCTTGACTGTCCTGCCGCTTTTATTCGTGCCGAACGCGAAATGGGGTTTGTGGAAAAGAATCGCCTGACTTGCCTTACCTTGCAGGATGAGGCCTATCCTGCCCGGCTGCGTGAATGTGAAGATGCTCCGGTTGTCCTGTTTTTTAAAGGGAATGTCGATCTTAATCGTCTGCATGTCATCAATATGGTAGGTACGCGTCGTGCTACGGAATACGGTAAGCAGTTTTGTGCGGATTTCCTACACGATTTGTCCGCGCTTCTTCCCGATGTGCTGGTGGTGAGCGGACTTGCTTATGGCATTGATATTCATGCGCATCGTGCGGCTTTGGCCAATGATATTTCCACTGTCGCCGTCTTGGCTCATGGCTTGGACCGCATTTACCCCTCGCTTCATCGCAAAACGGCTGTTGATATGCTGGCAAATGGCGGGCTGCTTACGGAGTTTCTCACCGAAACTAATCCGGATAAACATAATTTTGTCAGCCGTAACCGTATTGTGGCCGGAATGTGTGATGCAACAATTGTAGTGGAGTCTGCTGCTAAAGGAGGTTCTTTGATTACAGCCGATTTAGCTGATGGTTATCATCGCGATTGCTTTGCCATACCCGGACGAGTGACGGATACGGCTTCTATCGGTTGCAATCAGTTGATACGGGATAATAAGGCGGCGCTTGTGCAAAGTGCAGGGGAGTTTGTGAAAATGATGGGTTGGACTGATACGGAACCGTCGGTTAAGGCAGAGGGCATCCAGCGAAGTTTGTTTCCGGAGTTGACGGAAGAGGAAGAGGCTGTGGTGCGTATATTGGTCCGCCAGGGTGACTTGCATATCAATACACTTGTGGTGGAGGCGGATATTCCCGTAAACCGCATGAGTGCCTTGCTCTTTGAACTGGAAATGAAAGGAGTGGTGAAAACGTTGGTTGGAGGAGTATATCATTTATTGGCATAAAAAAAGGAGTACCGCTGTACTCCAACCTTTGTTAACCTTAAATCTAATACTATGAAAAAAATCACATGGCAAATGTATGGTTTCTTTGTATATCTTCCAAATGTTTACTCTTTTTCGGAATTTCTTTTAATTATCTTTTAATGTTATTCACTGTTTTCGCACACGATTGACATCCTGATTTCAATGGGGAATATATGCTGACGATATGATAATCCTTTGGGACAGCCTTTTCTCAGCTTCAGTAGTTTCTATGTAATAAAAAACTCTTCTACCGGTTTCCCGACAGAAGAGTTCTTTGTGATATTAATCAAATATAGTGAAAGCAAAGTGATAAACTTGAGCTTGTCCAGAGGTTTATCCGAAGCCGTATCCTATATTGTCTAAGATGTAGAAAGTACGGTTAGTCTTTCAGTTTTGCGATGATGAAGTCGCGGTTCAGACGTGCAATGTTGCTGATGGAAATGTTCTTCGGACATTCAGCTTCACAAGCACGAGTATTTGTACAGTTACCGAAACCGAGTTCATCCATTTTGCTCAACATGGCTTTGGCACGACGTAATGCTTCCGGTTTGCCTTGGGGCAACAGATTCAGCTGGCTTACCTTAGCAGAAACGAACAGCATGGCAGAACCATTCTTACAAGCAGCTACACAGGCACCACAGCCGATGCAAGAAGCGGCATCCATAGCTTCGTCAGCGATGGGCTTCGGGATCAGGATAGCATTGGCGTCCTGAGGAGCACCGGTGCGTACACTTACGTAACCACCGGCTTGCATAATTTTGTCGTATGCCGTACGGTCCACCATCAAGTCCTTGATTACCGGGAAGCCGGCAGAGCGCCAAGGTTCTACGGTGATCGTGTCACCGTCGTTGAAACGACGCATATAGATTTGGCAAGTAGTGGCACCTGTTGCAGGGCCATGTGGATGTCCGTTAATGTAGAGAGAACACATACCGCAGATACCTTCGCGGCAATCATGGTCGAATACAACTGGCTCTTTACCTTCACTAATGAGCTGTTCGTTCAGAATATCCAGCATTTCGAGGAATGAAGTATCGCCCGGGATATCTTTCATTTGGTATGTTTCAAAAGCGCCTTTTGCTTTTGGACCCTTTTGGCGCCATACCTTGAGCGTAAATGATATATTTTTATCCATTTTCTTTAATTCTTTAAATGTTCAACTTCCCGATTAGCTCTTATAGTTACGAGTCTGTACCTTGATTGCTTCGTAAACCAGCGGTTCTTTCAGCAATACCGGAGCCTTTTCATCAGAGCCTTGGTATTCCCAGCAAGCAACGTAGAAGAAGTTTTCGTCATCACGTTTAGCTTCGCCTTCTTCTGTCTGGTATTCTTCGCGGAAGTGGCCACCACAGCTTTCGTCGCGGTTCAGGGCATCGTATGCCACCAGTTCGCCCATTGTTATGAAGTCGTACAGACGGATAGCCTTGTCGAGTTCTACGTTCATGCCTTCTTTGTCGCCGGGGATGAAGAGGTTGGTTTCGAATTCCTTACGGATTTCTTTCATTTTCTTCAATCCTTCTTTCAATCCTTCGGCTGTACGTCCCATACCGACGTATTCCCACATAACGTGGCCCAGTTCCTTGTGGATAGAGTCTACGGACTTCTTACCCTTGATGTTCATCATCCAGTCAATCTTCTCCTGGATGGCTTTCTCTGCAGCTGCAAATTCAGGCAGGTCGGTAGAGAAGCGGGGAACGGTAATCTGGTCAGCCAGATAGTTCTGAATAGTGTAAGGCAATACGAAATAACCGTCGGCCAGACCTTGCATCAATGCGGAAGCACCGAGGCGGTTGGCGCCATGGTCGGAGAAGTTACATTCACCGATAGCGAACAAGCCCTTGATAGAAGTCTGCAGTTCGTAGTCAACCCAGATACCGCCCATTGTGTAGTGGATGGCAGGGTAAATCATCATCGGGTTCTCATAGGGGCTTACGTCGGTGATTTCTTCATACATATCGAAAAGGTTACCGTAGCGTTGAGCCACAACATCCTTGCCCAGACGGTTGATTGCATCGCTAAAGTCGAGGAATACGGCCAGGCCGGTATTGTTTACGCCGAAGCCTTTGTCACAACGTTCTTTGGCGGCGCGGCTGGCAACGTCGCGCGGAACGAGGTTACCGAATGCCGGATAACGGCGTTCCAAGTAGTAGTCGCGGTCTTCCTCAGGAATATCTTTTCCTTGTAGAGTGCCTTCTTGCAGTTTCTTGGCATCTTCCAGTTTCTTCGGAACCCAGATGCGACCGTCGTTACGCAGTGATTCGGACATCAAAGTCAGCTTAGACTGCTTGTCGCCATGAACGGGGATACATGTCGGGTGAATCTGTACGTAAGCGGGGTTAGCCATCCATGCACCCTTGCGGTAGCAGGAAATAGCTGCCGTACAGTTACAAGTCATGGCGTTGGTAGAGAGGAAATATGCGTTTCCATAACCACCGGTGGCGATAACTACTGCATGGGCTGCAAAGCGTTCCAGCTTACCGGTTACAAGGTTCTTTGCAATGATACCGCGGGCACGTCCCTCCACGAGAACAACGTCTTGCATTTCATAGCGTGTAAACAGTTTTACAGTACCTACGTTTACCTGGCGGCTCAGTGCGGAGTATGCACCCAACAACAGTTGTTGGCCTGTCTGACCTTTAGCGTAGAATGTACGTGAAACCTGTGCGCCACCGAAAGAACGGTTGTCGAGCAAGCCACCGTATTCGCGAGCGAAAGGAACACCTTGTGCAACGCATTGGTCGATGATAGCGTTTGATACCTCAGCCAGACGGTAAACGTTAGCTTCGCGGGCACGATAGTCACCACCCTTTACTGTATCGTAGAACAAACGGTAAACGGAGTCACCGTCGTTTTGATAATTCTTTGCTGCATTGATACCACCTTGTGCAGCAATAGAGTGCGCACGACGCGGAGAGTCTTGGATGCAGAAATTAAATACTCTGAAACCCATTTCACCGAGAGAAGCGGCAGCGGAAGCACCGGCAAGTCCGGTTCCTACTACGATGATGTCCAAACGGCGTTTGTTGGCAGGGTTCACTAATTTTTGATGAGCTTTATAGTTAGTCCATTTCTCAGCTACCGGTCCTTCCGGTATTTTAGAATCTATCTTAGTCATAATGCTATTACAATTTAATCATTTACAATAATTTATCAGCAAGCGCCGCTACACATCAATGATTTGATGAAGAATACGACAACTACCAGAGCGAAGCATACAACAACGATAGTGGAATAGATGTTGGAGATACATTTCCAACGGTTGATCCATACTTTGTTGTTCCAGCCCAAAGACTGCATGGAGCTCCAGAAACCGTGAGTCAGGTGGAACCACAATGCACCCAGCCAAATGAGGTAAAGCACTACGAATACCGGGTTGGAGAAGGTGTTCTGAATGTGATAGACACCGTTGGCAGCATAAGACAGCGTGAGCATGTCGGTGTGTACACCCATATTGTGCATCAATTCGGGAAGCTGCATTTTTGCCCAAAAGTTTACCAGATGCAGACCCAGACCAACAATTACGATGATACCCAGCACAAGCATGTTTTGAGAAGCCCATTCCACCGTTTTCGGCTTGTCTACTACGGCATAACGTTCATTACCACGTGCTTTACGGTTTTGCATAGTTAGCCAAAAAGCGTAGATGATGTGGATGATGAACAAGGCAGCCAAACCAACGGTAGCTACTAATGCATACCAGTTTGCTCCCAAGAACTCACAAACCATGTTGTAGCCGTTGGCCGAAACCAATGCAACAAGGTTCATCGCCATGTGAAATGTCAGAAACAGGACAAGGGCGATACCGGTAACGCTCATCACCACTTTCCTTCCTACAGATGAATTACTTAACCACATAAATGATTGAATTTAAATTATTTAATAGTTAGAAAATATATTCTTTAAATACAGCATTATTAATTTTTTGCAAAGGAAAAGCAAACTGAGAGCAAAATAAAATGAGCTTGTTCATTTTTTATGCCGGGGTGGAGCTTTTCTTTGCATATTTTTCTGCAAAAATAGAGGAAATACCTTGATAAAACAAGGAATTAAAGAAATAATTCCGTAATCGGTGGACAACGAAGTTTGCAGGCAAGCAAGTTGGCTTATTCGTCTTCCTGTTCTTTGTTGTGTTCTTTACAGATAATAGTGATGTTTTCGCCATTGGCGGCACGCTTTCGTAAGGAACGGGGAGTGTCTCCAAAAGAGTCTTTGCAGAAATGAGCAAAGTGAGATAATGAATCGAAACCGTAACGGCTACTGATTGCGGAAATACGCTGTTTAGTGTATCGCAGGTCATCCAGAATCCCCTCGCGTTTCTTATCCAAAATCCATTCGTATACAGGGACGCCGTACATGTTTTTGAATAGCCGGCGAAAAGTAGTAGTGGTGTATCCCCCAAGGTGGGCAAACTCTTCTACATTTTTCACCTTGTCGTAGTTTTGCATAACGAAGTAGTGGAAACTTTCCGTATATGTGCTGATTGGATAGAAAAAAGTACAGATCTGCTGGATCGGATAATAGCAGATTAAAATATAAATTATTTCCTGGCATTTGATGTCAAGATACTTGCCGCATGTGTTCGGTTGTTCTTTGAAGTATTCTGTTAGATCATCGAGTAATCTTCCCAGTTTAGGGATAACTGTCAAAGGTGTATACGTCAACGGGGCATGAGCTATCTCAAGTATTTCTTTGTAACGCTCTTCGCAAAGGAAAGTAAGCTCTGTGAACCAATAGACAAGGCATTCAACATCAGTCAGAGCCAATAATTCCACTTTGGAACCGATAGCTTGCAGGATGCATTGGTTGCTTTGCAGGGTAGTTCCGGGATATTCTTCACTATTGATAAGCAATTCGCCTTTCAATATGAACATTATACAGTTTTGTGTACACTTTTCGGCAGGGGAATGATGTCCTTTAGAATATTGGTTATATATCAATGCTCCTTGGGACGTTTTAGGACATAGCGCACAATCCATCTGCCGAGAGTAACAACTATTTAATGTCATGAAATAGAATATGTGAATGTATTAATATGTAATTGTGGCAACAAAGATAAGATAAATTTGCGAATACTCTAAAGATTTCGGCTATCTTTGCGCCCAACTAATAGATTGGTTTTATGAGAAAAACTGTTTTTTTTGTATTTTTTGTTTCCTTAGTTGTATCTAATCTCTCTGCACAGAATTGGGATATTAATACATTGCACCGGGTGAATAGCTGGGATAATAAGTTTGTCCGCAATTATAATAAATTTATTTCACGCTCTGAACCTTATGTAGCCATAGGGGTTCCGGTAGCTATGGCTTTGACGGCGTGGGCCAAAAAAGACAAAAATTTATTGAAAGATGCCGTATATGTAGGAACAAGTGTGGCAGGTGCATTTGTAGTGACCTATGGTATGAAATATCTTGTTGATCGTGAACGCCCGTATGAACGCTATCCGGATAGGGTACATCCGTATAGTCATGAGAGCAGTCCTTCATTTCCGTCGGGGCATACCGCGACAGCTTTTGCGCTTGCCACTTCTTTATGCGTAAAATACCCTAAATGGTACGTGATAGCGCCTTCTGCTTTGTGGGCTTGTTCGGTTGGGGTATCACGTATGAATGAAGGAGTGCATTACCCTTCGGATGTATTGGCGGGCGCTGCTATCGGTGCCGGCTGTGCGATTGTGAATATTTATGTGAACCGCTGGCTGAATCAATGGCTGTTCGGGAGCAAGTAAAAGAAACTTTATTATTTCACCATCTTTTCATACATTCCCTCATTCAGCACTTTCAAGGCTTGTATCACACTGTTGTTCGTGGTGTTCATTATTTGAAAGTATTCGTTCATGTCCCATAAGTCTCTGGCAATTAATGCCTTTAGTTGAGTTTTGATAAGCGGCAGAGATTGCTGGTATTGCTTCTCGTCAAACTTAATCTTTTCCTTATCGGCAAGGGTCTGCATGTTTGCTAACACTTCATCGCTGATTTCAAACTTATTATTGAACGTTTCAAACTTCTTGTATTTGTTTTGTAGCTCTTTTCGGTGGTCTTCTATAAATTTCATTGTAGTTTTGATAACTACACCCTTAGCTACGAGGTTCCGGTGGTAATCCGAATATTGAGTAGTATCTATCGGGACGAAAAAGTCGGGCATAATGCCACCGCCGCCGTAGACGGTACGTGCTAATTTCTTTGTTTGATATTTGAGGGAATCGGGGAAATGTATGCTGTCAGCATGCATTAACTCGCCATGATTAAAGCGGTCTATCAATTCTTGATTGTATTTTTCCAAAGTGTCCTCTCCATTAAGTTTTCCGTCAAGGTTGGCAGTTTTGTCATAAGGTTTTTGTATGCAGCGGCCGGAAGGGGTATAGTAGCGTGCGATGGTCAGGCGTATCATGGAGCCGTCCGGCAGGTCGATAGGGCGTTGCACCAATCCTTTGCCGAAAGTTCGGCGGCCTACAATAACTCCTCTATCCCAATCCTGAATGGCTCCGGTTACGATTTCACTGGCAGATGCGGAATACTCATCCACTAAAACGATGAGGCGCCCGTCTTTAAAGTTACCGTTTCCTTTAGCGTAGAAATTGCTGCGGCGTGCTGCCCGCCCTTCGGTATAGACGATAAGGTCCTTTTGCTGCAGGAATTCATTAGCCAAGTCGATAGCGGCGTTCAGATACCCCCCACCGTTTCCTTGCAAGTCAAGTATCAAGTCTTTCATTCCCTTTTTTTGTAACTGTTTCAAGGCTTTAAGGAACTCTTCGGGAGTGGTTGCTCCAAAACGGTTGATACGGATATAGCCTGTTTGGGGCTGTATCATATATGAGGCATCCAAACTAAGGATAGGTATCTTATCCCGTTTTACGGTAAAATACAAAGGCTCGTTTACTCCGCGACGCACAATTGTCAGTTTAACTTCAGAACCTTTTGCGCCACGCAACCGGCTCATTATCTCTTCCGTACTCATTTTGACCCCGGCGATAGCGGAATCGTTGACTGCTATGATACGGTCACCGGCAAGAATACCCACCTTCTCCGAGGGACCGTTGCTGACAGGCTGTACCACAAGCAGCGTATCTTCTATCATTTGGAATTGAACGCCGATACCTTCAAAGTTACCTTGTAGGGGCTCATTCATTTTCTTTACCTCTTCAGCATCGTTATAGGTGGAGTGTGGGTCGAGTTGTGCCAACATCTTGATAATGGCTTCTTCCACCAGTTTATTTTCATCAACGGAATCAACATAGAGATTGGCGATGGCAAACTCTGCCATTTGCAATTTGCGAATAGCTTCATTACCTGCTTTTTGGGCTTGTGCTGTTATAGCACATATACATATTATAATAGTAAAAATCTTCTTCATTATTTTTATCACTAATCACTTATACCGTCATTGCTAATCACTAATCATATCATCACTCATCTCCATTCCTTCCGGAATGAACATACTTATGTCTTTCCCGAATTGCAGCAGTTCGCGTACGGTAGTCGAACTTACGCAAGTCAACTCCGGTTCCGTAAAGAGCAGGATGGTTTCTATTCCGGTCAGCTTGCGGTTTATATCCGCAATTGTTTCCTCGTACTCAAAATCCTTTACTGTGCGTATTCCGCGTATAATCAGGTTGGCACCCACTTCCTTGGCAAAGTCGATGGTCAGGCAATTGTACGACTGTACTATGATGCGCGGCTCGTTCCGGTAGTAATCCCGTATCATTTTTTCGCGCTTTTCAATGGGGAAATGCGTATTCTTATTCTCGTTGATACCTATTCCTATGACGATTTCGTCTATGAAAGTCAGTGCGCGACGCACTACCGAGGAGTGGCCGATTGTAAACGGGTCGAATGTACCCGGAAAGATTGCTCTTCTCATGATGCTAAATCTTCTTCTATAACCAGGTTGTCAATGATAAAGTTCTGCCGTTCCATGGTGTTCTTGCCCATGTAGAATTCCAATAACTCTTTTACTAAATCAGTCTTGCGCAGTGAAACTTGTTCCAGACGCATATCTTTGCCGATGAAATGTTTGAATTCATCCGGTGAGATTTCTCCCAGACCTTTGAAGCGGGTGATTTCCGGGTTCGGGCCAAGTTCTTCGATCGCTTTTATCCGTTCGTCTTCTGTATAGCAATAGTTTGTTTTCTTTTTGTTGCGTACACGAAATAGTGGGGTCTGCAAGATATATACGTGTCCTTTCTTTATTAAATCAGGGAAGAACTGAAGGAAGAATGTAATGATTAACAGGCGAATATGCATCCCGTCCACATCGGCATCAGTGGCAACAATCACTTTGTTGTAGCGAAGCCCTTCAATTCCGTCTTCGATGTTCAATGCTGCTTGCAACAGATTGAACTCTTCGTTTTCATAAACCACTTTCTTGGTCAGTCCGTAAGAATTGAGAGGCTTGCCACGTAAGCTGAATACGGCTTGCGTGTTTACGTCGCGGCTTTTGGTGATAGAGCCGCTGGCAGAATCGCCCTCTGTGATGAAGATACACGAATCTGTCTCCTGTTCCTTACCTTTCCCGTCACTCAGATGGAAACGGCAGTCACGTAGCTTACGGTTATGCAGGTTGGCCTTCTTAGCTCGTTCGCGGGCCAACTTGGTTACTCCGGCAATGGCTTTACGTTCTTTTTCGGAGTCCTGTATCTTTTGCAACATAACTTCGGTTACCAACGGGTTTTTGTGAAGGAAATTGTCCACTTCCGTTTTAATGAAATCGCCCACATATTTGTTTACGGTCGGACCGTCGGGCCACATATTGTTGGAGCCGAGTTTTGTTTTGGTTTGGCTTTCGAACATGGGCTCTTCCACATCAATGGCAATGGCGGCCACCAGTCCGTTGCGGATGTCGGCATAGTCCTGGTTCTTGTTGTAGAATTCTTTGATAGTACGGGCGATATGTTCTTTCAATGCAGTTTGATGCGTACCGCCTTGTGTGGTATGCTGTCCGTTTACGAAAGAATAATATTCCTCTCCGTATTGGTTGGTGTGTGTAAAAGCTATCTCGATGTCTTCGCCTTTCAGGTGGACAATATCATAAAGGCCCTCACTGGTCATGTTGTCTTTCAACAAGTCTTCCAGTCCATGGCGGGAGATGATCCGCTGTCCGTTGTAGATGAAGGTCAGTCCCGTATTAAGATAAGTGTAGTTACGCAACAGTGTTTCTACAAATTGGTTCTGGAAAGAGTAGTTGAGGAAGAGGGTGTTGTCCGGTTCAAAGAAGATATAAGTACCATTTTCTTCTGTGCTGTCTTCCGTTACATCACTTTGCAGTACTCCTTTTTCAAAAATTACGGTACGTACTTTGCCGTCACGATAACTCCGTACTTCAAAACGGCTGCTGAGTGCGTTGACGGCTTTGATGCCGACACCGTTCAGACCGACGCTTTTTTTGAAGGCTTTGCTGTCGTATTTCCCGCCGGTATTCAGTTTGCTGACTGCTTCTACCAGTTTTCCTTGCGGAATGCCCCGTCCGTAATCACGTACACTTACGCGGAGATTGTCCTCGATGTTGACTTCAATACGTTTGCCGACACCCATTTTAAATTCATCGATGCTGTTGTCCATCACTTCTTTCAGCAATACGTAGATACCGTCATCATTCTGCGAACCGTCGCCAAGGCGGCCTATGTACATGCCCGAACGGACACGAATATGCTCCATGTCGTCCAAATGGCGAATGTTATCTTCGTTGTATTCCACTTCGTTGCTGCCGATGTTTGCACTGGTTGCCTTTTCCTCGTAATCGGCGGAAGCTTCCAATGGCAAAGTCATATTATTATCTTCCATAGAAAAACATCTTGTATTGTAAGCATTGATATTCCGCAAAGTTAATAAGAAAATCAATAAAAACACCTATGTAAACAAATATATGCCCTGAAACTTTGCCATATTTAATATGGAATAAAGAGATTTTGGCAACGAAAAAATGGTACTCTATCTAAAAGATCCACAATTTTTTAGATTGCTTTGATAAATGCTCTTCTCCTCTTGTGTTGTTCGGTTTTGAAGTATTCCCACTGTGCCTGTACTTTTCCATTCAACTCCAGTTCCGGGTTACTCTCTGCAAACACAAAACCCAGTTTCTGATAGACGGGGATTAAGTCGGAAAACAGCAAAGCATTTACACCTTTATTCTGATATTCGGGTTTTACGGCTACGAGTAACAAGTCCAGCATCTTGGCGCGACGTTTCATGAACAAGGCTTTCAGCAGGTGATACCAACCGAAAGGCAATAAACGCCCATGAGACTTTTGTAGAGCTTCCGATAGGGAGGGCATGGAGATACCTACGGCTACCAGTTTGTCTTCGGCATCTGTAACCAGTGTCACCATACGCAGGTCAAGAATGGGCAGGTACATTTTTACATATTGGTCAATCTGGCGCTGTGACAAAGCTGAGTAACCGTACAACGGGCTGTATGCTTCGTTCATCAGTTCAAAAATGGCTTGTCCGTAGTCATGGGCAATCTTCTTGGCAGAAGAGTATTTCTTGATTTTGAGATTATATTTGCGTTGGATTAGTTCCGAGATACGTTTGTGCTTGTCGGGTATGGCATCAGGAATGTAAATCTTGTATTCCACCCAATCGGCATCTTTCTCAAATCCCATACGTTCCATGTGCTGCGGGTAGTAAGGATAGTTATAGGTGGTTGCCATTGTGCTGAGCTGATCGTAACCTTCGATGAGCATGCCTTCCGCATCAAAATCGGTAAAGCCTAACGGGCCCTGTATGTGGGTCATCCCTCGTTCTTTGCCCCATTCTTCGACAGTATGTATAAGGGCTTCAGATACTTCGGGGTCGTCGATAAAATCAATCCAGCCGAAGCGTACCTCTTTCTTGTTCCAAGTCTGGTTGGCTTTTTGATTGATGATGGCGGCTACGCGTCCTACGATTTTGTTGTTCTTATAAGCAAGAAAATAATCGGCTTCACAAAATTCGAAAGCCGCATTTTTCTTCTTGTTGAAAGTTTTGAGCATATCATCGTAAAGATCGGGTACTGAATACGGATTGCTTTTGTATAGTTCGTAATTAAAGCGGATAAACTGTTTCAGCTCTTTCTTCGTGGAGACTTTTTTAATTGTAATTGCCATAGTTGTATGTTGTTATGAGTGGGCAAAGATACGGAAAATCTTTAAAGTCCGTTGTCTTACAGGCTATAAATGAGGAATGTTGTATATGCAATGTAACAAAGCACCATGATACTTCCTTCGATACGGGTGATGGTGCGTTTGGCAAAAAACAGCCCGAACATCCAAAGCAGTATGCCCGATCCTATCAGTACCCATAGGTCCAAATTAGTAATGCCTGTCAGGTGTAATGGCGTTATGGAAGCACTGCACCCTAATACGAAGAATACATTGAACAAATTGCTTCCCACTACATTACCGATGGCTATTTCCGGATTTTTCTTTAAAGCTGCGACGATGGACGTGGCAAGTTCGGGGAGCGATGTGCCACCCGCTACTAATGTCAGTCCGATAACGGACTCGCTCACTCCCAGATTACGCGCAATGCCGCTTGCACCGTCTACAAAGAGACTTCCGCCGGCAATCAGTGCGCCGAGCCCTCCCAGGATATAGAGAATGGATTTCCAAAGCGGCAGTTGCTTGATGCTCTCCTCATCGCCGGCGGCTTCCTCAGGAGTGTGCGAGGCGATAGCAAAAGTGTAGCTCATGAAAATTGCAAAGAAACAGAGCAACAACAGGCCATCGGTGATGCTGAGGATATTAGCTTCGTCTTCATTCAGGAATATGTCGTTGGCACAAATCAGCAAGGCTATGGAGGAGAGGATGCACAAAGGTATTTCTTTCTGCAGTGTATTTCGGGTTACGGCAATGGGGGCAAACAGTGCGGTGCAGCCCACAATCATCAGTGTATTGAAGATATTGCTTCCTACTACATTGCCAATGGCGATGTCTGCGCTTCCTTTCAGTGCGGAAGATACGCTGACCGTTAATTCAGGGGCGGAGGTCCCGAAAGCAACGATTGTCAGTCCGATAACGATATTAGGTATATGAAACCGTTTGGCGACAGATGCTGCTCCGTCTGTCAGTCCGTTTGCTCCCAATAAAATGAGAAGGAGTCCTCCTACAAGTAATAGAATGTTCATGGAATATATTGTTTTGCGGACAAAGATAGTGCAAACCAATAGTAGAATAAAATGAACCGGTTCATTTTTTGTGAAATATAAGAGGACTCTCGTCTTTTCTAATTAGAAGGGCTATTTGTTGCGTGTCACTGTATGCAGCACATTGCCGTCTTTGTCGATCATGCGCAGTTCCAAAGTTTTTTTATTGGCAGATACAATGGAGAAGCCGGATGCAGGGCTGCAAAACACAGTGCCTTCAATGGGTTTGACCTTGCGGCTGAGTGAACCGGAGGAATTGGTGATATAATCGATATTGCTGCCTGGTACGCGGACGTGCTGGAAGTTGTGGATATGCCCGCAGATGTACATATCCACTTTGTGCTTGCGGAGTATCGGGTCGAGACGTGCCTGCATATCCAGACGTTCACTCTCGTCTTTGGGAGTTTCGGCATAAATGGGATGGTGTCCGGCAACAATTATCCAGTCTTCTTTGGCAGAAGTCAAGACGGAGTCTATCCATGCCAGTTGTTGCTGGTAATCCTGTTTGCAAGCATCGGGATAGGTTTCTTTTTCATTGCGGTATTTGTCTATCAGCGGAGCAGTATCTATCCAAACCACCCGGATAGTCATGTCCTTGTCTGCGAAAGTTTTAGTATAGTAGCGTGCAGGCATTGTCCAGCGGCGGCTGACATTTGAATAATCCTGTACGGCCTGTGTATTGCCGCGGTATTCGTGATTGCCCAGCAGTGGAAACCAGTCTATCATCAGTTCGGGATGACTGTAAATCAGTTCGTAATTGGTCATCCACAGCGGGTCGTTGACGGAGCGTACGCCTTCAAAGTGGTGTACGTCGCCTGTGGCGAGTACGAATTCCGGGTCTGCGCCGTTTTCCGCCATAACTCCCATTAGTTCGGCAATGGTTTTCTGGTCATAATAACCGTTACGCCCTAAGTCGTTGGCTACATAAAAGTTGAACTTCTTGTCGAATACGGAATAATCAGTGATTTGGGCGGTTGCCAGATTGCCCAACAGGGCGACGAATAATAAAAGGAATATTTTCTTCATTGTTTTGATATTGTTTTTTCATTACAGAGATACAGTGTTTCACTGAGTTCTTTCACTTAGCTTCCACTAAAGGAAATACTTTGTGAAGTTCTGTACGCTCTGTGATGCATTGTATATTTAGAAATTAATTTTCACTCCGGCGTTCACTTTTACGCCATAGTATTCAGCTTGCATGGTGCGGTCCTTTGTACCCTGATAGTAACGGAGCGGTTGGTTCAGCAGGTTGTTGGCTTCGGCATAGAAGGTTGTCTTGATTTTCTTGCCGAAAGTGTAGCTGGCGTTGGCATCCATATAATTCACTTTGTCGTAGTAACGGTCATAGAAAGCGCTTTCGCCCATTTCGTCAATAAACTCGGAAGCGAAGTTGTAGCTTAAACGTATGTTCAGTCCGGCTTTTTCGAAATAGAGTGAGGCATTGGCTGTGTGTGCCGGTGACCCCGGCATACTGAGACCTTCTTCGTTTTCGCGACCTTCAAAGTTGAAGTCTTCTATGCGGGAATGGGTATAAGTATAGGTTCCGTAGAAGCCGATACACTTCAAGGCAGGAGCAATGAAGCTGAAATCACGTTGGTAAGAGAGCTCTATGCCGAACAGATTGGCATTGCCTGCGTTTTTGGGCTGCGTGAAGCGGGTATATACGTTACCTTGGTATTCGTAGTTGTTACTGATTTGATTTACAATGAAATCGTCGATCTTCTTGTAGAAGACACCGGCGCTGACCAGACCGATACTGCGGAAATAATAGTCGGCACTCAAGTCGAAGTTATAAGACATGGCGGGCTTCAGTTCCGGGTTACCGATGGTGATTTCATTGTCGGAGCGTTTGATGTTTACGCTTGGTACAAGGGCCGAATACTTAGGGCGTGACAGTGTTTGGGTGAATGAGCCGCGTACTTTGAAGTCCTCGTTTACGTTCCATTTCATGAGCAAGGACGGCAGAAAGTTGATGTAACTGTTATGGCGGCGTTCGGTTTTGCTGGTGATGTCTTCATCGGCATCATAAGTACGCCCGGTATAGGCCAAGTTGGTATTTTCGATACGAAGGCCGGACATCAGCTCCACGCGGTCTGTTATTTTCTGGTCAAAGCGGACATAGCCGGAACTGACTGTTTCGCGGGCTTCAAAGTTTCCGGCCAATTCTTCCTGCACCTGTTCTTTCTCGAACAGTGAAGTATTGTTGAGATCTAATGAGCCTGTATATTCTTTGCCGGCATAAATACCTGCCTGATACTTGTTGTTGGGCATGAAGTGTTTGTTGGATTGGTCTACGGTATTTTTAAGGCTGTTTTCCATGAAAGCATCCTCATTCAGCGGGGAGTATTCGTAGAAGTTCACTTCTTTATCTTTGGTTTTACGCACTACCTTTGCGCCGAACTTCAGTTTGTTGCCGTTCTTGAACGGAAGTTTGAAGTTGGCGGAGAATTTCAAGTCTTGTTCTTTGATGTCTTCCTGTTGTTCGGTCAGTTCTTTCAGGCTGAACTCGTCGTTCAGGGTCATTGTGGAACCGTCTTTGGGAGTGGCAAACGGCTGGCGTTCATTGCTCAGGTCTACATTGAACTTCTGTTTCTTGAGTTGGAAGTCGATGTAGCGTTCGTTGGGACGTTCTTCGCTGGCTTTGGCATAACTGGCGTGCCAGTCCATGGCGAACGGACCGAAAAGATGTTCGCCTCCGAGGGCAAAATCCATGGTTCGCTGGCGTTCCAGGCGTGCATTGCGGTTATCGGGTGTTCCGGCTTTTGTTTGTATGCGTACGGTGGCGCTGCCGTCTGCTTCAAGGTCTTTCAGATTGGTACGGTAACGGTTTTCCCAGTCGTTACGGTTGTTGAAGATACCCTTGAAAGTCAGTTTGTGGTTGGCGTTGATGTCCCAGTCCAGGGCGGCGGAGTAACTCTGCCGTTCGCGGGTTACGTAGTACTGGCGTATTTGATAGTCGTTGACATATGTTTTGCCATCTTCGTCCTGTTCCCATGTAAACTCGGTGTCGTAAGACCCGGAAGGAGAGTCTTGGTAGGAGGCAGATATCATCAGTCCTAATTTGTCATTGAAGAAACGGTCGCCATAGGTGAATCCCAAGTTCAACTGTGCTTTTTCGCTAATCCAGTTGTAACCTGTGCCTGCGGTTGCGGCAATGGTGCGTTTATAAGGTGAGTTCTTTGTTATCAGATTGATGGAACCGCCAATGGCATCGGCATCCATATCCGGAGTTACCACCTTATTTACTTCGATAGTCTGAATCATGTCTGCCGGAATCAGGTCAAGCTGTACGTTACGTGTGTCGCCTTCGGCAGAGGGTATGCGATTGCCGTTGATCGTTACGGAACTTAAATCGGCGCTTGTCCCGCGGACTTGTCCGAAACGGGCCTCTCCCTGGTCATACTGCACGTTAATTCCGGAGATACGCTTCAGGGCATCGCCGATGTTGGAGTCGGGAAACTTGCCTACTTGGTCGGCAGATACTACATTGGTAATTCCCAAATTGCTCTTTTGGGCGTTGATGGCACGACGTTGCCCTTGGAAGGCTCCGCCTACAACTACCTCCTGAAGTTCAACCCCTTCGTTCAGTACTACGTCTTTTTCTAAAGTACGTCCGGCAGGAATGGTGATTTTCAGTTCTACGGGTGAGTAGCCCACGTAGCTCACCTTTACTGTATAAGTTCCCGGGTCGAGGTTGGGGAATGTGTAGAAGCCGTTGACGTCGCTTGTTACTCCGGTGTGTAGTTTTTCGATATAGATTGAAGCACCCGGGAGAGTTTGCTTTGTTACATCAATGATACGGCCGCGCACCGTACCTTGTTTAACAATATTTGCTTTTTCATCGGCCATTGCCGCGTTGCCGGACGTTGCGAATAAGAGCAAGAATAAGAATGCTTTTACAAATTGTTTCATACTTGTTATTATCTGTTAATAATTTGCGGCAAAAGTAGAGGTATGCCGTTACGTGCGGTTTACGGGAGGTTGAAGAAAGGGTAACAATTAGGTTACAAACTCATTACAGGAGCGAGTGGAGTGGCTGGACAATGCAATCAACAATATGTAATAATAGCATCAACAAACATTTATCTTTAAATAGGTGTCAGTAAGAAAGTAAAAACAACTTTCTGCTGACATCTTTGTTTTTCGAGATAGAGTGGAATAGAGGAATGTGGTATGGAAAGAGAATAAATATTGCAGTTGTTCTGCATAATATACGTGCTTTATGCAGTTTCTTCCGAAGAAAAGTTAATATCATAGTAGCAGGTTGTTAATATGATGCCGGCAAAACATTCACTTCTTGCCGACAAAACATCAACTTCCTCTACGTAAAGTTCATGTTTGGCCGTATAAAGTAGAACTTTACGTTGGTAAAAGTGAAATTAATGGAATAAGATAAGGGCTTTTCCATTTATTAGAAGAACCCATATTTCGCTATCTTTCTACAAGATAGTAAGTTGTGAAATCCCGTTCGCGTATTTCTGCTTAGACGGGCAATCGGGCGTAAATAATGCATCCTGATGCGGGTGGAAATACAAAGTGTCAAAATGAAAACGAAAGTTGCCCTATGGTTGGCAAATAATAAGCACTTTCTTTTCGTTCGCCAATGTGGTAGCGAATAAATAAGTGTCGCCGCCTTCAGCCAGTTTCAGCCGTTTGCGCAGTTCGGCTACGCTGGCGGGAAAATTGCGTACGGTGAGGTTGGCTTTTTTCCCCGTTCCTAACAGTTCTTTGAGTTCTTTCTTGTTGAGGCTGCTGCTACCGGTGATTAGGAACCTGCGTCCGGGAAAGTCCGGTATATATTCGTCGGAAGTATAAAGGTGGCTGTTAGGGTGCAGCTTTTCTACATTATATATAGATGAAACGCTGCGGAAGGCTCCGGCTTTCAGAATGGAGGCATTAGGTTCGTACAGATACGTTTTTAATGTGGAGGTATACGGACATGAGTATTCTTTTTCTTGCTGCCGGGTGAATAAGAGGCATTGAGTTGTTTGCGATGTCATGAGATTGATGCAATGAATGGGAACTTCCTCGGAGGATAGATGCGTTTCGCGCCCCAATACGAGCAGAAGCTCTTTGCATTCATTATTGACGGAAACAATGTGGGCGACTTGTACATGTTTCAAATCATGCAATGCGAGGGCCAAATCCAGCATGGGAGAGAGCTTGACCAAGACATGCGGGGCTTTTTCAAGTAATAAATCCTCTAAAGCGGAAACGTCGGGTTCGCAGTCGCTGATAGCTACTGTTTTACCACCACGTCCGTCACGCCGGGCAGGATCTATGAATATCCAGTCCACAGATTCCATTTCTTGCAGATAGCGGATGCTGTCTTCGTGGCAGACAGAGATGTGGTCCAGCCCCAAAGCGGGAAAGTTATGTCGGGCAATCTCACAAAGTGCTTCTTGGCGTTCCACGTAAGTGGCTTTTCGGAAGCAGGAGGACAAAAAAGCGCAGTCGATGCCGAAGCCGCCAGTGAGATCGGTGAGAGATTCCGTTGGTTCGGGAGTATTATTCTCTTCGGAACTCTGTCGCCCTGCTTCCAACAGGTGTCTTATAATCTCTGCCTTGTATCGCGCTGTCATTTCGGAGGAGCATTGCTCCAGAGAAAGGTGGACTGGGTAGAGTATGTTTTCGTTTTCGGCCCATGCAGGTATCTTCTCTTTGGCAATCTGCCAGCCAAAGATCTGCGTGATGGCGGCAGGCATATCCACCGAGGGATAACGGTGTGCCTGCAAAGCAAGGAGTCGTACATCTTCCCGACGGTGTGTGCGGATGAAGTGTAGAGTGTCTTGGCTATGTATTTCAGTCATTCGGGGCTTTTCCATTTTGTTTTATAACTTAGAGTCCAGAAAATGGCCGTATTGATTAATCAGGAATTCATGGGGATTTTCTAAATTAACAATGTAATTCAGCAGTTTCTGTTCCTGAATTATGTCATATGCTTTTGCAAACATTTGGTCCTTTCTCAATAAATCTTTTGAGATGAATGTCTTGAATATGTAAATGTGTTCTTCACGACTGATAATATCGCCTATTGCGTATCCGTCTTGAAAACTTATGGCGCATGTATTCTGTCCTAAACCGGAGACTCTCATAATACCTAAATAGCTGTTCTTTATATATTGATTGATAAGTTCTTGCTTACTAATCTCAGTGTCCTTTACGAATCTTGAATGATATCGGGAGAAAAAATGAGGTGGAAATATATAGATATTATGCTCACCTGCAATGATATATTCGTAAACATAAGTGCCTTCTTCTGTTTGTACCTCGGATGCGGCAATACATGCAGCGTCTTTAGAAAATTTTTTGTTTATTGCATAGTAATATATAAACCAATCATTATTTGTTGTCTTACTGAAGTAATGGATAGGATTGAATATCATTGGCAAGCAATGGCTTTTGATAATTGCCCTGTGTATTTTGGAATCATAATTCCTTCTAAGATAAGGGACTATATTGTCGAATATATCTTTTTGCATCTCCCTTCTGAGTGTAAAAGGGTTCATTGTTCTTGTTATCATTCTGGAGTAATTGATATTTTGTTACAAAGATAACCAAAACAAATTGTTCTGCACTAATATAAGTCAACTTCAATGTTTGATTTATATTATTTGTGAGATTAGTCTGAGAAAGTCAGGTGGAATGCATCCGGGCTTGCCGGAAATGGAGATTGTTGAGGCTTTAAGGAATTATCCGGTACTTCTTTTGGGCTGTCTGCCGGCTGACGCGGTTGAAGTGCCACCATTCACAGGGAAGCGTGCGGAAACCGGCTTCTTTCATCACCTTGCGCAAGAGCCGGCGGTTCTCCAGTTCGTGTATGGTGAGCTTGCCGGTTCGTACCAATTGTTCTTCTTCGGTGATGTGTGCCTCCTTGCCGAGATAATCTACGGGAGTACCCATTGGAAGTGGCTGCCCTTGTGCATCGACAATGCTGATGTCTACAGCCATACCGTAGTTGTGCAGGCCACCGCCGCGCGCAGGATTGGATACGTATATATATTGGGGAGTTCCTTTTACGATGTTCCACATTTTTTGTTGGACAGACATCGGGCGCGCTGCGTCATAGACAATAAGACTGTAACCGGGGCATATTTCTTTCAATCGTTTTTGGGCTTGCAACAGGCTTTTCAATGCTTCCGGATGAAGATAGGCTTCGTGCAAGTCTTCATACAGCACTTGTCCTGTGAAGTTGTTTGCACGAGTGTACATCAAGTCTATGCCAATACTGCTGTCTGCTTCGGCAATATTAATGAAGCCGAGTGAATCCAAATAGGCAGCCGTTTTACTTTTGGCGGGGCGCATGAGGGGTACTATGTCTGTACAGTCATTTTCTGCCGCAACGTTTTGTTCGGAAGACTGCCGGTGGCATCCGTTAGGGATAATAACCAGTATGCATATAAGGAACAGGTGCTTTATTGTCTTTGTCATATTTCAATCATCCTTGTATGTACAAAGATAATTGAAATATGATAAAACTACAGATATATACACTCATAATTCTATTGGCATAGGAAAGCCCATAGTGTTAAGTTTAGAGTTTATAAGAGGGTGGAGTTATAAATAGCTGTTTTTTTATGGATATTCTTGTTGTTTACAATAATCATATTTGTAATGCATTGATAAATAGTTTGTTGTCTTCATATGTGTTACGTGTAAGATAAGAAATGTAACGAAAAACGAGAAAGATGTAATATTAATAAAGAAATGTGTAGCATGTTTTAAAAAGATGTATTAAGTATTCTTTGTACATTTGCAATGAGACCGTTAAACTCGCTATACGAAGTCTGTGTTATGAAAAACATGGCTATGTGACACAGAATCCTTGTTATATGAAATTTCACTTGTTCTTTGATAAATTATGCTTTATCATGAGAATTCTATAAATCTGACGTTAGAGTGTGTAGCTTTAAGTTGATATAGTGCTGGCTGAAACTATGTGAGATACTATTGCAGGTTGATTATTCCATTGAAAATGATATTAGATATGAATAAAAGAAGTATAATAATTACAGTTAGCTTGCTCTGCTCTTTTATGTGTTGGGGGCAAGGCTTTAAGAACCCGGTTCTTCCGGGCTTTCATGCCGATCCTAGTGTTTGCCGGGTAGGTGATGATTTTTATTTGGTAAACAGTACTTTCCAGTATTTTCCGGGAGTCCCGGTCTTCCACAGTAAAGATTTAATTCATTGGGAGCAGATAGGGGCATGTTTGACGCGCCCTTCTCAAGTGAATCTGGAAAACATGGATGGCAATAACGGTATCTATGCTCCTACTATCCGCTATCATGATGGGATATTTTACATGGTGACGACTATTTTCCCTTCTCGGAAACATTTTTATGTTTATACGGATAATCCGGCTGGCGAGTGGTCTGAGCCTATTATGATAGATTTTGTGACAGGTAGTTGTGATCCTACTCTTTTCTTTGATGAAGGTAAATGTTATTTTCTTTGGAAGGATGGGACAATTAAAATTTGTGAGATTGATGTCAAGACCGGTAAACAGCTATCTGAGATTAAACGTCTGTGGTCGGGAATGGGAGGACGTTATCCTGAGGGACCCCATCTATATAAAAAAGACGGATATTATTATCTGCTGTTGGCGGAAGGGGGAACAGAACATGGTCATCATGTGACGTTGGCCCGCAGCCGTTATTTAGAGGGGCCTTATACACCATGTCCGTCGAATCCTATATTGTCCCATTTTAATAATGAGATGCAGAATAGTCCTATTCAAGGATTGGGACATGCTGATTTCGTGCAAGCCTCGGACGGCTCTTGGTGGGTGATTTTTTTAGGCTATCGTACACATGGCTATTTGCAACATGTGATGGGGCGTGAAACATTCTTAGCTCCTGTGCAATGGGAGAAGGGAAGTTGGCCCGTTGTGAATAAGAATGGAACTGTTCAAATTGATATGGATTGCAAAACCCTGCCACAGGTGAAACTGCCGGAAGAACCGGAAACTGATGATTTTTCTCAAACAAAGCTGGCATGGTGTTGGAGCTATTTATGTAATCCGTTTTTTGAAAATTATTCATTGACAGAACGTAAGGGGTATTTACGTATGAAGGCGAGTGAGAAAACGATCGATCAGGTAGGAACACTGACTTTTATTGGACGCAGGCAAACTGAACCTCGTTTTCAGGCAACTACAGCCATTGATGTTTCTTCCCTAAAAGAAGGGGGAGAAGCTGGAATTACCGCTTACGCAGCTCATACTAATCATTATGATGTTGTAGTGGAATGTCGTGGGGGAAGGAAGTATGTCAAGGCATATATACGTATTGGACAAGTACGGCACGTAGAGAAAGAATTCCCATTGAATACGGACTTGATTTATCTTCGTATAGAAGGTGATTATAACTATTACCATTTGTCATATTCAGAGGATAATCATCGGTTTTTCCCTTTGGGTAAAATGGAGTATCGCTATCTTAGCACAGAGACCATCGGAGGATTTACCGGAGTTCATTTAGGGCTTTTTGCGCAGCAGGCAAAAGGTAAGTCGGGTGGAAGTGTGGATGTGGATTGGTTTCGTTACAGTGTAGTAAAATAAGAAAAGATAAATATGTTCTATTAGGATAAAGCATAGGTTATGAGAGTCAGGACAATATTTTTTAATTTGTTGTGTATGATAGTTTAGTTGCCGGTATCTTCTGTATGGGCAGCTGATACTTTTGTCGTTTTTAATTCGGATAATGTCAAGTTTGGCTTGGTTACTTCTCATAGTAAGGCATTTTCGGTTTTGTGTGATGAAGAGGAACATAAAGGAGTCTTGACTGCCGTAAGGAATCTGCAGACTGACTTTCAAAAAGTAACTTCCGTACGTCCGGATATGGTGTACAGTGCTGACGAGACAGTACGTGTCATTGTTGGTTCTTACGATAAAAGCTCATTTATCCGTCAGTTGTTGAAGGCCGGAAAGTTGGAAAATGATCTTCTGAAAGATAAAAATGAAAAATTCATCATAACTACGCTTCATAATCCTCTAAAGGGACTCGAAGGTGAGTCCTGCTCATTGCCGGAAGTGACAAGCGCGGTACTATTTATGGAGTTTATGAGCTTTCGCGTCAGATAGGAGTTTCACCTTGGTATTGGTGGGCGGATGTTCCCGCAACGCATCAAGATGCTTCCGATGTCAATTGGGAGAAAGGTACGCATACACTGACCGTTTGTCCGTTAGCTCTTTCTATGGTACTGTATAAAATTGTGGTGAATTGTGGTGGAGATGAACCAAGTCATTTAAATCTTATGGAAAACCCTTATCGGAGAGAACGATAAATATATTATATATAAACTTTAAAACGTATCGCTAGTTGAGCTATGAAAGATGCATTGATTAACAGGCGAGAGTTTTTGAGAAACTTAGGAGTTATAGGTGCGGGTACCCTATTGTCCATAAGTCCATGGCTTTCTGTTTTTTCAGAAGTTGTAGAGACATCGAGTGAAAAATGCCATTTGGCGATTATAGGTACGGGGTCAAAGGGGCATTTCCTGATGAGTTTTTCGTTGCAGAATCCTAAGGTGGAGATTGTTGCATTGTGCGGCATATACAATTTTCTATGGAAAAAGCATTGAATTTGGTTCGGGAAACTAAGATATATACAGAGATTATCGGAAAGTCTTGGAAAATAAGACCGTCGATGCGGTATTGTAGTTAATTTTATATGCATAGAATTAGGTAAGCTATTAATTTTTGTAACTTACCTTTTCATTGTTTATATAGAAAAGGAAAATGAAACAGAAGGCATTTGGTGTTATTCAGAGTTATTATAAACACTCACCTGTTTATGGTGGAGTATTTTATGCCTGTTTTTTTTCAATGCATACGCGTATTGACATTGTACTATGCGGTCAACAGAGTGAAGAAGAGTTTTTACTTGTGGTTGATGCAATTTATGATCGGTTATGCCAAATAGAAAAGTTAGGTAATTGTTATGATGCAGATAGTGAACTGGCACAGTTAAATCAGTTTGCTGCTATACGCCCGCAACCGGTCAGCCATGAACTCTATAATATGCTTGCATTTTGTGTAGATTGTAATGCACGTACTAATGGGCATTTTGATATAACAGTTCATTCTGCTGATTATATTTCGGATTTAATTTCAAAAGTTCAGTTATCACCGAAAGAACGAACGTTGTTTTTTCAACATCCTGGAATCAATATCAATCTCTCTGGTTTCCTGAAAGGGTATGCATTGGAGAGTATACGTGATTTGTTGCGATCTTATGAAGTGAAGGATGCATTGGTGAATATGGGAAACAGTTCTGTGCTCGCATTGGGGAAACATCCTCTAATTGACGGCTGGAGAGTTGGTTTTGGGCAGAATGTTGTTTCACAGAACCAAGAACAAGAGATTCTGCTTAAAGATGAATGTCTGACAATTTCAGGCAATAATTCTTTTGAACGGAAACACATTATTATCCCTAATTCCGGTAAATTGGTAGAAGGAAAGTGGGCTGTTGCAGTGGTTACGAAAAGTGGGGCTGTGGGGGAGGTATTGTCTACTGCATTGTTTGCTGCTGATGCTCGTCAATGGAAATCTATAAAAGAAGAATTCAGTCCGCGTCTAGTTTTAAAACTGGTTTAATGAAAGAATTATTGATATATAGAATGTGCCTATTTGAAGCTAACGAGTAGATCAACGTCGAACTTATGGTTAAGTTGAAACAGAGACATTGCTTCTGACCATACAATGAAAACCTGATCAAAGATATTGCAAATGATATGCGGATTGAGGAAATCTTGCTACATCTTGATTTGGATGATATAAACCAGTTGTTTTTAATTTGCTTTTCTTTGAAACTGTTTACTGAATGCACATGGGGGAGAAGACATCTTGATTTTGGTATGCAAGCAATGTGTATTAGAAGTAATAGCTTTTTCTGTTTTGTGTGGTTGATTGGGGTACTGATACGTCTTGTTATCTCTAGGCTGGTTTTCTTTGTGTTTGAGCATGAAAATATTGATGTATATTATTTTCGGAATAGAAAGAGGATGATCTACAAGCTCTTTTAGTATTCTTTTTTAGATTGCATGAAAAAAACTATAACGAATTAGCGAAAAAATTTGTTAGTTTAAAATATATATGTATATTTGCAGCGTAACAATATAACGAATGCTATAAATCCAAAAAACAATTTTAAATAATTGCATTTCAATTTCTATATACTATATGTCCTTACTAAGAAAAACATCATTGAAAGATATCGCAGAAGCTGCAGGCGTTTCTACAGCATTGGTTTCATTCGTTTTGAATGGTAAGGAGAAAGAATATCGTGTAGGGGAGAAAACGGCCCAACGTATATTGAAAATTGCTAATGAGATGAATTACCAACCTAATCTTGCTGCAAAGAGCCTTAGAAGTGGTAAGACGAAGACAATTGGATTAGTGGTTTCGGACATTTCTAACCCGTTTTTTTCCCAATTAGCTCGTGTCTTGGAAGATGAAGCTGCACGTAAAGGATATACTGTTCTCTTTGGAAGTTCCGATGAGAATAAAGATAAGATGAACCGTATTGTGGGCAATCTTATTAATAAGGGGGTAGATGGGTTGATAATTGTTCCTTGTAATAATTCTGAGAAATCCATTTCCTCATTAGTAAATAATCATATTCCTGTTGTTTTGTTTGACCGTTATTTCCCAGAAATCAATGTCAGTTATGTTGCTCTGAATAATTTTAATGCTTCTTACATTGCGACCAAATATCTCTTGAGAGTAGGTTATACAGCTCCATGCATAGTAGCTTATGATGTTAATCTTACTCATATGCAAGAGCGTGTTCTTGGCTATAAAAAAGCTATGGATGAGGCTGGTAAGAAAAGCTTAATTAACGTGGCCTTTTTGAAGCAGGATAGCCCTAGAAAGTCTGCTGACCGCTTACTTCCTAAAATGATTGACAGCGGGGTAGACGCTTTTTTGTTTGCTACAAACATGATTTCATTGGCTTGTTTGTATATAATCAAAGATATGGGAGACGACATTATCGGGAAAATAGGTTTGGTAGGCTTTGACGGTAATCCAGTATTTGATTTTTTTGATGCGCCTATATCTTATATTCAACAGCCTATAGATATTCTTGTGCAAAAAGCGCTTGAGATATTGACAGATGTGATTGCTAATGGTAATACTGTACAGTCTGTGCTTGCTGAAGGGGAATTTATAGAAAAAACTTCTTAGTTTTTTTTATCTAATAGCTTAAACGATTTAATAAATGTGTTGATCTCAATAAAATTAATTGAACCATGAGAAATTCAAGATTAATCGGTGGAAAGCCGAAAATTGGTATTCGACCTATCATTGATGGTCGTCGTGGAGGTATTCGTGAATCATTGGAAGATATGACCATGACTATGGCTCATAAAGTGTCCGAACTTTATTCTTCTGTTTTGTGTCATAGCGATGGTACTCCTGTGGAATGTGTGATTGCAGATACAACTATTGGCGGAGTGGCTGAAGCCGCTATGGCAGCTGAAAAATTCCGTAACAGTGGAGTGGGTGTGGTACTCTCCGTAACTCCTTGCTGGTGTTACGGATTTGAGACCATTGATATGGATGGAGAAATGCCGAAAGCCATTTGGGGATTTAACGGTACGGAACGCCCGGGTGCAGTTTATTTAGCTTCAGCGTTGGCAAGTCATACACAGAAGGGATTACCCACTTTTGGTATTTATGGACGTGATGTACAGGAAGTTACTAATATGGAAATACCTGAAGACGTGAAGGAAAAATTATTACGTTTTGCTCGCGCAGGCATAGCTGTAGCTACGATGAGAGGTAAGTCTTATCTTTCAATCGGTAGTGTATCCATGGGTATCGCCGGATCCATTCCAAATCCCGATTTCTTTCAGGAATATTTGGGTATGCGCAATGAGTATGTTGATGCCAGTGAGATTGAGCGTCGTGTTCAGTTGGGTATTTATGATCATGAAGAGTTTGCTCGTGCCATGGTGTGGGTGGAAAAATATTGTAAGAGCAATGAAGGGGTGGATTTTAATCCAGAACATTTGGTGTATTCTCGTGAAGAGAAAGATGCACGTTGGGAATATGTGGTGAAAATGACTCTCATTTTCCGTGATATGATGATTGGTAATCTCAAACTGGCAGAGATGGGATTTAAGGAAGAAGCAATGGGACACAATGCAATTGCTGCTGGTTTCCAGGGACAACGCCAATGGACAGACTATAAGCCTGACGGCGATTTTTCAGAAGCTATTCTAAACACTTCTTTCGACTGGAACGGTATTCGTGAGGCTTTTACTTTTGCTACGGAAAACGATACGCTAAACTGTACTTCCATGTTGTTCAATCATCTCTTGACGAATACGGCGCAGATATTTGCAGATGTACGTACTTATTGGAGTCCGAATGCAGTGGAACGTGTAACGGGAAAGAGACTGGAAGGCAAGGCTGCGAATGGTTTTATTCATCTTATTAATTCCGGTTCTTGTACGCTTGACGGAACAGGTTGGCAGACATGTGACGGCAAGCCGGTAATGAAGCCTTTCTGGGAAATTACGGAAGAAGAAATGGAAGCTTGTCTTGCAGTAACCAAATGGCATCCAGCCAGTCGTGAATATATGCGTGGCGGAGGTTATTCTTCTCAGTTTGTAACTCGTGGTGAGATGCCTGTAACAATGTGTCGTTTGAACCTTGTAAAAGGTCAAGGACCGGTTTTGCAGATTGCTGAAGGTTGGACCGTCAATTTGGATGATGATGTGTTCAAAATTATCAATGAGCGTACCGACCGTACGTGGCCTTCTACTTTCTTTGCACCTCGTTTGACAGGTAAAGGATATTTCCGTGATGTATATACCGTTATGAACAACTGGGGAGCTAATCATGGTGCTATTAGTTATGGTCATATAGGTGCTGATCTGATTACTCTGGCTTCTATGCTTCGTATTCCGGTATGTATGCACAACGTTCCTGAAGAAAATATTTTCCGTCCGAGTGCATGGTCTGCTTTTGGCGAAGATATGGAAGGCAGTGATTATAGAGCTTGTAAAAATTATGGTCCATTGTATAAATAGAGAAAAAACATGCGGAAAAATCTAATATAGTTGAGAATCTCTCTATTGCAAGGTATAGGTCGTCCTTATATCTTGCAATAGATAAAAAAGAATAAAATGGGAAGTTATGCTGATGATGCCCTGTTTATGAGCAGGAATAATATTGAATATGTTGAGTTGATTTCTGATGATGGAAAATCCAAAGTTATGGTGATTCCAGCCTGGCAAGGGCGAGTTATGACTACATCTGCTGCTGGGGATGAAGGAGATAGTTATGGTTGGATTAATTATTCTTTTATCAAAAAGAGACAAATAGACTTGCAATTTAATCCTGTGGGAGGTGAAGAGCGTTTTTGGCTCGGTCCGGAAGGTGGGGTATTTTCTTTATATTTCAGGCAAGGGGAAAAACAAATTTATAAAAATTGGAAAGTTCCCCCGGTTTTGGACATAGAGGCTTTCAAAATTCAATCACAAAGTAAAAATTGTATATGTCTAACTAAGGAAGGATGCTTAACAAATGCTTGTGGTACCACTTTTTATTTAAATATTAAACGAACTATTTCTTTATTGGATATTAATGAATTTGCAGCAAGTTTTAATCTTGAATTTCCTAAAGATATAAAAGCGGTAGCTTATAAGAGTGATAACCAGATTACCAATATTGGAAATGAATCATGGAATAAAGAAACAGGGTTGATATCAGTTTGGATGCTTAGTATGTTTAATCCTACATCTGCTACTACTGTATTTATTCCTTACAAGCAATCTAGAAAGGGAAAAATTGTAAATGATGAATATTTTGGTAAAATTCCTACTGATAGACTAATTGTAAAAAATGGCATTATTTACTTTAAAATAGATGGGTGTTTTCGTTCTAAATTAGGAGTACCTGCTTCACGTGCAACTAATTTATGTGGAAGTTATGATTCTTCCAAAGGTGTACTTACTATTTTGTGGTGTGATATTTTTGAAGACTCTTTGAACTACATGAATGGACAGTGGGGAATTCAAAATGATCCTTACTACGGTGATGTAATCAATGCTTATAATGACGGGCCGGTTGAAGATGGTTCTGTGATGGGACCTTTTTATGAAATTGAAACTTCCTCTCCAGGTGCAGAATTGGCACCCAATGAGTCATTAACCCATACACAGAAAATAATTCATATACAGGGAAACGATAAACAATTGGATTATATAATAAAAAAACTATTTAAAACAGACATATACTCAATCAAGACTAAATTTCAATAGGAAAATGATATGAATGAAACCTTAATTATCAATTGAAAGTTGAAATTGTGAAGATTGAAAGAAGCATGTGATATTATACTTAAGGAGCTCAGTTTTAACATCGATAGTTGCAAAATTGAGGTTTGTAGTTTTTATTACTAAAATTATATAATATGAAAAAGATTATTATTTTGTTTTTAACGGCCATGATATGTATTTCGATTCATGGACAAGCTAATGATAAATACAGATTGAAATATAATAACCCTGATCTAATAGTAGATTTAGGAGTGGGATTATGGGGAATGCCGATTCCGATTGATTATGATGGAGATGGACTGATGGATTTATTGATGACATGTCCATCAACACCCCATAAAGGGATCTTTTATTTCCATAATATTGGCAATAAACAAACACCACTTTTTGACAAAGGAGTAAAATTGGTAAACACAACTTATAGAGATTTAAGTGTTTCTTATGTGAATGGAAATTTGCATGTAATACATAAAGGGGTCGAATATTTGGATTTTAAGAATTCTTTGTTTGCACGACCTCAAAAAATAGAGGTTACAGAAAATCCTTTGAAAGACATTGTAAAAGAGCGCGGGAATACATGGGCTTATGTTGATTATGACAATGATGGTGATCTTGATATTATTGTAGGATTAGGTGATTGGGGTGATTATGGTTGGGATAATGCCTATGATAAAAACGGTAATTGGAAAAATGGCCCCCTTCATGGATATGTGTATCTATTGGAGAACAAAAATGGAGAATATATTAATCGGGGAAAAATAAAGGCGGGAAAGAAGGCGATTGATGTTTATGGTGCGCCAACCCCTAACATGTATGATTTTGATGGAGATGGTGATTTAGATTTGATATGTGGTGAATTTATTGATAAACTAACTTGGTTTGAAAATATTGGGACACGTGAGGTTCCTCGGTTTGCTGAAGGGCGTTATTTAGAAAATAAGGATGGAATTATTAAATTTCATATTGAAATGATATTGCCTGTCGCTGTGGACTTTGATAAAGATGGAAATATTGATTTAATGGTAGGGGATGAAGATGGTAGAGTGGCATATTTAAGAAATACAGGGATTGTTATTGATAATATGCCACAATTTGATTCTCCGGTTTATCTCCAGCAAAAAGCGGATTGTGTAAAATATGGTGCATTGTCTACTCCGTTTAGTGTTGACTGGGATAACGATGGGCTTGATGATATTATCAGTGGAAATTCAGCAGGAAATATTTGTTTTATTAAAAATTTAGGAGGAGGTAATGATCCTATATGGGCAGCTCCCGTCAATTTTAAAGTGAATGGTGAAGTTATCCGTATTCTTGCGGGTAAAAACGGTTCTATTCAAGGTCCATGTGAAGAAAAATGGGGTTATACAACTGTTTCTGTTGCCGATTGGGATGGAGATGGGAAAAAGGATATTATAGCTAACTCTATTTTCGGAGAAATAGTTTGGTATAAAAATACTGGAGATGTTGAAAATTTGGAAGGACCTTATCTAGTAAAGGTGGACTGGCAAGGAAAAGATGCACCTAAACCTTTGTGGAATTGGTGGAATCCAGGTAAAACAGATTTAGTAACTCAATGGCGTACTACTCCCTTTGCCATAGATTGGAATCAAGATGGGTTTACAGACCTTATATTGATGGATCATGAAGGATACCTCTGTTTTTATGAGAGATTTAAAATGAACGATGAATTATGGTTAAAACCAGGGAAGAGGATTTTTGCAACGGAGGGGGTTATTGTTGGCCCTACAAAAAAACATGATCCAATTGTCAATGAGCCTGGTCCTCTTCGTTTGAATGATAAAGAAGCCGGTGCTTCTGGCAGACGTAAACTTTGTTTGGTAGATTGGAATAACGATGGACGTTTGGACCTGATTGTAAATACTTTGAATGCTGCATTTCTTGAAAATGTACGTCAATCAGGTGATACTATATATTTCAAAAATCAGGGAGATCTTTCCAGACTTTCTTTGGCAGGACATACAACAAGTCCTACTCCTGTTGATTGGGATAAGGATGGTATATATGATTTACTGGTAGGTGCAGAAGATGGATTTTTCTATATTATAAAAAACAAAACAATTAAAAAATAATAGTATGAACAGATTACTTAAATCTCCTTTGTCGGGTATAATCCCGCCATTAGTAACCCCATTATTAGATGATGACACGTTAGATGTTAGAGGCTTGGAGTGTTTAATAGAGCGTCTTATTGATGGAGGTGTAAATGCTCTTTTTATTCTTGGAACAACAGGTGAGGCACAATGCCTAAGTTACAAGTTGCGAGCAGAAATGATTCGTGAGACTTGTCGTATTACAGCAGATCGTTTGCCGGTACTGGTTTGTATATCAGATACATCTATTGTGGAGAGTGTTAGACTTGCACAGGTAGCTGCTAACTATGGTGCTGAAGCTGTAGTTTCTGCACCACCGTATTATTTTGCTTCTGCTCAACCAGAATTAGTGGAATTTTATGATAAGCTCATTAAAGATTTACCACTGCCTCTTTTTTTGTATAATATGCCTACGCATACCAAAGTAAATTTCGCTCCACAAACAATTTATCGTATAGCAGAAAATCCCAAGGTTATAGGGTTTAAAGATAGTTCTGCCAATTTAGTTTATTTTCAGTCGGTAATGCATATAATGAAAGATCATCCAAACTTCTCTATGTTAGTTGGCCCTGAAGAGGTTACCGGAGAAGTTGTTCTGATGGGAGGAAATGGCGGAATTAATGGAGGTGCCAACATGTTTCCCAAATTATATGTTGCTCTTTACAATGCTGCAAAGGAACATAATTTTGAGGAACTATATCGTCTACAGAAAATTGTGATGCAAATAAGCACTACTGTATACACCATAGGAAAATATGGCTCCAGTTATTTGAAAAGCCTAAAATGCGCTTTATCTCTTTTGGGAGTCTGTAGTGATTTTGTGGCAGCTCCATTTAACCATTTTGAAAAAGAAGAACGTGATCAAGTAAGAATTGCATTAGAAAATTTGAACATGGATCTTGATTTAAAATCATAAGTGCTGATATTATGTCTATTATAGATACAATAGTCTTTTTAATATTTACAGGTGGGGTAGTTTTGCTTGGATGTTCTTTTTTTAGTAAAAAACGAACTTCAGATGAATTTACTTCAGCTGGTCGTAGCCTTCCTGGTTGGGTAGTAGGTATGTCTATTTTTGCAACTTATGTAAGTAGTATAAGTTATTTGGCATATCCGGGAAAAGCGTATATGGCCGATTGGAATGCATTTGTATTTAGCCTTTCTATTCCTATTGCTTCTTATTTTGCAGCACGATATTTTGTTCCTTTTTATCGTAATTTAGATAGTGTTTCTGCATATAGTTTTCTTGAGAAGAGGTTTGGCACCTGGGCTAGGTTCTATGCATCCATTTGTTACTTGCTGACTCAGATAGCACGTATGGGGTCCATACTTTATCTTTTGGCATTACCAATGAATGCTTTATTGGGTTGGGACATTAAAGCTATTATAATAGTTACAAGTGTAGCCATTATCTTCTATTCAATGTTGGGCGGATTAAAAGCAGTGATATGGACTGAAGCTATTCAGGGTTTTATATTGATTGGTGGAGCTATAATATGTATGCTTGTATTGATGTTTAACATGCCCGAAGGACCTAAGCAAATGTTTGATATGGCAGTCGCTGACAATAAATTCAGTTTAGGGAGTTTTGGAACCAGTCTATCTGATTCCACTTTTTGGGTATGCTTGGTTTATGGAATCTTTATTAACCTTCAGAATTATGGTATTGATCAAAACTATGTACAGCGCTATTTAACGGCTAAAGATGAGAAACAGGCTAAATTCTCAGCATTATTTGGAGGATATTTATTTATTCCAGTATCAATGATCTTCTTTATGATAGGTACGGCGTTGTATACTTATTACAAAGCATATCCAGATTTATTACCGATGGGTGTTACCGGAGATTCCGTTTTTCCATATTTTATCGTTCAGGAACTTCCTGTCGGGCTTACCGGTTTACTGATTGCATCTATATTTGCTGCTGGCATGAGTACGGTTGCAACTAGTATTACTAGCTCAGCAACAATTATACTTACAGACTATTATAAAAGATTTATTTGTAAACAACCAACTGAAAAACAATCGGTTTGCGTGCTTTATGGCTCAAATATAGTTGTCGGTATCATTGGCATATTAGTGGCATTAGCTTTTTTGAATGTAGAAAGTGCTTTAGATGCTTGGTGGGCTTTATCCTCCATATTTAGTGGAGGAATGTTAGGTTTATTCCTATTAGGATATGTGACAAGGAAGGCTCGTAATGTAGATGCAGTATTGGGAGTAACATGCGGTGTAATAGTTGTTGTTTGGATGAGTTTATCACCAATACTGTTTACTGATGGTTTTTGGAGTGAATACAAAAGCCCGTTTCATGCTAATCTGACAATTGTTTTCGGTACAATGGTTATATTTTTAATAGGCTTTGTCAGTACAAACTTATTTAAACGCAGGAAATCATGAAAATATGTGTGAAAATAATGGTCGTTGTCTTAATGATCTTCTTGATTTCTTGTAATGTAAATCATACAAAATCATCACAAAAACAATCTGATATTATGGTAGCTTCAATTAATTGGGATTTAATCTTACATAACTTTAAAGTTGAACCAGATTCTTCAATAAACATAGATTGTTTCAGAAAGCATTATGAATTATATCCGGAGCGTTGGAAAGTGGTGTTTGATTATTTAAATAGTTTGAAGACAGATTCGTTGTTATTGGGAACTATTAACTTGAGTAGCGATGTATATGTAACAATAAGTGAATATCAAACGAAAAAAGAAGAAGAGGTTTTGTTTGAGTCCCATCGTGAATATATTGATCTGCAATATGTAATAGAAGGTAGCGAATATATAGGTCTCAGTCATAATGCAACAGAGAATATTGTCTTATATAATGAAGAAAAAGATATTGCATTTTATAAAGCTGATATAGAGAAATATCTTCGGGCTGATTCAACAAGATTCTTTCTGTTCTTTCCAGAGGACTTACATCAACCTTGCATGAATACAGGGCAAAGTAAAAAAGTTAAAAAAGTAGTAATAAAAATCAGAGCCAATTGAAGTAATTCATTTAACATTTAATCAACCATGAAAACAAAGTACTCCAAAACAGGAATTCATTTGATGGTTTATGACTTAAACTAATAAATTTTCCATAGTCATAACCCGAAATCTATATGTATTTTATACATGAGTTAAATAATGAAAATTAACAGATTATCCGTTCCAGGAGAATCAGGTGTTTTTAACTAAATTATATTTAATATTATGAAAGGAAACAAAGAATCGATATGCAGATTCGGCATGGTTAAATACAGAGCCAGTGCTTTACTATTGTGCCTATTATGGATATGCATTGATTTATTAGCACAAACATCTCCCGATAAAGTGACAGTGGAAGGTGTAGTCTATGACCAAAGTGGATTTCCGCTGATTGGTGTAAATATTGTAGAAAAAGAAAATTCTTCAAGTGGAATCATTACTGACATTGACGGGCACTTTAGTATGAGTGTATCCCGAAATGCTACTTTAGTATTTTCTTATGTGGGTTTTGAGAAAAAAGAATTGCAATTAGCAGGTTTAAAGTCATTTACTAATTTGAAAATCGAGTTGGAGGATGATACTCAAAAATTGACGGAAGTTGTTGTTGTGGGGTATGGTGTGCAAAAAAAGGCGTCGATAGTTGGTGCTATTACTCAGGCTAAAGGCGATGATCTATTGAAGGTAGGAGGAACTACCAATGTATCTAGTGCTCTTACAGGTATGCTTCCTGGAGTTACAGCAATACAGTCAAGTGGAGAGCCAGGTAGTGACCAAGCGCAAATAGTCATTCGAGGAAAGTCTACTTGGGGAAGCACAGAACCTCTAGTCTTAGTTGATGGTATTGAACGTAGTTTTAATGATATTGATCCTAACGAAATCGAGAGTTTATCAGTCTTAAAGGATGCATCTGCTACTGCTGTATATGGAGTAAAAGGGGCTAATGGGGTAATTTTGGTGACAACTAAACGAGGTAAAGAAGGTAAAATTAAAATTAATTTCTCTTCAAACTTTGGATTGAAAGAACCTATAAATAATTATGAAGTATTGGATAGACTGACTGCAATGGATTTAGCAAGTGAGGCTCATGCCAACGAAGGACGTTGGGATAAAATCTATAGTGAAACCTATAAAGATAATTGGAGAAACAATACTGATCCTTATTTTTATCCAGAACTTAATTGGAAAGATTTACTTTACAAGAAGGTCGCTTTTTCACAACAGTATAATTTGAATATGTCAGGTGGAACCTCTTTTGTTAAATATTTTGCTTCCATTGGGTATACTAAAGATGGAGATGTTTTTAAAACAGAAAAACAACCTGAGTACGATCCAACCTTCAAATATGAGCGATATAATTATCGTACCAATCTTGATATGGATGTAACCAAGTATACTAAAATATCTGTAAACCTTGCTGGAGATATAGCGACTCGTAACCGCCCTTTATCATATATGGGGAGAGACCCATTTGGTTCCTCATCTGCTACCAATAATTCAGACCTTTTTTCTTACATGTATTGATGCCTAATTATGTTTATCCATTAAGATATGAAAATGGTATTTTAGGTACAACTTCAATTGGACGTTGGTGGAATCCTATTTATTCACTGAATTATCAGGGTAGTGCCACTCAAAAAACAAGTCGGTTATTTAGTGATGTAACTTTAAAGCAAAATTTAGATTTTATTACTAAAGGTTTGTCGGTACAAGCAAAAGTTTCGTATAACACTACCTTTGCCTATAATAGGTTGATACAAAAGGATGTGGCTTGTATGTATTGGGAACCAGGTTCTGACCCTATATGGTTTCCTAATGATGAATGGGTGGAGAAACCTGCTGTATATGGTGGTGAGACATTAGATCACTCAGTCAAAGATTTATATTATGAAGCTTCGATTAATTATGCTCGTAAATTTGGTGGTCATGATCTGTCCGTTTTAGGTGTTTTTAACCGTCGTAATTATGAGACGAAGCGTGCAGGAAACTCATTAGTTGATTTTCCTAGCTATGAAGAAAGCTGGGTGGGACGTGTTACTTATAATTATAACAATCGTTATTTTGCAGAATTCAATGGGGCATATACTGGTTCTGAGAAATTTGCTCCTGGTAAGCGTTTCGGCTTTTTTCCGTCTATGGCAATAGGGTGGATGATTACTGAAGAACCTTTTATCAAAAAAATGGATTTCTTGAGTTTTTTAACAAAAGCAAAAGTGAGATATTCATATGGTGAAGTTGGTAGTGACCATGGTGCGTCGCGCTTTACATACCTTACTCAATATTCTTCTGGTAGTAATGCCACATTCGGTGATGATAAAGCATATAATGATTATGTATTATATTTTGAGAGTGGAGCCGCGAATGAAAATGCAACATGGGAAACAGCGCGTAAACAAAATTTGGGTATTGAACTGTCGTTCTTCAATAAACTCAATCTAGTTGTAGATTTTTTCTCTGAAAAACGTGATGGTATATTGATGAAAAGGGAAAATACGGTGCCTATATGGTTTGGTCAAACTGCTCCGTATGCAAATCTAGGTAAGACCAAAAATCATGGTTATGAGATAGAGGCGGAATGGCGTGATAATATCAGTGATTTTCAATATTATCTTAAGGCAGGTTTCTCATTTCAAGAGAACAGAGTGGTATTTCGTGATGACCCTATAAATCGTTTGGAGTATCAGAAAAGTGCTGGTAAGCCAATCGGCTATCTGTCCAGATTGGATCAGATTGATATTAACCGTTCATGGGATGATGTATATAATACGCCAGCCTCTATTTGGCAAAATGATATCAGACAACCGGGAGATTTCATTTATAACGATTATAACGGTGATGGTGTAATTGATGATAATGACAAAGTTCCTATGAAATTAACTTCAGATCCGGCCTATACTTATTCGTTTACACTTGGATTTAATTATAAGAACTTTGGTTTTAGAGCTTTATTTTATGGAGTAGCTGGAGTCGAAAAACGGACCTCATTTTTGTGGGAATTCCCTTATGATTATGATATGGCATGGCCTGAAAGTTTGGAACGTTGGCACTGGAATAATGTGGATGCCAATCGGCCGCGTCTTAGTATGAAGAATACAGCACATATCCGTCAGTCTTCAACATATGGTTTAATGGATGCTTCTTATTTTAGATTAAAAACATTAGAATTGTCTTATGATATAAAAGCTGAAGTTTTACGCCGTTTTGTAGGCATAAATAATATGCAGGTTTATGTCAATGGCAATAACCTGTTCACGATCACTTCATTTGATAACCGAATTGATCCGGAATCGGGTGGATCGGGCAGTTATCCTTTAACACGCAGATATAATATGGGATTCCGATTAACTTTCTAAATACTAATATATTATGAAAAATAAAAGTATATATCTAATTTTATCAGTCTTCATGCTACTTAGTTCATGTGAAGATTATTTGGATAAATCACCGGATATGGGAATTACAGATAAGGAAGTATTCCAGAATTATTTATCCTATAGAGGGGTTTTGGATAAAGTATATGTATTGACCTGTGATCCTTTTCTTTCCACCCATGGTGGAGGGCGTTTTGCCTTTGGGGATGAGGGCTTGTGTACTGCAAAAGGAACTTGTCATAGAGATTTAAATGATGGCAATTTTATGCTCACTAAAGATAACCTGGAATTAGGTTGGTACACAAGTGAAGCTATGAATTCAGTGGCTACTAATAAAATGCCGATAATTGCTATGGCTATGCGGAATTTACGCACTGTTAATTTATGTATTAGTCATATAGACGATTTGCAGGACGCTACTCCAGAACAGCGCGATCAGCTGTTAGGGCAGGCTTATTTTTTTAGAGCTTGGAATTATTTTGAAATAATTCGTCGTTGGGGAGGTATGTTCAAGTTTGATAAAGTATTCTTGTCGGATGATGATATGGATTTTCCACGCTTATCTTATCATGAATCAACAGATTGGCTTGTTTCTGATCTTGAACTTGCATATCAGTTGTTACCAGAGAAATGGGGAGCTTCAGAAAAGGGTCGTGTTACAAAAGCAGCTGCATTGGCTCTTAAAAGTATGGCACTTCTTTATTCAGCTAGCCCTTCGATGTGTCCTGAACTTAACTATAATTATGATCTTGAAATCTGTAAAAAGGCAGCTACGGCTGCATGGGAAGCTATTGATTATATCAACCAAACAGGTTGCAATAGATTAATGCCAGGTAAGACAGTGGAAGAATATTCTAAGATATTTTATAATAAAGATATCATGGCTAGTGATGAGGCCATTTTTTATCAGACTAAAAGAAATGGGATACGTGCTAAGAGTGAGTGGAATGCCAATTTTATACCTAACTCTATGTGCGCTTCTAATGTACATTGTGCATCTCCTACACAGAATATGGTAGATATGTTTGAAATGGCTGATGGACGTGCTATCAAAGATGCAGGTGCTGATTATGATGATCAAAATCCCTATGTGAATCGTGATCCTCGTTTCTATTATGATATTCTGTATAATGGAGTGAAATGGGGAAATAACAAAGGTGTTCCTCATTATTTCGAATTATGGGAATATAACACATATGATAATTCAAAATCTGCAGATATGATGGCTTTGTTCTCGCAGACATACAATCCGCGTTGTCCATATCTTATTCGGAAGTGGTGGCCTGAAACAGCCAATAAGTGGGAAAATGATTATAACTATTATATGCCTGCAATTTATATCAGGGTAGCACAACTTTATCTTGATTTTGCCGAAGCGGCTAATGAAGCGTATGGACCTGAAACGAAAGTACCAGGTACGGATATGTCTGCCGTAGATGCTATTAACATCATCCGTAATAGAGTAGGAGCGGTTCCGGTTAGAAATGAATACAAAGCTAATAAAGAAATCTTCAGAGAACGGATTCGTAATGAAAGAGCTGTTGAGCTATGTTTTGAAGACCATCGCTGGTATGATATCCGCCGTTGGAGAATTGCTAAGGATGCAGTAAAAGTTATTTATAAGGCGGTGATTACTCGTACTGGCAAAGATCAGTTCCGGTTTGAATATATGGAACATCCTGATTATAAGCGTGTATTCGAAGATAAACATTATTGGTATCCGATACCTAAAAGCCAAATGGAAATGCTCAATAATGTAGAGCAAAATCCAGGTTGGTAGAAAAAGATCTATAAATTTTAATTTGTAGGATATGAAAACATTATATATATACATTATTCTGATGCTTCTACTGCCATTCTTTTCGGAAAGTAACATTTATGCACAAAAAAGAAGCAAACAATATTCTGAGATAAAGGCAAAAGTTGTCGATAAAGAAGGAAATCCGATTCAATCAGTAAGAATAACTGTTGATGAAGGTATTTTTGAATCGTCCACAGACAAACAGGGAAAATTTTCTTTGAAAGTAACTGATAACAGTACATTAGTTTTTGATGTGCCTGGATTTGAACCGCAATATTTGGGAGTATCTGTAATCAAGCAGAATCCTGTAGTAGTAATGGAAAAATCGATTCCTTATGGAGGAGTGAAAGATGAAGTTGAACTGCCATTCCGGAAAACCATAGCAAGAGAAATTGTGGGTGCTACATCAACTATAGATGAGGATGCTATTTCTAGTTCCAATCAAATGAATGTATTAAATATACTTTCTGGCAAAGCCCCTGGTTTAAATGTTTCACAAGTACCAACTGAGCCTGGGCGTTCTGCTACTGTACTTAATATACGAGGTTTATCTCGTTCAGCAACGGATAATGCTCCATTAATTATCATTGATGGCATTGAACGTCCTCTAGAAGATTTGACTCCAGAAGAAATAGAATCAATTACTGTATTGAAAGATGCTACTTCTAAAATATTATATGGCCCCAAGGCAGTAAACGGTGTACTGTTGGTAAAAACTAAAAGAGGAATAAAATATAAAAGGGATCGTCAATTTAATATTGAATTTGGAGCACAAACTCCTGTGCGTATGCCTGAATATTTAAATTCGGCTGATTATGCAACCATGTATAATCAGGCAAGAATTAATGATGGTTTATCACCTTACTATACTCAGACTGATATTGATGGTTATCGTATGGGAACCAATCCGGTGCTTTATCCGGATGTTGATTTTCATAAGCTGTGCTTGAACGATCATATGAGCTATAGAAAAGCAATAGCACAGTTCCGTGGTGGAAATGAATCTGCTCAATATTATGTAAATGCGACCTATGCTGGTTATGGTGGATATGAGGCTGTTGGCAAAAACAATACTTCCAATAAATTCAATTTGCGAGTGAATCTTGATTACAAGGTAAATGATTGGTTGAAAGCGTTTGTTGATATTGCTGGACAAATGGAATTTTACACAACTAACTATATGTCAGCTGATAAACTTTTTTCTCGTTTATCCTCGCATAGACCGAACGCTTATCCCATAAAATTCAGTGATCCTGGAAATCCGGGTACCGAAATTTATGGTGCTATGGAGAATGCTAATCTTTCTTCGTCGCGCGAGAATATATATGCTGAGATGGCATTAGGTGGCTCTAAAGAAAATACAGTCAGAAAAGGGCAAACTAATATTGGCTTTGATTTAAGTCTGGATAGGTATGTTAAAGGATTGAGTGCTAAGGCTTATGTAACATTTGACGTTTATAATTATTTAGTGGTAGGTAAAAATGAGAATTTTTCTTCATATCGTCCTATTTTTAATGAAAATAGTTTGATAGGGAAAGAACTGCTTACTGTAGAAAAGAAAGTGTCTGATAAAAGTAGAATTGCAGACCAAATGTATCGTAACTATGGTTACTTTGGCCAATTGAGTTATGATCGTACGTTTCAAGCAAAGCACCAATTAAAATCTGATTTAGTGATATTCCAAAGTAGACGGGAAAACTTAGGCTCTTCACAGGATGATGTGAACAGAACTTTTGCACTTCGTACAAATTATGTGTACAATAAAAAATGGATTGCAGAATTGGATATGGCAGTAATGGGTAGTTCCCGTTTTACAAAGGGAAATCGCTATGGTTATTTCCCAACAGTGGGAGTTGCCTGGATTGCTTCAGAAGAAAAATTCTTAAAAGATAAAGAATGGCTTGATTTCTTGAAAATAAAAGCTAGTACGGGATTATTGGGAACTGATAACTATTTTGATTTCTTCTTGTTTGAGTCTCGTTGGAATACTAGTCAAAGCACACACTTTGGTCCAAAACTGGAGGAAGATGTCAATACATCGACGTTGGTACATGTGGGAAATCCGGATTTAACATGGGAAAAGTCATTTGAAATTAATATTGGAGCAGAAGCCTCATTCTTGAATTGTTTGACTGCAGACTTTAACTATTTTAATAATTATCGTTATGACATTCTTACTCCTACTACTTCATTCAGTTCCATAAATGGAGGTGAATTGATGTATAGGAACTATGGAAGTGTACGCAATCAGGGGGTAGAATTGGCTTTGGAATATTCGGGTAATATTGGGAAACTTCATTATTCAATAGGTGGAAATACTATATGGAGTAAGGCTGTATATGAGAAAACTGATGATATGGAAGGTTTATCTTCAAACCGTAAAAAAGAGGGTAAGCCGGTTGATACTCGTTTTGGACTGATAGCTGAAGGACTCTTCAAAAGTGGAGATGAAATTGCAGCACATCCAGTGCAAGATTTCGGTCCTGTACAGATTGGTGATGTAAAGTATGCAAATATAAATAATGATCATCATATTAATGAGAACGATATGTTGCCAATAGGCAACGAATATCCACGTTTTCAATTTGGGCTGAACATTAATCTGGCATATAAAGGTTTTGAGCTTTCTCTATCAGGTTCAGGTATGGCACAATATGACATCTATCTGAACAACTCATATTATTGGATGAGGGAAGATCAAAAGTATTCCACATTTGTTAAGAATTATTTTAACCCGTCTACCGGTGAAGGTAAATTCCCGAGACTTACTACACAGCAAAACCAAAATAACTATCGTTCTTCTTCTTTGTGGATGCGTAGTGGAAACTTTTTCAAATTACGCGATGCAATGTTGAGTTATTCATTACCTCAGAACATAACGAATAAGATGACATTAAAGCAAGTGAAGCTATTTGTAAGGGGATCTAATTTATTCACTATTTCTTCGATAAAAGACCTAGATCCAGAGTATATCGATGCAGGTGTAACCGGATATCCTTTCTTCCGTTCGTTTACTGGGGGAATTAATGTTGTATTCTAATGGGAAAAATAAATATAAATTTATCGAATATGAAACTACAAGATATTATAAAACAATTATTAGTCGTTGTCTTGATTAGTCTATATGGCTGCTCAGATTTTCTGGATCCCAAAATAGATGATAACTACAACGATGAAACTGTTTGGAGTGACCGAACATTCGCCATGGGAGCATTAGTAGATGGTTATGCTCAATTGCCGACCTATTATGATTGCTTTTCAAACAATTACCTTGATTGTGCTACTGATAATGCTGTAACTAATGATTATAATACTCCGATTTTGAATATGGCCTTAGGTTCATGGCGTCCTAATTATAATCCTTTTGATACGTGGACTAATTGCTATAGACAGATTCGAAATATGAACTATTTTCTGGAACGGGCTCCGCACATTAAGTTTTCCAATAAGGATGAACTTAATACGGTCATTCAGCGTCGTTCAAAAGGAGAAGCTTATTTTCTAAGAGCATGGTACCAATTTGAACTGTTAAGCCGGTTCTCAGGAATTGCTACAAACGGGCAGTTGTTAGGCTTTCCTATTGTCACCAAGTCTTTACCGCAAGGTGAAAATATCAAGCAAGCTCGTAATTCATTTGATGATTGTGTAAAGCAAATATACGATGATATTGACAATAGTTTATTATATCTTCCTAAAAAATATGACGATGTAAATAATGCAGAGTTGGGACCGACAAAGGAAGGCCGTGCTACTGCGATTGCAGCAATGTGTTTAAAATCACGCGTGGCACTTTATGCGGCGAGTCCATTATATACCATAGAAAAAAGTGAAACTGAAAAAATAAAATTATGGGAAACAGCTGCTCAATATGCTATGGAAGCTATTCAACTCAGTGGCACTTCATTACCGGCAATGAAAGCCGATTTCTTTGAGAAACCTGATCATGCCGAAATCTTGTGGCGTAATTATCAGGAAGATATCAATACTCCTGAGCAAAATAATTTTATTCCCCAATTATATGGTTGGGGACGTACTAACCCGTCACAACAACTGGTGGATGCTTTTCCTATGAAAAACGGTTACCCTATTACCGATGTTGAACATAGTGGATATAAGCCTGAGGATCCTTATATTGATCGTGATCCACGTTTTGATCTGGCAATCTTGTACAATGGTGCTACTTTCTCCAAAACAAAGGTTGAAACTTTTGAAGGAGGGCTGGATACGGAAAGTAATAAAGAAAAGGCTACGCGTACGGGTTATTATTTGCGTAAGACGATAAGTGAAAATGTTTCTCTTGTTCCAGGAGAAACTGTTACTAGAGCCAAGCATCACTATTGTATTTTCCGTAAAGGAGAACTATGGCTGAATTATGCGGAAGCTGCCAACGAGGCTTGGGGGCCTAAAGCTGATCCGCTTGGTTGGGGTAAGACTGCAGAAACGATGCTAAAAGAATTGCGTAAAAGAGCTGGAATAAATTCTAAAGATCCCTATGTAGGAGAGGTGGCAGCAGCTGGAAAAGATGAATTTCGTCAGTTAGTTCAGAACGAACGCCGCATTGAACTATGTTTTGAGAATCATAGATTTTTTGATATAAGACGCTGGATGCTTCCGCTAGAGGTTATAAATACACCTGTAAAGGGCGTTACAATTCAAAAAGTGGGTGATACGTTTACATATGAATTTGATAAGGTAGTCGAAACGAGAAATTATCAAGATTATATGTATTATGGTCCTATTCCTGAAGCTGAAGTAAATAGTACCAACGGATTAATTTTGCAAAATAAAGGATGGTAAAAATGATTATTTTCCTTTTTATATTTTAAAGACTAAAATCAAATGATAATATGAAAGCTAAATTGATTTTTTTATTAACAGTAATCTTGTCTTTAACTTCTTGTCAGAAGTATGAAGATTTTATTGAGGATTATGACTATTCTACTACTTATTTTGCGTATCAAAGACCTATACGGACAGTCTTTTCTGATGATCCGTCTATTGAAATAGGCGTAGTATTAGGAGGAAAACGTGAAAATAAAATTGATGAGAGAGTAACTTTTCAAATAGAACCGGAAATGCTGCAAAATGTTGATTATGTAGGAAATAATCAGTTTAAGCTATTGCCGGAAGACTATTATTCATTAAGTGATAATCATACAATTATTATTCCTAAAGGAAAATTTTTGGGAACAATCAAATTGACTTTGAATAAAGAAAAGTTTCTGACGGATCCGTTAGCTGTTGAAAACACCTATGCTTTACCAATCCGAATTACTGAAAGTTCTACTGATCAGATTTTAAAAGGGGATGTTGAGGCTGGTATTGAAGCTAAAGATTATACTATAATAGTCATTAAGTATATTAGTGAGTTTCATGGTGTGTACTATCATCGTGGACAACGGAGCGCGTATGATAATTCAGGGAATTTGATTGAAACCTTAAAGTATGTAGGAGATCATGAAGAGGATATGTATATTAAGAATTTGGTGTGGAACTTAGGTACTATCAACGCTTCAAGTTTGACAACAGATGGTATTGCAGAATTTCTATCTGGAACTTCTAAATATTCAATGATTTTGCATGTTAATGAAGACAATAGTGTATCTATTTCAGACAATCTGATTCCGGGAAGCTCTCAAATCACAGGCATCAAAGATCTTGGTGCTTCTAAATATGATCGGGAGAAAAAGCAGTTCTATTTAAATTATGAGTATACTGACGCTGCCAGCGGAATACGCTATGTAATGGCTGATACGCTAATTTACCGTAATACTGAAATGAAACTGGAATTGTGGGATTAAGATATACAAATGATGAGAAATTATTTATATACTATCATATTTGCCTGGCTATTTTGTAGCCAGGCATATGCGCAGTCCATACCTCCTTTGTCATTACCTTCTATTTTTAGTGACCATATGGTATTACAACAAAATTCAAAAGTGAAATTTTGGGGCTGGACCAATCCTCGTACAACAGTACGTATCATCCCTTCATGGGGACAAGATACTATTATTGTAAAAGCTGATAATAGAGCGCGTTTTGAGGTAGAACTGCAAACTCCCCCAACCTCAAAAAAAAACTATCAAATAGAAGTAAAGATAAAGGATAGAGATTTGATTATTAAAGATGTACTTATTGGTGAGGTATGGTTATGCAGTGGTCAGTCTAATATGGAATGGAATTCCGCTAAAGGTATTCAGGATGTCAAAGATGAATTACCACATGCCAATAACTCTGAGATACGTTTTTTTACTGTAGAGAAACAAACGTCCCTATTTCCTCAAGATGATTGTCGTGGCCGCTGGATGGTATGTTCCCGGGAAACATTAAAATTGTTTTCTGCTGTAGGTTATTTCTTTGGGAAAAAGCTCAACCAGGAATTAGATAGTCCTATTGGACTGATTAATTCTTCTTGGGGAGGAACAAATATAGAAACGTGGATGCCTCATGAAACTATGGAAGAGCATCCTGAATTTGCCAAAGCATTGCAAACTCTTAGTACAAGTACTGGTTGGGATATTTCTCCGTCCACTACCTATAACGCTATGATACATCCTTTAATGCCTATACGGCTTGCTGGTATTATCTGGTATCAGGGCGAAGCTAATCTTGCCAATGGTAATTATTATGCGAGTATGTTCACGTCCATGATAAAAGCTTGGCGCCAGGGATTTTCAGATGATGAACTCCCCTTTTATTATGTACAAATAGCCCCATATGCTCGTTATAAATTTGCTTCCCGAGCTGCTGCACAGGTTAGAGAGCAACAATACGAAGTGTCTAAACTGCCTAATGTAGGTATGGTTGCTATACCTGATTATGTTGACAATATTAGAGATATACATCCCAAATACAAACGTCCTGTGGGCGAACGTTTGGCACATTGGGCTCTTGGGGAGAAGTATAATAAAAAAACTGCTGCCTATCGACATCCTTCTTTTCTAAAAATGGAGAGGGAGAACTCCAGAATACGGATATGGTTTGATAATGCCGATGCTGGAATCGTTTGTAAAGGAAAAGAACCGTTTGCTCTGGAGATTGCAGGAGAAGATATGAAATTTGTTCCCGCTAAAGGTAAGATAGATAAGAAAACTAATACACTAGTAGTTACGTCGACTACAGTAAAACACCCTGTTGCTGTGCGATATAGCTTCTCTAATGATGCGGTAGGTAACCTCTTTTGTTCCAATGGACTACCAGTATTGCCATTTCGTACTGATAATGAAGTTATAGAAATATTTTAAACAGTTTGGAATAATGAGAAGAAAAATACTATTTATTGCTTTGTGTTGTCTATTCGCTGGTCAATACGTTTCGGCACAGAAAGTGTTTGTGAAGGGAAATATGACGGATATTTCTATGGTAACTCCTCAAACGGAATTGTTCTTGAAATCTAAATTATTTAAGTTTGATGAGGGGATAAATCAACATCTTCAGGGAAAAATGTTTGTTCGCCGATTTAGGCATTGTCAATCTGCGATAAAAATAAAGAGTGAATATCCTGTTACGGTTTATTTGGCTGCTACGACTCCTGTGATTAATAAGAAATGGAAATCATTGAATGAGTTCTTTTTATCAGGAAATCAAAAGTTTTATCTTTATAGTTACGAATTAGATAACAGATGGGTTACTGTGCCCGATATGAATGGAAACAGTTCGTTGTTGTTTGCGCCACAAATTGAACGAGTCGATTTGCCTACAGTACCAGGTACGGTTATTTATAATTCTGATAATTCGGATCGGAATTTTGTAACAGATCCGGCACTGGCCGTTTTACCGAATGGTGATTATATAGCAGGATGCAGAGCGCGTTTCAGTGGTAAGACAGGATTTGTGCGTCTTTATCGTTCCACAAATAAAGGTAAAACATGGGAAGTACTTTCAGAAATCCCTGAAGTAGGTTTCTATTCTCTTTTTGTTCATGACTCTGTTTTATACCTGATGGGTACTAAAGGAGGTTTTAATCATATGGTTATTCTACGTTCGGACGACGGAGGTCGTAATTGGACTACCCCCATTGACTCGAAGCATGGATTGTTAAGTGGAGAGTCTAAAAGTTATCATTCTGCTTCTGTACCGGTAGCTTATGCAAAAGGTAGAATCTGGCGTGCGATGGAAGATAACCTTCCTAAAGGCAAACGGTATTTTAGGGCATTTATGATGTCAGCTCCAATCAATGCCAACCTTTTAGATTCTGCAGCCTGGACACGTTCAGAAGCATTGCCTTACGATTCTACTTGGCTTGGTACTGATCGGACGTTCAATGGTTGGCTTGAAGGAAATGCTGTTGTTACTCGTGAAGGAAACGTGGTAGATATATTAAGGATTGAAGAACGCAATTTTGATGGAAAAGCGGCCATGGTCAGGATTAGCGATGATGGTAAGCAAGCCTATTTTGATCCTCAGATGGATATTATTGATTTACCGGGAGCTTCTAAGAAATTCGTAATAAGATTTGATTCTGTTTCCAATCTCTATTGGGCCATTACCAACCATGTGTTTAAGCAAGATTTGGGAAAGGAACACTGTGGCTTGTTACGTAACAGGTTAGTATTGGTCTCCTCATCCGATTTGCGGGATTGGCAGGTACGAGATACACTTATCAGTCACGACGATCCTCATTTTCATGGTTTCCAGTATATTGACTGGCTTATTGAAGGAAATGATATTATTGCTGTTTCTCGTACAGCGTTTGATGATAAGAATGGTTTGCCTAAGCGGCAACATGATGCCAACTATTTGACATTTCATCGTTTTAAATCATTTAGAAAGTGTTTAAAAACAAAAAAATAAATACCTATGAAAACATTCTTTTTATCCATAATTTTCTTTTTATCTTTTTCATTTCTAGGGATTGCGCAAAATGATCAAGATCTGATACCATTAAAGTCAATGGCTCCTGACGGGATAGGCCCTCTTTCTCTTCCTCATTTGCGTCATATGGTATTGGGCAGTGCATTTGTTTATAATGGTGATTGTCCTGATCTTTTTATTGCCGGAACAGGGAAAACAACTGAACTTTATCTTTATAAATGGTTGAGGAATACAGAAAATGGTGTTCCTATATTTGATAAGCCTCATAAAATAGCTTCTCCTTTCAAGTTGAAAGGCACAATATTTCAAACTGATGACCATAATGTCCATGCTTTGTGGTTGAAAAAAGATTCTGTAATCCATACAGTATTTAATCTTAAGAAACAGTCGTTTGATAGAATCGGAGGTATTGAGTTGCCTGAATTGGCTTCTCTTCCTCAAAGTATAGCTGCACGTATAAATAAAGATCAGAGTGTAGATTTATTCTTAGAGCTGGTGGGGCATAGTATCCCGGCAAAATATGCCAACCAAAATCCTTCGAGTAAAGAGTGGAGACCTTATGATGAAGCGGGTGTTTCTACGACCCCACTTCATTATACCTATTTGTGTAATATACGCTATCCTAGATTATTGTCCGGAACCCCTTCTGTCAAACAAATGGTTACCCATAGCCGAAAAGAAACCCGTTGGGGGATGATGAATATTGCGATGGTGACACTTAGAAAAAATGATATGCAGGAATTGATATGTGGGTCAAGATTGGGAAATTTTACATACTATTCACGTCCGGAACTTTCGCAGGATACTTTGTCTCCTCGCCATTATGTAGTAGGCTCTGATAATATATTGTTACAGCATCCCAGTATATCAGCTTCTGTATGTTCTTATGTGGATGTTAAAAGTGGAACAACAAATATCATTGCTGGAGGTGAAGGTGCAGTCTATTTTTATAAATACTCCGGTGAGTTTACTTTGGATGGTCACCCTGTTTTCAGCCAACCTTCACCTGTTTTGCAAGTAGATGCAGATCTTTATTGTGGCACATTGCCGGTTCCAAGTGTGATAGACTGGGATGGAGACGGGATTGAAGATATTATTGTCGGCAATTCAGATGGACATGTACTTTTCTTTAAAAATATAGGTAACAATAATAATCCGCGTTTTATACCCAAAGGAAGAGTACAGGCGGATGGTAAGGATATTCATATTCAGGCAGGATATTCAGGTAGTGTGCAAGGTACTCCGGAGTCACGTTGGGGGTATCTTTCCCCTACTGTTGTTGATTGGACTGGCGATGGATTGCCGGACATTATTATGGGTGATATCACTGGAAAATATACTCTGTATGTAAATAAAGGAACACGAACGGAACCAAAGCTTGATGCCCCTCAGCCTTTTTTCTGTGAAGGGCTTGAATTGCATGGAATGTGGCGTTCAAGGGCGGCTGTGGCAAAGTTTGGTAATCGTATGGCGTTGGCTATAGTTGATGACAATGATTTATTTCACTTGTATTGGAAAATAGATAACTTCCATTTGGAAGATGGTGGTGAGTTGAAACTGGAGAACGGGAGTTCTATATTAACGAGTGCTGAGCCTGCAGGTGGTACAGGACGGTGTAAACTAAATTTCTTCGATTATGACGGAGATGGATTGCTTGATTTAATTATTGGTACTGGGAGGCGTTCGGCAATTCCTAATATGGAGACAGGCTATCCTTTGCCTATTTTGGGAAAGAAAACGATGGGAACTCCTTTGTTTATGAAGAATGTAGGTAGTTCATCGTACCCTGTTTTTGCTCATCCTTCTCCATTTAAACATCCGGTTACAGGGTTAGTGCAACCCGGTGGATCGCATGAAAGTGGAGCTGTGGGAACCAAACTGGGAGGAGGAACACAACGCAATTTATTAGTTGGAAATGAAGTTGGAAGACTTTATTTGTTAAAGGGAGAGCATTTGGAACTTATGACGGCAGATGAAGTCAAAAAATATAGGAATAAACCTAATCCATTTCCTGGCTTTCCACATCCTGGAGAAAAATAAGTGGAATTTATTATTGTTTTAATTTCTGTGCTTTAGGAACTTAAATGTTTAGAACTTTTATCAAAAAGGCGTAGCTATATTCAATATCATTTGTTGGATATTGGATGTAGAGAATATGAAATATATCATTGAATCATTTAATATTATATAAAATGGATATAACCTTGCTTGATTATCTCGTTTTTTTTGTTTTTGTGAGTGGAGTTGTTCTTTTTGGATGTTCGTTTTATTTCCGCAGTCGCAAAGGGGCTGCGGCATTCACTTCAGCAGAAGGAACATTGCCTACATGGGTTGTAGGCATGTCAATATTTGCAACGTTTGTCAGTAGCATTAGTTTCTTAGGATTGCCAGGAGATGCCTACAAAGGGAATTGGAATCCGTTTGTGTTTAGTCTTTCGATACCAATTGCTACATGGCTTGCTGCAAAGGTATTTATTCCTCTGTACAGAGGGATAAATAGTGTATCTGCCTATCATTATCTCGAAATGCGTTTTGGCTATTGGGCACGTTGTTATGTAGCCGTTTGTTATCTATTGACGCAACTTGCACGCATAGGATCGATACTGTTGTTACTGGCTTTGCCATTGAATACCATGTTTGGGTGGGACATTCAGACTATAATATTCTGCACAGGTATAGCTACACTTATATATACTTTACTTGGCGGCATTGCTGCTGTGGTCTGGACAGATGCTATACAGGGAATTATACTTATTGTAGGAGCTGTGGTGTGTGCATTGTTACTTACCTTTACTATGCCTGAAGGACCAGGACAACTCTTTGATATAGCTTTGGAACACGATAAGTTTAGCCTTGGGAGTTTCGGTGCAAATCTTGCTGAGCCGACATTTTGGGTAGTACTGATATATGGATTGTTTGTCAATATGCAGAATTATGGTATAGATCAAAACTATGTACAGCGTTATATGACGACTCGTTCAACAGCAGAAGCTGTGAAATCGACTTTGTTGGGTGGTTTACTCTACATTCCGGTATCTCTTGTGTTCGTCTATATCGGAACAGCATTATTCTCATACTATGTAGCTCAACCTGAACTGTTACCTACAGGAACCCCGTCTGATCAGGTCTTTCCATGGTTTATTGTTCATGGACTTCCCACAGGACTTACTGGACTTATCATTGCTTCTTTATTTTCAGCTGGTATGTCCACTGTTGCCACGAGCATCAACTCTTCGGCAACGATTGTTTTGACAGATTTTGTTAAACGGCTTTCTTCAAAGGAACTATCTGAGAGGAAAAGCATGCAAGTATTATATGTTGCATCGTTCTTGGTGGGCATGTTGGGGGTCGTTATGGGCTTAATGATGATGCATATTGACGGAATCTTGGATGCTTGGTGGAAATTGGCATCGATTTTTAGTGGTGGAATGCTTGGCTTGTTCCTGCTGGGGGTGGTTTGTCGAAATGTTAAACGTGTGCATGCTGTTGTAGCAGTTATATTGGGTTTATTGGTTATTGCATGGATGAGTCTGTCTCCCTTAATTAATGAAGGTTCACCTTTCTATTGTTTTCGTAGTTCATTGCATACATACCTTACAATTGTTTTTGGAACGGTTGTCATATTCCTTACAGGATTTCTACTTACAAAATTTGCGAAAAAGACAATTTGAGTTCAAAATATGTATACAGTTATGAATTTTAGAGTTTGTAATCTTTCTCTTATTGATGTCATGGAGATCTTACTTTCCCGAAGTAAGCAATATGGCAATGAAAACAAAACGAATGGACAATGGATGAAGAAGACTATACTCTTTTTTTTGTTAATCTTTCTATTTATAATGAGAGTTGCCTCACAATCTGAAAAATCAATACTTGAGGTGAAAGGATGTGTTATTGATATTATAGAGGTGAAATATGGGGCTACCGTTTTTCCGCAAGGTGGAAGCATGCTGAAATATGGAATATCGACACCAAAATGTATTTTGGGGAAAGAAAGTGCATTGAGTATTATGGATATGGATGGACCGTATCAAGTGCGTAGTAGTCAAAAGTGTTCGATACTTGCTGCTGTGGACCATCTGGATGTGGATAGCAGGGAAGGATGGATTCCGACAGGTGAAAAAATTGTAATAGCAAGTACAGGAATTCAGCTCAATTATTATTTGTATCAATATGATTATATAACTCCGGGAGAATGGGTCAATGTACCGTCTCCTAGTGAAAAAGGAACGACTACAATTATTTATGGTGATAAGATTACTGTATCAGAAGTTATGCAACCTCCAGGGACAGTGATTGCAAAAGTGGCCCATTTGAAAAAAGAATCGGTAACTAATCCGGCCATATTGGTTCTACCCAATGGCGACTATTTAGTTGCATGTTCGGGCGTTTTTGTAAAATCAGGTGAGAAATCAGGGGTAACTTATTTTTGTTCCAAAGATAAAGGAAAGACTTGGAAAGTTCTTTCGGAGAATAATGGATATATTAGTTTTTACAATCTCTTCATGCATGATGATGTGCTTTACTCAATGGGGACTGAGGGTTGGGGTGGAAACTCCCGAAACGTGATTATTCGTCGTTCCGATGACGGTGGTATTTCATGGACATTTCCAAGGGACTCCCTTTCTGAGGGAGTAATTAAATGTGGAAAATTCAGCACAGCTCCAGTGCCAGTAGTTATATACAATGGGCGTATTTGGCGTGCGATGGAGACTGGAGTTAAGGGAGAAGTCCCTCGTGCATTTGTGATGTCGGCTCCTATCAATTCTAATCTTATGAAGGCTGAAAGTTGGGTCTCTACAAACGGGATTGCGTTTAATTCCGAGTGGTTTGATAAAAAACTTGTTGTGAAGCAGTGGGTAGAAGGAAATGTTGTTATTGCACCTAATGGTAAATTGGTCGATGTAATTCGGGTAGATAATTGGACAAATGGTAATATGGCGGCTATACTTACTGTAGAGGATTCTAATACGTTAGTTTTTAATCCGAAGGAAGATATTATTAACTTTCCAGGTGGTGGAAAAAAATTCACAATCCGGTATGATACAATTTCGGGTAAGTATTGGGCTATGACAAATCCTGTTTTTGAGCAGGATAAAAAGAAAAAGCATTCAGGCATTTATAAAAAGGGGGTACCTTGTGGACTTATCCGTAATAATCTTGCTTTAATCTGTTCAAGTGATTTGCGGCATTGGGAAATTAAAGATACGTTAATTATAAGCGACAATCCATTCTTTCATGGGTTTCAATATGCAGACTGGCAGTTTGACGGGAAGGATATTGTTGCTGTCCTTCGTACTGCTTTTGATGAAGAACGAGGACTTCCAAAACGTCAACATGATGCCAATTTTTTGACTTTTATGAGGTTATGCAATTTTAGGACAGATAAAATTCCCACAATAAAAATCAACTCTATTAATAATAAAAATCAGAATTAAACATGGATCTAAAAGGAATAGTAACTGTGATTAATACTCCGTTTGATCATAGCGGAGGAATTGATAAAGATGGCTTGCGTAAACACTTGAGGTACGCTATCAATTCTGGAGTAAAAGGTTTCTTGATTCCGGCTATGGCGAGTGAGGTGCTAAAATTGTCGGAGTCGGAAAAAGAGTTGCTTGTCAAAATAGCCCTTGAGGAGGCAGGGACAGATGTTGCTGTTATTGCAGGGACTTCTGCATATACGCGCAAAGAACGATACGAAAATTTTGTCAAATTCCAGGCGATGGGATGCCGGGCTTTGTTAGTCAATATTCCTTTTGTTTCTGCGGATGAATATTTAGATGAGGTAAAGCAACTGGATCAATTGTCGCCTGAAATGATTGTAATTCAAGATTGGGATGCCGGTGGGTACGGGTTGCCTCTAGATTTCATTGGACAACTATATAGAGAGATAGAAAGCTTTAAGATGTTGAAAGTTGAAGTTGTTCCTGCAGGAAAGAAATACACAGATGTAAAGATGCTGACAAAAGGAAAATTGTTATTGGCTGGTGGTTGGGCTGTAGGGCAGATGATAGAGGGTTTGGAACGTGGTGTTGACTGTTTTATGCCGACGGCTATGCATGAAATATATGTAAGAATCTATACTTTGTTTCAAGAAGGTCATAAAACTGCAGCTCGTGAGCTTTTTGAGAGAATACTACCAATATTGTCTTATTCAAATCAGCATCTTGATATATCAATTCATTTTTTCAAAGAAATGATGTATTCACTCGGAATATATGAGACTAATATGGTTCGAGAGCCTATTATTGCGCTTGATGCTATAAATCATAAAATAACTGATGAGTTAATCGAACGATACAAAGTAATTCGAGATAGTTTATAGTATCATTGGAATACATGAAATCCCTTTAAATTGCATATTGTTTAACTGGTGAAACAATAGTGAAACAAATGCCTTAATTGGAGTAAATCAACCAAGAGTAACAGATTTATATCTAGAGGGTATGCAAACAAAAAACTCTATCTTGTTAGAAATTAGTCTTTTAGTTTGTGGCTCAGCCTGGGATTGAGCCAGGGACCTCCAGATATGAGTCTGTTGCTCTAACCAATTGAGCTGCCTCGTTATCAACACGTTAATTATCTCAGTATAAGTTCTGAGGTCAACAATAGGTCAACACTGAACTTACTATGCAAATTCACTAAAAATCTTATTCGCAATGAAACATTCTCCATTGTGATTTGCTTTGGACAAGAATAATCACTAATTTTGTGTTATTCTAAAACAGGGAGTTATGTCAAGTGATGTGGTGAAACAAGAACTATTGGCGAAACTGAAGCAAGAACACTGCTTTTGGTCGTACAATGAAAACTCAATCAAGGATATTCCAGATGATATGCTGATTGAGAAAACCTTGTTGCATCTTGACTTGGAAGAAATAAACCAACTGTTTCTAATTTATCCTTTCAAGAAAATTAAGCAGGTGTGGCTGGATTATCTTGTTCCCCAAGCGGAATATCTCTACACGTTGAATCGTTTTTTTGCATGGTATTATTTTAAGGCAAAGAAACCAGATGCTTATATAAAATCTATGGCTACTCGCCACCTTAATAAAATGTTTGCATGAAAGGTTTAGCTCCACACACGCTGCAAGTTTTTGAAGCCGTTTCTAAGTTGGACTGCATCAAACCCTATCTCTTGGTAGGTGGCACAGCTTTGTCATTGCAAATGGGAACTCGACAAAGTGAGGACTTGGACTTTATGAAATGGCGTACCTCTAAAACAGAGAAAATGGAAGTGGCATGGTATCAGATAGAGAAAGAGCTCGCTGTAATAGGTGATATTCAGCATAAGGACATTTTAGATATAGACCATGTGGAGTATTTAGTGTCTGGAGTAAAGTTCTCCTTTTATGCCTGTCCTAAATATTCTCCTGTAAGTATGCCTGTGGAATATCTGAATAATCTCAGATTGGCAGATGTAAAGTCTATTGGAGCTATGAAGATGGAGGTGATGCTACGCAGGAGTAATTTTCGCGATTATTATGATATTTATTCCATCTTAAAGTCTGGTGTACCTATCAACGATTTGGTATCTTTAGCCCTTACCTACTCTGGACATAAATTGAAATCCAAGAATCTGTTAGCTATGCTCACCAACGGCTCTCGTTTTACAAGAGATTCCCATTTTGAGCAACTTGCACCGATTTATGCTGTAACTGCTCAAGAAATAGAAGATTATATAAAGTTTTGTTTATTATAAACTGCTGCAACATTCTTGCGAATGGGATTATATATAGAAGTATTCCTTGAAATTGTAGTAGCTTTATAAAAAGAAAAACAGCATAAGAGTTTCCTCAAATGCTGCTCTGTCTTAAGTAGATTGGTAATTAGTCAATCTTCTTGTAAGTGGTTGTTGTAATGTCATCCAATTCCTCGCTACCATCATCCATTGTGTCCCAATCCTCAAAGGCGAGAACCAACTTAGTAGCTGTAAGTTCATTAACAGTTAGGACATCTGAATAACCATCATCGTAAGAGATAGTCAGCTTATTGTCTTTCAAAGACCAACGACTTGTTTCTGTATATCCACCGTCCACATAACTTTCTATGCAAGTACCGTCAGCCTTGAACTCCCATAAACCATTGGTATAGGCTTCATCAGAAGTTATTACTTCTTTACCATTCTCCACTTTGTGAATCTTCTCCCAAGTGGACTGCCATTTACCTATCAGGTTGGCTTGTTCAATGATAGTCTGCCCATCTTCATTATCACCGCACGCTGTAAAGTTTACAGCCAACATGACCATTAATAAGGTCGTTCCAATTAATCTTAAAGTTCTCATTATTGTTAAATTAATTATGGTTTACGATTGTAAATTACTATATCACTATGTCCATTGTTGTTAAGATATAGTTCGTCTTCAGTAATCTTAACGACAGTGTAAATAGTATTCTCTTCTCCCCAATCAGTTGTATAGTAAATAGCGAACATATATCTGTTAGGGAAGTACTCAAATCTACCGCTTAGAGTTTCATTCTCACTTATCTCTGCATAGGTCTTATCCTTGTTAAAGGTAAGTGTTTCACCCTCTGCTTCACCTGTTCCTTGCCAAGTTCCAAGTAATAACTCTAAAGTGTTGTCAGGCTCTTGTTGAACCACTTCGTTAGTAATCTCATCCCCACAGGAACTAACTCCCATGCCTAATGCAACCAATAATGAGGTTGCTAATAATCTAAATGTTTTCATTATCAATTAAAATTTAATCTTGACGTTATATGTTCCGTCAACTTTTAACTCACTCCTTTTAATTTTTGCTTTAATAGTCAGCATATTAGCTCTATTTTAATTAGTCAACAATTAGTCAACATCTGCTTAAAATAGGAGTAAATCAACCAAGAGCAACAGAGTTATATCTGGAGGGGTTGCAAATAAAAAAGGCTCTATTCTATTAAGAATGAGCCTCTTCTTTGTGGACCAGCCTGGGCTTGAACCAGGGACCTCCAGATTATGAGTCACAAATGCTTGATTTTCAATTATTTATATTCTATTTCTTTTCAGGCCCATACCTCTTGATTTCCAAGCCCAAAGATAATATTTCCTTTTCAAATAATATCTCTTGTTTTCTTCTATTTTCCTGAGATGTGTGCAAATTGTGTGCAAGCTATCTATTTTAAATGAAACACAATTAAGATCTAGATAAATCTATCCAAAAATGATGAAGAATAATGGGGGCTAATTCTATACCTGTTTTCTCATCAATCCTCCTATGATGAGAAATGTATCTATTCCATAGAGAATCTGAATACGGAGTTAATATTTCTTTTTCACTCCATAGGGACGAAATTTTTGAAAGCTCTTTTATCCAATTGTTTATACAAGAAATCCAAAATTCAAAATTTTGTTCTTGGGCATATCCAATTATGATTGACAATGGTAAATTAGAGGCGTGTCGATTCAGTTTGAAGCGTTGAATGCCTCCCCCTCCTTTAAATGTACTATTATCAACGTATACATATTCTCGTTCATCTCTTAAAGTCTTGTTTGAGTTATTGGGTGTTGGTAATCTTTTTGCTTCTATCCAACAAAATGATTTACTATTATCTCTTCTATAACCTCTTCCTAATTTCACTCCAATGTCAGCTCTATTATCTTGATTTATAAATTTAAAATAAAATAAGTTATCAATTTCTTTTTGATTTAAAATGTCAGCTAATCTTTTAGTTTCTTGCAAATCATCTAAATAAAAAGATAAATCAGTGGTTATATCGTCTTCTGCTTCAACGATAGTATTGTTTTTTTGACTATATGGTCTAAAGTTCTCAATGACAGTATCTATAAAACTAAGTAGAGCTTCATAAACTGGCATAGAAGGTGGAGGTGTTCCTATTGTTGATATCGGATTCTGCATATTATTACGAAATTATGTCATCAAACGTATCGTCAACATCTCTTAATGCAATAGACTCTAACCAATAACGTAATTGCTTTGGCTTAATAAGAACTATGCGATTTTGTGAGTACATTCGTATTACTCTTTTTATTAGACAACTCTCTCCTTGCCAATATTCTATAAGACTAGATAAATCATTTTCTACTTTTGTATATGTATATGAACTGTCTATATTTGTGTAATGAAATTCACAAGCAAAATAATTTTGACCTTCTAATATTTTTTTTAGTTTATAACTAAATTGTTTTTTTGCATAAATAACATTTAAATTGGCACAGTATGTTCTTGAAAACAATTCAAATATAGAGAAATCTGAAACTATATCATTTAATTCTGACTTCTCTCCTAGCTCAAAATATGGTATAATATATTTTGACACATCGTTTACAATAATACTATCCGTATCTGATAGCTTTATATTAGAGTCAAATGGTAGCTTATAAAAATCTTCTGCGAGATGAGTATAAACGGAACGACTGATACCTGCTCTTGCGCTTGTTGCTATTATTAAAGAACGAAGTAGATTATTATTATTTCGAAGAAATGATTCGAAATATTCTAAATCCTTTAATTCATCTTTGGGGCAATGTATACCTATTATTTCGTTTCGAAACGTTAAGTAATCATTTCTTAATTCAATAGGAATTATACCATTCTTTCCAATAGTCTTTTTTAATAAAAGATGCGGTGCTTCAAAAAGCTCTTTTCGACTTTTATCTTTAAACTTTATGTTATTTTGAATTTCTATTTTCTTAATGCCCTCTTCTGTAAAGTTTTTATCAACAACTGTATTTTTGCCGGTAATATAATTAGCAAAGTGCTTTTGATTTTGTTTTCCAACGATATAACCTTGCCCATAATGCCAATTACTTTCAAGTCTCTTCTTTTCTAAGAAATCTTTTATTGTTGTTACATTATTGGTGTATTTAGTAACTAGTTCATAGACTCTTTCTCCTCCTAATAAATTGCATTTCCATACGAAATCGATAGTACAAGCAATCGTTTTAGGTACGTTATAAAAATCATAATGGTCAAATTCAAAAAATATTTTTTCTTTATTTGCTCTTGTTCTTTTTGTTACAACATGTAGAATATCATTATTTGTGGGTTTTGTTTTTTGTATAAAAATAGAAGCTGTACCAACATTCACATCTTTAAATAAAATACTTTTTAGGAAAGTAAAATCAATAATTTGTTTAACATCATATTTATTAAATAAGACTTCTCTAAAAGATAATGTTTTATTGTAAAGCAATGGTCCTGATGGCATTATTAGGCATAGCATTCCGTTGTCTACTAAAATATCTAATGTCTTTTCTAAAAACATTAATGCTAGTTGGTTATCTGGAATTTTGCAAGAGAATGCCAAACCGTTTTCCTTTAATTTATTGCTGTAATATAGATATTTATTTTCATTTATAGCTTTAAACGGGGGATTGCCTATAACTAAATCAAAGTTAGATGGCTTATTTTCAATTAGATATTCAAAAAAGTCTTTCTCAACAATATTACCAGATGTCTTCAAATTGTCAAATGCCAGTTCTGTCCAAATTTGTTTTGGAGTTAACATTGAACATAAAGACAAATTTAAACTAAATATAGTTAAGGCTGTTGCATTTTTATCAACATCAACTCCAAATATATTATTAGTAAGAATATTTTTAAGAATAGAAGGATTGGTATCTGCCAATTTTCCTTCTTTTCGGTTTAATATTCGCCAACGTTGCACAAGTCTTTTGAAGGCCATGACTAAAAAGATACCCGATCCACAACTCGCATCTATTAATTTCACATTCCCATTTAGTTGCTTAGAAGACAAAGGAAGACATTCATCAATTAAAAAATTCACCAAGAAAGCTGGAGTATATACAGCTCCAGAATCTTTTTTCTTTTCTTGCCCTGAACTTTCGTTTTTTTCTTTGGGTAAAAATTCTTCATAAAAATTACTTATCAATTCGATTGGAATGTGCTTAAATGAATATTCTTCCCAAAAAACTCTTTGCGTTCCGACAATAGTTCCTTCTAAAAAACTAGCTAAAAACTCTAAGTTGGTATTCTTTAATGTTATTTGGTCATCTATAGATAAAGAAAAAATTCCACCATTAAAATGGTCTGCCAATTTATTAAATAAGTCTACTATTTTTTGGTTACGAATAACTTCGACCAAAGTAGAATGTCCTACAGCTTTGTAAAAAAAATCATGAGCCAGATTTACATGATTATCATCTTCTCCATTTTCTTCCAAATATTTTATAAGAATACATAAAATAAGAATTTGATCGGAGATCCTGTTTGGTAGGTTGCTATGATCTTTAAATGATTCTCTTAAGCACTTAAGACTTGTAATTAACTTTTCATAGACCGTCCTGTTATTCAAAAAGTTCTTAGATGCAATATCACTATTCCAAAAGTTTCCATTATCAAATAGGCGCGCATTGTAGTTTTTAATAACTTCATCATATTGAGATAGATGTTCTAAATCAATAAAGTCAATAGGAGAAACTATAATTTCTCCATTTTTGATAGTAACGGGTTCTCTACTATCAAATATTCTTATTTGAGTGTTGTCTATAATGAAATATATTGGAATTTCAGACGCACTCCATATATTTCTATGCAATTCTCTATATTCTAATTCACTTCTATGATTATTTATATTATCATATATATATATTTGGGGTAGAGGAGGGCGGTTATCCTCAAAAAAACGAAAATAGACAGCATCAGCATGAAAATTTTGCGCTCTTTCCAATGCAATAATAATATATGGAGAACAATCTTCTTCGCTAATATATTTTTCTAGTTCATTAACAAGAAAAACCGAAGAATTATACTTGTCCTCAATATTGAAATCAAGTATATTAATATTATTTATATATTTATTCTCATGCTTTTCCATAGTATGCAAAGTTATAAAAAACTTTTTATCTGAGGTCAAAGTTCTAAGTTAAAAGTCATTTATACATTGTCTTATTCAAAAGGAATATGTATTAGTTTCGTAGTGATATTATATCCATTACTGCATAAATATCCAACTATGAATTGGTTATAGTATTTGAACATTATATAATTTTTTGTTCTCTAGCTTTAAAAAAATAACAATCTTCACGAATTTGTTTTTTATATTTGCTTTGATTTCACCTTGTCATACTTTCGTTTTTTTGAATCTACTTATTATCTTTAGGGAGTATAGTGTTTGCTTACAGAACTTTGTAAACCTAATATTTTTTATTTGTGCGTTTTTATTGATTTGAAACTAACGTCTAAACTACTCAAAACAAATATTCAAAAGGTTTCAAAATGTTTATATTTCCGTTCAAATGAGGATATATAGACTATCGTAAGCAATTCCGCTTGCGGGTAATCACTAAAACCATGTATAATTTTTCAAAAGACGGTATCGTAGTCTCTACGGTACTTGATGCACGTACTGCCAACAAAGAAGGCAAATATCCTGTTAAAATCAAGGTTTATTATCAAAGAAAGCCCAAGTATTATTCTATTGGTATCTGCATGGCAAAAGAAGAATGGAACAAGCTGCCGGATAGCAAATCTTCTGAAAGCAGGAAAATCAGACAAGCCATTGAAAGTAGTTTTTCTTTAGTCCGTATGAATGTTGAAGCTTTGGCAGAGAAAGGAACATTCTCTTTCAATATGCTCAATTTACGTTTGGGAAAAGCTACCGGTGATACTCTGAACAGTGCCATACGAGCTAAGATTGAGGAACTGAAAAACGAAGAAAGAATCGGGACAATGCAGTTCTATCAAACTACATTGGTAATGGTTGAGGAAGTCGGCGGCAAAGATATTCCATTTAGTGCCGTTACGGTTGAATGGTTGCAAAAATGTGAAAGACTTTGGTCAAAAACGAGAAGTATTTCTACAATCGGTATGCACATGAGAAATATCCGTACTTTGATGAATGAAGCCAAGAGAGCCGGCGTTATCAAAGAATCGCAATACCCATTCGGAAAAGGTCTGTTCGAGATAAAGACCGGTATCGGAAGAAAGAAAGGATTGACAAAGAAACAGTTGAAGGCCATTTTCGATTATAAGAGTGAAAATGAAACTACTAACAGATATAAAGACCTCTGGATATTCATTTACTTGTGCAACGGTATCAATCCGACAGACATGCTGAAATTGAAGTTCTCGGATATTGTGGACGGTGAAATATGTTTTGTAAGACAGAAAACAGAGCGCACGACAAAGAACAGGAAAGAGATACGTGCAGTTGTTTCTCCCCAATTACAGACAATAATTGACAAGTGGGGAAACAAGCCGTTACCCGATAATTACATATTTCCTTATATGAAAGGGCATGAAACGGCTATAGAGCGTAAAGCGATTGTACGCGATGTTGTCAAGCGAATCAACAAGCGTATGAAGTTGATAGGTGAAGAATTGGGTATCGGCAATATCACCACATATACCGCAAGACATTCATACGCTACCGTATTGAAACGAAGCGGAGCCAATATCTCTTATATAAGTGAATCCTTAGGACATACCGACCTGAGGACTACGGAAGCATATCTGGCGAGTTTCGAGAAAGAGGAGCGTGCTAAGAACACTAACCTTTTGACCTCGTTTTTGTAGCCTATATAGCCTATATGGGGTCTTTCTTACTTTCCTGTCCGGTAATTCTATTCATAAAGGAAACCGGGCTTTCTTTATGCAAAATTACCGGTGCGAGTGCTTAATTCTGGTTAAGAATATAGTTAAAATACCTTTTTCTTTTATATTCCGACAAAAAAGAGGATATATGTAATGTCCGATGATTCATGTATTCGGAGCATTACTAAATTCAAAAATAAATAAAGTTATGGCACGAAAGAAAAAAGTAAAAGAAGAACAACCGGTGACTGCCGAAGTTGTAGAGACTAAAAAGAAATCTTCAAAGAAAGCACCAAAGACTAAAATGTCTGCTCAAAAAGAAAGCATACAGGAAACCGGTGCTCAAGAGCCGATTGTCAAAGAAGAAAATACGAAAGATTCTTTTAAAGACAAAGATTACACAATCGATGAGCTTATAGATATGTTAGGGCCGGATATTGATTGTGAGGATGATACAGAGTTTTCATTAACGGAAAATACTTCTTCACAAGAACAGGAATACACAATAGAGGATATGCTTTCCGCATTGGACGAGTCAATCGATGATGACGATGAAGAATGTGTTTCAGATGAAATACTTGATAAATTCGACAAGACACTCGAAGAAAAAGGTTTGGGCGATGATTATTTTCGAAAGAAAGAAGAACGGCTTAAAGAAATGGATCTGGAGCATGAACTTCACGAATTCGCCATTGATGAAATGCTGAATGAATAAGAATATCTAATTTTGTAACCTGCAACAGTCTCTTTATGGGATGTAACTTTGTGATGTGCCTTATTTTTTCTAATTTTGCATCGTCATGGCAACATGGCGGACATATTAGAAATTTAAGGTACACGAAAGTGTTTAACTGATTCTCTACGACGAAGTCTGGTAAACTATCTGTAGAACGGGAATAAGTTGGCATCTCTCGCGTCATATCCGTATATGGCGTGGGGACTGTTGCTTGTTTTAGTTCAAGGTCTTACCAGAGCCCGTCGTATAAAATAAGTTAATGGCCTCACGCTTTCTGCATTTAATTAACTCTTCTGATTTGAGGCTAAGGGAGATAAAATTAAAATCAAAATGAAAACTTTTAGAATGATTGCAACCTCGTTATTAATGGTTGTGTTGTGTTTGAATTTCGTTGCATGCAGTGATGACGATGATGAAAATCCATCTCCTTATCCTACAGCGGAAGAACTTGTTGGAACTGTATGGACTGGAGTCAATGCTGACAAAGACGCTTATCAAATCAAGCTGACAAGCAAAACGGATTTAACTTTGAACATTACAAGTGAAGATGGAGACAAGTATGTTGATAACGCTGTATTGAAATACCAATACAATGCGAAAGATGGTAAATTCACTTCAAGCTATGAAGATATGTCCATTGCAGGGACTATTACCAAAACAGAAATGACCTTTACAATAGAAGGTGAGAAAATCATATTGAAGAAGAAATGATGAACAAATTATTTAACGTAAGCACCATGCCCTTACTCGGCATGGTGTTTCTATTCATGGCAGCCTGTTCCGATGATGCGGATAATTCAGACCCGAATAATGACATACAAAACATTGAAATGCCATCATCTGGTGCTGAATCTCCGATTGTCAGCGGTAAGTTAGTTGTTATACGTGGTAATGGTTTCTCCGAAAATAGTGAGATATGGTTTCAAACATCTTCACGCTCAGGCGAGAAAAAGGCAGATGTTATTTCATATTCTGATGAAAGTATCTCATTCATCGCACCTAATATGACAGGTAATTGTGATGTCATTTTAAGACAAGAAGGAAAAGAAAAAACATTAGGCCAAATGTTCTTGGAAGAAAAAGATGTGGACAATATGAATGATTATACCTATGCCGCAGGTTACAACGTTGTGGATTTTGAAGACAACGAAAATGCTTTTCCTATATTATATGTATTCGATAGGCAAAGTGGAGACTTTGAAAAGAAGAACGAACTACCCAATGGAGAAATCATAAAATTCATATTGGCTGAGAATAACGGAAATCAGAATATTTATTATTTCAAACGCTGTTTACCAATAAGTAAAGAAGTCAGTTTGTACAAATATAATCTTGCAAAACAGGAAGAAAAGAAGGTTTGTGCCAATTGGCTGAATAAATTTTACAATGCTTCGCCCGGAATGGCCATTGGTATGATTGAGAATACGTTATGCGGTTTGGAAGCATCTGTAGACAAAGGGTTTGAAATTGTTTCTTTTGACGATAATGGAAAAACAACTCTTTTGAAAAAGGCTTTCCCTTACGACCGAATTAACGGGAAATACGTTACTCAATTTTATTGTGAAGATGATAATCTACTGTTTAATTATGACTCAAAAAGCCGTTGTGTCTTAGTTACCGGAAGTATCAGATTTGAAGATGATAGAGAATCTTTTGACTGTCTTCTATCTTTAAACATGAAAACAGGCGACATCAAGCTTCTGCGTGATGAACAGAATGACGCATATTATTATGAAGTGCTTAACACGAAACAGGGATTTGTTTTACTTGAAATAGGAAAAGATATTGATAAGACTATTGTAAAAACAATCAATCCCGAAACTTTAGAAACAACATCTATCTTGGCTGAAATTGACGAATACATTACATCTGCCATATATAATGAAAAAACAAATTCAATATATTGGGAAAGCAGTAATGGCACATCAGAAGACTATGTTATGGAATACACCTTTGATTCAAAAGAAGTAAGTGTTTCAAACAGTAGTTTGCCATATATTGAAGCTTTGTTCTCTACCAAGTATTGATTTTTTCCACAAATAATCTAATCCTCTTATTGCTTATGTAGTAAGAGGATTTTTTATACCCAAAAACTTTAAAACATGAACGAAAGAATTACTCCATCCAACATTACGGAGCTGAAAGAAAATGAAATATTTGTGTTCGGTTCAAACTCAAACGGTGTACATAATGGAAATGCCGCAGCAACAGCGATGAAATTCGGTGCTATTATGGGACAGGCTGCGGGAATACAGGGACAGACCTATGCGATGCCTTCCAAAGACATTGAGAATCTTAAAAAACATATTGATGATTTTCTACTATATGCAGAACAACATTCGGAATATACTTTTTTAGTTACAGAGATAGGATGCGGAATATCCAAACATTCGCCATTTGAGATTGCACCGTTATTCAAAGAAGCGGTTCATATAAAGAACATCAATTTACCTTTGTCCTTTTGGGATGTTCTGAATGGTGGCATACAAGCCAGAATCAAACAGGTTGCCGAAAAAGAATCTCCTTCCGTTCCTGATTTTTGTCAAAGAACGGGATTGTCTTTTACTATACTAATGAACATTTTATTCAGAAAAGAACTTCCTACTATCTGGATGGTGCAAAAGATACTGATTGCCTTTCCGTCTATCAACGCAAGGTGGCTTCTTTTGGGAGAAGGCGACATGAAGCTCACGAAACGCAACAGTTTTCTCACAAGAATAAACGATTTTCTGCATGTCCTTTTCGCTTCCAAATAGACGTGAAATTATTATTTCTCCATACCAAAAATGAGGCTGTTTTCGTCTCTCGTATTGAGCTTTATCTTTCTCCTCTATACCCAATATAAGGAAGCAAGAACATATCTCAAATATTGGAGAAAAAATCTAAAGTAGAAAATTTTTACATAGTGGATAAAGTGAGTAAAGTGAACTATATTTTATAAAAAGTATAAGGTTTTATATCGTTTATATGGTCTATAAAATAAGAATATACTCTATTATAAAATATAGTTCACTTTACTCACTTTGTTCACTTTTATCTTTTCTTATAAAAGGATTTCTGTAGGGCAATTCTTTATCTCAAAGTTTTCTATGGCATTCCATAAATCTTCTTGATATTCATATAATGGCTCTATTAAGACTTCTGGAAAAATAGCCTTGTCTGATATTGGGGCGAGACGGAAACCGGAAGTTTCAAACTTGCGTCCAACTTTACTTTCCATTCTATAGGATTCAACAACCTCAAAAGAATATTCTCCTAAAAACTTCAATCTGCAATATTTTTGAGGATACCAGCCGATACAGATTATTTCATTTTTGCATAACGAAGAAAACTTGAAATAGTCCATTCCATTGAATCCTTTCTCTATATCAAAGTCCGTATTGGTCTGTTTGTATTCGTGGCAGAATGTTTCCCAATCCTTATATCCTAAAGCACGAGCCATGAAAGATAATTTTCCAACATCCGGCTTTCTTTCCTTGTCTGCATCCTTATCTCCCCAATAACGACGTAATGTATCAACGCTGATAGTTTCAGATTGCTGGATAACGCTTCCGTCTTCATATTTTGGGAGAGGAAAATTTGTATTGCTCTGTTTCTTTATATAATCACATAAGTCAGAGTATGCATTATCTGAACTCAAATCTATATTAGAAACTCTTACTAACTCGTTTTTTAAAGTTTCAAACCTCTCTTTGTCTATCGGTATTCTTTTCTTTGCCATATTACTACACGATGTTTATGACAAAAATACAAAACGTAGCCAACTAATCAAATATATTTCATGCCTGAACGTGCCAAAATCAATAATTCCTTTTCGATAATACATGTAACCGATTAATAATTAATTTAATACAATCGTGCCTAAATGTGCCTGAACGTGCCTTTTTATGCCCTTTCAAAAGTTGGCGAACTTTGCACCAGAAACAAAAAACAAAAGGTATGGAACATCAAAAAACAAGTTATGACACGTTGCCGGAACGGATAGATTATCTGATTCAGGAAATATCGGAGATAAAAAATATTCTGATGAACAGAATAGAAAAAAGGGAAGAAATACCAAAGTGGCTGAATAAGGAGCAAGCCTTAAAATATATCCACAAACAGGGGTATAAATTAAGTTCATCGAAACTCTATAAATTATCAGCAACGGACAATATACCTTGTCATAGGACAGGTCGTAATTTGTACTTCTTTGCTGAAGAATTGGATAAATGGTTAAGCGACCAAATTGAGGAGAAAAAACGAATGAGCCAAAATCTTTCAACTCAATCAATACAATTAATTATAAAATCGGCTCAAAAAAGATAGGAGATAAATAATATGAATAGTAATAATAATAATATCCCGATGATAAATCATCCATATAAAACAGCAAAAGGCTTGAAACGGTATGTAAGAGATATTTTGAAGCAAGTACAACAAGAGGAAACATTGAAGAAAATAATAGATATATCTTCTAAAATAGATTATCCGGTTATTTATCATCTTGATGATGATAAAAAACTTGAAAAACTTTCAGAACTACGTAGGAAAGAAAGCAACGGGGGATTGTCAGAAAATGAAAAAAGAGAATTAATGAGCTTCGAACCGGATGATGAAGTCAAATATATTATATTGATAGAAGAATTATTGAAGAATGCGGATGAGTTTAAATTGGGGCTCGGCATTGAGCCGGACAGTATTCAGCCATATATTTATACGGGCTGTTACTGGAAAAACATAACCCGTCCACTTTTGAAGGAATTTCTTGCTGTAGCAGCAAATAAGGCGGGCTTCAATTATTATGATATAAGACTGAGTAGGAATCTTGAAAAACTGTATAACCAGTTTGTCGCTCTTTGCACTCTTGTACCGGATTTGAATGAGAAAAAAGATGAGGTGAAAATTAATCTAAAGAATGGGACATTTGTCATTTCAAAGGACAGACAAGTATCGAGAGACTTTGACAAGCGGGATTTTTTTAAATACCAATTGCCTTTTGAATATAATCCTGAAGCGACTTGTGATGAATTTAAGGCTTTTTTAAATAAGGTTTTGCCTGAAAAAGAATCACAAATGATTCTTGCAGAATACTTGGGGTATATTTTTACTCAAAACTTGAAATTGGAAAAGTGCTTGATTCTGAAAGGTGAAGGAAGCAACGGTAAATCCGTCATATTTGAAATAGTGCAAGCACTGCTGGGAGAACATAACACTTGTTCCTATACTATAAGTAATTTGTGCAATGAAAATGGCTATTTCAGGGCGCAGCTAGGTAATTATCTGCTTAACTATTCTTCGGAACTTGGAGGAAAGAATATCAATCCAGACTTATTTAAGAAGCTAATTAGCAATGAGCCTATTGATGCACGTTCTCCTTACGGCCATCCGTTTATACTTCGTCATTACGGGAAGTTCATGTTCAATACGAATAAGTTTCCTAATAATATTGAATTTACCCATGCCTACTTGCGAAGGTTTATAATCTTGAACTTTGAAGTTATTATTCCGGATGAAGAGCAAGATAAGCATCTCGCTGAGAGAATAATATCCAAAGAATTAAGCGGTATTTTCAATTGGGTGCTTGAGGGATTGGGCAGATTGTTAAAACAACAGCAATTTACAGAATCACCAAAAGCAAAAGAACTTCTTGAGGAAATGAGATTTGAGTCTGATAGTGTGGCGCAATTCCTTGAAGAAAAACAATATTTGCCTTCCACGTCAGGAAATGATAAAATCTTGTTGAAAAGATTTAGAGAAGAATATCAAGCGTATTGTCACATCAAGAAGCTGATACCTGTAGGACAAAAAGAATTTTCGACCCGCATAAAGAGTTTGAAATTTGAGATTCAGAAAGGTGGCGGTGGAAATAATTATATTTTTGTGAAACGTAACGATATTGCTAGACAATTTTTAGAAAATTCATTGCCTGATGGCCTGTAAAAAAGTAAGAAATATGGAAAATATCATAAAAGTATCAATGTTTGAAAGTGCGCAAAGTCGTTATGCAAGCGGAGTAGTGAACTTATGGGACTGGTTGTTCTTAGAGGACTATCGTACTGTTTTAATCAAAGAACTTCGGAATGAATCTGATTCGATGAAACGGCGAGAATTGAAAGAACTTCTTCCTGCAATAACTGTCAGTTGTGTTTGTTCTGAACGACGAACTGAAAAAATTTACGAGTATACGAATTTGATTTGTATTGATATTGACGGAAAAGATAACCCGTCAATATCAAACATAGAAGACCTTAAGATTAAGTTGGGTGAACTGCCTTATATTATGTATTGTGGTTTGTCTGCAAGCGGAAATGGCTTGTTCTGTATCATTCCTTATGCAGACCCTGCTAATCATAAGAATGTCTTTGAATCTATTAAAAACGATTTTGAAGAAATGGGTATCATTATAGACAAAAGCTGTGGCGATATATGCCGTTTACGCTTCCTTTCGCATGATACGCAACCGTATGTCAATAAACATGCGGAAGTTTATATGTCTGAGCCAAAATCAAAAGCAGTGGAATATATTTATAAGCCAAAACAGAGATCTAAAACGAAACCACCTAAACCCCAAACGATTCTTATTCCCAGCGTTATAGAAACATTTCTTCGTCCAAGTAATTTGGTTTTGGAAAGCGCCACTCCTTTAACAAAGAAACAAAAGGTTGAACGGCTATTGAATGAAATAATCAGAAATCAAGTGGATATTACTTATTACTACAATGATTGGATTGCCATTGGCAATATTATTAAGAATATGTTTGGTGAGGAAGGTAGGGCTTTATTTCATAAGGTCAGTAGTTTTTATCCCAATTATGATTATGATGAAACTGATAGGGAATATTCCGTTATGATAATTGGACGGTATCGATATAATAGTGACCGCTTATTTGAAATAGCCGCAGAATACAAGCTCATTTCCCCAATCAAAAAATAATTTTGAGAAGAAAAGGGATAACTACCGGTGTGTAGCTTATCTCTTTTCCTATATCCGTTTGTGCAAATTATATGCGAAAACCTCATCATGGGCATGAATCGGAGAGAACTCTTGCCAATAGAAGAAACTAAAAGAAAAAGAATATCATTTACTGGTGTGTCACGTTTGTTATTGATTATCACCACTTTCCAGAGGTTGTGTGCAAATTGTGTGCAAGGAGTTTCGGTGTGCAAGAAAAAAGCCGCTACAAGGTTGCTTGTAACGGCCTGGTTTTCTTTGCTTTATGTCTTGTGGACCAGCCTGGGCTTGAACCAGGGACCTCCAGATTATGAGTCTGTTGCTCTAACCAACTGAGCTACAAGTCCGGTGTATCCTTATATCGGATAGCGGGGACAAAAGTAGTATTTTCTCTTGAAATATGCAAACTTTTCAGATAAAAATGCGAACCTCTTTTGCTTAGAATTTATATGTTCGTTTAGGATTTTTGGGGAACCAACCTTTTTTCACACGTTCTTCCTGTTCAAAGACTTCTTTAATAGTCCAAAATGACGAGAATGCGAATACACCAAGAAGCGAGGCAATCAGGATGTTTTCAGTATAGAGGGAGGCAATGACGCCGACAATTCCCAATAGCAGAAAAATCCACCAGCATTTAGTTCCCCAATAATATTCTGCTTTTACTACTATGGGGTGGAAGATGCCTATGATGAGAAAAGTACAGATACCGATTACAAGTCCTGCCAGATGATATTCGTTTAAGAAATCCATGTTTAATGATAAGGTTATGGAGTGATAAAATGGTCAGGTATAAGGAGATTAAAAGTGATAAGATGATAGCGTGTATTATGGTTGTCACTCTGCCATCTTATCACTTTCACTTTATTTATCTTACTTTTCCGGACAAATAGGAATTTCTTTTTTGATGCTCTGCTCTAATGAGATTAGGGTTTCTGTTGCAGTAACACCGGGGATTTCCTGCATTTTATTATTCAGCAGATCCATTAGATGTTCGTTGTCGCGTGCATATACTTTAGTTAGCATAGTGTACGGACCGGTGGTAAAATGACACTCTACAATTTCGGGGATCTTTTGCATTTCGGCAACAACAGCCTTATACATAGAACCTTTTTCCAGTTTGATTCCTACATAAGTACAAGTTCTGTAACCCAAAGACTTGGGATTTACATGATAACCGGAGCCAACAATGACGCCCAAATCAATCAAGCGCTGCACACGTTGGTGAATTGCGGCACGTGATACACCGCATTCAGCTGCTACATCCTTAAAAGGAATACGGGCATTTTGGGAAATGATTTCCAGAATCTGCCGATCAAGATTGTCTATTTTTTCCATAATAGTAAATAAGTAAAGTTCTTGTTGTTATCAAATAGTAAGCAAATATAAGACTTTATTTTAATTTATCTATAAAATGGAAAGAAAAAAAGAATAAAAGTGATAATACGATAAAGTGATAGGGGGATAAGGTGATAAAGTGATAGGAGATGATGAGGTGATAAAGTGGTAGGGTGATAATAAAATAGGGCGGTGAAGTATTGTCGCTTCACCGCCCTATCATTTAATTGTGTTATTGTCTTATTTTTCGATACCTACCAGTTCTACTTCGAAAATCAAAGTAGAGAACGGTTTGATTTGACCACCGGTTTCTCTTGCTCCGTAGGCCAGGTCTTGCGGGATGTAAAGTTCCCACTTAGAACCTACCGGCATCATAGTGAGGGCTTCAGTCCAACCTTTGATAACTTGGTTAGCGCGGAACGTAGCGGGTTCGTTACGTTTGTAAGAACTATCGAACTCTGTTCCGTCAATCAATGTACCTTTGTAGTTTACTTTCACTTTGCTGCTATCAGCAGGGATTGCACCTGTACCTTTAGTGATAATCTTGTATTGCAGACCGCTTGGAGTGGTTACGACACCTTCTTTGGTTTTGTTTTCTGCAAGGAATTTTTCACCGGCAGCTTTGTTGTCGGCATATTTCTTTTCCATTGCTTTAGCTTTTACTGCATCCATTTGAGTCTGCATGAAAGTTTGAGCCTCTTCTTTGGTCATGATACCTTTACCGACAACTCCGGCAACGAAACCTGCCAACAGGTTCTCACGGCTGATAGTTTGTGTAGAGTCTTCACCGAAAATCTGTTGGTTGAAACCTTCTACCCATTGTTTGCTTACCATTTGTCCGATTTGCAGACCTGCCATGTAAGCAATATCATTTTTTTCGATTTTAGATGCACCTTCGTTGAAACCTTTCAGGAACTGTGCCATTTGGGTAGAATCGATGCCTTGTTGTGCAAGATACTGATCCAAACCTTCGGTACGTGCCATACCGATAGCGTAAGATAATGAATCAACGTCCGTTTTCAGATTTGCTTTCGGACTTTGTGCAGTGCAAGAAGCCAAACCGGCAGCAGCTGCAAGAGCCATAATAAATGTTACTTTTTTCATTTTGCTTTTAAAATTATTTATTTAATACTTTAAGTAGTTCTACTTCAAATATGAGCGTGCTGTGCGGCGGAATCATTTCGCCTGCTCCTTGTGCTCCGTAAGCCAATTCGCTGGGGATGTAAAGTTTCCATTTAGCTCCTTCAGGCATCAGTTGCAAAGCTTCCACCCAGCCTGGAATTACCTGGCTCACACCGAATGTAGCAGGCTGTCCCCGTTTGATAGAGCTGTCGAACAGTGTTCCGTCAATCAATGTACCCTCGTAGTGACATTGTACCTGATCGGTGGCTTTTGCGTATGTGCCTACGTTACCCTCGTTGATGACCTCATATTGGAGTCCGCTGGGCAGGGTAACTACTTCCGGGCGTTTTTTGTTTTCTTCGAGGAACTTCTTGCCGGTTTCAATATTGGCGGCATTCATTTTTTGTTCCAATTCTTCGAAATATTTGTTTACTATTTCGCGGGCTTCCGTATGGCTGATAGCCGTTTGGTTGCCTTCCAAGACATCTTTGATTGCTTGTGCAAAGTCATCTACTGCGATGCCCTTAGCACCCATACTTAAAAGATTTTGACCTATTCCGAGGCCGATAGCATAACTGAATTTGTCCATAAATTGATTTTGTTGACGGCTGAAATGATTTCTTTTCCAGCCCATTGCAAATTAACGAATGGCAAAAATACGTCTTTTATTTGAATGATTTTGTTTTTTTGAGATTAAAAAATCTTAGCAAGCGAAAATAACTTCTTCTTTTCAGGTATTATTCATACATTTGTATGTCTATATGAATTTTAAGGAGATAGAGAGATGAAGAACTTGGTTGTTTTATCCGGCGCCGGTATGAGTGCAGAAAGTGGTATCAGTACTTTTCGTGATGCGGGCGGGCTGTGGGATAAGTACCCGGTAGAGCAGGTAGCTACTCCCGAGGGGTATGCCCGTAATCCGGAGTTGGTTATCAACTTTTATAATGAGCGTCGCAAACAGTTACTGGAGGTAAGGCCGAATGACGGACATCTCGGGCTTGCTGAATTGGAAGCGGACTTCAATGTGACGGTTGTGACTCAGAATATTGACAATTTGCATGAACGTGCCGGGAGTAGGCGCATTATTCACCTGCATGGTGAACTGACGAAGGTCTGCTCCAGTCGCGACCCTTATAACCCCCATTACATAAAAGAACTGAAGCCGGATGAATATGAAGTGAAGTTTGGAGATAAGGCCGGTGACGGCACTCAGCTTCGTCCGTTTATTGTTTGGTTTGGAGAACCTGTTCCTGAGATTGAAACGGCTGTCAACTACGTGGAGAAAGCGGATATATTCGTTATTATCGGTACGTCTATGAATGTATACCCGGCTGCCGGACTGCTCAATTATGTGCCTCGTGAGGCTGAGGTGTATCTGATAGACCCTAAACCGGTAGATGTACATTCCATGCGTCGGATACACGTCATTCAGAAAGGGGCTTCGGAAGGGGTACGGGAATTACGTTCTTTGCTTCAACCCTGAGGCAGGTATTGTTAACGGTTTGTATGTGCCCAAAGGGTTGTTTGGCGTATTGAAGAAACAGGTTACTTCTTCAGTACCGCCCTCAGTACAAACCAGGCATGATGTGCCACCGTACTTATCAAGCCGTAATGTTGCGCCATGATGCGGAAACGTTCTTTGAGTGACGCCTTCCTATTTTGGGTGGTCATCCCTTCTTCAAGATAATCTATTATTGTAAGGTGGGTATTATGCAGCCTTTGTGCTTTCTTCATAATTCGGATGCACCAATCGAAGTCGGCGGAGAAGCGGTATTTCAGGTTGTACGGTTCCACTAAGCTGCGTTTGGCAAAGAAGGCTTGGTGGCACACCAGCATTCCTTGTTTGAAACTTTTCCATGTCAGCGTCTCCGGAGCGGAGAGACGGCGCATACGGATGAAGTGTCCTTCCTTATCTACCAAGGCCGTTTCACCGTATAATACGTCGGGGAGCTGGTTGCCGGTCAGCGTATGCACCATTTGTTGCAGCGTGTCATCTTCATGGAAGCTGTCGCCGGCATTGAGGAAGCAGAGATAATCGCCCGTAGCCAGCCGGATACCCTTATTCATAGCGTCGTACAGACCTTTGTCCGGTTCGCTCACTACTTGCGCGATGTGCTCCTTGTACCTGTCTGCAATGGAAAGCGTTTTATCTTTGGATGTTCCGTCGATGATGATGTACTCCACGTGGTGATAGGTCTGTGAGATGACGCTTTGGATGGTATCTTCCAATACTGCTTCGGCGTTGTAGGTCACAGTGATGATGCTGAATTTCGGGGTGGGATGATTATGCATTTCTTCCGGTGACTTTATTATACAGGTCAATATATTTTTTGGCAATTGTGCTCTCCGAATAGTGAGTGACGGCTTTCCGGCAGGCTTGTTCGCAGAGGTTGGGATAATCCGGGTCGGTCAATGTCCAATAGATGCCATTGGCAAAATCTTCGGACGATTTATATTGCGCCACATAGCCATTGTGCAAATGGTCTATCATTTCGGGAATGCCGCCCACATTGAAACCGACGCAAGGAATTCCGCATGCCATGGCTTCCATTATCATATTAGGCAGGTTTTCTTCTAATGAAGGGGTGACGAAAAGGTCTACTGCGTTGTAAATATCCACTAATTGATGCTCGTTGCTGACAAAATCCAGTGGATAGACCTTGAAAGGCAGTAGGTTGGCCAATTGTTGCGATTCCTTGCCGAAAACAACGACACCGAGTTTTTCTTTCAATTCAGGATGTTTCTCTGCCAGTAATTTGCACGAGTCTATCAGGTAGTCAATTCCTTTCCGCTTATTTGTTATTTTTACGGAACCGAACAGCACAAGTTTGGTGTTTTGCGGCAGGTTGCATTTGCTACGCGCCTCTTGTTTATTATGCGGTTTAAATAGGTTCGTGTTGATGGGGTTGGGGATACAGGTGACTGTATGTCCGGTGAGCAGGGCACTTTTATTGGCCAGACCTTCCAGCCAGTGGCTGCATGTCACGAAGTTGATGTGTCGTCCTTTGTACAAGTCCTGTTTCTTGTGGAAAGTCCGGTAGGAGAGGTCTTTCTTGCCGCCATTGCCATAGATGAAGGGGCAGTTATGACATTCTTGCTGATAGCGGATACATTCGCGGGCATGGTGGCAGATGCCTGTACAGGGCCACATGTCGTGCATGGTCCATACGACAGGTTTGCCTGAGGCAAGGATGTTTTCGATATTTTTCAGGGATAACATTCCCTGGTTGATCCAGTGGAGGTGAATGATGTCTGCTTGTTGGAACTCCGGCAGTGTGGTGATGTCCGTACCGGTGTTGGCGATGTCAACGGCAAAGATGTTGTCTCTTTTGAAGCGGTTGGCTTTCCATATGACGATACGTTCCCATACGAATTTCCACACCATACGCCAGTTGTGGCTTAATGAAACTACGGTAATCCGGTCTGTCTGCTTGTCGCGCACCAGGAGTTTGGCTTTGATGCCGTTGTTCTTGAGCGATTCCATGAGTCGGCTGGCTGCTACGGCTGCTCCACCGATACGTTCGGATGTATTGATTAATAGTACTCTCATAAATTTATCTTTCTTGGATAGCTTGCTATCCGATAGCATTGCGCGCCCTTATCTGGTGCAAAAGTACTGCTTTTGCTGCTTTCTATTCCATAAATTCCTCTATTTTTTTAGTCTGTAATCGCTAAACTCTCTATCTTTGCATCACATTATATTGTTTGTATCAATGGGAGAAAAAGGAATGAAATGGTTGGGGCAGTTGTGGCAAAGTTTCCTCAGTGTGGTGAAGATATTGCTGCAGTCCAAGTGGCATACGCATTTACCGTCATCGTTCGGTAATCCGGAAGAGCTGCTGATACTGGCCAACGGTCCTTCGCTGAGCCGTACGGTGCAGGAAGCTCCGGAGTTTATAAAAGGAAAGACGCTGTTGGCAGTGAACTTTTGCGCCACTTCCCCGATGTTCGAACAGCTTCGGCCGGAAATCTACCTCATAGCCGATCCTTTGTTCTGGATTGTTCCTGAGAAGCGGGTGCAACTGTTTCAAACGCTTGCTGAAAAAACCACTTGGCCAATGAATTTCTTTGTTCCGGCACGCGCCTTGAAAAACAAGGAATGGCAGCCGATGCTGGCAGGCAATCCCAACATCAGGCTCTGCATTTACAACACCACTCCGATTGAAGGTTTTCAAGGTTTCTGCAATTGGATTTTCAATAGAGGGTGGGGAGTGCCGCGTCCGCATAACGTACTGATACCTTCCATAGCCATAGGACTGCGCCTGCCTTTCAGGAAAATCTATCTGGCGGGAGCAGACCATTCCTGGCTGCCCGAGATTACAGTGACGGATGACAACGTGGTGCTGATGCACCAGAAACATTTTTATGACCAGAACAAGTCACAGGCAGCAACGGTGAAGCAGGAGAACCTGAACAGTGCCCGGTTGTATACTATACTCTATCATATGTATGTTGCTTTCAAGTCCTACTTCGTGCTCGAAGACTATGCGCGGAAGTTGGGCAAGGAGGTGATTAACATTACTCCGGGCAGTTATATAGATGCTTTTAAACGAATGAAAATATGAGAGACGGAATTATCATTCAGGCGCGTACCGGTTCGACCCGGCTGCATAACAAAATATTGCTTCCTTTCTATGGTGAGCAGCGTATTATCGACATCTTAATCGGCAATATCAAGCAGGCTTGCGCCGGCAAGACAATTGTCCTTGCCACTACGGACCGCCCGCAGGATGATATATTGGAGGAGGTTGCCCGCGAAGCGGGTATCTGTTGCTACCGGGGAGACGAGAACAACGTACTCGACCGTTTCATACAAGCGGCTGCGGAGTTCAATCTCGACCGCTTTATCCGCGTTTGTTCGGACAATCCTTTTCTGCGTCCGGACACTTTCCCGGCTTTCTTCAGGGAACATGATGCCCGGCCGGCGGACTACATCGCCTACGGCTTTGCTGACGGTCGCCCGACCATCAAGTCGCATTTAGGACTGTTTGCCGAGTTGACGACAACCGATGCCTTGCGTCGCGCCGCTGCTGCCACGCAGGAAAAGCTGTATATAGAGCACGTTACGATTTATCTCTATACGCATCCCGAAGTATTCAGCGTCCGTCTGCTGCCGTTGCCCGATGAATTGGAAGGGAGGTTGGACCTTCGCTTTACGCTTGACACAATGGAGGATTTCACTTTGTTGCAAGAGCTTTATGCCGCTTTCTATGAACAGACCGACCGCAGTATCCACGCACTGCTCAGGTTGGTGGAAAAGCATCCGGAGTATCGCGTTAGGATGTTGGAGAATATTGCGAGGAACGAAAAGTAAGATATACTCCCATACTGATTATAATAACAATTGCTGAATGAAGAGTACATACATTATCGGAGAAATAGGACAGAACCACAACGGCTCCGTCGATATAGCTAAATTGATTGTCGATTTGGTGTCACGCCCTGTACGCGAAGAAGTCTTTAATCTGGAACTGCGCCCTATGGATGCGGTGAAGATGACCAAACGGGACTTGAGCGAAGAACTGACCGATTCGCAGATGAATCGCCCCTACGACTCTCCTCACTCTTTCGGCCGTACCTATGGCGAGCATCGCGCTTACTTGGAGCTGACGGACGAGGAGCATTTCGATGTTTATAAGCACGCCAAGTCATTGGGATTGGACTTTGTGGAGACCCTGTGCTCAAAGGGGTGCATGTCTCTGCTGAAACTCTTCACTCCCGACCGCCTGAAGGTGGCGAGTCGCGACCTTACCAACCTGCCGTTGCTGGAGGTGATGGCCGAAACCAAAATACCCATTATTCTCTCCACCGGCATGGCAGGGAAGAAAGAGTTGGACGATGCCTTGGAGGTGATTACCCGCTATCACAACGATATATCCATATTGCATTGCGTGTCGCAATATCCCACCCGGCCGGACAACCTGAACCTGAAAACGATTGCCTATCTGAAGCGCCATTACGGGCAGTATCCTATCGGTTTCTCCGACCATACCATCGGCATTGCAGCTCCGGTGGTTGCCGTAGGCATGGGGGCGGAGATTATAGAGAAACACATCACCATCGACCGCCGTATGAAAGGCACAGACCAGCAAGGCTCCTTAGGGCCGGACGGGGTGAACCGCATGATTCGCGACATCCGCATAGCCGAGCATTGGCTGGGTAGGGAAGAATTGTATATCGATCCTGCTGTTGCTGCTGCCAAAGTGAAGCTGGAGCGTTCCATTGCCACGAATAAGGCGTTGCATCCCGGAGATATTATTAAGGAGGAGGATATTCACTTGCTCAGTCCGGGCGACGGATTCAAGTGGGCGGACTGCGATAGGGTGGTAGGCCGCCAAGTGCGGAAAGAGATACCACGCAACGAGATTATTTATCCCGATTCTATCATTTAAAGTTTGGCACGCTTATGTTACCGAAGTTAGTAATTACCGATATAGACGGTGTGTGGACCGACGGTGGAATGTATTATACCGCCGACGGTGATGTTATGAAGCGTTTTTCCGTAAAAGACGGTTGGGGGGTGATTTTCCTGCGCGAGCTGGGCATACCCGTAGCTATTATGACCGGAGAAAACACGCAAATCGTGCAGAAACGTGCTGATAAGCTGAAAATCAAGTATTGTTATCTGGGAGTAAAGGATAAGGTGGCACAGGCAAGGGAACTTTGTCGCGAACTGGGCATTTCATTGGATGAAGTGGCTTTCATTGGCGATGATTTGAATGACTTGCCGTTGCTGCGTCTGGTAGGTTACAGCGCTTCTCCTGCCAATACGCCCGGATATGTAAAACGCGAGGTGAAGTACGTGACGGCTGCGCATGGCGGCTACGGCGCTTTCCGCGAGTTTGTGGAGAAGCTGCTGGAAGATAACGGAGTGCTGGAAGACACCGTCAGTAAGTTTCTGTGAGCTACTGCATCCTTAGCTTTAGCAGCAGGAGGAAGCGTTGTATGGTGTAGTCCCTTGATGTGTTGAGGGTTTCGGTCCATTCAAAGAGACCTTGCTTCTCTCTTCCTTTTTGGCTGTCGGCGGAACAGGCATCTCCGCGATGCAGGGTCTTGTAGAGATATTGTGCGTATGAACGGTTGTAATAGTGATTAATCTGTATTTCGGATTCTCCTTTCCGGGGCGACCGCATAATCCAATAGTGTATAAACTTTTTAAACTCGTTGACAGGGAGTATCGTTGTCTTTATCCCAAAGAAACGTACGTCGGGATAGAACATGTGGCACTCAAACCTGTGGAAAGTATAGCTGGTGTTGACAAAGGACTTGCCGGAGTTCGCCGGATGCGGCCAGCAAGCTGTATATTGCTCTATCACCAGTTGGCTGTCGTCATGTTGCAGCCTGCCCGATGTACCGAACTGTTTCCAGTTCACATAGACGGTGGGATACTTGTCGTATTTCTGTATCCAGTTCCGTATGTTTTGTTCCCGGCGCAGGCAAATGAATTCATCCAAATCAATGTAGGCTATCCAGCGTGTCTCATCTTTTGCTTTTTGGAAACAATCTTTGTAGGCCGGCAGTTGGCCGAATTGTACGGGCCATTCCGTCAGGGTGACTTGCCCTTTCTCTATATAGGGAGCAAGGATGTCCTGATAATTGTCCTCCGAAAAATTGTTGTACAGATAGAAATGTTCTACGCCTATCAGCAAATGGTACTCCAGCCATTCTTTCAGGAAAACACTCTCATTCTTGAATATGGCGCAGACGGCTACGGTGTATTTCTTTTGCTGTTTTCCGGTTTTCTTCTGCATATTGAGGCAGAGAAAGGACATCGCATATCTGATGTATCTGATAAACGTCCAAAACAGCGTTCTTTTATTTGTTTCTACATGAGTGATGTATTCCATGATGTTTTTCTTCTTATTTGCTTTCCCTTTTCAGGATATATCTGATGGACTCCTTAAAAATAACCGATTTTCCTGCCCACATGATGGTTGCATAAAGCAGGACGGCAAGTGCCGTTTTGCATGCGAGGGACATGTAGGGGTTGGCAATGTTTTGGGTCAACACGTAAGTCACCGTTGTTGTTGCGATTGCTGCCATGAGGAATGGCAACAGGTCTTTCAGCATCTCGGAATATTGGAGTCCGATGCTTTTTCGTGCAAAGGCGTTCCATATTCCCAGCCACATGACATTGATTGTCGTAAAGGTGGCCAGCATGGCGAAGATGCCGTAGCGGCTCATGAATATGAGGGCCAATATCTGGAGAATGCCGAGTGCAACCGTATTCCACATGTAAACTTGGGACTGTCCCCGGCTGATAATCATGTTCGAATATAGGCTGTTGATAGGGATAACGGCTCCCCAAACGCATAGCAGCTGAAGGATGCGTACGCTGGCCTGCCATTTGTCGGTTATGGTGATCGTAATGAGTTCAGGAGCTATCAATGCCAGTCCCAGCATGGCGGGGAAGGATATGAATGAGACAAAGCGCAGCATTTTCCTGAAAACATTCTTTTGCCTCTCCACTTCGGACGATACCTGTATCAGTACGGGCTGGGCAACGTTGGTCACCATGCTTGTCACAAGCGAACTTCCCATCATCATCCATTTGTTTCCCTGGGTGTAGTAGCCCACTTGCCGGGAAGTATAGTATTTTCCCATCAATACGGTCAGTATGTTCTGGTTGATTTGGTTGAAGATGTTGGTAAAGGCAATTTTGATGCTGAATGGCAGCATTTCTTTCAGGGGGGCGGCACTGAACTGGAGTGTCGGCTTCCAAGGTGACTTGTACCATAGCATGCTTACCATCAGCAGCATGTAACTGACCTGCTGTGTGGCTATCGCCCAATATGCCATTCCGCAATATGCCATTGCCAAGCCTATGCATCCCGAGCAGAACAAGGCAATCAGATTGATGTGTATCTTCTCTTTGATCATCAGCCGTTTGGTGAAGATGGCCCCATGCACAGTACCTGTACAACCTATCAGAAAGCCCAGAAACATGAAACGGGAAAGAGGGGCCAGTTCGGGAATTCCATAGAAACCGGCGATGAACGGAGCGCTGAGAAAGAGCAAGATATACAGGCAAAATCCGGCGCTTAGGCTGAACCAAAAGACAGCGTTGCAGTCTTCTTGGGTTATCTTCTCCTTATTGATGAGGGCTGCGCCGAATCCACCTTCTTGAATGACGCTTGAAATGGCCGAGAAGATTGCAAGCATGCCAATCATTCCGTAGTCCGAAGCATCAAGAAGTCGCGCAAGGAAAATCCCGAAGAACAGATTGAAAAGTTGCTGCAGCCCGTTGCCTACGCCTCCCCAAAACAATCCTTTAGCGGTTTTTGCTTTTAATGACGACTCCTTCATGCTACATGACCGGAAATTAGTGCAAACCTTTTATTTCACTTCACTGCCCGGCTTCACTTCGCGCAGCAGTGAGGTGACGGCCAATGCACCGTCATAGTTTTCGGCGGAAAGGATCATGCCTTCGCTCACCAGCCCGTTTTTGAATTGGCGGGGAGCGAGGTTGGCAATGAACAGCACTTGCTTGCCTACCAGCTCTTCCGGTTGATAGTGTTGTGCGATGCCGCTGACGATGGTGCGGTTTTCCAGTCCGTCGGCTATCTTGAACTTCAATAGCTTTTTCATTTTGGGTACGGCCTCACATTCCAATACGGTTCCTACGCGAATATCCAGTTTCTCAAAATCTTCGAATGAGATAACGGGCTTGATAGGATTGGCCTTGTAGCCGGCGGCCTCATTGGCTTTCTTGGTAGCGAGCAGCTTGTCCACCTGCGCTTGGATAACGTCGTCCTCGATCTTTTCAAACAGAAGTTCGGGCGCTGCCAGTTGATGTCCGGCGGGAAGCAGGTCGGTGTGTCCCAGTTCTGCCCAGTCGAAACTGTCCATGTTCAGCATTTTGCGAAGTTTTTCACTGCTGAAGGGCAGGAACGGCTCGAAAGCAATGGCAAGGTTGGCAACCAACTGTAAGGAAATGTTCAGAATGGTGGCTACACGTGACATATCTGTTTTGGCAAGTTTCCAGGGTTCGGTATCTGCCAGGTATTTGTTGCCGATGCGTGCCAGGTTCATGGCTTCTTTCTGTGCGTCGCGGAATTTGAATACGTCGAGCAGCTTTTCCACTTCTGCTTTCACATCGGCGAACTCTTTAAGGGTTTCCTTGTCATAGTCGGTTAATTCGCCTGCTGCGGGTACTGTACCGTCGAAGTATTTCTTGGTGAGTTGCAGGGCGCGGTTCACGAAGTTGCCGTATACGGCTACCAGCTCGTTGTTGTTGCGTGCCTGAAAATCTTTCCAAGTGAAGTCGTTGTCCTTAGTCTCCGGAGCGTTGGCTGTAAGCACATAGCGCAACACATCCTGTTTGCCGGGAAAGTCTGCCAGATATTCGTGCAGCCACACCGCCCAGTTGCGGGAAGTGGAAATCTTGTCGCCTTCCAAGTTCAGGAACTCATTGCTGGGCACGTTATCAGGAAGGATATAGCTGCCTTCCGCTTTCAGCATAGCAGGGAATACGATGCAGTGGAACACGATATTGTCCTTTCCGATGAAGTGAACCAGACGTGTCTCCGGATCTTTCCACCATTTTTCCCACGAGTCGGGAAGCAACTCTTTTGTATTGCTGATGTAGCCGATAGGGGCGTCGAACCATACGTAAAGCACTTTGCCCTCGGCGCCTTCCACCGGAACGGGGATACCCCAGTCGAGGTCGCGGCTTACGGCACGCGGTTGCAGTCCCATGTCGAGCCAGCTTTTACATTGGCCGTATACATTGGGACGCCATTCTTTGTGGTCATCCAATATCCATTGGCGGAGCCATGCCTCATGCTTGTCGAGTGGCAGGTACCAGTGCTTGGTTTCGCGCATTACGGGCTGGCTGCCGCTGATGGCGCTTTTAGGATTAATCAGGTCGGTAGGGCTGAGGCTCGTACCGCACTTTTCGCATTGGTCGCCATAAGCGCCTTCGGCATGGCAGTGGGGGCACTCGCCGGTGATGTAGCGGTCGGCAAGGAATGTTTTGGCTTCCTCGTCGTAGTATTGCATACTGGTTTTCTCGATAAATTCGCCTTTGTCGTACAACTTACGGAAGAATTCGGAAGCTGTGTCGTGGTGTGTCTTTGAGGTTGTGCGGCTGTACACATCGAACGAAATGCCGAACTCCTCGAAAGATTGCTTGATGAGTGTATGATAACGGTCTACCACATCCTGAGGAGTAATTCCTTCTTTCTTGGCGCGGATGGTAATAGGTACCCCATGTTCATCGGAACCGCCGATAAAGACTACATCTTCTTTTTTAAGTCTCAGGTAGCGGACGTAAATGTCAGCAGGCACATATACCCCTGCGAGGTGTCCGATATGGACAGGCCCGTTGGCATAGGGCAGTGCCGATGTTACGGTAGTACGTTTGAATTTCTTTTCCATATTTATAGTATGTATCTCTTTTGTTATGAACGCTTTTAGTTACGCAAAGATAGCGGTTTTCTGATGATTGCACAAAAGAGATAGGCGAATTATATCAAATTTGATAGTAATTGTTGTTGTTTTCTTCATCACCATATTCTTCTGCAAAGAGGCTGACTATATGTCAAACACCTGAGTTAAAAGTATATCATTGCGAAGGTAAACATAGTTTGTCCGTAAGCAGAACTAAAAATCATACTTTCATTTCTATAAATGAAGCCTTCGTTTATACAAATCAAACCTTTATTCCTATAACCGAAGCTTTGATTTATAGTTTTCCTTGCAGGCAAGCAATGTTTGCTTCCTCAGTCAAAGAATATTTTCTTATAATGATTGTTTTTACGCATACAAAATGTATATTTGTGCATTATATATAGTGAACTTGACAGAATAGATTATGATAACAAACCAATTGCTGCATCCTGCCAGTATTGTGGTGGTGGGGGCATCCAATAATGTACATAAACCGGGAGGTGCTATCCTGAGAAATTTGATTAGTGGTGGATATGCGGGAGAACTGCGTGCCGTCAATCCCAAAGAGACGGAGGTGCAGGGAGTTGCCGCTTATGCCGATGTAAAAGATATTCCGGATACGGACCTGGCGATCCTTGCCATACCGGCAGTGATGTGCCCGAATGCAGTGGAGGTATTGGCTGCCGAAAAGCAGGTGCGGGCGTTCATCATTCTTTCTGCCGGATTTGGAGAGGAGACACATGAGGGTGCGCTTCTGGAAGACCGTATTTTGGAAACGGTAAATAAGTACGGAGCTTCCTTGATAGGTCCCAACTGCATCGGGCTGATGAACACGTGGCATCACAGTGTGTTCAGCCAGCCGATACCGAACTTGCATCCGCAGGGTGTCGATCTGGTATCCAGTTCCGGAGCAACTGCGGTATTTATATTGGAAAGTGCGGTTACCAAGGGGTTGCAGTTTAATTCTGTGTGGTCTGTGGGCAATGCCAAGCAGATTGGGGTGGAAGACGTGCTGCAATATATGGACGAGCATTTTGATCCGGAAAAGGATTCCGGGATAAAGCTGCTTTATATAGAAAGTATAGGCGACCCTGACAGGCTATTGTTCCACGCTTCTTCATTAATAAAGAAAGGGTGCAAGATTGCGGCTATCAAATCCGGCAGCAGTGAGAGCGGGAGCCGCGCGGCGTCTTCGCATACGGGGGCCATTGCCAGCTCCGATTCGGCAGTGGAGGCTTTGTTCCGTAAAGCGGGTATCGTGCGCTGCTATTCGCGTGAGGAGCTGACCACAGTGGGGTGTATTTTCACCTTGCCAGAATTGCAGGGAAAGAATTTCGCCATTATTACCCATGCCGGCGGTCCGGGTGTGATGCTGACTGATGCGCTAAGTAAGGGCGGACTGAATGTGCCGAAGTTGGAAGGTGAGCTTGCCGAAGAGTTGAAAGGTAAGCTTTTTCCGGGCGCTGCGGTCGGAAACCCGATAGATATTCTGGCCACCGGAACGCCTGAGCATTTGCGGCTTTGCTTGGAATACTGTGAAGAGAAGTTTGATAACGTGGATGCGGTAATGGCCATTTTCGGTACACCGGGGTTGGTTACCATGTTCGAGATGTATGATGTGCTGCACGAAAAGATGCAAACCTGCAAAAAACCTATCTTTCCTATTCTTCCTTCCATCAATACGGCAGGGGCTGAAGTGTCTGCTTTTCTGGCTAAAGGGCATGTCAACTTTGCCGACGAAGTGACGTTGGGTACGGCGCTTTCACGCATAATGAATGTGTCGAAACCTGCGAATAACGAAATAGAACTTTTTGGCGTGGATGTTCCCCGTATTCGCCGTATCATAGACTCCATTCCCGAGGACGGTTATATAGAACCGCATCAGGTGCAGGCATTGCTCCGTTCCGCAGGGATTCCGGTTGTAGAGGAGTTTGTGTCTGCAAATGAGGAAGAGGTGCTTGCCTTTGCCCGTCGTGCCGGATTCCCGGTGGTAGCGAAAGTGGTGGGCCCTGTACATAAATCCGATGTAGGTGGTGTGGTGCTGAACATCAAGAGCGAACAGCATCTTGCTTTGGAATTTGAACGTATGATGCAGATTCCGGAAGTTACAGGCATTATGGTACAGCCCATGCTGAAAGGGACGGAGTTGTTTATCGGAGCGAAGTATGAAGAGAAGTTTGGGCATGTAGTGCTTTGCGGTTTGGGTGGTATTTTTGTGGAAGTGCTCAAGGATGTATCTTCCGGTTTGGCTCCTTTGTCTTACGACGAGGCTTACTCTATGATCCATTCCTTGCGCGCCTATAAGATTATAAAAGGTACGCGCGGACAGAAGGGGGTGAATGAAGACAAGTTTGCCGAAATCATTGTCCGCTTGTCCACTTTGCTGCGCTTTGCTACGGAAATAAAGGAAATGGATATTAACCCGTTATTGGCTACTGAAAAATACGTGATAGCAGTAGATGCCCGCATCAGAATAGAAAAGCAATAGTTTCCTGTGTTAAAGGGGAGGGGACATTGTGCAGTGTCTTATTTAGGGCGGCGTTTATAGGTGACTCCTATCCGGCCCAATCTTCCCTATCCAGATTTCTGTACCCTATTGCTTCTGCCAGATGGGAAGTCTGTATTGATTTGCAACCTTCAAGGTCGGCAATAGTACGTGATACTTTTAAAATACGGTCGTATGCACGTGCCGAAAGATTGAAACGGTTCATGGCGTTTTTCAATAAGGCAAGCCCTTTATCGTCAGGACGGGCATAGCAGGCGAGTAATCTGCTATTCATCTGGGCATTGCAATATACGCCGGGAACCCCGGTGTATCTTTCTGATTGGATTTGGCGCGCACGCACTACACGTTCACGAATATCGGCGCTTGATTCTCCCGGACGGGAATCCGACATTTTTTCAAATGGGACGGGAATGACTTCGATTTGCAGGTCTATACGGTCGAGTAAGGGTCCCGAAATGCGATTCAGATATTTCTGTACTTGTCCCGGACTGCATACGCAGGCTTTGGTAGGATGGTTGTAGTATCCGCAAGGGCAAGGGTTCATGGATGCTACGAGGGTAAAACTTGTGGGAAACTCTACATTGCATTTCACGCGTGAGATTGTGATTTTCCGATCCTCCAGAGGCTGGCGTAATACTTCAAGTACATTCCGATTAAACTCCGGCAGCTCGTCAAGAAACAAAACGCCGTTATGTGCCAGGCTTATCTCTCCCGGCTGCGGAAAGCTTCCGCCTCCTGTCATGGCTGTGGTAGAGATTGTATGGTGTGGGTCGCGGAATGGGCGCTTAGAGATTAGTCCGCTGCCCTGCCCCAGTTTTCCTGCAACGGAATGTATCTTGGTTGTTTCAAGGCTTTCTCCTAATGATAGTGGTGGAAGAATGGAGGGAAGGCGTTTTGCAAGCATGGACTTTCCGCTGCCGGGAGCGCCTACTAACAGAATGTTGTGCCCGCCTGCGGCTGCTACTTCCAATGCGCGTTTTACGTTTTCCTGCCCTTTTACGTCGGAGAAATCCAAGTCGAAACTGTTCTGCTGGGTGTAGAACTCTTTGCGGGTGTCAACATGGACTAACTCCAGTTCCTGTTTGTCATTAAAGAATTCAATGACTTCTTTCAGGTTTCCGGCTCCATAAACTTTCAGGTTATTCACCACAGCGGCTTCCCGCGTATTCTGCTTGGGAATGATAATGCCTTCAAAGCCAAGCTCTCTTGCTTTTATGGCAATGGGTAATGCTCCCTTGATGGGTTGCAGGCTGCCGTCCAAACTAAGCTCTCCCATTAAGAGGTAGCGGTTGAGCTTGTCTGGGCGGATAACTTCACTGGCGCCTAACATGCCGATGGCCAATGGTAAGTCATAAGCGGAACCCTCTTTGCGGATATCTGCCGGAGCCATGTTGATGACAATATTGCTTGTCGGCATCCGATAGCCATTTACTTGTAGTGCAGAGATGATGCGTTGGTGACTTTCCTTGACGGCAGAATCTGGCAGACCTACAAGATAGAACATACAGCCTCTGGAACTGTTGACTTCGATAGTGATGAGGGTTGCATCAATACCTTGAACAGCCGCTCCGAATACTTTAATGAGCACGAGGTTAAATTATGAGTTATAAATTATTAATAATGGGCGGAAAAGCTATATTTATCTTTTGGACTTGTTCTGCTGCTTTTCTTTCTCTGTATTTTCTATCTCTTTCAGTTTCTTTTTGATAGCTTCTTCTGTCATGTCTTTACCTTCAATTTTGCCGAAAGGATTGAGCAGAATGTTGGCAGGCAAGGTTTTTATGGCAAGCTGTTTTACGATTTCTGCGTTCCAGCCGGAAAAATCACATACTTGTTCCCACTCCAAAGTATCTGCTTTGATTGCTTTTTGCCAAGTGTCTTTATTCATGTCCAAAGAAACTCCTAAAAGAGCAAACTTCTTATTTTTTCGTTCTTGTTTGTAGATTCTACGGTAGACGGCATTACTATCCCGGCTCACCGTATCCCAAGAAGCCCAAAAGTGTATCAATAAATATTGGTCTTTGAAGTTCGAACGGTTTATCTGCTTGCCCTTAGGGTTGGGAATACGGAAGTAGGGAGCTGTTTTTCCAATGGCTGCTTTCTCTTCTTCCTGAATATGGTTGAGCAACTCATCAATATAGGGACGGTCTTTCAGCTCTCCTGTCATATGCTTGGTCAGCTTTTTGATTTGGGCATAATCCGGCTTTTCTTTTTGCACGAAGTATTTATCCAGCAGGTAGATGCTGACTAAGGAGGAATGATGTTCATTGATGAACTTACCGGCTTTGTCCTCTAATACCTTTTCAGAAGGTGTTCCTAATCCTTTGAGCTCTTTTTGAAAAGCACTGAATTCTTCATTGGGAGTATTTCCGCTTATCTCCAGACTGTTGAGTTCTGCGGCAGAGCCTTTAATTTGTATTTTGTTGCCTTCATCCATGAAGAAAGGATATTGAGTGCCGTCGCTGAACAGTAGCCGGGCAGCTATCAAAGTATCTAAAGAGACTGTTTTTGAAAATTTGTCGTTTTCAACAAGTAGCGTATCCATACGGTCATACATCTCATCCACCCCATATATATATATGGTGTCATTGCCCAATCCTTTGATTTCCCCGTTTAGGCTGGCTGTACCGGATTTTTTGTCATTGCAGGCAGACAGTATAATAAGTAGGAAATATACAAAATAACTATTCTTCATATGGATTTCTTCTTCTGATACACTGCTGCGAAAGTAGTTCTTTTTGGTGTGAATAAAAAAAAATGCCCGACATATTTCTATGCCGGGCATCTCTTTTCATCTTATAATCTTTATTACTTGATGATATTCATAAAATCTGCATTCGTGAAATATTTGGAGAATTCCAAATCAGAAGCAGCTTTCTTAGCTAATGAAGAATCTTTAGCAACGGCCTTCTTCAGGTTTTCAGTTACCATAGAAGTGTTGTTGGTTCTTGCACCTACAACAGCCATCAGGTAGTCAGTGTAAGCGTCCGGTTTTGCAATGCTTGACAATGTGCTCTTAGCTTTGTTATAGTCCTTAGCCAGGATTTGTGCCAAAGCTGCACTGTTAGTCTTAGTGTCACCGAAAGCGTTTACAGCTCTGTCGTACTGACCTTGAGCTACATACAGGTTACCCAGAGCTTCGTTCAATTCTTTAGCGCCGGAAGCTTTACCCAGGTAAGATTCAGCAGCTGCTTTGTCACCCTTAGTTAAAGCGATGAGACCCATGTTCATGTTAGCTTCAGCAGAATCCTTGATAGACAAAGATTTCTTGAAGTATCCTTCAGCCTTGTCAAGATTACCGGCTTGATAAGCCAACTTACCGAGGTTGTTGTATGCACGATAGTCATTCGGATAGATCTGAGTAGCTTTAGTGAAGATAGCTTCTTGCTTAGCAGGATCGTTAGTCAAAGTAGTTGCATACAGCAGCTCTTCGATGTTCAGTTGCTTAGCATCGCTGTCAGCCAAAGCTGCGATTTCTTCGTCAGACTTACCAATTACGTCATAGTTCAAAGTCAAACGAGAACGACGCAGTTGCGGAAGGATTTCTTCAGCCAAAGTCTTGTATACAGAAGAGATGTTTTTGATTTCTTGTTCTCTTTGTTCAGGATCAGAGTACATTGACAATACGCGGAGGATCAACTCTTTGTCTTGGATGTTGGATTTGCTAACCAATTCCTGGAAGCCTTCCCAGTCTTGTGCAGTGTACTTAGTATCTACGGCAGCTTCGATTTTACCTTTCTTCAGGTCCTTGTTGATGATCTTAGCTGTGTTGTTCTGACGGTTTTCAGCCAAACCGGTGTTCAGCTTAACACCACCATCAGGAGAAGCGTATGCAGAAATCTCGATGTTGTTGATCTTCTTGTTGGCAGCTTCGTTGATGTTCTTAACTTCTTCGTTGAATGCTTTAGCAGTCTTCAATTCGCTTGCACGAACGTTAGCCTGTTGAATCAAGAACATGATGTTTGCATCATATTTTTCTTTGATGATACGTTGGAAAGCGTCGTCACCGTTAGCGGGGTTAGCGCTGCCCAAAGTCTGGCCGATTAATTCGGAAGTAGAGATAACACCATCAGCTACTTTAACAGCAGGGATAGTAACTTCTTTTTTTCCGACTTTAGCTTTGAATTCCAGGTACAGCTCGGATTTAGCCATTTCAGGAACATAGTCGAAAGAAGTTTTCATTGTGTAGCTACCACCAGCTTTGTAAGAGATAGTCTGGTCGTTGCCTTCAACTTTTTCGCCTTGGAATACGGCAGGTTGACCTTTAGCTTCGCCGCCTTCCCATCTCAAAACCGGAGTTACTTCTACTACGGCTTTTTTCTTGAAATACTTTTCAGGGAATTTACCGTTAATTGTAGCGGGTACCTTACCGCCTACGGCTTCCAATACTTGCGGAGTCACTGTGAAATAGTCAGAAGACAGTTCACCCATTTTGCTGCTGCATGATGTCAATACAGCAACAAGTGCCACTAACAAAGGCAGATACAATTTTTTAGTCATTTTAGATATAAATTAATTGTTTGTAATTGAAATTTGTCCATTCACAATTAGTTGCTATACTCCTATATATATAGCTTTGCAAAGATATTAATTCTCTTGGCAATTTGTTAATACTCCTATCACATTTATTATAATTTAATAAATTCCGCGTTCTTTTCGGTATTTAATGTTACGCGGATGGTGTTCGATAATTTCACTCCGGAGCATGTTTCGGTCGATATGTGTATAGATTTCTGTGGTGGCAATGGACTCATGCCCCAGCATGCATTGAATGGCTCGTAGGTTGGCGCCGCCTTCCAGCAGGTGGGTGGCAAAGGAGTGGCGGAACGTGTGCGGGCTGATGTTTTTGGTGATACCGGTTTTCTCTGCCAGCTCTTTAATCATGTGAAACACCATGATGCGGGAGATGTTGTTTCCCCATCGTGCCAGAAATACGTAGTCTTCATAACCTTTTTTGATTTTTCCCAGGCTGCGGTCTGTGAGCCAATATTTTATTTCCTTGATTGCGCGTGGTGAAATAGGGACTAAGCGCTGCTTGCTGCCTTTGCCTTCCACTTTAATGAATCCTTCTTCAAAGTAGAGGTCGGAGAGTTTCAGGTTGCACAACTCCGAGACACGCAGCCCGCAACTGTACAGTGTCTCCAGAATGGCCCGGTTGCGTTGTCCTTCCTTCTTGTCCATGTCTACGGCAGAGATAATTCTGTCAATTTCTTCTACGGTGAGTACTTCCGGAATCTTGAAGCCTATTTTGGGGCCTTCCAACAACTCGCTTGGATCGGTTTTCAAATAGTCGGCAACGGTAAGGAAGTGGAAAAAGGATTTGATGCCGGAGAGTATGCGGGCTTGCGAACGGGGATGGATGCCGATGTCGTGGAGGCCTGCTGCAAAACGTTGCAAATCATCCGGCGTAACGTTGCCCACCTCTATATTCTCTCCCTCCAGAAAGTGCAGAAGTTTCTGTAAGTCCGTCATATAGGCGTCGAATGTGTTGGGCGCAAGCGATTTTTCCAGTTTGAGATATTGTTGGTACTTCCTGATTATCAACGCTTGTTTTTCCTTATTCGTTAATTTCTCTTTTACTTTCATTACTTTTTCGTATCTTTGCACCTTGAAAGAATGTTCTCTGTGGACAAAGGTATAAAAAATTGTGTTATGAGGATACAAATTATTAACGGCCCCAATATAAATCTGTTGGGAAAGCGTGAACCTTCCATTTATGGCAGCGTTACATTTGAAGAGTGCCTTGCCGAACTCCGTAAAAGGTATGCGGATGTACAGATAGACTACTTCCAATCCAACATTGAAGGGGAGTTGATCGACAAGATACAACAAGTAGGTTTTGATGTTGACGGCATTATTCTGAATGCGGGTGCTTACACCCATACGTCCATTGCCTTGCAAGATGCGATCCGTTCGGTCACTTCTCCGGTGATTGAGGTTCATATCTCGAATGTGCATACTCGTGAGGAGTTCCGTCACGTATCCATGATAGCTTGCGCCTGCCGGGGTGTTATTTGCGGTTTCGGGCTGGACTCCTATCGTCTGGCGCTGGAGGCTTTAAAGGAATTATGAATTATCAATTATGAATGATGAATTGAATGATGTTTTTGCAGGTAATTCATACTTCTCCATTCATAGTTTATCATCAATATAAATAGGTATAAGATTATGCTATTAAAACAGACAAAGATCGTTGCAACGATTTCTGACCAACGTTGCGATGTTGATTTTATAAAACAGTTGTTCGACGCAGGTCTGAACGTAGTACGTATGAATACGGCCCATGCAGGTCGCGAAGGTTTTGAGAAACTGATAGCGAATGTGCGTACGGTTTCCAACCGCATTGCTATCCTTATGGATACGAAAGGGCCTGAGGTGCGTACGACGGTTCTTGCCGAGCCGATTCCTTTTAAGGTAGGCGATCGCGTAAAGGTGGTAGGCAATCCCGATCAGCAGACCACTCGCGAGTGCATCTCCGTTTCTTATCCCAACTTTGTGCACGATTTGAATGTCGGCGGGCACATCCTTATTGATGACGGTGATCTGGAACTGGTAGTAGTGGATAAGGATGCAGATTATCTGTTGTGTGAGGTGCAGAACGAGGCTACTTTAGGCAACCGTAAGAGTGTCAATGTGCCGGGGGTGCGCATCAACTTACCCTCACTGACAGAAAAAGATCGTAATAATATCCTCTACGCTATTGAGAAAGATATAGATTTCATTGCTCACTCTTTCGTGCGCAACAGACAAGACATTCTTGATATACGGGCTATTTTGGATGCTCATGGCAGTGACATTAAAATCATTGCCAAGATTGAGAACCAGGAAGGTGTGGACAATATTGACGAGATTCTTGAAGTTGCCGATGGCATTATGATTGCTCGTGGTGACTTGGGCATTGAGGTTCCGCAGGAACGTATTCCGGGTATCCAGCGCGTCCTGATCCGTAAATGTATTTTGGCAAAGAAACCGGTGATTGTTGCCACGCAGATGCTTCATACCATGATTTCCAATCCGCGTCCCACACGTGCGGAAGTTACGGATATCGCCAACGCTATCTACTACCGTACGGATGCATTGATGCTAAGCGGTGAAACAGCCTACGGTAAATATCCGGTTGAAGCCGTTAAAACCATGACGAAAGTGGCCGCACAGGCAGAAAAGGATAAGCTGGCAGATAATGACATCCGTATTCCTTTAGATGAAAACAGTAACGATGTAACGGCTTTCCTTGCCAAACAGGCAGTAAAGGCCACTACAAAATTAAAGATCCGCGCTATCATCACCGATAGTTATAGTGGTCGTACAGCCCGCAATCTTGCTGCATTTCGTGGCAAATATCCGGTGCTTGCCATTTGTTATAAGGAGAAGACAATGCGGCATTTGGCACTATCATATGGTGTAGAGGCCATTTATATGCCCGAACTTGCCAATGGGCAGGAATATTATTTCGCTGCTCTTCGCCGACTGCTTCAAGAGGGACGTCTGCATTCCACTGATATGGTGGGCTACCTGAGCAGCGGTAAGGCCGGTACGCAAACTTCTTTCCTTGAGATCAACGTGGTAGAAGATGCCCTGAAGCATGCCCAAGACAGCGTACTGCCCAACAGTAACAGATACTTGTAAAATTATAAATTGAGAATTAAAAAAATAAATGCCTGTGATCGGGCTGTTTTTTTTAATTCTCAATTTCCGATTTATATGACATTAGACGAATACATCCTACAACACATTGACGAAGAAGGAGATTACCTGAAAGCCCTTTATCGTGACACGCACCTCAAGTTGCTTTACCCCCGTATGGCTTCGGGGCATTTGCAGGGGCGCATGCTTAAGATGTTTGTCAGGATGATACGCCCCCGTCAGGTGTTGGAGATTGGAACATATAGCGGGTATTCCGCGCTTTGTATGGCAGAGGGATTGCCGGAAGGCGGAATGTTGCACACGTTTGAAATCAATGACGAGCAGGAAGACTTCACCCGTCCTTGGTTGGAGAATTCACCCTATGCGGATAAGATAAGGTTCTATATAGGCAATGCGTTGGAGCTTGTTCCCCAAATGGACATAACTTTCGACCTTGCTTTCATTGACGGCGATAAGCGCCGCTATGTAGATTATTATGAAATGGTGTTGGCACGCCTTTCGGAAGGTGGATATATCATTGCCGACAACACCTTATGGGACGGGCACGTGCTCGAAGAACATCCGCATCGTACGGACCTGCAAACAATCGGAATTAAAACATTCAATGATTTGGTTGCCGCGGACAATCGCGTGGAGAAGGTCATACTCCCTTTGCGGGACGGGCTGACGATTATCCGTAAGAAATAGTTTACATCATCCCCTTTCACATGTAAATCCCTTTGGAAAGAATGATACAAAGGGTTGGAGAAGTGAAAGGGGATGATGTTTTTATTTTTTAAGCAGCCGTTTGCTTAAGTATCTCACCGGATACCATACAGAAAGGAATCCTACGGCAATAACTGTTATAAGTATCAATATAACATCCGTTGCATGCACGCTCACCGGATAGGCGTCCACGACAAAGCTGCCGTTGCCGCCTCCCAGAGATATCAGTCCGAAACGCTGTTGGAGGAAACACAGCAATAGCCCCAGCACAATCCCGGCGATTGCTCCGAACACTGAAATCAACCGTCCCTCAAAAAGGAAGATGCGGGCAATCAGCCGGTCATCGGCGCCCAGGTTGCGCAGCGTTTCCGCATCCTCACGCTTGTCCAGTATCAGCATGGAAAGAGAACCGATAACGTTGAAGCAGGCGATTGTAAGGATAAAGGTGAGGAACAGATATGAGATGAGTTTTTCGATCTCCATGATGCGGAATACATCCGCTTGCTGTTCATAGCGGTTTTGTACAACAAAGCGGTCGCCCAGGATGCGTTCCATTTTCTTTTGTACGACGTCGGTGTTGCTGCCGGGTTTCAGTTTCAGCTCGATGGCGGAGACTTCTGTGTCGTAGTTGAACAGCCGTCGTGCAAAGCTCAATGGCGTGAGGATATAGCGCGAATCGTATTTCTGCTGGTTGACAACGAATACAGCTCCCGGTGAGAACAGGTAATCTTGGTTGAAGGCAGCTGCCGGATTGGCAATATTTACACGTACATTCCTCTTGGGCGCATAGACCCGTAGCGGGTCGACAAATTGAATCCCCGTACCCAATTCGGAAACCAACTCTACTCCCATGAAGCCGTAGTCTACGACGGAATCATTCAATATGAACTTTCCTGTGCCGTACAGCAGGCTGTCTATGGAGGTCAGTTGCTCAAAGTTGTCCTCTACGCCTTTGATGACGGCCATTGCCTGACGGTCTTTGTACTGCACCATTGCGTTCTCCTCCAGTGTTTCTGTCCAGACATCAATTTCGGGCAGAACGCGCACTTGCCGGATGCGTGATTCGAGCGGGTCAAAGACTTTTCCTTCCCGGACAGTAATTTTCAATTCCGGATCGAAAGCGGTGAAGAATCCCGCCACCATATCCTGAAAGCCGTTGAATACGGACAGTGTGCACACCAGTGCCAATGTAGCCAAGGCTACTCCGCACACCGAGATGCCGGATATAATGTTGATAGCGTTGTGCTTCTTCTTGGAGAAGAGGTAGCGGCGGGCTATAAAGAAGGGAAAGTTCATGGGTAGCGGTTAGCTGTTAATCACCAAACACTATTTCAGTAATTCGTCAATTCTTTCCAGATAATCCAAAGAGTCGTCCACGAAGAACTTCAGTTCGGGAATAATACGTAGCTGGTGGCGTACGCGGGTGCCCAGTTCAAAACGGATGGACTTCATGTTCGCATTGATGTTCTTGATGATTTCTTCGCTTTTTTCCGAAGGAAAGACGCTGAGGTAAGCGCGTGCTACGCTCATATCGGGACTGATGCGTACGGCGCTGACCGAAATCAGTATGCCGGACATGGATTTGGTTTGCAACAGGAAGATATCACTTAACTCCTTTTGGAGCAGGCGGGCTATTTTGTTCTGTCTGGTAGTCTCCATACTATATTATTTTTTGATTTGAAAAGCAAAGTTACTGAAATATATCGTTCTGCCGGTTGTTTATACCTTTTTTTTCATTCTTTTCCTTATTGTAGGGCTTGGCTTATAAGGTCACGTTGCCGGTCTATGCCGCTTTCTTTCGTGCAATCAGTACCGCTGCTATGATTCCGATAACCAGCAGCGCCAATGCTCCGTAGGCAATGCTTTCCGTTACATGCAGGCTCTTCGGGTCAAAACGCATTTCAATGGTATGTTTGCCGGCAGGGACATACATCGTGCGCAGTATGTAGTCCGCGCGTCCCAGTTCGGCAGCCTGTCCGTCGATGGTCGCTTGCCAGCCGTCCGGATAGTAAATCTCGGAGAATACGGCGATGCCGTCTCCTGCATTTTCGGTTTCATACACCAGGCGGTTCGGCTCATAGCTTGTCAGGCGAATGGTGGATAGGCTGTCTTTGTAAGCGTCGTCAGTTCCTTTCAGCACATCCTTGAAACGGACATCAACGACAGCCGTTTCGGCAGGCAGAATGGACTTGAGCGCATCAATCTCCTGATTGGCGTTGTCCACGTACTGTACGTTCTTCACAAACCAGGCATTGCCGTTGGCATACGGATTGAGGACGGGCGCGGTTTGTCCTTGCTGTCCGGCGGGGAAGATGAAATACTTCGTGTTCAGCATGTTCAGTACGCGGAATTTGGAAGCATCCACGCTGTCCATTTCTCCTCCCGCGGCAGCTATTGCCTGATAGGCAGCCTGCATTTCGGGAGAGATGTGACGTTCTATCATCTCTTGGTAACGGCGCAGTTTGGCGGCGTGGTATCCGCCTATGTTCTTGTGCCAGTAAGAAGTGGTATTCTCGTTGAATGTGTCGGTGGCGAAGTTCAGTACGCGATAGTTCGGATCTGTGTCTTGCAGGATCAATTCGTCGGTCTTGGTCTTGTTGAATGTTTCTGTCTGGATGGAACGGGGGACGAACTGGTCGTCGTGGAGGTAGCGTTTGTTCACTGTCCACATGTCGGCCAGGCAGAGCACTGCGATTCCGGCAACGGTCAGAGATTGGCGTAACTTGCCCGTTGCATGAAGCCAAAGCAGCGCGCATCCGATACAGATGATGATGAAGCTCCGCAGTGCATCGGCGCTGACAAGTGCGCCCCGCATTTCGGCAAGGTTGGCGAGAATCCCGGACAGTTCGTTGGCGGGTATCATCTGGCGGTCGACGGCGTTTTGCAGCATCTGCGTTTCTTGTGCAGGCACAAAATCCGAACCGAGGCTGCCCGGAGCCACAGCGAGCAGCAATGCCACGCCGGCGGTCAGTGCCAGACTGATGCCGAACGCTTTCTTATATTTTTTCCATATTCCGGGTTCGTCCAATACGTGTTTCAAGGCAAAGATTGCCAGTAGGGGAATGGTGAATTCCGCTATGACAAGAATGGACGATACGGCACGAAACTTGTTATACATCGGGATATAGTCGATGAAGAAATCCGTCAGTGGCATGAAGTTCTTGCCCCATGCCAGAACAATCGAGAAGAAAGTTGCTCCCAGCAATGCCCATTTCAGAGGGCCTTTCACGATGAAGCAGCCCAGAACGAAAAGGAACAACACGAATGAGCCTACATAGACAGGTCCTGCTGTCCAAGGCTGGTCGCCGAAGTACTGCGGGAACGAGTTGTACAGGCTGCTGTACACCGGGTTGGCTTTCTCCATGGCGGTTTCGCTTTGGCTGAGGGGGGCGGAGGAGGAGCCGCCTTTGAAATTGGGGACGAGCAGTGTCCATGTTTCGCCGATGCCGTAACTCCAGTTGGTGATGTAGTCGCGGTCCAGTCCGCTGCTGGTCTGCTTGGCGGCATCGCCGGTTTCTACCAGCTCGCTCTTGCCGCGCATGGTCTCTTTGCTGTACGTATAGGTGTGGTAGAGGTTGGAAAGATTGGCTGCCACACCGATAAGGGCTGCGACAAACACTACGGCACTTGCTTTGAAGAATTTGGGGAGTGTCTTGTTTCGCCATGCATCTTCAAAGTATGCTCCTACGATGAACAGGATGACAAACAGGAAGTAGTAGGACATTTGCACATGGTTCGACATGATTTGCAGGGCGATGAAGAGGGCTGTCAGGATGCCGCCGGCCAGCAGCTTGCCCCGGTAGGCAAGTACAATGCCCGCTATTGTGGGTGGGATGTAGGCAAGGGTGATGAACTTCCAGATGTGTCCTGCGGAAATCAGGATGAAGAAGTAGGACGAAAAAGCCCACATGATGCCGCCCAGTCCCGCCAGCCACACCGGTATGCCGAATACCCGCAGGAGGATGTAGAAACCCAGCATGAGGATAAACGTCAGGTTGACGTAGCTGGGAAGGAAGAGCTGGTATACTTTCTGCGTCCATTGCAGCGGTGCGGTAGAGTCGTAGGATGGCGCGATCTGATAGGTAGGCATTCCGCCGAAGAGGGAATTGGTCCAGCGGGTGCGTTCGCCTGTCTGTTCGTAGTACTCTTTGGCTTCTTGTCCGGCTCCGGCTCCGGCGGCAGTATCATGCTGGAACAGGATGCGTCCTTCTATATCCGCCGGAAAAAAGTAGGCGAAAGAAATCAGAACGAATGCCAGAATGGCAATTAGGTCGGGAAGAATCTTCTTTATCATCTTTCAGGGTTGTGGTTTATTGGGGGAGTTAAAAGGGTTGAGGAGCTAACTCCCTTAACTCCTAATCTGAATTTCAGCGGCAAACTTATACATAAATATTGATTTATGCATCAGTTGGATAGAGAAATCTGCTGAAATATCGTACCTTTGCCTCTCCAAAATCATAATTTATAAATCTGAAATTATAAATCGGTAAGCATGACGATAGGTGTTATCAGTGCAATGGACAGCGAACACCGCCAGTTGGTGGAACGTTTGCAGGAGAAGAAGGTAACGGATTACGGTAATCTGCACTATGTAGAAGGCTTGCTTGGCTGCAATCATGTGATACTTACACAGTGTGGCATAGGTAAGGTGAACGCAGCAGTGGGTGCTACGGAATTGATACGTCGTTTTGCTCCGGACTGTATTGTCAGTACCGGTGTGGCGGGAGGTATCGACGCCTGCCTTAAAGTGACGGATGTAGTGGTGAGCGAACGGTTGGTGTATCACGATGTATGGTGTGGCGAAGAGTATGAATACGGACAAATGGCAGAGATGCCTGTCACATACAAGGGGTGTATTTCTTTGTTGAAACACGCTTTGTCGTTGGATAAAGCCGGACAAGAGAGCCGTATTCATGGCGGACTGATTTGTACCGGTGACCAGTTCATTACCAATCGTGCAGAACTGGATGCAATCAAACAACGTTTCCCTGCTGGGCTTGCGGTCGATATGGAGTCCACAGCCATTGCACAGGTTTGTTATCTGTATGGCACTCCTTTCCTCAGTTTTCGTATCATCAGCGACACGCCGGGAGTGGAAGACCATTCTGCGCAATATGCCGATTTTTGGGGAACAATGGCGGAACGCTCATTCCTTACAACATGGGCTTTCCTCTCTACTCTGCCCGATAGTTTATAAATCAATAATAATAAATCATGAAGAAAATTCCCAGCTTTACCATTGACCACATCCGCTTGTTGCGCGGTATTTACGTATCACGCAAGGATGAAGTGAACGGAGAAGTTATCACGACTTTTGATATCCGTATGAAAGAGCCCAACCGCGAACCGGCATTGGGACAAGGCGCCCTGCACACTATCGAGCATCTGGCGGCCACCTACCTGCGCAACGAGCCGCAATGGCAGGACAAGATTATTTATTGGGGACCTATGGGTTGTCTCACAGGCAATTATCTGTTGATGAAGGGCGATTTGCAACCGGAGGATATTGTGCCTCTGATGCAAGATACCTTCCGCTTTGTTGCCGGATATGAAGGAGAAGTGCCCGGTGCCGCTCCGCAGGACTGCGGTAATTATTTGCTTCACGACCTGCCAATGGCAAAATGGGAGTCTGCCAAGTATCTGCATGAGGTGCTGGAACAGATGACGGAAGCCAACATGCGTTACCCGGAAAAATAAGATAGGAGCTTTGTGGCTTTTCTATGAATAACCGGAAGTTAAGGGTTAGTGCGCGGCAATTGCTGCACACTAACCCTTAACTTTTTACTAAATGATTTCAATTCCCTGTTCCTTGCAGAGTTGCAGTCCCAGGTCTTTCAGCTTGAACTTCTGTATTTTGCCACTCCCTGTCATGGGGAACTCTTTTACGAAGAATATGTATTTGGGAATCTTGTACCGGGAGATTTTCCCAATGCAGAAGTCGCGTACATCCGACTCGTGCAGGTCTGCTCCTTCGTGCTGGATGATGAACGCGCCGACCGCCTCGCCGTACTTTTTGGAGGGAATACCGGCTACTTGCACGTCTTTTACGCCTTCCAACTGATAGAGGAACTCTTCGATTTCGCGCGGATAGATATTCTCCCCGCCGCGTATAATCATATCCTTGATGCGTCCGGTGATGCGGTAGTTGCCGTCTTCGTCTTTTACACCCAAGTCGCCGGAGTGTAGGAAACCGTTTTTGTCGATAACCTCGGCTGTGGCTTGCGGGTTCTTATAGTAACCTTTCATGGTGTTGTAGCCGCGGTTGCACATTTCACCTTGAACGCCTGTCGGACACTCCTCGCCGGTTTCCGGATCGATAACTTTCACCTCAGTATGTTCAAAGTCGCGCCCTACGGTGTTGCAACGCACATCAAACGGGTCGTCAATGCGTGTGGCGGTCATGCCGGGGGCAGCTTCCGTCAGGCCGTAGACGCTGGTCACTTTCATATACATCTTTTCTTCCACCTGCTTCATCAGTTCCACAGGGCAGAGGGAGCCCGCCATGATGCCTGTGCGCAGGCAGGACATGTCAAAGAGGTCGAACATGGGGTGGTGCAGCTCGGCAATGAACATCGTAGGCACGCCGTAGAGTGCCGTACAGCGTTCCTTGTGTATCGAAGCAAGAACCACCAGCGGGTTGAAACGTTCCACCATGACTTGTGTACAGCCATGAGTGAGGCAGTTCATCGTGGCAAGCACCACGCCGAAGCAGTGGAACAGGGGCACGCAGCAGCACAGTTTGTCGTCAGCGGTGAATTTCATGTGCTCACCGGTGAGAAATCCGTTGTTGGTGATGTTGTAGTGGGTGAGCATTACACCTTTCGGGAAACCGGTGGTACCTGAGGTGTACTGCATGTTTACCACATCGTGGCAGTCAACCCGGTTTTTCAGTTCTTCCAGCCGGGTGTCTTCGATATTGTCTCCCAGGAGCAGGATTTCGGAGGTGTTGTACATCCCCCTGTGCTTCTCCTGTCCTACGTAGATTACATTCTTCATGTAGGGGAAGCGTTCGCTCTTCAGATGTCCGCGCTGGCAGGTTTTCAATTCCGGCAGCATGGTATAGGTCATCTGCACGAAGTCGCTGTCTTTTTCGCCGTTGACGATGCAGAGCGTGTGCATATCCGAGTTCTCGCACAGGTATTCCAGTTCGGCTTGTTTGTAATTGGTGTTTACCGTTACGTAGACGGCGCCTATTTTGGCGCAGGCGTACAGCAGGGTCAGCCAGTCCGGCACATTTGCCGCCCAGATGCCCACGTGTGTTCCCCGTTCCACGCCGATAGCGATAAGTCCTTTTGCCATGTCGTCTACCCTGCGGTTGAACTGGCTCCAAGTGAAGCGCAGGTTGCGGTCGGAGTAAACAATGTATTCTTTGTCAGGTGTAGTTGCGGCCCAATGCTCCAGCCATTGGCCAAGCGTTCTTTCGTATAACATGATGTCTTTTTGAGTATGGAGATAAAGCATGGAATATAAGGTATAAAGCATGAGTGCGGTGTCGTTGCACTTTCTTGTTTATACCTTATATCCCATGCTTCAAACTTTTTTTAAATCGGTGTATAAATCACTGCCAGTATCTTGGCTGCCTGTCCTTCGTAGGCATGTACGTGGTGTGGCACAATGGAGTCGTAGTAGATGCTGTCTCCCTCCTCAAGAAGGTAGGTGTTCTTCCCGTAGCTGATTTCCATAGTTCCTTCCATGACCATGATGAACTCTTCGCCTTCGTGTGAGGAGAGCACGAAATCGCTGTCGTCCGTAGGTGCTACGTCAATGATGAACGGTTCCATGTGGCGATCGGCCTTTGACTTGGACAGGGAATGGTACTCCATGTGCTTGCGTGAGTGGATGGCATTGTTGGAGAAACTGATGCTGTCCTTTGCTTCCGACTTACGGCATACCACAGGACCGTTTTCATCCTGATCGTCAAGGAACGTTCCGAGACGCACGCCCAGTACGCGGGCTATTTTTATGAGCGGTGCCAGTGATGGCAGGTCGATATTGTTTTCAATACGTTCAATTTGTTCGATAGCGAGCCCTGAACGTTGTGCCAACTCTTCCATGCTAATGGATTGGCTTTCGCGGAGCGACTTGATCTTTTCTCCTACAATCTTACTTGTATCCATAATTTGATAGTATTTTCAGCCTAAAAGGTTATAATTAATAACAGTAAGTTGCAAAAATAAGATATTCTTTTACTTGGTGCAACATTCTGCGGCGAAAAGTTTGAGAAATAGCTATATCTTTGTACGGGAGAATAAGACAACTCCTTGCTTGGATCATGGTATATATTGAAACACCGCGTTTGTTGTTACGCGATTGGAAAGAAGAGGATTTCGTTGTTTTCTCAGAGATGAACAGCAGCCCCTCTGTGATGAAGTACTTTTTGCACCCTTTGTCCGAAGAAGAGTCACTCGTTCTTTTTGATGCTGTCAGGAGTGATTTTCTCCGATATGGTTATGGGGGATATGCTGTGGAACAAAAGTCGGACGGGGCTTTTGTCGGCTTTACGGGCTTTCATAATTTTTCGTTCGATGTTGATTTTGCTCCGGGAATTGAGATAGCGTGGAGGCTGAAGCAGGAATATTGGAACAGGGGGTATGCTACTGAAGCTGCAAAAGCCTGTTTGGACTATGCAAAGGAGAATCTTCCGTTTACTACGGTTTGGGCCTTTACCGCATTGCCCAATAAACCTTCACAGCGGGTTATGCAGAAAATAGGAATGGAGTTTGAGAAAAATTTTATGCATCCTTCCGTAACCGACGGGCATCCGTTGAAAGAACACGTACTCTATAAGTCATTGTTGTAGTCTTCCGCACAAGTAAAATCTTTCCACCACGAGGCAAGTTTCTTTCCACCACGATGGAAAGAAACTTGCCTCGTGGTGGAAAGAAACTTATCCCATGGTGGAACGGAATGGGAAAGGCAAGAAAAGTGCTTAAAAAGCAAAGCGGGGAAATCTCCTATTGAGACTTCCCCGCTTTAATAAGTTTACCGCAAGTAAATTACTTACGCAAGCCGAGCTCTTGAATGATGGCACGATATCTGTTGATGTCGCGGTCCTTCAGGTAGTTCAGCAGCGCGCGGCGCTTACCTACCAACATTGTCAAGGCTCTTTCTGTACTATAATCTTTTCTGTTGAGCTTCATGTGCTCAGTCAGGTGAGCAATACGGTATGAAAACAAAGCTATCTGGGCCTCAGCTGAGCCAGTATCAGAGTTAGACTTTCCGTATTTGCCGAAGATTTCTTGCTTTTTAGCAGCGTCTAAATACATAGTGTTTAATTAAAAAAGTTGATAAATTTTTCTCTTTCGAGCGTGCAAAGATAGGCATTATCTTTTATATTGCAATGATATTCAGCAAAAAAAACTTTTCTCTGTGATGTATATGCTGTAAAATTCGTACCTTTGCTACGCGAAAAGAGGCTGCACCTTAGCAAATTGCAAATTAATTTGCATCTGCTTTCGGTTTGCACTATCTTTGCAGCCAAATAATAGGTATTATATGCAAAATATTAGAAACATTGCAATTATTGCCCATGTCGATCATGGAAAAACGACGCTTGTCGATAAGATGCTTCTGGCCGGAAATCTTTTCCGCAATAACCAGAGCACAGGTGAATTAATGTTGGATAACAATGATTTGGAGCGTGAGCGAGGAATAACAATCCTTTCCAAAAACGTTTCTATCAATTATAAAGACACTAAGATTAATATTATCGATACTCCGGGGCACAGCGACTTCGGCGGTGAGGTGGAACGCGTATTGAACATGGCCGACGGATGTATCTTGTTGGTGGACGCTTTTGAGGGTCCGATGCCGCAGACGCGTTTTGTATTGCAGAAAGCTTTGCAGATCGGCCTGAAACCCATCGTTGTTGTGAACAAGGTGGACAAGCCGAACTGTCGTCCCGAAGAAGTCTATGAAATGGTGTTCGACTTGATGTTCAGCCTGGAAGCAACGGAAGACCAGTTGGATTTCCCCGTTATTTACGGTTCGGCAAAAAATAACTGGATGAGCACCGACTGGCAGAAGCCGACGGATAATATTTATCCTTTGCTGGATTGTATCCTGGAGAATATCCCGGCTCCCACACAGCTGGAAGGTACGCCGCAAATGCTGGTGACATCATTGGACTATTCCTCTTATACCGGTCGTATTGCCGTAGGCCGTGTGCATCGCGGCACTTTGAGAGAAGGCATGAACGTATCTTTGGCGAAACGCGACGGTTCGATCGTCAAGTCAAAGATTAAGGAACTGCATACTTTTGAAGGCATGGGGCGTGTGAAAGTTGCGGAAGTTTCTTCCGGTGACATTTGTGCGCTGGTAGGTATCGAAGGATTTGAGATCGGAGATACGATCTGCGACTATGAAAATCCTGAGGCATTGCCGCCTATCGCCATTGACGAGCCGACAATGAGCATGCTGTTCACCATAAACGATTCTCCGTTCTTTGGTAAGGAAGGCAAGTTCGTTACTTCCCGTCACATCCACGACCGTCTGATGAAGGAGCTGGATAAGAACCTCGCACTTCGCGTACGCAAAAGTGAGGAAGACGGTAAATGGGTGGTTTCCGGTCGCGGTGTTCTCCACCTCTCCGTATTGGTTGAGACGATGCGTCGTGAAGGATATGAATTGCAGGTGGGGCAGCCACAGGTGATTTTTAAGGAGATAGACGGCGTGAAGAACGAACCTATCGAAGAACTCACAGTCAACGTTCCCGAAGAATATGCCAGCAAGATCATTGATATGGTGACCCGCCGTAAGGGTGAAATGGTGAAAATGGAAAGTGCCGGAGAGCGCGTCAACCTTGAATTCAATATGCCGTCACGCGGTATCATCGGTTTGCGTACGAATGTGCTGACTGCATCTGCCGGTGAAGCTATCATGGCGCACCGCTTTAAGGAATACCAACCTTATAAAGGCGAAATTGAACGCCGCACTAACGGTTCTATCATAGCTATGGAGTCCGGTACGGCTTTTGCTTATGCCATAGACAAACTGCAGGACCGCGGAAAGTTCTTCATCTTCCCGCAGGAAGAGGTGTATGCCGGACAGGTTGTAGGCGAACACTCTCACGACAACGACCTTGTGGTGAACGTAACCAAATCCAAGAAACTGACCAATATGCGTGCTTCCGGTTCTGACGAAAAAGCACGCTTGATTCCACCGGTACAGTTCTCTTTGGAAGAAGCGCTGGAATATATCAAGGGAGATGAATACGTAGAGGTTACTCCCAAGTCCATGCGCATGCGTAAGGTTATTTTGGACGAAACGGAGCGTAAACGTGCCAATAAGAATTGATTCTAATATTTTAGTTGTTATATATGGAAAGGAGTGCTTCACTGAAAGGTGGGGCACTCCTTCTTTTGTTGTACGTCAATCTATGTATTTCACCTTGGCGGTATCTCTCGGTTTGGCGGCAGGCGCTTCGTCCGGATAGCCGAAAGCGATGCAATAGAGCAGCTTGTAGCCTTCGGGGAATTCCAGTCTTTTGAGGTATTCGGCAGCTTCGGGCGTGTCGGCGATGAAGCGTGTGGGGCTTGCCAGGCAACAGGAACCTATTCCCATAGACCAGGCTGCCAATACCATATTCTCACCCAGCAGCCCGCAGTCTATCTGGGAACAGTCATAGGAGGTGTCATGGCCGATGAACACCACAGTGGGCGCATTGCGGAACATATTCTTGAAATTGGGATCTCCCGCCGCTTGGGGGTTCTTCTGTTTGAACACTTCGCTCACTCCGTTGAGAAACTCCGGATTGTCCACTACGCGTACTGCCCAGGACTGTTTGTTCTGTCCGTTGGGGGCATTGATGCCACAGTCCAGGATGATTTTCATTGTGTCGCGATTTACTGCTTCCGGTTTGTACTTGCGGATGCTGCGGCGTGACATGATTGTTTCAATCACCGCGTCCGAGTTGCTTTTCTCTGTAACGGTGCTTTCGCTCTCTTTCTGTGCCTGCGGTCCGCATGCGGACAACATTAATAGGCCTGCGCCTAACAGCATAAACTTTAAACTCTTCATATTCTGTATTATATTGGTGATTCGCTTCGTCGCAAATCTAACAAAAAAAGCGGCTTCCGAAAACGGAAGCCGCCTTAAAAATATGTAATCCGGTTTTATTAGAGTTTCGGACCGGCAGCAACCAAAGCCTTACCGGCTTCGTTACCTGTGAACTTAGCGAAGTTCTTGATGAAGCGTCCTGCCAAGTCTTTTGCTTTTTCTTCCCACTTGCAAGCACATTCGTAAGTGTCGCGAGGATCGAGGATCTTCGGATCAACACCCGGCAATTCTGTCGGAACAACGAAGTCGAAGTAAGGGATAACCTTTGTCGGAGCCTTGTCGATGGAACCGTCAAGGATAGCGTCGATGATACCACGAGTATCTTTGATGGAGATACGCTTGCCGCTACCGTTCCAACCGGTGTTAACCAAGTAAGCCTTAGCGCCAACCTTGTTCATCTTCTTAACCAATTCTTCTGCATATTTAGTAGGATGCAAGCTCAAGAAAGCAGCACCGAAGCAAGCAGAGAATGTCGGAGTCGGTTCAGTGATACCGCGTTCTGTACCTGCCAACTTAGCAGTGAAACCAGACAGGAAGTAGTACTGAGCTTGTTCCGGGTTCAGGATAGATACCGGAGGCAATACACCGAAGGCATCAGCAGACAGGAAGATTACCTGATGAGCGTGAGGACCTTTGGATACCGGCTTAACGATGTTGTTGATGTGATAGATAGGATAAGAAACACGAGTGTTTTCAGTAGTGCTCTTATCTGCGAAGTCGATCTTGCCGTTGGCATCAACTGTTACGTTCTCCAACAGAGCGTCACGTTTGATAGCATTGTAGATATCGGGTTCGCTGTCTTTGTCCAAGTTGATAACCTTAGCATAGCAACCGCCTTCGTAGTTGAATACGCCTTCGTCGTCCCAACCATGTTCGTCGTCACCGATCAGCAGACGTTTCGGGTCGGTAGACAAAGTAGTCTTACCTGTACCGGACAGACCGAAGAAGATAGCAGAGTCAGTGCCTTCCATGTTGGTGTTGGCAGAACAGTGCATAGAAGCGATGCCGCGAAGCGGGTTCTTGTAGTTCATGATAGAGAACATACCTTTCTTCATTTCACCACCATACCAAGTGTTCAGGATAACTTGCTCGTTGGTTTTCAAGTTGAATACAGTAGCTGTTTCAGAGTTCAGACCCAGTTCCTTGTAGTTGTCAACTTTTGCTTTGGAAGCGTTGAATGATACGAAATCAGGTTCTCCGTAGTTAGCAAGTTCTTCAGCAGTGGGGCGGATGAACATGTTAGTTACGAAGTGAGCCTGCCATGCTACTTCCATGATGAAACGTACTTTCATGCGGGTAGCTTCGTTGGCACCGCAGAAAGTATCGACAACGAACAGACGCTTGCCGCTCAACTGGTTTACAGCCTTAGCTTTCAGATCGGCCCATGCTTCTTCAGAGCAAGGTTTGTTATCGTTTTTGTATTCTTCGGAAGTCCACCATACAGAGTCCTTGCTGGCTTCGTTCATTACAAAGAATTTATCTTTAGGAGAACGTCCGGTATAGATACCTGTCATTACGTTCACAGCACCCAGTTCGGTTACTTGACCTTTTTCGAAGCCTTCCAGACCCGGTTTGGTCTCTTCAGCGAACAATACATCATAAGACGGGTTGTGGAGGATCTCCTTCACGTCTTTGATACCGTACTTGCTTAAATCTAAATTTGCCATTTCTTTTAAGATTTTAAAAATTGGTATTTGGTTTATAATTCGTTTCTTTTCGCCTTATCACAAGGGGGGAGGATTCATGAAAAACGCACCTTTTGGTAAGCCCCTTGTTTTTGCGACTACAAAAGTAATACTTTATTTTAAAAGAAACATCCAATTAGAGAAATTTTTCTGTAATAGGAAATCTTTTATAAAACCATAACAATATCTGCAAACTGAATGTTGCAAATTGGACAGAAATCATTTACTTTGCAATGAAATTGATGTCCTACTATGAGAGTTATAAACTTTGCCGAGACTAACTCGGTCTTGAACCAATACATGGCGGAGATACGTGACGTGCAAGTGCAGTCCGACCGTATGCGTTTCCGCCGCAACATCGAACGTATCGGAGAAATCATGGCGTATGAAATGAGTAAGGAACTGGCCTATTCCGAGAAACAAGTGCAAACGCCGTTGGGAATAGCTCCTGTCAGTACGTTCGACGATGATGTAGTGATTGCTACCGTTTTTCGCGCCGGACTTCCTTTGCATGCCGGTTTTCTGAATGTATTCGATCGTGCGGACAACGCTTTCGTTTCTGCTTACCGCTACTATAAGGATAAAGAGTGCCGCACTGTGGATGTGCATATCGAATACATCGCTACTCCCGACCTCACCGGCAAGACCCTGTTACTGGTGGACCCTATGCTTGCTACGGGCGAGAGTATGGAACTTGCCTGGAAGGCTTTCCTCACCAAAGGTACGCCTGCTAAATTGCAGATTGCTTGTGTTATTGCCAGCCGGCAAGGGGTGGAGCATTTGCAGAATCTGTTTCCCGGTGATGAGGTCTCTTTATGGTGCGGTGCCATTGATCCGGAGATGAACGAACATTCGTACATTGTTCCGGGATTGGGGGATGCCGGAGACTTGTCATTCGGAGATAAGTTGTAATCCGTATTGATGTCTTACCTTGCCCGGATGGGGAGCTTATGTCTCCCTATTTAGCCCAAAACAGTTTTTCCGTATAGGTGTCTTTGTCGGCTACGTCTTTATAGTAGGGATTATAATTCACCTCTGTGCTGGGATATCTCCAGCGGTTCGGTACGCGGGGGATGGTGCCCGATACTTCGGGAAATATTAGTCCTGAAGGATAACCTGTACGGCGGATGTCGCTCCATGCCTCGCGGCTGGTAAGAAAACCGAAGTGCAGCCATTTTTGCGTAATGATGGCATCCAACTTGTCCGCATACGCAGCACTGTTCCATTTTGCATCGGCAAAGTCTGCAATCTCTTCGGAGGCAGGGGCATCGTAGCGGCGGCAGTTCTCTCCCGAACCGATTGAGTCATAGTAGTAATAGAGCGTGACGGACTGGCTGACAGCCGTCTTGAATTCTTCTTCTGCTTTCGACATGTCTTGTGTCACCCCATATCCCATGGCATAAGCCTCTGCTTTCAGAAAGTGTATCTCGGGTGAAGCCATTATCAGCATGTCGAATTTATCGTTTTCCCAAAAGAATCCTCTTTGAGTGATTTGTGAGAAGCCTTTGTTGGCTGTATTCACCTCATCCTGTGCCTGGGCATTGTAATACTCTGTCAGTTCATCTGCCACAGTGAGGTCTGTACCGAGATAGCGGTGCTCGTCTACTTGTCCGGTTTGGCGGTTGGTGATGCTTACGGGATTGTAGTTCAGCAAAATGCGGGGATCGTCTTCACCTTTGATATAAACACCGCTTTGCGGGTCGCTGCTGTTCATGTCATAGTTGCCATGGCTTAACATGCGGTCTATGATAGCGCCGGAAGCGAGGCGGTTCGTTGTCCAGTCGCCTAACCCGCTGCCGGCGGTAAAGTTCAGTTGTCCGGACTTTTGGTTGATGATGAAGATATTGTTTTCCTGCTCCTCTACCAATGGATAACCGGCAGGGTTTTCCAGCATTTCCTTGATGGCTGCACGTCCTTCTTCCTGTAAAGCTCCCTGTGTAGCTACACGCATGGCAAGGCGTAGATGCAGGGAGTTTGCATAGCGTTCCCATTTCTCCATATTCCCTAAATTGATGAAGTCCTGAGTGCTGAAATTCTTTGGTACGGTTACCAAACGGAAACGCGGGGCAATTTCTTTCAGTTCGCCAAGAATTGTTCTGTAAATATCTTCGGCTTTGTCGTAAGGGGCGTAGGAACCGTTAACGTCGTTGGTTAGCGGCAGGGTACATGCTTTGGAGAAGGGCATATCCCCGAAAATATCTACGGTAGCGGCAAAGAAATCATACAACTGCACTTTGGCTGCCAGCATGAACGCCTCGTCCTGCGCTTTTTGAGTGTCGTTTTCCTCATTATACAGTGACTCCATTTTGCGGTATTGAGTCAGTGCCGAATACAGATTGTCCCATTGCCCGTCTATGGCAGGTGTATATCCCGGACTATACATGCCGCCGGAGTAACTGTAACCGAATGTTTGCGCATATTTGCCCACAAATTGTGAGTCGAAGCCGAAGAAACGTCCGTATTCATAGACATCATAATCTTTCACTTTCTGGAAGACTCCTACCATCAGATTGCTGATGGTGACTTGGTTGACCTTTGAAGGATCTTCATATTTGCTGTCAAAGTCGGACTCCGTACAGCCGGAAGCTGCCAATAACAACCCTCCCGATACTACGAAAGCCCCTATATTCATCTTTTTCATATCTATTTTCATTAACTTTCAATTTTTATTCTTCAATTCTCTATCCTTTATTTCCTAAAAGCTTGCGCGCAACGAAACACCGAAGTTACGTGTCGCAGTAGTAGAGCCGCCCACTACTGCCTGGCTTGCCCAGGATGTTCCTACGGAAGATTCTGCATCATAATTCTTCAGTGCCTTGTAGAAATAGAACAAGTTACGTCCGAATATGGAAACGCTCAGTCGGGTCATTCCCAATTTGGCTGTCAGCTTCTCCGGGAACTGGTAGCCGATAGTCAGTTCGCGCAGTTTGACATACGTATTGTCGAATACTGAGTGGCGGTATGTGAGTTGTTCAGACTGGGTACCCCAATTATAAGTTTGGTTGTAGTAGTAGCCGGCGGGGATGATGCGTGTGTTTTTTTCACCCGTAGAAGCCACCACACCCGGCAGAATAATGCCGTCATGATAAATAATTTCTCCGTTCGGACCGGCGCCTGATGAAGGATCCACCTGTACAGGTGTGCCGCTGGCATTGTTGTTTCCCGGATAGTAATAAGACAAGCCTCCATGCTCTGTATCGCGGTATTGCAAGGATTCCGGTGTCAAACCCGATGCGGTGGAATACTGGTACATTTCATTGATTACATCGCCTCCTATGCGGAAGTCGATGCTGAAATCCAGGAATATATTCTTATATGAGAATGAACTGAACAAACCGCCTACGCCGTCAGGATTGATATTACCCACTCTTTGCAGATCTGTCTGGTTCAGGTAAAGTCCTTTGTCCGATACAAGATAATCGCCGTTTTCGTTCATTTGAGGCATCTGTACATAGATATCACCCATTGGACGGCCTTCTACGGCTTGTATCTTGGCACCTCCTCCGCCGATGTTGGATATTTCGAGGTATGGCACGCCTTCAGCAAGTTTCACAACCTTGTTGCGATAGATGCCGTAGTTGGCTGTCAAGTCCCAGCGGAAGTTTTTGGTCAGTACAGGAGTGGCGCTGACGGAGATGTCCCAACCTTCATTGGCTACTTCTCCCACATTCATCAGCACATACTTCACACCCGAGGATGAAGGCTGTGGAGTGGACAGTATCTGGTCTTTCACCCGGTTGTTGTAGTATGACACGTCAAAGCCCAGGCGGTTATTGAGGAACTTGCTTTCAAGACCGATTTCGTATTCGTACTTTTTTTCAGGGCGGATGTTGGCATTGCCCCATGAAGAAGGCACATAGTTCCATGTGAAGCCGTTGTCCGAGCCTTGCTCGTAGATGATATTGGCGGCATAGGTTTCTGGTGCGTTACCCACGATTCCGTATGAAAGGCGGAGCTTGCCATGATTCCACCATGCCGGCATGCGGAAAGCATTCGAGAACAGGAAACTAAGGTTGGCGGAAGGATAGAAGAAACTTTTGTCTTTCAGTGTGGAGGAACGCTCTTGTCGTCCGGTCAGTTCGAGGAATAGGTAGTTGTCCCAGCCCAGACTCAGTGTACCCATGTAGCCTGTCTTCAACAGTTCCATACGTTGCAGTGTGCTGCTGGCGGTGTAACGGCTGGCGTTGAGGTCAAACCAGTTTTCCGTAACCAGACCGCCGTTGGTGGAAACGCGCATGTTATTCATGTTTTCGTAACGTCCTGTCCAGCCCAGCGTAGCGGCAATGTCGAAGCGGCGGATATTGTAGTTGAAATTCAACATTACATCACCGTATACGATGTCGTAACGGCGGTTGATGCTTTGGAAACTGCCGCTGGGGTCGTATAGTGAGTTAGGGCGTTCTGTTTCATATTCCAATGTCTGCTTGGTGTCTGTTATATCTGTGGCAAGTTGGGCGCGGAGACTCAACCAATTGGTAATCTGCCAGGTGGGGCGTACCATACCGATGAGGCGGTTCTCCGTTTCCTTGCTGTGATGATGGTACATGTTCCAAAGCATATTCGATACGCCATTCAAATATCCCGGATTGTATGCCCATGCCTCGTCCGGAGTGAGTGTGGCGTCACCACCTACGGCATAGGTGTTGCGATAGCCCAGGCTGGTGACATAGCTCTGTTTCAAATAAGGAATATCCATGAAAGAAGAGAACATATTGCTGAAACTGCCATATAGGTTCAATGATGTTTGAGGACGGTTTTTTACGTCTTGTATGATATAGTTCAGTGAGTATTCCAATGTCAGCGGTTTTGCCAGCTTGTAGGAACCGGTCAATTTGAAGTTGTGCTTTGTAAAACTGCCGGTCAGTGAATTGGGCATCTCGTCCATAAAGGTGTATGAGAAGCGGTTACTGCTCGTCTCCGTACCTTGCGAAATGGCGAGGTTGTACGTTTGGTTCCACCCTGTACGGAACAATTCTTTCCAGGGATTGTCCGTAGTCGGAAGATAGGGGCGAACCTTACCGTCCCAATATAACACGTCGCTTCCGTCATATTTCGGGCCGAAAGACATGGTTGTGCTATACAGGCTTTTGTAACTTTCACCATTCATTGTACGCTGGTAGAAACCGCCTGTCTGCTTCTCGTAATCGCTATATTCTGTGTTGTAACGTCCCGGACCGTATACGGTCTGCACTTTCGGCAGGTAGGCGGGCAGATTGGCGGTTACCTGTGCTGTGAAATCCACTGTCAGCTTACCGCTTTTGGCGCGTTTACTGGTGATGACTACTGCACCGTTTGCAGCTTCTGAACCGTAGAGCGCCGTAGCTGAAGCTCCCTTCAACACGCTCACGCTTTCGATGTCCTCCGGATTAATGTCTACCAAACCATTGGAACGTATCTGTCCGTCGTTACCGAATTCAGCGAAATCGGTGCTCTTGCCCGTTCCGCCGTTACGGATAGGTACGCCGTCCAGAATGATGAGCGGTTGATTGTTGCCTGTAATAGATGTCAGTCCGCGTACATTGATAGATACTGCGCCGGCAGCACCTCCTTGTGTCTGTGTAATGCGGATACCCGGCGCTTTGCCGTACATGGCGGATGCGAAGTTGGTTGCTCCGGCCTTTACTATTTCATCCGATTCGATGGTGCTGACGGCATAGCCTAATCGTTTGGTGTCTTTCTTGATGCCCATGGCTGTAACAACTACTTCTTTCAGCTGTTGCGAGTCTTCTCTCAACGTCACTTTCAGATCACCTTGTTTTTTTCGTTTTGCCAATCTGATTTCGCGGGTGGCATAGCCCATATAGGCAATGGATAATGTTGCGTCGGTGGGGACTGTCAGTATAAAACTCCCCTCCACATCCGTAATGACGCCGTTGTTAGTGCCTTTCTCTATGACACTGGCGCCGATAAGCGGCTCACCTGTCGCATCTCTTACAACACCTTTAATTGTCTTGCTTTCCTGTGCATTGGCATTTCCGGTCAATAGGAATGCCAATGCTACAATCATAATACCTAATACCTTTTGAAAATGTAGCTTGCAATGTGAAGCACAGCTCCATTTTTTTTTGATAGACTTCATATTTCCACAAATTATTGCTTGTATAATTAAAATCCGTTGGATTTTTTGCTGATATTATGGGACAAGCGGTATGCCAAAATGGTATGGGGCGTTTTTTTGATAGTTTATGTATATGATATTCAGATGTTTATTTTTTTATAAATACTTATAATATGTGTATGCATGGTGTGGAATGTTGTGGAGAAAATCCACAGGATGCGCCGTCATTCCACAGCTATGTTTCTTCAGTTCCTGAGTTTCGTGTAAGGCATAAAAAATCCCCTTTCATCTTTCATATTCCCTTGTTTATAAGGGGATATGAAAGATGAAAGGGGAATGAATATAGGTTGAAAACTTGTACCGGGAAAGGCTATTTCACTTCCCAGGTGTCATTTGTCATCAGTAATTCCTCGAAATTATGGTACTTCTTTTTGGCGGATACCTCTTCGATCTGTGCATGTACGGCATCGTCGTAGGTAGGGGCTTCCACATCGCGGATTACGCCGAGGGCTATCGGAAAATCAGGACCTTCCATTAGGGCAAGTTTCAGTTGCAAGGTATTATCTTCGCAATGAGCATCGTGGATAAGGATGTCCTTTTCAGTAATGCCGTTTTCACCGAGTTTCACCACTTTCAGGCCGAAACCTTCTTGCATTAGTCCATATTCGTTGTTCTCGCCGAAAAGCATAGGCTTGCCATGCTCTAAGTAGATAGCGTTCTTGGCCCGGTCTTCTTTTTTGGCAACGGAATCGTGTGTTCCGTTATTAAAGATTACACAATTTTGGAGAATTTCGCAGACACTGGCGCCTTTATGGTTGTAGGCTGCTTTCAGAATCTCTATTGTTCCGGCTGCATCTGTCGCTACGGCACGCGCAAAGAAGTGTCCTCGTGCACCGAAGCAAAGTTCTGCCGGCTGGAACGGATCCTCTACCGTGCCGTAAGGTGATGACTTGCTGACGAAGCCGCGAGGAGATGTTGGGGAGTATTGTCCTTTCGTCAAACCGTAGATGCGGTTGTTTAGCAGAATCATATTCAGGTTGATGTTACGGCGGTTGGCATGGATAAAGTGATTACCGCCAATGGCAAGTCCGTCACCGTCTCCACTCACTTGCCATACGGCGAGCTCCGGATTGGTAACCTTGCAACCTGTGGCAATGGCTGCAGCTCGTCCATGAATGGTATTCATACCATACGTATTCATATAGTGGGGTAGACGGCTGGAGCAACCTATACCTGAGATTACTGCTGTTTGGTGCGGTGGAACGCCAATTTCGGCCATTGCCTTATGCAGAGATGCGAGGAAAAAGTGGTCGCCGCAACCCGGACACCAGCGGGGTTGCCCTTTCTTGAAGTCTTTTGCTGTATATTCGCACATAGTTCTTTTCGTTTTTAGTTTTTGATAATCTCCTCAAATGCTTGTACTAACTCATTTACCAGGAAAGGCTGACCTTTTACCTGATTGAACTGGTAGGGAACGAAACCATCTACTTTCATACGCAGGTATCCGGCAAACTGTCCCATGTTCTGCTCTGCCACCACTACTTTCTTGTAGCGTTTCATCACTTCTTCCGTATTCTTGGGCAACGGGTTGATGAATTTGAAGTGGGCGAGAGCCACTTTGTTGCCAGCTGCGCGAAGTTCGTCCATAGCCGCGTGCAGATGTCCGTAAGTACCGCCGAAACCAACGATCAGCAGGTCAGCGTCGTCTTTGTCGCCTTCCACTTCCACATCGGGAACTTCAATTTTGGCAATCTTTTCGGCGCGTAGTCGGGTCATCAAATCGTGGTTTTCGGGGTCGGTAGAGATGGCTCCTGTCTTGTTATCTTTCTCCAGACCACCGAGGACGTGAGTGAAACCTTCTGTTCCGGGGATAGCCCAATAGCGGCTGCCGGTCTTTTCGTCACGCTGGTAGGGAGTCCATGTACCCTGCATGTCGGGACGTACATAAGGTGGAACGATAGCGGGATAATCGGCAAGCTTGGGCAGTTTCCAGGCAGCTGAACCGTTGGCTACGAAAGCATCTGTAAGCAATACAACGGGAGTCATATGCTCCAAAGCTATTTTGGATGCCATATAGGCACATTCAAAGCAGTCTGTCGGTGAGGTAGCGGCAAGTACGGGCATGGGACTTTCGCCATTGCGTCCGAAAAGTACTTGCAGAAGGTCGGTTTGTTCGGACTTGGTGGGCAGACCTGTTGCAGGACCACCGCGCTGTACATCAAGCACAACAAGTGGTAACTCCATAATAACAGCCAGATTCATCGCTTCCGATTTCAGACAGACACCCGGTCCGGAGGTGGAAGTGACAGCCAATGCCCCAGCAAAGGATGCACCGAGGGCAGATGCGCAGCCGGAAATCTCGTCTTCGCATTGTACAGTCATTACTCCCAGTGACTTATGCTTAGACAACTCATGCAATACATCGGTTGCCGGAGTAATGGGATAGGAACCCAGATAAAGTTTCAGACCCGCTTTTTCGGCAGCGGCAATGAAACCGTAAGCTGTGGCTTTGTTGCCGGTGATGTCCATATAGCGTCCGGGCGTTTTTACTTTACTTTCAATCTTATAAGTATGTGCAACGGATGCATGGGTGTTATGTCCGTAGTCGTATCCGGCGCGGATAACCTTGATATTGGCTTCTGCAATTTCGGGTTTCTTGGCAAATTTCTCGCGTATGAAGTCTTCAGCTATTTTCAAGTCGCGGTTGAACAGCCAACACACCAACCCCACTGCGAACATATTGCGGCATTTCAGCATGGATTTGTTGTCCATACCAGTGTCGGCAAGGCAGTCTTTTACCATTTTGGAGATAGGAGCGGCAATGACATCCTGCTTGATTCCCATTTCTTCAATGGGATCGTCTGTCTTGAAAGCCGCCTTTTCCAAATCCGACTTTTGGAATGCATCTGTATCAATGATGATACATGCGGTAGATTTGGCAAACTTATATTGCGTTTTCAATGCTGCAGCGTTCATAGCTACCAGCACATCGCATTTGTCACCGGGGGTATAGACTTTCTTTGCACCGATGTGCACCTGAAAACCGGATACGCCTGTCAGCGAACCTTGCGGTGCGCGGATGTCTGCCGGATAGTCAGGGAATGTGCTGATGTCATTACCTACCGTAGCCGAAACTGTTGAAAAGATGTTGCCGGCGAGCTGCATACCGTCGCCGGAGTCTCCGGAGAAGCGGACTACCACTTGCTCCAGTTCTTTGACCATCATGTCATTTGCCATAACTTACGAATTACTATATGTTACATTAAAAAATGTGATATTATCATTTTGTTGACGGACAAATTTCGTAAAGTTAATCGGATTAACAAAACTTTTTTCGGAAAATCGGCAGAATACACTATCTTTGTACCCGCATTCTATTGTTATATACAGAAAGTATGCATAAAGGCCTTGTAGTTCAACGGATAGAATAGAAGTTTCCTAAACTTTAGATAGGGGTTCGATTCCCCTCGAGGCTACCAAATGACTTGTTGATTAAGGTTGTTAAACAAATACTCCCCGGATATTTCTATTTTGGATAGGAGATACCCGGGGAGTTTCTTTTCAGAGTATAATAGTTGAGAGAATTATTTTATGGCACGTGTCCCGTTCATTATGTCTTCAGGAACTTTTTCGCATCGCACATAGACGGATACATCTTCGGCGTCCTCTAAAACAGTCCATACCATACGGTCAGCTTCGAGCTCGCTAATCAGGTAAGAGTTATTCCAGAAGCCGGCAGCGTGGTCGTAGATGCCGCTGATAATCGAACCTAAGTCCTCGTCTTCTTCCAGCTCATACGTAGATGTCAGCAGATGAGATTTGTCGCTGTCTATGTTTGTATAAATTTCCAAAGCGCGTTTTCCGGTTTCTTCATCGGCTTTGCGTTTGATAACCAAATAGCAGTAACGTCCTTCGCTCATTTCAACTCCATTCCATTCCGCAAGTTGCCAAGTACCTGCAATGTTGGCATAGGTGACGGGAAGATACGATGGTTCTAACATCTTTTCGTCTTTATCGCAAGCTGACAACAGGAATGTAGCCGCAAGCATCAAGTAAACAAGTATATTTTTCATTTTATCGAATTATTTGTATAAATATTAATCTAACTTAATGACCAGTGTAATGGTCCGTTGTTCCGGAGTGCCTTCCAATCCTGTCAGTACTACGGGCAGGGTTATTGTGCCTTTTTCTTCTACCGGGAGTTTGGAACCGTCAAACAGAAATATCAAATCCGCTTCTTTGCCTGCTTCAATTACCGGATGACTGGTACGGAACGTCAGGTAGGGAGGCAGGCCTGCTGCCGACAAAGATAAGGGAACTTTACCGCTGTTGCCGCAAGCTATAACTTCCGCTAACTTTGCCGAACGGTCTGTTACGCCGAAAGAGACAGTTCTCTGCCGGGTGCGCAGCGCTCCTAACTTGTGCGGATAGCCGCGCCATGCATCGGTGGAGGCAATCACTTCGCCGGTCAAGGTGAGCCTTACGGTGGGACGATCGGCCGACAGGGACGTATAGACGAGTACCTGACGGTAGATAGGTCCGGAATAACCTTTGGGCTTGAAAGAAACTTTGATTGTACCTTTTCCGCCGGCAGGAATAGGCAGCTTGTCATAATTTACAGCAATACAACCGCAGGAAGCTGTCACTTTATTTATGGTAAGCGGCTTATCACTTCGGTTGACGTAGCCGTATTCCACAGTGACCGGTTCATGCTCTTCAGGTATCTTCGGAAATTGCGCTTCTGTGATATTGAAGAACAAGGCTGATTGCTGTAAGGGCTCCGGTTCTGCCAACTCTTCTAAAGCACGACGGGAAATGCCTTCCTGCGCTTGTATCTTCCAGGGATACAGCGTGCAGAAAAGGCATAAGCAATAGAGGTTGTACAAGCGTTTCATATTTCTGTTTTTTTGTATTACAGCCAGCCGTTGTCATTGGCTTTACGTCGCACAGTGATGTCAGCGGTTTGTTTTTCGCCGTTGGAAGCTGTTACCGTATAAGAGGTGCTGCCGATGGCAGTACCGGTTATAATTATCTTGTTTCCTTCGATGGCAGCTGTCGCAATTTCTGGGTTGGCCGACTCTACTGTGAAAGTCATGCTCTCACCTCCGTCAAAAAAACGTGCCGGTTCCAAGGTCTGTCTGTTTTTTTCTCCGGTTGCAAGATAGATGTTGGGGAGTTCCTGTTTTACGCCGTTTCCTTCGACCAGCGTGAGCAGTTTGTTGGCATCAATAAGTCCGCTACCCATTTGTCCCTGATAGTATTTGTTCATCTCCATTAAAACCGGTGTGGATTCCCCTGCCAGTGCATAATATTTATAGTAGAGCTTACTGCCCGACATATAAGGAGAAAGGTCTCGCGTAGATTGCAGGATTAACTCTTTGAATTGTTTGGCAGTGAAGTGCTTGTGCAGTTTGGCAGCATACGACAATCCTAAGGCTGCTACACCTGAAACGTGCGGACAGGCCATGGAAGTTCCGTCCATGTATCCGTATCCTACACCGTCGCTCAGCAGGGGAGGCATAGTGGAGTAAACGCTACCTTGTACGCTTTTATGGTAGTCGGAGTCGCCGCCCGGTGCTGTGATGTCTACTCCCCGACCATAGTTGGTGTAGGAAGAAGGCATGAAACTTGCATCCATGGCTGCCACACTGATAAAATCACCATAAGCACCGGGATATCCTGCTGCTGCAGCATATTCGTTGCCGGATGCAAAGATTATCAAGCCGCCTTCTATGGTGCCATTCGGCGAACCCGCATTGTGAATAAAGTAATCCATAGCTTCCTTTTCCAGCGGGCAATTTTGTGCCCATTCTTCATCGGTGGCAAAACCACGCATCGAAGTGGCGACATCAGCCAGTGCGGAGTTGTAACCCCAACTGCATTGCAGGATAACCGCCCCGTTGTCGGCGGCATATTTGATGCCTTGCGCTTCGCTATATGGGCTGGTGCCATAGTTTCCTGAGAAGATTTGGATAGACATGATCTTTACACCGTCACCATTGCCGGAACCTCCGGCAATACCGCATACACCTTCGCCGTTGTTGTTTACGGCTGCAATGGTACCGGCTACGTGAGTGCCATGTCCTGTATCACCCTCGGACGACCAGTCTATGGTAGGAGTCTGCTGTGCAAAATTGTATCCGTAGACATCGCCCTTGTATCCGTTGCCGTCGTTGTCTTTGTCCGATTTATAGATTTCGTCCTCGTTTATCCACATATTGGCTTGCAAGTCGGGATGTGCCCACATTACACCTTCGTCCATTACGGCAACGATGATTGATGGGTCACCCGTACATTTTTTCCAGGCTTCGGCACAATTAACGTCAGCGCCTTGCTTGGAGTTAGGAACTAATGTTTGATCGCCGTCATTGATGTAGTGCCATTGTTTGCTGAGTCCCGGATCGTTGAATATGGAGGCTTTTTGCATCATACGTGTAGCAGCATCAGTTGGAGGAACTATTACGGCAGGACGTTGGTCATCACGACGTTTCAGTTCGCGGTTGTATTGAATTTTTGCAATTTCTCCTACTTGGGCCAACTCTTCGGCGGCCTTGCGTACGTCCGTTTTTTCGTCAAAGCGGACAATATACCATAGGTTGAGTCCCGCCTTACGGGTTAACTCTTCCTGGCGGTTGACAGGGAAAATACGTTCTATGTTGTAAGAACCGATAATTTCCAAGGCGCGGTCCATATCAGGAATACCCGAACGGGTGGCAGTTCCATAAGCATTGGTGCTTCTTGTCAATGCTCTGTTCAATAATTCTGTCACTTCCGGACGGAATTTAATCATCAATTCTCCGCTAATGGCCTCGTCGGGCGTATTTACGATAACTGCGCTTTTGGGAGTTTCCGGGGCTGTCGGTATCTCCACCGGCGAATAAGTGTCCGTACATGCTCCGAAGAGGAGTATGGCACCTACCAATATGATGAGATTCTTTAGTTTCATAAAATTCTGTTGTTTCATTGGTTTTAATATTTAGGCTTCAATATCGGATAAAGCTCGTAGAAATATTCAAATGATGTTGGAACATTACTGAATCCAGGCATTATCCCTTGGTCATCTTTGCCTCTGTTCTGATTGAATATACTGATTTCAGGTGACCAGAACATTAGGTAGGGGTGGTGTAAGAGCCAATCGGGAAGGTCTCCATGCAGGTAGTTTAAGCCGATACGTAAATCCTTGCAATGGGGCAATACTTTGGGTTTGCCTACCAATACACTTGCGGCGGTTTTCAGTGTATCGTTTGCTTCCACTTCCTCTTTTGTATATTTGGGTACACCGTAAGCCATTTTAGGCAATGTCCCTTTGATAATATTATTGGAAAGCACCAGTGATTCCAGATTTTCCCATTTGAAGAGTCTTTCCAACATCGGATTGGATAGATTAGAGTTATTATTATTGTTTGAACCATACAATCCTCCCCATTCTTCTTTGGGATATCTGGCTGTACCTGTCAAATCTATCTCATGACCGCGACGGTTGGTTGCCAATGACAGGTGTCTCAGGTTCGGGAAGTTCTCTGGAGTAAGAATGGCAGGTACTTCCTGGAAATTGTTGCTGCTCAAGTCCAGCGTCACTAAATTCTTCAGATTCACAAAATCGGGTGACAATGTGGTAAGTCCGAATGAATAGATACGCAGGTTCTTGAGTTTCGTCAGTTGGGTAATGGCGGTTCCCGTATCGAATGAATACATGAACTTGTTACCATTGGAGAAGAAACTTAAAGTTTCGAGCTCTGTAAGATAACGTATTTCATCGGGAATACCTTCTTTAGTAATAAATTGGCTGAATTCAACTGCGCGTACACGTCCGAGATTCTCCGGAGTACATCCCTTGTCCTGCTCCTCCCACAATTTTACTTGTGGCCAATTCATTAAAGACTCATTTTTATCCCACTTGACAGCTACGTTCAGCTTGCGTTCAATGATGACTAAAGCCAATGAGTCACCTTCGCGTGTAGGGGTTATTTCGGGTGCACGCTCCTGACTGATGAGTAGTGCATCATGCTTCACCATGTCTTCATTGCCTTCTGCTACGAGAAAGTTGATTTTGGCTTCTCGATTTGTAGCATCCGTATTTCCTTCCCAATTGAAACGGATAGTGGTTTTGCGGGGGCGGGCGCCACAGTCAAGCGTAAATTTATATTTATCGTAAGAAAGCCAAGTGGCTGCATCCTGTGGTATGTCCACTTTGAAGTCTACATTGGAAGTGACCTCTACATCAAAATAGCGTTTACCATAATCGGCGTAGTTCTCCAATTCAACAGAGGTGGTAGAAAGGGTTAAAGCCTTGTCAAACCCGGCTTGTACGATTTTAAGAGAACGTGTTTCGGCATCGTTACGGGTCTTGAAGTTTATTATGGCTTCGCGTTGTTTGTTGGCCAATATAGTGGTATCTACTTTGATGACACAAATCTCCGAACTTTTGCCGTTGGTGGGCGAAACCTGTACCCACGATTCGCTGGGGGTGGCTGTCCAGTTGCCCGGTACTGAGACGCGTACTTCACGCGTTCCGCCTACGGCTTCCATTTGGATCTCTTTCTCGTCCAAAGTAAACCCGGGTGTATTCTCATTGTCATCCGAACAGGAGGCACCTATCAGAAGTGCCATTATGCTAAGAATATATTTTGCTTTCATATATCTGTATCTATTAAGTTATCAGTATTTAGGAACTACTGCATCGCAGCCGCGTACGTCTTGTCCAGGATCAAACAGGAAACTTGCCAAACCGGCTGTTATGTATGGACAGGCTGTAGTCAGGTCTATCGAAATATTCGGATTATCTGTCAACTCGACACCGAAACGTATTTTATCCAGGGTGTAATCAACTACTCTGCGGATGTCGTTCGACCCCAAGTAAAGCACTTTCAGCCCATGGTGTGCATAAACGGCGGTAGGCCATTCTTTCATGCAGCGGTATCCGTTGTCATCACGCTGACCGCGGAAGAGGAGCTGTTGCAAGTTGGGAAGATCCAGAGCTCGGTAGGCAAATCCGTCGAAAGCATTGCTCGATAAGTCCAGTCCACTCATATAGGGGAACTTGAGGGCGTTGAAGTTCTTCGGCAATGTTTTGATTCTGTTCGCTGCCAGGTCGAGTGCCATTGTGTAGAAAACATAGTCTCCCTCCAATGCCTCTTCTGGAAATTCCCGGATATTGCAGGCACGCAGTACCAGGTAATTGACTTTGGTCCCGGATTCATAGATACATCCGGGGAATTTGCCTAATGGGTTGAACGACAGATTCAGAATCTCTACATTAAGACCATGGAACTTGTCACCGCCTCGTTTTTCAAACGAAGTAATTTTGTTCTGTGAGAAGTTAATGGTACCTATCAAGAAAGGAGAGTCTGCATCGAATATATCCGGGAACTCCGTAAATTCATTGCCGGCAAATGACCATGTCTCTACCGCTTCAAATCCGGCAAAATATCCTTGGTCATCGCGTGGAAGAGCTTTCAGGTGGTTGTTGCTTAAGTTTAGTGTTCCCAGGTTATGGTCTTTGCCGAATGGTGCTTCAAATTCTTCAATCTGATTGTTCTGCATATCGAGGAAGCCTAACTTCTTCATGGGCCTCAGGTCGGGTACTCTCTTCAGGTTGTTGTTCATGAAGTACAATCCCTGTAAGCTTTCTTTGGACGCGCTTTTTGTCCACTCTACCATTCCTTCATAGAGCTTATCGCTTGTGATACCGTTGTTGTTGACGAAATAGACCATTTGTAACTTGGGCATGTTCATAAAGCCTTTAGGAATTTCCTTCAGGTTGGGGCAGTTGTATATTTCTACATCCGTACAGTTTTCCAACTGGGACAACTCATCGGGCAGAGAGGCTATCGGGCTGTTGGCGATGAAGAGACTTGTCAGTTTCTTTAATTTGCCGATACTTGCTGGTAATGAGTAGATGGCAGTATAGAAATTGTTGGGGTTGTTGGCATACATATTCAATCCGGCCGCGGAACGGTTACCGCAATTGTTAAAGTCCTTGATGTGCTCGTTTAACTTATCAGGCAGGACATTCCACATTTCGGGAGCCATTTCTGCCAGACTGCAGTCCAAAGTCATTTGCTTGAAGTCGGCGCGTTGGGCAGCTATCAGTTCGTCCGGATCGTCTATTTTATTGATAGGAGAGGAGTTGATGGCATCGTTGTGTGAACCGAGAATCAGGCTGCGCAGTTCACTCAGTTCTCCCAATTCTTCGGGCATATGACCGCGTGCACCGAATCCTCCCAAAGAGATAGAAGCTACGTGACCGTCGTCCAACACCATGACACCGGGTTGTGCAATCCATAAATCGATGTCCCGGTCAAATTCCCAGTTACAGCCTTTATTGAAAACAACACCGCGGAAGCTCCAGTTAGGACCGTCGAGCGCTTCCCATATTTTCTTCAGGATAATGCCGTCGTGAATACTGGGGGCTGTTTCCTGCATGGTGATAGGCACATCGGCAACGGTCTCTTTGTTGTCTGCTATGGAAAAACCGTTGGGGGCAGTTACCTTGGCTGCTTCCAGAATTTGGTCTTTTTGGCCTTTAACAATGAAAGAAGTGGCGATGTAATCGCCTGCTTTCAGAGCAAGAATTGTATCGCACACCAACTTGCTGTGATAGGTTTTTTCACTCTCGCTTTCATAGTAATACTCTATATTGGTGCGCATATTTTCGAAAGTGATTAATTCACCGGTCTGTTTGTGCTTCACAGTGATATTTGCTTTGGCTACCTTATCCATACGGTAGGCTTCAGCAGTACGTGTGATTGCTGAAAAGTCTTTCACAAGTTGAAATTTGACTGTTCCGCGTGGGCGGACGTTGACATTGATTGTTTCCACTACCATGCCGCCTGAAACCACTTCGAATGTTTTTTCTGATTCTACGTCATAAGTAAGCAGGGTGTTACCCAGATTGTCGAGCAGTTCGTAGCCTGCAATGTTGTAATGGTCTGCCAACAGTTGGCATTTCTCGCTCCACAGTCCCATTTCAGTATCTGAACCGTTGGTTGCCGAGAGTGCGAGTGTTTGCTCTATTACGTCGTGGGCCGACTTCAGGGTTATTTTGATCTTTTTTGCATCTGCCAGTGAATCGAGAATGTCGGCATTGGCGGCACGTGAAGTTATTTCTTTGTCGGCCGTTAATCCACCATTCTTCACCAGCTTGAATTGTACGAATCCATAGCCTTCTGCCGGAGCATCATACGTATCGTCCGTACAACTGAAAGTGAGAGCCAAGAGTGCCAAGGCTCCTACCAGTTTGATTAAAATATTTGTAATTCTCATATAGCAGCGTTTATTTTATAGTGGCTTCATTGTTTTTGCGGATAACAAAGGTTCCTAAATCTTTGTCGTTATTGTCGCGGATTACGATGTACAGGCAATCGTCAGTGATATTGTCAAAGGGGATACGATTCTCAAATTTAATGGATGGATAAGCTTTGTAGGCTTCGTCATATACATTACCGTTGCCACAAGATGCCGCCCATTTTATAGCACTCGTTCCTAAAGATTTGTAATTCTCATCGAACAATTCAAATTTTCCATGCCATGAAATCATCCCAAGCGGTGTAATGTGAAGTCTTTCGGACATATCCCACTGTTCTTTGGTAAAAGAGTATTCAAAAATATTATCAGCATTTTCCAAACCTAAATTTTCTGCAATCGCCTCTGCATTTGCTGCCTTGGTCGCCTCTGCCATATATTCATATTTCATGGAATTGATTTGTTTCCATACCTTGAATGTAATGGCACCGTATTGGTTTAATTCTATTCCATAACCTTTTGTATTGAAATTGAAGGTACCGTTATATTTAGTGAAATGTGAATCATAGTCTACTTCCGTATTTTTAGGGACAAGGAACAGAACCATCTTACGTACATCTATGTTAGTGTTCTCTTTTGCTTTTAAGGTTAATACTCCTCCCTCTTTTTCTACTTCCACCCAAATATCTTCAGCCGGTATTTCTTTTGCTGTCCTTTCGATAGGGTCCCATTCCATAAATCGATACTCGAAGTCGTTGTCACGAATCACAACGTGGCATGCTGCCAATTCATCTGTAACGGAAATGACGTCTCCGCTTCCTGGATCCAGAATGAGTTTTTTCCCTTTATCATTCCAAGTAATTCCTCTGCGTAAATTTACAACTTGCCCTATCCACATTATCTGTCCGGCTTCTATACCCGGAGCGCTTACCGGAAATTGGCATGTGTAATCGCTTTCAATGTCACGAATGGTGATATATCCGCTAAGATCTTTATAGCGTTCTTCTAATTTTATGTCTATACTGCCCATTCTGTTGTGACTGATGGTTTGACCGGCTTCTCCACATAAATTCTCGATGAGACTGCTTTCTGCGCCTTCGCTGAGAATCCAGCCGGGTAAAGAAGCCATATCAATCTTCCAGTCGAAATTGGCTTCAAAGCCAATTTGTTCCGTACGGTTGAATGTTTTATCGACAAATTCATTAATCTCGATAATGTCAGATCCTTTTACAGTGTACATCTTCGCTACACGTTCTTTTGCAGCACGATTCATCTCGGCAATTGTTTGTGTTTTGCCGCCCATAGTCAGCTTCACTTGCGCTTTGTCATCTGTAAATCCAAGAGCACCGTTCGTTGCGGTTACTTTTACCGTTTGTTTTCCGGCTTTTCCTGTGAGCGACTGAAATTTACCTGTTTCATCTATAAACTTCAGCCACTGTTTGTCAGTAGTCACTCTCCATTCTGTGGAAGCTTCAAAGCTGATTTCGCATACCTGATCAGGTATGATTTCGTAGGATTGGCTTTCCGGGAAAACGGGGTCAACGACACCCGCATTCTCATCATCGGATGAGCAAGCTCCCATTGCGAAGCCCACTAATAGGCCTAAAAGTATATATTCTAATTTTTTCATATTCATCATCTGACTGGTTTAAAATCCACTATGCAAAATATCTTCTGCCTCAGCGTCGCTGATCCAGCGAATCACAGTGACATAAGCACCCAAAAGGCCTACATCTTTTACATAGACCATGGAGTAGAGTACAACTGTGTCGCGGCAGGGGAAAATGGTTGAGGGGACTGCCGTATAATCTGTGATGCGCAGCATGTTGTCATTGTACAAGCTGCCGAGGAATTCTTGTGTGGTACCGATAATATCTCCGGTATGTACACTGGCCGAGGGAACCATCGGGTCACTATGATCCAGCGTTACTTTCACATCGTAGCCGTCGCACAGGAAGTCGTGAAGCATTATGCTGTTGTCTTCGCCTTCTACCCGGTCGGTCATAATCAGACGCTTGTTGGTGCTATATGGTTTGAATTCGCTGAGGAAAGAGGACTGCACTACGGCATAACGCGTGAAGTTGTTGATGTCGAACGGGCACATTTTTTGCAGACGAACATTGGCGGTCACTCCATAGTAAGGCCATTCCACATCTTCGAGTGATACAATACGCATGCGGATGTTCAGTGAATCGTCGTCTGCTATGTTTTCATAGATACCGTTGATTTCGACGGATGTAGCCAGCTCTCCGGCAGGAATTGTTACGGTGTTCGACTTGATGGAATAGTGATAGCCTTCAATGGCATTACTTTCTGTCTGGAGGATTTCAATACCGAATTTCCGGTCGTAAGGGACACTTTTCGTTGCCGAAAGCGCCACTTTGTAGTCATTGTTCTCCTGGAATACAGGACAGACATTCAGCGAATCGGTAAACATTACGTAAGACGGGCCGTCATAGGTCTGCTCTTCGCTGCTGCACGCCGCCAGCAAGGCAAGGGAAAGCAGGGCGGTGGCAATTAATACATTATATATAGATAGATGTTTCATTATAACACGCATCAAAAATTAGTTATTACTATCGTTAGGTTGCAATTCTGAACCTGGTGCATCAAGCTCATGTTGTGGGATGGGCCATACAAAGAGCGGATGGTCGGCTTCTATCTTCAACGAGTTGGCCGCCTCTACGGTGTTGGATTGCGGTTCGCGTTCGAAGCCTTTATGCCAGCGTTTGAGGTCGTGCAGGCGGAAACCTTCCATAAAGAGTTCTCGTACCCGTTCTTCGGAAATGGTTTCCAGCCAATTATCTTCACCTATGGCGGTGGTGCCGTAGGTCTTATAACGTGCCGAACGCAAGGTTGTTATGTCTTTCCCCGCTTTGGTGTACTCTTTCAGGTGGCAATAGGCTTCGGCTCTGATGAGGTATTGCTCGGAGAGACGGAATACTTTCGGCATGTTTACATGATAGATATTCAGCTTGATGAAATCTTCATTGCCATGATATTTGACGAGCAGAGGCCATGTGAGACCATGTGCATATCCTGTAGTTTTTTGTGCAAAGAAGCTTTCGGAACGCAAGTCGTTCTGATCATATAGGTTCAACGCCCAACTGGCGGGTACATAGTCCGGTTTATAGGAGATGTTGTCGTAATTCAGGAATACACGCCCCAGTGCGCCGCCGTAGGAAGTGGTATTGAAACCTACCTTCCAGATAATCTCGGATGCACTGTCGTACTTCCACATATATTGGTAGTGCGTCAGCTTGGAGGTGTATTTAGTTTTTGCACTCGACAGTTGTAAGTAGTCATCCTCAATGACTTGGGTGGCATAGTCGCGTGCTTTTTCCCAATCTTGCATGTAGAGGTAGACACGTGCCAGCAATGCTTTTACGGTACTCTTGGTGATGTACGGAGAGTTATTGGTTTCATCGAGGGTCACCAGGTCGAGTGCCTTTTCCAAATCGGAAATGACGAAAGCATAAGAGTCTTTCAGTGAAGAACGGATCATACGTTCGGGGTTGTAGTAGCTTGAAATCAGCGCTACGCCCAATTCGTTTTCGGCGGTGGCGGGTTCGTAGGCTTTGCAGAAACATTTGATGAGTTCCGAGTAGGCTAATGCACGTGCAAAGTATGCTTCTCCTTTCAAATCTTGCAGCTTGTCGAGTTGTTCGTCGTCTGTGAGTGTGTTTTCCAAATCGACAATGCTTTCGAAGAAATAATTGCACCGGCCTATTGTGGTATAAAGAGCGCTGTAAACTGCCTCTATTTCCCGGTTGGTGGCAAGGATGTCCCATCTCCAGATATCACCGTAGGTGTTGCTGAAGCCTTCTACCGCATATACTAAGTCGGCTTGAATATCAGGGAGCAAAGTCAGATATCCGCTGTATAATGCAGAACTTTTGTAGCTGGCGTAGATACCGATAACCGCCTGATTTGCATCGGATACCGACTGGATGGCTTCCTTGTCGGGAATGGCGTTATCCGGGTATTTATCTAAACAACCGGTAAAGACGAGCGAAAGCATCGCCACCAGTCCTATTTTTGTAAATGATTTCATTATTGAATAATTAAACGTTAAAATGTGAATTCCAAACCAAATGTAAACTGACGTGTCATAGGATATTGCGCCTTATACACATTTGAACTTGATTCCGGATCCATGCCGGAGAAATCAGTAAACGTAAAGAGATTCTGCGCTTGCACATAAACGCGGGCAGACGATAAAACTTTTGTGCGCTCAAGTAGGGACGCAGGTAGTGTATAACCGAGCGACAAATTCTTCAGGCGCAGGAAAGATGCGTTCTCTAACAGGTGCGTATCAAACTGTGGCGTTACTCCATAGCGTGGAATGGAGGTAACGTCACCGGCTTGTTTCCAACGGTCGTAGAGCATACGGCGAGAGAGGTTGTAGTTGTCGAAGGTTGTGTTTTCCTCGAAATAGCGGTCGTTGTTTATCATCCAGCGGTCGGCCACCCAACTGAACTGTGCGCCAAGCGAAAGTCCTTTCCATGATACGACGGTACCGAAACCGCCTTGCCAAGGGGCGATATAGCTGTGTCCTACAAGCACTTTGTCGGACTCGTTCATTACAGGAGTTACTTCTCCGTTCTTGTCATACCACAAAGGGTCACCGGTTGCCGGATTGACGCCTGCGTAACGGTTCAGGTAGAACTCACCGTAAGAGTGACCTACCGCCAGCTTCATGCCGGTGGTGGCCATTACATATTCCTGCACTCCGTTATAGAGTTCGGTAATTTCATTCTTATTGTAGGAAACATTGGTGTTGACGTTCCATGTGAAGTCTTTGGTACGGATGATGTCGGCACTCAGGTTCAGTTCCGCACCGCGGTTTATCATGCCGCCCACATTGTCCCAACGTGAACCGTAACCGGCATCTGCATAGGCCACAGGTACAGCCATAAGCATATTGGTGGTTTTCTTGTTGTAGAACTCGGCGTCTAAGTTGATGCGGTTGAAGAAACCTAAATGGATTGCGATATTTGTTGTCCACAACTTCTCCCATTTCAGCTCTTCGTTTCCTTTTGTCAAAGGTGCCAAACCGGCATCGCCGAGATAGTTGCCTCCACCGCCTGCTAAAGCAAGGTGGTCATAATTGGGGATTTCGGAGTTACCGGATGTTCCCGTACTAATTGCCAGTTGTGCAGTGGTCAGCCATTCGCAGCCTTTCATGAATTTCTCATTAAGCAGGTTCCACATCAAACCCACTGACCAGAAGGTAGCCCACCGGCCTTTGACACCGAAGCGCGATGAACCGTCGGTACGCAGAGAGAAGTCTGCGTAGTAGCGGTTGTCATAGTTATATTCGCCGCGGCCGAAGAACGAAACGTAAGAATAGGCCGTACTGCTGTTTCCCCAAGAGGTGGCACGTGTTCCGGTGGCTATGTCTGCCAGCTTGTCGTTGTTTTGTCCTGCAGTAGCCACCGAGAAACCTTCCGACTGATAGTCTATTCCTTCTTGTCCGATCAGGAAATTGAAGTCGTGGACGTGATTCAGGTTAAAACGGTATTCGGCAGTATTGGTGATAGACAAGTTATAGGCGTGGCTGTTGGAACGAGCTGCCTTACCCTGGTCCTGATTGGGGCGGTAGGAAGGCATGCTGAATGTTTCATCTCCTATATCGGTATAATTTAAGCCGGCTTGCGAACGTATTTTCAATCCCTCTATCGGAGTTACTTCAAAGAATATATTACCGATGAGTTTGTTTTTCTTGCTGCTGTATGGATTGTTCATAATCCATTCCAGTGGGTTTTGGTTGAGGCCTTTCCATGAACCGTCGTTTACCGAAGCCAGCGAACCGTCTTCTTTGTACGGATTCCAGTAAGGCAACATGAAACGTGCGGCCGAAATGGGAGTTACGGTAGAGTATGCGCCCTGGTCAGCTTGCTGTATTTTTTCATGGGTCATCATGATGTTGGTTCCTAACTTGAGCCATTTCTTGGCTTGTGCTTCCACATTGGCGCGGGCGTTGTAACGCTTGAAGTAGGACTCAATGGCAACGCCGTCCTGATCGTAAAAGTTACCGGAAACGTAATAGCGTATTTTGTCCGTAGCTCCGTTTACTTGTACTTCATAGTTCTGTAGCAGTGCAGATTTGTTGAACACTTCGTCAAACCAGTTTATGTTGATTTGTCTTAATTTGTCGTAATCTTTACCGGTGTCCAGACCCACTTCTTTTTCGTAAGCAATGCGTTCTTCGGTATTCATCAGGTTCCAATTTTCTTGGGCCAGCTGTGAGATGCCGAGTTGGGTACGGAAAGTAACCTTTGCATGTTGATTGCTTAGGGCTCCCCGTTTGGTTGTGATAACAATGACACCGTTGGCTGCACGTGCGCCATAGATAGAGGTGGAAGAAGCATCTTTCAGTACGGAAATGGATTCGATGTCCGACGGATTGATAGCATTAAAGTCTCCACTAGAGATAGGCATGCCATCCATGATGAACAACGGAGTAGTACCGGAATTAATGGAGTTGGTTCCTCGGATGGAGAATACGGCAGGGGCACTGGGCTCTCCCGATTGTGACAATACGGTCAATCCCGTTGCCTGGCCTTGCAGCGCCTGGTCAAAACTGGGAGCAGGCACATCTGCCAGCTTCTCGGATTTTACCGTAGATACTGAGCCGGCAATAGTACCTTTCTTACGCACACCGTAAGCCACTACCACTACTTCATCCATTACTTGCGCATCTGATTTCAGTGTGATGTTCAGCGTTTTAGTATTTGCTGTTACTGTATGCTGCTGTTGCTGCATACCTACATATGAGAAAGTCAAGGTAGCTTGTTCAGCTCCTTTAATTTCAATGTTGTAATTCCCGTCAATATCGGTAATTACGCCATTCCCGCTGCCCTCTTGTACAATAGCTACACCAATCAACGGTTCGTTTCCTTCTTCGGAAATGACCTTACCTTTCACGCTGAAGTTCTGCGCAGAAAGTGATTGCATGCTGATAATTGCTACGAGGGAGAGGAATAAAAGAGTTACTCTTTTCATTTCTACTATTTTAAATGTTTGAATTTTACCGGAAATGGAATATTATCATACTTGATTGTGTTTGATGGGGACTGGATGAACCAATGAGGCTGAAGTATTTGTGCATCGTTTTGAGGTTTTAGTTAATATTCTGTTTATTTTATATGTGTTTAGACTTCTTTTTGCAAAGGAAATAAGTGTTTGTGAGAAAAAGTTTATACTATATTAAATTATGCTTTTTTGTTTTCGCTTTAACAAAAAAGCACTGAATACAGTTTTATTTAGTTTTGAACTTCGTTTAGTACAGGATTTTTCTTTTCCGTTCTGTCTGCTGTTTGCGGTAAGGGGGAGATTGTATGTAACGGATAGGGCTTGACGTTTGTTGGAGAGGCTGGTTCTGCGAGGCCTTTTTTATTGAGGTATAGTCAGAATGTAGTGAAGCATCTGTTTTCCTAATCACAGGGAGAACAGATGCTTCACTACATTTCGTATGGCGGTATGATGTAGAGTTTTGCCTTTCGTTATATGTTCTTTAATTGCTTTTTTAGCAGGCTGAGATAGGGTTGTGTGATACCCAAATAGGAGGCAATGTGCTTCAAGGCCACTTTTTCTATGATCTCGGGACGTTTATGAATCAGGGATATGAATCGTTCTTTGGCATTGCCGTTTATCACAGAGTCTTTCTTTTCGAGATAGAAAAGCTGTCCTTGTGCATATCTCAATGCCCATTGAGCAAATTCGTGTGAGGATGAGACCAGATGGGCGTAGTGACTTTGGGGAACTTTAAATACGGTTGATTTGCAGCAGGCTTCGATTTGGTAGAAGGCAGGGAGATGGGCGTAATAAGAGTGCATGGCAATCATTACGCTACCCGGCAATGCAAAAGCGAAAGTAACCTCTCGTATTCCGTTCATATAACTGTATCGCATCACTCCACTTTTTACAATGTAGACATTAGGGTCGAGCCGGCCGCTCATAATCAAAACTTCATTCTTTTTCAGCTCTATGCTTTCTGCCGGTGCCAACAGTTCATCCAATAATTTACCGGATGGCCTGAATGAACATTCATTCGCTAATAACTCTTTTAATTTCTCCATTTGTCTATCCTTTTCATTCTAAGTAGCGTAACATCTACAAATATAATGCTTTTACATTAGAATTTTCTGAAAAAGGTTATCAATTATAGCTCTTTACCTATGGTAGGTATCCATATACATAAATCAGGCACATATTACAGGTCTCATGAAGCTCAAAAGCCATGGAATTCCTATAATATGTGCCTGAAAAAGACTATAAGTGTTTGTCAAAACACTTTATAGTTTGTTTTATATTGTTGTTGCAGCAGCCGGCTCTTCGTCTTTGCTATGTTTCATCAACATGTAAGCGATAGGAGAGGCAACGAACAAAGAGGACAGTGTACCGAATACAACACCCAGAATCATTGCGAATGCAAAGCTGCGGATAGAGTCACCACCGAGGATGAAGATACACAGCAATACAATTAATGTGCTCAGTGAAGTGTTGATAGTACGTGCCAGAGTAGTGTTCAGTGAATCGTTGAACAATACCTTCTTGTTTCGTTTCGGATACAAGCTGAAGAATTCACGCACACGATCGAAGATTACCACCTTATCATTGATTGAGTAACCGATAGCCGTCAGGATAGCGCCGATAAATGTCTGGTCGATTTCCAGAGAGAACGGCAGGACACCCCAGAACATGGAATATGCACCCAAAATGATAATAGTGTCACAAGCCAATGCGCATACAGAACCGATAGAATAGGCAATGTTACGGAAACGGAGTAGGATGTACAAGCCGATGGCAATCAAAGCCAGCACAACAGACCAAATGGCCGATACCTTGATGTCGTCTGCAATACTTGGACCTACTTTTTGTGAACTGATGATACTGCCGCCCGTATGGTTCTCGCGGTCGATGAATGTTTCCAGCGTGATATTCTGAGTCAGCAACGGTTTCAGTGTTTCATACAGGTAGGCTTCGATTTCCGAGTCGATGTTATTGCCTTCTTCTTCAATACGGTAGTTGGTGCTGATACGCACAGTCTTGCCGTCTGCACCGATGGCGATAACACTGACGTTGGCGTCACCGAACTTGCTGGCAATCAGTTCGCGTACTTGTTCGGGCTCTACTTTGTTTTCGAACTGTACCTTAAAGTTACGTCCACCGGTAAAGTCGATACTTTGGCTTAAACCGCGCATGCTGAGGAATGCGATGCAAACTACAACACCTATACCCGTCAACGTCATCCAGAGTTTGTTTCTGCCCATGAAATCGAAGTGTACATTTGCCATCAGGTTTTTGGAAATACCCGTAGAGAATGTCAGGTTCAGCAATTTGTCTTTGCTCATGAAGTGCTCGTAGAACAAACGCGTCATGAACACTGCGGTAAAGAATGAAATCAGGATACCGATAATCAATGTAGTAGCGAAACCGCGGATAGGTCCGGTACCGAAGTTGAACAGGATAATACCTGTAATGATAGATGTCAAGTTGGAGTCGAAGATTGCAGAGAAGGCATTTGCATAACCATCGGCAAGTGCTTTCTTAACACCCTTACCCGCGTGTAATTCTTCTTTGGTGCGTTCGTAAATCAATACGTTGGCATCCACAGCCATACCCAGTGATAACACCATACCGGCAATACCGGACATTGTCAAAGCTGCCTGGAAAGATGAAAGGATACCCAATGTGAAGAACATGTTCAACACCAAAGCACCGTTGGCAACCATGCCAGGAATGAAACCGTACATGGAGCACATGTAAACCATTAACAGTATTAATGCCACAACGAATGACATGATACCGGCATTAATGGACGCTTGTCCCAAAGACGGACCTACAATGTCTTCCTGTACAATATGGGCAGGAGCCGGCATCTTACCCGATTTCAATACATTGGCTAAGTCTTTTGCCTGTTCGGGAGTAAAATGTCCAGTGATTTGTGAGTTACCGCCGGTGATTTCCTGATTTACGTTCGGTGCGGAATATACATAGCCGTCCAATACAATGGCAATGGCTTTACCTACATTCTGCTTGGTGAGCTGTGCCCAGCGACGTGCACCGTCCGTATTCATAGACATGCTTACGGCAGGTTTGCCATAGTGGTCAAATTCGTCTTTGGCATTTACAACTACGTCACCTTCCAGCGGAGCACGTCCGTTACGTTCGGTTGACTTGATTGCATACAATTCAAAAGTTTGAGCTTTCGGATCGTATTCATAAGGAGAAACACCCCACTTCAAACGCAGGTCTTTCGGCATTTCCGCCTGAACTTCCGGCATGGAGAGGTACTTGTTGATGTCTGCGGTATCTTTGTAGTTTGCATAACCTACAACAGGACCTTGACCGCTGGGGTTGACTTGCAGAACTGCCAATAACGGATGTTCTTTCTTTATTTGCTCCAGGTTGGCAGCTTGCGCCTGGCTTTCGCCTTTCAGTGCTGCGGCAAGGCTGTCGGCGGTGCTGGTAGCTTGTGCTACGGCAGGAGTCTCAGCGGCTGTACTGTCTGTTGCTTCCGTACTGTCTTCTGTGGTTGCCAAAATAGCACGCAATTTGGCATCAGCCGATTGCAGGTATGAAGCTACATCTTTTGCATTGTATGTTTCCCAGAATTCCAGATTGGCAGAGCCTTGTAATAATTTTCTTACACGTTCAGGCTCTTTGATACCCGGAAGCTCCACCATGATGCGTCCCATTTTGTCTTCCAGACTTTGGATGTTGGGCTGAACCACACCGAAACGGTCGATACGGGTACGGAGAACGTTGAATGAGTTGTCAACGGCTGCCTTTACTTCTTCGCGCAATACTTTTTCAACTTCTGCGTCGGAAGATTTCTGGTTTACTTTGTCTTTTAATTGTTGGGTTGCGAACAGTTGTGAAAGTGAAGCATCCGGAGCGAGCTTATGATACTCTCTGATGAACAGCGTGATTACGTCGTCCTGACTGGTAGTAGCCTGTTTGGCGGCAGTTGCCAGCGCTTGGTTGAATGTCTCGTCAGACTTGTTATCCGCCAATGCTTTGATAACATCGGGAACCGATACTTCAAGAATGACGTTCATACCGCCCTTTAAGTCCAAACCTAAACTGATCTCCATTTCACGACATTGTTTCAGCGTCCAATTGCCGAACCACACTTTCTCGTTTGACAGAGAATCGAGGTAGTCTTGTTCCACTTTCACATCACCTTTTGCGAACTCTTTTGCCTTGTTGGTATAGTGGCGAGTCACAAAAGAGAAGGAGAGATAGAACACACATACCAATGTGAGCAATATCGCAAAAACCCTTACAAATCCTTTGTTTTGCATGTTACTTTTAGTTTATTATGATTACTTTTTAATTGATTTCTATCGTATATAAGGCTGCAAATATAGCTTTTTTTTCACAATTCTTACTTCATACCGCGATTTTTTAACATCGGCTCTAATTGAGGTTCTGCTCCTCTGAAATTCTTGTAGAGGGTCATCGGGTCTTCACTGTCTCCTTTTTCCAGAACGTTGCGACGGAAAAGGTCTGCGGTTGTCTTGTCAAAGATGCCATGTTCCTTGAACGCTTCAAAAGCATCATTGTCCAAAACATTCGCCCATAGATAGCTGTAATAGCCTGCTGCATAGCCGCCTATGATATGGTTGAAGTAGGTAGTACGATAGCGAGGGGCTATTTCGGGAATTAAACCAAGCTTGTCCATTGCTTCTTTTTCGTAGGCCACTACATCGATATTTTCAGTGTCTGTCAGGTTGTGTAGATTCATATCGAGAATGGCTGCTGCGAGTAACTCAGTAGTCATAAAGCCTTGGTTGAAAGTTTTTTGTTTTAGAATTTTTTCAATGAGATTATCAGGAATGACCTCGCCGGTTTGATAATGTTTAGCATACATTTTCAGAACTTCAGGTTCTGTGGCCCAGTGTTCGTTAATTTGCGATGGAAGTTCTACGAAATCGCGCACGACATTCGTACCGGAAACGCCCAAATAATTGCATTTGGTCAGCAAACCATGCAGGGCATGGCCGAATTCATGGAACAGGGTTTCCACTTCATCAATCGTAAGTAAAGAGGGAGTGTCACCGACAGGCTTGGTGAAGCTGGCTACGTTGCACACCAGGGGGCGGATATCACCTTTCTGTTCGCGGTAGTTACTCATCCATGCTCCACCACTTTTACCTGCACGTGGGAAGTAGTCTACATAAAAGATACCCAGTTGGGAACCGTCTGCATCTTTTACTTCAAAGACTTCTACGTCGGGGTGATAAACAGGGACATTGTTGAGCTTTGTCAGGGTGATACCATAAAGTTTGTTGGCAACGGCAAATGCTCCTTCGCGTACGTTCTCTAATTTGAAGTAAGGCTTGATTTGATCCTCCTCAAGGTCATATTTCTCTTTGCGAAGTTTTTCAGTGTAATACCACCAGTCCCAAGCCTCCAGTTTCTCGCCTTTACCTGCTTGATCCATTAGTTTTTGCAGTTCGGCTGCTTCGGCTTTAGCTTTGGGAAGGGCATATCCCCACAGGTTGTTCAGAAATTCCATTACTGTATTTGAGTTCTTTGCCATAGTGTTGTCCAATACGAAATTGGAATAGCAGTCGAAACCTAATAAACGGGCTTTTTCAAGACGCAAGCTCACGATGTCTGTAATGATTTTCTTGTTGTCGTTCTTGTCGTTGTTGTTGCCGCGGTTGATGTAGGCTTTATAAATCTTTTCACGTAACGAACGATTATCGGAGTATTGCAGGAATGGGATACGGCTTGCGTTATGCAATGTGAATAGCCATTTGCCTTCCTGGCCGGCAGCTTTGGCCTCTTCGGAAGCGCTTTGGCAGAACCATTCGGGGAGACCGGCAAGATCTTCTTGTTTGTCTACGAAGAGCATAAACTCGTTGTTCTCATTCAAGATATTATTGCTGAAAGTGATGCCCAGCGTAGAAAGTTGCTTGTTCACTTCACGCAGGCGGGCTTGTTTTTCGGCAGAAAGATTGGCTCCGGAACGTACGAAGTCTTTGTATGTTTTGTCCAAAAGCCTTTGCTGTTCAGTTGTCAACCCTAATGAGTCCTTTTGCAGGTAGACGGCTTTTACTTTGTCGAACAGTTTCTGGTTGAGCGAGATATTGTCTTCATGTTCGGACAATACCGGAGCAAGCTTTATGGAAAGAGCGTTCAGAGAGTCATTGGTCTCGGCATCCGTCATATTGAAGAAAATGGCGCCTACCCGATTCAGTATGGGAGAGCTGTTGTCCAAAGCAACGATTACATTTTCAAAGCTCGGAACTTCAGTATTGTCAATAATGGCTTGAATATTGGCGTTTTGTTCTTCTATTCCTTTAAGGAATGCAGGTTCATAGTGTTCCAGCTTGATTTTATCGAAAGGTGGAACGCCGTTCGGGGTTTGAAACTCGATGAGGAACGGATTACTTTCCGTCTGGTTAGCACAGGAGTACATCATACAACTTGCAGCTAAAATTAAAATACCTTTTTTAAACATAAATGTCAGAGTATTAGATATTGATAGTTTATAAATAGTTGTTCAACTTTAAAAAAGTGGATTATTGCCGTTTGGCTATATAACACCATATGGGGTAATGATCAGACTCTTTTATGGATTGGTCCACCGTACAGTTATAGGACTGTAGGTTCTTGCTGATTAATATGTTGTCTATTCGAAAATAGAATTTATTCTGGTTGTAGGAAACTCCCAAACCGCGTCCCGACTGGGTGAAGGCGTCATTTAGGTTTTGTGCAATGACGCGATGGGTGTATGAAATGGGAGTGTCGTTGAAGTCTCCGCAGACTATGATAGAAGGATGTCGGGAAGAAGCTATCTCCTTTGCAATAGTATCTGCCTGTGGGGCGCGGATAGCGGAGGCCTCTGCCAGTTTGCGCACCAATAATCGTGCACCGCTTTTTACCTTTTCCTTCTCAGGGGCTTTCAGCATATCCTCATAGATGTCTTTGTCGGTTTTTGTCAGCTTATTGGATTCCAAATGATTGTTGATAAGGGTAATTGTGTCTTCATCCAGCTTGAGTTCGTATAATACGGAGCCATTGTAGTTGCTCGTGTAGTTCAAGACCCGGGCGGATAGAATGGGAAACTTTGAATAGCATGCTATCTTGTTGCTATAACCGCTACCACTGCCCACAACATTGATGCGGTGGTAAGGGTAGTCTTTCAATTCTCGTTCTATGTCTTTTTGGGTGAGATGCCGGTGAGATTCGTCGGAGGCATATTCTTGTAGACATAGGATGTCAGCATTGCTTTCTTTTAAGTAGGTGAGTATCGGATTCTTCCCGTTTCTTTTATTAGCCCCGTCAAATCCCATGATATTGTAAGAAAGGAATTTTATACTTTTTTCCGGGAGGTTGGAGGTATGGAAATTAAGGGGAAGATACGTCCGTAATTGCGAATAGCACAGCAAAAAGCCGACTAGAGGTAGTAGAGCAGTTTTGTATCGTTGTATAACGAGCCAGAAAATCAGGAAGCCTCCGTTGATTAACGCAAAAACAGGAAAAGCCAGTCCGAAACAAGATTGTACCGGGTGAGATGTCGGCTGGATATAAGGGCTGTATGCTACTAATAGCAAGAGACCTGTAAATAAAGCATTGACCGCTAAAATCAGGAGCGCGACAAAATTACCGAAATGCTTCATACGTACACCTCATCGTTTACTTGCATCGAACAAGCTCTTTTTCTCTTCTGTTGTCAGACTTTCATATCCGGACTTTTTCAATTTGTCGAGGATGCGGTCTATTTCATCGGATTGAGCTTTTTTCCGGGCATTGTAGTTATAATCTTTCTGCTTGTCAGTTCCATAATGGACTTTCATTTTAGGCTTTCGGGGCTTGAAACTGAATAAAGAAATAATGGAATCCAAAAATTTGTTGATCCATGAGGCAATATCCGTTCCTTTGCTAAGGCTGGCTGCAAACCATAGTCCCGCCAATGCTCCTCCTAAATGGGCTATATGTCCGCCGGCATTGCTGGAGGTGATGAACAATAAATCCATTCCGACAACAATCAATGCCAGATATTTCAAGCGTATCGTTCCGAAAAGGAAAAGGCGTATCGGGTAGTTGGGTTCCCGGTAGGCTGTTGCAGCAACGATCGCAAGAACAGATGCCGATGCCCCCAGCATGAAAGAATATTCTGTCATTGGTTGGAAATAAGGGAATATATTATAGGCAGCCATGTAAAGAATTCCACCGCAAATGCCGCCTAAGATATATACCCCCCGTAGGTGTTTCGCAGAAAAGAAATTTAAGAACAGGGCGCCAAACCAATACAGCCAAAGCATGTTGAAAAGGATGTGCAATACTCCTGCATGCATAAACATATAAGTCAGGATAGACCAAGGCTGTACAATGAAGCGGGAAAGCGAAGCCGGCAGCTCCAGCCATTCGAACATTCCTCCAAGGCTCCGGTTGAATAATTGCAATATAACTTCTGTCAGTGTAGTCAGGACAAAGACCCCTACATTGATATAAATCAGCTGTATGTAAATGTTTCCTCTGCGGAACGATTCTTTTAAATCAGTTATAATAGTAGCCATTTCCTCTGTTCTTTTTTCTCCAGTACATTATTAGTATAAAACCGAATATCATGCCGCCCAAGTGCGCAAAGTGTGCGACGTTGTCGCCCGGATTGTTGGCAAAGCCGGAATATAATTCTATCAAGGCGTATCCGATGACAAAATATTTGGCTTTGATGGGGAAAGGCAGCGGGAAGATAAACATGGGTTGATTGGGGAATAGCATGCCGAACCCAAGTAATATGGCATATACGGATCCGGAAGCTCCGACAGTGGTCATCATGTTAAGGTATTCTTTCATCGGGATGACAGAATATCCGGTGTTAACACTGTCGTATGCTGAAAGTACCGTTTCATAATGGATATATTGCACGAGTTCCTGAATAAGTCCTGCACCAATGCCGCATACAAGGTAATAGAACAGAAAACGTTTTGGCCCCCATACCTGTTCCAGAATACGGCCGAACATCCATACGGCGAACATATTGAAGAACAAATGGGTAAATCCTCCATGCATGAACATATAAGTAATCAGCTGTGCTGCATTGAAGTCTCCGGCAAGGAAGAAATGCAGGCCTAAATATTGGTTTAGGTCGATGCCATAGCTTTGGGCTACAACGGTGCCGAGAAACATCAGCACATTAATGATTAGAAGGTTTTTGGTTACTGTCGGTATCGTATTCATAATCTGATTTTTTCGCTTTATTTGGCAAAAATACGAATAAATTCTGTTCTATAACAGAAAAAAGAACTCCTATTCCTTTTTTTTCTCTATTTTCCAGCCTTTTTTTAATGTTTTTATTTGATATTCAGAATTATTGCTCTATTTTTGTGGGAAGTAGCATTAGAATTTTTCTTTTGTGTAACATATTAATTAATCATTTTGTATTATGAATAAGTCAGAACTTATTAGCGCAATGGCAGCTGAAGCCGGTTTGTCAAAGGCCGATTCTAAAAGAGCATTAGATGCATTTATCGCATCAGTAACAACTGCGTTAAAGGCGGGTGATAAAGTGGCATTGGTTGGTTTCGGTACTTTTTCCGTAACGGAAAGAGCCGGACGCGTTGGTATAAATCCGGCAACGAAGAAACCCATTCAGATTCCGGCAAAAAAAGTTGCCAAGTTTAGAGCAGGTTCAGAATTGACTATCGAATAAATAGTTCATACATAAAACTTGATAAAAGGAGACGCATACAACGTCTCCTTTTTTATGGAATTAAAAATAGTTCGTATCTTTGCACACAGAAAATACATTTGAATCATGAATATAGAACAGAAATTGGTAGCATCCGTAATTGGCGGATTGAAAGCGCTGTACGGACAGGATGTTCCGGCTGCACAGGTACAGTTGCAGAAGACCAAGAAAGAATTTGAGGGACACCTTACGTTGGTTGTTTTCCCTTTCCTCCGGATGTCTAAGAAAGGACCGGAGCAGACAGCACAGGAGATTGGCGAATATTTGCAGGCAAATGAGCCTTCGGTTTCGACATTCAATGTTATCAAAGGGTTTCTGAACCTGACAATTGCTTCTTCGGCATGGATTGAGTTACTGAACGGTATTCATGCGGATGCGCAATACGGTGTTGTTTCTGCTACTGACAAGTCTCCGTTGGTGATGATTGAGTATTCTTCACCCAATACGAATAAACCCCTCCATCTGGGCCATGTCCGCAATAACCTGTTGGGTAATGCATTGGCAAATATCATTGCAGCTAATGGTAACAAGGTGGTAAAGACGAATATTGTGAATGACCGCGGTATTCATATTTGTAAATCAATGCTGGCTTGGTTGAAGTATGGCAATGGTGAAACTCCCGAAACTTCCGGTAAGAAAGGTGATCATCTGATTGGTGATTACTATGTAGCTTTCGACAAGCATTATAAAGCCGAAGTGAAAGAGTTGATGGCGAAGTTTCAGGGTGAAGGCCTGAGTGAGGAAGAGGCGAAAGCTAAGGCGGAATCTGAATCTCCTTTGATGAAAGAGGCGCGTGAAATGTTGGTGAAGTGGGAAGCTAATGATCCCGAAGTGCGTGCTTTGTGGAAGAAGATGAATGATTGGGTATATGTAGGCTTCGATGAGACTTATCGTATGATGGGAGTTACTTTCGATAAAATTTATTACGAGTCGGAAACTTATCTGGAAGGGAAGGAGAAGGTTATGGAAGGCTTGGAGAAAGGTTTCTTCTACCGCAAAGAAGACGGTTCCGTATGGGCCGACCTCACAGGGGAAGGACTGGATCATAAGCTGCTTCTTCGGGCGGATGGAACTTCTGTCTATATGACGCAGGACATAGGTACGGCTAAATTGCGCTTTGCCGATTTCCCTATTGACAAGATGATTTATGTGGTAGGTAATGAACAGAACTATCACTTCCAGGTACTTTCTATCTTGCTTGATAAGCTGGGGTTTGACTGGGGGAAGGGACTGGTTCATTTCTCTTACGGTATGGTGGAACTACCCGAAGGAAAGATGAAGAGCCGTGAAGGTACTGTTGTGGATGCCGATGATTTGATGGCTGAAATGATTAATACCGCGAAGGAGACTTCCGGAGAATTAGGTAAGCTGGACGGCCTCACTCAGGAAGAAGCTGATAATATTGCCCGTATTGTCGGTTTGGGTGCTTTGAAATATTTTATATTGAAAGTAGATGCCCGTAAGAATATGACATTCAATCCAAAAGAGTCCATTGACTTTAACGGTAATACAGGGCCTTTTATCCAATATACGTACGCGCGTATCCAGTCCGTTCTGCGTAAGGCGAAGGAAGCAGGTATCACTGTTCCTGCACAGCTCCCCTCAGGCATTGAATTGAGTGAAAAAGAAGAAGGGCTGATACAGATGATTGCAGACTTTGCAACTGTTGTGAAGCAGGCAGGTGAGGATTATAGTCCTTCTCTGATAGCGAATTATACTTATGACCTTGTAAAGGAATACAATCAGTTCTATCATGATTTCAGCATTCTGCGTGAGGAGAATGAGGCTGTGAAGATATTCCGTCTTGCCTTGTCCGAGAATGTGGCTAAGGTAGTGCGTTTGGGAATGGGGCTGCTTGGCATTGAAGTTCCCGACAGAATGTAATTAAGGATATTTTGTATATGAAAAGCCCTCTTTATGGTTCGGTAAAGAGGGCTTTTATTTTGATTACGGCTTTATTTTTTCTTCTTGGCGTATTTTCCGCGTCTGGCTTTCGGCGCATCCGGATCACTTTGCAGTTTGATGATTTCCCTGCAAGCGTCCAGGCTCAAATCCTGCGGGATGATATCCTTTGGAATCTTATAGTTGCTGCCTTTATAAGTAATGTAGGGTCCGTAGCGGCCATTCAGAATTTCCAATTCAGGTTCCTCCTCAAATTTCTTAATATGTTTTTTGGCTTCGGCATCTTTTTTGTTCTGGATAAGCTCGATTGCTTCGTCCAATGTGATTTCCAACGGGTCTATTGTTTTAGGGAGTGAAGCGTAGATTCCGTTGTTATGTATATAAGGCCCAAAGCGTCCGGTTCCTACGGTTACCGTCTTGCCTTCGTATTCGCCCAAGGTGCGGGGAAGCTTAAACAGGTCCAAAGCCTCTTCCAACGTTATTGTCTCAATGGACATATCCTTTTTGAGTTGGGCAAAACGCGGTTTCTCGCTGTCGCTGGCAGTACCGATTTGTACGACAGGGCCAAAGCGACCGATTTTTACGGATACCTGTTTACCACTGCCCGCTTCTTGGCCTAAGATGCGTTCACCTGCTTTATGGGCATTTTTGGTGGCGAGCGTATTTTCTACGGACGGGTGGAAACCCTGGTAGAAATTACTCAAAATAGCCGTCCATTTCTTCTCTCCTTCCGCTATTTCGTCGAATTGTTTCTCGACGCTGGCGGTGAAGTTATAGTCGAGGATATTGGGGAAGTACTCCATTAAGAAGTCATTGACCACCGTACCTATATCGGTAGGTATCAGTTTGGCTTTCTCTGCTCCTGTAATTTCCACTTGGGTGATATCTGTAATCTCGTTGTTCTGTAATGCAAGTACGTTGTAAGAACGCTCTTCTCCCGCTTTTTCACCTTTCTCCACATAGCCGCGTTGCTGTATGGTTGAGATGGTGGGGGCATACGTGGAAGGACGACCGATACCCAACTCCTCCAGCTTGCGCACAAGGCTGGCTTCAGTGTAGCGGGGCGGATGTTGCGTGAAGCGTTCCGTAGCAACGATGCCCTGGTTCTGCAAAACCTGTCCTTTTTTCAAAGGGGGTAACAGGCGGGTTTCATCTTCCTGTTCTGCATCTTCGTCGATAGATTCGCGATAGACATGGAGGAAACCGTCAAACTTTACAACTTCTCCCGTTGCGGTGAACGTCTCCGATTCGTTGCTGATGCTGATATTTACGGTAGTCTTTTCAACTTCTGCATCTGCCATTTGGGAAGCTATTGTGCGCTTCCAGATCAAGTCGTATAGTTTTTTTTCCTGTGGGGTACCCTCTATTTTGGCATTTTCCATATAGGTGGGGCGGATAGCTTCGTGAGCTTCTTGGGCGCCTTTGGTTTTTGTGGCGAAATGGCGTGGATAAACATAACGCTCTCCCATAAGGTCGGCAATAACGACTTTGCTACTGTTCACCGCCAGTTCCGACAGATTGACTGAGTCGGTACGCATATAGGTGATTTTTCCCGATTCGTACAATCGTTGCGCAATCATCATGGTTTGTGCCACTGTGAACCCTAATTTACGGGCAGCTTCCTGTTGTAAGGTAGATGTCGTAAATGGGGCGGAAGGGCTCTTCTTCAACGGGCGGGTGGAGATGTCATTGATAGTAAAAGTGGCTGATTTGCAACTTTCCAGAAATTTCTGCGCTTCGGCTTTTGTTTTGATGCGGCGTGCCAGTTCGGCTTTCATTTCAACCAGCTTGCCGTCTGTATCGGGTACAAGGAAAACGGCGGTAACCCGGTAGGATGCCTCCGATTGGAAAGCCTGTACCTCGCGTTCGCGCTCTACGATGAGGCGGACGGCTACCGACTGCACACGTCCGGCAGAAAGGGCGGGTTTTACTTTTCTCCATAATACGGGTGAGAGTTCAAAACCTACAATGCGGTCCAAAATACGGCGTGCCTGCTGCGCATCCACCAAATTGATGTCAATATTACGTGGCTTCTCAATAGCCTTTAGAATGGCGCTTTTGGTGATTTCATGGAAAACGATACGCTTGGTATGTTCCGGTTTCAGCTTCAGCACTTCATATAAATGCCATGCAATTGCTTCTCCTTCGCGGTCCTCATCGGATGCCAGCCATACGGTTTCCGCTTCTTTGGCTTCGGCTTTCAGCTCTTCTACAACCTTTTTCTTATCTCCCGGAATTTCATAATGCGGTTTGAAGTTCTTATCGATATCAATACTGAACTCTTTTTTCTTCAAATCGCGTATATGGCCATAGCTGGAAAGTACTTTATAGTCCTTTCCGAGGAACTTCTCAATGGTTTTTGCTTTTGCCGGAGACTCGACAATGACAAGGTTTTTCTGCATAAATTTCTGTTTTATAGTGACTCCAGCCACTGATTTTGCCCGCAAAAGTAGGAAAAAACAAACTTACCACCTTATAATATAAGGAGAATTTAGCAAAAAAGGCCTTTTTTGTTCGTAATGTCTCTGATTCCGGCTATTAGAATTTGAAACTTACGCCACCGATGAAGTTGATGCCTTCGGTCGGGTATCCCCAATAATATTGGTAATCCCGGTTTAACAAATTGTTGATACGGGCATAGACGGATATTCCTTTCAGAAACTCGTAAGTACCGCCCAGATAAAGGTTATTAACTGCATCAACCTTGCTTTCTTCCACTTTCTCGCGTGAGACATGCTGATAACCGAGGCTGAGGAGTACAGAGGATATGGGACGTATATCTATATGCAGATTGGCCTCAAAAGCCGGTTTGTAGGCAAGTGCATAGTTCCCGGTGGGCTGGCTGTCATCTTTTGTATCCCAGCTGCGATAGACTCCGGCAGCGGAGAATGAAAATATATTCTTATAGTCGTAACGCAGTTCCGCGCCGGCATAAAAGTTACTTGTGTTCCACTGGTTGATGGAGAGCATCGGATAGGGCTCGCTTGCGGCAGGAGTGAGGATTGTCGGTTGGAAAAACAAATCATCCTTTAGGTTCTGGTATCCGCCGTATAAGTTTAGCCATAAACCTGCTGCCGGGCTGGCTTTGAAGCCGATGGCGGTATTCAGTTGTTCATAGGTGGCGTCCAGCTGCGGAGTTATCTGCCCGTACGGACAGAATGTTTCCAGACGGCGGAAGTCATTTTGCAGTTTTCCCCCTTTGGCCTGTGCATAGAGGATATAGCTGTCCGAGAAATTATATTCTACGGACACATCAGGTGCTGCCCGGAACTTCTTTCCGAAGCCGAAAGCCATATCAACTTGTGCTCCCAGACGTATTTTCCAGTCGTCATTTTCCAACCGGTAGTGCGGGTTCAGATTGAGCGATGTGTAGTTTTCAAAATCATTGTTCTTATAAAACACATTATCCATTGCAAAGGCGATGCCGATGATTTGTTCCTCCGAGATGCTTCCTGCGACCTGTGCTTTGGTGCGGATTATATTCTCCTGATTATCCGATATGCCGAGATCGTATTGGCGTTCGTAGAGCATCAAGTTCGTCTCCGCACTGAATTGGAGGGGCAGTTCCGTATCAGTGGATTTCACTCCGAAATGAATGTCTCCGGAGGTGAATTTCTGTTTTCTGACGGCTGCATCAGGCAGGAAATTGAAGTTGCTCAGTCCGAAGTTGCCTGCGATGTTCAGATCCACTTTCTTGAAACGATGCAGATAATCTATGTTGGCATGTGTACGATAATAATAAGAATTCCATTTGCCGCCATTTTCCGGTAAATCGAGTTTGCCGTCCCTGCCATTCATGTGGAAATTCAGATTCAGGCGGTCTTTGCCGGATAGTGTAAACAGATAGTTGGCACGTGCATCTAAGTTGCCGTAATTGCCGTATCCTAACCTGACGTATCCGGGCTGTGCCTTGGCCTGTGTTTCTTTTCCGGTATACGCCTGCATGACGGTTGCAGGGATGGCATTGGCGGGCATGAGGGTTGCATCATATTCCACAACTCTTTTGCTGGCAGTTGGCGGCTCCACTTTGGGAAGCACATTTATTTTGGATGCATCCAGAATGTCGGGATTGTATTCCTGTTCCACAACGACTGTACGGTTCACTGTGGAATCTTTGGCCTGTTGCTGGGCGTGAATGCCCAAAGGTAAGGTCATCAGCGCTATTCCGCTGAAGATATATTGTATCTTTCTCATATTCATTATATTCTTTTTATTTCAGCTTTTCCAGTCTTTCTTGGATCATACCCTCAATGTCATCATCGTTATGATAGTTCTGTTGCAGGCTTAACAGATATTGGCGTGCATCCAGTTTTTTATCCATGGCGACATAAACGTCGGATAGGAGGATGAAGCTGCGTGCCAGCCAGTAAGCGTGCGGCGTACTTTGATCGATGAAGTTTAGGATTTCTTTTTCTGCGGCAGCATATTCACCGGCGTTGTACATCTGTTGTGCCACCAGGAATTTAGCTTCCGCACCGTATAGCGTACGGGTATCTTTTGCCAAAAGTTTGAGGTCGTCCGCCGCTTTTTTCACTGCTTTTTGGTTCAGATAGGCTTTGGCGCGATAGTACAAGGCTTCATTCTGTAATTCGGGGGTCAGTTTGGCTTCGGTGAGCAGGGTGGTTGCGGCTTGGATTACTTCTATGTCATCCTTCAGCAATGCACCGCAGCGCAGTACGCCTGTCGCACCCAGTTGTCTGCGTTCGGCGGTGGTGGCGCGTGCTTGCAGTTGTTTATAGTCGGCCAGTGCCTGTCCGTACTCCTTGTGGTTGAACAGAATTTCTCCGCGCATCAGCAGTGCCTCTTCCGAGTACGGGCTGTCCGGATACTCCAGCAGTTTGCCTGCATGCTCCAGTACGGCGACTTCATCTTTTTGTTCTTTTCCGATAATGCTAAGATAATAATGTGCGTTCAGGCTGAAAGCTCCGTTCGGATAGCTTTGCAGATAACGGGTGAAACTTGCTTTTGCAGGAGTGAGTTCGCCTTTCATGTAAACCTTTTCTGCGGCAATGTATGTAAGTGAGTCTTGTTCGCTGGGTTCAAACCGGATAGCACCCGGCATTTGGGCAGCAAGCGCTGCGAACTCATCCACGCGGTTGGCTTCCACATAAATGGATTTGAGGTCGCGCATGGCAAGACGGGCCTCCTCGCTACCCGGGTATTTGGTAATGACATGTTTATAGGCTTCGATAGCCCGGTCGTAATCATCATTCTGATAATACAGTAAGCCTATTTCTGCAGCGGCCTTACGGCTGACAGGACTTTCGGGATATTTGTTCAGCAGTTCCCGGAAAGTGGCGATAGCTTGGCTGTTGTTGCGGCTCTGCACATAAGAACGGCCTTTTTCGTAGAGGGCATTGATGGCGTATGGCGAATTGGGATATTTGTTTGCCAGTTGGTTCAGCAAGGCCACCTTGCCGTCATAGTTCTTTTGCAAGCCTGCCACCAGTGCCAATTGATAGTAGGAGTAGTCGCCTGCCGGTGTACCCAGATTCTCCGCCCGGGTATAATATTGCTTGGCTTCATCAAAGCGGCGTGCTTGCATGTGGCAGTCACCGATACGGTTGTATGCGTCGGCAAGAACGGTTGCATCTCCGCTTTTTTGCAGTTGGATGAACTTTTGGAAGCGGTCTTGCGCCGTTGCATAATCTTTTTTGTGGAAGGTTATGTAGGCAAGGTTATAGTAGGCAAGGGCATACATTTCCGTATTCTTCTGCGTGGTAAGCGACAGGTAATCGTTGAAGTTGCGGGCGGCCTCCTGCATACGGTTCAGGCGGTAATAAGATTCACCCCGCCAATAAAGGGCATTCGCTTTGGTTTGCAGGTTATATTGGCCCAGGGCGATGCTTTGGTTGAAATAAAGGATTGCCCGTTCAAACTGCGTATTAGCAAAGTACTGGGTTCCCAGATGGAACAGGATTTTCTGTTTGGCTTCCAGAATGGCTCTGCTGGGATGTGCAATACGCTCAATGGATTTGAGCGCGGCGTCATAGCTGCGTGTATTCATGTACACCTCTACCAGATAGTTGCTCACCTTGTTGGCATAGGCGGAGTTGGGAAACTCGTTCAGGAAGTTTTCAAAGACCGTAACGGACTCGCCGAATGCGGAGTAGGATGTTTCGTGGATGCAGAGGGCATAATTATAGGATGCCTGTTCTTTTATTTTCAGGTTGGCGTTGGATGCGGCAGCCTGTTCAAAAGCCATACGGGCTTTGTTCTTGTCGGCAAGTTGCAGGTAAGCCAGTCCCATGTGCAGATAGGCGTTCTGCGTGAGCTCATCTTTGCCGGTAGCCACTTCGCCCAGGACGACGGGAACTTGCGAATAGACTCCCGTCCGGTAATAGGACATTCCCAGCATATAAAGTGCATCCCTTCTTGCCGCGGGCTCTGCATTATCTTTCAGATAGTGTCCGAAGGCTTTTACGGCTTCGTGATACTTGCCGAAATGGTAGTCGGCCGTACCTTGTATGCGGTACATCTCTCCCGTATATTTCTGTCCGGGATAAGCGGAGAGGTAGTTTTGGGCAACGATTTCCGCTTTGTCATAATTCTTTTTTATCAGGTATATTTCCGCAATGTAATAAGGCACGAGCACCTTGTATTTCGCATTGTCCTGCAGGCTGAGGAAGCCGCTGAGCGCATCGTCATAGCGTTGTTGGGAGTAGCGGATGTATGAAAGGTAATATGTGCAGTCCGCCGCATATTTGGAGCTGGTGCTACGCAATGTCTCAAACCAGATGGCGGCTTCTTTCACATTCCCGGTTTTCAGGTAGCAGGTTGCCAGACGGTAGGTCATGTCATCCCGTTCTTCATTGCCCAAAAGGTCGAGCCGGGCGGAATTGAACATTGCCAGCGCATCATCATATTTTCCTTCGAAGAAATAGGCGGAAGCGATAAGGGCATAAATGCGGTTGGCATGGGGAGTGTCGGGATACGTGTCAAGATACTCCCGCAGCAGTTCTATGCTGTTTGGACTTCTTAATTCATATTCGGCGCATACCAGCATGTATTCGGCTTCTTCTTTCTCTCCGGCAGTGGGGAGCGGGTTGCCTTCCGCGCCGGTTTGTTTTATGAAAGCCTGCAACGGAGACATGGCGGCGGCAAATGCTTTTTGCCGAAACAGGTTCTGGCCTTCCTCGTACAGCCGTCGCGGGGAGGTGGTTTTCTCGCTCGTCTGTGCTGTGGCGAGCAAAGGTGCGCAGCAGAGTGCGGTGCACAATATTCGGTAGATTTTATGTTTCATCTTTGGCTATGGAATAGATTCTTTTACAAAAATACGTGTTTTGGTTTGAAAATGTTTCAAATGTTTGGCTTTTTTAGGATATGCCGGTCAGGAACATTTGCAGGCCTTTGCGAATGGATGCCAGTCCGAAATCTTCCGGGCGTATTTCTTTCAGAGGCAGGAAGAACACTTCTGCGGCATCGTCCATTGCCTTGAGATGCAGGGTATCCGCTACCGTACAGCGGAAAAACATGTCCAGCGTATGTACGGGAAATCCTGAGTATATGTAAATGTTCGGCAACGAAAACAGATATTCGGCTTGTGTCACCGTCATGCCTGTTTCTTCTTTCACTTCACGCGCTACGCCTTCCTCGCCGGTTTCCGCCATGTCGATGAAGCCGCCCGGCAGGTCCAGTGTTCCTTTAGCCGGTTCTTTGGCGCGACGGCACACCAGCAATTCGTTTTGTTTGTTCAGTATCAGGGCTACGCTGGCGGAAGAAGGGTTGAAATAGTAGACGAATCCGCAATCCTTGCATTGCTTTGATTTCTCATTGTGAATGTCGAAATGCTCCGAACCACATTTCGGACAGTATCTGAATTGGGAAAGAGGATGTTTCATGTAATTTATAACTTTAGTGGTTGCAGTAGGCAAAGATAGGAAAATCTATTCATAAAAAAGACTGCATCCGGTGATACTCTGTTCATCGGGTGCAGTCTTGGTGGTTTATCCCGGCGGATCTTCCGCCGTTGTCGTTTAGCGTAGAAACTCGTAATGTCCGGCAGTGCCTTCAAAAGAAAGGATGCCGTCGTTTGAACGTACTTCCATGGCGGGGATATATACTTTCCCGTCTTTCTTGATTTGCCATGTGCCCGGAATGAGGTCGGTGATGACAAATTTCATGGAAGTGTTTCCGTCCACCTTCATGTCTATTTTGCCGGACAGGGGCAGGCTGTTCTTGCTGAAAGTCACGATCCGGTCGGCTATCTGTACGCCCACCACTTTCCCGGCATCAATGCGTTTCACGTCATTCATCCGTTTGCAGGTGTTGTCTGCCACCTGCATCACGTTCAGAAAGTAGTTTTCGGCGGCGGGAACAGCGGGAGACACTTCTACGCGCCATGCTCCTCTTTCGTTGGCATCATCGGGACGGTTGGGCAGTGCGTCGTTCGGATAGTTGGTGCCGAACACCCAGAATTCTTTTCCTTTGCCGCCCACTTTTTCTATTTGGGCATTACCGGCTTCAGGCAGCAGCACTTGGTTCTGCAACATGCCCGTATCCCCGTTCTTGGTACGGCGGATGATGAAACGGTCGCCTTCTATTACGGGCTCTTCGATGCTGTGCAGCAACCAGAACTTCTTGAATTGCGGGTCGGAAGATACCACTTTGTCGAATACGATGAGCGCACCGGGCACTTCGGTGGAATGTAGGTTCAGGAATACGAAAGAACGCTTGGCCTCTTTTACCTTATCTGTATAGGCTTGCGTGATGTCACCTTTCAGGTAGGAGTAATCGGGTTTGCAGGCATCCGGTCCGAAGCCATGCGCCAGTGCTTTGCCGGTGGTGTAGTCCTTGCTCATCAATTGCTTGAAGGAACGGCAGGTTTCCCAGCGGTCGCCGGGCATGCGTTGTCCACCGTCATTGGCTGCAAACTCGGTCTTGCCGCCTCCGCCGTAGTTCCAGCAGGCGAATTTCTCGTCGGGGTTGTATACCAGCAGGGAGTTATGTGCGATGGTACGTTTGAAGAAATTCTTGTTGTGCGGGCTGTTGTAGCCGCCGGAACTTCCCTGATAGGCTCCTGCGTCGATGGCGAGAGGTCCTTTGTAATAGAGTTGGAAGGAACCGCCGTCCAGATGCTGGTGGTTGCCGACGAACTGTTCGTTTATTTTCATTTCGGCAATCACGCTGTTTTCGTCCCATGCCGTACGTGCTATCATCCAGCCGAACGGGCTTCCGGAGTAGCGTGTCAGCGGCAGGTCATCGGGGGCTTTGGCCTTCAGGTCCAGATCTCTCCACAGGATGTCGAAGATGAGGCAATGGCGCTCGATATTCGGTTTGCGCTCGTATTCGTAGGCCAGGTAGCTGTCTTTGTAGAAGCTGGAGGCCAGCATGGCGGGCAGCGAATAGGAGGGCGTGTTCTTTCTGATAGGGTTAGTGTCGCCGGCGGGCATTACTTGTCCGTCTGGGCGGCGGCGATACAGGAAGTCGTACAGCACGAACTGCTGTGCCGGGTTGTATATGGCTCCTGCTCCCATGCGTTGCAGGATCCAGAGGGAGAAGAGGTCATTGCTGAAACGTACGTTCACGTAGCTTGTCCCCTGATGATAGTTATGTCCGGAATAGATGTAGTTCCTTACAGGCAGGTAATCCTTGAACATCATCTTTATCACGTAGTTGTACATGTCCGGATATTCGTCATAGATGGCTATGCCGGCCGAAAGCATGTCTCTCAGTATCATCCATTCGCTGGAGTGTCCGGCAATCGGTTCGTTGTTGCGTGGAGGGTAGCCACATTCCATCGTCTTGGCTATGCGGATGAAAGATTCCACGTACGCTTTTTTCTCCGATTCTTTCATTTGGTCGTAGCACCAGTCATATATCATTGCGCCGCAGGTGAGCATCACACCACTGGCGCGTGACAGGTCCCCTTGGGTTCCATAGTTTACGTTCTGGAGCGTGTCCAGCATGGCGGTAATGGCGCGTCTTGCTTGTTTTTTGTCGCCGTATACGAGGTATTCGAGGGCTTGTACCTGTACGCGGCTGGTCACGCCGCGCATTTCGAAGTAATAGCGGAATCCCCTGTCCTTGACCTTTGCCTCTTCTTCCGGCGTGCGGTCTTTCCCTAATTTGTTCAGGGTGGCCAGAACCTCCTTTACGTGCGGGTGGTTCATTCGTTTCTTTAGGTCGGGCAGATCGGCGGAACGTACGTAAAGCCGGGGGTGCACCTGTGGGGGAATGGGGACTGTGACATCTTCCATTTTTTTCCAAGTCACTTCTGTCCTGCTCTGTTGCGCATTGCTTTTCAGGCAGAAAATACAGAGGAAAAGGCTTGTGATAAATAGGATACTTTTTTTCATGTTTTTTCGTTTGGTATGTTAATAAATAGTTGTTCTTCTATCCGTTTTAGGGGGGAAGGAGTATGCTTAACCCTCTGTAAATGTAAGGCAAAAATTATAATCTGTACCGGCTTTGAACAGACAAAAAACACTTTGTTTTGTATTTTTGAACATAAGTGATATATGCTGGGACATTATTAATATTATGTGCTTTTTGAGTTACCCGTTATATAGGATAAATCAGGTGCAAGATTTACAGGTTTTATTCGTTTCTCTTATATTTTGTGTATCTTTGAACATAAAAATGAAATCAGTGAATCTAATGATTGCTTGAACAATGGATGATTTAAGAATCTTGACCGGTAAAGTCTGCGATGTGGCCCGTACGGCGGGGCGCTTCCTGAAAGAAGAGCGTAAGAGTTTCCGTAGGGAAGCGGTGGAGGAAAAGCATGCGCACGACTATGTGTCCTATGTGGACAAGGAGTCTGAAAAACGCGTTGTCGCCGCACTGGGCGCTCTTCTGCCCGAAGCCGGTTTTATCGTGGAGGAGGGCTCGGCAGTCTACCGGGATGAGCCGTATTGTTGGGTGGTGGACCCGCTTGACGGTACTACCAATTATATTCATGGCAATGCCCCCTACTGTGTCAGTATCGCTTTGCGCAACAAGCACGAGTTGTTGCTGGGAGTTGTTTATGACCCTTGTCTGGACGAGTGTTTCTATGCTTGGAAGGGCGGTGGCGCATACCTTAATGGACAGTCTCTACAAGTATCTTCCGTCCGTAGTATGGAAGCTTCGTTCGTGGTGACGGAGCTTCCGTATAATTCGGAACAATATGCCCGTACGGGAGAGTATCTGATACGCGAACTGTACGGCAGGGTGGCGGGTATCCGTATGAATGGTTCGGCGGCAATAGCCCTCTGCTATGTGGCGGCAGGACGTTTCGACGCTTGGCTGGAGGCTTTCCTCGGAAAATGGGATTTCTCGGCGGCGGCACTGATTGTGCAGGAAGCAGGCGGACGGGTGACAGATTTTTATGGAAACGCCGGTTTCATCGACGGGCATCATGTGGTCGCCACTAACGGGTGGCTGCACCCGTTCTTGCTGGAGCTGGTGCAGAAGGCGATGCCTTTAGGAATGTAACACCTATGAAAAACACATTTAAAACTTGGTTTCTATCTTTTCTTCATTTATTCTTTCCCCGGCAGTGCGCTGTGTGCGGCGAGCCTTTGCAGGAGGGAGAAGATGCTATTTGCCTGAAGTGTAATATGAGTCTGCCCCGTACGGGGTATCATCTTCGTGTGGACAATCCGGTGGAGCGTATGTTTTGGGGAAAATTTCCTTTGGAACATGCCACCTCCTACTTTTTTTATCAGAAAGGCAGCGACTTCCGCCGGATACTACATTTGCTGAAATATGGCGGGCGTAAGGATTTAGGTGAGATAATGGGACGCTTTATGGCAGCGGAGCTGCTGGAGTCGGGCTTCTTTCGCGGTATAGACGTTATAGTGCCCGTTCCTTTGCATCCCCGTAAACAACGGATACGCGGGTACAACCAAAGCGAGTATATAGCCCGGGGGATTGCAGCGGTTACCGGTCTTTCCCTGGATACTTCTTCTGTGGTGCGCAAAAGGCATACGGAGACGCAGACAAGCAAGTCGGCGTATGAGCGGTGGGAGAATGTGGACGGCATGTTCCGCCTTGACTGTCCCGAACGCTTTGCCGGAAAGCATGTCTTGCTGGTGGATGATGTGCTGACTACCGGAGCCACCACTACGGCGTGCGCCGATGCGTTTCGGGATGTGGAAGGGATGTGTATCAGTGTGCTGACACTTGCTGTAACAGATTATTGAGAATGATCCTTGAGCCGGGATGTCAGATAGTTGATTCAAATAAAAAAGGTTCGCCTGCATGACGAACCTTTTGCTCTTCCTCTTGGACTTGAACCAAGGACCCTCTGATTAACAGTCAGATGCTCTA